>Ga0210144_1000002_pt1 | contig 221908 bp, 200 predicted proteins | sample Muzzi_PWA_D2_FD_185532 | JGI IMG/M metagenome (GOLD analysis project Ga0210144, IMG submission 185532) | Wetland microbial communities from San Francisco Bay, California, USA, that impact long-term carbon sequestration - Muzzi_PWA_D2 (SPAdes) | ecosystem: Environmental > Aquatic > Marine >...
TATGTGGCGTCTCGCCGAGTCCTTGAATGCTACAGTTTTTTGCGAATCTGCCGATTCTGTCATGTCAATATCCCATGCCCGAATTCATGGTTTGAAGGAGTTCCGTTAGTGCAAAGGTTTCTCTCCCATTTCAAACTGCGCAGCAAGCTCCTGGCCGGTTTTGCGGTGCTGCTGGGTATTCTGTTTCTCGCATCGTTACTCATCCGGCTCCGGCTCATCGAGGTGTCCGGCGAAATCAATACGGTCGTGAGCGAACAGCGTCCGGTGGCGGTGGTGTCTGCCATGCTCGAGTCGCGGCTTGATGACATGATTGCCGCGCTGAGCCTGTATATGTCCGTCCGCGATGAGGCCTACGCAAGCGATTTCCGCAGCAAACTTGCCGATGCACTGAATATTTCTAATTTGCTGCAGGGCAACGATGTCGTCGCGGGTGAGCCACGGTATTCGGAATTGCTGGAAAGCGTGGGGACTGACCTCGAGAAGCTGAAGGACCTCGGCGAGCAATTGATCCGGTTGTCGTCCAGTGACGAGACCACCTATCCCGGGCTCGCCTACGCCAATAAAAACCTTAACCCCATCAACAGGGATATCCTGCAGCTGCTCAGCCAGATGCAGCAAGAATTGCCGGATGATGACAATAACCATGACATGTACCGGCGAATCTCCGATTTGCGCTATGACTGGATCAACGTGATCAGCGGCGTCCGCGCCTATCTTGCGTATCATAGTGACCGTGTCCTTCACGATGTCGGGATTTATTTCAGTGCCGCGCGCGAGAATGCACGGGACCTCGCCTCGATGGTAGACGGCATGCAGCTGGAACAGGCGGACGCCCTGCGGCAACTCGTGAGCGGTATGGAGCAGTTCGAGCACCGTTGGCAGCGGTTGCAGGGGATTCACACGAGCGATGGCTGGCGCGCCGACAGTCATCTGATGAAAACCCGGATCGCCCCGTTGCTCAAGACGGTAAAAACCCATCTGGGCGAGTTTACTCACGAACAGAACATCGTAATGAACACTGTCGCGAGCCAGCTGATGCAAGACAGCCGGGATATGACATACCTGGTAACCGTGTTTATGATTTGCGGCGTAGTCGTGAGCATCGTGATGTCATGGGGCATAAGCCGCGTTGTCGTAACGCCTATCCGCCAGGCAGCCGACGCGATGGAAGGTATCGCGAGCGGGGATGCCGATCTGACCAAGGGCCTGAACGTTGAAGGAAACGACGAGGTCGCTCTGCTCGCCCGGAGCTTCAATACCTTCGTTGAGAAGGCGCGGCAGTCGGCCGAGGGAGAACTCGCACTCTCGAGGCTGATGCGGCTTTCTCTCAATCCTACGGATATCGACGACTACCTCGAAGAAACCCTCGAACTGATGACAGAGACGGTGAGCTGGCTTGGTTTGCTGCCAAAAGGCGGTATCTTCCTGAATGATACCGGCAATGATGGAGAGCTCAGACTCGCGGCAACCAGGAATTTCTCACCTGAACTGCTGACGCTTTGTGCAACCGTCCCGTTCGGTAAATGCCTCTGCGGCCGGGCAGCCGCCAGCGGAGAGACGGTTTACTCCTCATGCGTGGACGACCGCCACGATATCAGTTTTGACGGCATTCAGCCGCACGGTCACTACAGTGTACCGATTCGAAAGGGTGCCGCGGTGCTGGGTGTCCTCGTGCTCTATCTTCCCGAGGGGCGTGCACATTCGGTAAAAGAGGTCCGCTTTCTGGAAAGGATCACCGAAGTCATCAGCATGGGTATCATTCTGCGCCGGGCAAACGCCGACCTGATGACCGCCAAGCAGCGTACGGAACTGGCCAATGATAAATTGACCGGAATAACGGCGAATATCCCGGGCATCATCTTTCAATGTCGACGCGATGCAAACGGGGAATGTGTTTTCCCCTACGTCAGTCAGGGTACGACGACCTTGCTGGGAACAGATAAGGATAACCTCGAGCAGGATATCCAGCGTCTGTTCAGCAACGTACATCCTCAGGACAAGGATCGTCTCGAAAAGGCCTTCCGGTATTCCTCGGAACAGCGGAAGCCGATCAACGTCGAATACCGGGTCAACCAGGAAGAAGCGGGAACTCGGTGGCTGCTTTGCAATGCAGTGCCCCGTGTCCACGCGAATGGCGATATCCTCTGGGACGGTCTTCTGCTCGATATAACCGGCCGGAAGATGCTCGAAGGCCAGTTGCTGCAGGCGCAGAAGCTGGAATCCGTGGGACAACTCGCGGCGGGTATCGCGCACGAAATCAACACACCAACACAGTTTGTGCGCGACAATGCCCGCTTCCTTCAGGATGCCTTCAAGGATTACCAGGCCGTCTTGTCCGCATTCCAGCGATTGCGCGAGCATCTGCCGGATACCCCCGAGCTTGCCGGCCTGGTGGCGGAGGTTGACCGGGTACTCGAAGAGGGGGATATCGAATACCTCAATGACGAGATACCACAGGCCATTTTCCAGTCTCTCGAAGGGCTTCAGCGTATTGCAACTATTGTCTCGGCGATGAAGGAATTCTCCCACCCTGGCACAGACGCAAAACAACCGCTTGATATAAATGCCGTCGTGCGCAACATCGTTACGGTATCCCGGAATGAATGGAAATATGTAGCCGAGCTGGAAACCGATCTCGACGAGACCTTGCCATCTCTTCCCGGCTATCGCGACAAGCTGGGTCAGGTGATTCTCAACCTGATCGTCAACGCGGCACATGCGATCGGGGATAGCGTCACAGCCGGCAATATCGAGAAGGGTTGCATCGGGGTACAAACCGTTGCTGTGGACGGGGCGGTCGAGATACGGGTCAGCGACAATGGACCCGGCGTTCCGGAATCCATCCAGCAAAAGATATTCGATCCCTTCTTCACGACAAAGGAAGTGGGCAAGGGGACCGGCCAGGGTTTATCCATTGCACGTTCGGTGATTGTGGACCAGCATCATGGCAGCCTGACGCTGGAGTCCATCCCTGGAACCGGTACGACGTTCGTCATCCGTCTGCCCCTGGATCACGACAAGGCAAAAGGTACGATCGCAGCCTGATCTTCATCAACAGGAGCGGAGACGACTGTTGTACCGGGTCGCGGGTGACTGACAGTCAGGTATCCGTGGTCACGAGAACAAAAGGGATGGCTTCGCCGTTATGACAGCCCGCCAGGCTCGACCTTCCGGTCATCCTGGACCGGGACGGTGGCGTCACGTTGCAGTCCGAATACGCCCCCGACGGTATATCAAGCACGCCCGGCTCCCGTATCCCGCAATACGGGACGCCCGGGATTCGACCCGCTGATACACTGAATGCGTGGTCCCGCCTGCGGATGACGGCGGTTTCCTGCCGATTGCCGTGCAGGCCCCGGGCGCATCGAAGCAGACCGCGTTACAATCGTCCCGCCCAGGTAAATCGAGAAGAGCGCACGAGTTGACCTGTCCCGTATCTACCAAGGTCCGTGAACCGTCATGAACGCACCCGACGTTATCAAGGCGGTCCTCGACTATCATGAAGCTACCAAGCACCGTTTTGATGGCTTTGCCCTGGGGCCGGGTTTCCTGGACTGGGCGACGCAGCCGGACCCGTTCCGGCGCTATCCGGGTGCGCGGCTGATCCGGCTTGAGCGGATCGCGCCGACGGATGCGCCGAACTACGACGCCGTCTTCACGCCGGGGCAGCGGCCGGCGGCTGCGCCGGTCAACCGTCATACCCTGTCACAGCTGTTCTATGACAGCCTTGCGCTGTCCGCCTGGAAGCGCAGCGGAGCGAGCCGCTGGGCGCTGCGCGTCAACGCCTCCAGCGGCAACCTGCACCCGACCGAGGGCTACCTCGTATGCGGTCCCATCGCGGGACTGTGCGAACGGCCCATGGTCTGTCACTATGCACCGAAGCCGCACGGCCTGGAAGTGCGCGCCGGGTTCGATATCGAAAGCTGGCAAGCGCTGTGTGCCGGTTTCCCCGACGACACGTTCTTCCTCGCGCTGAGTTCGATTCACTGGCGCGAAGCCTGGAAATACGGACAGCGGGCGTACCGCTATTGCATGCACGATGCGGGACACGCGCTGGCCGCGCTGGCGATCGCGGCCGCCGGGCTGGGTTGGCAGACGCGCCTGCTCGACGACATCGGCACAGCGGAGTTGGCCAGCCTGCTGGGCACGTCACAACCGCACGCTGCCGAGCCGGAGGAGCCGGACCTGCTGCTGGCGTGCATGCCCACGGCGCGACCGCCGCCGTTGCCGGCACTGTCCGCCGGTGTGTTACGGACTTTCACATCGCTGGCCTGGCAGGGGCGGGCCAACCGGCTAAGTCCGTCGCACGTGGCCTGGGGCATGGAAGCGATCGCCGCGCAGGTGCGCAGACCGCACGTGGCCTGCGCGTACGATCCCGTTACCGCACCGCCGCGATCGCTGGCGCCACCGCCGCGAGACGTGGCGCTGCGCCGCATGATCCGTCGCCGGCGCAGCGCCGTGGCCATGGATGGCACGACCCGACTCCCGCGCGAAACCTTCTATCGCATGCTGGACCGTACGCTGGCCGTACCGGGTGCGGTGCCGTTCGATGCGCTGCCCTGGAAGTCGCAGCTGCACCTGGTGCTGCTGGTGCACCGGGTGGACGGTATCGCGCCGGGGTTGTACCTGCTCGTGCGCGATCCGTCGCGGCTGGAAACCCTGCATACCGCAATCACCCGGGCGGAATGTTGGCGCCGGCCACCGGCTTGCCCGGCTTCGCTGCCGCTGTTCTGCCTGGTCGAAGCGGATGTGCGGGAGGCGGCACGCACGATCGCCTGCCAGCAGGACATCGCCAGTGACGGCTGTTTCAGCCTCGCCATGCTGGCCGGGTTCAGCGCCCCGCTCGAACGCTATGGCCCCTGGTTCTATCCGCGCCTGTACTGGGAGGCCGGCATGATCGGCCAGCTGCTCTACCTCGAGGCTGAGGCGGCCGGTGTCGGCGCCACGGGCATCGGCTGTTTCTTCGACGATCCCATGCACGACCTGCTCGGTCTGCAGGACCGTCAGTACCAGGACCTGTATCATTTCACGGTGGGCGGGGCGGTGGAGGATACCCGGCTGACGACGCAGGCGGCCTATGCACAGGAGTGCTAGACCCCTCTGTTCCCCTGCAACGCCGCCCGGCGAGGTGCCCGCGGGCGTTGGTCGTCCCCAGGGGTGGAGGAATTACCTGTCCACGGTGTCGAAGCGTTTGCCCTTCGGTATGAATACCACGTTGACGCTCAGGTCGTGCGGGCTGTAGATCGTCGTGCGCAGCAGCAGGCCACGGCCCTTGATGACCGCCTGTTCGGTCATGGTGCGAATCTTGGTTGTGTCGTCGTAATCGTCTTCGATTTCTTCGTATTTGAGTTTCATCGCTTGCCTCCGGATACGCCGGGCACACACGGGTTGCATCATGCCCGTTTTCACGTTACACCGCACGTACCGTTTCCGGCAAGAGGTCGCTGACGGTCAGCCCCGGTCCGCCCGCCGGCGCCTGGTCCGCACGGTCCGCCGGCGTGGAAACTGTCTTGCCTGGAGCGGATTGCAGGCGCGCGGGTTCCCGCGAGAGTCACTGCAGCGGCAGCAGGTCCAGATAGCCGTCCGGCACCAGACTGGTTGCCAGCATCACAGCATTGATGTCCTCGTGTTCGCGCCAGGTATCCGCCTGCTGATGGACGGGGTCGCGCCAGAACACCTCGATGGACTCGCGCAGGGGCTGGAACTGCATGAGCGCCTGACTCAGGGCGCGCAGGCGCGCGTCGTTGCCCACGGCGTCGCGGGAGAGTGCATGATGCAGGCGTTCCGCGGCGTGCAACCCGATGGCCAGGCCGAGTTCGCGGAAGGCAAGCCGGCGTTCGGCCTGCTGATCCGTTGCACCGCTTTGCGCGAAGGCGGCGAGACCGTCGAGTGCCGCCGCCAGCAAACGCCCGGTCAGGCGGGCCACCGGCACACTGCCTTGCTGCACGAGTTGCTGCACACACCAGGCATCGACCAGCAGGCCGCCGATGCCGAGCGGGTCGGACGTGGTCCACGAACCGCGCTGCATCATCGCGGCGTACTCGCGGTTCGCCCGGTCGAGTTCAGGTCCACCGGCCGGCGGCCCCAATGCATCAGCGGTGGCCTGCAGCTGGAGGTTGGTGATGTAGCCGTCCAGTGGGTCATGCTGTCCCATGGCGGGTACCAGCCTGCGCCGCAGGTCGATGCTCATCTTCCAGGCCATCCGGCGCGGTTCGCGGGGAGAGGGCCGGAAGGTGAAGGCATCGAATGCAGTCTGTGCCAGTTCGCGTGCCTGGAGATTGAAGCGCGGGGTACGCATCGTGCGCGCGAGCTGATCGAGCGCGTGCATCCACCGGGTCAGGTAGTGGAAGTACTGTCCGTCGCGGTCCCACTCCAGACGCTCGTCGTATGGTTCGTCCGGCCCCCGCTCCGGCAGTGCCTTGCCAATGCGCAGCCCGCCCCGGGTCGGATGCTGCGCACCGTCCTCCTCGTTCAGGCCGCTGAGCCAGCCTGTGCGGGGGTCGTCGTTGCGGTGCCGGCCCAGGGTGTGATGGACCTGCCCGACCAGCGCCAGGGCGGCGTCCGTGTACGCCTGATCGCCGGTCAGGCGCGCCAGTCCCAGGTAATTGCAGACCGCGAAGGCGTCCGTCCACAGGTATCGCTGAACGGTTTGCCCGGAAGTCAGGCCGGTACGCGCAGCGAAGGCATCCATCAGTGCACCGGCTTCCTCGAGGCGTGTATCGGGCATGCTGAGGGCCTCCGTTCGTGCGCCTGCCGGCAGCGGCGCGATCGACAGCAGTACCATCAGCAGGCCCCCGCGCGTCCGCGGCGCACAATGCCTGCCCCTGTTGCGATTACAATACGCCATCCCGGTGTGCCATTTTCAATGACTCGGTGCTACTGTTTTGTAGGATAGTACGTTCGGATATGAATAATGACCTGATGCAGGTGAAAGCGTTGCGGTATCGGGAATTCATCGACAGCCTGGGTTCCGACGCCTGTCCCGGCGGGCTGGATCCCTGCCTGTGCGCGCTCTGGCATGACGCCCGCGGCGCGTGGGATACCGCACACGGGATCGTGCAGGCGCGAGGCGGCACGATGGCCGCACGCATTCACGCCTACCTGCACCGCAAGGAAGGCGACGTCTGGAATTCGCGCTACTGGCACCGGCAGGCCGGCTCGGCCTATCCGGCCGGCATGAGCCTGCAGGCGGAGTGGGAGATGCTGGTACGCGAGCTCGTGGACACGGGGCGGGGAGCGGAATGACGGCCATCGGCTTGCTGAGCGACGTGCATGCCACGGCGGCCCCGCTGCGCGAGGCACTGGCGTTGTTCACGCGTGAGGGCGTGCAGCAGGTGCTCTGCGCCGGCGACGTCGCCGGCTACCATGACGAGCTGGAGGAGACCGTCGCGTTGCTGGACGTCAGCGGTGTACTGACCGTGCGCGGCAACCACGAGCTGCGCTATCTGGACGCGCTGGGCGGCGCGACCGGCGACCGGGCCGCGGACTGGTTCAGGCGGCTGCCCGCGGCGATTGACACGGTGATCGATGGCCGGCGCGTGTACATGGTGCATGCCCATCCGCCGGCGGCCTGTGCCGGCGGCGGGATACGCCTGCTGGATCCGGACGGTGCGGTACGGCCGGAGCGGGCGGCGTACTGGACCCGGCAGCTGGCGGGCAGCCGGTTCGACGTGCTGGTGGTCGGACATACCCACCAGGTGTTCGCCGAACGTCTCGGCCCGACGCTGGTGGTGAATCCGGGCAGCACGGCGTTCAACCATTCCTGCGCGATCCTGCGCCTGCCGGAGATGAGCGTGCAGCTGTTCGCACTTTCCGGCCGGCCGATCAGGCGCTACTGGAACTGGACCGGGCAGCTGCGCGGCACGGCGGACTGACCGGACGGCCCCGCCCGGCCATGGCCGGTTTGTCCTGCACGCTCCGGCCCGGCATCACTCCCCCCGACGCCGTCGCTGCCTTATCATCAGCGACAGTATTTCCACGCGTCGCCAGAACCATTCGAGCAGGCGTGAACGCCAGCTGCGGAGCTGCCAGTCCCTGGCCGTGTACTCGATGCTGTCGGCGAAATCGCGCAGGAAGACGGCGGCCGCGGCATCGGCCGTCTCCCGGTCGGCGATCTCCTGGTTGGCTTCCAGGTTCCATTGCAGGTTCCACCGGTCGAAGTTGCAGGAACCGATGGTCAGCCAGTCATCGCAGAGCACCGTCTTGGCGTGAAAAAAGCGCGGCCGGTATTCGAAGATGCGGACCCCGCTGTGCAGCAGCCGGCCATAGTAACGGCGGCCGGCGTAGCGTGCACCCGGGTGATCGGTGTAGGGACCCGGCAGCAGCAGGCGCACGTCGATCCCCTTACGGGCGGCGTGCTTGAGCCGCCGGCGGATTTTCCAGGACGGAATGAAATAGGCGGTGGCGAACCACACCCGTTGCCTGGCGATGCCGATGTGTCTGAGCAGGGAGCGCTGGACCCCCATCCTGAACCGGGCCTCGTTGACCGACACCCGGCCGCGCTTTCCGCCGGCGGGCGGCGGGCTCGAGACGGCGGGCAATGTCAGGGGCTGTCCGGCGTAGCGGTTCCAGCTTTCCGTGAAGAGCCGTCGCCAGTCAGCCAGCAGCGGCCCGCGGATGCCGATCATGGTCTCGCGCCAGCGACGTTCGGGTGCCCCCGGCGGATCGATCGCGTCGCTGATCGCCGTGCCACCGGTAAAGGCGATTTCACCGTCGACCAGCAGCAACTTGCGGTGGTTGCGATGCAGGCCGTGATACCGGTGATGCCAGACGATCCGGTACAGGTGATAGAGAACGTTGTGGGAGGGCAGGGGATTGAAGAAGACGACTTCGATATTCCGGTGTGCCAGTCGCTCGCGATCACGCGGGTCCAGTGCCTGGGCGCCGAAGTCGTCGAGCAGCAGGCTGATCTGCACGCCGCGGCCGGCGGCCGCCAGCAGGCGCCGGATCAGCCGATCCGTGACGGCGCCGGATTCGACCAGGTACATCTCCAGCAGGATGTACCGCCGGGCTGTGTCGATGGCGGCGAGCATGCGCGGCAGGAATGCCGTGCTGTCGACGAGGATCTCGAACGCATTGCCGCCCCGCCAGGGGAACTTGTAACGCCGGTATCGGGCCATGTCAGGGTCGTGTTGATGAACGTCGAGGCGCGAGCCCCGATGTTACGGGAAAATGCCGGGTGGGATACAATGAAGACGGGAATCTACACCACATATTCCGGTACTGTCACCGACCGGATTCTGCCCGACGCGGCTGGCCCCTGCCTATGAAAGCCATGGTCATCAACAGGATCGGCCCATTGGATGAAGCGGTGGCGCCGCTCGAGGCGGTTGAACTGCCCGACCCGGAGCCGGCGCCGGGGGAGGTGCGTATCCGCGTGTCCGCCTGCGGGGTCTGTCACACGGAACTGGACGAGATCGAGGGGCGCACCGCGCCCCCGCGGCTGCCGGTGGTTCCCGGCCACGAGGTCATCGGGCGTGTGGATCGCTGCGGTGCGGGCGCCGCGCGCTTTGCACCGGGTACGCGTGTAGGCGTCGGCTGGATCCATCATTCCACGGGGGCGCCGGACGAGAATCTCAGTCCGGCGTTCGTCGCGACTGGGCGTGACTGCAACGGTGGCTATGCCGAGTATCTCACCGTGCCGGAGGCCTACGCCTGCCCGATCCCGGATGTCTTCAGCGACGCCGAGGCCGCCCCGCTGCTCTGTGCCGGCAGCGTCGGTTTCCGATCCCTGATGCTGTCCGGCCTGACGAACGGACAGGCGCTGGGCCTGACCGGCTTCGGTGGTTCGGCCCATATCGTGCTGCAGCTGGCGCGGCATCTGTACCCCGCATCAAAGGTCTGCGTGTTCGCCCGCGATGCCGGGACGCGCCGCTTTGCGCTGGAACTGGGTGCGGACTGGGCCGGCGCGACGGAGGCGCGCGCGCCGCAGCCGCTCGCTGCCATCATCGACACCACGCCGGCCTGGAAACCGGTGGTGGAGGCGCTGGCCAACCTGCGCCCGGGCGGCCGCCTGGTCATCAATGCGATCCGCAAGGAGGCCGGCGACCAGGACTACCTGCTCCGCCTGCGCTACCACGAACACCTGTGGATGGAGAAGGAGATCAAGTCGGTGGCCAATGTCACGCACCACGATATCGCGGCATTCCTGCCGATCGCGGCGCGCATACCGATCCGGCCGGTGATCGAGACCTACCGGTTGGAAGAGGCCGGCCGCGCCCTGCACGAACTCAAGCGCGGTCCGGTGCGCGGCGCGAAGGTGCTGGTGTTGTAGGAGCGGACCGCGTCCACGATCTTCCACGGGTCTCCGCAGGCGCGATGCGATCACGGACCCGGCCCGTCCCGGCGCCGTTCGTCACCGCGTCTGTGCCGCAGGGCTGCAACCGAATCGGGACCGCCATAGCATCTGGCGGCGGCCGTCGCGCCGGCTGAGCGGGGCTAGGCGCCGGCGGGCGCGGCCTGCACGGCGGGCTGCTCGATGAACAGCGTCTGCGTTGGATAGGCGAATTCGATGCCTTCCTGTGCGAACACGGAGTAGAGTTGCAGGTTGATCGCCTGCTGGATGTCCATGTAGAGGTTGTAGTCCGGCTTGAGGACGAAGTAGACCGTCTCGAAGAGCAGGGCGAAATCCCCGTAGGACTGGAAGTGGGAGCGGTCGAAGCGGACCGGTTCCTGCGCCTCGACCGCGGCACGGATGATGTCCGGAATGCGCTGCAGCCTGTCGTGCGGCGTCTGGTAGGTCACGCCGATCTTGAACACCACCCGCCGCTCGAACATGCGGCCGTAGTTCTTGATGCGGCTCTTGAGCAGGTCGGTGTTCGAGAAGACCAGCTGCTCGCCAGACAGGCTGCGCAGGCGGGTGGTCTTCAGGCCGATGTTCTCCACGCTGCCCATGTGTTCGTCGATGATCAGGAAATCGCCGATGGTGAAGGGCTTGTCGAGCACGATGGACAGCGAGGCGAACAGGTCACCGAGGATGTTCTGGACCGCCAGCGCGACGGCGATACCGCCAACGCCGAGGCCGGCCACAAGCGCCGTGACATCGACGCCGAGATTTTCCAGCACCAGCAGCAGCACGAAGGCCCACAGCACCAGCCGGCCGATATAGCCCATGGCATTGATCGCGGCGACACTGGCCGGGTCGTGTTTCTTGCGCCGTTCCTGGTCCTGTTTCAGCCAGAACACGAGCAGGCTGTTGAGCCATAGCCCGCCCTGGAGCAGCAGGGCGATCGCCGCCACGCGGGAGACGATCTGCCGGTACTCGTGCGTGAGCGACAGGAACAGGGAACCGAGAAACAGCGCCACGATGAGGATGAAAAGACTGCGTGTGTGTGAAAACATCCCGGTCACGGCGTCATCCCACCGGTTTTCCGTCTGGTGTGCGAAGGCACTCAGGCGCGACTGGCCCAGACGCTTGAACAGATAGAGCCCGACCAGCGCGACAGCGGCCACCGCCAGCGCAACCAGCCAGTTCTGCAGCGTGTTATCCAGTAAACTGTATTCGAGAAACCTGTGGAGTTCGGTGTCGAGCTGTTTCATCCGTTTGTCCCGGGTTGACCTGTTGCCAGACTGCGCGAGATAAGGGCACAGTATACATAACCGCTTGGCGGACATCCCGGCGGTTCCCGTTTATGGCATGATCGAGCCACGATGGCAGACTTTATCACACCCTCCAGGACCCTGGCCGCGCTGACCGGCCGCGCGCTTGTGGAGTTCGGCATGATCCGCGCCGGTGACCGCGTACTGCTCGGGCTTTCGGGCGGCAAGGATTCACTCTCGCTTTTGCATATCCTGTGCCACTTCCAGCGCCGCGCGCCGGTGAGATTCGGCATCGGCGCGATGACCGTCGATCCCATGGCCGGCGACTTCGATCCCTCGCTGCTGATCCCGTATCTCGCGGCGCTCGGCGTGGAATATCATTACGTGCGCAAGCCCATCATGGAGCTGGCGCAGGAACACATGGGCAGGAAATCCTATTGTGCGTTCTGTTCGCGTCTCAAGCGCGGCTACATGTACCAGACGGCGCGCGCGCACGGCTTTAACGTGATCGCGCTGGCGCAGCACCTGGACGACCTGGCGGAGAGTTTCCTGCTGTCGGCCTTTCACGGCGGCCGCCTGCAGACCATGAAGGCCCACTACGTGAACGATGACGGCGACCTGCGCGTCATCCGCCCGCTGGTCTACGTGCGCGAGCGGCAGACGCGCGATTTCGCGGCGAGCAACGGCCTGCCGGTGATCGCCGATTCCTGCCCCGCCTGCTTTGCGATGCCGACCCGGCGCCGGCACATGAAGGCACTGCTGGCGGCCGAGGAGGCGCAGAACCGGCTGCTGTTCAGGTCGTTGCTGACCGCGATCAAGCCGCTGATGCGCGAGGGACTGCCAGCGGCGACGGGGCCTGTTCCCGTCGCGCGCGCGCGACGTGATGCCTGAATCGCCCGATGGCGACACCCTGCAGGGCCACGGATCGGCGGCACGATGCGTGTCCGGCCAGGCGGGTCCGGCTGAATGTTGTGGTCTGACCGGCTGTTTTGCCTGATAATCGTGCGCATACGCCGGTGCGAGCGCCTGCCGGGGCGCCGCGGCACCGTCACCGCAGCCAGGGAGAGTCTCCATGTCGGACAACATCACCATCCAGAATTCGAAAACCAGGGTCTTCAACAAGATTCCCTGGACGTTCCTGATCATCGCCTACCTGCTGGTGGCGCACTTCATGCAGCTGGAGCTGAGCGGCGTGGCGGGCTATATCTTCATCGCCCTGGGTGTGCTGGTGCTGTTCCTCGAATTTTTCAAATCCGGTGACATCAGTACCTCCACCTTCCTGACCGATACCTTCGCCGCCGTGGTCGGCGTGATCGTGGGGACCGCGCTGCTGTGCTACCTCTATTTCAAACTCGGGCAGAAACCGACTTTTTTTCACTGGTTCGGATACACCATCCTCGTCGGTGATGCGATCATGAGCCCGTTCAACTCATTCCGGACGGCACTGCGCAACTTCGGCGTCGGCACATGAGCGGCACCGGTGTCATGCCGCGCGGTTTTACTGCCGTCACCGGCCGGTGATTCGTGCGCGAAACCATATCCATCGCTACGCATGCGCGCGAGGAACTGGTTGATATCACCGCCCGGGTGCAGGACATCGTGCAGCGCAGCGGGGTATGCGACGGCCTGGTAAGCGTGTACGCGCAGGGCGCGACGGCCGCGATTATGATCCAGGAAAACTGGGACGACAGCGTGCAGACTGATGTCGTGCACCTGCTGCAGAAACTGATTCCGTGCGGGGTGTGGCTGCACGACCGGCAGGACGGCAACGGTGACGCGCATCTCAAGTCCGGCCTGGTCGGTCCCTCGGAGACGCTGCCGCTGATCGACGGGCAGCTCGGCCTGTCGCGCTGGCAGAACATCTTCCTGTGCGAGTTCGACGGGCCGCGCGGGGAACGCCGCATTGTCTGCACTGTCATGGCGTCCAGCCCCTAGCAGGTCGTCGACCCCCCAACCGGCGCGAATCGGCGTCGAAGTCGGCGCGATAGGCCTATGCACCTGCAGGTACGCCAGGATCTACCTGCCCTTAAATGTCTTTTCCTGAATTTTTTCCCGGATTTTTCACCCACCTGCCGGATTTGCCGGGGTTGATGCGGCGTGATGCCGTCCGCTGGGCTAGCATTGCGATATGCCGTTCATCGCCCACCTGCTCGTCGTGTTGCAGTTCACCGGCATCGGTGCAACCTGTATTCCCGTGGCGTACGCCCGCCACGGGAGTCCCGGCTGGCTGCTGATCTGCGCGCTCGGCGTGGCCGGCGGCATCGCGACCCTGTGTTACAACCGCATCGGCAATTTCAACATCAATCCCTTGCCGAAACAGGGCGGCCGGTTGATCACCACCGGACCCTACCGCTACATCCGTCACCCCATGTACCTCAGCCTGGTCGTCGTGATGCTCGGCATGGCGCTGTACAATGCCCACTGGCTCAACTTCGCGGGCCTGGCGCTGGTCACCGCGGCGGTATCCGGCAAGGCCGTGCTCGAGGAGCGCCTGCTGCTGGCAAGGTTTCCCGACTATGCCGACTACAGGCGCCGCACACGGCGCATTATCCCGGGGGTATTCTAGCGCCAGGCCATGTGCTGGTCGGGCCCCGGCCGTTCGGGTCGTGAGCCGTCGAACAGCTCGGCGGGAAGCTGATGCATGATCTTGATGCGCTCGAGCGTGGTGTGGCCCATCTCGCTGCCCATGGCGTAATGCGTTTCACGGAAGGCGAACAGCCGTCCGTCGATCATACGGAAATCGTCATATCCGGCGGTGAATTCCATGCCCTGTCCCCGTTTCGCCGTTATGATCCCGCGTGACTCTAGGATACGGCCCGTCGCGGGATCGATCCCGGCCACCAGGCGCAGGTTGCCGTGGAACGACAGTTCCAGCGCACGCAGCGTGGTGCCTTGCCGGCTGATGATGGTGCCGGCATCCCGCACGCTGTCGCGGTGGTCGAGCAGGGTGTTGGGCATGCCGAGCCGGGCGGCCTGGAGCAGCATCGCGGAATACGGGACGCCCGTGGCGGGTTCGCCCTGTTTCCAGGCCATGGCGCCGGCCAGAATGCGCAATTCATTGTTATTCGCGCCGTAGCGGATATCGATGCGCAAGCGGTCCGGGTACTGAAAGGCGCGGTGCACTCTTCCGGGCTGTCGGAACAGGGCGGAGACGGTTTCTCCGTACTGCTCGAAGGCCGTCGCCGCGGACAGGCGTTCTTCCCCCCCGTAGGCGACGGCGACCTTGTCGAGCAGGGCATCCACCTCATCCACCCCGGCCCGATCGCAGCCGACCAGTAACAGCGTCAGGCACAGGACGAGCATTGCTTTGTATACAACTTTCATGTCGGTTCAGCCTGTCGGACGGGCGGTACGGGGCTGGCAGGCCTTGCGGTTACGGGATGCTGCCGGAAAGCCTGCGGTCATTATAAGCCACTGACGATGCGACGGTGTTTTCCGTGGGGCATGCCGGTTTGTCGCCAGGCGGTGGTCACCGCCTGGCAGGCTAGAAGCGCTTGACAGTTCAGTACCGCGTGCGGCGTTGGCATCCCGATTGTGTCACGGCGTATAATTCGCGTAAGGAACCGGCACACGAAGAGGGGCAGCCGCTATGGCACTGACGACCGAATGCAGCATCCTGGTGAATTCCCTGCTGGGGCGGGATCTCGATGCGGGGGAATGCACTGTCCTGGGTGGTTTGATGGGCACCCGGCAATTGAAGGACGGCGAGGACCTCGTGAAGGAGGGTGATACCCGGCACACCCTGTTCATCCTGGCGGCGGGCAATATCACGGTCTACGGCAAGCTCGCCGGAAAGGAAGTCGCGCTGTACAACATGAAGCTGGGTGAGTGTGCCGGCACACGCGCCTTCGTGGAAATGGCCCCGCGACAGGCGACGCTGCGCGCCGTGGGGGATACCACGGTGTACACGCTGGAGCCGGTTGACTTCGAATCGCTGCTGGATACGCATCCGCGCATCGTCTACAAGGTCATGCGCGGCCTGTTCCGGCAGACGCACGCCAACCTGATGCGTATGGACGCGGAGTCGCAGCAGCTGTCGAATTACATCACCCGGACGGGCGGACGATACTGACACGGCTCAGCGGTGCTGGTGGTGCCGGGTTGTCTCCCTGCGGGGGGTATTTATCCTCCCCGTGCGCCCGCTACAGACCCTTGCTCTGGATCAGGGTCCATTGCATGAGCTGGGTCACCAGGGCCTCGGCGGCACCGTGCTGGCCATGGCTACGCAGCCATTCCGCCGCCCAGCGATGGCCCCAGGCGCTGGCATTGCTTTCGCTCGGGTTCTGCGGCAACTGCCGGGTGCTGGCGAGGTAGAGAAACAGCGCGCGGGCCAGGGCGTGGACGGTGGCGGTCAGGCGGTCGGGGTAGCTCCACCGGCACAGGCCGCGCGTCGTGTAGCGGTCCGGGATACTGCGGCGTCGGATCGGGCGCGGCGGAATCCGGCCCCAGTGCATTTCCTCGGCCGGGTAGTCGCTGCCCTGCCAGACATTCACCTTGATGCGGTACATGTTCTGCGGCAGCGGCGGGTCGGCCTGCAGGTTGTCCTCGCGCGGGGTCCAGCAGGTACTTAACGTGAGTGGCGGGCACTGGCTGGCGAGCCGCGGCTGGTGCTGGGTCTGCGTCATCGGGCTGAGACGAACCCAGTCGAGCAGGCGCATGTCATAGAATGACAGCTTGTCCTTCACGAAGCTGATCACGTCACCGGCGGCGGTCCGGTCGGTTACGACGAACGACGGCTTTTGCATGTCCAAACCTCGCGCGGTGCACGCTGACGTGCAGGTATGCGGCTGTCATCGTGACTGGGTATCATTCTAGTCCGGCAACCCGCGTCTGTGTAGCCGCGTGCCGCGACCGTCCACCGGTTCCCGATTACCTGTGGTGCGGGCAGTGGCTGAAGTCGGGTCTCGCCGTTTACGTCTCACGCGGGAACGGCCACGTCCGGTTCCCGTCTCTTACGCGCGATGCCCTGATCCTTCCCCGAACGCGGGGTGTGCACGACCCCAGGGTTAGGGGGCGCGGCGTTCGATCGCCCAGCGTCCGTCGGCCTGCAGTGTGTACACGAACCTGTCATGCAGGCGGTTTTCACGCGCCTGCCAGAATTCGATGCACTCCGGTACGATCCGGTAGCCGCCCCAGAACGAAGGCAGCGGCACCTCCCCGCGCGCAAACTTGTGCCTGATCTCGTCAACCTTGGCGTCCAGCAGCGAGCGTGACGAAATCACCCGGCTTTGCGGCGAGGCCCAGGCGCCGATCTGGCTGCCGCGTGGGCGGGAGGCAAAGTATTTCAGCGACTCGGCCGTCGAGATCCTGCCGGCCGCGCCGCCGATCTTGAGCTGCCTTCCGAGCGCCACCCACGGGAACAGCACCGCCACCTTCGGATTGACTTCGATCTGGCGTGCCTTGTCGCTTTCGTAGTTGGTGTAGAAGACGAAACCCCGCGTGTCGTAGGTTTTCAGCAGGACGGTACGGACCCACGGCTGGCCGCCGGCGTCGACCGTGGCCAGCGTCATGGCGTTGGGTTCGGCAATGCCGGATTCGACGGCCTGCCGGAACCACAGTTCGAACTGGCGGAACGGGTCGGGTTCCAGTTCCTCGCGTGCCAGTCCGTGTGCCATCCACTGGCTGCGGAGTTCATCGGGGCGTGCTGACATGGTGGTTCTCGCTGGTTGGTCGGGTCGGGCTTACGAAACAGGGGCCCGGCCGGGGAATATAGCGTATTGCGCGCCGCTTGCGGGAATTGCGGGAGAGGTTCTAGTATCCTGTCATGGACGATGCCGGGCGCGACAGGATGATACGGTTATGGCAGGAGAAGGCACGGCATGCCGGCAAACGCCGCAAGCCGCGCGAGCTGTACGTGATCACGCTCGACCCGGAGGTATTGTGGGACCGGGAGTTTCGCCAGCAGAACCCCGGGTACATCGAGGGCATGCCGTGCGTCTACGTCGGCATGACAGTGCATGAGCCGGGCGACCGCTTTGAGCAGCATATGCTCGGCTACCGCAGCAGCAGGTACCCGCACCATTACGGTGTCGAACTGGCACAGGAACTGATGGACGGCTTTGACGGGTCAGGGCTGACCGACGCGGAACGGGAGACGGCACTGGCGCGGTGGCTGCGCCGGCAGGGCATCGCGGTTTGGCAGAATTGAGGGGTGCGTGCCTGCGAACGGCGTCCTGTCGCGCCTGTACCCCTGGACACCGGTCTCGCGCACGGACGCCAGGGCGCGGCGCGATACGAATCCCGTGTTCCGGGCCGGCGCAGGGTCGCGTCCTGCGGGAGCGGGCCGTCACCCGTCACTGCGCCGGCCGTCCTGTGCTGCCTGCAGCTGTTCCCAGGCCTCGCGCAATACCTTCGGTATCCTTTTGAGCTTCGGCGGTTTCTGGCGTATCTCCCGTGACAGCAACACGTTGTCCGGCTTGCCCTTGGGGAACACGGCTCCGTGCGTGAACAGGTGGATGCCGGTGATGGCGGTACCCGGCAACTGCAGGCGCACCGCTTCGACCTGGTGCTGCAGGTGGTCGTCCGGGTTGGGAAACTTGTAGCTGCAGCGGTTGATCACCTGGGTCCACTGGTCGGTCTGCGCGCCGCCGAAGATCACACCGCTGAAACGTTTCACGCCAACGACCAGCAGGGCATCACCGGTCAGCAGCAGGTAGTCGATGCTGACCTCGCCGCCCATGCCGTCCGGCAGGCGGATGTCCCGCAGGGCGCGCGCGCCGAGGCGCCGGATGGCGCGCCGCATCCGGCGCTCCTCGCGCCAGTTGAATATCTGCTCGCGGAACGTGAAGACCAGTGCGACGATGCCGGCGACGGCGCCGCACACCAGGCTCAGCTGGTCGGTTGTCAGTGGCAGTGAATGCAACAGGTTCTGGAAGGATTCAGGCATCGCGCCCCGGTTCCCTGGTCGACGGGGCGTGATTATAGGGCATGGCGTGGCCGGATGTGAGTGGAACACGCGCCGGGTTCGTATGCCGATCCTGGCGCCTGCGTCAGGCTTAAACGCCACGGCAGGGATGCCGGCCGCCGGTCCCGGTTCAACCGGTACTGAGGTATTTTGCCGGGTTGACCTGCTTGCCGTCCCGCAGTACCTCGATGTGTACATGCGGGCCGGTCGAGCGTCCGGTCGAGCCCATCAGCGCGATTGGCTGGCCACGGTGCACGGTGTCGCCGACCTTGACCAGTAGCGACTGATTGTGGCCATAGCGTGTGACGATGCCGTTGCCGTGATCGATCTCGACCAGGTTGCCGTAGCCGGCGCGCGCGCCGGACCAGATGACCACGCCGTCACCCGTTGCCAGCACGTGGGTACCCGCCTTGCCGGCAACATCGATACCCTTGTGTTGTTCGATCTTGCCGGTGAAAGGGTCGATGCGCTTGCCGAACTTCGACGACAGCAGGCCCTTTTCCACGGCGCGGCCGGACGGCATGATGCGTTCGTGCAGGTTGCGGTTCATGATCAGCTGTTCCAGCACGCCTAGCTTTTGCGTGCGGTCTGACACGGCAAGATCGAGATCGTCCAGCATGCCGAGAAAATCGGGTACGGTGGCGGCGGTGAGCGCCATACTGTCGTTCGGGCCGCCGACCGGCGGGGCGATGCTGAAATCGAACTCGCTGGCATCGAGGTCCGCCTGGGTCACCAGTCGCTCGCCCAGGGCGTCCAGGCGCATCAGCTGGGCCTGCATGCGACCCAGCCGCAGTGCCAGTGCGTCGAGGTGATCGCGTGCGCTCGAGCGGTAGTCTTCGATGAGCGCCTGCTGCCGGTGCGACAGTGCCTGCAGTTCGTCAACCTCGGCCAGCTGGCGGTGGGCCTCGGTGTTCACACCGAGATGGAAGCCGCTGTAGAGAACGGCGCCCAGCAGCGCAAGTGTTGCAGCGAGCAGGCCGTAGAGGGTGCGCCGCGGATCGTAGGCGAGGCTGTGAACGCGCCCGTAACGGCTGGTAAACAGGATAGTGTGGGATGCCTGGTGCATGGCGCTTACCTGGATTTACCCGGGCGAATCGCATTTCAACGCACCCCGGTGGTCGGTTTGTGGCCGGCCCGTGTCACCGGCGGGCAGGCCTTGTTGTTGTACACAGGCTAGGTCGCATTGGAGATAAGGTAAATAGTCCAAAAGTACAGGTGTTATTAGATATAATATAATAATTAGTTAGTTATACAATATATAGAGAATCAGCATAAAGTCGCGAATGGCCTTCACATCGTCCTGCCGGAATCATCGTACCGGCATCGTCGGCCGTGAGCACGCACGAGGTCCCGTCTGGTGGGCGCATTGACCCGCGCGCGCGGCAGCAGCGGCCGTGCACTGTTCGCCGGAATCCGGGACGGGCATTGCGCATGGTGGTTTGTGGCGGTGGTGCATCAGGCGGGTTAGAGTAGCCGTCTATGGACATTCCCGCCGGCCTGCTGCCAGGCAGCTACCTGGTGAGCGCGGCAGCCCTGTATGTGCTGATGTTGCTGCTTGCACTGTTGTCGGCGCCGTGGTCGAAGATACGCGACAGCGAGGCCCAGCAGGTCTACTTCGGTGCCATGGTCATGGTGCTCCTGCTGTGGCTCATGCGCGGCGGTATCCAGCCGGGGCTCGATTACCACCTGCTCGGCGTCACCGGCCTGACCCTGATGTTCGAATGGCAGTTCTCGCTGTTCGCGGTCAGCCTGGTGCTGGCGATGACCACCTGGCAGGGTGCGGCCGGGTGGGAGGCCTTTGGGGTAAATGCCCTCGTGATGGGTGTGGTGCCGATCGCGTTCACCCGGGCATTGCTGTATGCCTGTCAGCGCTGGCTGCCGCTGAACTTTTTCATCTATGTCTTCATCAACGCATTCCTGGCCGGCGCGCTGTCGATCCTGCTGGCGGGTGTTTCCTCCGGTCTGCTCCAGCAATCGGCCGCGGTGCAGCCCGGCGATACCCTGGTGAACAATTTCCTGGTGATCCTGCCGATGCTGATGTTCGGCGAGGGATTCCTGAACGGCGCGGCGCTGTCGCTGGCGGTGGCCTACCGTCCGGCCTGGGTGGCGACCTTTCATGATCGCTGGTACCTGCAGGGCAAGTGAACCGAGCCGCTGAGCCGGGCCATGAAGCGCGTTACAATCCGGTTCCTCTGGAATCTTAACGGGACCCGACCATGACCCGCACACGAACCGATACAGATCCCGCCACCGAGAATCTCGATCCCGTCCTCATCAGCGAGCAGCAGTTCGACCGCGCGGTCGTCTATGTCAAGGGCCTGAAGCGGGGTCTGATCGATTTCCTGAAAATGCCCAAGCGAGTGACCAGCGTCAATTTCCCCATTGAACTGGATGACGGTTCCGTGCGGAGCTTCTGCGGCTACCGCGTGGTGCACAACCGCGTGTTCGGACCGGCTAAGGGCGGCATACGCTACCACCCCGACGTCACCATGGATGAGGTCGTCTCGCTGGCCAAGCTGATGACCTGGAAGTGTGCCCTGGCCAACCTGCCATTCGGCGGCGCCAAGGGCGGTGTGGTGTGCGATACCAAGCAGCTGAGCGAAAGCGAACTGCGCCGTATCACGCGCCGTTTCACCTCGGAACTGCTCGATGTCATCGGGCCGTACAAGGACATCCCGGCGCCGGACCTGTACACCAACGAGCAGACCATGGCCTGGATCTTCGATACCTACGACGTGCTGCATGAGGGATTCAACAACCGCCCCGTGGTGACCGGCAAGCCGGTCGAGATGGGCGGCGCCTGCGGGCGCGCCGAGGCAACGGGTACGGGCTGTGTGTTCGCCACCCAGCGCTTTCTGTCCAAGGCGCTGATCCCCGACCGTCAGGAGATCGCCGGCGCACGCGTGGTGATCCAGGGTTTCGGCGATGTCGGCTCGGTGGCCGCGCAGGCCTTCTGCCGCGAGGGTGCGCGCATCATCGCCATCAGCGACAGCCAGGGCGGCATCTACAGCGAGGAGGGGCTCGACCCGGACGCGGTGGCGCAGTTCAAATCGCGGCACGGCACGGTGGTCGGTATGGCGAATACGCTGACCCTCAGCAACCCGGAGCTGCTGGAACTGGACTGCGATATCCTGATGCCGGCGGCGCTGGGCAACCAGATCAACGCCGGCAATGCGCACAACATCAAGGCACGTCTGGTCGTGGAGGGGGCCAACAATCCCACTACGCCGCGGGCGGACCTTATTCTCGGGGACAGGGGTATCCCCGTCCTGCCGGATATCCTCGCCAATGCCGGCGGCGTCACGGTGAGTTACTACGAATGGGTGCAGAACCAGGTCAACGAGCAATGGGATGCCGCCCACATCATGGAAAAACTGAAAAAGCAGATGTATACGGCCGTCGATACCGTGTTCAACCGCTGGCAGTCCTACGTGGTCGGCACGGAACAGGCGCCGGAGCCGTCCGGCATTCCGGATTTTCGCACCGTCGCCCTGATCATCGCGATCGAACGCGTTACCCACGCCACACTGCTGCGGGGCATCTGGCCGTAGGACGCAGCCGCATCCGACGCGGTCCGCGGCCGCAGGCGCGCGCGGAGGGTACGAAAATCCTCAGTGCCACCCCGGGGAGGGCGACGTTGCATCCTGGCGCCCCGCGGCATGAGATCATGTCCGGCATCGGTCCGCCAACCTCCCTGGAGCCCGGTCATGCGTGCACTGCTCTGCCTGCTGTTGCTGTTCCCGCCCGCCGCTGCGCCGTCGTCACCGGTGGCGGACATGCACCTGCACTACAAGTGGAACCAGCGCGATGTGACGAGTCCGGCCGACGCGCTCGCGGCCCTGGACGCACAGCATGTCGTGCTGGGTGTGGTGATCGGCACGCCGGCGGAACTGGCTCTGGAACTGGTGCGGCGCGACCCGCGGCGCCTCGTGGCGATCTACAGCCCCTATCGCAGCGGCAGCGACTGGCAGCGCTGGTCGTATGACACCGGCGCCGTCGCGCGGGCGCGTGCGGCACTGGCAACCGGTGCCTACCGCGGCATCGGCGAGCTGCACCTGATCGGCGGCTTTGCACCGAAGCTGGCAAGGGCGCGCATGCTGCACGGCCTGCTGGCGCTGGCGGATGATTTCGACGTGCCGGTCATGTTGCATACCGAGTACTCGCGGCCGGACCCGATGCTGGAGCTGTGCATGCAGTATCCGGATGTCCGTATCATCTGGGCGCATGCCGGCGCGATTCTCGCGCCGGAGCAGGTGGCAGGCGTCCTGGCGGCGTGTGACAACGTTTATGCGGGGCTCGCTGCGCGCGATCCCTGGCGGTTCGTGAACAACCCGATCGCCGATACCGGCGGACGGCTGCTGCCGGAATGGCGTGCGCTGTTGCTGCGCTACCCGGATCGGTTCATGGTCGGTTCCGATCCGGTGTGGCCGGTGGAGCAGCTGGATGCCTGGGACCGGGACGATACCGGCTGGGAGGATCTGGGCCGATTCTGGCGGTTTCACCGCGACTGGCTGAAGCAGTTGCCGGACGGGGTCGCCCGTCGGATCGCCTGCAGGAATGCGGTACGCGTGTTCTGCAGGGAGGGGCGGGTGTCGTGTGACACCGCCCGCTAGCCGGCAACGTTGCCTGCGCCGACGCCGCGTTCGGTTACAATACGATCGACCGAACGACACAGATAGGAAACAGGTATGAAAATCACGCTCATCAGCGGCAGTCACCGCGAACAGGCCCAGACCCTCAAGGTTGCGCGCGTGGTCCAGCGCCTGCTGGAGGACGGCATCTGCGAGGAGACCGCGCTGGTGAACCTCGCGGGCAATCCCCTGCCGCTTTGGGATACGGGTGTGTGGGACGACGAGGAACCATGGACGCGGCAGCTCGACCCTCTGCGTGCGGAACTGGCGTCCAGCGACGGTTTCGTGGTGCTGTCTCCGGAATGGCACGGCCAGGTGCCAGCCGGCCTGAAGAACTTCTTCCTGCTTTTCGGTAAAAACGAGCTGGGCCACAAGCCGGCCCTGATCGTTACGGTCTCCGCCGGCGACGGCGGTGCCTACCCGGTCGCGGAGCTGCGCATGAGCAGCTACAAGAATTCCCGGATCTGCTACCTACCCGAGCACGTCATCGTGCGGCACGTCGAGTCGGTGCTGAACGAGGAGGAAAGCGGTAACGATCCGCGTGCCGACGAATACTACCGCGCGCGTCTCGACTGGGCGCTGAGGATCCTCAGGGAATACGCAATCGCCCTGCGCCAGGTACGCGACAGCGGTGTCACCGCGACGACACGCTTCAAGAACGGAATGTAAGGGAATCCGTAACCCGCCGCCCTGCCGGGGCGTACGCGCAGGCACCTGTACCAGTTCAACGGCGACGGGTCACGCCGGGTCGCCGGTAGCCCCAGCCTCAACGAGAAATGGCAGCCGGCGGTGGGGCGGCAGGGAGTCAGTCCATCGTCAGTACGATCTTGCCCTGCACGTGCCCGGCCTCGATCAGTCCATGGGCACGCGCGGCATCCTGCAGCGGGAACGTTTGCGTTACGAGCGGCTTGAGCGCCCCTTCCCCGACCAGGTCGGCGCAGCGGCGCAGGATCTCACCCTGGTGGTGGCGCGCGTCGGGTAGCGTCCGCAGCATGGGCGTCAGCATCAGGGTGAAGCAGATGCACAGGTTGCGGTTGCGCGCCTCTTTCCATTCGACATCCGTGCCCGGATCGAGCAGCGTGACGACGCGACCGTACACCCGGGCCGCCGGTCCAGTCCAGCGCGGACTCAACGAAGTCGCACTCCGGGTAGTGGATCACATGGTCCGCCCCCAGCAGCCTGACGAAAGCCGCCTTATCGGTCGTGCTGACCGTGGTGGTGATGCGTGCGCCGACCCAGTCGGCCAGCTGGATGGCGATATGGCCGACACCGCCGGCACCGGCGTGGATCAGCACCGTCTGGTCGGCGGAAAGGCCGGCGCGGTCGAACAGGGCCTCCCAGGCCGTGATCGCTACCAGGGGCAGGGCGGCGGCGGACTCGAAGTCGAGGCCGGCTGGCATTCGCTCGGCCTCCTGTTCATCCAGCACCCTGTACTCGGCGTAATTGCCGGTCGCGCCGCCCAGTCCGCCGTGGCAGAACCATACCGCATCACCCGGTCTGAAGCGCGTCGCCGCCGTGCCGCATTCGGTGACGATGCCGGCACCGTCGCAACCCAGGATGGCGGGGTAGGCGTTCGGTATCAGCACGCCGCGGGCGCGCAGCTTGGTATCCACAGGATTGACGCCTGCGGCCCTGAGCTGCACCTTGATGCCGGTGGGGGAGTCGATTGCGGGCTCGGGGATATCGACGAGCCGCAATACCTCCTCTGCCGGTCCCGGCCGTGTCATGTGGATCGCCCTCATGGGGAATTTATAGCACGTGCGGCCGGGACATGATATGTCCCGCGAAGGCCGGCCCGCGACCGGTAAGGAAGCGGCACCGGCGGCCGTTAACACGGGGTGAACGCTTGATCGTCAAACCTCCCGCAGACAGGGGCAGCCTCGCTATGATGCACACAAATGCACACCCTATTCCGATCGCGCGCAGCCGGCATACGACGTGGGCAACGCTTCTGGTGGTCCTGCTGCTGCAGGGGTGCGCGACCCTCGATCGGGAGCAGTGCCAGGTCGCCGACTGGCACCTGATCGGCTACCAGGATGGTGTGCTCGGCAAGCCGGCCTCCACGATAGGGGACTACCGCAAGGACTGCGCGAAGCACGCCGTGGTGCCGGACTTGGCCGCCTGGCAGGCCGGTCGTGCGGAGGGCCTCGAGGAGTACTGCAAACCCGACAATGCCTTCCGCCTCGGTCGTTCGGGTCACGCCTATCCGGCCGTCTGTCCCGAACCGGTGGCCGCACCGTACCGTGAAGCCTACGAGGATGGCCGGGCGATCTTTCTCGCGCGTTCCGAGGTCAGGGATACCCATGAACAGATCCACCGGCGCGAGCGCGAGTTCGATGTGCTGCAGGAAAAGAAACATCACAAGCTCACGGACCTCGTCCGGGACGGTCTGCGGAAGGAGGAGCGCCTGCTGTTGCTGTACGAGATCCACGACATCGATCAGGAGATCGATGCCCTGAACGCCGAGATCGCGGACCTCGAGCACGATCTCCTCGTGCAGCAGGCCTATCTCGATCGCCTGGTCAACACCACTTCGCGCTAGCCGGGTTGCCCGGCGGGACAGGGAGCACCGTTCTGCGGCGCCGGCTCAGGGCGCCTGCGGCCGCAGGCGAAACAGGCCCTGCAGTTCCGCATCGCTGGTGAAGTACAGATCACCCTCCGGGCCGAAGGCCACTCCGACCGGCCGCGCCAGCCGCGTGCCGTCCGCGCGCTGAAAGCCGGTCACGAAATCCACCACGTCCCGCGCCTCGCCCTGTTCGAAGCGGACCATGAGCAGCTGCGGTGCGCGCCGCGTCGCCCGGTTGCCAAAGGCGCCACCTGACGGGCGCGTGCCCCAGGATCCGTGCAGGGCGACGATGGCATTGCCGGTGAACCGCCCACCCAGTGCCCCCTCCGGCACGAAGGCGACACCCATCGGTGCGTTGCGGGCCGGGAAGGTGGCGACCGGCAGGCTGACCTCGGCGGCCGGGCGCGGCGGTGTGCCCCGGATACAGGGATCACGTCGCAGGGTGCGACCGTCATATTGAAACCACGGCATGCCGTGGAACGAGCCGGCCGTCAGCCGGGCGAAATATTCCGGCGGCTGGTCGAAACCGAGGTGGTCCGGCCCGTTGTTCGAGGCGTACAGCATCCCGGTGTCCGGCTGCCAGTCGAAGCCGACGGGGTTGCGCAGGCCGGACGCATACGCCTTCCAGGCGGGCCGCTTGCCGGTTTCGTCCAGGACCAGTACGCCGCCGCGCCGGTCGTCGGACGGGTAGCTGTCGTCAAGGTACTGGTCGGAGCAGTTGCCGGTGAGTCCCAGCGACAGGTACACGCGGCCGTCCGGGCCGATGGCGACCGTGCGGCTGTTGTGGCCGCCGCCGGCCGGGAGGGCGATCAGGCGCTCGACCGCCTCCGGTGCAATCCGCCGCTGGCCGGCGCTATAGGGCGCCCGGTACAGGCCATCGGTTTGTGCAATGAGCAGATCGCCGTCGCGCCAGGCGACACTGTGGGGATAGTCCGCGAGACTGACCAGTACCTCGGCCCGTTGATAGGGTGCACTCAGCCGGTAGACCCTGCCGGAGCGCGACCCGCTCAGCAGGTCGCCGTTGGGCAGGAAGGTCAGCATGCGCGGCCCGTCGAGCCGGTCACTCAGCAGGTCCAGCTGCATCCCGGCCGGCACACGCAGGGTCCAGTCCTTTCCCCTGATGTGCAGAACCTCCTCCCGGTAACCGCTATCACCGGCCGCGGCCGCGGCATAGCAGAGCAGGATTACCGGCAACAGCAGTTTCCAGTGCATGGCTTCAGGGTAGCCGGGCCGGCAGCATTTTTACAGTGTGGCACCGGCTTCGTTATCATACCGGCCCTGCTATCCGACCGGATGACCGCACATGCAAGACTACCCGCTGACAACCCTGCAGGACATCATCGTTAAAGCCGCCCGCGCGGAACTGCTGCCGCGCTTTGCCGCGGTCAGACGCATGCGCAAGGCCGATGGCAGCGTGCTGACCGAGGCCGATCTCGCGCTGCAGTCACACGTGTCCGCTCGACTGCGCGCGCAATGGCCGGAACCGCTGTTTCTCGGGGAGGAGATGGCACAGGCCGAGCAGCAGGCATTGATCGGTGCGAGCCGGCCGGTTTGGTGTCTCGATCCGCTCGATGGGACCAGCAATTTTGCCACCGGCATCCCCTATTTCTGCGTCTCCCTGGCACTGCTGCATGCGGGCAAGGTGCAGCTGGGCCTGGTCTACGACCCGGTACGCGACGAGTGCTTCGCCGCCGACGCGCGGCAGGGCGCGCTGCTCAACGGTGCACCGCTGGTCGTACCCCCGTCCGGCCTGGCGCTCGAGCAGGCCACGGCACTGGTGGATTTCAAGCGCCTGGACAAGGCGCTGGCGACGCGCCTGGTCACGGCCGTCCCGTATGCCTCGCAGCGCAGCTTCGGATCCGTGGCGCTGGACTGGTGCTGGCTGGCCGCCGGGCGCGGACATCTCTATCTGCACGGCCGCTCCAGGGTCTGGGACTATGCCGCCGGGCAGTTCATCTTCGCCGCCGCCGGCGGCCATGCCTGCACGTTGCAGGGCGAGCCGGTATTCACACAGGCGCTTGCTCCGCGCTCTGCGGTCGCGGCCGTCGACCGGCCCCTGTTCGAGGCCTGGACGGCGTGGCTTGACGTCCCGCCGCGCCGCTAGCGTGCCGATAACCACCCGGGCGGGCGATCGCCATGCCGGCGACAGGTATATTCTTTATCTAATAATTAGATAGACAAGAAATATCATCCAGAATGTGATCATACCGCGCGACGGAATAGCACTTTCGTCGAATAGACCGCTGCGGGCCTGGTGTAAGAAAATACGGGCGTCGACATGACATGAAACGGCTGCATCCGTCACCGTACCAGGCACCGTAGCGCAACAACAAAACGCAAGAATAACAAGATGAGCTTCAAGACCGCCCTGCAATCACTCCGGCAGTTCAGGTTGCCGCATACGCGCGAACTCGAGCACGAACTCGACAGCGTCAGGGCGGAACACCAGGCGGTGGCCCGGCAGTTGGAGCAGGTGCGTGACGAATTCGAGCGCGCACACGACGGCGACCAGCAGCAGATCGCACTGCTGAAGACACAGCTCGGTGATATCGAGTATGACCGCAATGCCGCTCACCAGCAGGTACAGTCGCTGGAGCGCACGCTGGAGAAGGTGCGCGAGGAATTCGAATCCGCGCACAACAACGACGTGAAGCAGATCACCGCGCTGCAATCGCAGCTGGTGCAGCTCGAGTCAGATCGCAACAACGCCCGGCAGCAGGCGCAGGTTCTGGAAGGCTCGCTGCTGCAGGCCGCGCAACGCCAGGAGACGACCGAGCAGCGCATCAGGGCGCTCGAAACCCAGCTCGAGCAGACGCGCAACCGGCACGAGTCCGAACTGTCGCTCGCCCAGGACGCCCTCGCCGGCCTGCAGTCGGAGCAGCGCAGTCTGCTTTCCATGCAGTCCGACATGACGCGCAGCTTCAGCACCGCCAGTCACGAACTGGTGAAAACCATCCAGACCAGGTCGCGCCTGCCGGTCTGGCAGTTGTCCCTGGTCGCATGCCTGCTGTTCCTCTCGGGCGTACTGGCCGCCGCGCTGGTGTTGCGGGAATCGCGTGAGCCGGTGCCGGCCTTGTCCGACATCAGTCACGGGATCGATGACCTGCAGCTGATGATGCAAACGCACTTCAAAACCCATGAGGATCTGATCGAGACACTGACCCGGCTCATCAGCGGATTGTCGAAGGACAACCCGCCGCCCCCGGCTACGCCGGTACCGGACGTGCTCGAACCCGACGACCATGTGCGGCTGGATGCCATGCCGGGCGACCAGGTGAGGCAGGTGCAGAAAAATCTGCAGACACTGGGTTTCGATATCGGTGCGTCCGGCATCGACGGGATCAGCGGCGAACAGACCGGTCGCGCGCTGGCCTGGTTCCGCACCCTGTACCTGCCGGGCAATCCGGAGGCGTCCGTGCAGGAACTCGAAGTCAGCCTGCAGCACCACGCCGACACGGCACGCGCGGATGCAGAGAAGTACCGGGTCGACAGTGCGGTGCTGGCGGCCATCCGGCTCGGCAGCCTGCGCACCGGCGTCGAGTTCCCCTATCTGATGGAACTGGCCTCGGTGGAGAGCAGCTTCAATCCGCGCGCGAGTGCCAGCACCACATCCGCCGCCGGCCTGTACCAGTTCAAGGAGGAGACCTGGCTGGAGGCGGTCAGGCGGCACGGCGGCAAGTACGGCCTGAAGCGCTACGCCAGGCAGATCGAGTTCGTCGTCGGTGACGACGGCTACCGGCAGCCGGTGATCAAAGACCCGGCACTCCGCCAGCAGGTCCTCGACCTGCGCCTCAACCCCCTGGTATGCACCCTGCTGGCGGCGGAGAAGGTGCGGGATGGCAAGCGCAGGCTGTCCGGTAAGCTGTCGCGCGAGCCCGACCGCACCGATCTGTACCTGACGCACTTCTTCGGCGTGGCCGGCGCCCTCTCGTTCTTAAAGGTACTGGCGGACAATCCGGACGTCATCGCCGGTGAAATCTTCCCGGGGGCGGCCCGGCGCAACCGCAATATCTTCCAGCGCAGCAATCACTCGCTTCGTACCGTCGCCGAGGTCTACCACCTGCTGGCGCGCAAGTTCAATACCTCGCGATTCGAGGGCGGCTAGGCGTTCATCCGTCTTTCTCATCCGGCGCTTTGCGCCGCAAAGCGCCGGGCACCCGTCCCCGGTAGCGTGCGTTCCCGGTTCTCTCTCCGCATCCCGATCCTGCGAGTGGATTGATCCGGGTGGCGGCCGTGCCCGCTGTCGCAGGCGCTGTTCCGGTTGCCGCCCGTGCACGGGAGAACGTGCAAGTACGTCCCGGTTTGCTGGCTTCGCTATCTACCCGGGGTTATCCTTGTCGCATGGGAGGCAAGCAGCAGGCGCGTGCGCGGGTCGACCGCTTCGATATCCAGCCCGGACGCGTGCTGGCGCGCAAGTATGAAGTCGTCAAGCTGCTCGGGCGTGGCTGGGAAGGCGAGGTCTACCTGGTACGCGAGCACCGCACGAACATCGAGCGCGCGGTGAAGGTGTTCTATCCGCAGCGCAATCCCGGCGACAGGATCGCGAACTTCTATGCCTGCAAGCTGCACAAGCTGCGTCACTGCCCGATCGCCATCCAGTATCACACGCACGAGACCATCAGCTTTCACCGCCAGCCGATCACGCTGCTGGTGTCCGACTTCGTCGAGGGCGAGCTGCTCTCGGAATTCATTGCACGCCAGCCCGGCAGGCGGTTGACCGCCTTTCCGGCGCTGCACCTGCTGCATGCGCTGGCCGCCGGTATCGAGTGCATTCACCAGATGAAGGAATATCACGGCGACCTGCACAGCGACAACATCATGGTGCAACGCTACGGGCTGGGCTTCGAGTTGAAACTGCTGGACTTCTTCCACTGGGGACCACCCAAGCCCGAGAACATCCGTGACGACGTGGTTGACCTGGTCAAGCTGCTGTACGAGGCCATCGGGGGCAGCCGCCATTACAGCAAGCAGCCGGCCGAGATCAAGGCGGTCTGTTGCGGCCTGAAGCGAAGCCTGATCCTGAAGAAGTTCCGGACCGCCGGCCAGCTTCGCGAATACCTCGAAAACATGCAGTGGAGCCGGTGCTGATGACGGTGCGGCTGTTTCTCGGCCAGGACATGGACACGCCGCTGACCGTGCCGCTGGCGGACGGCCTGGCCTGCGTCTTCACCGAACGCCGGCCGGGGCGTGAAACCGACAATGAGGACGGCGCGGCGCTGATACCGGGCGATGCCGACAGTGCGGTGATCGCGGTTGCCGACGGGCTGGGCGGTCTGCCGTCTGGCGAACTCGCCGCCGCGCTGGCACTGCAGAAACTGGCCGACAGCGTCGCCGGGCAGTCCGGCGGCGCACAGCGCGAGGCGGTGCTGTCCGGCATCGAGGCTGCCAATGCCGCCGTGCTGGCGAACGGGCAGGGCGGGGGGACGACCATCGCCGTGGTGAGCATCGACAACGATACCGTGCGTGCCTTCAACGCCGGTGATTCCATGATCGTGGTGTGCGGGCAACGCGGCAGGCTCAAGTACCAGTCGGTGCCGCATTCGCCGGTCGGTTACGCGGAGGCGTCCGGGATGCTAAGCGAGGGCGCAGCGATGTTTCACGCCGAACGCCACCTGGTATCCAATATGGTCGGGATGGCCACCATGCGCGTCGAGGTCGGTCCGTTCGTGAAACTGGCCCGTTACGACACCGTGGTGATCGGTAGCGATGGCCTATTCGACAACTTGTTCGTCAACGAGGTCATCGAGCTGGTACGCACCGGCCCGCTGGAGAAGGCGGCCAACCGCCTGCTGGCGGTCTGCCGGGAGCGCATGCGGCGGGTCGATGACGATCACCCGCACAAGCCGGACGACCTGGCCTTTATCCTGTTCCGCCGCCGCTAGGCACCGGCCCGGTCATCCGGCACGGTGCGTCGGCGGCGCCGTTCCGTTACTGCAGCAGTGCCAGTGCATGGCGGATCGTATCCTTGCGATCCGACCCGGTCCGAAACACGGCAAAGGCCGTGCGCTCTATCTGCGGCGCCGACTCCACGCGGTATAGCCGCCGGCTGCCGTGGGCGGGCAGCAACATCTGTTCGGGCAGGTAGGCGGTGCCGTCGCAGCGATCCAGGTAGCGGCGCGCCAGCAGCCCCTGATTCACATGCAGCGCCGGTGCCGGCAGGTCCGGAAACAGCCGGGCGTGGTGGCGTGCGAAAGCCGTACCCCAGTCGACCAGGATGTAGCCGGACCGGCAGGCCTCTTCCGGCTCCAGACCACCGCGTGTGGCGACCATCACCAGGTTGATGACGCCCAACTCGCGGATTTCAAGCTCCGGTGCCTGGGGCGGTTCGAACAGCACGGCGAGGTCGATCACACCGTCCAGCAGCTTGCGGATCAGCAGATCTGCAGTTCCCGTCTCGATCTGCAGTGCCGTTTCTGGCATCTGGGTGCGCAGGAGCAGCAGCCAGTCGCACAGCAGAGTCTCCCAGAGGTCGGCCATGGCGCCAATGGCCAGGCCGCGGGTGAATTCCGCGCCCAGTCCCGTCTCCTGGCGTGCGCGGGCCCAGACCTGAACGATGATCTCGGCGTGCTTGAGCAGTTGCCGTCCTTCAGGGGTGAGCTGGATGTTGTTGCGGCTGCGCGTGAACAGCGGCATACCCAGGGTCTGCTCCAGCTGGCGGATGCGTGCACTGACCGCGGATTGGGTAACGCACAGTTCGCTGGCGGCCTTGCCGAAGTGGCGGGTTCGTGCGACCTCCAGGAATGTGCGCAGCAGTTCGATGTCCATGCCGTCTATCGATAAGCGATATTGATCGTGAAGGCAATAATTTTTCGTTTGCCGCCCTTGCCGGTCCACTCTATAAGCCTGCCAGATGAGGACCGAGTTATCGTACCCGTATCACAATCCCGCCACACCTGCCCCGGCAACAGAGATCCGGGCAGGAAATCGCGGCAAGCCTATGACGTGCCGACATAGTGTGGACGCGGCGGTATACCGAAGCCATGGCGCCGACCGGGCGCCCGGAGTCTGAACCCATGAAACCTGTTTGTTGCACCACGCGCACGCTGTGCGGCCTGCTGGCCGGCGGCCTGCTGGCATTCGCTGGCCCGCTGTCCGCCGACCCGGCCGGCGAATGCCGGAAGGAAGCGCAGGACTATGCTATCCCGCCGGAGCAGGCGGAAGACTATATCGACGGTTGCATCCTGTCGCGCGGCGGCGTACCGGATACGGTCGGCAGTGCGGAGGAACCTGATCCGGCCGGTGAACCCGGATTCGCCCCGCCGGACGATCCGGGGCAGATGGACGGGTCGGAACAGACGGACGACCCGGGGCAGATGGGCGGGGCGGAACAGACGGACGACCCGGGGCAGATGGACGCGGGGGACCAGATGGACGGGGCGGAGCAGGCGCCGGTGGACGAGGTGTTGCCGGGAGGTGAATATGGCTCGTACTAGGTCGAACACCCGGGCCGCCGTCACACACGACAGCAAGCGTACGGCTGCCACGGTCGCCGCGGACAGGCTGCGCAAGGCGGCCGATCAGGCCGAATGGGAGGACATGGCCGGTGACACCGAAGCCATTCCGGATCTCGACGGACTGACCGAAAGACCCGCGGCCAACATGAACAGCGAAAGCGAGGCGCGGCGGCGCATCGAAATGCTGCGCGAGGAGCGCCAGCTGCAACAGGCGCTGAGCGATGTGTTCGAGCTCTAGCCGCCTATCGTTCTGAACGGCCCGGGCTCAGGATACGATTGAAACCGGTGCCGGGCCAGGGCGCCCCGGCATCCACGCGATACGGGGCCGTCCGTGACTCAGTCCAGGGCGGGGCCGAGGATGAAGTCCACGCTGCTGAAGCCGTTGTCCTCCAGAATCGCCTCGATATCGGCCCAGTCCCAGTCCGGATCGTTTTCCTCCACGGCGGCGATCAGGGCGGTGACATGGCGGTAGGCCTCCTGCGGCTCGAAGTCAGCGGGCACGCGTACCAGCCGGATGTTTTCCGGGTCGCGGGCGGAGAGGATCATCAACGGTTCTTTCATGGTGTTTCCCCGGATCAATGGGGCTGATGGTCAGATACGGTTTTCCATCGGCACGTAATCGGTCAGCGTATTGCCGGTGTAGACCTGGCGCGGCCGTGCGATGCGCATCTTCGGATCACTGGTCTGTTCGTTCCAGTGTGCGATCCAGCCGGGCAGGCGGCCGATGGCGAACAGGACTGTGAACATGTTGGTCGGTATGCCGATGGCGCGCAGGATGATGCCGCTGTAGAAGTCCACGTTTGGGTACAGCTTGCGCTCCAGGAAATAGTCGTCGCTGAGCGCAATGTCTTCCAGGCTCCGCGCGATCTCCAGCAGCGGGTCGCTGACGCCGAGCTTGTTGAACAGCTGCTCGCTAACCTTGCGCAGCATGGTGGCACGCGGATCGAAATTCTTGTAGATGCGGTGTCCGAAGCCCATCAGCTTGACACCGCTCGACTTGTCCTTGGCGGAATCGATGTATTCCTTCGCCGTCTGCTTGCCGCGGTGTATGGATTCCAGCATCTCGATGACCTTGACGTTGGCGCCGCCGTGCAGCGGCCCCCACAGCGCGGACACCCCCGCGGCGCAGGACGCAAACAGGTTGGCGCGGCTCGAGCCGACCATGCGCACGGTCGACGTGCTGCAGTTCTGCTCGTGGTCGGCGTGCAGTATCAGCACCAGATTCAGTGCGCTGCGTACCTCCGGCTCGCACACGTAGGGATTGTACGGCTCCGAGAACATCATGTGCAGGAAGTTGGTAACGTAGGGCAGCTTCGGGTCAGGATAGATGTACGCGTTGCCGTGCGAGCGGCGGTAGGTATAGGCGGCCAGGGTGCGGATCTTGCTTATGAGGCGCGCGGCGGCTTCCTCGAACTCGTCCGGTGTGTGCAGTTCGAGCAGCTGCGGGTGGAAGCAGGACAGCGTCGATATCATCGCCGACAGGATCGCCATCGGTGGCGCCGAGCGCGGGAAACCGGCGAAGTGGTGTTTCATGTCCTCGTCGAGGTTGGCGCTTTCGGTGAGCTGCCGGCTGAATCGTTCATATTCCGCCTGGTTGGGCAGGTGGCCGAAGATCAGCAACCAGACGACCTCGACGAAATTCGGATGCTCGGCAAAGGCCTCCAGGGGAATGCCGCGGTAGCGCAGGATGCCCTTGTCGCCATCGATGTAGGTGATATCGCTGGCACAGCTGGCGGTGTTGCCGAAGGCCGGGTCGAAGGCGATGAGTCCAGTCTCGCCGCGCAGGCGCGTGATGTCGATGGCGCGCTCGCCCTCTGTCCCCGTGATGACGGGCAATTCGAATGTTTTACCGTCGTAGATCAGTTCGGCCTTGTCACTGGACATGGAAATCTCCGCGCGTTCAAGTGGTCAAGCGGCGCTGCTTGGGATACTGGTCGCAGACCATACCCTTTTCCGGGCTGGCAGGAAAGGTTGCCGGCGGCGTTCGCCTCCTGATATCGTCGTGAAGCCGTATCTCCACCCGGGAGCCGGGCGTGCCCTAGGGCCTGTTCACACTCCGCAAATCGTCGCGACGGAGGTCCATTTCGCACCTGACAAGGCGGTGCGAGCGACGTGTACTCGACGTACACCAGCGCGCACCAACGCCGGCAGGTGCGATAGGGGCCCCGTCCCTTCGGGTTGCGCCCCAAAACGGGTCAGTCTGCGTTGCTCGTCGTTCATTTAGCACAACTAAACCTCACTCCTCGCGCCTTGTCTGGCCCGTTTTGGCGGCAGCAACGCGGCGATCTGTGTAGTGTGAACAGGCCCTAGTCCGGGTCCCGCTGCGAAACGATCAGGGCGGTGCGCAGCCGTTGCCGGCCGAAGATGGAAATACGCGCGAAATCCTCGCGTGCAATCGGCAGATACTGGCAATCCAGCGCGCCCTGGCTGGTTTCCTCGGGGTCAGGGTCGTGCACGTACAGGCATTCACTGTCGTAGCCGCTGACGGTGACCCAGTGCGGCGCCTTCTTGCCATCCAGGCGCCAGGTACTGATCATCACCAGTGGCACGGCGTTATGACCGAGGGCGTTGATCAGCCGGTCTTGCTTGATGTCGGAGTAGTGCACCCTGATGCCGGTAGCCTTCGCCTGCTCGCGATAGTCGTCGTGAACCAGCTCGATGATCTGTTTCTTGCCCGTGTCGCGCACGCCGTCGACAAACAGGGGCTTGCGCGTGTTGATCCATACCTCTGCCCTGAAACCGCGCTGCTGCGCGGCCAGAGCCAGGCCGAGCGGGTGGCACCCGCCGTGGCCGGAGGTCATGAAGATGGTTGTCGCCTCACGCCAGATTTGCAGCTCCTCGTGGCGTGACGGGACGTATTGACCCGACACGCTGCTCATGGCCATCATCAGCGCCGCAGGCCCGCAGGTGAATGGCGTGCTCTGGCGGATCCACGGCATCTCGACATGCCGCTCGCGTACGCGGTACTGGTGAATGCGTTTCTGCATGCGGATGGCGTCGCTGTGGTCGTCGTAGTAATCACGGTAGATACCGAACCGTGTATAGCCAAGCAACGTGTACAGCCTGATCGCGGCCTGGTTGTCGGCACCGACTTCCAGACGCATGATGAATCGCCCGCTGGCGCTGGCGGCCTGTTCGCCGGCCTCGACGAGGCGGCGGGCGATGCCGCGGCCGCGGAAGTCCGTTGCGGTAGCGATCGAGTAGAGACGGGCCAGACGCGTCCCCGTGTGATAGATGACCAGGATGTAGCCGACCAGGGCGTGATCGATGGTGGCGACGAGAAACGCGCGGCTGGTTCCGCTGATCCAGTGGCGGAAACTGCGCCGGCTGAGCCGGTCGGTGCTGAAGGCTGCATCCTCCAGTGCCACGAGCGCGTCCAGATCGTCCGCTCCGACCTCGCGCAGCCTGATCCCGGTGTCCGTCATGCCTGCAATCCCTCCAGCGCCCGGTCGACGACCTGGCGCGCGCGGACCAGCACCGCCTGCCGCCACTGCGGGTCGGGCGGGCAGAAATGCGCATCGAGTGCGGCAACCAGGGCCGGGTAGTCCGGGTGCGTGGCGGGTTCGCTGCCGTGCAGGGCACGGAAACGATGATCGCGCAGCAGCACATCGAACAGTTCGCCGGTTTCCCGGGTGCCGAATTCCAGCGTGATGAAACAGCTGCCCGACCGCATTATCGCATGCCAGGCGTAGTCGAGCAGTCCCAGCTTGGGCACTGAACTGGACGTGCCGAGCGCGGGCAGGGTGCATTCGTCTCCGTACCAGGCGCGCGCGGTGCGCGCGCCATCGCTTTCCGGTGGATGGTCGCAGATGATCTCGCCATGGCCGTACGGCCCCAGACCGGTATGCACGTCGATGACGGCCAGCCGCCGTTCGGCCAGCCGGTGTTCCGTGATGATCGCCTCGATATGGCGGCGACCCCGTGCCGGGTGTGCACCCCCGTAGAACGGGCCCGGCGGATCGTTGTACTGGCCGCCGCTGACCGCGATCTCGTAGGCCGCCCGGCCGTGCAGGCGGCGGTAGGCATCCAGCACGCGCTGCCGCCGTTCGCGGTCGTCGTCGAACAGGGCTGCGCGCAGCGCGCGGTAGCCGGGGTTGTCCGGCAGTGCCTGTGTGAAGTCGATGAAATTGCGGTTCAGGTCGATACCCTCGGCATCGCAGCGCCGGTGCCAGGCATAGCCCCAGGGATTGAGGGCATGGATAAGGAGGATGGCAAGATCGCCGGGCAGCCGACGGGGCAGGCGGGCCAGCAGGTCGCACATCACCGCGGTGCCGGCACGGCCCTCAATGCCATGCGTGCCGCCGAGCATGACCAGCACCCGCTGCGCGGACGCCGCGCCCAGCCAGGCCGTGTGTGTTGCGAGCGGTACGCCCCCGGGGGCATGGCCGCTAACGGGCCAGGCGCGCACCGGGGCGGACCGCCCGCCGTCGGACACGTGAGTCTCCCACAACACGCAGGCCTGCCGATAGCTGTCAGGAAAGACGGCCAGGGAAAGCTCGGTATCGGCAGGCAGCGACAGCATGGGGCATTACCGTGACGGAAAGGCGCAGCATAGTCCGGGTGACCGGGGTTGCAAGCAAATTATTACCGCCGCCGGCCGAAGATTACGCTTGATGCAGCACGCGCTCTGTGCGCACAATCCGGCTCGTTTGCAACCTGTTCGCGGAACGTACGGCGGTAGATGTCTCAGACACTGATCGTGGTAGATGACCTGGAAGACTGGGCGCCGTTCTATCCCAGCGATCAGGTCATGAGCTTCAAGGCCTACCTGGACGGCGGGCGTTTCGATAATCCCCAGCGCATACGCATTATCAATCTCTGCAAGGGTTACCGCTATCTCGCGGATGGCTACTATTGCTCGCTGCTGGCCGAGGCGCGCGGGCACCATGTGATCCCCTCGATCCAGGTGATCAACGACCTGGGCAAGCGCGCCCTCTACCAGCTGCAACTGGGTGAGCTGGGCGAGGCGCTGGAGCGGAGCCTGGCCGAACAGGACAGGTCCCGGCAGCTGCGGGTCAGGAGCTACTTCGGCACCACTCCGGAACCGGTTTATCGTGACCTGGTGCGCAAGTTGTTCGAGCTGTTTCCCTGTCCGGTGCTGGAGGTCGGCCTGCAATACCGGCGCCAGTGGGAGGTGGTTTCGCTCAAGGCGGTGTCGCCGCACGGCCTGGACGACGCCGCGCAGACCGCGTTTGCCGAGGCGCTAGACCGCTACAGCCGCCAGGTCTGGCGCGGTGCGCGCAAGCGCAGGCGCTATCGCTACGACCTGGCCATCCTGGTGAACCCCGACGAGCAGATGCCGCCCAGTGACGGACCGGCGCTCAAGCAGTTCATCCGCGCGGGCCGCGAACTCGGCATCGAGGTCGAGCTGATCAAGCCGCGCGATTACCCGCGGCTGACCGAATACGACGCGCTGTTCATCCGCGAGACCACGGCGATCGATCACCACACCTACCGTTTCGCACGCAAAGCCGCGTCCGAGGGCCTGATTGTAATCGATGATCCCGACTCGATCCTGCGCTGCACCAACAAGGTCTACCTCGCCGATCTGTTCCATACCCGCAAGGTACCGGCGCCGCGTACCCGGATCCTGCACAAGGGCAGCCCCGGGCTGGTCGGGAAGCTGGAAGCGGATTTCGGTTACCCGATGGTGGTTAAGATCCCGGACGGTTCGTTTTCACGCGGCGTGGTCAAGGTGGACAATGCCGGAGAACTGCAGGCCAGCCTCAAGGACCTGTTCAGGAAATCGGCGCTGCTGCTGGCGCAGGAATATTTCTACACCGACTTTGACTGGCGCATCGGCATCCTGAACAACAAGCCGCTGTATGCCTGCCGCTATTACATGGTGAAAAAACACTGGCAGATCTATCGCCACGGTACCGAGCGTACCGCCAGCGGCGGTTTCGACACCCTGCCGACCTTCGAGGTGCCGCGCGACGTGCTGCGCTCGGCGCTGGCCGCGACACAGCCGATCGGTGACGGCCTGTATGGCGTCGATGTCAAGGAAAAGGACGGCAAGGGCTATGTCATCGAGGTGAATGACAATCCCAGCATCGATCGCGGCGTCGAGGACAGGTACCTGCGCGACGAACTCTACCGCCTGATCATGGGCGAGTTCCTGCGTCGAATCGAGGAACGCGGCGTCTGATGCCGGCCCGTACTACGGCGACGGTTCGCGCGCGAGCATGCCGAGCGACAGCGGCGGCATGTAGATGCCGAGCGGCTTGCTGACCCACCAGTCGCCGGTCGCGGCGCGCTCCGCGGGTGTGGTGAAGCGGTAGTCCTCCAGGCGTGCCCTGACCAGACGCGGCGGCTGGTCCGGGAACGGGTTGTACGCCAGCAGGGCGAGCACCTGTGAAGATCCCTCCAGCAGGCGCGCCATGAAGTCCGGGAACCAGTAGGTGGTGCGCGAACCGGGCGGATTGATGGCGGCGAACCACATCATCCAGTCCAGCCGTGGCTGGTGCGGCACGACGAAGGGCGGTGGCCGGGACAGGTCGCCGGGCTTGTAGCGGAAGCCGTAGGCGCGCCAGTCCTTGCCGTCGTTGGAGCCCTCGACGATGATCTCCGGCCGTTTCGTGGTGATGTTGGGAAATACGTGGTAGTTGTTGACCACGTGCCACTGCACCAGCATTCGGGTGACGGTTTCGTTGAAGGCCGGCAGCGGCCGGCGGGTAAACGTGGACCACATCATGCTCAGGCTCGAGGAGACGATCAGCACGGCCAGCAGTGACGCCCACAGTGTGGCGACCCGGCCGGTCCGTATTGCCGGGGCAGGCAGCGGCAGCGCGCGCAATGCCCGGTCGTCGAACAGCGTCAGGCATAACACGAGGGTGAGGAGGTTGAAGAAATTGTGGTTGCTGGTCAGCAGGATCAGCAGCTGCATCAGGATCGTCATCCAGGCCGCGAACAGACGCGCGTTGCGGGGCAGGAACATCAGGAACGGCACCACGAGTTCGACGAAAAACACGAACCCCACGCCGGCGCGCAGCACGAAGTCCGGCAGCTGCTGCGCGTACCAGGCACCGACATGCGGCAGTGGCTGCGTCTCGAAGTAGTGATGCAGCGCAGTGAAACCGGACCAGGACGTGTCGCCGCTCAGCAGCTTGTAGGCGCCGGACAGGAAGCGCAGCCTGAACAGCACCCAGTGCAGCAGCCAGATGGTCACGGCAGAACCCCACGGCAGGAAGATGGCGAGGAACCCGGTTTCCAGCAGCAGGAAGTCCCACTGAAAGTTCATGAACACCTGGCCGGCATAGACCAGTGACAGGTAGAGCAAGAACAGCAGCGGCAGCATGACGCGCGTGAGGATGTTCAGGGTCAGCAGCAGTGCAGCGACGCCGCCGGCAACGCACACGGCCTGGATCGCGGCGTCCCCGTCGTCCAGCCAGAACAGGCTCGGAAACAGCCACCAGGCCCGATCGCCGTTCTGCGTCGTCACGGCCTGCAGTTCGTCCGTCAGCGGCAGGATGCCGTGGCTGCCGATCAGTCCGAGCGCCTGTACGCCGAACGAGACGAAGGCCACCAGGTAGATCAGGCCCAGCAGGCGCAGAAACAGCCAGCTGATCGTACGGTACTCGGACGGATAGCGTTCGCGGCCCCACAGCAGGCGGCTCAGCCGGGCGGCCGCGACGCGGTGCCGCGTCGCCAGCCGGTACGCGGCATCGGCCACTGCGCCAAGGCCGGGGAGCAGCCGGCTCGCATGCAACCACCCCGGGCGCCCGCCCGCGGCCAGCACGCGGAAGGCGGCTGCGGCACCGCCGTGGCGGGTGCCGTCGGGCAGCAGCAGCTGCAGGCTGCAGTCGGCTGTCTCCGCGGCGAGCGGGGCGTGCGCGGTGGCGGCGGCCCGGAACGGCGCGTAACCGACGGCGTCGCCGGTCAGTCGCTGCCAATAACGCACCTGGCTGTTGCAGAAGTCACAATCGCCATCGTATACCAGTACCGGCCGGTCGGAGCGGGGCATGCCGGGTAGTATAGCCAGTCGGGAATCGCCGTCACCTGATGCGTGTCAGGTTGACCCGTGCCGCCGGAGGTTATGATAGTCGCGGCCCCGTTGGGCCGCCCGCTTCGCACACGGGGGTTATTCCGGGGTGAGGAGGACGAGGATGAGAATCGTGCTGGCCGGTTTCCTGCTGTGTGCCGCCGCGAGTGCCGGCCTGGCGGCGGGGGCGGAGCGGGCGGCGGAACGCGCCGCCATGGTGGACAGGATCGGGCAGCTGGTACAGGAGACGGCGGAGTTTCTCGGCAAGGCCCGGCTGGACGATGCCGTGCTCGGGGCGATGCGCACGGTCCCGCGCCACGCCTTCGTGCCCGAAGACGAGCAGGATCGTGCCTACGACAACCGGCCGCTGCCGATCGGCTACGGCCAGACCATCTCCCAGCCCTACATCGTGGCGCTGATGACCGACCTCCTCGACGTCGGGCCCGGCGATACGGTGCTGGAAGTCGGGACGGGCTCTGGCTACCAGGCCGCCGTGCTGTCCGGTCTGGTGGCACGGATCAGCACCATCGAGATCGTGCCGCAGCTGGGCGAGCGGGCGCGCGATGTGCTCGCGCGGCTCGGCTACGACAATGTCGAGGTGCGCATCGGCGACGGCTATTACGGCTGGGAAGCGCGGGCGCCGTTCGACGGCATCATCGTCACCGCGGCGGCCAGCCATGTCCCGCCGCCACTCGTACGCCAACTCAGGCCCGGCGGACGCATGCTGATCCCGGTCGGATCGCATTTCCTGGTGCAGGAACTGCTGATGGTCGAAAAGAACGCGGACGGTGAGGTGTCGACACGTCAGATCCTGCCGGTGGCCTTCGTGCCGCTGACCGGCGGGCATTGAGGCCGCGCCCCCGACCGTCGGCTGATGAGCGCAGCCAGACCCACAACCGGCGCGGCGCCAGCCCCGGTCATTTCAGTGGGACTGCTGTCTGTCACCGTGCTGGCCTACGAAATCCTGCTGATGCGGCTGTTCTCGATCATCCAGTGGCACCATTTCGCCTACATGGTGATCAGTCTGGCGTTGCTGGGTTACGGTGTGAGCGGCACGCTGGTGAGCCTTCTGCACCACCGCCTGTTGCGGCGCTTCGATGCAGTGTACACCGGGTGTATCGTCGCCTTTGCGTTGGGCACGGTACTGTGTTTCCTTGCCGCGCAGCGGGTACCCTTCAACGCCGAACTGGTGCTGTGGGACGCGCGCCAGCCATTGTGGCTGCTGCTGCTTTACCTGCTGCTGGCCACGCCCTTCCTGTGCGCGGCCACGGCGCTGGCACTGGCGCTCATGCGCTACAGCCAGGTGATCGGTCGCGTCTATGCAAGCGACCTGGTCGGCGCCGGCCTCGGCGGTTTGCTCGTCATCGGCCTGCTGTTTCTGCTCTCACCGCTGCAGGCCCTGACGGCCATCGGACTGCTGGCGCTGGTGGCAGCGGCTGTCGGCGCCCGCGAGCTCGGGCTGGCCGGGGGGCGCCGGCTGACCCTGCTGCTCGGCGCTGCCGCGCTGGTGCTGGCGTACGCCGGCCTGTACAGCGGACTGAAGATCTCGTCCTACAAGGAACTCAGCCAGACGCTGCGTGTTCCCGGCACACGCGTGATCGAACAGCGCTCGAGCCCGCTCGGCCTGCTGAGCGTGGTGGAAAGCGCGCAGGTGCCGCTGCGTCACGCCCCGGGCCTGAGCCTGCTGGCCACGCAGGAGCCACCCGCGCAGCTGGGGGTTTTCACGGACGGCGACGGCATGACGGCCATCACGCGCGACACCGGCGAGCGCGCCGCGCTGGCCTGGCTCGATCAGAGCACATCCGCGCTGCCCTATCATCTGCGCGACATCGGGCGGGCCCTGGTCCTGGGTGCGGGTACCGGCGCGGATGTACTGCAGGCGGAGTATCACGGCGTGCCGTCCGTCACGGCGGTGGAGCTCAACCCGCAGGTGGTGGCGCTGGTGCGTGATCGCTACGCCGGCTTTGCCGGGCACCTGTACCAGCGGGCCGCCGTGCACATCGCGGAGGCGCGCGGCTTCGTGGCGGGCAGCCGGGCGCGCTACGACCTGATCAGCATTGCGCTGCTGGACGCCTTCGGCGCCTCGGCGGCCGGTCTGTATGCGCTCAACGAGAGTTATCTCTATACCGTCGAGGCGCTCGCCGACGACCTCGCGCACCTGCGGCCGGACGGGTGTCTGTCGATCACGCGCTGGGTGAAGCTGCCGCCGCGCGACATGCTCAAGCTGTTTGCCACTGCGCTGGATGCGCTGGAACGGCGCGGCGCGAATCGACCGGCCGATCACCTGATACTGATCCGCAGCTGGCAGACCGCGACCCTGGTGGTGGGCAGGGCGCCGTTCACGGCGGCGGAGATCGGACGAATGAAGACCTTCGTGCAGCGCTGGGGTTTCGACCTGGCCTGGTACCCGGGTATGCAGGCCGCCGAGGCCAACCGCGTCAACCGCCTGCGCGAGCCGTATTTCTACCAGGCCGCCGTGCGCCTGGCCGGCGCCGGCCGGGAGCGGTTCCTGCACGACTACAAGTACGCGCTCCAGCCCGCGACCGATGACCGTCCGTACTTCTTTCACTTCTTCAAGTGGCGCGTGCTGCCGGAGATCCTTGCGCTGCGCGGACGGGGCGGCATGCCGCTGCTGGAATGGGGCTACCTGGTCCTGGCCGCCACCCTGCTGCAGGCGCTGCTGGCCAGCGCCGTGTTGATCCTGCTGCCGTTGCTGGCGTTGCGCCGGTGCACTGACGGTACGGTGAACCGGATCGGACGGGGCAGGGTGTTCGTGTATTTCACGGCGGTCGGCCTGGCATTCCTGTTCATCGAGATGGCGTTCATCCAGCGCTTCACGCTGCTGCTGCACCACCCGCTGTATGCGGTCGCGACGACGCTGACCGGCTTCCTGGTGTTCGCCGGTATCGGCAGCCACTGGAGCCAGCGCTGGTCGCGGGACGGACGCGAGGGCCGCGGGATCGCCTGCGCGGTAGCCGGCATCGCCGCTATCAGCCTGGCCTGGCTCGTACTGCTGCATGACTGGCCGGCCGAGCTGATGAGCTGGCCGTTGCCCGTCAAGACCGTGCTGACGCTGGGCCTGATCGCGCCGCTGGCATTCTGTATGGGACTGCCGTTCCCGCTCGGCCTCTCACGGCTGGCCGGGCAGGCCCCCGAGTACCTGCCGTGGGCCTGGGGCGTGAACGGTTGCGCATCGGTCATCAGCGCCGTGCTGGCGACGTTGCTGGCGATCCACCTCGGTTTCGGCGCGGTCCTCCTGCTGGCGGTACTGTTTTATGGAGTCGCGGCACTGGCGGTACCCGGCGCTGCCGGTGGCCGGAGGGAAACAGTCTGATACCTCCGTCATGTATCAATCTCAGTACGTTATCCTGTTCAATGCCTTTTGCAGGATCAATGCCGCATCGGCAAGCGTATAGCCATCGACCGGCGGATACTGGGGTTTGCCATCGAGAAGCGGCGCCACGTTGGAGCGGACAGACTGCGCATTGTCGAAGGTGTAGTAACCGAGCACGGCTCGGATTGCCAGGAGCACGTCGACCGCATCAACAAAACCGTCACCGTTGACATCGCCCCAGACGGGCGTGTCGGAACCGTCGAGCGGATCTGTGGATAACGCCACTTCCATCCCGTCGACGATACCGTCACTGTCCGAATCTTCCGATAGCGGGTCGCAATCCAGTCCCGCAGTATAGTGAGACGCGTCACCATCCCGATCGACCTCGTCAAAATCCGAGAGGCCGTCATTATCGGTATCGGCGAGCAACGGATCGGTACCCAGGATGGATTCAAGGCCGTCGGACAATCCATCCGCATCGGTATCCGCAGCCTGGTATTCGATGGCGCCCTTGTCGGGTGCAGCAATGATCGCAGCGTGATTGAAGTCGCTCGAAAGACCGACATCGGCGCCGCTGTCGATTAGCGGTGATGCCGGATAGGTTCTGAAATCATCGTTATCTATCGCAGCGAACAGGGGATCACCGTACGCACCGTCACTGTCCTGGCCCGTCCCGGACTGATAGGAAGCAAAGGAATACTGTGCGCTGCTTGCAGAATAACCCACCCCTGCGAAATGATAGAAAGCGAAGTTACCGCCTGAATATTCCGTGTAATACTGGTTGTTATCCAGAACCGGTCCGGTGCCGGTTTTCGTGGTCAGGAACCTGTGCCGTGTCCGCTGATAGAAGACATTGTTCTTCAGGGTATTTCCCGTACTTGCAGACGCACCATCCGAGTTGTCGATAATGAACATACTGTTGTAGACCGGCGTCGAACCCTGTTCGTCGAACAAGGCGAATACATTGTTGTAGAATTCGTTGTTCTTTCCGCTCTTGAGATCGACGCTCGATCTGACCGTGCGCAGAATAATATTGTAGGCAAACAAATTACCGTCGTTATAACCGCCGTTAGCAGACGTCGTGTTCGGCGCCAGCCAGATCCCGTTGCCATGGCCGCCAAAGCCTGCATCCGGCGATGGGTCCTCGATGTCCCTGACAAGATTATCCCGATATATGCTGTTGGTCACCGTGTTCCATAACTCTATTCCCATGCCAGTATGCTGGATATCATTGTCTTCTATCAGGGCTCCGTCCAGATTACCCATCTCGATCCCCGTGTTCTGGGCATGCCGGACGATGTTTCCTTTTATAATTACACCGCTGGCCTTGGCTCCGGGGGACAGACCGTAGATACTCATCGTCGATCTGCCACCCGAATCCCAATTGCCCGCAAACGTGGATCTGTTATCGATCCACGTTGCCTGATCGGCAACGTTTGAAGCCTTCAGGTTGTTATCGTCACCTTTCATTGCATGGATGTTTTGTACCGTATAATTCCGGCAGCCACGCATCCAGACGACATAGGGACGGCTGGAAATCTCGATATTCAGCGTATTCGGGTCCTGGCCGTTGAACTCCGCGTATAAACGCTGACTGGAGGCGTCATACCACTGCTGGTAGGAGGCTACATCTGCCTTGTTGACGCGCCCCACCAGTTGTATGTCGTTCAGTGAACCGGGGCCGGGTGAGGCCTTGATATACAGGGCATGTGTCTCCTGTTGCGAGCCCAGATACCAGAGATTACCCTCCTGAATCCAGGGGCCCGTAACAGGATCCGCGCCGTTTAGAATCGGGTATTCGCCTGTACCGTATTTCCCGACCAGAAAGTTATCGCCGAAAATCACGATGAGCGATTCGCGGATTTCCGTGTCTGACTTGATGAAAATGGTGCTGTTGTTGTTATCCCTGTGCACCAGTTCCGACCCGGAAAAGGTATGGCTGCCACCGGGATTAATATGTGCGAGGGTATTCCATGGGCTGTATTGTGTCCCGTCACCATCCAACGCTTGTGAAGGGTCGATATAGTACGTTTGAGACGCAGAGGCACCGTTACCGGCGAGCAGGCCGAAGCACAGGAAAACTGCGCATAGTGGATTGGAAACACTCATGTGGAAAACTTCGACGAAAGTTCCATTGTTGTGTCACCGCGTCCCATCCGTTCCGGGTCGGTCGGTGGAGGGCCGTTGCCTGCCCCGGGAAGATCCACCCGGTCAGCGCGCACCGCTGGCCCCGGTGGGCACCTCGTCAGTCTCGTCCGGAATCCGTTCCCGACGCCCGGTCAGCATCAGCGACCAGGTTTCCCGGCGGGGAAGGACTGCCTCCTTATCGGTATCAACTCTAAAAGATGATTTGCGAATTATCGCAGATACCGGGGCTTGATTAGAATCCCCGGCAGGAAGCTCAAGCCGCGCGCGACACGCCGGGATGCCCCGCTGGCGGTCTGCCGTATGACGGGGCGGTTCGATATAAGGAAGCCGGATTTTTACAGGCAAGTATCAGCCAGTTACAGCGCCGGTCCGGGGGAACGTCAGGCTGATATTTCCCGGAGGATGTTGAAACGAGGCCTGCCGCGTGAGCGATCGCTGCGGCTGGCGTGTCGGGGCGCTCAGGCGGTAGCCGGCAACGCGATGGCATCGAAGTCATCGGCCTGCGGGTGTGCGGCCGCCGGATCCGGCGCCGTCCCGCGCACCAGCCAGGTGGTGTGCATGCCGGCTGCGCGCGCGGCATCCAGTTCTTCCCGTATATCGGACAGGAACAGGATGCCGGCAGGCGGCAGGCCGATGTCGCCGGCGATGGCCGTGTAGGCGGACGGGTCGCGCTTGCTGCCGATACGCGTGTCGTAGTAGCCGGAGAACAACGGCGTCAGGTCGCCCGCGTCGCTGTGCGCGAACAGCAGCCGCTGGGCCTGCACCGAGCCGGACGAGAACACGTACAGGCGGATGCCGCTGCCGCTCCAGTCCTCGAGCCGTCCGACGGCGTCCGGGTAGACATGCCCGGTGAAGTCGCCGTTCCGGTAACCGGCCTCCCAGATCATGCCCTGCAGTGCCTTGAGCGGGGTGATCTTCTCGTCGGCGTCGCTCCAGGCGACGAGCTGTGCGATGACGCCCTCCAGGTCGAGGTCCGCCCCGGCCAGCCGCCGCACCTCGTCGAGGTGTGATAAGACCTGCGGGTCCCCGGCATTGCCGCGCACGAACTCCGCGATATGCGCGCGCGCATAGGGAAACAGCACGTCGTGCACGAAGCGGATTGACGAGGTGGTGCCCTCGATGTCGGTCAGGATGGCGCGGATCATGCCTGCTGCGCGACGTAGCTGTCGAAATCGGGAAAGCGCGTGGCGATGTCCGAACCGGTGAACGCGCCCACCCAGCCGTCCGGTGTGGTGAAGAAGCGGATGCACTTGAAAGACGGGCGCGTGCCCATGTCGAACCAGTGCGTGGTGTTGGCCGGGACGCTGATCAGATCCCCGCGTTCGCACAGCACCATGTAGATCCGGTCGCCGATATGCAGGTAGAACAGGCCGCGGCCGTCGACAAAGAAGCGTACCTCGAAGTCGGCGTGGGTATGCTCGGCGAGAAACTTGCCGCGCAGTGCGGCGGCATCGGGATGGTCCGGGGTCAGGTTCACGACGTCTATGGACTGGAATCCGTAGCGTGCGTTGAGTGCGTCGATGGCGTCGCGGTAGGCCGCCAGCACGGTGTCCTGATCGGCATCGGCCGCCAGTTCACGGTCGGCCTGCCAGTATTCGAACTCGACGCCGAGGGCCTGCAGCCGTTCCGTGACGGCGGCGCGCTCGGTTACGGTTTCCGTCGGGCCGTCGCCGCCGGCGGGGGAAATGGTCAGTCGGGTCATGGATGTTTCACTCCCAGCAGTCGCAGTTCACATTCAAACAGGTAATCCAGCGCCTCGACGTGGCGCAGCGCGTCGCCGATGCTGGCACCCCAGGTGTAGAAACCGTGCCCGCTGATCAGGTAGCCGACAACCGGGTCGTGTCGCGCCATGTAGTCGTCGACGCATTGCGCCAGGCGCCCGATATCCTGGTCGTTGGGGAAGTTGGGGATAACCACCTCGCAATCATGGGTATCGATGCCGGGCAGCGCCTTCAGCAACTCATAACCGGCGAGCACGCGGTCTCCCTTGTCGAGGCGTGACAGCAGGGTGGCGCTTGCCGGGTGCGGGTGCAGGACCGCGCGGCAGTCCGGGAAGCGCCGGTAGAGCTGCATATGCAGCGCGGTTTCCGCCGACGGGCGTCGCCCGTCCAGCGAGTGCCCGTCGGCATCGATCAGCATCAGCTGCGACCCGTCGAGCCTGCCCTTGTGCGCGCCGGAGACCGTGATGAGGATATCACCATTCGACAGCCGCGCGGAAAAGTTGCCGCTGGTGGCCGGCACCATGCCGCGTGTGTACAGTTCCCGGCCGGCGGCGATCAGTTCCGCGGCGCGCTGGGTGAGTTCCGGGTTGTCAGCCTGAGCCTGGGTCATGAACATGATGGCCTTGTGGCGGTCAGCCACAGCACTTCTTGTACTTCCTGCCACTGCCGCATGGGCAGGGGTCGTTGCGGCCGACCTTGGGTGTCGAGCGGCGCAACTGGGCAGGTCCGACCATCCTGCCATCGAAGAAGTACCAGGTGTCACCACTCCTGCGGAATTCGGCGCGTTCGTGGTGCACGAGCTTTTCGCCCTTGCGCCGGTAGGTCGCCTTGAATTCCACCGTGCCGGTGGTGCCTTGTGCGGTAATCGGGGAGACATCGACGATCTCCAGGTTTTCCCATTCCGATTCCCGTGCCCAGCGCGTGGCACCTTCCTCGTCGTAGTCGTGCCGCTGGTCGGGGTGCAGGGTTGCGAAGAGGTATGGCATGATCTGCAGGGCATAGGCGGTGTAGCGTGAACGCATCAGCGCCGCGGGATCGGGTGCGTCACGCGCGCCGCTGATATAGGGCTCGCAGCAGGCCGCGAAGTCCAGGCCGGAACAGCAGGGGCAGATGGTGGTGTCGTTCATACGCAGTGTCCGCTTCGATTGGCGTTAATATATCAAATTTACCCGGGACGAGGCGGACAGGGTTTGCAGGCCATTCTTTACTATGCGCACGATCCCATGTGCAGCTGGTGCTGGGGCTTCGCGCCGGTGTTGCGCACGCTGGCGACGGGGCTTCCGGCGGGCGTCGTCCTGCAGCGCCTGCTGGGTGGGCTGGCGACCGACACCGGACAGGTCATGGGCCGGGACATGCAGGAGCGGATCCAGGCCACCTGGCGGCGTATCGGCAGAACCCTGCCCGGTACCGAATTCAATTTCGAATTCTGGACGCGGTGTGTGCCGCGCCGCTCGACCTGGGCCTCGTGTCGTGCCGTGATCGCGGCGCGCCGGCAGGGTGCCGAACACGACGAACGGATGACCGCGGCCATCCAGCGTGCCTATTACACGCAGGCGCGCAATCCGTCCGATGCAAGCACGCTGGTGGAGCTGGCGCGGGAGCTGGATCTGGACGCGGCGCGTTTCGCCGACGACCTCGACAGCGCAGCGGTCCGTGCGGAGCTGCAGGCGGAGATGCAGCAGTGCAGGGCGCTGGATATCGACAGCTTTCCTGCCCTGGTGCTCGCGGCAGGTGCGGCGCAATGGCACATAGCCGTGAACTACCGGGATGCCGCCCCCATGCTTGAGCGGGTCTGCGACCTGCTCGCAGCTGACTGACCGGAAGGCGGGACAGGATGGATATCCAGCACGAACCGCAACGACAGCGCTTCATCATCAGCGTGAACGGCGAGGATGCCGTACTCGAGTACCGGCTGCACGATGACAGCATCAATTTCAACCATACCTACGTACCCGAGTCCCTGCGCGGTCGCGGCATCGCGGAGAAACTGGTGCGCACCGGCATCGCCTGGGCACGCGCGCAGGGCTATGCCATGCAGGCAAGTTGCTGGTATGCCCGGCGCTTTCTCGAGCAGGGCCGGGCGGGCAGGTGACACCGGCCGATCCCGCCGGTTTTCGCCAAGAAGTCCCGCGGATGGCGGGTCAGCGCTCGAGCGCCACGGAGGCCGGCAGTCCCGCACGCAATGCGCGTTCGCCCGGATCGAAGGCAACTGTCAGCGTGTATTGTCCACTGGCGTCGGGTTCCGCGCCGAGGTGGTCGATCCGTCCCGGATAGCGCTTCCCGCGCACGCTGACCATGACCGCCTGGCCGGCGGTGAGACCGGGCAGCGTCCCGGCGTCGACCCGGACCTGCGCATGCATGGGCCGGTCCTGCGCGAGCGTAACCAGTGGCGTCGCCTGCTGCGTGTTGATGACGGTCATGCCTACGGTGACGTCCACGGCGAGCACCCGACCGTCGAACGGGGCATGCAGTGTGCTGTATTCCAGCTGCAGCCGTGCCGTGTCCAGTGCCGCGACGGCGCTGCTGTAGTCGGCCTGGGCGGACGCGGCGGCAATCTCCCCGAGTTGCAGGTCGTGGACCGAGATCACCGTGCGCTCGTAGAGTTCGCGCGTGCGTTCCAGCTCGCGGCGGGCCTCCTCGCGCTGCAGGTCATACTTTCGTGCCTGCGCCCTGGCGTCGGCCAGCGCCGATTCGAACGGACGCTGGTCGAGCTGCAGCAGATCCTGGCCGGCCGTGACCCGGTCCCCCGCGACGACGGACACCGAGGCGACGATGCCCGAAACCGGCGTGCTGAGCACTGCGCGGCGGGACCAGTCCAGTACGGCGGGGTATTCCGCGGCCATCGCCGTCGTGAACAGCATGCAGAGCGCAAGGCTAGCGAGATGTCGTTTCATGGCTGTCGTTCCCGGGTGGTGGCGTATCGATCCAGGGTGAAAAGGGTTGGCCCGTGAGTGCGGCCAGCCGCGCCCAGTCGAGCGCCAGGCCGAATTCCGTCTGTGCACGCAGCAGGGCGGACTCGGATTGTCCAACCAGCGCGGTGCCGAAATCCGTCTTCACTTCCAGCTCGTACTCGGCCTGGGCACGGTCGAAATCCAGCGCGCGTGAGCGGGCGAAGACCGTCACCTGTTCGCGCTGCGCCTGCAGGGTCTGGATGTCGAGCCAGATCTCCAGCACGCGCTGACGCAGGTCGTATTCCGTCTGGCGCAGCTCCGCCGTCAGCCGGTATACCTCGGCCTGTGCGTGCGCAACCTCGGCATCGACGCGGTGGCCGTCGTAGAGCGGGATCTCCAGGCGCAGTTCGGCTTCAAGGGGATTGCGCGAACCCACGCTACGTTCATTGGCCGCCGCCTCCACCGCCGCGCTCAGGACCGGGCGGCCGCCGGTGCGTTCTGCCCGCACCTGCTGGCGGGCGGCCTGCAGCTCCGAGCGCAGCGACAGGATGCCGGGGCTGGTGGTCAGCGTCGATTCGACCAGCTGTCCGTATTCGGGCAACGGCCGTTCATTGGCGGACAGGTCCGGTTGCACCAGTCTGGAAGACAACTCGTCCGGGCGGTCGAGTAACTGGGCCAACAGGGCGCGCGTACTGCGCTGGCGCGCCTGAGAACGGTAACGCCGCAGGCGAAGCTCCTGGTAGTGGGCCTCCTGATCGAGCAGGTCGACGTCCGAGAGCTGACCGAGTTCGTTGCGGTCGCGGCCGCGGTCAACCTGCACGAAGGCGACGGCCATGGCCTCGTTGTCACGCGCGAATTCGAGGTCGGCGAGCAGCACATCGAAGAAGGCCTGCATGATATCGATGCGATGGCGCAACCGCTCGGTGCTGCTGCGCATCCGCTCGCCCGCGACGGCGCTCTCCGCGGCCGTCTCCAGCGCCCGGGTGTGACCGAAGTCGTAGAGTCGCTTGCGCGCGAATAGGGTGGCACGGGAGTCGTTACTGCCCTGGTCTGCGGCAGAGGAGGGCGGGTCAACGACGCGTGCTTCCAGGGTGGCGCCGATAGCGACCGCGTCGCGCGCCGCGATGCGCTCGGATTCCGCTTCCCGCTGCGCCAGCCGGGCGCGACTCAGCGCGAGTGCCGGATGGTCCGCGCCCGCCAGCCGCAGCGCGTCCTCGAGCGTTAGCGGTTCGGGCAGCGGTTCGGCAATCACCATCGACGGTGCGAGCGACATCAGCAATGCTGCCGCCAGGTGACACCACAACCGCGTACTGGCCGGCGCGATCCTCATTCGCCCCGGGTTTGCCGGCGTCTGGCGCGTTTGTAGGCCGAGAAGCTTTGCGTACGGTATCCTCCGTCGACGACATATTCCCCGAGCCACATGAATTCCTGCGCATTGCTGGTCGGTCCCGTGTGGCGGGCGATGAGCTTGCCGTCGAGATCGAAGAAGGCGAACACGGGCGTCGCGCGCACATTGAACTGCTTGAACGCGAAATCCTTCTGCGTGGTGCGTTGTCCCTGGAAATCGGTGATCTCCAGGTCGCCCTCGATATCCACACTGAAGATGCGGAAGTGCGCACGGAAGTAGTCCTGCACGTCGGGCCGGTTGAGTACCGTGGTCTTCATGCGGTAACAGAAAGGGCAGTCTTCCTGTTCGAAAAAGAGCAGGACGCCCTGTTTATGCTCTGCGCGTGCCAGTTCGAGTTCTTCCCGGAGGTCGCCGAAGGTTTCCTGGAAGAAATACGCGCCGGGGTCACGTGCACTCCCGTCGGCCCACGCCTGCGACAGGGCCAGCAGGCCGAACACCAGCGCCACCTTGCCAAACCCCATGCTGTTCACCCGGTATACCCCTGGCCGATTATCGCCCGCATGCCGCAATCTAATGTCCACCCCCGGTACGGTCAAGGCATCGGTCACTGCCGGTCGCATCGGCAAGCGAATCGGGACTGCGATCGACGCACCTGCGGCAGGGTGCTGCGGGTTCGTGCCACACAGGCAGCCGGGATCACTCCATCGCCGCGCGGCAGTGTATGGGTGCACAGTATGCGGCGTCCCTGCCGGTGGCGTCGGCGCCGATTTCGTCCAGGGTCTCGCGGTAGGCACCGGCGGGAGACCGTGTCGTCGCGCACCGGGCGGCGCGGCGTGCCTGCTGCGGACAGCCGGTGTGCAGCAGTGCGTAGGCAAGGTTGTTCCACGCGGCGGGATCGTCCGGGGCCAGCACGGTGGCGCGCCGGAAGGCCGACTCGGCTGCCGCATAGTCGGCGCCCGTGTAGCGGTTGTTACCGTAGGTCATCCAGGCCAGTGACTGATCGGGCCAGCGCCGGGTGGCGGCCAGGAGGGCGGCGTCTGCCGCCGCGTCCTGGTCGCCCGTCTCGAGGTCGTGTGCCGCCTGCAGATAAGGCGTCAATTCCGCCGTGGCCGGCAGCTCACCGGCCGGCACGATGACCCGTGCCCAGTAGTTGCCGCGTGCCCACGTCCTTTCGAAGGTGGACAGCGTGGTTCGCCGGCGCCGGGTGCCGCCGGAGCGCAGAATGAGTTCGTCCTCGCCGATCCGGTAGCCGATGACCACGGCGTAGTGCCAACGGGGCAGCCAGCGCAGGCCGAGATTCTGGTATACCAGAACCGGGTTTCCCCGGGCCACCTCGGTAAGGAGGTCCGCGAGCGAGGGCTGCAGCGGGTAGGCCAGCATGCCGTAGTGGCGTGCGGCGGCCGTGAGTTCCTGCAGCAGGCTGCCATGCAGCGCGGGTACATAGAGGCGTTCCGTCAGCGCATCGGGCGTGATGTCGATACCGTGCGCCGCCAGCACCGTCGCCAGCGCAGCGGGGCCGCACTGGAAACGCTCCTGCGGGAAGAAGGGTGTCTCTGCGAGTTCGACGCTGTCGGGCAGTGCGGGCGGCGGAGCACTGCGCAGGGCGCTGACCTGCGGTGTGGTGGCGCAGCCGCCCAGCATCAGCCCGCAAAGCAGAACACCCGCCAGCCGGCGGGTGTTCGCTGCACCTTGCAAATCCGCCTTACCTGACCGGATGGACGAACGAGAAGATATCGGTGGCGCCGATGGCGTCGGTGATGACAAAGATGATGAAGATAATCAGGATCACGCCCAGAACGTCGCTGCCGCCGGCCTGCAGGTGCTCGATGCCCTGGTTGATGCGGGCCAGTTCGCTGTCTGTAAGATTCCGAACGCGTTCCCTGGCCCATGCCGGGTCCACGCCGAGGGCCTGCAGTTGCTGCTGGGCTGATTGACGGTCGAGCAGTTGCCGCAGGCTGTCACGGGTTTGCGTGTGGCTGCTGTTTGCCAGCAGTTCTGAATTGCCGACCAGGGCGGCGTTGGCGGGCATGATCGGGGCCACAGCAAGCAGCAGGGACAGCAGGATGGCGACAGGGCGTTGCAGGATTTTCATTCTGAATTCTCCAGTGGACTTACAAGCGGTTGAAAAACACCGGCAGACCGGGGGCATGTCCGGCCAATATTATCATCAATCCCGTGACGTATCAGTACGGCCGCCGCCCCTAGCGCGAGGCCCGCAGGACGGGTGACAGCTCCACGCGACGGTTGAGGATGCGTCCGGGTTCGGTGATGTTGGGTGCCAGCGGACGACTCTCGCCATACCCCCGATACGACAGCATTGCGGGATCGACGCCCTGTTCGACGAGGTAATCGCGCACCGCGCGGGCGCGGCGTGTCGAGAGGTCCTGGTTGTAGGATCCCGTGCCTTCCGCACTGGCGTGACCGCCGACCTCGAGTGCCTGCTGCGGACGCTCGCGTAGCGTACTCGCCACACTGTCGAGAATTTGCCGGGATTCCGGCGTCAGTTCGTCGGAGTCATACCTGAAGTTCACGCCATGCAGGATCCAGGACGCCATCGCCATCGCCGGCGGCGGTGGCGGAAAGGCGGGATAAACGGGGTAGACGCCATAATGTTCATTGCCGTGGCCTCGGCCGCTGAATGAGGTGGAAAAGCTGAATCCGCCCCCGGCAGTGGCGTCGAATGGCCCGGCGCCATAGTACCCGTTTTGACCATAACCGGGACCGTCCCACCAGGCGGGGGCAGCGGCCGGGGCCAGGGCAAGGCCCGACAAGGCAACAATCGCAGCAGTGGTAAGGATGGGGTGTTTCATTGCAGCCTCTCCTGTATTAGAAAAACATGGAATAATAATACAGGAACTGTTGAATCATGGAAATAAAGATATTCCAACAGCTTGCATCGATCGAACCCGCTGGTGCTCTCCCTGCGATCCGGCAGCCCTGTACAGTTAGGGGGTGTATCGGCCGGACTGCCGGCAACCTGTGTTCGCGGCCGGCCCGGATTGCCCGCAAGGCGTGGGACTTGGGGCATGGCAGGCGTGGATGTCACGGCAATTCGTGACGCAGCAGGCAATGTCACGGGATACCGCCCGTGCGGTGAGGATTCCGGCCTACCGCTGGACCTCGCGGTAGTGCGCATCCAGCCAGCAACGGGGCAGCCGCTCGCCGGAAGGAAACAGTAGACCGTCCTTGCCGAATTTTTCCGGGTCCTGGACCTCTTCGCCATGCTGAAAACGACCCACCACCGTTTTGCAGAAGGGATCGAACAGGTCGTTCAGGGTCAGGATCTCGATCAGGTCGTCCTTGGTGCTGTGCTTGAGAAACATCGTTTCCTCCGGGTTTGGTTATTAGATGCGAGTCGCGAAAGTATAGTCTGTATCGTGGGCGTTTGTCCGTCCGGGCATATGACCGGAAAGGGGGGAATGGTATTGTGTGCCGGATCGATGGCCTCGCCGGTATGCACCGCGCCGGTTGAAGCGCGATGACGGCACGTCCGGGTGACATGCCGGGCGCGGACATCACACCGGCGAGCCTGGAACGGACGCGATTCCCGTGCCGGGAGCCAGACGGAGGCATTCCTTGAACACTGGTAAACTGATAGTGACGATCATACTGTTACTGGGCGTGGCGGGTTGTACGTCGCTCAGGCCATCCGCCGTCAGCACGGGCAACGGCGCAGCGCCCGCGCCCGAGTCGCTGCCGGATGGGACCGGCTGGTGGTATGCACGGTTTTCCATCGCCCGCCCCCAAGGCGAGGCGCCGCGCTGGTATATCGGAACCCTGCTGGGTGGAGAAGTGATCGCCCCGGTATTCGACCGGCATATCCAGGATATCCTCATCTGGCGTGTGCACCGGCGCAGCGGGGACGATGCCTACGGCCACGTGTTCAGTTTCATCTTCTACTCAACGCCCACGGCCGCACAGCGCATCTACGCCGAACTGGATGATGATCCGGTGCTGGCACGGCTCAGGCAGTCGGGCAAGGTGACCGCTGTCAGCTACGACAAGCTTGCCACGATCACACGGCCCCGTATCGAGGATACCAGCGATGCCCGGTGGCCGTTGACCGTCCAGCAGACCTGGCCGGCATTCGCCATGGGTGCAAGCCGTATGTGGCTGGACCTGGTCGGGGAGATCGCGGACAAATATGCCGGCGAGACGGACCTGGAACAGCGCTACCGGCTCGTGCAGCGGGATATCGATACGATCTGGGCGGAAGAGGGTCAGGGCGCCTTGCTGCATCACCTGAGCGCACTGTTCGCCTATCAGCCGTTGCAGGTCAGGTATTGATCCGCGGGTACAGGCGCCACATGCGAACCGCAAACTGTCCGGGCGTCCGTGATTACCATACTTTCTCGGCGAGGGGGCGATCATTGAATAGCGGGAGCGGCCCGTCCGTGTAGGCTTCGAGCCCGCGCGTCGCAACGGCTTGTGATTCAGAGCTTAATTAAGTTATTCTGGCTAGATATCAGAATAACAACATATTTCGCCTAAGCAGGCGAGGCGGTAAGTGATTGACGCCAGATAATAACAACAGGCACCCGTCGGCATCATGGCCATTCCATACGGCAGACTGATCCTGCTCGGGTCGCTTTTCTTCCCCGCCATGGTTCAGGCGGCGCCCGATGCCGTGCTGGAACAGATCCGTCAGCAGTACGCGGTGTACGGGCCGGCAGTGGCCAGGGGCGTTGCGGCGGGTCTGGGAGTGCCGTTGCGTGAGGCGGGGCGTCGCTCGTTCGTACCCGTGATCGTCGCTCGCCGGGTCGCCGATCGGGCCGGATTTCCGGGCAGGCTGGCCGCCTACGGCGGGCAGCTGGCTTCGATGTCGCGTTCCTACGCACGCCTCCTCGTGCCGCTGGAACGACTGGACGGTTTCGTCGGCGCCTTTCCGGATGAACGGTTGCGGGCACCGTACCCTGTCTTGCCGCAATTCGGTCTGGGCACCGCCGTGTCCGAAAGCGTGGCGCTGACCGCGGCTGACGGCTATCAGGCCGGCAACCTGGACGGTACGGGCACGAAGGTGGCGGTGATCGATCTGGGCTTTGCCCGACTCGGCAACGCCCAGGCCGCCGGCGAACTGCCGCCCGCGGCCTGCGATGCGTCACACAGCCAGGACTTTACCGGTACCGGCCTGACGACCGGCACGAAACACGGGACCGGGGTCGCCGAGCATGTGGCGGACATGGCGCCCGGCGTCGAGTTGTATTGCCTCAAGGTCGGTGATGCGGTCGACCTGCAGAATGCCGCCGACTATCTGCGCACCCACGGGATCGGCATCGCCAACCATTCCGATGCCTGGGTTCTGGCGAGCTACTACGACGACACCGGCGCGATCAACGGTGTCGTCAACGACTCCCGCGATAACGACGGTGTATTCTGGGCGGTGTCAGCCGGCAACGCCGCGCTGCGACACTGGCGCGGTACCTGGACGGATACCGATAACGACAAGCTGCTCGAATTCGCCCCGGGCGATGAACTCATGGCGCTATCCGGGACCGCCGGTACGGTTGCCGTCTTTCTGAACTGGGATGAGTACGGCGTTGGCAACAAGACCAACCTGGACCTGTTTGTCGAGAACAAGTCCGGAGTTACGGTTGCCAGCAGTACCATTGCACAAAACAGTCTCACCGATCCCGCCGAGGCGGTGAGTTTCACCTACCAGGCAGGCGAGGCGCCGTACAGCGTCAAGGTCAGCCGTGCCGGGGGCAACGCCAGCGGGCTCGATATCACGCTATTCAGTTTTAACCACAATTTCGAATACCCGGTCGCCGGCGCCAGCCTCATGGACCCGGCCAATGCACACGGTGCCTTCGCCGTGGGCGCCGTTCTGCAGTCCGTCTGGCTGCAGGCCAATCCGCCGGTACGCTCGTATTCCAGTCAGGGCCCGACCACCGACGGCCGTATGAAACCGGATCTTGTGGCGCCCGACGGCACCGCAAGCCTCACCTATGGCGTGTCCAGCGGGACCTCCTTCAGTGCGCCGACGCTCGCCGGTGCGGCGGCGTTGCTGCTGCAGGAAGACCCGTCGCAGACGGCCGCCATCCTCGCCGGCCGTCTCCGGGCGGAGGCCATCGATGCCGGTATGGCGGGACCGGATACCGTGTACGGCGCCGGGAAGTTGCAGATGCCGCTCATCGACTCCGACAGCGACGGGTTGAGCAATGTCGCGGAGATCCAGCTCGGGACCAGTGCGCTGGACCCGGATACCGATGCCGACGGTCTGACCGACTTCGAGGAAGACCAGGTCTACCTGACCAGTCCGCTGGCAGCCGACACCGATGGCGACGCCGTGCCGGACGGTGACGAGGTGTTTGCCGGTACGGATCCCAACGATGCCACGAGTTTTCCCGGCGATGGCGATCTGACACAGGACGGCGCCGTCGATGTCAGGGACCTGCTGCTCGGCCTGCGCTACCTGCAGGGACTGGCAACGCTGACCACCACCCAGCAGGCACACGCTGACGTGACCCGGGATGACACCGTCAACCTGGGAGACGTGCTGCTGATCCAGGGCGCGGCGCTGGGATCACCCTAGACTGGCATCCTCACCGGGCGGGGCGAGGCGTGTTAAGCGTGCGGCGGGTCGATCGCCGTGTGCCGCGCATACCGAGAATCTCTCCTGATTTCAGTATGCTGGGTGACTGTCACCGCTCTGCCGGTCAGAGCCGGGCCGGCCGGGTGAAAGTATGGGATAATGCCCGGCCTGCATTTGCCGGGATATTCCCGCGCAAGCGTCAACCGACAGGACAGCCCGTGATCACCACCGCCAATCTCACCATGCAATTCGGGGCTAAGCCCCTGTTCGAAAACGTCTCGGTACGCTTCGGCGCGGGTCATCGCTATGGCCTGATTGGCGCCAACGGCTGCGGCAAGTCGACGTTCATGAAGATACTCGGCGGTGAGATGGAGCCGAGCTCCGGTACGGTGAGCATCGACCAGAACGATCGCATCGGCAGACTGCGCCAGGACCAGTTTGCCTTCGAGGAATTTTCCGTCATCGATACCGTCATCATGGGGCATGCCGGGCTGTGGGCAATCAAGCAGGAACGCGAGCGCCTCTACGCCCTGCCGGAGATGAGCGAGGCGGAGGGCATGCGCGTGGCCGAGCTGGAAGTGCAGTTCGCCGAACTCGATGGCTACAGCGCCGAATCACGCGCTGGCGAGCTGCTGCTGGGCCTCGATATCCCGCTCGACCAGCATGCCGGTCCGATGTCGGCGGTGGCGCCGGGCTGGAAGCTGCGCGTGCTGCTGGCGCAGGCGCTGTTCGCCGACCCCGACATCCTGCTGCTGGACGAGCCGACCAACAACCTCGATATCAATACCATCCGCTGGCTGGAAGGCGTGCTGAACGAACGCGGCAGCACCATGATCATCATCTCGCATGACCGGCATTTCCTGAACAGCGTCTGCACCCATATGGCCGATCTCGACTACGGCGAACTGCGCATCTACCCGGGCAATTACGACGCCTACATGACCGCGGCCACGCAGGCGCGCGAGCGCCAGTACGCCGAGAATGCCCGGAAGAAGGCCCAGATTGCCGAACTGCAGACCTTCGTCAGCCGTTTTTCGGCGAATGCCTCCAAGGCCCGGCAGGCGACATCGCGGGCGCGCCAGATTGAGAAGATCCGGATCGAGGAGATCAAGCCGTCGAGCCGGGTGAATCCCTACATCCGCTTCGAGCAGGGGAAGAAGCTCTACCGGTTGGCACTGGACGCCGAGGGCCTGCGCAAGTCCTGGGGCGAGCGGCGCATCTTCGACCGTCTCGACCTCAGGATCGAGGCGGGGGAGCGCGTGGCCATCATCGGTGCCAATGGCATCGGCAAGACCACCCTGCTGCGCACCCTGGCCGGTGACCTGGAAAAGGAGCGGGGCCGGTTGAAGTGGTCCGACAACGCGCAGCTCGGCTATTTCGCCCAGGATCACGCGGCCGTGTTCGACAGCGAATTGAGCGTGTTCGAATGGATGAGCCGTTGCGGCAAGGAGGGCGATGACGAGCAGCAGATTCGCGGCACCCTGGGGCGCCTGCTGTTTTCGCAGGACGAAATCGGGAAACCGGTCAAGGTGCTTTCCGGTGGTGAGCAGGGTCGCATGCTGTTCGGCAGACTGATGCTGCAGCAGCCAAACGTGCTGCTGATGGATGAACCCACCAACCACCTCGACATGGAATCGATCGAATCGCTGAACCTCGCCCTGGAAAACTATGCTGGCACGCTGATCTTCGTCAGTCATGACCGGGAGTTCGTGTCGTCGCTGGCGACGCGGATTATCGATATGAGGCCCGACGGGGTAGTCGACTTCGACGGCAGTTACGAGGCGTACCTGCGCAGCCAGGAACTCGTGATGAAGAAGGCGGGCTGAGAACCTGAGCCCGAGGTTAACGCCGCACCCTCCGGAATCGATTGCGATGAATAACATCATGGCTGTACTGCTGAACGGGATCGCCCAGCTGGAGTACGACCGTGACAAGCTGTTGCCGGAGCACCAGCTGGCCTATCTCGACCGGATGGACGCGAAGATGGACGGCGGCATCCTGATCGGCCACGAGACCATCACCAACCCCGACCTCAATCAGCGTACCCGGTTCGCGGCCGCCAACCTGGTGTACGCCCTGCAGACGGACGACGAGGCCACGGCGGCGGCCATGTGCAGCTACCTGGCCATTCGGTTGCCGGAACTCAAGCAGGTGCGCATCGAGGACAGCGCCGGCGGCGTGTCGATCGAATTCGTGTACGACGAGGCCTACCGCAAGCAGGTGGCGGTGGATTTCAATCCGCTGCACTGAGCAGGGGCCTGCCCGCGGCTGGCCGGTCCCGCGATGCGACGGCGCCTGTGTTAACGTACCGGTAGACATCGGTGTATTCTTCGATGCCGGGCCCACAGCACGGCAGGGGTTCGCGGCGCCGCCGGCGGTTGCGGACTATCCCCCGGCTGCCATTCCTGCCACCCCGACGGCGGACTGGATGTTCGGCCCGGGCGCTGCGCAGGGCCAGCGGAGATGACCGCGTACACTCCAGTGCCGCGCACTTGCATCGACACTGAGGCTGCATATATTAAATATATTAATCAATATGATATAACGTTTTCATCGAACAATGCTCATGAGCAACTGTCAAGTTCGCTGATTTTAAACGGCAGATTCGCTACTATAACGGGCGCGTCGGCACACAGGCGTTCTGGCTGGACAGCATTCGGAGGAGATTATGGATTTCGCCCAGGCACTCGGGATGAACAAGGTCTCGGAATCGCCCGATGCAGAACGGGAAAAGCTGCAGCTCTATATCAACCTGAAACTGGCCTCCTCCGGTCAGCCGACCTGCATACCGAAGGAATCCGCACGACTGTTCGGCATCACGCGCGACCTGGTGCGCAGCTACCGCGAAAAGAACCGCCTGCTGGCCAACTACCAGTGCCCGGTCGACAAGCGCATCCAGAAATTCCTGAACCGATACCTGAGCGACACCGGTCCGGCGCCCTGGCTACCGACCCAGACCATCGTGCTCGACCGTCATGGCGTGGCGCGCGAGCTGTCGCTGCCCATGGGCAGGAACGAGTTCCACTCCGACATCGTCTCCAGCTACCGGGTCGCGCAGGGGGTGTTGCACAACCCCGCCAGCGACCGGCGCACCACCCAGGGCTCGTTCCACATCGCCGAGGGCGGTCTGCCGATTCCCGGTGACAAGAAGGCGGTGCCGAAGCAGACCTTCGCGCGCATGCTCGCCACGGCGCTGCAACCGCCCAAGGAACTGCTGACCATCCCGTTCACCGCCGAGCTGGCCGTGCCGGCGCGCATGTTCGTGTCCTTGCTGCTCAGGCCGACCGTGTGCCCGGAAATACCCGGTATCCAGCCCGAGAAGACCATGGAAGTGCGCTGCCTTGCACCCGGCAACCTGGTCTGCAACCTGGACTTCGTGGAAAGCATCTTCGGCAACGGCGGCAACCCGCAGCTGGCCGAATTCGATGCGGCGCTCGACGTCGATCACTGGACCGGGACCACCGGCTGCCTGATCCTCGCCCCGCACCTGGTCGGCATGACCAAGCAGGAGGCGGGATTGCCGCCCTGGAGCCAGGCCACCCGGCGCCAGCAGCGCGACGGGATGTGCTGGAAGGATCCCGCGGAACTCTACAACGACGGCCGGGCGTTCAAGCTGACCGCCCGCGACGACTCCGGCGTGATGGTGACCCTGCTGGCGGACAACTATTTCGGTTACTGCAAGAAGGAGGTCAAGACGCAGATCAGCTTCTCCGCCAACTTCACCGGTTTTTCCGAAGAGGAACACGCAGGCGGCGCGTTGGCATTCCCGCGCCGTAACCACGGTGAGGAGTTCGGCGTCGACAGCCGCACCTACACCATCCCGGGCTACTCGTTCGAGGACATGATCGAGCGCTACAGCGAGATGATGGACGTACAGCCGGAAGGCTATGCCGTCGACCGCAACTATCCCCGGATCATCTACCTGCCGCAGAAGCTGCGTATGGACCTGAACGCCCAGACCATCTGCTGGAAGCGTGACGGCGAGCTGCAGACCATCCGCCTGCAGCCGGGAAAGATCTACATGCAGCCGAACGGCTACCGCATCGAGATGGAGAAACACCCCGGCGCCCCCTCCTGGCGCCTGGTGGGTACGGCCGCGGAAGGCACTTTCTGCCACAAGCCCAGCACGGTGTCCGGCGGCGGCAAGTCCGAAATCTCCAAGTCGCTGAACGATGCGGTGATCTACCGGCCGCTGTTCATCGACGACCTGGACAAGGATCTCGCGCAGGTGCAGGAAATCTTCGAGCGCGATTACACCACCCGCTTCAAGCCCGGCTTCGAACACGAGGACCGTGACGGTACGCGGCAGCCGCTCAGTCCGGAGCGCAGTCTGGGTTCGGTGATCAAGCTGTTGACGCCGACCTCCATGTACACCGACGAATACAACGCCTGGCTGGCCTCGCTCTCGCCGCGTATCCTGGCACTCGTCTACCTGATCAAGCGCTTCTATCGCACCGAGTGGGGCGATGACTGGCGCAGCCACCTGTCGGTCGACGAGGTGGACGGTGCACCGGCCCACGAGCTGAAGCTGGATGACCGCAACATCGTTGCGTCCTATCTGCGCGTCGGCTTCGACAAGGACGGCAAGTGGCGTACCTTCAAGCTACGCCAGGACTTCATCGCTACCGAAAAGGTACAGATGGAGGACGATATCTCCGCCTCCGTGGTGGTGCCGGCCCGCTGCCTCGAAGGCTGCGGGCCGCAGACCCGCGGCGAGCACAGCTTCAAGCTGGTCAAGAACTGCGAGTACCGCCTGTTCCAGCGCCCGGACGACGCCATCAACCCCGGGTTCGACCGACAGACGGAACTGGAGATGTCGCAGCCCGGCAACTTCTTCGCCAACTACGAACCGCTGGGCAGGGAGCAGCTTGCGAACCTGGTGGAAGATGTCCATACCTTTTCCAAGTTCTCCGCGCCGATGCAGGGGCTGTTGAGTTCGGCCTGTGAAAACGGTGCTACGTTCACCGTGTCCTCCGCGCATCCCCGTCTGATCAACGGCGTTCCGTCGAAGAACCCGCGCTACCTGCAGGTGCGTCCCGACCTGGTGAGTCCGGAGCGCAAGTACCTTGCCGAGATGGGCACCCGCCTGCAGCGCAAGCTCGACGCGCGGAGCCCGGTCTGCCATCCGGTCGACGCGGTGCTGTCGGGGCGGCGCAACAACCCACCGGAACCGGGAATCCGGCCACTGGCCGTCTACAACCCGATCCATTACCAGGAGCTGCCCGAGCTGTTCATGGATTTCATCTGCAGCCTGACCGGCAAGTCGCCGTCCACCACCGGCGCGGGCAGCGAGGGCGCCCTGACCAAGGGACCGTTCAACGCGCTACGCCCGACCGCTGACCTGAACAACGCCCTGGTGTCCATGATACTGACCGGACATGGCGGTTTCTCCAGTTCGGCTGGCTATGTCGGGCCGTATGTACGCGTCGATCACGACATCAGCCTGCTGATCCCGGAGATCTGGTCGCGTCTATCGGTAGAGGAGCGCGAGCCCGGAAGGCTGATCGAGAAGGGTTACCTCGAGAAGCTGGAGGATTTCGAGCACGATGGCAAACCGGTTCTGGCGAGCCGGCTCGGCTATCGCATCACCCAGCGCTTCGTGCACGGTTTCCTTGGCAAGATATTCGACAACCCGGACGCCGTGTTTACCGACGAGATCCTCAAGCCGGAGATACAGGACTTCGATATCTACGTCGACGGCATCCACAACATCGTCGAGGCGCAGCAGCGCGTGGCCTTGCAGTATCTGGAGGACGGGAGCATCGAGGATGCCTGCCCGCCATTGCAGGCGCTGCTGATGGTGATGGCGACCGGCAGATACGCAGGCATGGAAGTGCACGATCCGGAGTTCCGCGCCATGTTCACGCGCGAAAGCCTGCTGTCGTCGGACTGGTACCGGGAACGCCTGGAGATCAAGCAGCAGCGTGACATCGCGCTGTGGCAGCGCCATTGCGACAGCCTGCAACATCTTCTCGATGACGAGAGCTACACCGACGAGGCCGAACGGCTTGGCATTCCCGGCCGGCTGCGCCATGCTCGCCGGAAGCTGCAGGAGGTCGAGAGTCAGGACTACCTGCAGATGCTGGTCGGCACGCTGGGCGCCGATTCGCTGGCGCCGCCCCGGGTCATGCAGGAACAGCGCATCGTCGATTGGGGCAAGGCCAGGCTGACGCCGAATTTCACCAGCAATCTGAGGAAAAAACGCGAGGCGGTGCCGGCCTACCGAGTGCCCACCCTGCTGGAGCGGTTCACCTCGCGCTTCAAGCGGGCGCGCATCAACTAGCCGCTGGCTCGGGGCGGGGTCCATGGGGGAGGTCATTCGCTTCCGGAAGCCGTCCGCGGCCGACAGGGCGAAAGGCAACACGCTTTGCCGGCGCGGCTTCCACAAGTGGATCGTGGAGAAGGACGATCCGTTCGACAGCCGGCAGGGTCGGCTGGTGACCGGGTATGTCTGCAGCCGCTGCGGCATCCGCAAGACGACGGTGCGCTGAATGCTGGTCATATCGCACAGCGTCTCGATCCCGGACGAGGAAATCGAGCTGACGGCCATACGCGCCCAGGGCGCCGGCGGTCAGAACGTCAACAAGGTGGCTAGCGCGATCCACCTGCGTTTCGACATCAGCGCATCCTCCTTGCCGGATTCCTACAAGCAGCGCCTGCTCGCGATGAGCGACCGCCGTATCAGCGCCGACGGCCAGGTCATCATCAAGGCGCAGCGTTACCGCACCCGGGAGCGGAACCGGATCGATGCCCTGGCGCGCCTGCAGGAGCTGGTCAGGCGCGCCGGGTTCACACAGCGCCGCCGCGTACCCACGCGGGCCACGGGGGCCTCCCGGCAGCGCCGCCTCGATGCCAAGACCCGGCACGGACGCGACAAGCAGCTGCGCGGGAAGGTGACGGCAGATGACGGATGAAGCGCGGGGGTGATGCCGGTCGCCACGACAGCACGCGGAGCTGCACGGGATGGATGTATTTCACATCGTGTTCTTCCGCGGCTTCGGTGGCCGTCATATTGCGGGTCGCGATCCGGTCGTCCGATGCGAAGGCCGCGGCGCGGCTGCAGGGCTAGCCGTAGCTGATATCCACGATCACGTAGCTGACCGTACCGCCCGGCGCGGCAACCCGGACCTCGTCGTCCAGTCCCTTGCCGAGCAGCGCACGCGCCATGGGTGAGTCGATGCTGATCCAGCCGTGCGCGGGGTCGAATTCGTCGGCACCGACGATGCGATAGCTGACCTGTTTGCCTGCGTTGTTTACCAGCGTCACCACGACACCGAAATATACCCGGCTGCAGTCGGCGGGCGGATCGCGGACGATTTTCAGGACGGGGAGACGTTTCTGCAGATAACGGATGCGCCGGTCGATCTCGCGCAGTTCCTTCTTGCGGTAGATGTACTCGGCATTCTCCGAGCGGTCGCCCTCGGCGGCGGCGGCGGCCAGGGCGCGCGTGACACCGGCCCGGCGTGACCACAGCGCCTGCAACTCGCCGGCAAGTCTGCGATGACCTTCCGGCGTGATATAGGGCGACGATTCCGGGGTCGGTGCGCGATAGCGTCCCATCGGGCGGAATCAGCGGTCCGGCGTCACGCGTTCAAACAAGAACCCCGCGCAGGCGCGGGGTCCGTTTACTGACGTGTTCGGGAATCCGTTACTGCCCGCTGACGTTGACTGCCTGCAGCCCTTTCGGTCCCTGCTCGATATCGAAGTTTACTGTCTGGCCTTCCGCAAGCGTCTTGAATCCATCACCGTTGATCGCCGAGAAATGCACGAATACATCCTCCCCCCCATCGCTGGGCGCGATGAAACCAAAACCCTTGGACTCGTTGAACCATTTAACAGTACCTGTAGCCATTTAACCACCTCTGAAAAAATAAAGATTTACCAGGTTCCAGATTGCAAATTAAACAAGTAGGCAAGCAGGAGTTACAGCAGGAACTTCCGGGATGACCTGAGAAATGTGCAGTCTGTCATTGTGCGAATCGATAAATGGCAGGAATGATCCGTGCCCCCCTTAGTCGACCACGGCCCGATCATACAACATAAAGAGACGCGAATACCATACTCGTTTCAGCATCCGTACGGTTTATACGGGACGGAAAACTGACATTGCGCATCATGCGCGAACACTGGTCTGCCGCGCGTGCTTTGCGCATAATGTCTCGCTTTTCACGGGGCATTCATTATGTGGTTCAGGAATCTGCAGGTATACCGACTGGGCAAGGCATTCGAGCTGTCGCCCGATATGCTCGAGACGCGCATGCAACAGGCCGCGTTCAAAGGCTGTGGCAGGATGGAGCTTCTCGCGCAGGGCTGGGTGCCGCCACTGGGCAGGCACGGACAGCAGCTGGTCCACGCGACCGGCGGTTTCCTGATGGTCTGCCTGCGCAAGGAAGAAAAGATCATGCCCGCGGGCGTGGTACGACAGTTGCTCGATGACAGGGTTGCCGAGGTCGAGGCGGCGGACGGGCGCGAGGTCCATCGACGCGAGCGCATGCGTATGAAGGAGGAGATCATCGTCGACCTGCTGCCGCGTGCCCTGACGCGCATCAGCGACCTGTTTGCCTACATCGATACACGCAACGGTCTGCTGGTGATCGACAGCCCGACACCGTCTCGGGCAGAGGTCCTGGTCAGTCATATGCGCTCGACGCTGGGGCGCTTCCCCGCCACGCCGCTGCGCAGCCGGCAGGCGCCGGCCGGCGTCATGACGCGCTGGCTGAACGGCGAACCAATGCCGCAGGATTTCACGACAGGCACGGAGTGTGTCATGAAACACCCGGATCCGGAGGGTGGTATCCTGACCTGCAAGCACCAGGACCTGAGTGCCACCGAGGTGCGCAGTCACATCCGCGGGGGCAAGCAGGTCGTCCGGCTGGCCATCCAGTGGCGCGGGCGAGTGTCCTGTGTCATCCATGACGACCTGTCACTCCGGCGTCTGCGATTCGAGGACGTGGTAAGGGCGGCAGAGGCCATGACCGAGGCCGACGACCCGGCCACCCGCTTCGACCTCGACTTCTCGCTGCTGGCCCTGGAACTGGCGGAATTCCTGCCGGCGCTGGTCCAGGTGCTGGGAGGCGAGGCGCGGCCGGAAGGCATGCCGGCGGCCGGCGCCGACAACGCGGTCGATGTGGTGGCGTGCCTGCCGGACGCTGCGGCGTCCGAACCCGCCTGAGTGCCCGCGTGGCGAACCTCCATCCGCAACTGCAGGCGGACTGTCTGTACATCGGCCGTTTCCCGCTGTGCCACCTGCTGCTGATGAAGGACGCCAACTATCCCTGGTTCATCCTCGTGCCGGACCGCGAGGCGGTGCAGGAAATTCACCAGCTCGACCCGGTCGACTGTCAGCAGCTCCTGCACGAGTCCGTGCAGCTGTCGCGTGCCCTGACCGCGGCCTTCGCGCCGGACAAGCTCAACATCGCGGCACTCGGCAATATCGTCCCGCAATTGCACGTCCATCACATCGCACGCTATCGTGACGACGCTGCCTGGCCGGCCCCGGTGTGGGGTCGGGTACCGGCGCGGTCCTACGACGCGGCCGCGCTGGCGTCGCGACTTGCCCGGCTGCGGCCGGCATTGCCTGAAACATTCGACTGGATGCTCCGGTGAGGCTGGCCCTGCCGGCGGGAGGCGGGGCGGTTAGCGCATCCCGGTGACCGTTACGTCAGGTATCACGCAGGCCGCTTGCCCGGAGGTTCAATTCCATACCGCGCTGCGTTAATGTAATCTGTCACGTACTGGTTTGGCATCCGGTACGACATCGGAACAGCGCCTGACAATAACAATCGACAACGTAGCCCATGCATGTGACAAAACACCCTGCCGCTTGGCACCGGACGAAAAAGGTCCTCCTGTGCCTGATGCTGTGTTGCAGTCACGGCGTCAGTGCCGGTTACCTGGACGATATCGCGTATACACGGCTGAAGACCGAGCTGGGGACCTCGCTCCCCGAGGGGTTCGCGGTACCGGTATCCCAGGTGGAGGCGGCGAGTGCCTATGTCGATCACGACAACAATTCCGCAACCCCTGACTACCCGGTCTATGCGCCCGACCCGGCCGATGGGCAGTTCGCGGGCAAGACCCTCACCGACGTGTCCGCCTAGGGCCTGTTCACACTACACAGATCGTCGCGACGGAGGTCCATTTCGCACCTGACAAGGCGGTGCGAGCGACGTGTACTCGACGTACACCAGCGAGCACCAACGCCGGCAGGTGCGAAATGGGCCCCGTCCCTTCGGGTTGCGCCCCAAAACGGGTCAGTCTGCGTTGCTCGTCGTTCATTTAGCACAACTAAACCTCACTTCTCGCGCCTTGTCTGGCCCGTTTTGGCGGCAGCAACGCGGCGATCTGTGTAGTGTGAACAGGCCCTAGTTCAGCGGCAGCTATTCCGGACACGCCACCGCCGACGGTAAATTCTTCTACGGCATTACCACTTCCATCGCACCGCTGGTCAGCGATATCGAAATCTACTTCGCGGACGACTGGCTGCAGGGAGATTACCTGCGCTTCGGCTCCGGCCTCAAACCGCTGTCGACACCGGCCCGTGTCGTCACCCACGGCTGGGTGGGGGATACCGGCACATCCCTGTATGATTCCGAACTGCTCAGGCGGCTCGACTGGGTAATCGAGACCGACGAAACGGTCCATGTCGTCGGGACGAAAAACGGCACCGGTGTGAACAAGAATCTGCTGGCCCCTGCCTACAACGCGGTCTCGGCGGGTCGCACCGATGGTTTACACGCTATGGGCGTAGCGGACATTGAATCAGATTATCCTGCCGGGCGAACGCGGCCGCTGATTGTGGCGCCCCTGGGTTCGACCAGCAGCGCAGCCGCGGCGCTTTCGTCCGCGGTCGCACTGCTGGTGGAAACCGGGCATGCCAGCCCGGGCCTGTCGACGGACCCGGTCGTCGTTGCCACGACGAACAGGAACGGCGACACCGTTTACAACGCCGAGCGGTCCGAGGTCATACGGGCGGCACTGATGGCGGGTGCCGATCGATGGACCCGCAACACGACGGGCGCGGACATCACCGATTACCGTGGCGCCTCCGTCAACCGGTCCTCCAACGGCCTGGACACACGTTTCGGCGCCGGCCAGATGAACATTTACAACGGCTACCACATCATCCAGGCCGGTGAACAGAACAGCGTCGAGGACGATCCGCCCGGCGGCGGGCTCATCGCCAGCCGGGGCTTCGACTACGATCCCGCCTTCGGCGGTGACGGCGGCAGCAATGCCGTGGGCTCGTATCATATCCCGACCCGTGGCAGTGCGGCTGTGCTGACCGCGACGCTGGCCTGGAATATCGATATTGCCGGTGGGGACAGTGATCTGTTCTCCGTGTCGGGTGTGCTGCACGACCTGGACCTCTACCTGTACGACGAAACCGCCGCATCGATACTGGTCGCGGCGTCCACCGCCAACGTAGACAACAGCGAGTCACTCTGGCTGCCGCTGACGGCAGGCCACAGCTACCGGCTCGAGGTGACCACAAAATACGCCCTGCAGTGGGACTATGCCCTGGCCTGGCAAATCCTGGACGACACCGACGCTGACGGTGTAACGGATGCACAGGACAACTGTCCGCAGCACGCCAATGCGGACCAGCTCGACACCGACACAGACGGTGCGGGCAATGTCTGCGATGCCGACGATGACGACGACGGACTGGACGATGGCAGCGAGGCCATGCTGGGTACCGACCCGTTGCTGCCGGACACCGACGGTGACGGTTTTACCGATGGTGTCGAGGTGGCGCTGGGTTACGACCCGCTGGATACGGCCGATGCACCGGTACGGGGTGACCTGAACAACGACGCCCTGGTCGATGCGGCCGATGTTCTGCTGGCCACGCAGGCGGTGCTGGGAATGCGCGACCTGACAGTCACGCAGCTTGCCACGGGCAGGGTGGCACCGCTGGTCAACGGTCAGCCGCAGCCGGTCGCCGGTGTACCCTTTTCCGTTGCCGACCTCCTGCTGATAACCGGTAAGGCGGCCGGTGTGGCGGGTGCCTGGTAAGGATCCGGTGCCGGTCATGGCGGGCACTGGAGAAAAAATACCCGTACAGATCTGTACGGGTATGCATCATGCGTTATGTCTTGATTGTTCTGCCGCGGCATGTGCCCCGGTTATAGAAGCGGCTGATGTCCGCCCGCCGGCATCAGCCCACGCGTTCGGCGCACAACTGCTGACCGGTCATCTGGGCCAGGATCTCGAACGAGGACGTTGAGTCCGTATCATAGGAGACCAGCATCAGATGCGGGCGTTTGTCGTTGAAGCAGGCGTTGACGATACCCTTGTTGCCCGTCAGCCGCTTTTCGATATTGCGCCGGCTGTCTTCTCCCAGGATGTTGTCGATGTGCATGACCATGTCTGTAACTTGCATGATGTACTCCTCCATAGATAAAACGGGTTTGCCCTCGTGTTTGCTCGTATTAATAGCCTTGTTGAGACGTCCCTGCCTTCCAGCGTCCATGGCGGCTACGTTAAATAAAAACCCTGCGCATGTCAAGGAAATAAAATTATAACTTAATGTATTACAAGGTATTAATGTACATCACCCTAATTTATATAGGGTATTGTTTTACCTTATAAAATATGTGTTTTTAATGTCGGGCGATACGGTGACCGGGCGCTGCGGCCTGCCGGCGGCAGCGTTTATCCGTCCGCCGGGCGGCGAGGGGCGATTCCTTGTGCGCTCAGCCGGCGCGCGCCGCGCGCTTGCGTTCGTGCTCGAGCAGGAATTTCTTGCGCAGGCGGATATGGTGCGGCGTGACCTCCACCAGTTCGTCGTCGTCGATGAATTCCAGCGCCTGTTCCAGGCTCATGCGGATCGGCGGCGTCAGCAGGATGTTCTCGTCCGAGCCGGCGGCACGGATGTTGGTCAGCTGTTTGGCCTTCAGCGGGTTCACGACCAGATCATTGCCGCGGGAGTGGATGCCGATGATGGCGCCTTCGTACACGGCCTCGCCGGGCGCGATGAACAGGCGGCCGCGGTCCTGCAGGTTGAACAGGGCGTAACCCAGGGCCTTGCCGGAGCCGTTGGAAATCAGCACACCGTTAACGCGCTGTCCGTACTGGCCGGTCTTCATCGGACCGTAGTGCGAGAACACGCTGTAGATCAGGCCTGTGCCCTGGGTGCCGGTGAGGAATTCGGTACGGAACCCGATCAGGCCGCGCGCCGGCATGGTGTAGTCCAGGCGTACGCGGCCCCGGCCGTCCGGCATCATGTTGACGAGTTCCCCGCCGCGTGCGCCGAGCTTTTCCATCACGGTGCCCTGGTGCGCGTCTTCCACGTCGACGGTGACCTGCTCGTAGGGTTCGTGCGTCTCGCCATCGGCCTCGCGCAGGATGACCTCCGGGCGCGATACACCGAGTTCGTAGCCTTCGCGGCGCATGGTCTCGATGAGGATCGCCAGGTGCAGCTCGCCGCGCCCGGAGACCCGGAACCGGTCCGGGTCTCCGGTATCCTCGACGCGCAGCGCGACGTTGTGGAGCAGCTCGCGCTGCAACCGTTCGTGGATGTTGCGCGAGGTGATGAACTTGCCGTCCCGGCCGGCAAACGGCGAGTTGTTCACCTGGAAGGTCATGCTGACCGTGGGCTGGTCGACGGTCAGTGCCGGCAGCGCCTCGACCCGGGCCGGGTCGCACAGCGTGTCGGAGATGTTCAGCTTTTCGATGCCGGTGAAGGCGATGATGTCGCCGGCCTGCGCCTCCGGGACCTCGGCGCGTTCGAGCCCCAGGAAACCCAGCACCTGCCCGATACGCCCGTTGCGCGTCCTGCCCTGCCGGTCGATCAGCGTCACCGGCATGCCGGTGCGTACCCGGCCGCGCTTGATGCGGCCGATGCCGATCACGCCGACGTAACTGCTGTAATCGAGCGTGATCACCTGCAGCTGGAAGGGACCGTCGGGATCGACCTGCGGCGGTGGCACCCGCTCGATGATGGTCTCGAACAGCGGGGTCATGTCGGCGGCGGGTTCGTCGTGTGCGTAGCCGGCATAGCCCTGCAGCGCGGAGGCATAGACGACCGGAAAATCCAGCTGTGCGTCGGTGGCCCCGAGCCGGTCGAAAAGGTCGAAGGTCTGGTCCAGCACCCAGTCCGGCCGTGCGCCGGGACGGTCGATCTTGTTGATCACGACGATCGGGTGCAGCCCGAGGTCGAAGGCCTTCTGCGTCACGAAGCGGGTCTGCGGCATCGGGCCGTCCACCGCGTCGACCAGCAGCAGCACCGAGTCGACCATGGACAGCACGCGTTCCACCTCGCCGCCGAAATCGGCGTGACCGGGCGTGTCCACGATGTTGATGCGGTAGTCGCCCCAGCGGATGGCGGTGTTCTTCGACAGGATGGTGATGCCGCGTTCCTTCTCGAGCACGTTGGAGTCCATGACCCGTTCGGGCACCGCCGCGCGCTCGCCGAGTGTGCCGGACTGACTGAGCAGCTGGTCGACGAGCGTGGTCTTGCCATGATCGACGTGTGCGATGATGGCGATGTTCCTGAGATTGCTGATCATGGGGCGTTCGACCCGGAAACGGGCGGTCAATGGTCTAAAGGGCGGCGATTATACAGGAGGCGCGGGTGGCCGCGTACAGCATTTGCGTCCGGCCCCGGCGGCCGGCGGCGTTCAGGCGCGCACCAGCCGCAGCGAGGTGATCTCCGCGGGAACGCCGAGCCGCGACGGCGGACCCCAGTAGCCGGTGCCCGCGCTGACGTACAGCCACATGCGCTTCTGCACGCGGTGCAGGCCCAGTCCGAACGGCTGCACCAGGCCGATCACGAGATTCCAGGGGAAAAACTGCCCGCCGTGGATGTGGCCGCTGAGCTGCAGGTCGAAGCCGGCGGACGCGCCGCCGAAGGCACTGCGCGGCTGGTGCGCCAGCAGGATGGAGGCATCGGCGGCTCCGGCACCGGCGCGTGCGCGCCGGGGGTCGGTGGCATGCGCGGGCAGGTGGCCGCCGGCCGAATAGTCGGTGACGCCGGCCAGCAGCAGCCGCGCCCCGTCATGCTCGATGACGCGGTGTGTGTTGACCAGCACGTTGACGCCCAGCGTCGGCAGCAGTGCGATCCAGTCCAGTGGTCCCCAGTAGTATTCATGATTGCCGGTGACGAACCAGCAGCCGTGCCGCGCGCGCAGCCGTTGCAGCGGTGCCACGTCGTCCTGCAGGTCCGAGGTCAGGCCATCGACGAGGTCGCCGGTAATGACCAGCAGGTCCGGCGACAGCGCGTTGGCGCGGTCGACGATGCCCGCGAGGTAATCGCCCTTGATGGTGGGGCCGAGGTGAATGTCGCTGAGCTGCACGATATGAAATCCCTGCAGGCCCTGGCTCAGGCCCGTCAGCGGGATCTCGACCTCCCGGACACGCGCCAGCTGGCGTGCCTCGTGGTAACCGGCGACCGCCAGGCTGCCGGTCAGACCGAGGATGGCGGCGTTCATGGTGTTGGCGAGAAAGTGCCGGCGTTCCAGGTCGCCCGGCGTCGCATCGGCGTGCCGGCCGCGCCGGCGCAGGGCATGCAGGCAGGTGAAGGTGAGCCAGCCGAGGTCGCGTGCGATCAGCAGGGGCACCAGCACCAGGAACACGCCCATGTCCAGAAAACCGATCCAGGCCAGTCGGTCGGCCCAGAGCGGGCCGAGTCCGAAGCGCCGGCCGAAGAACAGCAGCGGGACGGCGAACAGGGACAGACCGAGAATACCCCAGCCGGTTCGTTGCCACAGCGGCTTGCCGGCCAGCGGGCGCAGCAGGCGGTGCACCAGGTAGGCATGCCCGCCTGACCAGACCGCGATGAAAAACAGGAAGAACATATACGTCTGGGAGGATAACACGGGCGGAAGGTTCATGCGGCGGCGTCATGGCCGGGCGGGGGTTTATGGCGTGACCGGGGAACCACGCAGCGCCGGCCGTTGCCTGGCCGGGAAAGGTCGGATTGCCGGGTACCGTCCGCATCGCGCTGTCCGGCGTGGATTTCTGGAACGGCCGGAACGCCGTTCACCGACGATCGGCCATGGTCCGGATGATGACCGCTCCCCGCACCCGGCGCAAGGCGGGAGCCAGGCAGCATCGACCCCGGTGCGCACGTGGAGACGGAATCCATCACGGCCTTTCTTCCGGACCGCGCGGGAGGGGTGCCCAAAAGCGCTGCAACCGGATCTAGAGGGCCTTGAAGATAAGCTCGTATTCCTTTCTGACCCTGGCGCCGAATAACGGGTCTTCATGATCAGGGACGAGTGCGGAAATCCTTATCCAATCCTCACCGTCCAGGTGTTCCGTCACATGAGGATATATATTCAACTCCTCGAACAGCAGGTGCGTTCTCTGCCGGCTGATCAAGCTGGATAACTTTTCCAGTACCACTGGAATGCTGGTGCGAGTACTGACGAGCGCCGGTTCGACCGCCTCCATCGCCTCCCGGGTTATGAACTCGATCTCGGAATGATCCTTCATGAGCGTCTTTATGTCGTTGCGGAGTTTCGTATCACTGATGCCCTTATCGAACATGATTGAAAACATGGCATCTTCGGCCGGATGGTGTACGCGCTCCGGATAATCCTGGATGTAGGCCAGTATCCGTTGCAGCATCGGATCGACATGGGATGATCCACGGCAGATATCAATCAGCAGTTGTTCGAGAAGATATAACAGTCGTCTCAGGTTGTCGTGGTCCCTGTACAGGGTCTCGAGTGTCAGACTCATGGTATCTACGCGTCGTTGTCGTGTTGCGCCAGTGATGATGCGCGGCATGGCCTTGTGATTATGCATCAGATCCTTTCTCATAATCCCGCGCGAACAGCAAAGCTGTCCGAAAGGCATGCCTGGCCGCTCCCGGCAGCCTGCCTCCCGCGGCACTTGGTTATGCCTGTACAGCGCAAGGCGCACCGCGCCGCAGAGTAACAATGTACGGGCAGGCGCACCTTCCGGACGTGTCCCCGGGGGCCGGGCGATTGCGGCCCATGGCCTTGTTGCGGCGCGCACATGTCGCCTTGGCTACCCCACGGCGTGCCCGACACCCGGCGGCCCGGCGCCGCTCAGCGCCTGGTCGGTTCAGGGCCGAGCTCGATGTAAAAGGTCGACATGACCGGCTCCGTCGTCTCCCGGTGCGGGGGCAGGGTCTGGCGCAGGCGGGCCTCCACGCGTGCGGCGTCGATGATCTGCCGGTCGACGATACTGGGGTACAGTCGGTACAGTTGCGCCAGCTTGAGGGGTTGGTGCCGGGCATGACGCTCGAAGGCGGCCCGGGTGTCGCGATCGAAGGCGGGCAGCAACAGCTGCCAGGGAGCCTGCCAGCGGATGAAATCATCGATGAGCTGACGGTGTACGGCGTCATGGTGCGTGCGATCGAGCAGGGTGGCTGGAAAGGCCGCCGCGGCCAGCGTGCGATGCGCCAGGGCGGCGTCGAGATTGATGCCGCCCAGGCCACGGCCGCTGCCGTCTTCCAGGCGCCGGAAGATCTGCGCGGCGGTGGACGGTCCCGCGCGGTCATTGATGTACGCGCCCAGGTAATCGGCGACGGCGCCGGCCGCCGTCGCATCGATGCCGAGTGGTTGCGCGGCGGCCGAGGTGAAGCTGCGCCGGCAGCTCCGGCCGGTCAGCCAGCGCAGCGGTTGCCGCCGGTCCAGTTCATCCGGCGACAGGGCGCTGTCCAGCAGTACCAGGGGGCGTGCCTCCCCGTCCAGCAGCCACAGCTCGATGCGGTCCAGGAACGGGTAGGGGACCTGGTCGTGCACCTCGAGCAGGTATTCGTACAGGCGCTGGCCCAGCCGTTCCATGCGCCGGAAATCCTGCGAGGGATGGATCGGTCCGCGGCGAAGTCCATGCGCTTGCGACCAGGCACCGAAGCGGATGTCGCTGACCTGCGGCCGTCCCTGATCGTCCGCCAGGTCCTCCAGCAGACCATCGTTACTGACGTAGATGTCCCAGTGGACGCCATCGGCCGTGACGGCGTCGGCCGAGCGGTAACGCACGCAGTTCACGCTGCCGCGAAACGGATTGAGCATGCGTTGTGAATAGCATTCAAACGTCATCGCGCCGGCACGGCTTTCTAATCACGATTACGTTATCCTACACCACCCGGCGTACCCGTGCCCGCCGCACCGAAAGCTGTTGCCATGCCCTTACTGCGACTCGACAAGGTAGCGCTCGCCTACGGCCACCGTCCCCTGCTGGATGGCGTGGATCTCGAGCTGCGCAAGGGCGAACGCGTGTGCCTGGTCGGGCGCAACGGCGAGGGCAAGACCTCGCTGCTGCGCGTGATCAGCGGGGAGCAGGCCGTCGATGACGGCGCGGTATGGGTGCGTCCCGGGCTGCGGATCGGTGTGCTGGCGCAGGACGTCACGCTGGAGAGCACCGCGCCGGTATTCGATGTCGTGGCCGGCGGGCTGGGCGAACTGGCCGGGCAGGTCTCGGCCTACCATCACGCGGCGCACACACTGGGGGAGCGGCCGGATGCGGCCGCCCTGCAACGGCTGGCGGACCTGCAGCAAACGCTGGAGGCAAGCGGCGGCTGGCAGCTCGAGCAGCGCGTGGCCTCCGTGCTGTCGCGCCTGCAGCTCGTCGGTGAATCCGGCTTCGACACCCTGTCCGGCGGCTGGCGGCGGCGTGTTCTGCTGGCGCGCGCGCTGGTGGGCGAACCGGACATCCTGCTGCTGGACGAGCCGACCAATCACCTCGATATCGAGGCCATCACCTGGCTGGAGGACTTCATGGCGGACTTTGCCGGTGCGCTGCTGTTCATCAGCCACGACCGCGCCTTCGTGCGGCGGCTGGCGGGGCGCATTATCGAGCTCGACCGCGGACAGCTGAGCTCGTGGCCCGGTACCTACGATGACTACCTGCGCCGGAAGGCACAGCAGCTTGAGATCGAGGAGCGCCACCGTGCGCAGTTCGACCGCCGGCTGGCGCAGGAGGAGGCCTGGATACGCCAGGGCATCAAGGCACGCCGCACCCGCAACGAGGGCCGGGTGCGGGCGCTGCAGGCATTGCGCGAGGAACGCCGGCGGCGCCGCGAGCGTGCCGGCCGGCCCGACCTGCAGCTGGACGGCGGTGCGTCCTCCGGCCGGCTGGTGTTCGAGGCGGATCACGTCACGGTGCGTTACGCGGAGCACGTCATCGTGCGCGATTTCTCGACCACCATCCTGCGTGGCGACCGCGTCGGCATCATCGGGCCGAACGGTGCCGGCAAGACGACCCTGATCCGCGCGCTGCTGGGGGAACTGGCACCGTCCGGCGGACGGGTGCGGCGGGGTACCCGTCTGCAGGTCGCCTATTTCGACCAGCAGCGCGAACAGCTCGATACGGACAGGTCGGTGATGGACAGCGTCGCCGAAGGCAGCCAGCGCGTCACGGTGAACGGCCGTGACCGGCACGTGGCCGGTTACCTGCGCGACTTCCTGTTCCCGCCCGGGCGGCTGCATTCACCGGTGAGTTCCCTCTCGGGCGGTGAGCGCAACCGCCTGTTGCTGGCGCGCCTGTTCGCGCGGCCCGCCAACCTGCTGGTGATGGACGAGCCGACCAACGACCTCGATGTGGAAACGCTGGAGCTGCTCGAGGAACTGTTGATGGAATACCGCGGCACGCTGCTGCTGGTCAGTCATGACCGTGAGTTCATCGACAATGTCGTCACCAGTTCGCTGGTGTTCGAGGGTGACGGCGTCGTCGGGGAGTACGTGGGCGGCTACGCCGACTGGTTGCGTCAGCGCGCTACCACGACGCGGCCTGCCGCGCCGATACAGGCACGAACCGCCCGTCACAAGCCGGCGGTTGCCGGCCGGCCGGCCAGGCTGTCCTACCGGGACCAGCGCGAACTCGAGCAGCTGCCGGCGCGGATCGAGACGCTGGAAACCGAGCAGGCCGCGTTGCAGACGCGCATCAGTGAGCCCGGGTTCTACCGGCAGGACGGTGCGACGGTGAGCGCGGCACTGGCGCGGCTGGAAGCCGTGGGCACGGAACTGGAGCGCTGTTACGAGCGCTGGGTGCAGCTGGAATCGTGATAGCGAACCGGTTCAGGCGCGCGAGATGTATTCCCCGGTGCCGGTGTTGACCCTGATCAGCTCGCCCGTGGTCAGGTATTCCGGCACCTGCACCACCAGGCCGGTGCTCAGCGTGGCGGGCTTGGTGCGCGAGGAGGCCGAGGCCGCCTTCATGCCCGGCGCGGTGTCGGTGATCGGGAGCACCACGGTGGCCGGCAGCTCGATGCCGATAATGGCACCATCGGCGATCATGGCCAGGATGCCGTCGAGGTCCTCGCCGAGAAAGCGCAACTCATCCTCCAGGTCGGCCGTGTCGAGCGTGTACTGCTCATAGCTCTCCCTGTCCATGAAGGTGCAGCCGTCGGCGTCACGGTACAGGAACTGCACCGGCCGGCGATTGTACTCGACCGGTTGTATGACCTCGTCACCCTTGAACCGGTTCTCGTACTTCGCCTTGCTGAGGATGTCGAAACCGCGCACCTTGTAGAGCGTGCTGCCGCTGCGCGAGGACGGGCTCTGGACCTCCAGGGCGCGAATGATCACCATGCGGCCGTCGAGATCGATGACCATGCCCTTTTTCAGTTCACTTGCCTTCATGCCGTTCGGGAATCAGCCGTGGTCGTGTCCTTCCGGTCCGTGCACGTGGCCGTGTTCCAGTTCCTCGGCGGTGGCATCGCGGATGTCCATGATCCTGACGTCGAAGTTGAGCTGCACGCCGGCCAGCGGGTGATTGCCATCCACCGTGATGGTGTCCTCCTCGACCTTGGCGATCATTACCACGATCGTCTGACCGTCCGGGCCCTGGGCGTGGAACTGCATACCGGGCTCGATGTCCTGGTCGGCGGGGAACATATCGCGCGGTACCGCCTGTACCCGCTCCTCGTCACGCGTGCCGTAGCCCTGCTCGGGCGGGATGGAGACGGACAATTCGTCGCCGGTGGTCTTGCCGGTGAGCGCCTCTTCCAGCCCCGGAATGATGTTGGCCGCGCCGTGCAGGTAGCAGAAGCTGCCGTCACTCGACTGGTCGATGATGTTGTCGTCTCCGTCTTTCAGTGTGTAGGTGATGCTGACGACCCGGTTGTTTGCTATCTGCATGCGATGCTCCTGTAGACTTGTGCGCTGGGCGGGATGTGGATGTGCAAGGCGCCCGATGGTAGCACAGCACCCCGCACGATGGCTAAAATTGCCGTAAAACAGGGGAAAATCGGGTATCGGGGGCGGTATGGACTGGCAGGTCTACATCATTCTTTGTACGGATGATTCGCTCTATACCGGGATCACGAACGATCTCCGGCGCCGGCTGGGGCAGCATGGCCGGACCCGCTGCGGCGCGAAATATTTCCGCGCCCGCCGGCCGCTTCGGGTCGTCTACCTCGAACCGGGTCACACCCGCAGCAGCGCCAGCCGGCGCGAGGCGGCGATCAAGAAACTGACGCGGGACGAGAAACTCCGCCTGATCGACGCCGGACGGTAGTCAATCGTCCCTGTCTGGCGCGTCGGAGGCCGCTTCCCTGTCGTCCGCGGCGGTGTGCGGACGAGGTGGCCTGGTGCGCGTCCCCTTTTTCTTGATGTCCAGCGTGAACCAGTCGTCGCGGGTGATCTCGTGAAAGTAATCGGCCTCCTCGATCAGCTGCCTCGAGGTGGTGGCCGGCACGGCCGCGATCTCGACCCGCACGCCTTCCGATTTCAGGTGGCTCACCAGCTCGACATAATCGGAGTCGCCCGACATGATGATGATGGTATCGACCTTGTTGGCCAGCTGCGTGGCCTTGATTGACAGCGGGATGTCCGCGCTCTTGTTGCAGGGGCGCACCGAGCCGTGATAGTTGGCGTGCAGGCGCTCGCGCAGTTTGGATGATATCTGCTTGCCTTCACGAAAATACACCAGCCGGTTCAGCCCCCGATTGCCCAGCAGTCGCGGTACCAGCGTGTCAAAGTTGAGCATGGTGCTGGGACTGTTGGTCTCCGCATGAATGCTGCGCTCGATGTTGTTGCCGTCGACCAGGATGGCGACGGACTGGCTGATAAGCACCTGCTGACTGTCGCTGCTTGTCATCATTACTGTCCGGTATGAAATGGCCCTTTTTCGGCGTGATCGCTGTACAATGCACCCGCTATTCAGGAATTTCAATGACCCGCACGCGGGCGCGGAATGGACGGGATTATCCTCCGCCTGTCCGCGTGCCGCCCCGGACACCGCGCCGGCCGCTCATCGGCTGGCCGGTGCCGGTTCCCGCCCCGGGCGGGCGGGACAGGCCGTGCAGCGAATGCCGGCTTGCGGGCCGCCGTGTCGGCGGCTACATTTGGATGCAGGTGGGAGTGATAACAGTACGAACAGACGCAAAGGAGCACAATCGTGATCGATTTGAGGACTATCCAGGATTCGAAGAACCCCGACTTTCCGAATGCACCCGTCGGCTGGTCCGTTGACGAGGCACACCAGATGGCGGCCGCCGAGGGACTGCAGCCCGGCGACAACCACTGGGAGGCGGTGCGCGCCTTGCAGGAATATTTTGCCCGGCACGAGGAAGGCCAGGTAGTCAATGCGCGAGAACTGCATGATGCCCTGGATGAGAAATTCCATGACCGTGGTGGCATGAAGTACCTCTACCGGTTGTTTCCGGGCGGCCCCGTAGCTCAGGGTTGCCGTCTGGCAGGGCTCGAACCGCCGGCAGGCAGTGTGGACCGGGGCTTCGGCAGCGTGCAGTGACAGGCGACGGGCGGGCGTTTTTTGTCAGCGCAGGCCGTTCTCGAGTTCTGGTTTAGCGGACCGGCGAGCCGCCACTGGTTCAACTCCACACCCGCCTTCGATACCGTAATCCGGGAGCGTTTCGAGACCACCTGGCAGGAGGCGCGCGACGGTGCGCTGTCCAGCTGGGAGCTGACGCCGGCCGGTGCGCTGGCGCTGGTCATCGTGCTCGACCAGTTTCCGCTCAACATGTACCGCGGCAGGGCGGAGTCTTTCAGTACCGAGGCGCAGGCGCGCACCGTGGCCGAGCGTGCGATCGAGCGCGGCTTTGACCGGCAGCTTTCCGGGGACCGGCTGGCCTTCCTCTACCTGCCGTTCATGCACAGCGAGTCGTTGGCAGACCAGGACCGTTCGGTGGCGCTGTTCACGGCGGCGGGGCTGGAAAAGAACCTCGAGTTCGCCCGGGGTCATCGCAACATCGTGCGGCGTTTCGGACGTTTCCCGCACCGCAACCGGCTCCTCGGTCGCGAGTCCAGCCCGGAGGAGCTGGAATGGCTGGCCTCGTCCGAGGCCTTCAATCCCTGAGGGGCGGGGAGAGGGCGGCAGAGTCGAGGATCTATGACGCCGGCCGGCCGGTATCTCCTGCGGGGCTAGCTTTTCCTGTCGGCTGGCTGTTCCTTTCTGGCGACCTTCTCCCGCATGCATTCCGTGACGAATTCATCCTTCATGACGTCATCCAGCTCGGAAGCGATGAAATCGGATATGCACTCGACCATGTTCTCCACGTACCGATCATCGCCTGCGGTGTTTTCGTCCACAGCACCGGCGATGCCCGCAAGGGCAACGCCGGCCGCGAATACCAAGCTGCTGTATTTCATTTCGTTCTCCTGGCAGACCGTCCGGCCTGCGCCCGGTTCACGGGCAAGCGCCCGCAGCGCGAATTTAGGATGCCGGGGCCGGAACAGTACAACGCTATTTTTTCATCCTCACCATCCAGAAAGCTGTTCCAGCCGGTCGCTGGACGCACGATGTAAACCCTCACGCCTGGCGGTGGCCGGCATGGTGCGGCATCCGACCTCCGGGCATCCCGGGGCGGGACGGCAGCGGCAAACTGCGGTAACATATCATCATGTCGTTTCTATCATTCACCCTGCCGGTCTCTCCATGCTGAGCATTCATCCCGGGCCACGGCCGTGAAGCCGGGACCTGTCCTGCTGGTAATCTTCGACGGATTTGGACTCAACCCGAGCCGTGCGCACAATGCCTGGGCGCTGGCGCGCACGCCCCACCTCGATCATTACTTCGCGAGCTGGCCGCATTCCGTGCTGCAGGCCTCCGGGCGGGCCGTGGGGTTGCCGGACGGCCAGTTCGGCAATTCCGAGGTCGGTCACCTGACACTCGGTTCAGGGCGCATCCTGGAGCAGGACCTGGTGCGTATCGCCAACGCGATCTACGATGGCCAGCTGGTGCACAACCCGGTCTGGAAGCAAATGCTGGAGGGTGCCCGGCGCCTGCACCTGGTGGGGATGGTCTCCGACGGCGGCGTGCATTCGCATATCGAGCACCTGTTCGGCGTGCTCGACCTGCTCTCCGACAGCGGCATCGAGCCCGTGCTGCACATGATCACCGATGGCAGGGATACCGCACCACGTGCCGCGATGGGTTTCCTGTCGCGCCTCGAAGACAAGCTGGCCCGTCTCGGCACGGGCCGCATCGCCACGGTGTGCGGGCGTTACTGCGCCATGGATCGCGCCAAGCACTGGGACCGTACCCAGCGTGCCTGGCAGTGTCTGGTGCGTGCCGAGGGCATCACGGCGCCATCGGCCCGCGAGGCCATCGAGTCGGCGTACGCACGCGGGGAGGGAGACGAGTTCATCCAGCCCACCGTGATCGAAGGTTACCCGGGCATGGACGCGGACGAGCCGGTGTTGTGTTTCAATTTCCGCAGCGACCGGATGCGCCAGCTGACGGCCGCCTTCGGACTGGCGGAGTTCGATGCCTTCGAACGCGGCGGCCGCGCGCTGCGACACCTGGTGTGCATGACCGAATATGATGCCAACTATCCTTTCCCGGTACTGTTTTCACCCCAGTCGCCGCAAGGGGTGCTGGCGAAGGTCATCAGTGACGCGGGGCTCAGACAGCTGCATTGTGCAGAAACCGAGAAATATCCGCACGTGACCTATTTCTTCAACGGCGGGCGCGAAGAGCCCTACCCTGGCGAGGAACGGACCATCGTGCCATCCCCCATGGTGGCCACCTACGACATGCAGCCCGAGATGAGCGCCGCAAAGGTCGCGGACGCGCTCATCTCCGCCATCGAAAGTACCAGCTATGATTTCATCGTGACCAACTTCGCGAACACCGACATGGTCGGACACACCGCGCGCCGGGAGGCCATCATCCGCGCCGTCGAGACCATCGACAACGAAAGCCACCGTGTGTTTCGCGTGGCACTGGAACGCGGTTGGCGCATCCTGCTGACGGCGGATCACGGCAATTGCGACGAGATGGTCAATCCCGTTACCGGTGAGCCCCATACCCAGCACAGCGAATACCCGGTTCCGTTCCTGATCATGGGGGCGGGTCCGGTGCGGCTGGGGACCGGTCGCGGCCTGGCCGACATCGCGCCCACCATCCTCGACCTGCTTGGCCTGCCGCGTTCGCCCGAGATGACCGGGCGCACGCTGATTCTGAAAGACGGACTGTTGTGAACCGGAGGCAGTCATGAACGCTAACCGCGATCCCGAAATTGTCGTCATGGCGCTCAATCCGGCCGTGGACATCAGCTACGAGGTGGCGCAACTGGTGGCCGATACCAAGGTCAGGGCGGAAAGCACCCGCTACTACCCCGGTGGCAACGGCATCAATGTGGCCAGGTCGCTCGCCGAGCTGTCCATGCCGTTCCGCTGCTGCAGTGCGGTCGGCGGCGAGAGCGGCGACCTGCTGCTGCGCCTGCTCGGCGACGAGCTGGGCGAGAACCACACGATCTTTCGTGTCGAGGGGGAGACCCGGGTCAATGCGACCCTGCTGCAGAAATCACCGCCGACCCAGTACGAGGTCGACAGCTGCGGACCGGAGATACCGCCGGCAACGCTGGACGAGATGGACCGCTGTTTTCTGTCTTCCTGCGGCAGCGGTTACGGTGTGCTGACCGGCTCGAACCCGCCCGGTGTGCCGGACGACCACCGTCGCCGGCTGGCGGAACAGCTCAGCGGGCAGGGCGGCCGGGCAGTGGTGGACGCCTACGGTCCGGTGCTGCAGGAGGCGTTGCAGGCGCAGCCCTACCTGTTGCGGCTCAACCGCTACGTGCTCGAGATGACCACCATGCGGCGCCTGGACAGTATCGAGACGGTTGCCGTCGCCGCGCGCGAACTGCAGCAGCGCGGGATCGAGATCGTCTGTATCTCGCTCGGTCCTGACGGTGCCATACTGGCCGAGGCCGGCAACAGCTACCATGGCCAGGCGCCGCGCATGCACGTACAGTCCACGGTCGGTTGTGGCGATGCCCTGCTGGCCGGTCTGGTGACCGCCTCCGCGCGTGGCGAAGACGCGCAGGCGATGCTGCGTCTCGGACTCGTATGTGGCAGTGCCACTGCCGCACATCCGGGTACGGCCCTGTTCAGCTACGACGAAATCGAATCCCTGTCCGCACGGGTGCAGGTAAGCACGCTGGATATCTGAGTTGGCGGTCATCGACCGGCCCGGGAGGCGCGGCGTCGCTTGTCGCAGTGGTATGAAATCCGATATAAGTATTTGATAAATATAGATGCTGTTGCATTCTGGACGGTTATGATCCCATGTCCTGCCGGTCGCTGATATACCGGCGCGGTCGCACCAACCGGGGGTGAGTGCATCCATGAACGACAACGAGACCGCGCCGCCGCAGTCCGCGCCGGGCGACATCCAGAGTGCCAGGGACAGCCTGGAACTGATGCTGCTCGAGTACGGCGATGTCCAGATCGAAACGCTGGGTCAGCTGCTCTCGCTGACACGGAACGCCGAGATCGTGTATTCGCACATCAGCGCCCATCGACAGCGCCGCTAACGGGGCGTCCGCGCGGGATTAAGGATAGGTATTTCTAGAGCCAGCGCATCAACCCGCACTCGAGCGGATGGCTGAGCAGCTGGTGGCAGGGATAGTAGCGGATCCTGAACTGCTGCAGTCCGCCTGCCGAACAGGAATTTTCGAAATCGAACAGGTCGCAGCGATACAGCGTGGCACCGTCCGTACCAGTTCCTGCCAGGTAGAACAGCTGCTTGTAGTCCGTCGTATAGTTGTCATCCCCGTCAAGCTGGCCGATCACGCATTCCACGACGACGTCGTCCGGCTGTAGTCCGTCGAGATACAGCGCCACCTCGAATGACAGGATCTCACCGGCCTTGATCGAGGCCGGTACCGGCGTGACGAGGTGGCCTTGTATGGCCGGCCAGGCGCGGGCAACCCGTTGCTTCCAGCCCGCGAGTTCGCGTGCGCCTGCCGCGGCGCCGCTGCCCAGACGGCGACCCTCGCGGGCGGCCGGCGCATAGGACAGCGACAGGTAGTCCGTCGCCATGCGTATGGTATTGAAGCGCGGCAGGATGGTTTTCATCGAGGCACGCGCGATGCGCAGCCATTCGTCGGAGTAGCCTTCGCCGTTATGGGTGTAATAAGCGGGGATGACGTGATACTCGAGAATGTTCATCAGTTCCGCGGCCTCGAGTTTTTCGCGCGTCTCATGGTCGAGCTCGGGATGGGGCGTGATGGACCAGCCGTTCTCGCCGTTCCAGGCCTCGGCCCACCAGCCGTCGGTGACGCTGAGATTGATCGCGCCGTTGATCGCGGCCTTCATTCCCGAGGTACCGCAGGCCTCCATCGGGTATTCCGGCGTGTTCAGCCAGACGTCGACACCGGGCAGAAAATCGCGTGTCAGTGAAAGGTTGTAGTTCTCCAGCAGGATGACACGGCCCTGGAATTCGGGGAGCAGGCTGATCTCGAAGATCCTGCGCAGCAGCGCCTGGCCCGGCTGGTCGCTCGGGTGCGCCTTGCCGGCGAAGACCAGCGTGACCGGCCGGTCCGGGTCATTGACCAGCCGGGCCAGGCGCTCCAGGTCACGGAAGATCAGGCCGGCGCGCTTGTAGGTCGCGAAACGGCGTGCGAAGCCGATCAACAGGGTGCCGATGTCGTGTGCGCCCAGGTTTGCGGTGAGCCGCCTGGCGAGTGACTTCGTGCGCGCGCAGCGCTCGTACTGCAGCAGCGCGCGATGGCGGATCTCGTCGATGGCGGCGGCCTTCAGCAGTTGCCGTACGCTCAGGAAGATATGATCCGGGATCTCGTCGATAAAGGCGTCCCAGAACGGCGCGTCGGTCAGCTTGGCGCGCCAGCCTCCGCCCATGTACATCTCGAACAGCGCGACCCAGGAACGTGCCAGGTAGCTGTCAACGTCGGCACCGTTGGTGATGTAGCCCATGGGATTTTCCGCGACCTGGATATCGGGCCAGGCGTAGGACTCCATCTCCGCCGCGACATCGCCGTGGATGCGGCTGACGCCGTTGCGGAAGCGCGAGCCGCGCACGGCCAGCGAGGTGGTACAGAACCCGTTCGGGTCGCGCGGGTTCGCGCCCAGTTCAAGGAACTGTGCCTCGCCGATACCGAGTTCGCGCGGGGTATCGCCGAAGTAGTGGCGCATCATGCCGTGATCGAACACGTCGTGGCCCGCGGGCACCGGCGTGTGGGTGGTAAACGCCGTGGCGGCGGCGATCAGTTCCAGTGCGGTATGGAAGTCGAGTCCGCCGACGACCTGCTCGCGGCATCGCTCCAGGATCTGAAATGCGGCATGGCCCTCGTTGATGTGCCAGACCGTGGGGGCGAGCTGCAGCGCGCGCAGCGCGCGCACGCCGCCGACACCGAGTACGATCTCCTGCTGTATGCGGGTTTCACGATCACCGCCGTAGAGCTGGGCCGTCAGCTCGCGATCGGCCGGGCTGTTGGCCTCCACGTCGCTGTCCAGCAGCAGTAGGCGAATATGACCTGCGCGTGCCTCCCAGACCCGCAGCACCAGGCTGCGCCCGGGGAGGTCGACGCGAACCTGCAGCTCGTCGCCATGGCTGTCCAGCGCCGGGTGCACCGGCAGGTCGCGGGGATCGCTGCGCCGGTAATCGGCGATCTGGTCGCCGTTGCAGTCCAGGCGCTGTGTGAAATAGCCGTGCCGGTAGAGGATGCCGATGCCGATGAACGGTACCCACAGGTTACTCATGGCCTTGCAGTAGTCGGCGGCCAGGATGCCGAGGCCGCCGGCGTAAATGGGCATGCTTTCGTGGAAGCCGTACTCGGCGGAGAAATAGGCGACCAGGTCGGTCACCGGGTCCAGGTACTGGTCGATGCGCGCGCTCGGCATCTGTTCCATGTAGGTGTCGTAGCCGGACAGGGTTTGCCGGTACTCGGTCAGCAGGATCGGGTCCTCGGCCGCCCGGTCGATGCGGTCCTGGCGCACCCGGCGCAGGAAGATCCGCGGGTTGTGACTGCACGCGTCCCAGCACTCGGTGTCGAGGTGCCGGAACAGGCGCCGTACGCTGCGGTTCCAGCTGTAGTACAGATCATTGCCCAGCTCCCCGAGACGCTCGAAACGTTTGGGCAGTGTGGCTTGTATTTCTACGCTGTATCGTGTTCCCGGATCGTTCTTGTCGTCCATGAGATCACCGGTTTGCCAGCGGCGGGTGCGGCGAGCTCACTGTTCCGGCTCCATCATGATATACGCCGTCGGGCATTCGCGTGCACACAGGCCGCAGCCCTTGCAGAAGTCGTAGTCGAACAGGTAGTGCGATCCGTCCTCCGCCGGCCGGCGCGTCTTCAGTACCGCGATATCAGGGCACAGGGTCCAGCAGTTGTCGCAGGCCAGGCAGTTGCCGCAGGACAGGCAGCGCATTGCCTCCTGCGCCGCCTGCTGCGGCGTCAGGGTGCCGATGATCTCCACTTCGCCACTGCGCTCGGCGACCGGCAGCACCGGGGCATGCTGGCGTGCCTGCGGCTCGAAATAGTTCATGTTGAGCTGTGCGGGCGTGACCGGATCCGCCGCGGGCTCTGCGGAATCGGTCTGCTGCTGCAGGTCGCGCTCGATGGCCAGCGCCGCGCGCCGACCGTCGCCGATGGCGGCGCTCACCGAACCGTGGCCTCCGCACGCGTCGCCACCCGCGTACAGGCCCGGGTGCCCGTCGAGGCGACCGTGTTCGCTTGCATCGAGATGGCTGCGCTGCTCGAGCAGCGTGGACAGGCCGGCCGGGTCAACGGACTGACCGATGGCGGGGATCACCTGATCAACGTGCAGCAGGGACTCGGTGCCCTCGAAGGAGACGTAACGCTTCGAACCGTCGGCCTCGTGCAGTTCCTTGCGATGTACCAGCTCCAGTCCGATGACCTGCTCGCCGCGCAGTACCAGGCGCTGCACGCCACGGTGTTCGTGGAAGATCACGCCTTCCTCCATGGCCTGCTCGATCTCGCGCGGAATGGCCGACATGGTGTCGATCTGCTCGACACCGGCGCGCGGCAGCGACTGGTGTGTGACCACGTGTACCGTCTCGACGCCGCAGTGCCTGAGGATGCGCGCCAGGTCGATGGCGGTGTTGCCGCCTCCGATAACGGCCGCGCTGGACCATTCCGGTATGGTGCCGACATCCACCCAGCGCTTCAGCAGGTCGAGTCCGACATGCAGATCATGCGGCGTTGCGCCGTCGATGTTCCACTCGCGGCTGCGCTGGGTACCGGGTGCCAGGAACACCGCCGCGTATTCGGCCTTCAGTTCATCCAGCGAGAAATCGCGACCCAGCCGCTGACCGGGGCGGAAGGTGATGCCGCTGGCCAGCAGGCGCTCGAGTTCGGCGTCCAGCACGTCGCGCGGCAGGCGGTAGTGCGGCAGTGCACTGCGCAGCAGGCCGCCGGCCACCGGTAGTGCCTCGAACAGGTCCACCTTGTAGCCCCGGCGGCTGAGCTGCCAGGCCGCGGAACAGCCGGCCGGGCCACTGCCGATGACGGCCACGCCCTGACTGCCGTGCGCGAGCGGCGTCGCCGGATAATCCCAGTCGGCGGCAATGGCCTTGTCGCCCAGCCAGCGTTCCATGTGGTGGATGGCGACCGGCTCGTCGAAGTGGCCACGGTTGCAGGCCACTTCACAGGGATGATGGCAGACCCGCCCGGTTATCGCGGGCAGCGGATTTACCGCGACGACCTTTTCCCAGGCCTCCCGGTAGCGCTCCTCCGCGATCAGTGCCAGCCAGGCCTGGGCGTCCTCGCCGGCCGGGCAGGCGGTGTGACACGGCGCCGGCCGGTGCCGGTGTACGGGGCGCTCCATGCGCCAGCTGCCGGTGTGATAGCGCAGCGAGCTGGCCGGATGGGCAAACGATCCGCGTGTGAGTTTCAGGCCCATCGCAAACCACCGCGCCGTACCGTATCGGCACCCTCGCTGTCGCGGTTGTCCGGCCGCGTGCCGCGCAGGTTGTAGACCTCGATGTTGTGGTCGGCCAGCGCCTGCAGGTGTTCCAGTTCCTCGCGTGCGCGCGCGTCGTCCACGAACAGATGCCGGAAACGGTTCTGCAGTTGCAGGTAATCGGTGACCGGGTGCACGGTGCGTATCGGCATCGACCCGGCGAGACGGCCGCGTTCCAGTTCGATGATCGGGAACAGGCCGGTCTGCACGGCGAGCCGTGCCACCTCGATGCTGAGTGCACCGTCGTGACCCCAGCCCAGCGGACAGGGGGAGTGGACATGCAGGAAGGTCGGGCCGTCGATGGCGAGCGCGCGGCGCACCTTCTTGCGGATGTCCGAGGGATAGGCCACCGAGGTGGTGGCGGCATAGGGTATATGGTGCGCGGCCACGATCGAGACGATGTCCTTCTTGAGATGGCGCTTGCCCATGCGCTCCTTGCCGGACGGCGAGGTGGTCGTGACGGCGGCATGCGGTGTCGAGCTGGAGCGCTGGATCCCGGTATTCATGTAGGCCTCGTTGTCGAAGCATACGTGCAGCACGTTATGGCCACGCTCCAGCATGCCGGACAGAGCCTGGAAGCCGATGTCGAAGGTGCTGCCGTCGCCGCCCATGGAGATCACGCGGGTGGTTTTGCCGCGGCTCTTCAGTGCGGCCTCCATGCCGGCGGCCACCGCGGGTGCATTCTCGAACAGGGAATGGATCCACGGTACGCGCCAGGACGAGTCCGGCCAGGCGGTGGTGAATACCTCGAGGCAGCCGGTGGCATTGGCGTAGACCACGTCGGGTCCGGCCGCCTCGGTCACCAGCCGTGCGGCCAGCGCCTCGCCGCAACCCTGGCAGGCGCGATGCCCGGATTCGAGTCCCGAGAAGCGGGGTTGATTTTGACGTAGCTCGCGGTGGCTCATGTGGTCGATCGTACTCCCATGCAAGGTTGCAGTGAACTCAGCCGGCGGCCGGCAGCTTGTCCGGTTCCAGGTCGAGGACGCCGAAGGGGATCCCGCTGCCGGTGCGCAGTCCCTCGTGGATGCGCGGGTAGATGTCCATCGGCACGTCGCGGCCGCCGAGGCCGACGGTGAAATTGTGCACACGCGGTGCATCGTTCATCTCGCTCAGCGTGGCACGCACCTCGGCGCCGACAATGCCGCCGCTGCCCGGCGAGAGCGCGCGTTCCATCACTACCAGGTCTGTGAGCCCGGCGCAGGCCTGACGGATGGCCTCCGCGGGAAACGGGCGGAAGCTGCGCAGGGCCATCAGCCGCGTGGCCGGTGCGTTATTGTAGTGATCGCGCGCGGCAGCCAGCGTTCCGGCGATAGAGCCCAGCGTCATGATGCCGATGCGCGCCCCTTGCCTGTCGCTGACACAGATCAGCGGGTTCTGGCGGCGGCCGCAGACATCTTCCCAGGCCGCGGCCGCGGCCACGATGGACTGCTGCGCATCGTTCACGGCGCGGTGATGATCGTATCGTGCCTCGGTGAAGTAATCGGGCGCCACCAGCGTGCCGATACTGATCGGGCTGGAGGGATCAAGACGGCGCTCGAAATTGAACGGCGGCAGGAAACGGTCGACCTGCTGCTGGTCCGGTATGTCGAGGACTTCCAGGGTATGCGTGAGGGTGAAGCCGTCGACGCACACCATCACGGGCAGCTCGGTCTGCTCGGCGATGTGGTAGGCCTGGATGGTGGTATCCACGGCCTCCTGGTTGTTGGCGCAGTACAGTTGTATCCAGCCCGCATCACGCACCGCCATGGAATCCTGCTGGTCGTTCCAGATCGAAAGTGGCCCCGACACCGCGCGGTTGGCACAGGTCATCACCAGCGGCAGGCGCAGGCCGGCGATGTTGAAGAGTACCTCGCTCATCAGCAGGATACCCTGCGAGGAACTGGCCGTATAGGCGCGCGCACCGGCCGCCACTGCGCCCAGTACCACGGAGGCGGCGGAGAATTCGCTTTCCACGCTGACCAGTTCGCAGTTCAGTGCGCCATCCGCGACCAGCTTCGACAGGTTCTCGACGATATGTGTCTGCGGCGTGATGGGGTAGGCGGCGATGACCTGGGGACGGCAGAGCGCCACCGTGCGGGCCAGAGCCTGAGAGCCTTCAAGCGCGTACTGCATGCGTATCCTCCTGCCAGACGCCGGTGTTGACCGCGGCGGCGGCCTGTTCGACCAGTCGCCGGTTGTTGTCGAGTACGACGCCGTGGAAACGTCCGCTCAGAGCCTTGATCAGCGCCGTGCGCGGCAACAGGCCGGTCAGTTCAAGAAACGCCGACAGCAGGGCGGTGTTCGGCATCGGCCGCCCCAGGACCTCCAGGGCCAGTGCGCTGGCCGCCAGGGCGACCACACGGCATTCGAGCTGGGCGGCGAGTTCGTCGCCGTCACGGTTCGAATTGACCAGTACCGCGCCGCCGGCCTGCAGGCCGGCCGTGATGTTCGGCAGGTGCAGGAGGGTATCGTCCTGGACAATGAGGAAGGCGGGTTCGCGTACCTCGCAGCGGCGCCGGATGGGCCGGTCCGCGATGCGCACGTACGCCGTGACCGGTGCACCGCGCCGCTCGGCGCCGAAGTTCGGGAACGCCTGTGCATAGCAGCCTTCTTCAAATGCCGCCGAGGCGAGGAGGTAGGCCGCGACCACATTACCCTGGCCGCCGCGGCCATGGATTCTTATTTCAATCATGTTTCCTTCAGTCCACGTGTCACGCGGGATGTTTTGCAATACAGCGTGGCAGTGTATTTCTCGGGCAGGCTGCAGTCAAAGGGGACTGGGGTGCACGCATGCTCAGTCTGCCAGCGCGGCCGGTTCGTGCTGCTGTTCTCGCTCGATATCCAGTACCACCTGGGTCATCTTGAGCACACTGTCCGGATTCAGCGAGATGGATTCGATGCCCTGCTCGACCAGCCAGCGTGTGATTTCGGGGAAATCGGACGGCGCCTGGCCGCAGATGCCGACGTATTTGCCCGTTTCACGGCAGGCGCGGATGGCCATTTCCATCAGCGCGAGCACGGCCGGATTGCGTTCGTCGTAGCCGGTCAGGATACCGGAATCGCGGTCCACGCCCAGGGTGAGCTGGGTGAGGTCGTTGGAACCGATGGAATAACCGTCGCAGTGTTCGAGAAACTGGCGTGCGCGCACGGCATTGGCGGGGATCTCGCACATCAGCTTGATCTTCAGTCCGTGCTCGCCGCGTCGCAGCCCGTGCTGCGCCATCAGACCCAGCACCAGTTGCACCTCTTCCACGGTGCGCGCGAAGGGGATCATCAGTTCGAGATTGTCCAGTCCCATCTCCTCGCGCACCTTCAGCATCGCCTCGCATTCCAGCGCGAAGCAATCGGCGAAGTTCTGGGAGTGGTAGCGCGAGGCGCCGCGGAAGCCGATCATCGGGTTTTCCTCGACCGGTTCGAAATCGCGACCGCCGAGCAGCGCGGCATACTCGTTGGATTTGAAGTCGCTCATACGGACCGTCACCGGCTTGGGATAAAACGCCGCGGCGATGGTACCTACGCCCTCGGCGAGCCGGTTGACGTAAAAATCGCGCGGACTGGCATAGCCGTGGATGCGTGGTTCGATCGCCTTGCGGATGTCCCCCGGCAGGCTGTCGTATTCGAGCAGGGCGCGCGGGTGGATGCCGATGGTGTTGTTGATGATGAATTCGAGCCGCGCGAGTCCGACGCCGGCGTTGGGCAAGGCGGAGAATTCGAGCGCCTGCACCGGGTTGCCGACGATCAGCATGACCTTGGTGCGTGGTTCCGCCAGACCGGTCAGGTCGACCTTCTCGCGTGTGAACGGCAGCTTGCCTTCGTACACGAAGCCGGTATCGCCCTCGACGCAGGATACCGTGACGTCCTGGCCGTCATGAATCTCGTGGGTCGCGTCTCCGGCGCCGACCACGGCGGGGATCCCGAGTTCACGCGCCACGATCGCGGCATGGCAGACACGACCGCCGCGGTTGGTGACGATGGCGCTGGCGATCTTCATCACCGGTTCCCAGTCGGGGTCGGTGATGTCGGTTACCAGTACCTCGCCGGGCTGCAGGTCGTGCATGTGCGCGGCCTCGAGGATGGTGCGTGCCTTGCCGGTGCCGATCTTGGCGCCGACGGCCTTGCCCTTCGAGAGTACCGGGCCGCGTTGCTGCAGGGTAAAGATCTCGGTGAAGGCGCCGGTGCGAATCGAATGCACCGTTTCCGGGCGGGCCTGCACGATATACAGTTCCCCGCTGACCCCGTCCTTCGCCCATTCGATGTCCATCGGGCGCGATTTGCCGGCATGCGCCGAATAGTGTTTCTCGATGATGGTGGCATAGCGCGCCAGTTGCAGGATCTCGTCGTCGCTGATGGCGAATTGCGCGCGTTCCTGCTTTTTCACCGCGACGTTACGCGTGGCATCGGCGGTCACCGGATCGCGCGTGTAGATCATCTTGATGGCCTTTTCGCCGAGGTGGCGGCGGATGATGGGGCGGAAGCCCTGCGCGAGCGTCGGCTTGAACACCAGAAATTCGTCCGGGTTGACCGCGCCCTGTACCACGTTCTCGCCGAGTCCGTAGGCCGCCGTGATCATGACCACGTCGCGAAAGCCGCTCTCCGTGTCCAGCGTGAACATGACGCCCGAGCTGGCGAGGTCGGAGCGCACCATCTTCTGTACGCCGATCGACAACGCGATACTCATGTGGTCGAAGCCCTTGTCCACGCGGTAGTGGATGGCGCGATCGGTGTACAGCGAGGCCAGCACGCGCTTGCAGGTGCGCAGCAGATGCTCGACGCCGCGGATGTTCAGGTAGGTTTCCTGCTGTCCGGCGAACGAGGCGTCCGGCAGGTCCTCGGCCGTGGCGGAGCTGCGCACCGCCACGTCGGGTTTGTCGCCGTATTCAACGGCCATTTCCTGGTAGGCCGCCTTGATGTCCTGGGCCAGTTGCGGTGGCAGTTCGCCGTCCATCAGCCAGCCGCGGATCTGCGCGCCGGTGACGGCGAGCGCGTCAACGTCGCTCACGTCCAGTTGTCCGAGGGCATCGCTGATGCGCGCTTCGAGGTTGTTGTGCGTGAGGTAGTCGCGGTAGGCCTGCGCGGTGGTGGCAAAACCGTTGGGAACCTTGACACCCTGGCCCGACAGGGCGCGATACATTTCACCGAGCGAGGCATTTTTTCCGCCGACCATCGGCACGTCGACGATGCCGAGTTCATTGAAACGGCGTATATAGGTATACGTCTGCATGCGACAGCTCCTCGTGTATCTTTGTTGTTAGTATTCTGCGGACCTGATCCGATTTCAGGCACAGAAATTGGCTATATGTCCCATATCCAGGGTCCAGGCATATTGATATAGGTCAATAACCGAACCAACATTGTTAATGTGACAAAAGGATGACATTTTGAAGTCTCGCTACGAAGAATACCATCTGCCCTGGCGAGCCGCGAAGATGTTTGACCTGGTAGCTGACATCGAACGTTATCATGAGTTCCTGCCGTTCTGGACGCATGCCCGTATCACGCGGCGCCAGGGCGACGTCCTGACCGTCATGCAGGGAATCGATCTCGGCATCATGCGGCTGGAGTTCGAATCGCGTGCCGAGTTGCACCGCCCCGAACGCCTGCAGGTCAGTTCGTCGGCGGGGCCGTTCCGACACCTTCTGATCGACTGGCGCTTCACGCCCGACCCGGACGGTGGCTGCGTGGTCGCACTGGCGGTGAGTCTGGAGATGCACTCACCGCTGCTGGAGGCGGCCGGCTCTCGACTGCTGGACCTGCTGACGCGCGACATATTCCTGCGCTTCCGTGATCGCGCCGCGGCGTTGTACGGGAGCTGAGTCCCCGGACTGCCGTGTACGGCAAGGTGAAACTGGCGCGCCCGGGCGTAAGGCACCGCGTCCCGCGTGAGCGCACGGGGCCGTCGTGGCCGGGCGCACCCTGTTCCGTTGCCGGTCGGTCATGCGCCGTGTCCGGGGTTTCCCATGCGCAGGAGCGCCCGCAGCAGGTCGGAGCGGTTCAGTTGACCGACAATGCGATTGTTATCGATGACCGGAAAACCGCGCAACGCCGTTTCGATAAACAGCTTGGCGGCATCGACGATGCTGGTGGAGGCTTCGATCGTACGTACCTTCGTCTGCATGTACTCCGAGACGTTGCCGCCCCATTCGCCGTAATAGCTGGCCTTGAGTACAGCCTCGAGACAGTCCTTCTCGGACAGCAGGCCCACCAGGTTGCCGAGTTCGTCGACCACGGGAGCACCGGGGATCCCCCGGTCCGTGAGTATCTGCACGGCTTCCATGACGTCCATGTCGGTTTGCAGGGTGACCAGGCTGGCTGACATGCAGGCACTGACTGTGTTCGAATCGTTCATCGGCGGTTCCTGGGATCAGTTGGCGGACGGCGGGATGCCGGCATTGCGTCGCTTTCTGCACGGTTTCCGGCAACGGCCCCCGCAATCGGAGGTGATGCCCGGGATTTTGTTCAGGCCGCCGCAACTGCCCTGGACGCCGCGGCGGCCGCACAGCAGGCCGAGCCCCAGCCCGGCGATCGCCAGCGTGAAAATCAGAATGCTTGCCAGTAACTCGGGCATGCTCAGGTCTTCCTGTCGACACGGTGCCGGTCGAAGGCCGCCGTCTGATGGTTGACAAACCCGTCCGCTGTCCTGACGATGAAGAAGGCGGCAAGCCCCTCGCGATCCGCCAGTGCATAGCCGGCATCCGGTCCCAGTACCATCAGCGCCGTGGCCATGGCATCCGCCCGCATGGTGCCCGGGGTGATTACCGTCACGGAGGCCAGTGCGTGCGTGACGGGCCGGCCCGTACGCGGATTGATGGTATGGGAATAGCGCTGCCCGTCATGCATGAAAAAGTTGCGATAGTCCCCCGATGTCGCCACCCCGGTGTCGTCGATGGCGATTATGGCGTGTACGCGGCGCTCGCCGGCCGACGGTGTTTCGATACCGATGCGCCAGCGTTCGTCGTTCTGGTTGTGGCCGTGGCCGCGCAGCTCACCGCCGATCTCGACCAGGTAGCGGGCGATACCGCGCGATTCCAGCAGCAGGGCGACCCGGTCGACCGCATAGCCCTTGGCGATCGCCGACAGGTCGACGTGTATGTCGGGATCGCGCTTGCGGATGGCGGGCGGATCGCGGCGGACCTCGATCTTCCCGAAACCGATGTGTGCCAGCCGGTCGTGGATTTCCGCGTCGGACGGGATGCGGTCGCCCGTGAACTCGGGTCCGAAGCCCCACAGGTCCACCAGGGGGGCCACGGTTACGTCGAAGGCGCCGCCGGTGAGTTCGCTCACCTGGCGGGCCTCCCCGAGCACCTGGACCAGTTCGGGGGAGGCGCCGATCCAGTCCGTCTGCCGGCTGCGGTTAAAGCGGGAGAGCTCGGATTCCGGCTCGTAGGTCGACATCTGCTGCACGAGCGCGGCGAGTTCCGTATCGACCAGCGTCGCCAGGGTGTCCCGGTTCAGCTGTACCGGCGGGTCGACGACCTTGATGCTGTAACTCGTGCCCATGGTCGAACCGGTGAGTTCCAGCAGCCGGTGCGTTGCGCCGCCGTTTCCGCAGCCCGCCAGCGCGAGGCCCAAGGCGACGGGTGCGAACCATTGCCGCAGCCGCGTCGCCACCGCGACGGATCGCCACGCTGCGGGAGGCCGTTCAGGCACCGAAGTCGTCCAGCAGGATGTTGTCCCGTTCCACGCCCAGTTCCTCGAGCATGCCGATCACGGCGGCGTTCATCACGGGCGGACCGCACAGGTAATACTCGCAGTCTTCCGGTGCCGGGTGCAGGCACAGGTAGTGCAGCAGCAGCACTTCGTGGATGAAGCCGCGGTAGCCCTCCCAGTTGTCTCCGGGCTGGGGCTCGGACAGGCCGACATGCCACTCGAAGTTGGGATGCTCTTCCTGCAGGCGGTCGAAGTCTTCCTGGTAGAAGATCTCGCGCCGGCTGCGGGCGCCGTACCAGAACGACATCTTGCGCGTGGTGCCGATGCGCTTGAGCTGGTCGAAGATGTGGGCGCGCATCGGCGCCATGCCGGCGCCGCCGCCGATGAACACCATCTCTGCGTCAGTGTCCCGCGCGAAGAATTCGCCGTAGGGCCCGGACACCGTCGCCGTGTCGCCGGGCTTGAGGCTGAAGATGTACGAGGACATGATGCCCGGCGGCGCCCCCGGCGCCGTCGGCGGCGGGGTCGCGATGCGCACGTTCAGCATGATGATGCCTTCCTCGCCGGGATAATTCGCCATCGAGTAGGCGCGCGTCACCGGCTGACTGACTTCCGAGACGAAACGCCACAGCTTGTGGCGGTCCCACTCGTCGCGGTATTCCTCGGGGATATCGAAGTCCTCGTACCTGACCCGGTGTGGCGGGCACTCGATCTGGATATAGCCGCCGGCCCGGAAGTCGATCTGCTCCCCGGCGGGGATCTCCAGCACCAGTTCCTTGATGAAGGTCGAGACGTTGCGGTTGGAACGCACGGTGCACTGGAGTTTCTTGACGCCGAACACCTCCGGCGGCACCTCGACCTGCAGATCCTGCTTCACCACCACCTGACAGGCCAGCCGTTCGCCCGCGGCGGCTTCGCGCCGCGTGATATGCGTCGTCTCGGTGGGCAGGATATTGCCGCCGCCCGAATGGATCTTGATGCGGCACTGCCCGCAGGTTCCGCCGCCGCCGCACGCGGAGGGCACGAACACGTGGGCGTCGGCGAGGGCGTTGAGCAGCTTCAGACCGACCGGCACAGGTATGTCCCGCTCGCTGTTCAGGTTGATGTTGACGGTGCCCGTGGCGACCAGGCGCGCCCGCGCCAGCAGGATGATAGCGACGAGCACCAGCACGATGGCGGTGAACAAGACGACTCCGAGACTGATGTCGAGCATGCCGTTGTGACTCCTGACGGGGCGCTAGAGCTGGATTCCCGAGAATGACATGAAGACCATGGACATCAGCCCGCCGATGATGAAGGTGATCCCCAGCCCCTGCAGTCCAGCGGGGACATCGCTGTACTTGAGCTTTTCCCGGATGCTGGCCAGCCCGACCAGGGCCAGCGCCCAGCCCAGGCCGCTGCCGAGGCCGAACACGACGCTCTCGCCGAAGTCGTAGGAACGCTCCACCATGAACAGGGAACCGGCGAGTATCGCGCAGTTGACGGTGATCAGCGGCAGGAAGATGCCAAGGGCGTTGTAGAGGCTCGAAAAATACCGGTCCAGCAGCATCTCCAGGATCTGCACGATGGCCGCGATCACGCCGATGTAGCTGATCAGCCCGAGGAAGCTGAGATCGACATCCGGCAGGCCCGCCCATGCCAGGGCGCCGTCCCTGAGCAGATACTGGAAGATCAGGTTGTTGACCGGCACGGTGATGGTCTGCACCACGATGACGGCGGCGCCCAGTCCGATGGCCGTCTCGATGCGCTTGGAGATGGCCAGGAAGGTGCACATGCCCAGAAAGAAGGACAGGGCCAGGTTCTCGATGAAAATCGACCGTATGAAGAGGCTGAGATAGGCTTCCATGGCATTCGACCCCGGCGGTTCAATAGGCCTCGGTGCTGCGGTGCACCACGTGGATGCGGTACTGCGACTTCTCGACCTGCGCCGGTTTCCAGGTGCGTACCGCCCAGATGAGCAGGCCGATGATGAAGAAGGCGCTCGGGGCGAGCAGCATCAGACCGTTGGGTTCGTACCAGCCGCCGTCACGCGTCAGCCGCAGGATCGGGTGGCCGAGCAGCGTTCCCGAACCGAGCAGTTCCCGGAGGGTGGCGACCAGGATCAGGATGGTGCTGTAGCCCATGCCATGCCCCAGGGCGTCCAGAATGCTCTCCCGTACCGGGTTCTGCAGGGCGAAGGCCTCCGCGCGGCCGAGCACGATGCAGTTGGTGATGATCAGGCCCACGAACACGGACAGCTGCTTGCTGATCTCGTAGGCATAGGCGCGCAGTACCTGGTCCACGACGATGACCAGCGAGGCGATGATGGTGATCTGCACGATGATGCGGATGTTGGTGGGTATGTGGTTGCGGATGAGGCTGATCGCCGCGCTGGAGCAGACCAGCACCACGCTGAGCGCGAGACACATGATCAGCGAGGGCGCGAGCTTGGCCGTTACCGCCAGGGCCGAACAGATGCCGAGGACCTGGAGGGTGATGGGGTTGTTGTCCACCACGGGTTCGAACAGGATCTGCTTCTCTTCCCGGTTCATGCGTTTCCTCCTTGTGCCTGCAGCCGTTTGAGGAAGGGGCCGAAGCCCTGGTCACCGAGCCAGTAATGCAGCAGCTTGTCGACGCCGCGGCTGGTCAGGGTGGCGCCGGCGACGGCGTCCACCTGGTATCTGGCTGCGGGCGAGGCGGGATCGACCCCGCCCTTGATGACGCCCAGACGCGGCCTGCCCTGCTCGTCGAATGCCTGCTTGCCGCGGAACTTCGCCTGCCAGGCAGGGTTCGAGATGAAGTCGCCCAGACCCGGCGTCTCCCCGTGTTCGTAGAAGGTCAGCCCGGTGACGGTCCTGCCGTCACCCGCAAGCGCCAGGAAGCCGTACAGGGTGGACCACAGGCCGTAGCCGTAGACCGGCAGGATGGCGGTCTTGATATGTTCCCCCTCCCGGACCAGGTAGACCGGTACCCGGTCGGGGCGCCGTTTGATCTTCGCCGGATCCGCCTCCGGTGCCAGCGCCCGGCTGCGGGCCGGGTCACGGGCCGCCGCGCGCGTGTCGTAGCCGGCCGGGTCGATACTGTCGTCGAACTCGCCGGAGTCGAGGTCCAGCAGCCGGGTTTCGATATGCTGCCGGAACAGTGCCTCGACCTGATCGGCGTCAGCGGCCGGGTAGCCGGCCACGTTGACGATCTGTTTTCTGATCGCCAGCGCCTGGTTGCGCTCCTGCTGCGGCTTGAGCAGCACGGCGGCGCTGGCCACCAGCAACGAACACACCAGGCACAGGGTGATTGCCACGGCGAGTATCTTGCCGGGGTCGTCGTTGGGCCGGGAGAAGATCCGCAGTCCCGGGACCCGGCCCGCCGGCACGGTGTCAGCTGGCATGGCGGCGTGTCCTCCGGCGGATGTTGGACTGTACGACGAACCAGTCGATGAGCGGGGCGAAGACATTGCCGAACAGGATAGCCAGCATCATGCCTTCGGGGAATCCCGGGTTCAGCACCCGGATGAGCGTCACCATCACGCCGATCACGGCGCCGTAGATCCAGCGGCCGGCGTCGGTCATTGCCGCGGAGACCGGGTCGGTGGCCATGAAGACCATGCCGAAGGCATAGCCGCCCAGTACCAGGTGCCAGTACCAGGGCAGGGCGAACATCGGGTTGCTGGCGCTGCCGATCTGGTTGAACAGCGTGCTGGTGGCGACCATGCCCAGCAGCACCCCGGCCATGATGCGCCAGGAGGCGACCCGGGCAAGGATCAGGAATGTGGCACCGGCCAGGCAGGCCAGCGTCGAGGTTTCGCCGATGGACCCCTGGATGTTGCCCAGGAAGGCATCCATCCAGGTCACACCGCCGTGCAGCATGGCATCCACCCCCCCTTCGGAGGCGAGGTAGAGGGGGGTGGCCCCGCTGTAGCCGTCCACCGGAACCCACGCGGTGTTGCCCGACATATGCGAGGGATAGGCGAAAAACAGGAACGCCCGCCCGACCAGTGCGGGGTTGAGGAAGTTCTTGCCGGTCCCGCCGAAGATCTCCTTGCCGATCACCACGCCGAAGGAGATGCCGACGGCGACCTGCCAGAGGGGGATGTCCGCCGGCAGTGTCAGGGCGAACAGTAGCGAGGTGACGAAGAATCCCTCGTTGATCTCGTGGTTGCGTACCAGTGCAAACAGCACCTCCCAGATGCCGCCGGCGATGAGGGTGACGATATAGATAGGCAGAACATACAGGGCGCCATGCAGCAGGCAGGCCCATACGCTGCCGGCATCGAAGCCGATGTCGAGCCGCGCGAGGATGGCGCCGCGCCAGCCATGCGCGGAGTCCAGTCCCGCGCCGGCCAGCGCGGTGTTGGTCTCGTGCCCGACCATGTACATCGCCATCAGGAGGCAGGGGGTAGCGGCCAGCACCACGGCGATCATCAGGCGCTTGAGGTCGATGGCGTCGCGGACATGCGGCGCACCGGTCGTGACGTCGGATGGCGTGTACAGGAAGGTGTCGACCATCTCGAAGACCGCGCCGTAGCGTTGCAGCGCGCCGCCCTTGCTGAATACCGGCTCGATGCGATTCAGGAAACCGCGCAGTTTGTCCTTGTGTGCCATCAGACTTCCTTCATGATCAGGCGCAGGTTTTCGCGCAGGATCGGCCCGTAGTCATACTTGCCGGTGTCGACAAAGGTGCACAGCGCCAGGTCTTCCTCGTCGAGTTCCAGGCAGCCCAGCGCCAGGGCGGTCTCGGTGTCCTTGACCACCAGGGCGCGCAGCAGCTGGGTGGGAAGGATATCCAGCGGCATGACGCGTTCATAGGAGCCGGTCGGCACCATGGCGCGGGCGCTGCCGTTCCTGGACGTGGTCATGCTGAACTGCTGTCGCGGCAGCAGGCCGCCCAGAAACAGCTTGCTGGCCGAGAACTTCGCCAGTCCGGGTTTCAGCCAGCCGAGCAGTTCACGCTCCCGGCCTTCGCGCAGGACGGATACCTGCAGGTGGTAGCGCCCCAGGAACGCGGTCATGCCGCTGGCGTGATGTCCCGACAGGATCGAGCCGGAAACGAGGCGCGACTCGCCGCTGTGCAGCTCATCCTTCACCAGATCGCCGATGCTCGCCCCGAGACGTGTGCGGATAAGCCGCGGGTTGAGCACCTGAGGGCCGCCGAGCGCGACGATGCGTTCGGTGGACAGGCGGCCGCTGGTGAACAGGCGCCCGATGGCGATCACATCCTGGTAGTTCAGATGCCAGACGGTACGCTGGGTGTCGACGGGTGCGAGAAAGTGGATGTGGGTGCCCACGAGGCCGGCGGGATGCGGGCCACTGAATTCCTCTACGCTGAGCGCGGTGCTGTGCGGGGTCGGGACGGTCGCCCCCGCCGCCTTACAGACGAAGACCTTGCCCGGCGTCAGCTTGGTGAGGACGGTAAGGCCGTTGGAGAAATCCGCGGGCGACTCCGCGATGACGACGGCCGGATCGGCCGCCAGCGGGTTGGTATCGACGGCGGTGACGAAGATGGAATGGGGTTCCGAATCCGGGTTGGCGACCAGGCCGTAGGGACGGGTCCGGAACGAAAGCCACAGCCCCGAGGCAAGCAGGTTCTCGCGCACCTGCGTGGCGTTCAGGCCGACGAGTTCTTCCGCCGGCCAGGCATTGAAGGTCTCTTCCCCGTCTCCCTCGAGACGGATCGCGATGGTCTGCAGGAAACGCCGTGCGCCGCGCTCGATGTATTCGACCACGCCGGTACCCGGCGCGGTGGTCGTGACGTCGGTCAGGTACTTGCCACGCACCAGCGGCTGCCCGAGCCGCACGCGGTCGCCCTCGTTGACCAGCAGCGTCGGCAGGCGTTTGTAGGTGACATAGTCCTGACCGAGTACGCCGACCGTGCGGACCGGCGCACCGGGGTGAATGCGCTGTTCCGGTCTGCCTGCGATTGGAATATCCAGCCCGCGCTTTACCTTGATCATGAGGTTGTTCTGGTTATGGAATCCGGCCTCCCACAGCCGGACGGCAAGCTTACCGTAAAAGACATTGAAGAATTATTGCGATGAATTGATGCAGATCAATTTATCACCAAATTGCGACGAACGTATAGTCCGGAGTGAGCGGTACTATCATGACGATTTTCCGTCGGCACGGGGCCGGCGGTCAGCTGCCCACCCGCAACGGCAGCGCCAGCTGTTCGGTCAGCAGAGTAGCGAGAATCACCAGCGTCGCGCCGGACAGGATTCGGCGCGGCGACGGTGGACGTCGTGCCGCGACCAGCGCACAGCACAGGGCTGTGGCGCCGCAGGCGAATGTGGCCGCGCCGCTGAGTCCTGCCTGCCAGACGGCCACCCCGAAGGTCAGCAGGAAAAGCAGGTTGAGCAGGCGGGCAGTGTGCCGGGTACGGTGTGCACCGAAGCGTACCGCGAACGACAGTTTGCCGGCCTGCCGGTCCGTCTCGATCTGGGGCGGCTGGTGGGAGAGCAGCAGGGCGACCGCCAGGGCGAAGAAGGCCAGGCTGCCCGGGACCGCCGCGGTGGTGAGCCGGCCGGTCGCCAGCAGCCAGAGACAGCCGTACACCCCGGGCCCGTAGCACAGCCCGGTGACCCATTCGCCGAGATGCGTGTAGGAGAGCGGCCGCGGCCCGGAATTGTAGAGATAACCCAGCAGCACCAGTGGCGCGGCGATCGCCAGGATCCGGAGCTGCTGGGTCTGGATCAGGACCGTCAGTCCCAGCAGCGCACCGCCCAGCAGGCTCGCATAGCCGTGGGCGCTTGCCCGTGACAGGTTCAGCCGGTGGTAGCGTGCCCATGAAACGTGTTTCTCGACATCCGCCCCCAGGCGCCAGTCACTGACGTCGTTCAACACGTTGATGGCATGCTGCAGCAGGATAACGGCCAGCGTCGCCGGTACGACGGAGGCCGCTGCCTGACCGGTGCGGCCCGCCAGCAGCCAGACGGCTGCTCCGGGCAGGACCGAAATCAGGTAGATCGGCGGGTCGAGCGCCTGCCACCAGCGGACGGCGACCGCTTGGCCGGGCGGCATGGCAGGCGCAGCCGTCGGCTTGCCGGGTCAGGCGAGGGCGTTTGCCGCCACGGCAGGGAAATATTCCTGGAGCGCCGCGCGGAACCAGTCGTAGTGCTGGCGTTCCGAGTCGATGACCTTCTGGTAGACGCTGACCTCATCCGGGCGGTCGGCCGCGAGCGCCTGGTCGCGGAAGCGGGGATAGATTTCGGCGAATTCGCGTTCCTCCACGCGCATCGCCACGCGCAGTGCCTTCTCAACCACACCGTCAGGATTCATGCCGATCAGCGCGTCGCAATTCGCACGGATGGTCGTGAGCGCATCGATCGCGCGCTGTGTATCCTCGCCGCGTGCGGGTATGCCCATGGCGTCATACAGCTTGCGCAGCCACACGGCGTGGAGTTTCTCCTCACCGGCAACCTTCCGGAACAGGGTGGCGAGTCCGGGGTAACCGGCCTGTTCCGCCCAGCGCGCGAACTCGGGATACATCACCTGATTCTCGTATTCCTCGACATCGACGAAGGACTCCGCCGTTGTGTTCAGGCAGTCGCCCTGGCGGGCGGCCGCGAAACATTCGAATATCATGTCTTCGGTTATTTCATTCATTTTCGCGATCCCTTCGGTAGTGGTGTGATGGACAACGCCGGTGAATAGGCTAGCTACGAAGCCCCGATACTGCAAGGGCGGTTTTGCGGACCGGCCGTGGCAAGCCAGGTCCGCCCGTCTGCCGCCGGCCGTGGAAGCCGCCGGAAGGCCGCGAATACGGGATGGCGTATCGGCTGCCCTGCCGGGTAGGGCGGGGGGCGGGGATGCAGGAGGCGGGCCGGATCAGAAGCCTCCCACCGCGTTGCGTATGCTTCCAGGAGCGTAATTCCAGGTTTACAGAATTTGCAGGCAGGCTGTATGGTGTGCCCTGCACATGAGCGTGGTTGAACCGGACTAGCGGGGGACTTGCAATGCAGCTGGGAATGATCGGCCTCGGGCGCATGGGCGCCAGCATGGTCCAGCGCCTGTTGCGCGCCGGACATGAATGCGTGGCGTATGACCGCGATCCGGAGGCCGTGCGCGCCATCGAGGCACGCGGCGCCTTCGGTACGACCAGCCTCGACGGCTTCGTCGCCAGCCTCGATACGCCGCGCGCCATCTGGCTGATGGTGCCGGCCGCCGTGGTCGGTCGCGTGATCGATGAACTGGCCACGCAACTCGAGCCCGGCGATATCCTGATCGACGGCGGTAATTCCTGGTACCGTGACGACATCACACGCGCCGCGCATCTGCAGGCGCAGGGTATCCACTACCTCGACATCGGCACCAGCGGCGGTGTTTGGGGGCTGGAGCGCGGCTATTGCCTGATGATCGGGGGCGAGGAGGACGTCGTCGCACACCTGGAACCGGTATTTGCCGCGCTCGCGCCGGGTAGCGGTGACATCCCGCGCACCCCCGGCCGTTCGGGCGCGCCGTCGCGCGCGGAACAGGGCTACCTGCACTGCGGTCCGGCCGGTGCAGGTCACTTCGTGAAGATGGTACACAACGGCATCGAGTACGGCCTGATGGCGGCTTACGCCGAGGGACTCAACATCCTGGCACACGCCAACGTCGGCAACCGCGCGCAGGCCGAGGATGCCGAGACCACGCCACTGCGCGACCCGGACGCGTTCCGCTACGAGATCGATCTCGCCGATGTCACCGAGCTGTGGCGGCGCGGCAGCGTGGTCAGTTCCTGGCTGCTGGACCTTACCGCCGAGGCGCTGCAGCGCAGCCCGGACCTGGCGGAGTTCGGCGGACAGGTATCCGATTCCGGCGAGGGGCGCTGGACCAGCATCGCCGCGATCGAGTGCGGCGCACCGGCGCGCGTGCTGACCACGGCGCTCTACGATCGCTTTACTTCGCGCGGCGAGTCGGACTTCGCCGACAAGGTACTGTCCGCCATGCGCTACGGGTTCGGCGGTCACCATGAAAAGCGCGAGACGTGAAGCGTGCCGGTTGGAAGGTGAATCGTGATCGGTGTTGAGACGGCGCCGTCCAGCATCATGGTGATCTTCGGTGCCGGTGGCGACCTGACCCGGCGCAAGCTGATCCCGGCCATCTATCACCTGTGCCGCGAGGGTCACCTGCCGGAGCCGTTCACCGTGGTCGGACTGGACCGTAAGGACATCGACGATGACGGTTACCGGGAACGCGTCGATGCGGAGGCTCGGGAATTCATCGGCGAGGGCATCGACGAAGCGCTCTGGCAGCGCCTGCTGGGCTGCCTGCACTTTCAGTCCGGAGATTTTGCCGACCCGGAACTGTACGTGCGCCTGGGCGCACGGCTCGGCGAACTGGCCACCGCACGGCAGATCCCGCCCAATTACCTGTTCTATTTCGCGACCCCGCCGCGCTTTTTCGATGTCATCGCCAGGCTGCTCGGCGATGCCGACCTGCTTGCCGAGGAGGGCGGTCACTGGCGGCGCGTGGTGGTCGAGAAGCCGTTCGGGCACGATCTTGCCACGGCGCGCGGGATGAACCGCGCGTTGCACGCGGTGATGGCCGAGCACCAGATCTACCGTATCGATCACTACCTCGGCAAGGAATCGGTACAGAACATACTTGCCTATCGCTTCGCCAACGCCACCGTCGAGCCGATCTGGAACCGGCGCTACGTCGACCACGTGCAGATCACGGTGGCGGAATCCCTCGGCGTCGAGCAGCGGGGCGGGTACTACGATAATGCCGGTGCGCTGCGCGACATGGTGCCGAACCACCTGCTGGCGCTGCTCGCGGTGGTGGCGATGGAGCCGTCCAATTCCTTTGACGCCGATGCCATTCGCGACGAGCAGGTCAAGGTACTGCGCGCCATTCAGCCGTTTGCCCCTGATGACGTGTTGACCGACGCGGTGCGCGGGCAGTACGCGGCCGGCCGCCTGCATGATGGGCGCGGTGTACCGGCCTACCGCGACGAACCCGACGTGGTGCCGCAATCGACCACGGAAACCTACGCCGCACTCAAGCTGAAGATCGATTCCTGGCGCTGGGCCGGCGTGCCCTTCTACCTCCGCACCGGCAAGCGCCTGCCGGGCCGCTTCACCGAGGTGGTGGTGCAGTTCCGCCATGCACCGAACGTGATGTTCCGCGACACGATGTCGGCGCGCGGGGATGTCCCCGCCAACCGCCTGGTGCTGCGCATCCAGCCGAACGAGGGCATCGGCATGAGTTTCAATGCCAAGATCCCGGGACACAGCACGCAACTCGGCACGGTGGACATGAATTTCCGCTACGAGGACTATTTCGACGACAAGCCCACCACCGGCTACGAGACGCTCATCCACGACGTCATGACCGGAGACTCGACGCTGTTCAAGCGCGCGGACCACATCGAGGCGAGCTGGGCGCTGGTGCAACCGGTGCTCGACGTGTGGAAGGCCTTGCCGCCGCGCAACTTTCCCAATTATGCCGCCGGCAGCTGGGGCCCCCCCGCCGCGGACGAGCTGCTCCGGCGGGACGGACGCACCTGGGCCCTCTGCAAGCAATGCCAGCACTGACCCGGGGTGCGCCGAACGAGGCCACGGCGAACTGGCACGTGCTGCCGAACAGTGCGCAGCTGGAGGAAGCGGTCGCAGGCCGTATCCTGGCGCTGGCCGGTCGGGCGATCGACAAGCACGACCGCTTCCGCATCGTACTCGCCGGGGGGCGCACACCGGCCGCCGTCTACCGGCGGCTGGCCGATGCCGGGGCCGACTGGTCGCGGTGGCAGGTGTATTTCGGCGATGAACGGTGCCTGCCGGCTGACGACCCGGCGCGCAACAGCGTGATGGCGGCGCGTACCTGGTTGGACCGGGTGCCGGTCCCGCCCGGCAATATCCATCCCATCCCCGCGGAGCAGGGCGCGGCGGACGCGGCAGCGGGCTACCGTGCGCTGCTACGGAGCGCGTTCCCGTTCGACCTGGTGCTGCTGGGCATGGGCGAGGACGGCCATACCGCCAGCCTGTTTCCGGGACAGGTCCATCCACGGGACGAGCTGGTCCATGCGGTCCACGATGCGCCCAAGCCACCCCCGGAGCGGGTCAGCCTGGGACTGGCGGCGCTGAACGCTGCCGAGGCCGTACTGGTGCTGGTGGCCGGACGCGGCAAGCGCGAGGCTATCGAACGCTGGCGCCGCGGCGAAGACCTGCCCGTGGCGCACGTGCACGGGCGCCACGGGGCGGACGTCTACCTGGATGCCGCCGCGGCCGGCGTTGAAGCCTGAAGGAAAGCCCCGCGCTGCAATGCGGGAATCGGCTGCGGGCGCGGACCATGTCCGCGATCTGCTTGATACAGCCTGGCACAGGGTCTCGATCAGCCGATCAGGCGGCATCAGCCTGGTGCGTGGCGTGCGGCCAGGGCGGCGGAAATGACCCGGAACGCGGAGCGCATCAGGTACCAGACGAGGGCGGTCGCGACCAGGATGTCGGGCCAGCCCGAACCGGTGAGCCAGACCGCACCGGAGGCGATGAACACCGAGAGATTGGCTGCGATGTCGTTCCGCGAACACTCCCACACCGAACTCATGTTCACGTCCTCGCGGCGATGCCGCCACAACAGGTAAAGGCAGAGGGAATTCGCGGCCAGACCGAGCAGACTGAACGTGCCCATGACTTCGAAGACGGGGACGCTCGGTACGACGAGCCGGTAGGAAATCTGGGCGGCCACCACGCAGGCGGCCATGAAGATAAGCACACCCTTGAACAGCGCGACCCTGGCCTTGACGGTTGCGCCCCTGGTAACCGCGTACAGGCTGAGAGCGTAGGTCAGGGCATCCCCGAAATTATCGAGGCTGTCGGCCAGAAGCGCGGTCGACCTGCCGTACAGTGCGGCCGCCCCGATAACCAGGAACATCACGGCGTTGATGCCGAGGACGACCCGCAACGTTCCGCTCTGCCTTTCATGCAGGGCATCGATTGAACAATCGTTATCACAGCAGTCACTCATGATGGAACACTCACCGGGCAGGCTGATGCGGCCTGCAGCGGAGCAGGCGGGATTGCCTGTCGCCAGTATAGCCCGAGGTCGGCAACCTGCTGGTACCGTCACGAAGATACAGGCTATTCAGGCTTGCAGGAACAGGGGTAGGTCAATCCGATGCTGATTTTGCTCGTTATGTTTCTGCATCCGAAAAGAAAAGGGCGGCCCGCAGGCCGCCCGTATGATTTTGACGACTTGTGACTCAGGCCGTCCGCCTGCGTCTGGATACGCCGATCAGTCCCAGCAGGCCGGATCCGAAGAGCCACACGGCAGCGGGTACCGGGATAGTGCTGACGTTCAACTCGATGCTGTAGTCCAGCGTGTACGGGCCTTCCGCACTCGCCCCCTGTCCGTACATGCTGATGCTGTATTGACCCGGACCGATCGGGGTCAATACCAGATTGGAAGTCGTTGAACCAAGCGGCAGTGCGTAGTTCGATGCAACATAATTATTGGACGGATCCCGCATATTGAAACTGGCGCTGAACGATGTCGGACCGGAGACATTGGATGTGCTGACAAACAGGCTGTCTATCTGGTACCCGGTACCCACCTGGACGACGAAACTGTCCTGAGCGTCGCCCCCGCCGGATGCGGGATCGCAACTGATTCCATACGGCGGTTCGTCCACGCAATTGCCTGCAAGCGACCCCGAAACCGTATTGATGCCGGCGTCCAGTAATCCAAGGTCCGTGGCAAATCCCCCGAAGCTTGAAGTGTTGGGGAAATCCGTGGATTCAGTGACAGAGATCGCGTGCGCAGGTAACGAGATGAAACAGGCGGAAAGGATCAGTGCGGCTGTGACGGTTCTAGTGCTCATTGACTGGGATCAATCCGATTCCTGTCCGTTGTATCCGGCCCCGCAATAGGCCTTTTCCCACTTCTCCACCATCCGGATGGCCTCCGAAAGCAGCTGCGGCAGCTGTTGTATCACGCTCTCTATCGGGACGGCTTTCAGGAGTGTCCTGTGTTCCCAGTACTCCTTCCGGCTCCGGTTGTCATAGGCGCAGGCCCATACCGTGTAGGCTGGCGTGAGCGCGTCCTCGGGAAAGATCTGGATCAGCTTGCTGGGGCGGGTGCCCCAGCGAAACGTGCGGTCGGGCCAGTCTCTTTCGTTCTTGATGAGCGTGAGCCCCCGGTGCTGTGCAAAGCGTCCGAGGATCTCGTCCAGCCGTTCAAGCGGTGCCTCGAGTCTCTGCCATTGTGCATCTGTGCCGTAACATCCATTCGCCACATTCAAGCCCTCACCGGTTGGCGGTTGACCGGGAATCGGTCTCCTTCTCACGACTTCGGTTCATGCGTCCTCGACCAGCACGATCGTTGCCGCACCCGTCACCCTGTCGATGTCGACCTGCAGCACGCAGTACTCGTTCTGTTCCCCGACCGGGGTGGGATCGTCGGCGCAGCTGCAGCCGGCGATGATACCGCTATAGAAGATGCCGGCCCGGATGCGGATCAAGCCGCGGGTCTCGGCCGCGTGGATGAGCATGACCTGCGGTTTCGCGTCGGTGGCGTAACTGCTGCTGCCGAGGCCCTGCTGCAGCGGCAGCAGCCCGGTATCGAGCCCTTCGATCTCCTGTTTCAGGATCGCCTCGAATGCGGGGGTACCCCAGGCGTGCAGGGCGCGGGTGAGACGGATCATGGCGCGGCGTGTGTGGCAGTGCCACCGGGCATCGAGAATGTGCGCCGGTGCCTGCGCCGTTGGTTCGATCCGGGGGCCATGACCGGTTGTGAATCGCTGCTAGTGGCCCGCCGCCGCACGGCGTTGCACGTCCAGCAGCTCGATCTCGAAGATCAGGCCGGCGTTGGCGGGGATGACGCCGTCCACGGCGCGGGCACCATAACCGAGGGCGGGCGGCAGCCGTACCAGGCGCCTGCCGCCCGGCTTCATGCCCGTCACCCCCTCGCTCCAGCCGGGCATGACCCGGTCGGTGCCGACCACGAAGGTGACCGGACCGCCGGCGCGGCGCGTGTCGTACAACGCCTTACCCTTGCCGCCGCCACCCGCCTCCAGCCAGCCGATGAAGTGCATGGTGACCAGGTCGCCCGCCGCGGCGCTGATCCCGCTGCCCGGCTGCAGGTCCTGGTAGAGCGCCCCCCGCGGGGTGGTGTTGAACGGACCGGCCGCCGTCGCGGCGGTGCACAGCAGGCCGGCGAACAGGAATACCAATGCCTGTGCGGTCTGGCGTTTCATCGTCGATTCCATGCGTGTGCCCGCCGCACGGCAGGCGCAGTCTCAGTTATCGCACAGCGGGTCATCGGCCACCCCCCCACGGCGTCCGGCACCATTGTGTGCCCGCCAGCAGCGCATGTCCCGCCGTGCTGGGATGGAAACAGTCGCCGTTGTTCACCGCGGTGGAATCGAAGCGGACATCGTACAGGTCGACGTACCCCGCGTTCGGCAGCGCGCCGGAGCTCCGGTACTCCTCCGTCACGTCACGCAGGATACGATTGTAGTCCGTGCGGATGATGCGGTGAAATTGCTTGCGCCGCTGGCAGTTCAACCCGTCCCCGGGGTAGTCGTTGTCCGGGTCCTGGCGGGAGATGCTGCTGGCACAGTCGTCATCCGGTTTGTCGAGCAGGTTCTGGCACGGCACGAACGGCCACACGAACACCCGGCACCAGAAGCTGCTGTACTTGGCGTTCCACAGCCAGTAGATGGCGGGGATGCCGGAGACGTGGATGCGCGCGTTGCGGGTGGCGTAGCTGGCGGCCAGCACGTCGAGGCCGGCTCGGAACTGTGCCTCGAACTGCACGGGATCGGTCATCTGGGACAGGCTGGGCGCGCACACGTCGTTGTTGCCGAGCAGGACAGTCACCATACCCGCATCGGCCGTGGGTGTCTGCGCCGTCGCCGTCACAACGGCCTGCGCCTGCGTCGCGAAATCGGCCATGACCGCACCGCTCTGCGCCTGGTTGAAGACGGCATCGCGCCCGGCGGTGTTCTCGTAGTAGTCGATGGGCACGATGGCCTCGAAGCGCTCGTTCAGGCTGTCGACACTGTCGCCGCCATCGTAGCCGGTCGACCAGACGCGCTCATGGTGCGGATTGCCGATGTCGCCCTGCGCGGCCTCGCCCTCGCCGATCGAATCACCGACATTGAATAGGTTGCCCGGCCAGGGCGGCGGGGTGAGGTCGAGTTCCCCGAGTGCGATGCGGGAGATGACCAGCAGATCGCCCGTGCCGAATGCACCATCCGGTTGCGGGGTGCCGGTCACCAGCGGCGCCACGTCGCCATGCAGCGTTTGCGACGTGGTCAGGATGCGAGCACCGTGCGTCACCTGCTGTGCCCACAGCAGATCGATGATATCGACCCTGCCGTCGATACTGAGATCACCGTCGTGGTTGCCGTTTGCTGTGCCGGCCGCAACGAGACACCACAGACACAACAAGAATAATATAACTTTCATGAATCTGTAATTTATTGTTAATGTCATTACTTATGACAGCCACGGGGCGGCTCTGAGCTGATTCTAGGCCACGGCGCCGGATGGCGCGGGTCGGGCACCCGCGTCCCCGGGTGGAGGGCGTCCGTCAGCGCCGTGCAGTGTCCTCACCCCGGCTGTACGGGTAGATCGAAGGCGAACGTGGTGCCGTGGTCACGGCGGCTGTCCACGCGGATCGTGCCGTTGTGCAACTCGACGATGCGCCTGGCGATGGCCAGACCCAGTCCCGCCCCGTCCGAGGTGCGCATCTTGTCGGACTGGTAGAAACGCTCGAAGATGTAGGGCAGGTCTTCGGCCGCGATGCCGGGGCCGGTGTCGATGACCTGCACCGTCAGCACGCCGCTGCCAGGCCGCAGGGCCACGGTCACCGTGCCATCCGCCGGTGTGTGGCGCAGGGCGTTCTCCAGCAGGTTGTCCATGAGGCGCTCGATGAGTGCGATATCACCCACCACGAACGGCAGGTCCGCGTCATACTGCGCGAGCAGGGTCACACCCTCTTGGCCGGCACGCAGCTCGAACTTGTGCACGACGTCCTGGACGAGTTCCGGCAGCGAAAACGGTTCCACCACCGGTTGTACCTCGTTGGCCTCCAGCCTGGCCAGGTCGAACAGCTCCTCGACCAGCCGCCCGAGATGCCTGCAGTGCCGGTGCGCGACCCCGATGTAGTGTATGCGTTCCGACCTGCCCAGTGTCTCGCCCTTCAAATGGAGTGTTTCCAGGTAGCCCTGCAGCGAGGCGAGCGGTGTGCGCAGATCGTGCGACACATTCGCCACCAGCTCGCGGCGCTGGCGGTCGGTGTCCTGCAGGCGTTGTACCTGTCTGGCGATGCGTTCCGCCATCATGTTGATACTGAGCGTCAGGCGGTCGATCTCGTCGCCGCCGCGCCTGCCCTTCGGGAGTGCACCGGTAAAACCGGCGTACTGGAAATCCTCCACCGCGCGGGTCAGCCGGCGCAAACGCCGGGTGAGCGCGGCGAACAGCAGCAGTCCCGCCAGCAGGGCGAATACCACCACGGCCAGGGACAGCAGGGTATTGCGCTTGATCACGTAGCTGGCCGCGAGCATCTGCACCACACTGTCGAACTGCTCACTGGCGAGGATCACGTACAGGTAACCGATCCGCCTGCCGTCCACCTCGACCGGAGCCGCGGAGAATACCTTGCGTCGCCCGAGGCTGCGCGGGTCATCGCCGCTCAGCGGCGGTGTGTAATCGCCGCGGATGAAACGCCGGATCGGCGCCAGATCGACGTTTTTTCGCTGTACCTTGCCCGGCGGCGCCGAAAAGTCCAGGATGCGGCCTTCCGTATCGAGCAGGTAGAGTTCGACCTTCGGATTGATCACCATCAGGTGATGGAAGAGGTTTTCAAGCGCCGCGTGGTCTATCTTGCCGTCCCTGAGCAGCAGCTGCCCGGCGACGATGTGTTCGGCCAGGGTGGCGTTGAGCTTCTGCGCGACCTCCTGCTGATAGCGTTCGGTGGCCTGGCTCATCAGCAGTACGAACATCAGCGCCACCAGGCCGCACAGCGCCGTGAGGATGATGGCCAGCTTGGTGTAGAGCGAGTGCATCGCGTGTGCTCACCCGTCGTGCGCCGCGTCGCTGAACTTGTAGCCTACGCCCCACACGGTGAGGATATAGCGCGGCCGGGTCGGATCGTCCTCGATCTTGACGCGCAGGCGGTTGATATGGGAGTTGACGGTGTGCTCGTAACCCTCGTAACCCGCGCCCCATACCTGGTCCAGCAGCTGCTCGCGGCGATACACGCGACCGGGATGGCTGGCGAAGTGCCAGAGCAGTTCGAACTCCCTGGCGGTCAATTCCAGCGCTTCGCCGCGCAGCGTGGCGCTGTGCCTGTCCCTGTCCATGCGCAGTTCGCCGTGTTCGATCTGCTGCCCGGTCCGTGCCTGGCCGCCGCCGAGGGCATCCACGCGGCGGAATATGGCGCGCACGCGCGCCACGAGCTCCCGGATGGAAAAGGGTTTGGTCAGGTAGTCGTCGGCGCCCATCTCCAGTCCCACCACCCGGTCCAGTTCGCTCGTCTTGGCGGTCAGCATGAGGATGGGGATGTAGATGCGGCGCGCGCGCAGGCGGCGGCAGATATCCAGACCGTCCAGCCCCGGTAGCATCAGGTCCAGGATGATCAGGTCGTAGGCCTGACTGCGCGCCCGGGCGAGGCCGGCGCTGCCGTTGTGTTCGATGTCGGCCTCTGCGTCGCAATCGCGCAGGTGCAGTTTCACGAGTTCGGCGATATCGTGATTGTCCTCGATGATCAGAACGCGGCGTGGCATGATATTCCTGTGGCGTCAGGGACTTCCCGTGACAAGCATAGCGCGTGAATGTTCACAAAAGCCTCACGCCGCGCGCGGCGGGCCGGCCCGTTCAGAACTTGTATACCGTCAGCGCCATGAAGAAATTGTCCGGCTTGTCCAGCGGATAGGACAGGACCGCGCGTTCGCCGGCACCGCTCCGGTACTCGATGGCGTCGATCCGTACCGCGGACCCGTCCAGCCCCTCCACGGATGATTCCTCCTCCCGGCCGGTGTCCCGGTAGCCGAGTTTCAACAGGCTGGCGTTGATTTCATTGAGGGTGAAGATCGCCCCGGCCTCGCCCCCGGGCTGCAGGAGGACGACGGTCACGCAGCCGTGTTCCACGGGGCTGACGGCGATGCGGATGCCGTGCGCCATCACCTCGAACGTAGCGTCATGCGCCGGCGAGGCGGACAGTCTCGAATCCTCCTCGAGTGCCGCGACCAGGGAATCCGGATCCGTGTAATGTCCTCCGCAGTACCAGCCGTGTACATCGAGAAATGCGGCCAGGTATTCGTTGTCCGGGCCGCCGCACTGCGACGTGCGCCGGCCGCCGGCCCGGTTGCAGGGCGTGACCTGCGGCGTGCCGCCCAGTCGCAGGATGCGCTCCCCGGTCGCGGGATGGCTGCTGAGGTAGTCCCGGAAGGGGGCGCTGCCCGATGCGTGATCGCAGTCCATTTCCGCCTGCATGCGTGCCAGTATGCGCGCCAGTGCGACGGGCGGGATGCCATTCAGCTCCAGCATCCGCATGGCGTAGTCGTCGGCTTCACGTTCGAAGTCGCGTGAGTAGCGCGCCTGCAGCAGGGCGCCGGGCAGGCCGGCGGCGACGCTGCTTACGTCGCCCAGGTACCAGCTCACCATGAAGCCGACGATGGAGCCCTGGATGAGCATGCGCAGGCTGTGGCGGCGTTCCAGGTGGCCGAGTTCATGCGCGAGCACACCGAGGATTTCCTCGTCCTGTTCGGCGGTGTCCACCAGCTGGTCGGTGACCACGATGGTGCCGTCGGGCAGGGCGAAGGCGTTGGCGCCGATCGGGCCGCCGTCGCGGAACACGATGCGATGATCGGGAAGACTGCCCGCCGGCGTCGCCAGCTGCTCGAAGGCCGCTGTAAGCTGCGCCTGGCGCGCCTCCGGGAGTTCGCTGTTTTCGAACACGTGCTGATCAAGAACGTCCAGTGTCGATTCGCCCATACCGGCCAGCAGCTGCTCCGGCAGGCGTCCGGCGATCCAGTCGGCGGTGGCCGGCAGCCCCCAGTAGTATCCGGCGCAGGCCGTGGCGAGCGTCAGCGCTACGGCTGCCAGCGCCCAGTGCCAGCGGGCCTGCAGGCGCACCACGAAGCCGTCCCCGATGCCGGCCTCGTGCAGCAGCTGCTCGAATGCCGCATGTTCGCGCACCTCGCAGCGGGCGCCGTCGGCGAAGTGCACCACGCGTGGTGCGGTTCCGAGCGGTTCCGAGATCGCCAGGTCGGCGAGTCCTTCCTCGCGCGCGACCTGCTCGCCGTCCACGATCAGCCGGTCGCCGCGCAGGAAGATCGACACCGGCTGCGGACGTGCCGACTGTCCGTCAAAGTAGATGGCCTGAACCGGGTTCACTCGGGCCTGTTCACACTACGCAGATCGCCGCGACGGAGGTCCGTTCCGCAGCTGCCGGCGCGCACCTAAGCCGGCAGGTGCGATAGGGGCCCCGTCCCTTCGGGACGCGCCCCTAAGCGGGTCGGTCTGCGTTGCTCGTCGTTCGTTTGGCACAATTAATTTCACTCCTCGCGCCTTGTCTGGCCCGTTTTGGCTGCAGCAACGCGGCGATCTGTGTAGTGTGAACAGGCCCTAGAACGAGATATCGAAATCGAACAGGTCCGCTGCTTCCTCGCCGGTCGCACTGGTCGCCTGCTGCGGATCGGCCATGACGTCATCGAGTCCGCCGGCCGGGATCAGCGCGATGTGCTGCAACCGGTAGCGCGCCAGGCGGATGTCGGCGAACGGCTTGTACAGGCCCAGGGTCAGCACCACGCCGAGGAAGTTGCCAAGGTAGATCCACAGCAACCGGCGCGCCTGCACGTCGCTGACGAAACGGTGCGGGCCAAGCGTGGTGTGGTCCCACACGAGGTTCTGCAGGCGCGCGGAGAACCACGGCCCGAGCAGCAGGAAGGCCAGCAGATAGGTGATTACCACCGTGACCAGGATGGTCGACGCCATGCGGGCGCCGGCCTCGTCTGTCTGTCCGGCCGTATTGACGAGTTCGAGCGGCAGCAGCATCGACATGGTGGCGGCCAATACGATCACCAGCACGACCAGGCCCAGCAGCTTGAGGTACAGCGCGAAAAAACGGCCGCTGCTTGCGTTGAAGGCGAATTGTGTGTTGCCGAACCAGCTGCTGCCGTGCTGGAAACGCTTGATGCGCTGGTGCGCCAGCGGCGCCAGCAGGTAGAGGGTGATCAGTGCCAGCAGCGGGTACAGCAGGAAGGTGACGTACCCCTGTCTTGTATCGCCCCGGAACGAGAAGCGCAGGCCGCGGTGAGAGCTGTTATGCAGTTTGAAACGCAGCGAGCGCACGATCAGCCAGGGGAAGACCAGCGCCAGCAGCGCCATCGCCGCCAGCGCCATGCGCGGCGAGGCTGCACTGGAGAACTGGTAGACCAGCAACAATGCCACGGCGATGAGGCGTCCTTTCAGAATCGCCAGCGGATCGCCGTGGAAATCGAAGCTGCTGTCCGCCAGCGTGGTGTTGAGGTAGAAGTATTTCAGGCGCCGGACCTTGGCCCAGGCGGAGTAGATGCCGAGCGTCAACAGGGTGAGCGCGAGGTTGACGATCCAGATGCGAAAGTATTCCGCGCCCTGCCCGGAGAATGACAAGCGTTGCGTATCTGCCGATGTCGTGGCGAGCGGCATACGACCTCCCTGTCGGTGGCTGGCATCGTAGCATGGCATTGTGCCGGTCGGGCGCAATTTATACCAGCGTTGCGCGGCGTGGTATCGGTGTGGCACATTCCAAAGCGGTGCTGCGCCACGCACGGAATGACGGCCCGGTCGGCGTTTTCTTGAACGAACCTCCCGCATAGAGGCACCCCCGGATCGCGATCCGGGTGGACGGTCGCTGTACGCTCTGCTGTGCGGTCTAGTACGAATGCACTAGACCCTGTCTCATATTCCGACGCGGCCGCGTTGCCGCCCGGCTTGCACGCCGGTCGGCCCCGGGCTAGTGTGTGCGGACATTTGCAGGTTGCGCCCACGGTTACAGCCGGGAGTATCTTTCATGAAGACCATCCACGCCGTTGCGGCGAATCTTTTCATTGCGCTGTCGCTAACGGCCTGCGGCGGCGGTGGCAGCGGCGGTGCGGCGGGGATCACCGGTAATTCCGGGCTGGGGGCGACCGTTACCACGGGTGTCAGCAGCACGCCGTTGAACGCGCCCAACGTGGCGGCCACCGGCAGCTCGGACGGCGCTACCTCGGCCCCGCCACTGATCACCGGCGTCGCCGTCAATGCCGCGGGCGGCCGCTACGGCCTGCCGACACTGCTGTTCGACCAGCTTGCGCGGGTGCCGAACCTGCAGACCACACCGAACAATACCGGCATCGTCGGTGCGGCCGTGAGCCAGAACGTGTCCTGTACGAACGGCGGCACCGCCGCGGTGGCCGCCACCATCGCCGATCCGAACTTCATGGTACTGAGTGTCGGCGACATGCTGTCGGTATCGTTCTTCGTCTGCGACGAGCTCGGCATCAAGTTGGACGGCGACCTCGATGTCACGCTCAGTGCGATCCAGGGCGGGGGAACGTACGACGGCACAACGCCCTTCGATATCACGCTGGACGCGATGTTCACCGCGCTGCGGGCGCTTGATGGCAGTGATTACTATTATGCCAACGGCGACATGCAGCAGGCGCTCGCCGATGGCGGTACCGGTAATATCAGCAGCCACATCTCCGGCACCCTGCTGGACACCTCGTACAACGATCATGACCAGAAGTTGAGCAACTACGCGATTGACGTGTCGTGGAACGTCAATACCGGCGACTACGCCATCGGCCTGGACGGCACCGTGGAGAGCAGGGACATCGACGGCAGCGTCACCTTCACGACGACGGGACGCATGACGACCTGGACACAACTGGAGGCGCTGTAGGCGCCGGTGACATGCCCGCTGCCGCTGGTGGGCCGGCCGGCGTACTCCGTGCTTGGCGCATGAAGGGTGCGAAACGGCATGGCCGTCTGTCAGGTCCGGCCGCCGTCTGGCTGCTGCTGGCCGCCGCGTCCGGTGCGTGGCCCGGCGAGCAGGCAACGCGGCTGGATGCCTGGCTGGCCGCCGGCGTCACGGACATCGATTACGAGGAATTCGACCACGGCGCCAGTCAGGACCGGGAGGAGGGCACCGTCCCGGGGCTGGGCGCCGGTCTGCATCTGGCGCGCGGGCGGCTGTTCGCCGAGGGCATGCTGGACGCCGGGTCGGGGCACGTCGATTACCGTGCTGCCGGCATCGCCACGACAACGGACGAGGACATTCTCGACGGGGACGTGATCGGCGGGCGCGAGTTACTCCGGCGGCAGGACAGTCGTCTCGGTCTCTATGCCGGGCTTGGCTATCGGCACTGGCGCCGCGACATCCGTTCCACGCCGGCGGCGTTCGGCCTGGACGAAACCTATCGCTGGTGGTACGGCATCCTCGGCGTGCGCGGCGAATACGACGTGAATGATCGTGTCCGGCTCCGCGCCGACATGGCGCTGACGCGTACGCTCGATCCCTCGATCAAGGTCCGTTTCGCGGCTGGCTATGACGACGCCACGCTCGACCTGGGCGCGGCCAACGGCCTGCGTGTGGCCGTCGCCCTCGAGAACCGGCTCGGCAACGGCATGGCGCTGTTCGTGTCGCCCTGGTACGAATACTGGAAACTGGGCCGCAGCGCCGATGCCGTGCTGAGGCAGAACGGTATCCCGGCGGGTACGGTATTCGAACCACAAAGCGAGACGCACAACCTCGGCATCCACGCCGGGGTGCGCTGGCGCCTTTTCTAGCGGCATGGTTTTTAAATCGATCGCGGACGCGTTCCGCGCCTAGGTGCCGGACGGACGTGTGGCGAGTTTCTTCAGCACGTATGCGGCCGCTGCCAGCCCGAAACCGGCGGTGACCGGCATCGCCGAACCCAGGCCGCCCGCGCAGCTCAGCCCGCCCGTGCCCCGCCGATCGGGCCTGGCCGGGCTGACGCCGCCGTCCGCGGCGGGGAAGACCGGATTTTCCTCCGAGTATACGCAGGGCACATCGAAGCGCCGCCTGGGGTTCCTGGGAAAGCCGTAGTCGGTGCGCAGCAGCCGGCGTGTCTTGGCGAACAGCGCATCATGCTCGGTGCGGCTGAGGTCGACCACGCGGATGCGGGTCGGATCGGCCTGGCCGCCGGCACCGCCGACGGTGACGAGGCGGATCCCGCTGCGCCGGCAGTGCGTGATCAGGTGGGCCTTGGTGCGATAGGCGTCGATGCAGTCGATAACGAAATCGAAGCCTGGTGCCAGCAGCGTCGCGACGTTGTCGGGCGTGACGAATTCCTCGATGCCGGACACGATGCACTGCGGGTTGATCTGCTGCATGCGTTCCTTCATTACCCGCACCTTCGCCATGCCGCGCGTGGCATCCAGCGCCGGTAACTGGCGGTTGATGTTCGATTCGGCGACGTGGTCGGGGTCGATCAGCGTGATGCGGCCGATGGCCGAACGCACCAGCGCCTCGGCCGCCCAGGAACCCACCCCGCCGATGCCCAGCACGCAGATGTGCGCAGCGCGAAACGTAGCCAGTGCCTGAGCGCCGTACAGGCGGCGGATGCCGCCGAAGCGTCGTTCGAAGTCCACGTCCTCGCCGATGTGCGTCAGGTCCGCCGTCGTCATCCCGGCAACATACCAGAAAACGGCTGGGCGAGATTGTGCGGGCGGCATACAATCGTGTCATGGAGCTGTTCGACACCCACTGCCATCTCGACGTGGAGGCATTCGACGCCGACCGTCCGGCGGTGCTGGCGCGTGCGCGTGCCGCCGGTGTGGGTACGCTCATTGTGCCCGGCATACTGGCGCAGACCTGGGACGGCCTGTGGGATTGCTGTGCCGGCGACCCCGGCCTGTATCCGGCGCTGGGCATGCACCCGGTCTACATCGACCGCCATGACGGCGACGGGGTGCGGCGGCTGGAGGCGTGGCTCGCCGAGCGACGTCCGGTTGCGATCGGCGAGATCGGCCTGGACTTTTACGTCGCCGGCCTGGACCGCGAGCGGCAGCAACGACTGTTCGAGGCACAGCTGGGGATCGCCCGCGCGGCCGGACTGCCGGTGATCCTGCACGTTCGCAAGGCGCATGACGCGGTGCTCGCGACCCTCGAGCGCGTGCGCGTGCGCGGCGGCATCTGTCACGCCTTCAACGGCAGCCTCCCGCAGGCGGATCGCTACCTGGAACTGGGCTTCCGGCTCGGCTTCGGCGGCATGCTCACCTACGAGCGTTCCCGCCGCCTGCGCGCGCTGGCCAGGGCATTGCCGCTGGAGGCCCTGGTGCTGGAGACCGACGCGCCGGACATGACCGTGGCGCAGCACCACGGTCAGCGTAACAGCCCGGAATACCTGCCGTACTGCCTGGATGCGCTGGCTGCGGTACGCGGAGAGCCGGCGCAACACGTCGCCACCGTGACCACCGCCACGGCGCGCGCCGTATTCGATCTGGATGATCGGGTATGATGGTGGTATCTGCACCGGCCCGGCGTGCGACTGCGGCCAAACGGGGAACCTGACGAGATGCGGCTGTTTTGTTACGGGACGCTGCAATACCCGGAGATCATGCAGCGGGTCAGCGGCAGCCATTATGCCGGTGTTCCGGTTGTGCTGGAGAACTATGCCTGCTACACGGTGCACGGCGAGGTGTACCCGGGCATCGTACCCGACGCCGGGTCGCGGACACCCGGTGTACTCTACAACGGGCTCGGCGAGGCACAGTTGCGCCGGCTCGATGTATTCGAGGGTGATCTGTACCAGCGCCGGCGCGTGGTGGTGAGCGACGTGGACGAAAAGCCCCTGCAGGCCTGGACCTATGTCGTGCATCCGGATGCCCGCGCGCGCCTGTCGGACGAGCGGTGGGACGGACGCCTGTTCGAGATACTGCACCTGCAGGCCTTTCTGCGCAGGCTCACGGGGTGAACGGTGGGCACGGGCAGGCTGCTGATCATCGCCGGTGTGCTGCTCATCGTGCTGGGCCTGGCGTTCAGTTATGCACCCGGCCTCTTCGGCTGGTTTGGCCACTTGCCTGGCGATATCCGCCGGGAAGGGGAACACGGCACGCTGTTCATCCCGATCACCTCGATGATCGTGATCAGCCTCGTGCTGAGTATCATCCTCAACCTGTTTTTCCGGCGTTGAGCCGCCGGCTGGCCGGCAACGCCGGGCCAGGATCGAATCGGGGTGGCCTGAGAATGCCTCCCGGGTCATTCCGGTACAGGCCGGAATCCGGAAGCGCGGGAATGCGTCGGCACTCCGCATGTAATATATAAAAATATGCTGTAATATAATAATTATTAAGGCAAATATTGTGCCAGCGAGTGTGGCCACGCCGCGCTGGAATGTCGGGCCCATTCCCTCTACCATGTTGACAGGCAGGCAGGGACGTCTGCGAGCCCGGTATTCCTGACAGGAACTGACGATGACCTACTGTGTGGCAGTTGCAACCGAAGACGGCCTGGTGTTCTGCTCTGACTCACGCACCAGCGCCGGCCCCGACATGCTGTCCTCCTACAGCAAGATGCACGTATTCAAGCCGGCGCCGGACCGGCTGATCGTGATGCTGACCTCGGGTAACCTCGCCACCACCCAGGCCATCATCAGCCGCGTCGAAAACGACCTGGACGAGCCCAACAAGACCAACCTGCGCAACTGCAAGAAGATGGTCGACGTTGCCCGCTACGTCGGCAAGGCCAGCCAGGAAGAGCAGTCCAGTGCACAGTCGTCCACTGCCACGAACAAGATCGATACGTCGGCCTCGCTGCTGCTGGGCGGCCAGATCAGGGGCGGATCCATGGCCATCTACCTGATCTACCCGGCCGGCAATTTCATCACCGATTCGGACGAGAATCCGTACCTGCAGATCGGCGAGAGCAAGTACGGCAAGCCGATCCTCGATCGCATCCTTACCCGCAAGACCTCGCTGGAGGACGCCGCGCGCTGTGCCATGGTGTCGATGGACTCGACCTTGCGTTCCAATGCCACGGTGGGGGCGCCGATCGAGTTGCTGGTATACGAGGACAATACCTACGAGAGCGACCACTACCTCCGCTTCGAGGAGGATGACGATTACCTGCGCGCGATCCGCCAGCACTGGAACGAGGCGCTCAAGGAGGCCTTTTCCGGCCTGCCGCATCTGGACTGGGAGCACCGTACCGCTGAATCCAACGTGCTGACCCTGCCGCACAGCTGATCACGGAGTCTTAATTCTGGGCATCGGGTTCGAACCAGGTGCTGTTGATGCTGTTGTGTACCCTGTCCAGCATCAGCTGCACATCATCGATGAAGGTGTGCAGTGCGTTACCCTTGAGTGTGCCGAGATCGGCGCCGTCCAGTGTTTGCTTGACCTCGGCCAGGGTCGCAAGCGCATCCCGGTTGCGCGGCAGTAGGCCGACGCTGGAGTTGATCTCGTGGAGCGTGTGCGCTACCGCACGCGGAAAGATCCGGCTCTGCAGCAGAAAGTGCAGCACGTCCCCCGCATTGACGTTGCGCTGCACGCTGAGCCGGTACATCTGGTAGGCGCTCAGCGACTTTAGCACGCTTACCCACAGCACATTGCGGTAGGGGAGTATCTCCTCCCGGTCGCCGAGCAGTCGCGCCGATGCGGTATCGATGATGCGTGTGCTCATATCGGCGCGTTCCAGATTGCGGCCGATGCGGATGAACTGGTAGGCGGCGTCGTTGTTCATGCTGCCGGCGAGCATGCCGGTGATCTGTTGACAGCGCTGGATGATGTCGTTCAGGACCTTGTGACGGCTGCTGCCCGGCAGGGCGCGCGCGCCGCGCTGTGCGACGCTGAGATAGAGGCTGTTGATGCGCTCCCAGGTCTCGGTCGGCGTGACCTCGCGCGTGGTGCGCATGTTTTCGCGTGCATCCGCCAGCGAACTCATGATGGAACTGGGATTCTCGCGGCTTCCGAACAGGAAATCGATGATGTTTTTCTCCGTGGGCTTGCCGGGCAGCGCGTCGAACTGCTCGCGCGTGCCAAGCACCGCGATCATCAGGTCCCAGCCGGGCCGGATAGGCGCGGGCAGGTCGAGCACCAGGTGGTGCTGGACCAGCATGAGGCGCGCCGTGTTTTCGGTGCGCTCGATGTAACGCGCCAGCCAGTAGAGTCGTTCGGCGACGCGGGACAGCATTACCTCGTCTCCGTGTCGACCACCCAGGTGTCCTTGCTGCCGCCGCCCTGGGAGGAGTTCACCACCAGCGATCCCTTGCGCAGCGCGACCCGCGTCAGGCCACCGGCGGTGACGTAGTGGCTCTTGCCCTGCAGGATGAACGGCCGCAGGTCGAGATGGCGCGGTTCGATGCGGCCGTTGCACAGGGTCGGCGCGGTCGACAGGCTGAGTGCGGGCTGCGCCATGTAGTTGCGCGGGTTCTTCTTGATGAGCTCGGCGAATTTCGTGCGTTCGGCCCTGCTCGCGACCGGGCCGACCAGCATGCCGTAACCACCCGACTCGTTGGCCGGCTTGACCACCATCGTGGCGAGGTTGGCCAGCACGTGCTTGCGCTGTTGCTCGTCGACGCACAGGAAGGAGGGTACGTTGGGAATGATCGGGTCCTCGTCCAGGTAATACCGGACGATGGCCGGTACGTAGGTGTACACTACCTTGTCGTCGGCGACGCCCGCGCCCGGGGCGTTGGCCAGGGCGACCTTGCCGGCGCGCCAGGCGCGCAGCAGGCCGGGCGTGCCGAGGCAGGAATCGGGACGGAAGGCCTCCGGGTCGAGGAAGTCATCGTTGACGCGGCGGTAGATGACGTCGACCCGCTCCAGTCCCTTGATGGTCTTCATATAGACACAGTCATCCTCACCCACCACCAGGTCGGAGCCCATCACCAGCTCCGCGCCCATGCGCTGTGCCAGGTAGGAATGTTCGAAATAGGCCGAGTTGTAGATGCCCGGCGTCATGACCACGACCTCCGGGCTGCGTGACTGGCGCGGCGAGAGCGAGGTGAGCATGTCGAACAGCTGCGAGGCGTAATCGTCGACGGGCAGGATGCTGTGTCGGCTGAACAGTTGCGGCAGCACGCGCTTGGTGACGGCGCGGTTCTCCAGCATGTAGGACACGCCGGAGGGCACGCGCAGGTTGTCTTCCAGGACGTAGACCGTACCGTCGCTGTCGCGCACCAGGTCGGAACCGCAGATATGCGCCCATACGCCGTATTTCGGTTTTGCGCCGACGCACTGCGTGAGGAAATCCTTCGAGCTCTGGATGATCTCCGCAGGGAATACCTTGTCCTTGATGATTCGCTGCCTGTGGTAGATATCGTCGATGAACAGATTGAGCGCCGTCAGGCGCTGCACCAGGCCCGCCTCCAGGCGCCGCCATTCGGTGCTGGAAATGATGCGCGGGATGATGTCCATCGGCCAGGTGCGGTCGATGTTCTCGCCCTCGCTGTACACCGTGAAGCTGATGCCCATCTCCTGGATGGCCAGGTCCGCGGCCTGCTGGCGGTTGCGCAGGTGCTTCTCGGTGAGGGTCTGCAGGTAGGACACGATGCCGCGTGCGGCGGCGCGGGCATAGCCCGGCGAACTGATCAGCTCGTCGTAAAAACTGCCCGGATCGTACTGCTTCCAGTCGATTGCCTGTTTGCGGACGGCGCGCGTCACGCTGTCTGTACTCCGTTACCGGCCAAGATTCACCGCCTGCCTCTGCGAGGCCACCGGGTGGCAAGAGGCGCCATGCGACAAACTGAAGCAAGGCACATGCCATTATGCGTCGTGCTGCTAACAACCTGCAATGCTTGGCACTTTTCCGGTCACCACCGGCAGGCGGGTGCTGCCGTGAGTGTTATTGGTGCATGCCGGTCGCCAATGGTGCACGGCCGCAGACCGTGCTGCTGCACGACCCGGGATTCGCGATCCCTTGCCACCGTGGCCTGTTCGTCGTGTTGCCGGCCGTTGGCTCGCTCCGGAAGATCGGGAATTGACCCGCTTTCCTTCCTGCGAGCACAATCTCCCAAACAATAACCTGACCGGCCGGACCCCGGAAGACGGCGACCGGTATCTGCGCATTCGACGATGCCCGATGCGGCCGGGTCAAGGCAGGAGGAAAATTGAGATGCAACGCGCACTGAAGCATTTTGTCACGGCCGGATGCAGTCTGTTTCTGGCCGCGCTTACGGCCCTGCACGCCGCCCCGGGATGGGCGGGGGACGGCGGGGAGGCGGTGCCCGCCGGCACCGGGTCCGCACCGGCGCCGGTCGCGGCGCAGGGCCTGCGGGTGTACCGTGACCCGCAAACGGGGCAGATCGGACCTCCGCCCTCCGATGCGGCGCCCCCGGGACTGACCGCCGCCGAGCGGCGCATGCTCAACCGCTCCGACCAGGGGCTGCCGCCACCACGCATCCTGCCGGGCGGGGGCGTTGCCCTCGATCTCCGGGGTCGTTACCGGTCCATGGCGGTGGCCAGGGTCGGTCCCGGCGGGCAGTCCGCCGTGAACTGCGCACTCACACCGGCACAGGCCGCGGCGGTCCTGCAGGGGAACCCCCGGGCCGCGACCGGGACGGCGGAATGATGCGCCCGGACGCCGCCGGTTTGATCGTCCGGCTGCCGCTGCTGCTGGTCTGTCTGGCCATGGCACCGCCGCGGCTTCCGGCGGCCACCTTCGTGATCAACAACCAGGATGGTCCCGGTGAAGGCTTCAACGATCCCACGCCGGTCGCCCCCGTGGGCGGCAACCCCGGGACCACCCTCGGACAACAGCGCCTGAACCTGTTCCAGAAGGCGGCGTCGATCTGGGGTGCTGCGATCGAGAGCAGCGTGCCGATCATCATCCAGGCCAACTTCGATCCCCTGAGCTGCGACGCCAGCTCCGCTGTCCTGGGTTCGGCGGGCGCCACCTACATCCTCCGTAACTTCGCCGGTGCACCCGTGCCCAATACCTGGTACCACATTGCGCTGGCCAACGCGCTCGCCGGCTATGATCTGGTCACGGGTGTCGACGACATCGCAGCGACCTTCAACAGCGACCTCGACAACAACAATAACTGCCTGTCCGGGACCAACTGGTACCTCGGCTACGATCACATCCACGGCAACGACATCGACCTGCTGGTGGTGCTGTTGCACGAGTTCGCCCATGGCCTCGGCTTCTCGGGGTTCACCAACCTGACCACCGGGAGCCTTGCCAACGGCTATCCGGATATCTATTCGCGCTTCATCCTGGACAATTCCGTCGGCCTGCACTGGAACCAGATGACCAACAACCAGCGCAGGAACTCGGCCACCAACACCGGCAACGTGGTATGGGACGGTCCCGCCGTCCTCGCCGGAGCGACGGGATTCCTCAACGGCGGCACCGACCCGGCCGGCCATGCGCGCCTTTACGCCCCGGCCCAGCTCCAGACCGGTTCCTCGATTTCGCACTTCGATACCGTGGCAAGTCCGAATCTGCTCATGGAGCCCTACATCACATCGGACCTCGGCTCGGATCTCGATCTCACCGACGAACAGCTGGCCGATGTGGGCTGGACCTGGGCGGACGCGGACGGCGATGGGCTGAACTTTCCCGAGGAACAGGCGCTGGGTACGGATCCGGTGAATCCCGACACCGACGGGGACGGACTCGGCGACGGCGCGGAGGTGAACCAGTACGCCACCGATCCGCTGAATCCCGACAGCGACGGCGATTTCCTGGATGACGGTGAGGAGGTCAACGTGTACGGTTCCGATCCCAACCACGACGACAGCGGCGACCTCGCGCCACGCAACAATCCCGACGGCTCGCTCAGCGCCGGTGATCTGGCGGTGATGCTGCGACTGGTACTGGGAGTGGAAACGCCGGATACACGGGAGGCCATTCTGGCCGACATGAATCATGACAGTCTGCGGAACGCGGCCGATATCCTGCTGCTGATGACGGCGCTGGGTTTGTAGGCGGTGTCAGGTCGGGGCCATTCCGGTACCGGTATCGGGCCGAGTCTCGAATACCAACGCTGTGCCCGGCAGCATGCGGGCCACCGCCTCGTGGCGTAACGACGTAACGCCTCCAGACACTCCAGAAATCGCAGCACCCCGTCTCGTACCGGCGATCTGCCGCACGATGCGCGACCGGTGCGCGAGCCGGTCGTAAACACCCATCGACTGAATAGCGGGACCGTATTGGACTTGCCGGCACCTGAGGCCGCCGCGAGTGGGATCAGGGCAGGTGACGGAAGCGTCAGTGTTCATCCAGGGTTGACCGTGGATGGACGCAGCGCTGGGCTGTCATGTTGTCAGGTCCGGCTTCCTTATTCGACTCTTGATGGGTATCAAGATTCGCGAGAATAAATTGTAGTATAGATACCGGTAGGGATTCCCGTATATCAGTTCGCCCATGCACGACTAGACAAAAGTATATTCTACCATCAGGCCGTCGGGACGGGGGTGACGCAGAACGGCCAGGCGATAGGAGAGGACGGCGTTGCAGGCGAACCGTCGTAAACAGGCAGCACCATCAGTCGAAGGGAGGAGAATCTGATGACTTCCGAATTCAACATCCAAAACACTTTTCTGACCAGCCCATGGTGGTCCATGGGCGTGGCTGTTCCAGATGAATGCGGGCCGTGTATCAACGAGACCGCCACCCGGGCAAGGGCCGGACTCCTGAACCTGCTGTCGGGGACCACCATCTTTCTGTTGCTGGCAGCACCGGAACTGGATCCGGTTCGTTTCGTGGCGCCGTTCGTCATCTTCGACATGGTCACCGCCGCCAGCATCGGCCTGACGCCCATCAGTCCCGCCGGCATGCTGGGTACCTTGTTAACAATGAGGATCAAGCCGGTCTGGAAACCGATCAAACCGAAACGTTTTGCATGGACACTGGGGGCCACGCTGGGTATCTGTTGCCTCACCTTCTGGTTGCTGGGAATGACCGAATGGATCATAGGCGTGCTGAGCATCTGTTTTGTCCTTACCTGGCTCGAGGCCGTGATGGGATTCTGCGTGGGATGCTGGATGTATTCCCTGCTGTTCAAATGCGAAGTCTGCCAGATGAGTCATCACTGAACCTTGCCGGAGGGCATGATTATGGAACGGATACACCAGGTTGAAGTCGTCATACATGTCGATGAAGCACTCAATGAGGAGAGTCGGGCGCAGCTGATTGAAAATCTGCAGCGGCATGACGGCGTGGGGAAGGCATGTTTCACGGATGGCCGGAAACACCTCATACTGATCAACTACGATCCCGACAAGCTGCAAACGATCGATGTACTCGGTTTCGTCAAGCAGGAACGAGTCAACGCGGAACTGATCGGCATATAGCAAGCGCGCCGGTCGCGGCACGATGCAACCGCCGTGCCGGTCGTGAAATCCGTTCCGGTCCGGACAGGTGAACGGTCGCACCCCGGTGCCAGTGTGTTTCCCTGCGCTCCGGATCGCGGCGGACCCGATGCGGCGACTGTAGTTTATTGAAACCAGACCAACACTCCGGCACAGGAGAAATACCATGGCTAATGTTGACGCAGGCGTGACCCTGCATATCGATGAAAACACCACGCATGTGGAACGCGAGGATTTCCGCGACGAATTGTTGAATATGTCGGGTGTGATGGCGGCAGCCTATCATGATGAAAAACCGCATCTGATGGTCGTCGTCTATGATCCGGGGCGCGTTAAGTCCATCGAATTCGTCTCCGCCGCCAAGAACCGCGGACTGCATGCCAAACTGATCGCGTGACCGTTGGGGTCGTGGCGCATTCCACTGCCAGGCATGACCTGCATCCGTGCCTGCCGGTTCCCGCGTGAGACCGGAATGACACGCTAGTGACGTTTCGGATCCGGGTCGGGCCACCCCCCCCACGGCAGGCCGTTGCCGCTGCAGATCGCGCCCGCCTGCAGGCGCCGCCATTCCTCATCCGCGACCAGCCGCGACCGCGTCGGGAACCGCTTTCCATGTAATCCCTCGAGCGAAAACAGCCCGCTCCGTCCTTCCACCCCGTCGATGATAAGCTGGGCGTGTTTCCAGTATTCGAGCTGTGCGGCGCGCTGCGCCTTGCAGAACCGGATTTCAGCCAGCAACGCGGCTCACGCGCGGTTATGAGATAGGTTCTAGGGCCTGTTCACACTACACAGATCGCCGCGTTGCTGCCGCCAAAACGGGCCAGACAAGGCGCGAGGAGTGAGGTTTAGTTGTGCTAAATGAACGACGAGCAACGCAGACTGACCGGTTTTGGGGCGCAACCCGAAGGGACGGGGCCCCTATCGCACCTGCCGGCGTTGGTGCGCGCTGGTGTACGTCGAGTACACGTCGCTCGCACCGCCTTGTCAGGTGCGAAATGGACCTCCGTCGCGACGATTTGCGTAGTGTGAACAGGCCCTAGAAGAAACCCAGTGGCGACTCGCTGTAGCTGACCAGCAGGTTCTCGGTCTGCTGGTAATGGTCGAGCATCATCTTGCGGGTCTCGCGTCCGATGCCGGACTGCTTGCAGCCGCCGAAGGCCGCATGGGCCGGATAGGCGTGATAGCAGTTGGTCCACACGCGGCCGGTATGCCCCGATCTCGCGCGTGACGTGGCCCATGCCTGCTTCGACAGCCGCGCTGTGCCCCGCGTCGCGCCGCCGTCAACCGGTGAGCTGTCCGCGCGAGCGGACACGTTGCCGCCGCCGCGTCCGAGTTCGGACAGACGGCGTATTTGACAATGCGAGAAAACTCGAAAACACTCGCGCCGTGAAGGCAGACGATGGCAGTTTTGACGCGGATATCCGTGCCCACGATGCGGCGATGGACGACACCGGCCTCGACGTCTGGATAGGTGCCGAGCCCACCTTCACCAACCGCGACTCCGAGGCCCCGGAGTGGCTCACCGATGCCCTCGGCGCCACCAAGCAGGACTATGCCTGCCGCATCATCGACCGGCTGCGCCACAGTTATCCCGGCGCGTTCGTCCTGCGAAGCCTCGGGCGCCAGTATCCCGGGGAAACGTGTCCGCGCTGGAGCCTGGGGCTGTACCGGCGCCGCGACGGTCAGGCGCTGGCCGATCGATTGCCGGTAGACCCCCTGGGCGCTTCGATTCCCTGTGAGGCAGGATGCCTGAGGGCTTTCTGGCACGCCCTGACCGCGGCACTCGACCGGGACGGCTGGGCGGCGGCGGGTTTCGAGATCGACGGGGGGATGGGCCTGCGCGTACTGTTCCGCGCCGATGCCCAACCGCCGGTGGCCGACCCGACGCACGATCCGCGTCTCGTCCGGCCGTCATGGCATGCGCAGTCGCTTGCACCCGATGGCATGACGGACGATCTGGCCGGCGAGGGGCTGTATCTGGTCGCGCTCGGCTGCGAACCCGTCGGACCGGCTGACGAACTGCAGCCCTGCATAGAGCTGCCGGCGTTCGGGGAGGTCGCACTGTTCCTGGCCTTCGTCCGGCGGGTCGCACAGGCGGCAGGCGAGGTGGAACTGACCGCCCTGGTCTGGCGGGGCTGCCCACCGCCCGTGGACAGGACGGTTGCCTGGACCACGCTGACACCGGACCCGGCGGTGCTGGAAGTCAACGAGGCGCCCGCGTCCACCGTCGCGGAATTCCTGGACGGCAGCCGCCGGCTATACGCCCTGGTTGCGGCCGAGGGCCTGGCGCCGTACCGGTTGCAGTACGACGGCACCGTGTCCGACAGCGGCGGGGGCGGCCAGTTTACTCTCGGGGGGCCGACGCCCGTACACAGCCCGTTCTTCGTCGCACCCCAGCTCCTGGCCCGCATGGTCGTCTATTTCAATCACCATCCGGCGCTTTCCTACTGGTTTGCGCCGCTGTATATCGGCAGTTTCAGCCAGTCGCCCCGTGCGGACGAAAACGTACGCGAGTCGTTCAGCGAACTGCAGGTGGCGCTGCAGCAGCTGGGGGCGACGTCCGACCCGGACCCCGATTTCATCTGGCGTAGCCTCAGCCCGTTTCTGGTCGACACCTCCGGCAATGCCCACCGCAGCGAGATCAACATCGAAAAACTCTGGAATCCCTATCTGCCCGGCCGGGGCCGGCTCGGACTGGTTGAATTGCGCGCCTTTCGCATGGCCATCGATGCGGAATCCGCGGCCGCCATCGCCGCCATGCTGCGTGCGCTCACGGCGATGTTGAGTCGCCGGGATCCCGGCCGGCAGCTGATCGAGTGGGGCAACCGTCTGCACGACCGGTTCGCACTGCCGTTTTTCCTGCGCCAGGATCTGGATGCGGTGTTCGAGGATCTGGACGCTGCCGGACTGCGGCTCGGGACAGCCATCACCGAGCGCCTGTGTGCCGATCACTGGCGGCATCTCGGGCATGTCGAGTTCGCCGGATGCCGGCTCGACGTCGATCAGGCGATCGAATTCTGGCCCTTGCTGGGTGATGCCGCCATGCAGTCGGGCGGTTCGCGCCTGGTCGATGCCAGTACGTCACGCCTGCAGATCACCTTGCGACCCGGCAACGGTCGCGCGGACGGCCTGGAGGGCTGGCGGCTGCTGGCCAACCGCTACCGCGTGCCCCTGCGACGGGAACGGGATGCTGCGGGTACGCTGTTCATCACGGGGCTGCGCTTCCGCGCCTTTGTCCCCTGGATCGGCCTGCATCCGGGACTCGACGCTCAGGGACCGGTCGTGCTTAGCCTCCTGCCGCCTGGCGCGGAGCAGGGTCTGCGCGTCACCCTGCACGACTGGCAACCGCAGGGACAGGCCTACAACGGCCTGCCCGATTCCCTGGCAGAGGCGCGTCGCCGTCTGGGCGAGCGCTTTGTCGCGGAGGCGATCGCGGCCGACGCCGTGCCCGAGGGCATCGCGCCGCCGGCAGAATCCACCAGCGAGTACTGTTTCGACCTCCGGCGCACCTGACGGCCGGGCACGGACCGGCTCAGGACAGGTTCGCCGGGGTCCCGAACGTATCCGGCAGACGTTCGACGTCGACCGACACCTGCGGACGGTGCCCCGGGTCACCACCGAACAGCACGCCCTTGAGCGGCGTAACGTCGGCATAGTCGCGTCCCCAGGCCGTGGTGACGTGCCGGTCCAGCGGCACCCCGTTGTTGGTGGGGTCGAAATCGTGCCAGCCGGCCCCGGGCAGGTAGACCGAGAACCAGGCGTGCGACTCGTCGGTACCTCGCTGCTTGACCTGCCCCGGCGGGGGCAGGGTTTCCAGGTAACCGCTCACGTAACGTGCGGCCAGTCCGAGGCTGCGCAGGCAGGCGATACCCAGGTGGGCGAAATCCTGGCAGACCCCGCGCCGGTTGGCGAATACCTCCGACAGCGGCGTGGCGACGGTGGTGAAGCCCGGGTCGTAGACAAATTCACGATGGACGCGTTCGACCAGGTCGCGGACCGACTCCAGCAGGGGACGGCCGGGCGGAAACGAGCTGGCCGCGTATCCGGCCAGTTCCTCCCCCGTGGGCGCCAGGGGCGAATCGAGCACGAACTGCCGGTTCTCGCGTGCGCTTTCCGTGCGGTGTTCCGCCAGGCGCGACCTGACCTCGTCCCAGGGGATGTCGCTTTCCAGCGCCAGCTGACCGGTGGCGGGATAGAGCTCGATCTCGCTGGTGGCCGTGACCGTCAGCATCTGGTGCGGCTGCTGGATGGAGAAATAACTGACGTGGTTGCCGAAGTAATCCGTGTGCTCCGCGAGATCCATCGGCAGGGGATCGATTTCCAGGCCGTGACCCAGGCACTGCTGGGTGGCCAGGTTGCGGGGTCGCAGATGGGCCAGGTTGTGGCACAGACTGACCGTGATCCCGTACCGGTACTCGGTCTTGTGCACGATACGGTATTTCATCGCCGTCACGGTTCTTCCTCGACCAGCTGGTAGGGGCGCCCGGCATGGGTGAAATAGGTCGCGGTGAGGGCGTTGGAGGCGTCGCCGAGGCTCTGACCGAGACCGGAGAGCAGGGTCTCGAGACGCGGTCGGCGGTCGCCGTCGCTCTCCGCGAGTTCTTCCACGTTCGACAGCCCGAGTTGCGTGGTGGCCTCGAGCACCAGCCGCATCTCCTGCTTGTAGGGTCGCCCGCCCTGTTCCGGCAGCACGGCGAGATGCTGCCGTGCCGCGTTCAGCTGATAGACGAGCGAGCGGCTGTTGGTCTCGTCCAGCAGCAGCAGGTCGAGCGCGGCCTCGAGCTGCGGCCGGTGACGGTAGCGCCGGTGGTAGAGCGTGAAACTCTCGGTGACGGCCAGCATGGACTCCAGCAGCATGACCTCGACCTCCGGTGCCACGCGCGGCGCCAGCACGGCACGCAACAGCGCGGTCTGCTGCAGGGAGCGTTCGATGCGCCTGCCCAGGTTGAAGAAATGCCAGCCGAGATCCCGGCTCATACTCTCGCTGACCGCGCCGGCGATTGCCATCAGGGCGGTGATGATGCGGTCCTGCGCGTCCTGCAGGATCTGCACATCGGCGGTTGCACCGCGCGCCAGGCCGGCCAGTTCGTCTCCGATGTCATTGAACACCCGCCTTGTGTCGCTGGTCGTCAGGTTGCGGACCGCGTAGGCCGCATTGAGGCAGGCCGCGAGGTTGGCGGCCAGTGTGCCGGTGCGCTGCGGGTTGCAGATCAGGTCGATGAGTTCCTTCAGCGGGTTGGCCAGACGCGCATCCGCGCCGTTACCCGTGAAGCCGGGGTAGGTCATGGTCATGTGGGTCAGACCCCGCAGCAACCAGGCCAGGGTTTCCTGGGAAACCGCATCCGCCGCGAGTTGCAGGGTCTCGTTACGGCGGTTGTGGATGGCGCGTATCAGGCGGATCATGTCCTCGGCGCGTTCGGCATAGCGTGCCAGCCAGAACAGGTTCTCGGCGGCAAGACCCGGCAGCGTTTCCTGCACTGGCGTGAAGGCGGCCTTGCCCTGGGGCAGCAACGTAACGACCTGTTCGGGTTCCGAGGCCAGCACCCAGGTGTCCTTGCTGATCGCGCCGGCCTGGTTGGAGACGATCCGGCTCTCCGGCGTCCCACCGACGCGCGTCAGTCCGCCCGGCATGACCACGAAACTCTCCTGGTCGGCGGCCAGGAAGGTGCGCAGGACGCCCTGGCGCGGTTCCAGCCGGCCGTCGTTCAGGGTCGGTGCCGAGGATGGCATCAGGCGCTCCTGGCCGATGTACTGGTGGGGCCGCGCCTTGATCCGCTCGCGCCAGGCTGCCAGCTGCTTCTCGTCGAGCTGGTCGCCGAACACCGGTCGGCTGCCCCGGTTGACAGGACGCAGCACCAGGGTGGCGAGGTTGGCCAGCACGTAGTCGAGTTCCAGCGGCTGGCCGCACCACCACGTGGCGACCGACGGCAGTCGCAGCTGCTGTCCGAGCAGCTGCTTTGCGAGCCGGGGCAGGAAGGCCATCAGTCCGGGGCTTTCCAGTATTCCCGCACCGATGGGATTGGCGATGGCAACGCGTCCCCGGCGAACCACTTCCAGCAGCCCGGGGACACCGAGCAGGGAATCGGGGCGCATTTCCAGCGGGTCGCAGAAATGTTCGTCGACCCGCCGCAGGATCACGTCCACCGGTGTCAGCCCGTTGACGGATTTGAGCCAGACACGGCCGTCGCGCACGGTCAGGTTGGCACCTTCGATGAGGGTGTAGTCGAGGTAGTTGGCCAGGTAGAGGTGTTCGAAATAGGTTTCGTTGTGCGGTCCGGGTGTCATGATCACCACGCGCGGATCCTCGCGCGCGGCGTCGGGTGCCAGGCTCGCCAGCGATTCGCGCAGGCGCCGGAAGAACGGGGCCAGCCGGTGCGGGTGGGAGTCGCGGAACAGGCTGGGGATCAGGCGCGACATCACGGTGCGGTTTTCCAGGGCATACCCCAGGCCCGATGGGACCTGCGTGCGGTCCTTGAGAACCCGGAACCGGCCATCGGCGCAGCGTACCAGGTCCGCGGCGTACAGGTTCAGCCCCGGCGGCCGGCCCGGCGGAGGCACGACGCTGGGACGCTGGAAACCGGGATCGCCGTACACCAGGTCCGGCGGGAGCAGGCCCTTCCGGATAAGGTTGCACGGTCCATAGAGATCCTGCTGGATCAGGTTGAGCAGTTCCGCACGCTGCACCAGGCCGGACTCGATACCGGCCCATTCGCTGCTGCTGACCAGCAGCGGCACCGGATCGAGCTGCCAGGCCCGGTTGAGACCGTCGTCCGTGCCGTAGACATTGTAGGTGGCGCCGTCGCTGCGCAGCATCCGGATCGTGTCGTGCTGGCGCTGTTGCAATACGGCGGGGCCCATGGCGTCCAGCGCGCTGATCAGGTACCGCCAGTGCTTGCGTACCGCGCCGTCCCCGGTGCACATCTCGTCATAGCCGGAAGGCAGCCTGGCGTAGGCCGGGCAGGCCGGATTAGGTTCGGCGGCGCTCATAGGTCAAATATCAGTCACATCTGCCACTGCGTCTCAGGTCCAGGGTGAAAGGATACTCCGGATTGATTTCCTCCACAGGGGGGGCCATGGGCCCCGGGACATGGCCTTCCGGGTAGAAACGCGCCAGCTGCGCCTGTTCCGGCGGTGGACGCAGCGGCCCCGCGCTGTGGCCATGGTCCCAGAAACGGCTGATGCGGCGGGATTCGGCCTCGTAGGCGTTGACCGGGAATACGTCGTAGTTGCGGCCGCCCGGGTGCGACACGTGATAGGTGCAGCCCCCGATGGAGCGCCCGTTCCAGGTGTCGATGATGTCGAAGACCAGCGGCGAGTGGACACCGATGGTGGGATGCAGCGCCGACGGGGGCTGCCAGGCGCGGAAACGCACGCCCGCCACGTACTCACCGTGGGTGCCGGTGCCGCGCAGCGGCACCCGGCGGCCGTTGCAGGCGACCACGTAACGGCTTTCCGTAAGACCGCTGACCTTGATCTGCAGACGCTCCACCGAGGAATCCACGAAGCGCGCGGTACCCAGGTTGCTCATCTCCTCGCCCAGCACGTGCCAGGGCTCCAGGGCGGCATGGAGATCGAGCTGGATATCCTGCACGCTGACCGAGCCGACGTGCGGGAACCGGAACTCCAGGAACGGCGCCAGCCATTCCAGCTGGAACGGGTAGCCGGCATCCTGCAGCTCGCATGCCACGTCCTTCATGTCGGCCCACACATAGTGGGGCAGCATGAAGCGGTCATGCAGCGCGGTGCCCCAGCGCACCAGCCGGTGGCGGTAGGGCTGCTTCCAGAAGCGCGCGATCAGGGTGCGCAGCAGCAGCATCTGCACCAGGCTCATGCGCGCGTGCGGCGGCATCTCGAAGGCACGGAACTCCACCAGCCCCAGACGTCCGGACGGCGAATCGGGCGAGTAGAGCTTGTCGATGCAGAATTCGGCCCGGTGGGTGTTGCCGGTGATGTCCACCAGCAGGTTGCGCAGCAGCCGGTCCACCAGCCAGGGTTCGGCCACCTCGCCGTCGGGCATCTGCTGAAAGGCGATCTCCAGCTCGTACAGGTTCTCGTCCCGGGCCTCGTCGACCCGTGGTGCCTGGCTGGTCGGACCGATGAAGATGCCCGAAAACAGGGTGGACAGTCCGGGATGATGCTGCCAGTAGGTCAGCAGGCTGCGCAGCAGGTCGGGACGGCGCAGGATCGGACTGTCGGCCGGGGTGGCACCGCCGATGGTGACATGGTTGCCGCCGCCGGTACCCGTGTGGCGGCCGTCCTGCATGAATTTTTCCGTGGCCAGCCGGGCCAGGCGTGCCTCGGCGTAGAGGAGCTCGGTATTCTCGACCAGCTCCTGCCAGGTGGACGCCGGGTGGATGTTGACCTCGATCACGCCCGGGTCGGGTGTCACGGCGAGCTTGCGCAGTCGCCAGTCGCGCGGCGGTTCGTAGCCCTCGATGCGCACCGGTATCTCCAGGTCCGCCGCGGTCAGTTCCACTGCGGCGAGCAGGTCCAGGTAATGCTCGAGGTGGGTGAGCGGCGGCATGAATACCCGGAGTTTGCCCGACCGCGCCTCGACGCACAGGGCGGTGTGGATCACCTCAATCCGTCGCCGCGCGCGCGCGGCGTTATCCGCCGGCTCCTGCTGCACGATTTCCGGGTGGGCCATGCGGGTCGTCTCGAAATGGCTGTAGCGGCGGGTCACCTCGCCGTAGAAGTCCCCCAGGTCCGGGCGCGGCTCGAACAGGTCGCGTTCCGGTTCGATGTCGCGCGCCTCCTCGGCCACCCAGGGCAGGGCCTCCAGCGGCAACCGCAGTCCCAGGGGCGAATCGCCGGGCGTCAGGAACAGGTGATCGCGGCGGAAGGTCCAGCGGCAGCTCTGCCAGCTGCCGCGGGCCTCGTCCCAGCGCAATGGCAGGGCGTAGCCGGCGGGCTTGCCGAGGTCGCCGGCGAGCAGCTTCACCAGCCGGCGCCGCTCGTCCGGTTGTTTCAGGTCGCTTCCCAGCAGGTCGACGTTGTCCGGCTGGCCGCCGTCCTTCCACAGGTAATACAGGGCGTCCTCGTAGGCAGGAAGCAGATAGTCCTCGGCCAGGCCCAGGCGTCGCGTCAGTTCCGAGGCGAAGCGCTGTGCATCCCCGGGGCCGCAACCGTATTCGATGCCGTCGCGCGCGAGCAGCTCCGGATCACGCCAGACCGGCGCGCCGTCGACGCGCCAGAAGCAGTTCAGCGCCCAGCGCGGTATCGGTTCGCCCGGATACCATTTGCCCTGGCCATGGTGCAGCAGACCGCCGGGCGCGAAGCGCCGCCACAGACGCGCGAGCAGGTCGCCGGCGCGCTCGCGTTTGTGCGCGCCGAGCGCGGCATCGTTCCACTCGGGCGACTCCATGTCATCGATGGAGACGAAGGTGGGTTCGCCGCCGAGGGTGAGGCGCACGTCGTCCGCCGCCAGGTCGGCATCGACCTTGCGGCCCAGGGCCTGTATGGTTTCCCACTGGGCTTCGTTATAGGGCTTGGTGACGCGCGGATCCTCGTGCAGTCGCGACACGCTGTTGCTGAAGCGGAATGCGACCTCGCACTTTTCGGTGGTGCCGGTGATCGGCGCGGCGCTGACGGGATGGGGCGTGCAGGCCAGCGGGATATGGCCCTCGCCGGCGAACAGGCCCGAGGTCGGATCCAGGCCGAGCCAGCCGGCGCCCGGCACGTAGACCTCGGCCCAGGCGTGAAGGTCGGTGAAATCGTGGTCGGTGCCGGCCGGCCCCTCCAGCGGTTTTTCGTCCGGTGTCAGCTGCAGCAGGTAGCCGGAGACGAAGCGCGCCGCCAGGCCGAGATGCCGTAGGATCTGCACCAGCAGCCAGCCGGTGTCGCGGCAGGAACCCAGTGCCTTTTCCAGCGTTTCCTCGCAGCGCTGGATGCCAGGTTCCATGCGGATGGTGTAGTCGATGTCATGCTCGAGCCGCTGGTTGACATCCACCAGGAAGTCGTTCACCTCCTGCCGTGACCGGTCGACGCGGGACAGCCAGCGCTGCAACAGCGGCCCGTTCTCGGTGATCTCCAGGTAGGGTGCCAGATCCTTGCGCAGGTCGGGCGGGTATTCGAAGGGATAGTGTTCCGCGTACTTTTCCACGAAAAAATCGAAGGGGTTGATGACCACGATCTCGGCCACCAGATCCACCTCGAACGACAGTTTAAGCACCGGCTCGGGGAACACCAGGCGGGCGAGGTAATTACCGAAGGGATCCTGCTGCCAGTTGATGAAATGCGGCCTCGGGAGCACCTTCAGGGAATAGGACTCGATCGGCGTGCGCGTGTGCGGTGCCGGGCGCAGGCGGACGATGTGGGGCGATACCCTGACCGGCCGGTCGAATTGGTATTCCGTCAAGTGATTGATTGCAATGCGTATCGCCATGTCTCAAGCGCCTGGGTCCCATGTTCAAACGTAGTCACCATAGCACGGATCGATTGTCCGTCATGGTCATGTGTCCGTGTGGATGTTGAGTTCGAAATCCATCCGTGACGGCGTTGGATCGCCGTAATACGTGCCTTCCACCGGCAGGGTTCCGGCCGCCCGGCCGCAAGCGGCAAGCGCCACGTGGGCATCCGCAACGGCTCTGCCGTGGGTGGGATCGTAACCACGCCAGCCGCCTCCCGGTATATAGACCTCCGGCCAGGCGTGCAGGTGGCGGTGCTCCCCGGGGGGGTCCGCGTGGGCCTGGTAGCCGCTGACGAAGCGCGCCGCGATACCCTGAGTCCGGCAGACGGCGATGAACAGCACCGCCAGGTCGCGGCAGGCTCCCCGGCGGTAGGTCAGGGTGAATTCAGGCCGCTGCGGCGCGCCCTGGTCGCGGATGACCCTTTCGAAACCGGTATGCAGGTAACCGTTCAGGGTATCGAGGAATGCCAGGGTGTGGTTGCCCGCCTGCCGGGTGAGATGTGCGGCCAGCTCCGCAACCGCGGGAGCGGGGGAGGCATCCCGCAGATAGGTCGCCAGCAATGCGGCATCGCCCCGATCGTACGCGACGGGCAGGGCGGTCGCCGGGTTGTCCACGATGTAGTCGTAGGGGTTGTCCCGCAGGGTCTCGATCTGGCAGGTGGTCTCGATGCGCAGAGCGGTCGTGGTGCCGGTGAACCACAGGCGCATGACCGGATTGCCATCGGCATCGAGGACGTTCGATTGCAGTTGGGGTTGCGGACGTATGCTGCAGCGGAAGTTCAGCAGCCGCTGGTTGCCGTCGGTGCGGGGAAAAAGCCGTACGGTATGCGGCCCGAGGCTGACCGGCGCGTCGTAGCGGTAGGTGGTGATATGCCGGATTTCGAAATGCACGCGCGTGTGTCTTCTGCTCTCACTGGTCATGGCGGCATGCAGGCCCCGCCTCCCGAGCGTAACCTCCGGAGGAATGGTGCGCGCTGTCGCCCGGATTCCTGCTGCTGTTGCAGCTACCAGCCACACAGGCAAGAACTACGCCATTCGGGATACGGGCCGGGTTTCCTGCCGATACGGCAGGTTATCAAGGAATTGCACACCGGCTGCCGGAGGCGCCCGGGGTCCGGCGCGCATCTCCTGCACGCTTCTGAAGCCGCACGCCACGCCTTGCACCATATTGGGACCGCTCGCCGGGATTGTGCCACCCCTTATCGGCACGCGCCGGGTGCGGCGCGGCAGTCCGTTTTTTTCCGTGAACCGTCTGCCGGGAGGCCTGTGCGGCCACACCCTTGCGTGTGCCGGTGTGGCGTTTACCCGCTAAGGCGCTGTAAATAGTGCGGTGTCTGACAGATGGGCCTGTCATCCAGGCCGGATAAACGGGTCCATCCGCCCGGCCCCGATCGTGTCGAGCAGTCGTGACCGCGCGGATGGCACGCTGTTTGCTGCATACGCCCGTGTATGAAGATGGGCGCGACATCGACCCCGACGCCGACGATCCCGGCAACGTCCGGAACGTCGCGATGACCGGCGCTCGCGCTCAGGCCCTGGCCGGCCGGCAGCGGTGGACGCGTCAGGATCTGAGGACGGCACAAAGGCCGGATCGGCTTCGCTGCCCGCATGCACCGCCCCGGCTCGAGGGCCGGGGTATTCCGGCAGGGCTTTGGTGATATGGCGATTTGGTGGAAAGACTATTCAGGCAATGATGCCTACGACGAACTGATCACGCCGGCCGGGCATGCCCGCAAGGCGGCCCAGCAAGCCGTGCGCTACCTCAGTTCGCTGAGCGACGTGGAATGGGGCGAGCGCCGCGATGCCGCGGAACTGGCCATGCGCGTCATGGGAATCACCTTCACCGTCTACAGCAACGAGACCGGGATCGACCGTGTCTGGCCGTTCGATATCATTCCGCGCATCATCCCCGCCCGCGAGTGGCGCACCACCGAGGCCGGACTCATCCAGCGCGCAACCGCGCTGAACAGCTTCATCGCCGACATCTACGGTGAACAGCGCATCATCAGGGACGGGATCTTTCCGCGTGAACTGCTCGCCGAGTCGGTCAATTTCCGCAAACAGTGCGTCGGGGTCCGCCCTCCGCTCGACATCTGGGCGCATATCTGCGGCAGCGACCTGGTGCGCGACCGCGACGGGAAATTCTACGTGCTGGAAGACAACCTGCGGGTTCCCTCCGGCGTCTCCTACATGCTGGAGAACCGCCTGGTCATGAAGCGCGTCTTTCCCGAACTGTTCGAGGAGGTCAGCATCCTGCCGGTCGATGGTTATCCCACACGGCTGTTCGACACCCTGGCCTCCCTGTCGCCGCGGCCGGCCGATTTCCCGACGGTCGTCGTGCTGACGCCGGGGATCTATAACTCCGCGTACTTCGAGCATTCCTATCTGGCTCAGCAGATGGGCGCGGAACTGGCGGTCGGCAGCGACCTGGTGGTGAGGGACGACGATTGTGTCTACCTGCGCACCGTCGGCGGGCTGGAGCGGGTGGACGTCATTTACCGGCGGGTCGACGACATATTCCTCGATCCCGAGGTCTTCCGCCCCGATTCCATACTCGGGGTGCCCGGCCTGATGCGTGCCTGGCGTACGGGCAACGTGGCAATCGCCAACGCCCCCGGTGCCGGGGTCGCGGACGACAAGGTCGTGTATGCCTTTGTGCCGGCGATGATCCGCTACTACCTCGATGAAAAGCCGATCCTGCCCAATGTCGAAACCTACCTGTGCATGGACAAGCAACAGCGCGGCTACGTGCTCGCCAACCTCGACAAGCTGGTGGTCAAACCCGCCAACGAATCGGGCGGCTACGGCATGCTGGTCGGGCCGTACGCCAGCAAGGCGGAACAGCAGAAATTCGCGGAACTCATCGAGGCGAAACCGCGCGACTATATCGCCCAGCCGACGCTGGCGCTGTCCACGGCCCCGACCCTCTGCGACGGGCACATCGAGCCGCGGCATATCGACCTGCGTCCCTTCATCCTGTCCGGGCAGACCAGCCACGTCACGCGTGGCGGTCTGACGCGGGTGGCGCTCAAGAAGGGGTCGCTCGTGGTGAATTCATCGCAGGGCGGCGGCAGCAAGGATACCTGGATCGTGGATACGGAGAAGAGCTGACCATGCTGCTGTCCGGAGTCGCAGAGCATATCTACTGGATGTCCCGCTATATAGAACGGGCGGAGAACACCGCGCGCATCATACTCGTGCACAACAACCTGATGCTCGATATGCCACGCCGGATCGCCATCGGCTGGGATCCGCTGGTCTATATCATGGGGGCGATGGACGAGTTCGCGCAACGCCACGAGGAGGCCAGCGAGCGCAACGTGGTGCGTTTCCTGGTGTCCGACAAGGCCAATCCCAGCTGTATCACCGCCTCGCTGGAACAGGCGCGCGAGAACCTGCGTACCGTGCGTTCCATCGTGCCGCGCGCCGCCTGGGAGACCCTGAACGACCTCTACGAGTACTCCCGGGAAAATGCGACCAACGGCATCAATCGCCGTGGGCGCTACGCCTACATGAAGCGGGTGGTGGACTCCTGCCAGTTACTGGCCGGCAAGCTGTCCGGCACCATGAGCCATGACATGGCCTACGAGTTCCTGCGCATCGGACGCTTCATGGAGCGTGCCGATATGACCAGTCGTGTCATCGATGTCCGGGCCACCAATCTGCTGCCCAGCCAGACCGACGAACTCAAGCCCTTCGACGACATCCAGTGGAAAAGCGTGCTCGACCTGCTGATCGCCTACCAGATGTACCGGCGCCGCGTGCATGTGGGTGTACGCGCCAAGGAGGTGCTGCGCTTCCTGCTGCAGGAGGCGGAGTTCCCGCGTTCGATACATTTCTGTCTGGCCGAGGTCGACGGCTGCCTGCGTCGTCTGCCCGGCAACGACGCGGTGCTCCGGGCGCTCGGGCGCGCACAGCGCATGGCACAGGCGTACAGGATCGCGGACAGCGACACCGTCGGTTTGAACGGTTTCATCGACGAGCTGCAACTGGTGCACAAGGAGGTGCATGAACAGCTCGCGTCAAGCTACTTCGATGTGCCGCAGGAAGTCGCCTGACAGGGTGTCACAGTGATCCGTGCCGTCTAGGCGCCTGTTTGCAAAAGATAAGTTCCCGATACCGCTAGCGGTGTCCTGACTGCAGAGACTGCAGTAACATAAGTGCTGGAATGGTTATGATCACGCATGACGGCAGCGGGCTGTACCAGCCGGCGTTCGAACATGACGGTTGCGGGTTCGGCCTGATTGCACAGATGGACGGAATACCCGGGCATGATCTGGTGCACCGGGCGATCGGTGCCTTGTCGCGCCTGACCCACCGCGGTGCCGTCGCGGCGGACGGCAAGAGCGGTGACGGTTGCGGCCTCCTGATGAAACTGCCGCACGCCTTCCTGCAGGGTGTCGCGCGCGAGGCGGGCATCGAGCTTTCGTCCCGGTATGCGGTGGGTATGGTGTTTCTCAACCGCGATCCTGAACGCGCCGCTGCCGCACGCTGGCGACTGAAGTTCGAACTCGAGACCCAGGAACTGGCACTCGTCGGCTGGCGCAGCGTTCCCGTCGAACCGGCGGCCTGCGGTCAGCGTGCGCTGGAGAGCCTGCCCGTGATCGAGCAGGTGTTCGTCAACGCACCGCCGAGCCTGCCGGAGGATGAGCTGGAGCGGCGCCTGTACATCGCCCGGCGCCGCGCCAAGAAGGCGCTCAGAGACGAGGACGCCACCTTCTACGTCGCGTCGCTGTCCTGCCGGGTGATCTGCTACAAGGGCCTGGTGATGCCGCATAACCTGCCGGTGTTCTATCCCGACCTGCGTGACTCGCGCCTCGAATCCTCGCTGTGCGTATTTCACCAGCGCTTCTCCACCAACACCTGGCCGGAGTGGCGGCTCGCGCAGCCGTTCCGCTACCTGGCGCACAACGGCGAAATCAATACCATCCAGGGCAACCGTAACTGGGCGCACGCGCGCAGCCACAAGTTCGAGACACCGCTGATTCCCGATATGGATGCCATACGGCCCTGGGTGTCGATGTCGGGCTCGGATTCCTGCAGCCTGGACAACATGCTGGAGGCGCTGTTGGCCGGCGGCATGGATATCTTTCTGGCCATGCGCATCCTCATCCCGCGCGCCTGGCAGAACATCGAGACCATGGATCCCGATTTGCGGGCGTTTTACGAATACCACTCCATGCACATGGAACCCTGGGACGGGCCGGCCGGGATCGTCCTTACCGACGGCCGCTACGCCGCCTGCGTGATGGATCGCAACGGACTGCGGCCGGCGCGTTACGTGATCACCCGCGACCGGTGCATCACGCTGGCCTCGGAGGTCGGGGTGACCGAACACGAACCACGGGACGTCGTCGCGCGCGGCCGACTGGCCCCCGGCGACATGATGGCGGTGGATACGCAGACCGGCCGGCTGCGGACGCCGGAAATGATCGAGGACGATCTGAAGGGCCGCTGGCCATGCCGCAAATGGCTGCAGCAGCATGCCGTGCGCCTGGAATCGCGCCGCGACGAGGAGGCGCGGCACTGCCGGCAGGCGGTACCCGGACGACTCAAGGCCTGCCAGAAGATGTTTCAGGTCACGCTGGAGGAACTCGACCAGGTCCTGCGCGTGCTGGCCGAAGGGGCACAGGAGGCGATCGGTTCCATGGGCGACGATACCCCCTTGCCGGTACTGTCACGCCAGATCCGCTCGCTGTACGACTCTTTCCGGCAGCAGTTCGCACAGGTCACCAATCCGCCGATCGATCCCTTGCGCGAGCAGATCGTCATGTCGCTGGAGACCTGTTTCGGCGTCGAACGGAACCTGTTCGTCGAGGACCCGCAGCACGCCGCGCGCCTGATGGTCAACAGCCCGGTATTGTCGGGGAGCAAGTTCAGCCAGCTGCTGGAACAAACGGACCCGCGCTACCGGCACGTCCGTATCGACCTGAACTACGGGCGCGAACTCGAGCTGCCGGGTGCGCTGGAGTCCATTGCCGAACGGGCGGTCGAACAGGTTCGGCGGGGAAAGTGCATCCTGGTCCTGTCGGACCGGGACATCGGCCCGGATCGCCTGCCCGTCCATGCGCTGCTGGCGACCGGCGCGGTGCACCACCGCCTCATCGAGGCCGGACTGCGTTGCGACGCCAACCTGGTGATCGACACCGGCACCGCCCGAAACCCGCACGAGTTCGCGGTGCTGATCGGATTCGGTGCCACCGCGGTTCATCCCTGGCTGGCCTGTCACTGCATCGCCGACCAGCTCGGCGGCGCGGATGCCGGTGACGAGGCCGTCGCCGCCGCGCTCCAGTCCTATCGCCGCGGGATCAACAAGGGTCTGTACAAGATCCTTTCCAAGATGGGCATCTCGACCATCACCAGCTACCGCGGCGCGCAACTGTTCGAGGCCATCGGGCTGCATCGCGAAGTCATCGATCGGTGTTTCAGCGGTACGCCGTGCCGCCTGCAGGGTGCCGGCTTCGAGGAACTCGAGGCGGACCAGCGCCGCCTGGCGGCTGCCGCCTGGGACGGGCGCCGGGAGCTGGAGGTGGGCGGACGGCTGAAGTTCTCCGCCGGCGGGGAGTCGCATGCCTTCAATCCGGATGTCGTCACGAGCCTGCACCGGGCCGTGGCCAGCGGCGACTACCGGGACTACCGGCGCTACGCGACGCTCATCAACGACCGCCCGGCGCTGGTGCTGCGGGACCTGCTCGGCATCCGGGATGATACCGGGGCCATACCGGTCGAGGAGGTCGAACCCGCCGAGGCCATCGTCACGCGTTTCGAGACCGGTGCGATGTCCCTGGGTGCCCTGTCGCCGGAAGCGCACGAGACGCTGGCCATCGCCATGAACCGCCTGGGCGGCCGTTCCAATTCCGGCGAGGGCGGCGAGGATGCGCTGCGCTTCGGTACCGAGCGTGTTTCGAGGATCAAGCAGGTGGCGTCCGGCCGCTTCGGCGTCACGCCGCATTACCTGGTCAATGCCGACGTGCTGCAGATCAAGATCGCGCAGGGCGCCAAGCCCGGTGAAGGCGGACAGCTCGCCGGCCGGAAGGTCAACGAGCTGATCGCCCGCCTGCGGCATGCGGAAGTGGGTACGCCGCTGATCTCGCCCCCGCCGCATCACGACATCTATTCGATCGAGGACCTGGCGCAGCTGATCTTCGATCTGAAACAGGTCAACCCGGCGGCCCTGGTTTCCGTCAAGCTGGTCTCCGAGGCCGGCGTCGGCACCATCGCCGCCGGCGTCGCCAAGGCCTACGCCGACCAGATCACCGTCTCCGGTTACGACGGCGGGACCGGTGCCAGCCCACTGTCGTCCGTGAAGTACGCCGGCAGTCCGTGGGAACTGGGCCTGCGCGAGACGCACCAGATCCTGCGCGCCAACGACCTGCGTGAGCGCGTGCGGCTGCAGGTCGACGGCGGGATGAAAACAGGTCTGGACGTCGTCAAGGCCGCGCTGCTGGGCGCGGAGAGTTTCGGGTTTGGCACTGCTCCGTTGATCGTCATGGGTTGCAAATACCTGCGTATCTGTCACCTGAACAACTGCGCGACCGGCGTGGCGACCCAGGACCCCGTGCTGCGGGAGCTGCATTTCCGCGGCGAGGCGGAGAAGGTGATGATGTATTTCCGCTGGGTGGCGCAGGAGGTGCGCGAGTGGATGGCCGGTCTCGGAGTGCGCCGCTTCGACGATCTCGTCGGCCGCACGGACCTCCTGCGCCTGCTGCCCGGGCAGACCGGCAAGCAGAGCCGGCTCGATCTGCGGCCGCTGCTCAACGACGCCGACGTCGCCGCGGACAAGCCGCGCTATTGCCTGCAGACTCGCAACGATTCTTTCGACAAGGGGGAAATGGCCGAAGCGATGGTCCGTGACATGCTGCCCCTGATCGAGGCGGGCAGGGGCGGCGAATTCCATTACCCCGTCCGCAACGACAACCGCTCGATCGGCGCCCGCGTATCGGGTGAAATCGCGCGGCGCTACGGTGACGAGGGTCTCGAGGACAGTCCGCTGGTGGTGCGTCTGCGCGGCACCGCCGGCCAGAGCCTCGGCGTGTGGAACGCCGGCGGCCTGCACCTGTACCTGGAAGGGGATGCCAACGATTACGTCGGCAAGGGCATGGCCGGCGGAAAGATCGTCGTCTATCCGCCGAATGCGAGCGCCGGCCCGAGCCGGGAGAACGTCGTCATGGGCAATACCTGCCTGTACGGGGCCACCGGCGGCCGCCTGTACGCGGCAGGCAGGGTGGGCGAGCGCTTCGCCGTGCGCAATTCGGGTGCGATCGCCGTTGTCGAGGGCGCCGGGGACCACTGCTGCGAGTACATGACCGGCGGCATCGTCGCCGTGCTCGGGGACACCGGCTTCAATTTCGGCGCGGGAATGACCGGCGGCTTCGCGTTCGTGCTCGATCGTAACAATGTATTCGTCGATTACTACAACCACGAACTGGTGGACATCCACCGGATCGACACCGAGCAGACCGAGAGTCACCGCAATCTGCTCAAGCGCCTGATCGGCGATTTCGTCGCCGACACCGGCAGCCGCTGGGGACAGGCGCTGCTGGACGATTTCCCCGGCCACGTCATGCGTTTCTGGCTCGTCAAGCCCAGGGCGGCGGATCTCGGCGCCCTGTCGGATACCCTGGTACAGGCCGCGTAGCCCCGCGGGATGGGCTCGGAAATGCGGGCGGCCTGATCGATCCGTTCGTTATGATGGAATAAACAATGGAGACCGGCTAGCCGGCAGTTCGGTGCAGCTGCCAGCCGTGTTCTGCCGTCGGGCATTTCAACAAGGCCGTCTTCAGGAACCGGCGCCTAGCCTTCGCGGAACTCCTTGAAGCGCTCCAGCAACATGCGATATTCCTCGGGAATATCATCAGCAGAGATCATGCCAATGGTCACTCCATCATGCAGGACCGGGACATGATGGAAACCTCCTTGATTCATTATCTCCAGCGCCTCGGCCAGACTGCCGTCTGCACTGACGGTCCTGGGATTGCCTGCCATGATTTCTGAAACCCTGGTCTCGGCGGTATGGCGGCCGACGCAAACACATTTGCGGACGACATCGCGTTCACTCAGGACGCCGACCAGGGTTTCACCGTCCATTACCACCACGGCGCCGGTATCCAGCGTACACATGATCTTGCAGGCGTTGCATACGGTATCGTCCGGTTCGATACGGGCAAGGCGCTGACCGCTGATGATCTGCGCGACATTTGACACAATCATTTCGCAATACTCTCTCTGGTACCAATCTTATCATCCTGCGCGAACCGCGTTGCGGTCCGAAGGGAAAATCTGTCCGCTCCCGGCATGGCCCAGGCCGGTCTCTCGACCGCCGCGCGGTCTCACGGTCTCCTGCCTGTCGTGGCATGTGTACCTCCCCGTACTTCGCACGGCGCAGCGCGGTACTGAATGGACGGGCACGCCGTGCAAGATCGCTGGCGTGTCTTTCGGGCACACCCTCGGGGCGTGATCTTGCCCCCTGACCTTGTTGTGGCCCGTGCATGTCGTTTCGGCTGCAGCGGTCACACCGCGCCAGGAAACAGAGTCGCCACGGCCATGGCAGCGGGGAATGATGAGATAGGTTCCAATACCAATCGGGTGGACGGCTTCTGATATTTTTAGTGCTGCTTGCTGCACCCGTTATCTCCCCCCGCCCCGGCAATCACACGTTAGGGCGGTTGTCACGTGCGCGTATCCAGGCCTCGTTTCCGCCTGTCAAAAACCAGGGGAGCTCTGATGTACACGTCTTTCCGGGCGAAGCACAGCGTAAGGCCGGAATCCGGATGTCGAGATTCGGGCCGTTACCGGATTCCGGCCTGCTCCGCAATGACGGAAAACGAATGATTCAGCGTTTCCCCAACACGTTATCCGCCGGGATCGGCAGGTAAGCGACGGACATCAAAATCAAGGGAACATCCGGCTTTACTTGCGTTCCTGAGACTTGCATATGTCTGCTGAATGGCCGGTTCCGGCCAGGTCCCCGTCGGTCACCTGTCAGTGCGCTTGGCCGGGTCGCACACATGACGGACAGTACCGGTATTGCCGGTGAGCCACACCTGTGCTCAATGCCGGTGTCCGGCAGCACGACTTTCCCGTGCCCGTTGCAGTGCCTTGTTGGAAGCCAGGCAGTCGGACAACGCACCTCTTTCCCACAGGCCGAGTTTTCTGACTCCTCGACCCTCGACCCAGTCGTCGATATAGTGCGTGGCCGGACAAAAGCTGAATGGCGGCAACTCGAGGTTGATCTCTCGCCAGGAACCTGTCTGGATATCCCGGTTACGCCTGCACTCGCTATGTGTCGTGGTCAGCAAATAGCGGATGTTGCTGTTAAGGAAATTGTCAAGTATGGAGAATACATCCTCGTCGCTGAGATGAATGAGACAATCGCGCAGTATCCATAGATCCGCATCCGGCAAGGGATCCTTGATCAGATCGAGGTGAATGAATTCAGTGTTCCGGTTTCCATAACGTTGACGATTGCTTTCTATTAACGGTTTCACAATGTCGGCGCCGATGTAGTGTATGTCAGGTTCACGGTCAATCAGTCGGAACCAGTTATAGTCTCCACAAGGTGCATCGAACAGCGTGCGCACACCCAGCCGGTCGATCAAAACGGGGATCTCCCTTCTTATGTTCTCGGTGTACTGGATCGTAGACGCTGCGCCGGAGACGGTTTCGTCACCACCTCCCCTCCAGTGCCGCTTCTCGAAGTAGTTGGTGAACACATCCTCTGTATCTTCAAACTGCTTCAAACGTGCGGCTTCTCTGCCGCGCCTGTAGAGGCGTGACAATATAGTTTTACCGCGTCGTGCGATTGATGAGATTTTATTTTGCATTTTAATTCCAGAGCGGATTCCCGGGCGGTTCTGTCGGATTGATATGCCGCTTCCGCGGAATCGGGTTATGGCCCGTCACGGTCTATTGCGTGACCGACCGATCCTGCATGGCACCGAACGAAACCGGTTACCACCCGATTTATATGTCATATTGGTTTTTCATGCCACTTCTTTGACAAAAATCGAAGGCCAGACCAGGCCGGTTTGAAGACACCCAATCCCGTACAGCGCATTTCCGGTGTGGAGTGATCGTGCTGGTGCGCCATCGCGTTGTCAGCGAGGCGTTGCGTCGGGACACACCTGCCTGAGCGCCGGCCCGGGACCAGATTTGACGAGATAAAGCAAAGCGTTGCACTCCCGCGCACGTTGGATACCCGAGGCCGGTTGATGCCGGCACACTCGCCCGGGTGAGGGCGTTCGAAGTGTCGCGGTGACAGGGGTGGCGAAGGCTTGTGCGTTAAATCACCTACACGCGGAGGCTGTGCTGGTGACTGGCAAGGTGTGTCGGGCGGCTGCCCTACATCGCGGTTACCCGCATCGACGCGGCCTGCCGGCTGTCGAGGTAGTCGAGGATACCCTGCGCGGCGCTGCGGCCCTCGTGCACGGCGTGCACCACGAGGCTCGATCCGCGTACCATGTCTCCGCCGGCGAATACCTTCGGGTTGGCGGTCTGGTAGGGGAAGTCGCCGTCTTCACCGCGGGTGGTCACCAGGCCGTTTGGACGGGTATCGATGTGTGAATCGACGAACCACTCGGCCGGGTCGGGGAGGAAACCGAAGGCGATGAGCACGCGTTCGGCGGGCAGCACCTGTTCGGATCCGGGCACGATCTGCGGTCGGCGGCGTCCGCGTTCGTCCGGCTCGCCCAGCCGGGTTTCCATCAACCGTACCCCTGTAACCCGGTCCTCTCCCGTGATGGCGACCGGCTGGCGATTCCAGAGAAATTCGACCCCTTCCTCGCGGGCGTGGTGCAGCTCGCGCCGGCTGCCGGGCATGTTGGCCGCGTCGCGGCGGTAGACGCAGGTCACGGAGGCAGCGCCCTGGCGTATGGCGGTCCGGTTGCAATCCATCGCGGTGTCGCCGCCGCCCAGCACCACCACGTGCTGTCCCGCCATGTCGAGGTAGCCGCACGCGTCCTGGGGGACGTCCAGGATACGGCGGGCGCTGCTCAGCAGGTAGGGCAGGGCGAGTTCGACGCCGTCGAGTTGTTCGCCCGGGAAATCGCCCCGGATGCCGCGATAGGTACCCATGCCCAGGAACACGGCGTCGTAGTCGTCCAGCAGCTGCGTGAAGGACAGGTCACGGCCGACCCGCGTGTTCAGTACGAAGTGCACGCCCATGCCCTCGAGGATGGCGCGTCGCCGGCGGATGACGGCGGCCTCCAGCTTGAATTCCGGGATGCCGAAGGTCAACAGTCCGCCGATCTCGGGATACTGGTCGTAGACGGTGGCGCTCGCGCCGTTGCGGACCAGGACATCGGCGCAGCTCAGGCCGGCGGGACCGGCGCCGACGATGGCCACCCGCCATCCGGTCGCCTCGATACCTGACAGGTCGGGACGCCAGCCCGCGGCCAGGGCGGCATCGGTGATGTAGCGTTCCATGGCACCGATGGTAACGGCACCGAAGCCGTCGTTCAGGGTGCAGGCCCCCTCGCACAGGCGATCCTGCGGGCAGATTCGCCCGCAGATCTCGGGCAGCGAATTGGTACGGTGGGCGAGTTCGGCCGCTTCCCGGATCCTGCCCTGTGCTGCCAGTTTCAGCCAGTCAGGTATGTAGTTGTGGACGGGACACTTCCATTCGCAGTAGGGATTGCCGCAGGCCAGACAACGGTCGGCCTGGACCGCGGCTTCCTGGGGTTCGTACGGCGTATATATCTCCGCAAATTGCCGGACACGCAACGCCGAAGCCATCACGGATGGGTCCGCGCGCGGTATATTCAGGAAATGGAAGGGGTCCTTCATGGCGATGCCTCCGCCCGCGCTTGTGCCGCCAGGGGCTGCGGGCCGCCTTCAGCATCAACCATAGTCCAAGGCCGAATCCCGATCAAATCCGCGGGCCCGCCGCGGCGATTTCGGCCGTGACGTCGAAGCGCCTGAAATTGTCGTTGAATCTTCCGATGAGCTCCCGGGCGTTACGGTCATAGGCGGCCTTGTCGCTCCAGGTCCGACGCGGATCCAGGACGCGGTTGTCGACGACGCCACGGACCTGCAGCGGTATACGCAGGTTGAATCCCGGCAGGATCGTGGTGTCCGTCTCGTTCAGGTCGCCACGCAGCACGGCGTGCACGATGGCGCGCGTCGAGGCGATACTGAAGCGTCGGCCCTCGCCGTACGGGCCGCCGGTCCAACCGGTATTGACGAGGTAGACGGGCGCGGCGTAGCGCTCGATCTTGTCCATGAGCAGTTCGGCGTAGATGCTGGCGCGGCGCGGGAAGAAGGGGGCGCCGAAACATGCGCTGAAGGTCGGTGTGATGCCCTCCATCTGGCCGACCTCGGTGCTGCCGACCAGCGCGGTATAGCCGCTCAGGAAGTGATAGGCCGCCTGCTCGCGCGTCAGCAGGGAGACCGGAGGGAGTACGCCATAAAGATCGCAGGTGAGGAAGATCACCGCATTCGGGTGTCCGCCCTGGTTGCCGGGCATACGCATGGGTATGAACTCGCGCGGATAGGCGACACGCGTGTTCTCGGTGACGCTGCCGTCGTCGAAGACGGGCGAATGGGTATCGCCGGCAAGCACGACGTTCTCCATCACTGCGCCGAAGCGGATCGCCTGCCAGATCACCGGTTCCCGCTCGGGATTCAGATTGATGCACTTGGCGTAGCAGCCGCCCTCGAAGTTGAAGATGCCCTCTTCGTCCCAGCCGTGCTCGTCGTCACCGATGAGGAAGCGCGCGGGATCCGCCGACAGCGTGGTCTTGCCCGTGCCGGACAGCCCGAAAAACAACGCCACGTTGCCGCCCTCGCCGACATTGGCCGCGCAGTGCATGGGCAGTACGTCGTGCATCGGGGCCAGATAGTTCAGGGCCGAGAACACGGCCTTTTTCATTTCCCCGGCGTAGCGCATGCCCAGCAGCAGGATGCGCCGGCCGGTGATGTCCAGGATCACGGCACCGTCGCTGTTCGTGCAGTCGCGGGCCGGATCGGTCACGAACGAGGGCAGGTTGAGGATGGTCCACTCCGGTCCCGCCGCCTCGGGCGTCGCCGGATCGGGGCGTACGAAGAGCTGGTGGGCGAACAGGTTGTGCCAGGCCAGTTCCGTGATCACGAACAGGGGCAGGGCGTGTCGCGCATGCGTGCCGGCCTGCAGCCGGGCGGTGAACAGTTCGCGACCGCGCAGCCAGGCGCAGGCGCGATTCCACAGCGCCTCGAAGGCCGCCGGCTCGAACGGCTGGTTGACCTTCCCCCAGTCCACCTCGGTGTCCACGGCCGGGTCGTCCACGATGTAACGGTCCCGGGGCGAACGGCCGGTGCGCGGATCGGTGCGCACGCTCAGGGCGCCAGTGTCGGCCAGCACGCCCTCACCGCGCTGCAATGCCATCTCGACCAGTTTGGGTACCGGCAGGTCCATGTGCAGTCGCGCCTGGCGCAGGCATTCACCGAGCAGCTCGTTGCCGGGCGGCTTCCCGATGAGTGCATCGAGGCTGAGCAGCATCTCGTGCTTGAGTATTGTATTCATAAGCCACGCACTCCCGTTGGTTGGCGGTATCCCGAAGCCGAACACGGCAGCCTGCCGGGCGCGAATCCATCGCGTCCACTGTCTGCGCCGCGGGCAGCGCGGCTGACCGGCGCCGGACGCGGTCTGCAGGGGATGCCACCTGCAACCCGGCCCCGGCAGCCACACGCGGGCGACCGGTTCAGGGTGCCTGGGCGATCGTGCAGGCCGGGCGTCGTGTCACGGGCGGTGCCCAGTCCTCCTGAACACTACGGTCGTTACGGGACTAGACTTGATCCAGCAACATGTGTGCCAGCCGATGCCTGTAAAAAATTACTCGTTAATTAACAGGTTATATAATTCAGGGCGGGAGGGGATGCACCATAATACAGCCAGGGGACGTGCGACTGATAGATTCTGGTGCAGATACCGGTGGTGCGTACCGGCGGCCTGGCAGGGTATCAGCGGTCGGTCCGCTACGCGGACGTCGCCCGCCTTCGTACCCTCAGTCGCCGGCGCCGGCGTCAACATCGCCCGTGAGCGGCCGGCGTGAGATGCGCAATCAGTCTGTGCAGAGCCGCCTCGAGATTCGCGGCCGCGGCCGCGCTCAGGTCGGCGCCCAGCTCGAAGTCGTAGCCGCGTATGGCGAGTACGAACGTGGCAGGCAACGGTGCCGTGGTGACACGCTCAAATGCCTCCAGCACGGCCGCCGGGGAAAGGGCATGGCTCAGTGCGCCCGCATCCCGCGCCGGGATCACCGGTTCGAAACCGAAGGGCTCGACGCCGGATGCGGCGGCATCGATGAAGACGACCTCCCGGCGTCCGACCAGATCGAGCGCATGTTCGACCTGCAGCTGGAAATCGGTCAGCAACTCGGTGTCGGGCAGACCGAGTGCCTGCAGGCGCTCGATCGCCAGCGGTCCGATCGCGTCGTCGCCGCGGCTGGGGTTGCCGATGCCGATCACGAGGACCGGCGCCGGGCCGCTTCCGGTTCCCGGGTTCAGGGGCACCGTCCTGACGAGTCCCTGACCAGGGTATCGATACAACCGCCTTCGGCGTCGAACAGCTCCACGTGGAATGGCATCCTGCCAAGCGCGTGGGTGGCGCAGGACAGGCAGGGATCGAAGGCGCGTATCGCTACCTCGATGTGGTTCAGGAGGCCCTCGGTGAGCCGGCGTCCGTCGAGATAGCGCTTCGCCACATGACGGATCGACTCATTCATCGCCTGGTTGTTATGCGTCGTCGAGACGATGAGGTTGGCGCGCACAACCTGGTCGTCCCCGTTTACACGGTAGTGGTGGATCAGGGTGCCGCGCGGCGCCTCGATGACACCGACACCGCGTTCGCGACGCTCGCCGGTGACCGTCAGCTCCCCACCCGTGATGTCTTCATCCTGCAGCAGGTCCTTGATTGACTCCGCCGCGAACAGGAGCTCGATCATCCGCGCCCAGTGATAGGCCAGCGTGGCGTGTACCGGCTGTCCGCCGCCGAAGTCGACGAACTCGCGCCGCTCGGCCTCCGCAAACGGTGTGGGGATACGGTCGCAGTTCTGGACCCGCGCCAGCGGGCCAACCTTGTACCAGCCCGCGTCTGCGCCGAGTTGCCTTATATAAGGGAACTTCATGTAGGACCAGGGCCTGACTTCCTCCGTGAGGTAGTCCCAGTAGCGGCTGTAGTTGACCTTGTCGAAGATGATCGCGCCATTGCTGTCACGCGCGCGCAGCACACCATGGTAGAGATCCATGCTCCCATCCGGTGCGACCAGACTCATCAGGTTGGAGCGGAAGGCGCCGAAGCTGTTGTAGAGACCGATATTGGAAAGGTGCAGGCGCTTGGCCAGTTGCACGGCCGAGCGGCACCAGCCGATGATCCGGTAGATGTCCTTCAGCATTTCCTCGCGATCCGCTGGTGCGACGGCCTTGTTGACGCCGCCGGGGATCGCACCGGTGCCGTGCACGCGCTTGCCGGCGGTAACGCGGATGACCTCCTGCCCGAAACGGCGCAGCAATACCCCCTGCTTCGCGATGTCAGGGTGCTTGGCTGCCACGCCGACGATGTTGCGCCGTGCGACGTCCGAGTCGAAGCCGAACAAGAGGTCGGGGGAAGATAGATGGAAGAAGTGCAGCGCATGTGATTGCAGGATCTGTCCGTAATGCATGAGCCGCCGGATCTTGTCGGCGGTCGGGGTCAGCCGGTCGGCGCCGATCACCTGGTCCAGCGCCTTTGCCGCCGCCAGGTGGTGGCTCACCGGGCAGATGCCGCACAGGCGCTGCACCATGACCGGAATTTCCCAGTAGGGGCGGCCCTGGATGAATTTCTCGAAGCCGCGAAACTCGACGATGTGCAGCCGCACCTGCTGCACATGATCGTCGTTGTCGAGCAGGATGGATATCTTGCCGTGTCCCTCCACGCGGGACAGCGGCTCGATGACCACCCGCCGCAGGCTGGCTGGTTTGGCTGCGGTTTCCAGTTCGGATCTCATGATGCGGTACTCCGGCGTAGTCAGTCGTAGTGGATCAGGCCATGGCCGAGATGCGGCGTGCGTCCCGCCAGCAGATCGGTGAGGAATTTCCAGATCGCGTCCGCGCTCGGCGGGCAACCGGGCAGGAAATAGTCGATTTTGACGACCTCGTGCAGGGGATGCACCTTGTCGAGCGGAAGCGGCAGTTCGGGATCATTGGGTATACAGCCCTTCGCCAGGCTGGCCTCGGTGACATAGACCTCCTGCAGGCAGTCGCCGAGATCGAGGTGGTTGCGCTGCGCCGGCAGGCCGCCGTTCACCGCGCAGGCGCCTACCGCGACCAGGATCTTGCAGTTCTTGCGAAACTCGTACAGCACGTGAACGTTGTCCGCGTTGCAGATCCCGCCCTCGATGAATCCGACGTCGCAGGGGCTGCAGTGCTTGATGTCGGTGAACGGTGAGCGGTCGAACTCGATGCGCTCTAGCAGCGCGAACAGGCGCTCGTCGATATCGAGAAATGACATGTGGCAGCCGAAACAGCCCGCCAGCGAAGTGGTCGCGACACGCAGCCTGGTTTGCGCGGGTACGCTCACTCCGATCCCCCGCGTCTGCCCGCCGGCTGGCGGGGTGCATCCTCCAGGGCCTGGGCGCTGATCGGCCGCTGATCGAAGCGCCGTTCGCCGATGGGGACCCTGAACCCGACGCCCTTGCGCAGAATCACGCCTACGGGGCACACCTCCATGGCCTTGTCGGTGACGGCGATGTCCGTGTCGGCCAGCCGCCCGGATTCGGCATTCACGATGAGGTGCTTGGTGATGCCGCGACCCGACAGGGCGAACACATGCTTGCCGTCGACCTCCGCCGAGGCCCGCACGCACAATTCGCACAGGATGCAGCGGTTGAAATCGAGCAGGATTTCGGGGTGCGAGGCATCGACCGGCCGGTTCGGAAACAGGTGGTCGAGCCCGGCCGACATGATTTCGAGGTCGTAGGCCACTGCCTGCAGACGGCAGTTGCCGCTCTTCTCGCAGGACGGGCAGAAATGGTTGCCCTCGACAAACAGCATCTGTACCAGCGTCTGGCGCTCCTTGTTGAGCGTGGCGTTCTGATTCGTCACCTCCATGCCCGCCTGGACCTGCAGGGTACAGGATGCCGCGGTACGGCCATTCACCTCCACGGTGCAGACCTTGCAGCTGCCATGCGGCTTGAACTCCGGGTGATAACAGAGGTGCGGGATGTAGTGGCCGGCAGCGAGCGCGGCCTGGATCACGGTCTGCCCCGGCTCAAACGGCACCTCGAGCCCGTCGAGCAGGAAGGTCGCGGGTTTTCCTTCAGCGTTCATTCTTCAGCTCCCAGGTGTGCGCCCGGATCGTCCCGGCCGGTCATCGCCCGGGCCCGCTCGAGCGCCCCGTCAAGGTCGAAGGCGGGCTCGAATTCAAGCGATTCCAGGCGGCGTTCGTAAGCCGGACGGAACCGCTCGATGGTGTCCAGCAGGGGATTGCAGGCCGTATGGCCGAGACCGCAGTGGCTCGAGGATTTCATCACCTGGCTGAGCCGGAAGATCTGGTTCAGGTCATGCTGGGAGCCCTTGCCGTTCTGCAGCTTGTCAATCACGTCGCACAGCAGCATGGTGCCGACACGGCAGGGCGTGCAGAAGCCGCAGCTCTCGTGCGCAAAGAAGTGTACGAAGTTGCGGACCACCTCGAAGATGTCGCGCGTCTCGTCGAACACCATGAAGGCACCGGCGGTCGGCAGGTCCTCGAAGGCGATTCGCCGTTCGAACTCGGTCGCGTCGATGCAGGTTCCCGAGGGGCCGCTGATCTGGACCGCCTGGGTGTTTTCCGCCCCGCAGTCCTCCAGTACCTCGCGGACCGTTACGCCGAACGGATACTCGTATATCCCGGGGCGCGCACAGTCGCCGGATATCGACAGGACCTTCGTACCCGCGGACTGGCCGGTACCGATACCGGCGAACCACTCGCCGCCATGCAGCGCGATCAGCGCCGCGGCGCAGAAGGTTTCCACGTTGTTGACCGAGGTGGGCCGCTGGAGGTAGCCGTGGGTGACCGGGTAGGGCGGGCGATTGCGTGGAACGCCCCGCTTGCCCTCCAGCGACTCGATGAGCGCGGACTCTTCCCCGCACACGTAGGCGCCGGCGCCGAGGTGGATTTCGATATCGAACCCGAAGCCGGCCTGACCGCCGATGTCGATGCCCAGCAGTCCCTCGGCACGCCGGCGTGCCAGCACCTCCTGCAGGGGCCCGAAGAGATGGCGGTATTCGCCGCGCAGGTAGAGAAATCCCTTGCCTGCACCGATTGCGAAGGCGCAGACGGTCATCCCCTCGAACACCAGGTCCGCATGGCGCGCCAGCAGCACACGGTCCTTGAAGGTCCCCGGCTCGCCCTCGTCCGCATTGCAGGCAACGTAACGCGCTTCCCCGGGTGCGTTTCGACAGGCCTCCCATTTGCGTCCGGTGGCAAAGCCCGCGCCGCCGCGGCCGCGCAGGTTCGAATGTATGATCGCCTCCAGCGTCGCCGGTGCACCGCGCGCGAGCGCGGCCCGGATGGCCGCGCCCGGTTCCAGGGTGGAGTCGAGCAGGATGTCCTTGCGGCGGATGTTGTCCTCGATCAGGAACAAGGCGTCCGGCCAGTCCTCGAGCGGTGTGTGCGAGCGTATCAGCTCGGCGACCTCGTCGATGCGCCCGGGCGTGATCCGCGGTATGGCCCAGCCGTTCACCAGGATCGCGGGACCCTGGTCACACATGCCGGTACACGAGGTGGTGTCGACCGTCACCAGCCCGTCCTCGGATGTCTTGCCGCGTTCCAGCCAGAGGCTGCTGCAGAAGTGTTCGAGCAGTTCGATATTGCCCGCCATGCGGTCGGTGATGTTGTCCGAGAACAGGACCCGGTATCGGCCGGCGCGCTCGAGATGAAGAAAACTGTAGAATCCGGCCACGCCTTCGATGCGGGCCCGCGGCAATCCGAGCATGCCGGCCAGACGGGTGAGTGTGGCAGGCGGCAGCCAGCCCTCGATCTCCTGGGCCTCCCGCAGGATCTGCAGCAGCGCCGTCGGCTTGCCGCCGTAGCGTTCAACGATGGTTTCCAGCTCTGAAAGTGCTTCCATCAATCGGTTTCCATCGGTCTATCGCGGGTATCGACGCCGCCAAACCTGTCTGCCGCGACGGGAGGCTGTCAAGTTTGGCGCCCAGCCGCGCGTCAGCGGGCATCGCTTGCGTCGGCCGTGCCGGCCGCGTGTCATCGCGGGACAGCCGGCGGGCGTCGGTAGTATACGCGATCCCTGCACGATTGAACGGGTCCCGCCGGCCGGATGGGTGGCGGGCATAGCGACGGTCTTCGACGCTAGCGAGCGCCGTTTCAGCGCCCTGTCACGTCCCGGCCCGGGCCGTCGGCACGCCCGTCCGCGACCGGGGGTTACTGGGTGCGATTCATGTCGCTCGAGATGCCGCCCGCTGCCGGCAGGTAGCAGTGCATGACATAATCCTTCACCATCCGGTCGGCGTTGAAGCGCCAGCCCAGCGTCCGGATGGAGCGTTTCATGCGCGCGATCCAGACATGGGGCAGGCGATCTGCGCCGCGCTGGTAGTATAACGGCACCACCGCCTCCTGCAGGATCCGGTACAGGTCCGCCGCATCGCGCCGGTCCTGCTGCCCCTGCTCGCTGTGGGTCTCCCCGTCGCTGACGGCGAAGCCGTTGCGGCCGTCGTAGGCCTCCGCCCACCAGCCGTCCAGTACCGACAGGTTGAGTCCGCCGTTGAGCACGACCTTCTGTCCGCTGGTACCGGAGGCTTCCAGCGGTCGCCGCGGGTTGTTCAGCCACACGTCGACGCCCTGCACCAGGTGACGGGCGGTGTTCATGTCGTAGTCCTCGACGAACACGACCTTGCCGGCGAAACGCGGGTCGTGACCGAGCCGGTCGATCTCCTGCAGGATGCCCTTGCCGATGCCGTCCTGCGGATGCGCCTTGCCCGCGAACAGGATCTGCACCGGGGCCTGCGGGTTGTTGACCAGGCGATCCAGCGTCTCCAGATCGCCGAGCAGCAGGTGGCTGCGCTCCGGTCGATGGCCTTCCATACCCGCGGTTCTGCGCTGTGTTTCGCCCGGTCCACACCAAAATGACGTTCGTAGAGGCTGCGCATCTGCGGTGCCAGCCAGGACAGGACGTGTACGCCGTTGGTGATATGGCCGATGGGGGACGGCCGGCCGGGCCAGAGATCGCGCCACATCGAGCGCGAAACCCGGCCGTGCAGGGCGGATACGCCGTTCGTGCGTCGCAACATCCTGATAGCCAGCACGGTCATGCAGAAGCTCTCGCCGGTGTTGCCCGGGTTCACACGGCCGAGCCCCATGAATTCGTCGTAGCCGATCCCCAGCATGTCGCGGAGCGGGCCCAGGTATTCTTCCACCATGTCGGTGTGGAAGCGGTCGTGTCCGGCCGGCACCGGCGTGTGGGTGGTGAAGACATTGCGGCGCGCCACGCGCCGCATGGCCGACCAGAAATCGATACCCTCCTGATGCATGCGGGTGCGCGCGATTTCCAGCGCGGCGAAGGCGCTGTACCCCTCGTTCATGTGCAGCACGCCCGGATTGATGGCCAGGGCGTTCAGGGCGTGCACCCCGCCGATCCCCAGCAGCAGTTCCTGGCGTATGCGCGTGCGGTCGTCGCCGCCATAGAGCCGCGCCGTCAGGGCGCGGTCATCCGCGTTGTTCTGCGGTACGTCCGAGTCGAGCAGCAGCAGCGTGCAGCGGCCCACGGCCAGCTTCCAGACGCGCGCGGACAGCCGCCCGGTGCGGGTCTCGATGTGTATCATCAGGGCCTGCCCATCGTCGCCGGTGGCCGGCTCCATGGGCAACTGCCAGGCGTCGAGGTCGAGATAGTCCTCGTGCTGCCAGCCGTCCTGGTCCAGGTACTGGTGGAAATGGCCCTGGTCGTAATACAGCCCCACGCCGATCAGCGGTACGCCGAGATCGGAAGCGCTCTTGACGTGATCGCCGGCGAGGATACCCAGTCCGCCGGAATAGATCGGTACGGATTCGTGCACGCCGAATTCCGCGGAAAAGTAGGCCACCGGGCGGGCGCCCAGCACGCCCTGCAGCAGGCCGCGATCCAGCAGCGGCAGGCCGAGGAAGGAATGGTAGGGCTCCTCGCCGGCCTGCGGAAAGTACTTGAAGCGCGCGTGGCGCATGGCGTCTTCCACCATGACGGGACGGGATTCCTGCGCCACCAGGCCGGCCAGGCCTTCATGCAGGCCCATGCGCACCTGCCGCACGCTCTCCTGGCGCAGGCCGGAAGTGGCGGCCAGCACCAGGTGCGTGCGGTCCGGCTCGAGCAGGTATACCGAGCAGACATCGGTCCGGAAGTGCATCTGGACCAGGCGGATCACGGTGTCGAGCGTCCGGCTCGGGTCGCTGCGTTCGGCGACCATCAGGCGCAGGCCCTCCAGGCTCAGCGGCGGTTCGGGATGCGGCGACTGCGGCCGGCTTGGGGGTGTCTCGGTAAAATCGTCCACGGCGATCACCCGGGTGTGCCTAGGCGGCACCCTCGTGCGCGTGGCTGGAGAGCGCCTGCAGTTCGAGCAGTTCCTCCTCTACGCCTGCGGCATGTGTAAGTGCGGCGACATTCTCCTTGGTGAAGAAGCCCGTAAAGTCGCCGAAGCGCTGGACGTACTCGACGATCAGGGAAGAATGTTCCGAGGCGCTCGAGAAGATCTGCTTCAGCCCCTCCTCGCGTGATCCGATCACGTCGAGCAGGAAGTCCCGGCCCTGGGCGGCGATCTGGCTGACGACGTGTTCGATGTTTTCGCGGCCGTCCGTCTCGCCGTCGCGAACGGCCAGGGCGATGTGGTGCAGGCGCGGGCCGTAGTTACGCACGAAGGTCTCGGTGGGCGAGGGCAGCCGCTCGAGGTGGTTGACGAAATAGGGGGTGTTGTTGGCCGTGAATACCTTGGCAGGACTGTGTATCTCGCTGGCGTGGTGCACGCTCTTGGTCACATTGGTCGAGGAATTCTGGTCCCGGATGTCGTACGAGCCCCAGTAGTAGTAACTCGACTGGGACAGCCATTCCAGGATGGCCACCTCCCGGTTCTGGCTGTAGACGCGCGTCGCGAGGTGATCGATGGGCTGGATCAGGTCGTCTATGCGCAGCGACTTCTGCAGTTCCTTGGCAGCCAGGTAGACCTCCTGCACCTCGGGCATGATGCTGCTGATGCCGAGCGCGTAGACGCGGATCTGCTCCGGCGGGCGTTCGATGTAGCCGACGATGTTGTGGGTGTACGGGGACGGTTTGACGATGGCGAGATTGCCGGGCAATTCCAGCCGGCGGATATCATCCTGGGAGAAGAAGCGGAACTCGCGTTCCTGCTGGCATTCGGTCACGCCATGCAGGTCGCTGACGCGCAGGATCTCCCCCATGTAACGGCTGTTCGGTTTGCGCGCCCCGATGGGGTAGACCTCGTTGAGACTGCGGAAGATGCCGCGGGTGCGCCGGTCCTTGACCTCGCGCACCACGAAGTCCGGCGAATCCATGTCGATGCGCAGGATATGGGTCCAGTGGCTCTCGCTCTCGAGCGTTACCAGGTAGTGGTAGGGCGTCATCAGTGCCAGCTCGCCGATGTAACGGATGGAGTTGCCGGGATCGACGGTGATCATGATGGCCTCGATCTGGTCGATCATGTCGGTCAGGCCGCTGCGGTCGCGTTCCTCCAACAGGCGTTCCAGGTAATCCTCGAAAAAGGCCGAGTTCTGCTTGTCTCCCTGGCGTGCGAAGCGGGTTGCGCTGCTCATGGGTACCGTCCGGACGGGTTATCGATATTGCCGGATGGCTAGCAATATTCACGCCAGGGTAAAAGACACCGCTACCCGCTTGCGTTCGCCGTCATGAACGCACGCCGCCCGCCGGCGCCGATCGACCCGCTTTCCCACCGACGGGGGAGACGGATCAGGTCAACCGCCTGATTTTAAACTTCTCATCAGGTCCTCCCTGTGACGGGAGCCGGCGTACCGTGCGCCCCTCACGTGTTGTCCACGGCGGCGGCCGGGAACCGGCATTCATTTCGTCGGATGCACTTTATTGAGGCGCGCCCGTGTGCGTACGCACCGGATTCGTCCAGCTCGGCGGCATGCGTTTCGCGCGCGGGCCGGGTTGCACCGGGCGCAGGGCCAGGCCGGCTGTGCGGGAGACGACGGGAAACGCCCCGCTGCGCGAGGAACGGATAGATGTGGAAGGGGCACATGCCGACCGCCCGGCGTGCCGGGTTTCCTGACAGCGGGCGCTTGCCGGGCCCGGGGTCCGGCCGGCGGCTAGACGATGACGACCGAGTTCTCTGCGTTGCCGAACGGTGTTGACACGTACTTGTCGGCGTTCCAGTCGTTTTCCCAGGTGTTTTCGTCGATCAGGTAGCGGAACTGGTACTCGCGGTTCGGCTCCAGTTCGAGTGTGACCTTGAAGGTTCCGTCCTTGAGTTTCTGCAGGGGGATGGCGTAGATGTCCCAGCTGTTGAAGTCGCCGACGATGTGCACGGTATTGGCTTCCCCGACGGCCTCCGCCGGCACCCGGAACGTGACCTTGCAGACAGGTTTGGACTTCAGATACTGCTTTGTAAAGCTCATGGCCCCCTCCTCGACGGTGTGATGTTCCGTCCCGTATCCCTCCCCGGGATTCCGGTAAGGGTTACGGGACGGGCGTTACTGTTACAAAGCCTGGTTACATTTAATTGAGCGGGCCGTGCAAAGCAAGCGGTTTTTCCGGCCCGCCGCAGGCTGGTGCGCGGAAATCCACACTCAGTTGACAGGCGTCAATTTGCGGTGGGCAACGGTACCGGTGATCAGTCCGGCGCCGACGGTGTGCCGACGCTGTCCACTGCCGGGTAGGCCGGTTCCCAGAGCCGGAAACCGCCGGTGAAGGCGTTGTCGTTGTCGCCGTGATAGACCTTCTCCGGCAGCTCGGTATCGTCGAACTTCCAGGTGTTGCCGCCGCCCAGCACCACGTAGTCGGGGTTCAGCGTATAGCGGAACAGTGCGATGGTTTCGAGCACCTGGGCCTTCCAGTTGGACAGCCCGGCGCGATCGAGACCCGCCTTGCCCAGTGACTGCTCGTATGTCCGGCCGTCGTGAAAGGGCAGGTGAGCGATCTCCATGGGTACGATATGGCCTTCGTGAATCAGCGCGGTGCCCAGCCCCGTACCCAGCCCCAGAAACAGCATGTTGCCGCCCTGGTAACTGCCCAGTGCCTGCATGGCGGCATCGTTGATAAGCCTCACCGGACAACCGAACGCGGCGCTGTAGTCGAACTCTACCCAGCCGGCGCCCAGGTTGACCGGTTCGCGCAGGGGGCGGTTATCCCGGATCGGTCCGGGGAAACCGATCGAGGCGTGATCGTAGCACCAGTCGGGGATGGTCTCCCCGATCGCCTGCATCATCTGTGGCGGCGTCATGTCCGGCGGGGTGGGGAAGCTGCGTGGCTGTGCGCCGCCCGTGACCGCGAGCTTGACGCTGAGGCCGCCGATGTCCACCACGAGTATTTTCATGCCCTGTCTGTCCCGCTGCACACCGGTTAACATCCCTTTCCGCTGACGTGGCGACGGCCGGACTGTCGGCGGCAGGGCCACCTCGGGAGCCGTCGAGCCCGGTCACCCCGGCGAGCGTTCGGTGTCGCCGGCGTATCGGCATCGGCCGTCATCTCCCGGCGTTTGTCCCGTCACGGCAACCGGAACCGCCCGCCATTTTCGCGGCAGGTCCGGCAGGACTCGGACGGGCTTCGGGTACAGGGTATCATGTCCGTGCCCGGTGACAACGCCGGTGCACGTCGCGCATAATCCGCATCACGCTGGAAAATTGATTAGCGTCAATAGCCTGCGTTGTGTGCTGTACTACATTTTGGAGCCGGGTATGAGTCGGCACGAAGCGGCCGGCCGGAAACCATATCAAAGCGAGCGCCAGATCTGCGCAATACCCATGGGTGTCTCCAGGTCTGCGGTGTATCCTTGTGCGCCTGTTGTGTGGGGCCGGTTCACATACCGGCGCAGTCGCAAGGGTGCCGGATGCAATTCGCCAGAGACTTGACACTATGAAGGCTTCACCACCCAGCATGTCACTTGACCGCCAGCCGGTGGTTGCCCGGCTGTGGCAGCACCATGCCGATATCGGGGCACAGCACCTGCGCGCCCTGTTCGCGGCCGATCCGGACCGCGCCCGGCGCTACGCGCTGGAATTCGGCGGTCTGCTGCTCGATTACTCGAAGAACCGGATCAACGACGAGACCCTGGCGCTGCTGTGCACACTGGCCGAGGACGTCGACCTGGCGCGGGCACGCGAGCAGATGTTTTCCGGTGCGCGGATCAACCTCACCGAGGGCCGGGCGGTGCTGCACACGGCGCTGCGCAACTGCAGCGAGCATCCCGTGTACGTCGACGGTGACGATGTCATGCCGGCGGTATGTGCGGAACTCGCCCACATGGCGGAATTCAGCCGGCAGGTCCGCAGCGGCACCTGGCTGGGCTACAGCGGCAAGCCGGTGACCGACATCGTCAACATCGGTATCGGCGGCTCCGACCTGGGACCGCGCATGGTGTGCACGGCGCTGCGCCCGCTGTGGCACGAACGCCTCGACATGCATTTCATCTCCAATGTCGACGGCATGCACATCGAACAGTGTCTGGCCGGCCTGGATCCGGAAACCACGCTGTTCATCGTCGCCTCCAAGACGTTCACCACGCAGGAGACGCTCACCAATGCCGGTGCCGCCCGGGAGTGGTTCCTGCAGGCCGCTGGCGAGACGGCACACATCGCACGCCACTTCGTGGCGGTCTCCACCAACCGGGAAGCCGTCGAGGCCTTCGGTATCGATCCCGCCAACATGTTCGTGTTCTGGAATTGGGTCGGCGGCCGCTATTCGCTGTGGTCGGCCATCGGCCTGTCGATCATGCTCGCCATCGGCGAGAAGGCGTTCCGTGAACTGCTGGCCGGTGCCCACGACATGGATGAGCATTTCCGCAGCGCACCGTTTGCCGCGAACATGCCGGTCATCCTCGCGCTGCTGGGCTTCTGGTACCGGCACTATTTCGCTGCCGCCACGCAGGTCGTGCTACCCTACGATCACCTGTTGCGGCTGCTGCCGCTGTATTTGCAGCAGGCCGACATGGAAAGCAACGGCAAGTCGGTCGACCGGGGCGGGAAGCGCGTGGACTATGCCACCGCACCGGTGCTGTGGGGGGAGAGCGGTATTAACGGCCAGCATTCCTTCTTCCAGCTGCTGCACCAGGGCACGCAGCTGATCCCGGCGGATTTTATCGCCAGCATGCAGACCCGGGCGCACAGCCGGCGCCAGCACGACATCATGATCTCCAATGTGATCGCGCAGGGTGAGGCGCTGATGCTCGGCCGCGACAGGGCCGAGACGGCGCGCGTCCTGGCCGAGGGCGGCATCGATCCGGCCACGGCCGCCCTTCGACTGCCGCACATGGTGTTCCCGGGCAACCGGCCGAGCAACACGATTTTCATCGACCGCATCACGCCGCGCCGCCTGGGCACGCTGATCGCGCTGTACGAACACAAGATCTTCGTTCAGGGCGTGCTGTGGAACATCAACTCTTATGATCAGTGGGGCGTGGAGCTGGGCAAGCAGCTGGCAAAAAAGGTGCTGGGTCAAGTCGATGCGCCGGAGCCGGTCAGCGATCACGACCCGTCGACCAACCGGCTGATCAACCATTACCGGCAGCATGGCCAGCAGCAGAGAGAGGACTGAGATGGCAAACGTTACACCGGAAGAGCAGGCCAGGAAGTACAAGTACTACATCGAACCGAAGCAGGTCAGCGACCTGACACGCGGCACGCTGGTACTCATCCTGGCCGGTGGCGAAGGATCGCGCCTGTACGACCTCACCCGCTGGCGCGCCAAACCGGCGGTGCCGTTCGGCGGCAAGTTCCGCATCATCGATTTCGCGCTGTCGAACTGCATCAATTCGGGCCTGCGGCGCATCGGCGTGCTCACCCAGTACCGCGCGCATTCGCTCATCCGCCACCTGCAGCGCGCCTGGAGCTTCCTGCGTAACGAGATCGGCGAATTCGTCGAGATCCTGCCGGCCCAGCAGCGCACCTCGGAGAAGCAGTGGTACAAGGGAACGGCGGATGCGCTGTACCAGAACATCGATATTATCCGCCGGCATTCCCCGGATTTCGTCATGGTGCTCGGCGGCGATCACATCTACACCATGGATTATTCCAAGATGCTGATCCACCACCTCGAGAACAACGCCGATTTCACCGTGGGCTGCATCGAGGCGCCGCTCGAGCAGGCCACCGCGTTCGGTGTCATGAGCGTTGATGAAAAACTGCGCGTGAAACGTTTCATGGAGAAACCGGAGCAACCCGAACACATGCCGGGCAGGCCGGATACCGCGCTGATTTCCATGGGCATCTACATTTTCTCCACCAGCGTGCTCTACGACATCCTGCGCAACGATGCCAGTGACCTTGGTTCCTCGCACGATTTCGGCCGCGACATCCTGCCGGCCCGCATCCACGACCTGAACGTGATCGCCTATCCGTTCCGGGACGATGACGGCGAACCGGCCTACTGGCGTGATGTCGGCACCGTGGATTCCTACTGGTCGGCGAATATCGAATTATGCGATGTCGAGCCGGAGCTGAACCTCTACGATCGCTACTGGCCGATCTGGACCTACCAGACGCAGCACCCGCCTGCCAAGTTCGTCTTCGATGACGACGAGCGGCGCGGCGTCGCCATCGACTCGCTGATCTCGGCGGGCTGCATCGTATCCGGTGCGCAGGTGCGGCGATCGGTGATCTTCTTCGCCACCGCGGTCGGCAGCTACAGTACGGTGCAGAACAGCGTCGTGCTGCCCAAGGTGACCATCGGTGAAAACTGCCGGATCATCAATACCATTATCGACAAGGGCTGCGTGATACCGGACGGCATGGTGATCGGTGAGAACCTTGAGGAGGATGCGAAGATGTTTCACATCACCCCCACGGGTATACGTCTGGTCACACCGGCCATGCTGGGTCAGAATCTTTATGGTATCGTGGATCCGCGCGCCGACTGACGCGGTTGCCGTCGAGGATCATCCATGAAATTCGTACTTTGCTGGCACATGCACCAGCCCTATTACCGTGACGAGCTGAACGGCGAATATCACCTGCCGTGGGTTTACCTGCATGCCATGAAGGACTACTCCGACATGGCCTGGCACCTGGAGCAGCACCCGGGCATGCGTCTGGTGGTGAATTTCGCGCCGGTGCTGCTCGAACAGCTGATCGACTACACCGCGCGGATCGGCGACTTCATCGACAGCGGCAAGCCGATGAGCGATCCCCTGCTGAACCTGCTGGCGGGTGTGACGCCGATTCCGCAGGACAACAGGGCGCGGCACCGGATCATCATGCATTGCCAGCGCTGCAACGCCCCGACCATGATCGATCCCTGGCCGGCCTACAAGGCGTTGACCGAGCACCCACGGCGCATGCTGGAACCCGATATTTCCCAGTCGGCGGACCCGGTCGCGCTGGGTTACCTGAACGAGCAGTACTTCCATGACCTGCTGACCTGGTATCACCTGAGCTGGCTGGGTTACGCCTACAAACAGCAACACCGCGTGCGCGCGCTGCTCGACAAGCGACACGGCTACACAGCGGATGACCGCCTCGGGTTGCTGGGCATCATCCATGAATGTATCGGGGACATCATCCCGCGCTACCGCCGCCTGGCCGGACGCGGGCAGATCGAGCTGTCCATGACACCGTGGGGACACCCCATCGTACCGCTGCTCAACGATTTCGCGAATGCCAGCTGCGCGGTGCCGGAGGCGCCGAGCCCTACCGCCAGCGCCTATCCCGGCGGGAAGAGCCGCAGCCGCTGGCACTTGCGCCAGGGTATCGAGCTGTTCGAGCGCTGTTTCGGCCGCAAGCCGCACGGTGTGTGGCTGTCCGAGGGCAGTATCAGCAAGGATTCCCTGGAGCTGCTGGATGAATTCAACATGCAATGGACCGCCTCGGGTGAGAACGTCTGGCGCAACAGCGCGCGTCTGTCCAAGCTGCCGGAGCAGGATATCACCAGCAAGCGCGGCCTGTTCCAGGCCTATCGCCTGCCCGGCGGGAAATGCAAGATCTTCTTCCGCGACGACGGCCTGTCCGACCTGATCGGTTTCGAGTACCGCAACTGGGATGCCGGTGACGCCGTCGCCAATTTCGTCATGCATATCCGGAATATCAGCAAGTTCCTCAAGGGCGAGGTCGACGAGCGCTGCATCAGTGTCATCCTGGACGGTGAGAATGCCTGGGAATACTATTCCGACAACGGGGTGCACTTCATTGAACGTCTTTACCGCGCCCTGACCGGGGAGACCGGCATCGAACTGGTCACCTTTTCCGAGGCCGCGGCGCTGCCGGCTGCCAAACTGCCGTCCATCTGCCCGGGCAGCTGGGTGTTCGGGTCCTTCTCGACCTGGATCGGCGACGCCGAGAAGAACCGTGCCTGGGACCTGCTGGTCGAGGCCAAGCGTACCTACGACCGTTTCATGGACTCGACGATGCTGGACGAACAGCAGCAAAACCGCATCACGCGCCAGCTCGCGATCTGCGAGGGTTCCGACTGGTTCTGGTGGTTTGGTGATTACAATCCAAGCGAGTCCGTGCAGGATTTCGATCACCTGTACCGCAGCCAGCTGCGCATGCTGTACGAGATGATGGGCATGCCCGCGCCGCCCTCGCTGGAAATCCCCATTTCGCTCGGCAAGAGCCAGGCACGCGGCGGATCCGGTACCATGCGTCGCAACTGAACCCGGGCGGTGTCACCGGGCGGTGCACCGTGGTAGTGGCTCGTTGCCGGCGGCGGTGACGCGTACGTGCCGGTGGGCGCGCACACGACCGCGCGGTCTGTCCATCCGGTACAGCGCCTTCATCCAGCCCCTTTAGAGACGGGAAACAGCGAGCAGCCATGCCATGACAAGCAATCCCCTGTTACGCAGACGCAGCGGTATCCTCCTGCACCCCACCAGTCTGCCGTCGCGTCGGCTGGACGACAATGCCCTGCGCTGGCTGGACTTTCTCGCCGAGACCGGGCAGGGTGTCTGGCAGGTGCTGCCGCTCGGCATGCCCTGTCGCGGCTATTCTCCCTACCAGTGCCTGTCGGCATTCGCCGCCAACCCGGCGCTGCTGCCGCTGGATTGCAAGCTGCAGCCGCGGCCGGATGACCCGCAATACCAGGCGTGGCGGCGGCAACAGGCATTCTGGCTGGAGGACTTCGCCAGTTTCCTGTTGCTCAAGCAGCTGCATAACAACCGGCCCTGGTACGAGTGGCCGGAGGCCTACCGGCAACGGCGGTCCGGCGTGCTGGAGACATTGCGGCGTATACATGCCTACCGGCTGGAACTGATCCGCTGGCAGCAGTACCAGGTCTATCTTGTCTGGCACGGCGTCCGCGTCGAGGCGGCCGCACGCGACATCCAGCTGTTCGGCGACTTGCCCATCTTCGTGGCGCACGACAGCGCCGACGTCTGGGCCGCGCCGGAGCGCTTCCTGCTCGACGGGGAAGGGCGCCTGGCCTCGGTGACCGGTGTCCCGCCGGATTATTTCTCGGCCACCGGCCAGCGCTGGGGCAATCCGCACTACAACTGGGAGGTACTCGCCGCCGAGGGTTTCGAATGGTGGCTGAAACGCCTGCAGACGCAATTCCAGTGGTTCGACCTGCTGCGCATCGACCATTTTCGTGGGTTCGAGGCGGTCTGGATGATCGACCGTGACTGCCCGACCGCCGAGCAGGGCGAATGGGTCAAGACCCCGGGCGACGCGTTGCTATTGAAGCTGCAGCAGCAGATGGGTAATCTCCCGCTGGTTGCAGAGGACCTCGGTATCATCACGCCGGCCGTCACCGAACTGCGCAAGCGTTTCAGGCTGCCCGGCATGGCCGTACTGCAATTTGCCTTCGATGCCTTTGAAGACAACCCGCACAAGCCAAGCAACATCACGCCGGATACCGTCGTCTATACCGGTACGCACGACAACGATACGACACGGGGCTGGTTCGAGTCGCTGCAGCCCCACGAACAGCAGCATGTGCTGGAGGTTCTCGGCATCGGTGATCCCGCCGGCGTGGTCGAGGCCATGATGAACGCCGCCATGCAGAGTCGCGCTCAGCTCTGCGTCCTGACCCTGCAGGACGTGCTCGGGCTGGACTCGAGCGCGCGCATGAACACCCCCGGCGATGACAGCGAACACTGGCGATGGCGCTTCGACTGGTCGCAGATCACGCCTGAAATCACCAATCACCTGAAGGAGATGAGCAGTCATGCAAAGCGCAGTTGATGCAGGCAATGACCAACCGGATACCCTGAGCGCGGCCCGGCAACGTATCCAGGACGGGACCTCGCACGACCCGTTCGAGGTGCTCGGCCTGCATCCGCTGGAGGACGGTGGCCACGAGATCAGCGTGTTCCTGCCGCCCGCGGAATCGGTGGAACTCGATGGCGCAGGGGCGATGCAGCGCATCCCGGGCAGCGATTTCTTCGTGCTGCGACCCGGACCCGCGGACCGCCTGGCGCCGCACTACAGTCTCACCTGGACCGACAAGCTGAGCGGCCGCGTGCACCACCGGGTCTCGCCGTACAGCTTCGCGCCACAGATCAGCGACTTCGACCTGCACCTGTTCCAGGAGGGGCGTCACCAGCACGTCTGGTATTTCCTCGGCGCGCGGCAGGCCTGTATCGATGACATTCCTGGTTGCCAGTTCGCCGTGTGGGCGCCGGGCGCGGCGCGCGTCAGTGTGGTGGGGGACTTCAACGACTGGGACGGGCGCCGCTACCCGATGCGCTGCCGCGGTTCGTCCGGTATCTGGGAACTGTTCATCCCGGGCCTGCAGGCCGGGGATACCTACAAGTACGAGGTGCTCTCGCGGTACGGCCAGGCGTTCACCAAGACCGATCCGTACGCGCGCCGGATGGCGCTGCGGCCCGACACCACCTCGATCGTGCCGCAGGACAGTACCTGGTCCTGGTCGGACGGTGAATGGCTCGCGGCGCGTGCGCAATTCGACTGGCAACACCGTCCGGTCAGTATCTACGAGGTACACGCCGGCTCCTGGCGCAAGGGGCCGGACGGAGGCTTCCTCAACTGGCGCGAGCTGGCCGACCAGCTGATTCCGTGGGTGATCGACCTGGGTTATACCCACATCGAGCTGATGCCGGTGAGCGAACACCCGCTGGACGAGTCCTGGGGCTACCAGGTGACCGGATACTTCGCTCCGACCGCGCGCCACGGCAGCCCGGACGACCTGCGCTATTTCATCGACCGCTGTCACGCCCACGGCATCGGGGTCCTGCTCGACTGGGTGCCCGCGCATTTCCCGCGCGACTTCTACGCCCTGGCCCGCTTTACCGGTGAACCGACCTATGAGCACGCCGACCCGCGCCGCGGCGAACACCACGAATGGGGTACGCTGGTGTTCGATTACGGACGCCGCGAGGTGCACAACTTCCTGCTCACCAACGCGGTGTACTGGATCGAGGAATTTCATATCGACGGCCTGCGCGTGGACGCGGTGGCCTCGATGCTGTACCTGGATTACTCGCGCAAGGAGGGCGAGTGGTCACCCAACCAGTACGGCGGCCGCGAGAACATCGAGGCCATCGACTTCCTGCGCGAGATGAACCGGGTGGTGCACGGCCTGTTCCCGGGGGTGCTCACCATCGCGGAGGAATCCACGTCATGGCCCATGGTGTCGCGCCCCGTCGAGATCGGCGGCCTGGGATTCAGCCTCAAATGGAACATGGGCTGGATGAACGACTGCCTGTCCTATATCGAGGAGGACCCGGTACACCGCAAGTACCATCACGACAAACTCACCTTCAGCCAGCTCTATGCCTGGACGGAGAATTTCGTGCTGCCGCTCTCGCACGACGAGGTGGTGCACGGCAAACGCAGCATGCTCAGCAAGATGCCGGGCGATCACTGGCAGAAGATGGCCAACCTGCGCCTGTTCTACGCCTGGCAGTATGCCCACCCCGGCAAGAAGCTGTTGTTCATGGGTGGCGAGTTCGGGCAGTGGCTGGAGTGGGACGCGGCCCATCAGATCGACTGGCCGCTCATGGAGGTCGACACGCACCGCGGTATCCACCGGCTGGTGCGCGATCTCAACCGCCTGTACCGCGAAGAGCCCGCGCTGCACCGCTATGACCACGACCCGGCCGGCTTCCGCTGGATCGACTGCCACGACAGCGACCAGTCCGTGCTCAGTCTCCTGCGCCTGTCCGGCGCGCCGGAGGAGAGCATCGTCTGCGTGCTGAACTTCACACCCGTGCCGCGCTTCGGCTACCGCATCGGCGTGCCGGCGGCCGGCGACTATCACGAGATATTCAATTCCGATTCTGAATTCTACGGCGGCAGCAACCTGGGCAACGGTGCGCGGGCCGTGGAGCCCGTGCCGTGGATGGATTTCGCTCAGTCCCTCAGCCTCACACTTCCGCCGCTCGGAGCCCTGTTCCTGAAAGGACGTCGATGAGGGTATTGCACGTCATCAGCGAGCTGTATCCGCTGGTCAAGACCGGCGGTCTGGGTGATTTCGGCTACAGCCTGCCGCAAGCCCTCAGCGACCTGGGTGTCGACGTGTGCGTGCTATTGCCGGCCTACGGCGAGGTGCTGCGCGGCGTGAGGAAGCCGCGCCTGCTCGCGACGCTCGACATCCCGATGGCCGGTGGCCAGCATCCGTTCCGCGTCCTGGAGGTGCGGCCGCCGGGTTTCCGCTTCCCGGTCTGGCTGGCCGACTGTCCCGCCCTGTTCGACCGGCCCGGCAACCCCTATATCGACGCCGACGGCGTCGACTGGCCGGACAACGCCGAGCGCTTCGCCACCTTCGCACAGCTGGCCGCGCGGCTCGCCGCCGGCGAGGTGCAGGCGCTCGGGAGGGTGGACGTGGTTCACTGCCACGACTGGCAGACCGGTCTCGTGCCGGCCTTCCTGCGCCAGCGGCCGGATCCGCCGCGCAGCGTCTTCACCGTTCACAACCTCGCCTTCGGCGGTCATTACTCGCGCCCGGAATTCCAGCGCCTGCAGTTGCCCGAGACCTGGTGGCATCTGGAAGGTGTGGAATTCTATGGGGGTTTTTCCATGCTCAAGGCGGGACTGGTGTATGCGGACGGTATTACCACGGTCAGCCGGACCTACGCCGTCGAGATACTCACGCCGGCCTTCGGGCACGGCATGGACGGAATCCTGCGGCATTACTCCTACAAGCTGCGCGGGATCCTGAACGGCCTCGATACCGATGTCTGGAATCCGGCCAGCGATACCCAGCTGGCCATGAATTACGGGATCGCGAACCGTGCCGCGGGACGTGCGGCCAACCGGGCGTCCCTGTTCGCGGCGCTGGACTGGCAGCCCGAGATCGCGGTCAGGCAGTCCCCGTTGTTCGGCTCGGTGGGCCGCCTGACGGAGCAGAAGGGCACCGACCTCCTGGTGGTTGCCGCCGAGCGCCTGCTGGCGCAGCTCAAGGCGAGTTTCGTTATCATAGGTGATGGCCGGCGGGATTACATCGACCGCCTGCGGCAGCTGGAGGCACGTTTTCCGGACCGCGTCAGGGTGTTCATCGGCTATTCGGAACGGCTGGCACACCTTGTCGAGGCGGCTGCCGATTTCTTCGTCATGCCGTCGCGCTACGAGCCCTGCGGGCTGAACCAGCTCTACAGCCTGTGTTACGGTACACCACCGGTGGTGCATCATACCGGCGGTCTGGCGGATACCGTGGTCGATGCAACCGAGGAGAACCTGATCAGCGGGACAGCGACCGGCGTCGTGTTCTACCGGCCTGCCGTCGATGCGCTGCACGCGGCCTTGCTGCGTGCGGTTGCGTTGTTCCATCATCCGGTGTACTGGAAGGGTGTGCAAAGGACCGCCATGCAGCAGGATTTCAGCTGGCGCGAGAGTGCGCAGCAATACATCGCGATATACAGGGAACCCGGAATCTGAGGGCGAGCGACCATGAACGACATCCATACGTCTTACAAGGAAATCTGCCTGCTGCCCATCATGGAGACGCTACCGGTCGACGCCGATTCCATCCGCAAGGCTTTCGATTTTTATCTCACGCACCATCGCGGGCATTTTCTCGGCTGCACGGAGGTGGACATCTACCAGGCGCTGGCGGTGACCATACGCGACCGCCTCATGTCCGACTGGCGCAATACCTGGCGCTCCTTCACCCGAAGCGGTACGCGCCGTGCCTGCTACCTATCGATGGAGTTCCTGATGGGGCGTGCACTGGGCAACCATCTGCTCAACCTGCAACTGCGCGAGGCGGTGAGCAGTGCGATGCAGCAGCACGCGCTGACCCTCGAGGAGATCGAGAGCGAGGAGCTGGACGCCGGTCTCGGCAACGGCGGCCTGGGTCGGCTGGCCGCCTGTTTCATGGACAGCTGTGCCAGCCTGCAGCTGCCGGTGATCGGCTATGGCATCCGCTACCAGTATGGCATGTTCCACCAGCATATCAGGGGCGGTTACCAGGTCGAGGACCCCGACCACTGGCTGCGCGACGGCTTTCCCTGGGAAATCGAGCGCCCCGAATTCACCCAGGTCGTGCGTTTCGGCGGTCGCGTGGAGCATTACCGCGATGCGCAGGACCGGCTGCGCGTGCGTCTGGTCGATACCGACGACGTGCTCGCCATCCCCTACGATGTCCCGATATCCGGCTACGACAACGACACGGTGAACACGCTGCGCCTGTGGAGCTCCGCGGCCACCGACGAATTCAACCTGCATGAATTCAACGCCGGCAGCTATACCGAGGCCGTCGCCGCCAAGAACGACGCCGAGCATATCAGCATGGTGCTGTACCCGAACGACAGCTCCGAGAACGGCAAGGAACTGCGCCTGCGCCAGCAGTATTTTCTCGCCTCGGCCAGCATCCAGGACATGCTGGCGATCTGGGAGAGCAGCGAGGGGGAGGACTGGGACCGTTTCACCGACCTGAACGTGTTCCAGATGAACGATACACACCCGACCATCGCCGTGGCGGAGTTGATGCGCATCCTGCTCGACGAGAAGGGTCTGGAGTGGGGCCAGGCCTGGGACATCACCTGCCGGTGCATGGCCTACACCAACCATACCCTGTTGCCGGAAGCGCTGGAGAAATGGCCGGTCTGGCTGTTCGACCGGCTGCTGCCGCGTCTGCTGGAGGTCATCTACGAGATCAACGCGCGTTTCCTGGAGGAGGTCACTTCGCGCTGGCCCGGTGATTCCGGCATCCTCCACCGGCTGTCGATCATCGAGGAGGGCCATGTCAAGCAGGTGCGCATGGCGCATCTGGCCATCGTCGGGAGCTTCTCGGTCAACGGCGTGGCCGAGCTGCATTCCCAGCTGCTGCGCGACAAGCTGTTCCGCGACTTTCACCGTATCTGGCCGGGGAAATTCAACAACAAGACCAACGGCGTCACGCCACGGCGCTGGATCGCGCACGCCAACCCGGGTCTGGCGGCGCTGCTGCACGAGACCATCGGCGACGGCTGGCTGTACGACCTGGACGAGATCGGCCTGCTCGAACGCCATGCCGACGAGGCGGACAGCGACTTCTTCGCGAGCTGGGAGGCCGTCAAACAGGAGAACAAGCGGCGCCTGGCAGCGGTCGTGCGCGACCGGACCGGTGTGGAGTTTGACACCGCGTCGCTGTTCTCCGTGCAGGTCAAGCGCATCCACGAATACAAGCGCCAGCTGCTCAACGTGCTGCACGTGATTCACCTCTACCAGCGCATCCGCAACGACGACACGAGCGGGATGGTCAACCGCTGCGTGCTGATCGGCGGCAAGGCGGCACCGGGTTACTGGATGGCCAAGCAGATCATCAAGCTCGTCAACAACGTGGCGGATATCATCAACAGCGATCCCCAGGTGGGCGACCGGCTCAAAGTAGCCTTCATCCCCAATTACCGCGTGTCCCTGATGGAGGTGATCGCGCCGGCCGCCGACCTGTCGGAACAGATTTCCACGGCCGGCAAGGAGGCGTCGGGCACCGGCAACATGAAGTTCATGATGAACGGCGCGCTCACCATCGGTACCTACGATGGCGCGAATATCGAAATCCTGGAGGCCGTCGGCGAGGAGAACTTTTTTCTGTTCGGGCTGCATGCGGAAGCGGTCGCCGCGCTGCGCAACAACTACGATCCACGCTCGCTGGTCGATGCGGACCCCGAGCTCGACGATGTCATCAAGCTGCTGTCCTCCGGCCATTTCAACCCGCAGGAACCGGGCATCTTCGACGCCATCGTCCAGTCCCTGCTGTCGCCGGACGACCCCTGGGTCACGCTGGCGGACTTCCGCACATACGTGGAGGCCCAGGAGCGCGTCGCGGCGGCCTGGCAGAACCGGCGGCACTGGACGCAGATGAGCATCCGCAACGTGGCCGCCAGCGGGTTCTTTTCGACCGACAGGACCATCAGCGACTACAACCGCGATATCTGGAAGCTCGATCCGCTGGACCTGGATGCCGGACACGCCACCGCACCGGCGACCGGGAACAGGCCCGCGGGGGCCGGGCAGTACTGATACCCGCGCACCGGCGCGCAGCCTCGCGCCATCGGCCCGGGACGGTCGCGTGCAGCCCCGCCCTGCTTGATAAGCATGCCCGGGAATGTCAGCATTGCCGCCTGATCCACAGGTGGAAGGGCAGGCGGCATGAACAACGCATACGAGACGCCCCAGGACGCGGAAGACGCGTTTTACGATGCGCTGGAAGAGGGCGATCTGGGCAAGGTGCTGACGGTGTGGGCGGACAGCGACGACGTCAGCTGCCTGTTACCCCGCTATCCCCTGATCCGGGGACGCCGGGAGGTCGAGGAGGTGTTCAGGCACCTGTTTTCCCAGGGGCAGGGTGTAGCCCTGACCGTGAGACACCTCGGCTGGGTAAACGCGGATGACATGGCCATCCATCATGTCGAGGAGACCCTCCAGCACGTGCCGCCCGGCACGCCGCCACCGCCGCCGTTCTACGGGACCAATATCTACAGGAAACACGACGCTGGCTGGTGCCTGATCATGCACCTCAATGCTCCGATGCCGGCGCCGCCGCAGTAACACCCCCGTCGCCGCGCCCCTCGGCGTCCGGACCGGCTTCCGCGCCGGGTCCCAGGGCTGCCCGTAGCTGAACTCGACCAGATTGCCGTCGGGATCCCGCAGGCCGCAGTAGTAGCCCGTCGGGTAGGGCTCCTGGACGGGTTCCCAGATCAGCGTGCCATCGGCTCGCGCCCGGCGCGCAATATCATCGACCGCACGATGGCTGTCCAGCGCGAAACCCAGGTGCGAGAAGTCGTTGTCTGCCTGGTCACGGCCCGGCCCGCCGGGCAGGAGAACGAGCACGAATACCCGTTCACGGCCCGGCTCGGCGAGCCACACGATACGCCGACCATCCGAGATGCGCTCATGCACCGGCCGCAGACCGCAGTAGGTACCGTAGAAGCCGACACAGGCGTCGACGTCCCGGACGTGCAGCGCGATGTGCGTCAGGCTCGGTCGCATGGGTAGCTTCCCGTCGTGCTTCATGGCCGCCGGCTGGAGACCCGCTGAGCCCTGCCGTCAGGCGACGGACCCGCAGGTACAGATGCCGTCCCGGGTGATTATAACGCCTCAGCCCGTGCAGGACCCCTTTCCTCCGGCGCTCCCCGGCGCGGGGATGAGGCACCTATCACCGCACCAGGGTCCGCAGCCGGATACCCGACCGTGTTGCCGGTGAATCGGGTTACACTTACCGGCATCGGCCGGCTGCCTGAACGAACGCCATGACACGGGGGGAACCATGTCAAACCGCACCCTGAATCTGACCGATCCGCTCTACGATTACCTGCTGTCGGTGTCGCTGCGGGAACCGGCGGTGCTGCGCCGCCTGCGCGAGGAGACCGCGCGGGATGAGATGGCGCGCATGCAGGTCGCGCCGGAGCAGGGCCAGTTCATGACCTGGCTGGTCGGGTTGACAGGCGTCCGGCAGGCACTGGAGATTGGCGTCTTTACCGGCTACAGCTCGCTGTGTATCGCGCTGGGTCTGCCCGCTGCGGGGCGTGTGATCGCCTGTGACGTCAGCGAGTCCTGGACCCGGGTCGCGCGCCGCTACTGGCGCGAGGCCGGTGTCGATCACAAGATCGAACTGCGTCTGGCACCGGCTGCCGAGACGCTCGCAGACCTGCTGCGACAGGGAAACGCGGGTCGCTTTGATTTTGCCTTCATCGACGCGGACAAGGAAAATTACGACCTCTATTACGAGCGCTGCCTTGAGCTGATCCGTCCGGGCGGCCTGATCGCCATCGACAACGTGCTCTGGGGCGGCGCGGTCATCGATACGTCGGCTCAGGATGCGGATACGGCGGCAATCCGGGCGTTGAATGAAAAACTGCATGACGACGCACGCGTGGACATCACGCTGCTGCCCGTCGCCGACGGCCTTACCCTGTTACGCAAGCGGGACTTGGGTGAATAGGGTGACTAGGGACAGACCGCGTTTGCATCCACGTCTGATACGGGCGCGGTCGAAGGTGGCGCAAATGAATCCGCCGGTACCTGTCAGGATTCAGGAACCAGCCTGACGTCGACGCGGTTGTTGGCGGCGGCGATGCGGTTCCACTCCCGGGCCGTGACGGTGTCGCTCTGCGGGGGGTAGGGGATGCGCGGCTGGCTGAACTGGTAGGACTTGATCTCCAGGCGGATATCGCCGTCGTTCACCAGCGGTGAGGTGGAGAGAAAGCTGGCGAAGGCGATCGACTGGCGCTCGTCGGGCGTGGGCAGTTGCTGCAGGGGATGACCGACCAGGGCGCATTCCGTGACCGGCTGGTCGGGCGGCGCCGGGACGTAGCCGTCAACATCATTGCCGTTCAGACAGAACTCGCCAAGATGGGACTCCAGCTGCACCGTGCCGTGAAAGTCCAGCGCCTTCAGCCGGGTCACCAGCTCCTGGACCATTGCCAGGCGCCGGTCGCCGAAGGCCTCTTCCCGGACATCGTAGGCGCTGCCCTGGTTGACCGCCCAGGCGATGCTGTCGTAGAGCAGGCGTCGCTGCCGGCGTGCCCGGGCGTCGCGCTGGCTGAGCTCGGCCCGCAGTGCGGTGCTTTCGTTGTGCTCGTTGCTGGCGGAATCCTGCTGGGAGGTGACCAGTTCGCCGATGCGGTGGTTGGCGTGGTCGAGTTCGGTGCGGAGCGCGCTGCTGTCCTGATAGATCCACAGCAGCGGGATCAGCATGAGTATCACCACCAGCGGCAACAGCAGGAGTGCCGGCAGGTTCGTGGTACGGGCGCCCCGGGCCTCGAGCGTGGTCCGCAGTTCCTGTATCTTCTCCGCCATTTCCAGGTGGTATTGCTCCAGCAGTCCGGCCAGGTGTGCCAGGGAGCCGCGCGAGCCGCCAACGGCCTGCGCCGCCTGTTCGGCGATCTCCTCGATCTCCTCACGCGCGGCGGAAAGGGCGAGTTCCGGCGGTTCGTCCACCAGCATGGCACGGCCGTTCTCGGGCGCGCGCTTGCGGCGTTCTCTGACCAGGCCAAGCTTGTTCAGCACCTCGAACAGCTCCGCCGGTTCGACCTGCTTGGGGAGGATGCCGATCGCGCCGAGCGCGCGGGCCTGGCTGACGTACAGGTCGCCCTCCTTGGAGGTGTACATCATGATCGGGATGGTGGCGGTATCGGGGTTGCCCTTGATCGCCTCCACGGCCTGGAAGCCATCCATGCCCGGCATCATGTGGTCCATGAAAATGACGTCGGGGGTATGGTCTTTCAGATAGTCGAGCGCCTGCTGTGCCGATTCCAGTGTGTCGACGGCCAGATTGTGCTTGTCCAGCATGCGCTTGAGGGTTTCGCGCGCCGTCCTGGAGTCGTCTACAACCAGTGCAAGCCGTTTGTCCATGGAGTGACGGTACCGGGGAGTGGTTTTTCTGCCGGGTACTATAACCCAATCGTGGCGGCCGGTGTGAGACGCGGACCGCGATAAAACCGCGGGCGGTCAGCCGGTATTGCGCATGCCGCTGGCGATGGCGTTGATCGAGCGCAGCAGCGGCTGCAGCCAGCGCTCGCGCTGCTCGTCGTCCAGGCGGCTGTCACGGTAGCGCGAGAGCAGCGTGACCTGGATGTTGTTGAGCGGGTCGAGGTAGGGGTTGCGCCGGAACAGCGACAGGCCGAGCGAGGGGTTTTCCTCGAGCAGGTGGTGCGTGCCGCTGATGTGGAGTACCTGCGTGATGGTTTTGCGGTACTCGTCGCTGATCTTGCCATAGATGCGCTCCGCCATGACCTGGTCGCCGGCCAGGCGGGTGTATTCGTGCGCGATGTTCATCTCGCCCTTGAACAGTGCCATCTGGATATTGCTGAGCAGGGCGCGGAAGAACGGCCAGTCCTGGTACATGCCCTGCAGGCGGGCCATCCGCGCCGGGTCGTCGTTGCGCCAGCGCTCCAGCGCGCTGCCCAGCCCGTACCAGGCGGGCAGGGTGTGGCGCGACTGTGCCCAGCCGAACACCCAGGGAATGGCGCGGATGGAGGTCTTGGAACGGTCCTGCTGCTGGCGGTGCGAGGGGCGCGAGCCGATGTTCAGCAGCCCGATCTCGGTGACCGGCGTGACGTCGTAGAAATAGTCGAACAGTCCCTCCGTGCGGTCGATCAGGTCGCGATAGGTGTCTTCGCCGATGCGGGCGAGTTCGTCCATGATGCCCATGTAGTCGCGCCGGTCCTCGGCCGCGGGCTCGATCAGCGCGCGGCTGGCCTTGAGCAGACCGGTGACGCCCATGGACAACTCGTATACCGCGGTTTCCTCGTTGCTGTACTTGTAGCGCAGTACCTCGCCCTGTTCGGTGAACTTGATCTGGCCGTGCACCGTGCCCGGCGGCTGCGACAGGATCGCCTCGTGGGTCGGACCGCCGCCGCGGCCGACGGTGCCGCCGCGGCCGTGGAACAGGCGTACCCGCAGGCCGTAGCGGTCGCAGAGGGCGATGATCTTCTTCTGCGCCTCGTACAGGCTCCAGTTGGAGGCCAGGATGCCACCGTCCTTGCAGGAGTCTGAATAGCCCAGCATGATTTCCTGGCAATGGCCCGAGGCATTGAGCAGGGCGCGGTAGGTCCCGTTGCCGAGCAGCTCGGACAGGACCCGCTCGATGTGCTCGAGGTCGTCGATGGTCTCGAACAGCGGGCTGATACGAATATCCGCGAACCAGTCGTCGTTGCGACGCCCCGCCAGCCCGGTCACCCAGGCGAGGTACATGACCTCGAGGACGTGGCTGGCCGTGTGGGTCATCGAGATGACGTAGTTGCCGAATGCCCCGGCGCTGACTTCCGCCTGCATGTGCCGCATGACGTCGAACACCGCCAGCGTCTCGCGCGTGTTCTCCGACAGGCCGCCGCGGTCGACCACGGGCGGTGGCGTGCCGAAGCCGGCGCACAGCACCTGCTGCCGGTGTGATTCGTCCAGCGCGGCATAGTCCGGCTCCACGTGCAGCGCCTTCAGCACTTCGGTGACGGCCGCGGTATGGCGCGTGGACTCCTGCCGGATGTCGAGATGCATGAGGAAGAAGCCGAAGGTTTCGACGAGTCGGACCAGGTCCTTCAGCTCGGCATCGGCCACATTCGCGTCACCGTTGGCGATCAGGGAGTCACGGATCAGCAACAGGTCATCGAGAAATTCCCGTTCGTTCGCGTAGGCGGCGGGGTTGGCCGCGACGGGTACGTCCGGCTGTGCGATGCGCGTATCGATATCCGCGAGGTTGAGCCGCAGGCGATGACACACGATGCAGAGTTTGCGCCGGTAGAGTTCGTGCCGAAAGCCCTCGGGAGAATCGCGGCAGATCGAACCGAAACGGATGCTGTCCTGTTCCAGGTTCTCCAGGAACGGCGCCGAGAAATCGCACAGGTGCGCGGAGTGGGTCAACCGCTGTCCCAGGTCGACGGCGTGCTCGATATAGGTCGTCAGTACCTCGCGCATCTGCAGCCGCAGAGCCAGCACCGTGGTGGCCGGTGTGACGAACGGGTTGCCGTCGCGGTCGCCGCCGATCCAGGAGCCGAAGCGGATCAGCCCGCCGGGAATGGACAGCTGCCGGCCGGACGGGTCGTTGCCGTAGACGTGCCGGGCGGCCTTTTCCAGGTAGCGATAGGTCTTGGGGATGGCGGCGAAAAGGCTTTCGCGGAAAAAATACAGGCCGTTGCTGATCTCGTCCTCCACGCTCGGCTTGTGTAGGCGCACCTCGTCCGTCTTCCACAGCACCTGGATCTGCTGTTTGAGGAGCTCCTGCACCGCCTTGCGCTCCTCGCGACTCAGGCGCAGGTCATCGAGTTTTTCGCTGGTCACGAAGATCCGGCGCAGCGAGGCCATCACGGTACGGCGAATCGCCTCGGTGGGGTGCGCGGTGAATACCGGCAGGTAGAGCGACTGGTCGAGCAGGTGCTGCAACTGCTCCGGAGTGATGCCGCAGTCGCGAAAATCCTGCACGGTACGCTGGAAGGAGCCGATCCAGAGCAGGCCGTAATGGCGCGCCTGCTTGCGCCGCTGCCGGTGCTGGAAGGCCTCTTCGGCGATGTTCACCAGGCTGAAATACAGGTTGAAGGCGCGGATGACGTCGGTGAGCGCATCCGGGTCGAGCCGGTTGATATGGCGGGTCAGCCGCGCGCGCAGGCGCGGGTTCTCCTCGCGGCGCAGGCGGATATAGCCCTTGCGCAATGATTCGACCGCATCGAGGATATGCTGCCCCGCGTGTTCCCGGAGTATCTCGCCGAGCAGGGTGCTGAGCAGGCGCACGCGGCCGCGCAGATACCGGTCGCCCGTTTGTTCGAATTCAGAGTTGGATTGACTTGACATGGCCGTTACCAGCCACGCCGGTGCGCGGCCCCGCTGTACGGGAGGCCGATTATACTGGTTGGCGCACGATGTGCCACCGGGCGCCGGGGCATGGCGGCCGGCGGACACCGCCGCGATGCCGGGTTGCGTTTTTACCCGAAGGGTTTAACCTTTCCCGAAGGGATGTGCAGGCCGTGCCGTGCGCTGGCCGGGTTCAGTGAACATGCATCGGGGGGGGATGTATGGAGCAGATGGACGATCCGGATGCGCGGCCCGGCCATGACCGGCTGCACCATGATTTCATCGATGGCCTCAGGTGTTTTCGCAGCGATGACTTCGAAGCTGCGCTGCCCTACTTTCGCACGGCCGACGCGGGTGCGGCCGTCGACGATAGCTTCCAGAACCGCTACACCTCCTTTCACGGTCTGTGCAGGGTCTGCCTGGGTGACCGCAGCGGCATAAAGCTCTGTCGCAAGGCCGCGATCGCCGAGACGCGCGACGCCGAGGTGTTCTACAACCTTGCGCTGGCGGAGCACCGGCTTGGCCAGCGCGAAAGCGCCTGGAGGGCGCTGCGGCGCGGCCTGATGATCGATCCGCTCCACTGCGGGCTGCAGCGCTTCAAGCATGAGATGGGGCTGCGCAGGAAGACCAGCCTGATCCCCGGCCTGCGGCGCGACAATGCCTGCAACCGCCTGCTGGGCAGGCTGTTCCGCGGTATCCGCAGGCCCCGGTCGCGGACATGACGTGTCCGAGGCGGCTGGGCCGTGCCGAAGCGGCGCGATTGACCTATACTGACGTCCGGGAGTCGGCCAGGCAGTCGCCCTGCGAATGCAGGGAGGAAAGTCCGGGCTCCACAGGGCGAGGTGCCAGGTAACACCTGGAGGGCGCGAGCCCATGGAAAGTGCCACAGAAAATATACCGCCGGTTCTGCCCGACTCAAGGCAGTTCAGGCAAGGGTGAAATGGTGCGGTAAGAGCGCACCGCGCGGCTGGTAACAGGCGTGGCAGGGCAAACCCCACCTGGAGCAAGACCAAATAGGGAAGTGATCGTGCGGCCCGCACGGCTTCCGGGTAGGTTGCTTGAGACCTGCGGTGACGCAGCGTCCAGATGAATGACTGTCCTCGACAGAACCCGGCTTATCGGCCGACTCCCTCCCGACGCTGACGTCGCCCGCGATGGTTACCTCACGGCGCCCTGGTCGATCCAGGCCCGGATCATCTCGACCTGATCGTCACCGAGCGATTCCCCGCTGTGCGGCATCTGGATCTTAGGATCGGTCTTGCCTGACACCATGCGGTACAGCGAGCTCGATTCGGCTGAGCCCGCAATGATGACCGGTCCGAGCCGGGTGCCCTTCATAACCGTTTCGTAGGATTCAACGGAAAAACCGCTTTTCACGGTACCTTCCTGATCGTCGGTATGACAACTTGCGCAGTTCTTCTTTAACAGGGGTTCTACATCCGCATACGTCAGCGTCCTGCTGCAACCGACCAGCCCGCTGGTGATGACCATCGCATACAGCAGTGTTGTAAGCTTCTCGTTCATTGTTGCATCCTCCATGGCTTGGATCGGGCAGTGTGTTCCGGATAGTTCTTTGTCCGTGTCGATCCTACAGCATAGCTTGACCATTTCGCCGTAATCAAACAATAACGCGGCTTGACGCACGGTGTACCGGTACCGTCTTGCAGGGAGCGCGCACTCGTCAACGCGCTGTCTGCCGTCGCTGATGCGCGCCGTGCCGTGAAGCCGCGTCGGGTTCCCGGTATCGGGAACGGGTCGAGCCGGCTGTCTGTAACCCCGCCGGCCGCGGGCCGGCGGGTGTGCCGTGGATTTCTTTGCTTTCTCCGCCGCTTTGCGGTTATGTTAGATACCGTCCGGTTTTCTCCAGACGTTATCCTTAATAAACAGGAATAAAATACATCAGGTTACCGATGTTATTTCATCTAGAATGACAGGCAAGCTCTTTATCAAGACGCACGGCTGCCAGATGAACGAGTACGATTCCGCGAAGATGCAGGACGTACTGGCGGCTTCGCATCACCTTGAACTCACGCAGGATCCGCTGCAGGCGGATGTGCTCTTGCTGAATACCTGCTCCATCCGTGAAAAGGCCCAGGAGAAGGTGTTTTCCGAGCTCGGGCGCTGGAAGGAACTCAAGGACGCGCGGCCGCGGCTGGTCATCGGCGTGGGCGGCTGCGTGGCGAGCCAGGAGGGCGAGGCGATCCGTGCGCGTGCGCCATACGTCGATATCGTGTTCGGCCCGCAGACCCTGCACCGCCTGCCCGAGATGCTGGATGCGGCACGGCGTGCGCAGGGTCCGGTCATCGACATCAGCTTTCCCGAGGTCGAGAAGTTCGATGCCCTTCCCGCACCCCGCGCCGAGGGTCCGACGGCGTTTGTCTCGATCATGGAAGGCTGCAGCAAGTACTGCAGTTTCTGCGTGGTACCGTATACGCGCGGCGAGGAGGTCAGCCGCCCGTTCGACGACCTGATCGCCGAGGTGGCGGGCCTGGCCGCTCAGGGGGTGCGCGAGGTGACCCTGCTGGGACAGAACGTCAATGCCTACCGCGGTGCGATGCACGATGGCGAAGCGGCCGATCTGGCCCTGCTGATCACCTGGATCGCCGCCATCGACGGCATCGACCGCATTCGTTATACCACCTCGCATCCGCTGGAAATGAGCGATCGCCTGATCGAGGTCTACGCCGAGGTGCCGCAGCTGGTCGGGCACCTGCACCTGCCGGTACAGTCCGGATCGGACCGCGTACTGGCGCTGATGAAGCGCAATCATACGGCGCTCGAGTACCGCTCCATCGTCCGGCGTCTGCGCGCACTACGTCCCGGCATCAGTATATCCTCGGACTTCATCGTCGGTTTCCCGGGTGAGACCGGGGCGGATTTCGAACACACCCTGGCGCTGATCGACGCGGTCGGTTTCGATCACTCGTTCAGCTTCATCTACAGCCGGCGTCCGGGCACCCCGGCGGCGGATCTGCCCGATGACGTGCCGCACGCGGTCAAGCAGCAACGGCTGGCCCGGCTGCAGCAGCGCATCGCCGGGATGGCCGCGGCGATCAGTGCGGGCATGGTCGGTTCTGTGCAGCGCGTGCTGGTGGAAAAGCCGTCGCGCAAGGACTTGCGCCAGCTCAGCGGGCGCACCGAAAACAACCGCGTGGTGAACTTCGACGCGCCGGCGGACACCCTCGGTCGTTTCGTCGCCGTCCGGATCACCGAGGCCTTGCCGAATTCCCTGCGTGGAGAATTCATCGGGACGGCCGATGTAGCGGGTAACGCCGCGTCGAACCTGAGGGCCTCTTGAACGCCGACATTCATTCCAGCGATATCACCCTGGAACCCGCCGATAACGAACGCCTGGCCGTATTGTGCGGCCAGTTCGACAGCCACCTGCGTCAGCTCGAACAGCGCCTCGGGGTTGAAATCAACAACCGCGGGAACCGTTTCCGGATCATCGGTGACACCACCGCCGTGCAGCGGGCCGGGCAGGTCCTGGAAAGCCTGTACGCGGAAACCGCCGTCGCTGCGCTGACGCCGGGCAAGATACACCTTTATCTGCAGGAGGGCGCGGAGGACAGTGGGTCGCGCGATGCGAACGAGCGGCAGAGCGACACGGTCGTGATCAGGACGCCGGGCGGCGTGGTCACGCCGCGCGGCCGCAACCAGAAGCATTACCTGCGCAGCATCCTCGGCAACGATCTCAACTTCGGTATCGGGCCGGCGGGTACCGGCAAGACCTACCTCGCGGTCGCCTGCGCCGTACAGGCGCTGGAACAGGAGAAGGTCAGCCGGCTGGTGCTGGTGCGTCCGGCGGTCGAAGCCGGCGAGCGGCTCGGTTTTCTGCCGGGCGACATGACACAGAAGGTCGATCCCTATCTGCGCCCGCTTTACGACGCACTCTATGAAATGCTCGGCATCGACAAGGTCGCGCGGCTGATCGAACGCAATGTGATCGAGGTTGCCCCGCTGGCCTTCATGCGCGGACGCAGTCTCAACGACGCCTTCATCATTCTCGACGAAGGGCAGAACACGACAGTGGAACAGATGAAGATGTTCCTCACACGGATCGGTTTCGGTTCCACCGCGGTGGTCACCGGTGACATCACCCAGGTCGACCTGCCCAAGCACACCGAGTCGGGACTGCGCCAGGTGATCGACGTGCTCAAGGATTGCGCGGGCATCAGCTTCAGCTTCTTCTCCTCGCAGGACGTGGTGCGTCACCCGCTGGTGCAGCGCGTGATTTCCGCCTACGAGGACTACGAACGCACCTCCGGAAAGACCTGAGTCGCATGCCCGAGGTGATGGAACACGATATATCCGTCCAGTACGCCCTCGTCGCGGCCGGTCTGCCGCAGGAATCCGAGATCAGGGCGTGGGCGGAGCGGGCGCTGCAGGCGCATCAACGGCCGGCCGAACTGGTGGTGCGTGTCGTCGACGAGGCCGAGATGACGGCGCTGAACCGGCGCTACCGTGGCAAGGACGGACCGACCAACGTACTGGCGTTTCCGTACGGGGGCATGGACGGGATACCGGGCGATCTGCTCGGCGACGTGGTGATCTGTGCGCCGGTGGTCGCCGCCGAGGCGGCGCGGCAGGACAAGCCGTCGGCGGCGCACTGGGCGCACCTGGTCGTCCATGGTGTCCTGCACCTGCTCGGCTACGACCATCACGCACAGGCCGACGCCGCGCGCATGGAGCGGCGTGAAAGCGCGTTGCTGACCGGGCTGGGTTTTCCGGATCCATGGTAAGCCCACCGCCGTCACGGCAAGCCGGCAGCGGGTGCTGGCGTTGGCCGGCGCATTCCCGATATAGTGGCGCTCTGCACAATCAGACGCCGCCATTACCTGACATAATGATCAGAATTGTCCCAAAACTAACTGATTTACATGAGTAAAGATCGACCTGCCAACGGTCCCGCCTGGCATGACCGGGTCAGCCGGCTGAAGCAGCTGATGTCGCGGGAACCCATCGATATCGAGCAACTCGTGGAGATACTGCGCGCCGCGCAGCGTCGCAACCTCATCGACACGGATGCCCTTGCCATGCTGGAAGGCGTCCTGCAGGTGGACGAGATGCAGGTGCGCGATATCATGATACCGCGTTCGCAGGTGGTGTTCCTCGAGCGCGACGCCGGCCTCGAGGTGCTGGTACGCACCATCGTCGAGTCAGGCCATTCGCGGTTCCCGGTCATCGGCGACAGCCGCGACGAGGTGATCGGCGTGGCGCTGGCCAAGGACATGCTGGCGTATACCGGTGGACGCGGCGAGGATCGCCTGAACCTGCGCGACATACTGCGGCCGGCCGTGTATGTGCCGGAGAGCAAGCGCCTCAACGTGCTGCTCAAGGAGTTTCGCTCCAGCCGCAACCACATGGCGATCGTGGTGGACGAGTACGGTGGTGTGGCCGGCATGGTCACCATCGAGGACGTGCTCGAGCAGATCGTCGGTGAGATCGAGGACGAACACGACGTCGAGGAGGACTATACCATCCGTCGCCACAGCGAGGCGCACTACACCATCAAGGCGCTGACGCCGATCGAGGATTTCAACGAATATTTCGACACGCGCTATTCCGACGAGGAATTCGATACCATCGGCGGGCTGGTGGTGCATCAGCTCGGGCACCTGCCCAAGCGTGGCGAGCGTACGGTCATCGACAATCTCCTGTTCAAGGTGTTGCGTGCGGATAACCGGCGCGTGCACATGTTGCAGCTGACCGTCCTGCCCCGGTCGGACGAGGATACCCGGGACGCGCAGGGCAAGCCCTCATGACAGCCGCTTCCGGTGTAGTCCGCGGCGATACACGGGAAACGGAGAATAGGTGTTGGTGGAAGGAGAAGGGTCGGCAGACCGGCGCAATCGGAGTTTCGATGGCCTGTACCCGGCCTGACCGTAACTGACGCCGGCCCCTTCATTACCCGTTTTCCCCGACCCCGTCATGGACGCCGATCCCCTTGTACTCCGGACACTCATGAACGCAGGCGCAACCCTCATTGGCCTTCGGCGGGCACTGCTGTCGCTCGCGGGCGGTACCGCAGCCGTGCTCGCCTTCGCTCCCGTCGGCTGGTACCCGCTTGCCGTGGCGGCGCTGGCCGTGCTTTTTCACGGCTGGTTGTCGGACACCCCGCGCCGCGCCTTCCTGCATGGTGCGCTGTTCGGGATCGGTTTTTTCGGCACCGGTATCTCGTGGGTCTATGTCAGTGTGCACACCTACGGCCATGTGGCGGCGCCCGTGTCCGCGTTGGTCGCGGCGGCGCTCATCCTGCTGATGTCGCTGTATCCGGCCCTGCTGGGCTACCTCCTGCGGCGTTTTCTGCCGGGGCGGAGCTGGGGCGTGGTGGCCGGTGCCCTGCCGGCCGGCTGGGTGCTCGCGGAGTGGCTGCGCGGCTGGCTGTTCACCGGTTTCCCCTGGCTGGATCTCGGCGCCAGCCAGGTCGACGGGCCGCTGTCCGGTTACCTGCCTTTGCTCGGGGAGTACGGCGCCGGCTGGCTGGTGGCGGTCTCCGCCGGCCTGGCACTGGCGGCGCTCACGCTCGCGCACCGGCGTATCCTGTCCCTGGCGCTGCTGGTCACGATCTGGGCGGGTGGCTGGCTGCTCACGCAGGTGGAATGGGTGGAACCACGCGGGGCGGCGCTGAGCGTCAGCCTGATACAGGGCAATATCGAGCAGGAGCAGAAATGGCTGCCGGAAAACCTGCAGGCGACCCTGGCCCTGTATGCCGGGCTGACCTTCGACGGACCGGCTACCGATCTGGTGGTCTGGCCCGAAACCGCGATCCCAGCGTTCTATCACGAGGTCGAGGAAGGTTATCTGCCGGCCGTCGCGCAACGCCTGGCGCAAAGGCATGCCTCGCTGCTGACCGGTGTCCCCGTGCTGGACCGGAAGCGCTGGGACTACTACAACGCGATCCTGGCACTCAATGGCAAGCAGGCGCTGTACTACAAGCAGCACCTGGTCCCCTTCGGTGAATACCTGCCGCTGCGCCGGCTGCTCGGCGACTCGCTCGACGCCCTGGCGGTGCCCAACGCCGACTTCACACCCGGCGCGGCCGGGCAGCCGCTGCTGGAGGCGGCGGGCTATCCCGTCGGCACCTCGATCTGCTTCGAGGTGACGTTCGGCCGGCTGATCGCGGCGTCCGTGCCGGATGCGGCGCTGCTGGTCAACGTCAGCAACGACGGCTGGTTCGGCGACTCGCTGGCACCGCACCAGCACCTCGAGATCGCGCGCGTGCGCGCGCTGGAAACCGGCCGGCCGCTGTTACGCGCGACCAATACCGGCATCTCCGCCATCATCGACCATCACGGCAGGATCACGGCGCGCAGCCCGCAGTTCACCCAGGCAGTCGTGACCGGCAGCGTGCTGCCCATGCAGGGGGCCACGCCGTTCGTGCGTCTCGGCAATCCCCCGACACTGGTGGTCGCGCTGCTGTGCCTGCTGGCGGTGCGCCTCGGCGGCCGCGCGGGAGTATGAGATAGGTACCGGAAGGACCGGGCCCGTATTCATGCCGTCACCGCATGCGGCTGCGGCCGGTGATAGATCGTGTGGTCGCAGTTGGGACAGGGCGGGATCTCGCTGGTGGCGTTGAAGCGGATCTCGGCCCCGCAGGCGTCGCAGACCAGTGTGCCGGGGCCGGTGATCTCGCCGGCATGCCAGGCCAGCCCTTCCTCCACGTCCTGCTCGAACTGCAGCATCTCGAGCCGCGTACGGTCGGCGACCCGCGCCAGCATGTCCAGCAGCCGATCCTCGACCTGGTGGACGTCGAAACGCAGCCAGTCGCCCAGCTCGTGCCCGCTCTCGGTCAGGTGCCTGCCGGCGTCCTGGATGTCCCGCCGCAGGTAGTAGGCCACCTTCTCGGCCTCGTCCCGGGTCAGTTCCTCGAGCTCGACCGCGGTTTCCTTCGCCTTGTCGATGAATCCGCCCACCACCGGCCGCGTGCTCTCCTCCGCCTCCTCGAGGGCCGTCTTGACCCGCGCCATCATGTCGTCGTAGGCGGCGAGCCATTTGTCACGCATGGTTTTCTCGTCTTTCATGCTGCTGTCCCGTGTTGTCTGCCTGTCCCAAGTTTGACCCAAAGCGCGTGCAAGTTGAAGGAAAAACGACCGCCCGTGTTGTGGGGTCCGTTGCGGCTACGGTATTCTTCGGCCTTCGATTTTCAGCCGATCCGACCCGATGGACGAAACCTACCAACCCGAGCAGATCGAGGCGGCGGCACGCCGCTACTGGGAAGCGCACGGCACCTTTCGTGCGCTCGAGGACCCGGGCCGGCAGAAGTACTACTGTCTGTCCATGTTCCCGTATCCCAGCGGGCGCCTGCACATGGGGCACGTGCGCAATTACACCATCGGCGATGTCATCAGCCGCTACCAGCGCATGCTGGGCAGGAACGTGCTGCAGCCGATGGGCTGGGATGCGTTCGGCCTGCCGGCGGAAAACGCCGCCATCAGTAACCAGGTGCCGCCGGCAAGCTGGACGTACGAAAACATCGATTACATGCGCAGGCAGCTACGGCTGCTTGGCTTCGGTTATGACTGGGAGCGCGAGCTGGCGACCTGCGACCCGGACTACTACCGCTGGGAACAATGGTTCTTCACGCGGCTGTTCAGGAAGGGTCTGGTCTACAAGAAGACCGCCCTGGTCAACTGGGACCCGGTCGATCAGACCGTGCTCGCCAACGAGCAGGTCATCGACGGCCGCGGCTGGCGTTCCGGTGCCCCCGTGGAACGGCGCGAGATCCCGCAGTGGTTCATGAAGATCACGCAGTACGCCGACGAGCTGCTGGCCGACCTGGACCAGCTCGACGGCTGGCCGGAACAGGTGGTTACCATGCAACGTAACTGGATCGGCCGGTCGGAGGGCGTGGAGATGCAGTTCGGCATCGAGGGCTGCGCCGACAGCCTGTCGATCTACACCACGCGCCCGGACACGCTGATGGGTGTCACCTTCGTGGCGGTGGCGCCGGAACACCCGCTGGCGGCACAGGCGGCGGCCGGCGATCCGGAATTGCGGTCCTTCATAGACGAATGTCGCCGCACACGCGTGGCCGAGGCCGACATGGCGCTGCTGGAGAAGAAGGGTGTCGACACCGGCATCAAGGCCATCCACCCGGTCACCGGCGACCGGGTGCCGGTCTGGGCGGCCAATTTCGTACTCATGGAGTACGGCCACGGCGCCGTGATGGCGGTCCCGGCGCACGACCAGCGCGACTACGAGTTCGCCAGGCAGAACGGTCTGCCCATCCGCCAGGTCATCCGCCCGGGGCGCAACGAACGGGAGGCCGATCTCAGCCAGGCGGCGTTTACGCATCCGGGTATCCTGCAGAATTCCGGGCGCTTCAGCGGGCTCAGTTCCGCGCAGGCCAGTGCGTCGATCGCCGACTGGCTGGTCGCCGCCGGCAGGGGTGCGCGGCGGGTCAATTACCGGCTGCGCGACTGGGGCGTGTCCCGCCAGCGCTACTGGGGCTGTCCGATCCCGATCGTCAACTGTGAAAAATGCGGGGCACAGCCGGTGCCCGAGGACGACCTCCCGGTCATCCTGCCGACCGACGTCAACGTCGATGCCACCGGTTCGCCGCTGAAGCGGCTGCGGGCGTTCATCGACACCACCTGTCCCGCCTGCGGCGGGCCGGCCGAGCGCGAGACGGATACCTTCGACACCTTCTTCGAGTCGTCGTGGTACTACGCGCGTTACGCCTGCACCGACCAGGACCGGGCGATGCTGGACGAACGCGCCGATTACTGGCTGCCGGTCGACCAGTACATCGGCGGCATCGAGCACGCCGTACTGCACCTGCTGTATGCGCGCTTCTTCAACAAGCTGATGCGCGACGAGGGACTACTGAAGACGGACGAGCCTTTCACCTGCCTGCTCACCCAGGGCATGGTGCTCAAGGACGGTACCAAGATGTCCAAGTCGAAAGGCAACACCGTCGACCCGCAGGGACTGATCGAGCGCTACGGCGCCGATACCGTGCGCCTGTTCACCATGTTCGCGGCACCGCCCGACCAGTCGCTGGAATGGTCGGATTCCGGCGTGGAGGGCGCCTCGCGCTTCCTGAAACGTCTGTGGGATCTGGGATACAGACGAATGAACCATTTTCATCCCGAGCTTGAATCGAAGATGGTTGGATTGAATGTCGGTGCTGCGGCTAACTGGAATTGGGACGGCGCGTCCCCAAAACAGCTGGAACGGCGCAGGCATATTCATACCTTGCTGAAGAAGGCCAATGACGATTTCAATCGGCAGCAGTTTAATACTGTTGTCTCGGCAGGGATGCAGATACTGAATAATCTCCAGGTAGACTTCCCGGTGGTAAATCGTTTGTCAGATCCAGAAGAAACCGAGAACCGCATTGAGGCGCAGTTGCAATGTGAAGGGCTTGGCATACTTCTGCGCCTGCTCTCTCCGATCACTCCGCACGTAACCCACAAGCTCTGGCATGAACTTGGCTATCGCAAACGTGAGGGTGTTGACGTACTTGATGCGGGATGGCCTGAAGTGGACGAACAGGCCCTGGTGCAGGACTCACTCACGCTGGCGGTACAGGTCAACGGCAAGCTGCGCGGCACGATCGAGGTGGCCGCGGACGCCGACCGGCAGGCCATCGAACACGCGGCGCTGGCCGAGGAAAACGTCGCGCGCCACGTCGGCGGCCGGCCGGTGAAGAAGGTCATCGTGGTCCCCGGCAAACTGGTCAACATCGTCGTCTGATGACCCTTCGCGCTGTGACAGTTACACCGCAAGTAAACGGGATACCAGGAAAGGGAAACGTTGCACCCCCTCTCCCTTCGGGAGAGGGGGTGTGTTTCATCAAGCTCATGGAGCAACGATGAATTATCCAGCCGATGCGGTGAAACCGCTCCTGCTGCTACTCGTGGCTGCGCTGCTGGCCGGCTGCGGCTTTCACCTGCGCGGCAGCGCCGACTTGCCGGGCGACATGTCGCTGACCTTCATCAAGGGGATACGGCAGTTCGGCACGCTGGCCGACGACTTCGGCGCGGCCCTGCGCCTGCGCGGCGTCACGGTGTCCGACAGCGAGCGGTACGCGACGGCCGTGCTGCAGATAACGCAGAACACCACGGAGAAGCATGTGCTGTCGGTGGACATTCACGGAAACGTGCTGGAATATGAAATCCGCCAGACCGTCCGCTTCTCGGTCGCGGCGGCCGACGGCCGACCGGTGGTCGACGAGCAGTCCGTCGTACTCAGCCGCGACTACATCTTCAGCAGCACGGACGTGCTCGGCAAGCAGCGCGAGGAACAGGTGGTGCGCGCCACGCTGCAGGAGAACCTCGTCAACCTCGCCATGCTGCGCATCACCGCCGCGGCGCGTCGATGCACGGGGTGTCCCTGAAACCGCAAGCCCTGTATGCAGCTCAAACCCGAACAGCTCGATGCGCACCTGGGGAAAACCCTCGCCCCGGTGTACTTCATCAGCGGCGACGAGCCGCTGCGCGTGATGGAGGCGGCCGATGCGGTGCGTGCCGCTGCGCGCTTGCAAGCGTACGACGAGCGCGACGTGCTGACGGTGCAACCCGGCTTCGACTGGAACAGTCTGCTCGCGGAGGCCGGCAATCTGTCCCTGTTCGCGCAGCGCCGTCTCATCGATCTCCGCCTCCCGGGCGGCAAGCCCGGTGAGGCCGGCGCCAGGGTCCTGCGCGAGTTCGCCTCGCGGCCGCCGGAAGATACCCTGCTGCTGGTCACGGCCGGCAAGCTCGACCCGGCCACGCGCCGGAGCAAGTGGGTCCAGGCGCTGGAACAGGCCGGCGTGGCGGTCTTCGTCTGGCCGTTGGCCGAGCAGGCGTTTACCGGTTGGGTGCGGGAGCGCATGCGCCGGCGCGGGTTGCAGCCGAGCGCGGAGGCGGTGCACATGCTGGCGGCGCGGGTGGAAGGCAACCTGCTGGCCTGCGTCCAGGAGATCGACAAGCTCTACCTGCTGCAGGGCGCCGGGCCGGTCGCTGCCGATGACATTGTCAGGCTGGTGGCGGATCATGCGCGCTTCGATGTCTACGTCCTGGTGGATGCCGCCCTGGGCGGGAAGGCGGAACGCAGCGTGCGTATTCTCAACGGCCTGCAGGCGGAAGGGGTGGCGCCCCCGGTGGTGCTGTGGGCGCTGGCCCGGGAACTGCGTCAGCTTGCGGGCATGGCCTCGGAACGGCAGCCGGGGCAGCCTGTCACCGGCGTGATGGCGCGTTACCGTGTCTGGGCCAGCCGCCGGGCCGTCGTCGGGGCCGCCCTGCAGCGCCTGTCTCCCGCCCGCTGCGGTCAGCTGCTCAGGGATTGTGCCGCCATCGACCGCGTCTGCAAGGGACGGTCCACGGGCAACGCCTGGGACGAACTGTTACAATTGATACTGCAACTGGCGGGACGGCCGGCGCTGGCCGGCCCGCGCCAGCTGGAACAGGTGGACTGAAGACATCACCATGAGCGCAAAAGCAGAATCCATGCCGTTCGACGTAGCCGGCTACATGCTGGCGGTCGGCAAGCGCGCGCGTAGTGCCGCGCGTGCCATGAGCCGGGCCGAAACCGGCAGCAAGGACGCTGCACTGCTCGCCATCGCCGGGGCCATCGAGGCCGCGGCCGATATTCTCAAAACCGAGAATGCCAGGGATCTCGATGCCGGTCGCCAGCATGGCCTGGACGCGGCCCTGCTGGACCGCCTGGAACTCAACGATGCGCGCATCGCCGCGATGGCGGAAGGACTGCGCGAGATCGCGCTGCTGCCCGACCCGGTCGGCAGCATCAGCGACATGAATTTCCGACCGTCCGGCATTCAGGTCGGGCGCATGCGCGTGCCGCTCGGAGTCATCGGTATCATCTACGAGTCGCGCCCCAACGTGACGGCCGACGCCGCCGGCCTGTGCCTGAAATCCGGCAACGCCGCCATCCTGCGCGGTGGTTCGGAGGCCCTGCACTCCAATCAGGCGATCGCCCGGTGCATCCACACGGGGCTGGCGGAAGCCGGCCTGCCGGCCGAGGCGGTGCAGGTCATCGATACCACCGACCGTGCCGCCGTCGGCGAGCTGATCCGCATGCAGGAGTATGTGGACGTCATCGTGCCGCGCGGCGGAAAAGGCCTGATCGAACGTATCAGCGCCGAGGCCCGGGTGCCGGTGATCAAGCACCTGCACGGCGTCTGCCACACCTATATCGACGCCAGCGCCGATCTCGACAAGGCAATCCGCGTCGCCTATAACGCCAAGACTCAGCGCTACGGCACCTGCAACACCATGGAGACGCTGCTGGTGGCGCAGGACATCGCCGCGCGCGTGCTGCCGCCGCTGGCGGAGCAATACCGTCAGGCGGGCGTCGAGCTGCGCGGTTGCGAACGCACCCGTACCGTGCTGCCGGATATCAAGGCCGCCACAGCGGCCGACTGGGATGAGGAATACCTCGCACCCGTCCTGGCTATCCGGGTGGTCGACGGTCTCGATGCGGCACTCGAGCACATCGCCGCGCACGGCTCCAACCACACCGATGCGATCATCACCGAATCGCTGGTGCATGCGCAACGTTTCCTGCGTGAGGTGGATTCGAGTTCGGTCATGGTGAATGCATCGAGCCGCTTCGCGGACGGTTTCGAGTACGGGCTCGGTGCGGAGATCGGTATCAGCACCGACAAGCTGCATGCGCGGGGTCCGGTCGGGCTGGAGGGGCTGACCACGCTGAAGTTCATCGTCATCGGCGACGGCCACATCAGAAGCTGATACGATGGGCTGCGACATGAGGACAGGCACGGTTTCCGCCGCGGCGTGCGGAGCGATGCCATCGATCGGCGTCGTGCCCGACAACGGGTTGCCAACGTTCTGATTGCATGATCGGCATCCTCGGCGGCACCTTCGACCCCGTTCACTTTGGACACCTGCGCCCGGCCCTGGAGGTCAGGCAGGCGCTGGGGCTGCGCGAGATCCGCCTGGTTCCGTGCCGTATACCGCCGCACCGCCCGCAGCCAGTTGCCTCACCGCAGGTGCGCCTGGCATTGCTGCAGGCGGCGATTGACGGCCATGACGGCTTCGCGCTCGATGCACGCGAGTTCGGGCGGGACGGGCCGTCCTATACCCTCGATACGTTGCAGTCGCTGCACGCGGAGTTCAGGGGGGGCGGCCTGTGCCTGTTGATCGGCATGGACGCGTTTCGCGGTCTGCCCAGCTGGCATCGCTGGCGCGAGCTGGTCGACCACTGCCATATCGTCGTGATGACGCGGCCGGGCGCGAACCTCCCGGAAAGCGGTGAGCTGGGCGCGTTCATCGGCCTGTACCGCGTAACTGACCCCGCCATGCTGCGCGCGCAGGCATCCGGACGGCTGTATTTCCAGGAAGTCAGCCAGCTGGACATTTCCGGCAGCCGGATCCGCCAGCTGCTGGGGCGGGGCGAGGCGGCGGACTTTCTGCTGCCGGACAGCGTGCTGTCAATGATCAGGACACAGGACTTGTACACAATAGGCGGTTGAATGAGCGGAAACAAAGACACAGAGCAACAGGCGGCGGATCAGCGCACGGCACACCTGCTCGAGGTGAGTCTGCAGGCGCTGGAAGACATGAAGGCCGTCGATATCCGGGTGATTGACGTGCGCGGGTTGACCTCGATCACCGATTTCATGGTCATCGCGAGCGGCACATCGACGCGCCATGTCAAGGCGGTGGCCGACAACGTCGCGCTGGAGGCAAGGAAGATCGGCGTTCGTGCCCTGGGCGTGGAAGGCGAAAAGGGTTCCGAGTGGATACTGATCGACCTGGGGGATGTCGTCGTACACGTCATGATGCCGGAAGTACGCACCTTCTACGCGCTGGAAAAACTGTGGTCCGTCGGCAACGATCAGCGTCCCGCGGCAGACAGCGAACGCTGAACGGCAACCGGCGGCATGCGCATTCACCTGATCGCCGTGGGCACGCGCCTGCCGGGCTGGGTGAGTGCCGGCTACCGGGAATACGCCCGGCGCCTGCCGCGTGAATGCCGCCTGCAGCTGGTCGAGATCGCGCCCGGCCGACGCGGCAAGGCCACGGGTTTGGTACAGGCCCGCGAGCAGGAATGCCGGCAGATGCTGGCCGCGCTGCCGAAGGACTGCCGGGTCATTGCCCTGGACGTGCGCGGCGAAACCTGGTCCACCGAAGACCTGGCCGGTCAGCTGCAGGACTGGCTCGGTGGGGGGCGCGATGTCGCCCTGCTGGTGGGCGGACCGGACGGCCTGGCAGCGGCGTGTACGGCGCGTGCGGATCAGCGCTGGTCGCTGTCGCCGCTTACCTTTCCGCACGCCCTGGTACGGGTGGTGCTGGCCGAACAGCTATATCGGGCCTGGACGCTCGGTACCGGCCATCCCTATCACCGTTCGTGACCGTGCCGGACCAGCATCCGGAAGGAGGCCGACAGCCCATGACTCCCCTCCCGGCCGTCTACCTCGCTTCGCAATCACCGCGGCGGCGTGAACTGCTGCGCCAGATCGGTGTCTTTCCTGAAATAGTGCCGGTCGAGATCGACGAGCGCCTGCGCTCCGGCGAAGCGGCCCGCGACTATGTCGAGCGCGTCGCGCTGGAAAAGGCCCGCGCCGGCCGCGCCGCCCTGGCTGCGGGCTGTGCAGGCCCGGTGCTCGGCGCCGATACCTGTGTACTTATCGACGGCGAGGTACTCGGCAAACCCGCGCACCGTCGCGAGGGCATGGCCATGCTGCGGCGCCTCTCCGGCGCCACGCACGAGGTACTGAGTGCCGTGGCACTGGCCGTTGCAGGCGCCGCGTCCGTGCGCGTCAGCACCAGCCGCGTGACCTTCCGCGCGCTGACAGAACGGGAATGTGCGGCATACTGGGCGACGGGGGAGGCGGCCGACAAGGCGGGTGCCTATGCCATCCAGGGACTGGCCGCCGTGTTCGTCGCGCGCATCGAGGGCAGCTATTCGGGGGTGATGGGACTGCCGCTGTTCGAGACCGCGGAGCTGTTGAAAGAATCCGGGATCACGGTAATCTAACCGATTGGCATACAGGTCCGGCGTGCAGTTGCACCGGCGTATTTTACGTATCAGATACACAGGGACGGCATGAGCGAGGAAATCCTGATCAATGTCACCCCGCGCGAGACCCGCGTGGCGCTGGTGGAAAACGGCGTGCTGCAGGAAATCTTCATCGAACGTGCCCGACGCCGCGGCCTGGTCGGCAACATCTACAAGGGCAAGGTATGCCGTGTCCTGCCCGGCATGCAGGCCGCCTTCGTCGACGTGGGCCTGGAACGCGCGGCCTTCCTGCACGCCACCGATATCGGGCGACGCGAAGATGCCGCCGACGCCGATGTCGGCGGCAGCGTCAGCCGGGATATCAGCGACCTGCTGCGTGAGGGTCAGGAGATCTGCGTGCAGGTCATCAAGGACCCGCTGGGCACCAAGGGTGCGCGGCTGACCACGCAGATCACCATTCCGTCGCGTTACCTGGTATACATACCGAACGTCGACAACGTGGGCATCTCCCAGAAGATCGAGAGCGAAAGCGAACGCGTGCGCCTGCGTGACATCATCCAGCTGTTCCTGTCCGAGCAGGAAGGGGGCGGTTTTATCGCACGCACCGCTGCCGAGGGCGCGAGCGCAGAGGCCCTGCGTGCGGACATGCTGTTCCTGCGCAAGCTGTGGCTGTCGATTTCCGAAACGCTCGATGCCAGTGGGGCCGGCGAGCTGATCTACGGAGACCTGCCGCTGACGATTCGCGTAATGCGCGACATGCTGGGCGACAACATCGAGCGTGTGCGCATCGATTCGCGCGAGAGTTTCCAGCGGGCACGCGAATTCTGCGAGCGCTTCATGCCCGGCATGCAGACACAGATGGAATACTATCCCGGAGAACGGCCCATCTTCGATATCTATGGCATCGATGACGAGATCCAGAAGGCGCTTGACCGCAAGGTGCAGCTCAAGTCCGGGGGCTACCTGATCATCGATCAGACCGAGGCCATGACCACGGCCGATGTGAATACCGGCGGCTACGTCGGCCACCGCAACCTGGAAGAGACCATTTTCAAGACCAACCTGGAAGCGGCACAGACGCTGGCGCGCCAGCTGCGTCTGCGCAACCTGGGCGGCATCATCATTATCGATTTCATCGATATGCAGGATGCCGAGCACAAGCGCCAGGTGCTGCGCATGCTGGAGAAAAGCCTCGATAAGGACCACGCCAAGACCCACATCAGCGAGGTGTCCGCGCTGGGCCTTGTGGAGATGACGCGCAAGCGCACCAGCGAGAGCCTGGAACACGTGATGTGCGAGGTGTGCCCGACCTGCAGCGGCCGTGCCTCGCTGAAGACCGCGGAGACCACCTGTTACGAAATCTTCCGGGAAATCCTGCGTGCCTCGCGCCAGTTCGACGTGCAGCAGCTGCTCGTGCTGGCATCGCAGGAGGTCGTGGACCTGCTTCTGGACGAGGAATCCGACAGTCTCGCGGAGCTGGAGGTTTTTATCGGCAAGCCGATCCGCTTCCAGGCGGAAACCCTCTACACCCAGGAACAGTATGACGTCGTGCCCATGTAGGCCGGGCATCCGGACATCGGGCCGGTGCCGGTCATGGTGAAACGCATCCTCACCGTCGCCTGGCTGCTGCTGGCCGCCGGCCTGTTCCTGGCGGCCGTGCTGCTGAGTGTGGCGCGGGTGTGGGCGCTTTCCCTGGGCGAATACCGGCATGACATAGAGACGGCCGCGAGTGCGACGCTGCAGCGCCCGGTGACGATCGGGGGGGTGGAGGCGTCCTGGCGCGGCCTGCACCCCGTGCTCAGGCTCAGGGACGTCGCTCTCGCCGGTGCGGGTCAGGCACAGCGGCTCGACATGCGCGAGATACAGGTCAGTCTTGATACCGGTTATTTTCTGCGCACGCGCAAGCTGCGTTTCACCGGCATCGATATTATCGGCACATCCCTGACCCTCGCGCGCGACGCCGACGGTCGCCTGGTGCTGGAGGGGTTCGCCGGTAAAAAAGGTTCCGAGGTCGAGTTCGGCGCGCTGGCGGCGATGTCGCGCCTGTCCATACACGATGCCGATGTCACCCTCCGGGACATTCCCAAGGGCGTGGGGGCGCAGCATTTCTCCGCGGTCAACGTATCGCTCGCCAACGTGGGCGATCACCATTACATGTCCGGACACGCCGTGTTGCCCGGCCAGCTGGGTGACCGCATCGAGATCGTCGCGCACCTGCGGGGCGATATTGCGAAACCCGCCGCATGGCATGGACGCGCGTATTTCAAGGGCCAGGCGCTGTCGCTGTCCAGCCTGCTCGCCCCCGTACTCGAGCAGACGAACACGGTGCGGGGGGTTGCCGATCTGCGGCTGTGGGCGGAGCTCACGGCTTCGCGCATCACGTCGGTCAGCGGCGAGCTGGAAGTCGATGCCCTGCAATTGGAAAACCGCGAGGGCGACAGGCAAAGCGTTTTCGCGGCGGACAACGCGCGGATGCAATTTGGCTGGCGGCAGGCCGGAAAGGGCTGGCAGGCCGTCCTGCAGCGCCTGCAGGTCTCGCGTGCCGGACAGGAATGGAAAACCGGCAAGGTGTCGCTGGACGGCCTGCCGCTGGCCGACGGCATTCAGCTACGGGCCGAGGCGGCGCTGCTCGACCTGGAGGAGGCGACCGCGTTGTTGCAGGTGCTGCCCAGGCTGGACGCCGGGTTGCGCGAGACCCTGACGAGCGCGCAACCGACCGGCCGGCTGGAGGACCTGTCGTGTACCGTGACCCGCCGTGAAGGGGCCTTCCGCGTGGACAGGCTGTCCGCGCGGTTCGCCGGTCTGGGTGTGCTTCAGACCGGCGCGCTGCCGTACATCGCCGGACTGGACGGCAGTATCGCGGGCAGTTCCGGGGCCGGCACGCTGCATCTCGACAGCGATACACTGGTCGTGCATGACGAGCGCCTGTTCCGCAATGCCCTTCAGTTCGACAGGGTGGCAGGGGAACTGTACTGGCGCACGGCCGACGATGCGCTGCAGATCGGCAGTGCGTCACTGGTCCTGGCCAACCCGAACCTCGCGCTGGATGCCCGCTTCAACGTGGCGGTGCCGCACAATGGTGACCCGGTGACGACCGACACGGCGATCGCCGTGCACGAGTTCGATGTCGCCAGTACCGGCAAATACCTGCCGGCACGGATCATGTCGCCACACGGCGTGGCCTGGCTGGACCGCAGTCTGACGGGTGGCAAGGTGCACGACGGCAGCGTGGTCATCAGCGGACGCCTGGACCATCTCCCTTTCGACCACGGGGAGGGGCGGCTGGAGGTGCGCCTGCCCGTGCGTGACGCCACGCTGGATTTCAACGAGCAGTGGTCACCGGTGACACAACTGGACGCCGAGGTCGATTTCACCGGACGGCAGATGGACATCCGCTCGCAGCGCGGATTCATCCGGACGGCCGCGCTGCAGGACGTGCATGCACAGATAAAGAATCTGGCCAAGCCGGAGCTCACCCTCGAGGGCAAGGTGGAGGGTGCGCTGCCCGTCATGCTCGCCGAGCTCGGCAGCAGCCCGCTGGGCGAGGCCTATGGCGGTTTTGTCGACCGCGTCGACAGCGCGGGCCGCGCCGAACTGGCGCTGGATATCCGTCTGCCACTGGCGCAGCACGAACGACCGCTCTCCGTCTCGGGCGGGATCCGTCTGCGTGACGACACGCTGAAGGTGAGCGGTACCGACATCGTACTCGAGCACATCCGCGGCCGGCTGGCGTTCGATGGGAACGGCATCCGCGGCGACGGCATCAAGGCCGGGCTGTTCGGCAAGACGGCCGCCGCCCGGGTCTGGACGGAGCCGGGCAAGGCGTTCACGCACATCAGCCTGGATGGCAAACTGGCCCTGCTCGATCGCGTGCTGGCAAAAGCCAGCCCGTTGCGCGACGTGATCAGCGGCGAGCCCGACTGGCATGTCCAGCTCACGGCCCGGGGCAAGCCCGCGCGCGGCAAGACCGCCGATCTCGGGCTGCAGATCACCAGCACGCTGGCGGGACTTGCCATCGACCTGCCCGCGCCGCTGGGCAAGACGGCAGCCGAGCAGCGTGCACTCTCCGTCGAGATCGCCGCGCTGGACAGCAGCGAGCGCTATGTGCACATCACCTACGCCGACGACCTGCAGGGTGTGCTGGTGCTCACGCAGGGTGCGCAGGGTGTCGAGCTGCAGCGCGGGAATATCGCGCTGGGCGGCGACGCACCGGAACCGCCGCAGATACCGCAGCTGCTCATCAGCGGCCGGCTGGACCATGTCAGGCTGGCGGACTGGAAGCCGCACCTCGCCGCCGGCGGCCAGCGGGGGACGGGGCCGCCGCTGCGGGTGTCGCTCAGGATCGCCGACCTGGAAGTCCTGGGCTACCGGCTGCACGATACCGGCATCGATATCGTCCAGACCAGCCAGGCGTTGACGATCAAGACCCTCGGCCCGTCGGCGGAAGGCGAGTTGCAACTGATGCTGGACGGCGACAGGATCGAGCGCATTACGATGGACATGCAGCGGCTCGTGCTCGAGCCGGTCGGGGAAGCGTCGGAACGGTCCAGGCCGCCGCTGACGCCGGCCGATTTCCCCGCCCTGCAGGTCAAGACGCAGCAACTGGTCTACGACAAGGCCGATTTCGGCGCGTTCGAGCTGCAGGCAGCGCGGCAGGCCGGCGGCGGCTACCGGATCGAGCGGCTGGCGCTGTCGTCGAAAATGCTGTCCATGAACATGAGCGGCGACTGGCGTCAGATCGGCGAGGACCAGGTCAGCGACGCCGAGCTGACGGTGACCAACGGTAATGTGGGCATGCTGCTCGACGCGCTGGGCTACCAGAAGGTCATGAAGCGCGGCCGGCCGGGCGGCACCCTCAAGGCGAGCTGGCGCGGGGCACCCTGGGATGTCCGCACGGAAATCATCAACGGCAGTTTCGACATCCTCATCGAGGATGGACAGCTGCTGGATGTCGAGCCCGGCGCGACCGGCCGGGCGCTGGGCCTGCTGAGCCTCACCAAGCTGCCCAAACGCCTCACGCTGGATTTTACCGATCTGTTCGGCCAGGGATTCGGCTTCGAGCGCATCAGCGGCAAGCTGGTGCTGGATAACGGCAATGCCTACACCGACAAACTGGTCATCGACGGCCCCGCCGCCAAGATCGAGATAACCGGTCGTGTCGGGCTCGCGGCACAGGATTACGATGAGCTGGTGACCGTCACGCCCTATCTGAATTCCAGCCTGCCGCTGGCCGGTGCGCTGGCCGGCGGACCCGCGGTCGGCGCAGCGGTGATCGTCGCGGAAAAGCTGTTCGAGGACAAGCTCGGACTGAACGAGATCGCGCGCAAGCAGTATGCCGTGACCGGGCCCTGGGCCAAGCCGGTGGTGAAGCTGCTGAACGCGCCCAAGACCGCGGCTGAACGCCAGCCGGACGCCGCCGCGGATGCCGATGGATTTTTCCAGTAGCGCGCCCGCGCCGCGCGGCCGCTTATCTGTGGTATGCTTTCCAGCCTGCTGAAGAATGAAAGTCGACGTGTTTCCATGAGTGTAGTTGCCTGCGTACAGATGGCCTCGAGCCCGAATATCGGCGCCAATCTGCTGGAGGCGGAGCGGCTGATCGGGGAGGCCGTGAGCCAGCAGGCGCAACTGGTGGTCCTGCCGGAGAATTTCGCCCTCATGGGCAAGAGCGAGCACGACAAGGTCGCGGTGCGCGAGAAGCCGGGCAGCGGCGCCATCCAGACCTTCCTCGCGGAGCAGGCGGCGCATCACGGCATCTGGCTGGTCGGCGGCACCCTGCCGCTCGAGGCCGAAGCGGACAACAAGGTGCGTGCGGCCTGCCTGGTGTACGACGACAAGGGCAGCCAGGTGGCGCGTTACGACAAGATCCACCTGTTCGATGTCGCGCTGGTCGATTCCGGCGAACAGTACACCGAGTCGGACACCATCGAACCCGGCAACGAGGTGGTGGTGATCGACAGCCCGTTCGGGCGCATCGGCATTGCGGTCTGCTACGATCTGCGTTTCCCGGAGCTGTTCCGCCAGCAGCTCGAAGCGGGACTGGAAATCATCGTTATGCCCTCGGCGTTCACCGCGATAACCGGACGCGCGCACTGGGAGGTACTGGTGCGCGCCCGCGCCATCGAGAATCTCTGTTATGTCGTCGCGCCGGACCAGGGCGGTTATCACCTGAACGGTCGCGAGACCTACGGCCACAGCATGATCGTGGATCCGTGGGGCACGGTGCTGAACGCCCTGGCACGCGGACCCGGCGTGGTGTGCGCCGATGTCGACCTGGGACGGCTGCACAGCGCGCGGCGCAACTTCCCCAGCATCGCCCACCGGCGCCTGCAGTGTCTGAATCGTGCCTGACACCAGCCTCGAGATAGCGCGGGCGCGACTGCTCGCACCGGCCGGCATCGGCGACGGCGACCTCGAGTCGGTATTCGGCCGGCTGCTCGGTCATGCGGTTGACGGTGGCGACGTGTATTTCCAGTCGACCCGTTACGAGTCCTGGGTGCTGGAAGACGGCATCGTCAAGGAAGGCAGCCACAGCATTGAACAGGGTGCCGGGGTGCGCGCCATCAGCGGCGACAGGACCGGCTTTGCCTATTCCGATGAGATCGTGATGCCGGCCCTGCTGGAGGCGTCGGGCGCGGCGCGCGCGATCGCCGGTCGCGGCCAGGCCGGCCGGCTGCAAGCCTGGCACGCCCGCGGCGAGAACCTGCTGTACCCGGCCATCGACCCGATCGATCGCATGTCGGCGCACGACAAGGTGGCACTGCTGCGGCAACTGGATGCCGAGGCGCGCCGGCAGGACCCGCGCGTGCGGGAGGTGGTGGTCAGCCTGGGCGGGGTACACGAGGTGATGCTGGTCGCCGTCAGCGACGGTACGCTGGCCGCCGACGTGCGGCCGCTGGTACGCTGCAACGTGACCGCCATCGTCGAGCAGGACGGACGCCGCGAGCAGGGCAGCGCCGGCGGCGGCGGGCGTACCGATTACAGTTTTTTTCTCGAAGACGGGCGCGCCCTCAACTATGCGCGCGAGGCGGTTCGCCAGGCGCTGGTCAACCTCGAGGCGGTTGCTGCGCCGGCCGGCGCCATGCCGGTGGTGCTGGGACCGGGCTGGCCGGGCATCCTGCTGCACGAGGCGATCGGGCACGGTCTCGAAGGCGACTTCAACCGCAAGGGCACCTCGGCGTTTGCCGGCCGCATTGGCCAGCCGGTGGCGTCACCGTTGTGCACCGTCGTCGACGATGGCACCCTGCAGGGGCGACGCGGCTCGCTCACCATCGACGACGAAGGCACGCCGGGGCAGCGCACCGTGCTGATCGAAAAGGGCATCCTCAGGGGTTACATGCAGGACCGCATGAACGCCGGCCTCATGGGCGTGACATCCACCGGCAACGGCCGGCGCGAATCCTATGCGCACCTGCCGATGCCGCGCATGACCAATACCTATATGCTGGCCGGGGAAAGCGATCCGCAGGACATCATACGCAGCGTGAAAAAGGGGCTGTACGCCGTCAATTTCGGCGGCGGGCAGGTGGACATCACCTCGGGCAAGTTCGTGTTCAGCGCCAGCGAGGCCTATCTCATCGAGGACGGCCGGGTTACCCGGCCGGTCAAGGGCGCGACCCTGATCGGCAACGGTCCGGACGTGCTCAAGCGCGTGTCCCAGCTCGGTTCGGACCAGCAGCTCGATCCCGGCGTCGGCACCTGCGGCAAGGAAGGCCAGAGCGTCCCGGTCGGTGTCGGCCAGCCGACCATGCTGATCGACGAACTCACGGTCGGCGGCACCAGCGCCTGACCGACAGACACGCGCACACGGCATGCCATGGTCCTGGAGGCAACGGGGCGACCGGATCCGGGACGGTCAGGCATCATACCGGTACCCGGTTTCCGTCTGTCCGGTATGGAAACGAACCTGCGCCATCATCTTGCGCAAAGCGCGCCGCTGTCTGAAAGACGCGACTGCAGGGAGTTTCGAGACGACCCGGCCGACAGAGTCGACCAGGAGACCTCGAAGCGAATGGTCGCACCGGCGCCGTTCTGGCTTCCCGCTGTTACCATGCCCGGGGACATGGACGGTAGCTCCGCTACTGTCAGGCCGGATGCGGCTCGACGGCCGGCCCGGCGCTGCTGCTGGAATCAGTGCCTGTCCGCACCACCCGACGGATCCCTGAGGATCAGGTAGAACAGGCTCAGTAACATCAGCAGCGAGACATAAACCCCGGCTGCTGTCAGTGCATCCCAGTACATGAGCTACCTCCTGGCCGATTACCACAAAGTTAGTATGTTAATAAGTAATAAATTAAGGAACAGCTTATGTGGCGACCTTATCAGGGGGATCTTTAGGTGCATGCTCGGCATTCGTTGGTTGACCGGTCCCCTGTGTGCGGAATTGTGACCGGATCGACAGGTATCGGTGTCCCGCGCTGGGTTTGGGTCCGACACGGCCGTGATAAATCGTGGCCGGTACTGTTATAGTTGCGTGGCTTGCGTACTTCGATCAACTCCGTACGGATGGGGTGATGCCATGTTTGACCTGAACACGAGTGACGCGGTCGGGAAACTGATCGTGCGGTCGACGCTCGGTATTCTGCTGCTGTTTCACGGTTTCTCGAAGCTGGTCACCGACGGGTCGCTCGATATGATTACCAGCCGGCTCGCCAGTGCGGGACTGCCCGGGTTCGTCGCCTACGGGGTGTTCGTGGGCGAGATCGTCGCACCACTGCTGCTGATCGCCGGTGTCTTTTCGCGATTGAGCGGCCTGGTGGTCGTTATCAACATGCTGTTTGCCCTGGGACTGGTTCACACGGGAGATCTGCTCAGCCTGGCCGATCACGGCGGTTACCGGTTGGAACTGCAGGCGTTCTACCTGTTCGGCGGGCTTGCCGTCCTGTTTCTCGGCAGCGGCCGGTTTGCCTTCCGGCCCGACTGATGATCACGGCCCGCCAGTGCCTGTGGTGCGGATACGCGTACCGATAAGGCGGTGCGGGCACGGTGTTCTACCGGTTCGCCGCGGATGCCCTGGTTGTCCTGCATTTCGCGTTCATCGGTTTTGTCCTCCTGGGTGGCTTGCTGGTGTTGCGCTGGCCGCGGATCGCGGACCTGCACGTGCCGGCCGTTGTGTGGGCCGTGCTGCTGGAGCTGAACGGCTGGCTCTGTCCGCTCACCCCCTGGGAGCAGCAGCTGCGGCTCGCCGCCGGTGAGGCGGGCTATGACGGCGGGTTCATCGCGCACTACCTGCTGCCGCTGATCTACCCGGCGGACCTTTCGCACAGGCTGCAGCTGGTGCTGGCCACCGTGGTGCTCATCGTCAACGGCGTCATCTATGGTCGGCTCCTGTGCAGGAGGTGGACAGCACGCCGCCCAGGCGGTAAACATGGGGATGACAGCTCGCGGCAGGGGTGACCTCATGACCCGTTCGATCGGTCCCGTACTGCGCCGGCGCTGGCAGATGCTTTCCGGCACGCCCGGTGGCAAATGGCTGTTCAGCAAAGGCCTTGACCGCAGTGTCCCGTACAGCGGGACGCTGTGTGCCCGCGTACAGACGCTCGAGCCCGGTCACTGTTGCGTGGTCCTCGCGGACCGGCGACGGGTGCGCAATCACCTGCGATCCATACATGCCATGGCGCTGGCCAGCCTCGGCGAGCTGACCACCGGACTCGCGCTGCTGAACAGCCTGCCCGAGGGCGTGCGCGGTATCCTCATCGGGTTCCGGATCAACTACCTGAAAAAGGCGCGCGGCCGGCTGCTGGCGGAATGCCGTTGCGCGATTCCATCCGACAACAGCCGCCGGGAATACGAACTGACCGGCGAGATCCGCGATACGGCGGACGAGGTGGTCGCCGTCGTCAACGCGCGCTGGCTGATCGGCCCGGAACCGGACGCTTGAACCCGCCTGCCGCACTGACCGACATCCTCGGTATCGAGGTTCCGCTGATCTGCGGCGCCATGTACCCGTGTTCCAATCCCGAACTGGTCGCGGCGGTGTCGGCGGCCGGCGGCATCGGCATCGTGCAGCCGCTCAGCCTGAGCTACGTGCACGGCCATGAATTTCGCGCCGGGCTCCGCTATATCCGCCGCCTGACCGACCGGCCGATCGGCGTGAACCTGATTATCGAACGCAGCTCGCGAAAGTACCTGGAGCGCGTGCGCCGGTGGTTGGACATCGCGCTGGAGGAGGGCGTGCCGTTCCTGGTAACGGCGCTCGGCAACCCGCGCTGGGTGGTCGAGCGCGCCGCCCCCGCCGGCGTTACGGTCTTTCACGACGTGACGTCGCGCCGGTGGGCGGAAAAGGCGCTGGACGGTGGCGTCGACGGTTTCATCTGCGTAAACAACCGCGCCGGCGGTCATGCCGGGGCATTGTCGGCGCAACAATTGCTGGACGAGGTCGGCCCGCTCGGCAGGCCGCTCGTGTGCGCCGGCGGCATCGGGACGCCGGCGCAGTTCGTGCAGGCCCTGCGCATGGGCTATGCAGGCGCGCAGCTCGGCACGCGTTTCATCGCCAGCTGCGAGTGCACGGCCCACGCTGACTACAAGCAGGCGATCGTGAATGCCGGCGAGCAGGATATCGCGTTGTCGGAGAAGATCACCGGTGTGCCGGTGTCGGTCATTCGTACGCCCAGGATCGAACAGATGGGGTTGCACGCGGGGCCGCTGGCGAAACGCCTGTTACGCGGCCGCCGTACCAAGCACTGGATGCGTACGCTGTATTCCCTGCAGTCGATATGGAAGCTCAAGCAGGCATCGCTCCGGGGGATGGGCTACCGTGACATCTACCAGGCCGGCAGGAGCGTGGAGGGCATTCACACGATCAGCCCGGCGGCGGAGATCGTGGCGGCGTTCGCCGCCGCTTGGCGGGATCAAGGTTAGGGCGGCGGGGACCGTCATGCCGAACGGCCCGTCCGCCGATGGCACCATCGATACCGGGGCGGGATTACCCGCGCTCCCCGTCGGGCATGACCGCTATTGCGATACTTGAGCTGTCGAGGCCCTTCTGCTGCGGGGAGGTGCGCCATGACCGAATTCGTGAAGCTCAGCGAACGCGGCCCCTCAGCTGCGAGGTCCGCCTGAAAGAGGTGCGGTACGCGCAGAGCGGGCTCGAAGTGGTGAACGATGACGTGGTGTAGGTCTTCGGCCTGGCGTGCGACGGCCGCTGGCGCGGGGACGCCGTTCCCGGCGTTTTCGTTCGTCCGGCGTATGGCGGCACGCGGGGTGCGGACGGTGTCTAATACTGCGCTCCCTGCTGCAACTCGCGCAGAAACCGGAACAGCGCCCGTGCCGCACCGGCCGGTTGCCCGGTGGCCTGCTCCTGGCGTGCCTGGCGGACCAGCTTGCGCAGACGCTGGCGGTCGGCGCGCGGAAACTGCGCGAGCACCGCCGGAACGGCATCGTCTCCCGCGACGAGCAGTCGATCGCGCAGCGACTCCAGCCGGTGAAATTCGCGGGTCGTGGTATCGTGCTGGTGTTCGCGCGCCGCGACGGCCTCCCGCACCGGGGCGGCGTCGATCGTCTTCATCAGCTTGCCGATGTACTGCAGCTGGCGCTTGCGCGCTACGTGGGAAGTGATTCTCTTGCCTGTCAGCACCGCCTCCAGCAGGGCTTCCGGTAATTCCATCCGGCGCAGGCTGTCCTCGCTGAAATCCAGCAGCTTCGCTCCCAGCTGCCTGAGTTCGTCAAGATCGCGCTTGCGCTGCGACTTGCTGACGGTGTCCCGATCGTGGTGCGGCATCGGGCTAGGATAGCCATATTGACGGGATTTGTCCGGTTCGCGGCGGACCGGTAGAATCCTGTGTTTGACACGAGGGACGAGCATGTCTGCGATCCAGACCACCGAGCGCACCGCACCCCTGCCGCCGCAAGGGGAGCTGGAAGATATCGTGCAGGACATCATTGCCCGGGCCCGTGCCGCCGGCGCCGACCAGGTCGAGGCCGGGGTGAGCGTGGATGCCGGGCTGTCCGTGACCGTGCGTCTCGGCGAGACCGAGACGCTGGAATTCAACCGCGACCGCGTGCTGGGCCTGACGGTCTATTTCGATCATCGCAAGGGAACCGCCTCGACCGCGGATTTCGCGCCGGACAGCATCGCGGCGACGGTCGCCGCCGCCTGTGACGTGGCACGCTACACCAGCGAGGACCCCTTTGCCGGCCTGGCCGACGCCGACCGCCTGGCCAGGGATATCCCGGATCTCGATCTCTACCATCCCTGGGAGCCCGGCGCCGAGCAGGCCATCGTGCTGGCCCGGGAGTGTGAGGACGCCGCCCGTGCGGTCGACCCGCGCATCGAGAACTCCGAAGGCGCCACGGTGGCCAGCTATGTCAGCCTGCGCGTCAAGGCCAACAGCCTCGGATTTTGCGGCAGCTACAAGAGCAGTTACCACAGTATCAGCGCCTCGATGATCGCCCGGGCGGGGGAGGAGATGCAGCGCGACTACTGGTCGAGCGCCGCGCGCGACCGCGCCGACCTGGATCCGCCCGCCGGGGTCGGCCGCATTGCGGGTGAGCGCACGGTGAAACGCCTGGGTACACGCCGGTTGTCGACGCGAACCGCGCCGGTTATCGTCGCCGCGGAGTGTGCCACGAGCCTGTTCGGACACTTCGTCAACGCCGTCAGCGGCAGCAGCCTGTACCGCAAGTCCAGCTTCCTGCTCGACCACCTCGGCAAGCCGGTGTTTCCCGCCTTCATGCGCGTCCATGAACAGCCGCAGCTGCCGAAAGGGATGGGCAGCGCGCCCTACGACGCCGAAGGGGTGGCGACGCAGGCACGCGATATCGTCACCGACGGCGTCCTGCAGGGCTACGTGCTGAACAGCTACGCGGCGCGCAAGCTCGGCATGCAGACCACCGGCAACGCCGGCGGTGTACACAACCTGACCGTCGAGCCGGGGGAGATGGACCTGGAAGGCCTGTTGCGCGAGATGGACACCGGCCTGCTGGTAACCGAGTTCATCGGATTCGGGGTGAACATCGTCACCGGAGACTATTCGCGCGGCGCCGCCGGCTTCTGGGTCGAGAACGGCGAGATCGCCTACCCGGTCGACGAGATCACCGTGGCCGGCAATCTGCGCGACATGTTCATGGGCATCAGCGCGGTCGGCCGCGACGTCGACCGGCGCGGCAACATCCGCACCGGCTCGGTGCTGATCGATCACCTGACGATCGCGGGAGCATAACAATATACCGCACCACGGCCTAGAGGCTCGAAGTCACAATCCTTACGCAGTTGACGTTTCGGGCAAGTCTCCGGGGACACCTTCCCTCCGGGAAGTTTCGCGAATTCCATCCATCCTTGAAGTTCGCCCTGCGGACCAGGCTATCGATGCGGTTTGCAAGCAAAAACCGTGTGCGTAAATCATCCGCTTTCCCTGGCCCTCTCCCGGAGGGAGGGGGATGCAATTCCCTGTGTCTTCCGCGTCCGTATGCGAGCCGGGTCTATTTCAGCAGGAATATCGTCCCCAGCCCCAGGAAGACCAGGAAGCCCACCACGTCGGTGACCGTGGTCAGGATGACCGTCCCGGCGTGTGCCGGGTCGATGTTCATGCGTTTGAGGAGGAACGGGATCGACAGGCCGGCCAGCGCGGCGCAGAACAGGTTGACGATAAGCGCCACGGCGATGATGACGCCGATGTTGGTGTTGTGGAACCATAGCGCGGAGATCACCGCCACCACAAACGCCCAGCCGATGCCGTTGATGACGGAGACCGACAATTCCTTGTACATCAGCCAGCGCGCGTTAGAGGCGCCGAGCTGGCCGAGCGCCAGCCCCCGGATCACGATGATCAGTGTCTGGCTGCCGGCGATGCCGCCCATGCTGGCCACGATCGGCATCAGCACGGCGAGCGCGACTACCTGCTCGATGGTGGCCTGGAAGCGGCCGATCACCCAGGAGGCGAGAAACGCGGTGAACAGGTTGATGCCGAGCCAGATGGCGCGCCGTCGCGCGCTTTTGACGATGGGCGCGAAGGTATCGTCCTCCTCGTCGAGGCCGGCCATGCTCAGCAGGGAATGGTCGGCATCGTCGCGGATCACGTCGACCACGTCGTCGATGGTGATCCGGCCGAGCAGCTTGTTGACATCGTTGACCACCGGCGCGGATATCAGGTCGTGGTTCTCGAACAGGCGCGCGACCTCGACGTCCGGCAGGCTCGCCGGGATGGGCCTGACATCGCGGTCCATGACCGCGGCCACCATCAGGTCGGGATCGTTGGTGAGCAGGGCGGTCAACGGCAGCGTGCCGCGGTAATGGTCGTTGCGGTCGACAACGAACAGCGTATCCGTCGTTTCCGGCATTTCCTTGTGCAGGCGCAGATAGCGCAGGACCACGTCGAGTGTCACGTCCGCGCGTATGGTGATGACGTCGACGTTCATCAGGCCGCCCGCCGAATCCTCCGGGTAATGCAGGATCGCCTCCAGCCGGATGCGGTTCTGCTTGTCCATGGAGCGCATGACTTCCCGGGTGACGGTATCCGGAAGGTCCTGCAGCAGGTCGACGAGGTCGTCCGGGTCCAACCCTTCGGCGGCGGCGACCAGGTCGTGGGTCTCCATCTCCTCGATCAGGCCGGCACGCACTTCCTCGTTGAGGTGGACCAGGGTTTCACCGCGATCGTCGGAATCGACCAGTTCCCAAAGGATCTCGCGCGGACCGTGCGGGAAGGATTCCAGCAGTTCGGCGATCTCGGCCGCGTGCAGGTTGGTCAGCAGGTAGCGGACCTGACCGGCCGCGCCGGAATCCAGCGCCCGCGTGAGGCGCTCCAGCCGGCTTTCGGTTGTTTTCACGGTGTCGGTCATGGCGGTTTGGTATTCCGGGCGGGCAGACGTGCCCCGCCTGCACAGGCAGTGCGCAGTTTAACAGCCCCCGGCTTAATCGGTAAGGTTGCTGTTCAGGGACTCGATACGGGCGTGAATCTGGCCGGCGGTGGTATGTGCGACGAGTTCATCCACCAGCGGTCTGAGTGTGGCAATGTGGCTGCTGTTGATGACGTTTTTCACCTCCTGCAGGGAGGTGTGGTGCATGCTGAATTCGGCCAGTCCCATGCCGAGCAGCAGCCGGGTGTAGCGCGGGTCACCGGCCATTTCACCGCACATGGCCACCGGGATGCCAGCCTCCACGCCGGCGTCGATGGTCATCTTGATGAGCCTGAGCACGGCGGGGTGCAGCGGGTCGTACAGGTAGTTGACCTCGTCATCGACGCGGTCGATGGCGAGCGTGTACTGGATCAGGTCGTTGGTACCGATCGACAGGAAGTCCAGGTGCCGGGCGAATTCACGTGCTGACAGCGCCGCGCCCGGCACCTCGATCATGCCGCCGACGCTGAAATCCGCCGCAAATGCCAGTGACTCGCGCTGCAGGGTGTTGCGGGTTTCGTTGACCAGAGACAGTACCTGGTGCAGTTCCTGGGTATTGGTCAGCATGGGAATCATCATGCGCACCGGCCCGTGGGCCGAGGCGCGCAGGATGGCGCGCAGCTGGGGCCGGAACAGCGAAAGGTCCTTCAGGCACAGGCGCACGGCGCGCAGCCCGAGCGCCGGGTTGCTGCCGCAACGGCTGTTGCCACTGTCGACCTGCTTGTCGGCACCCATGTCGAGGGTGCGGATGGTGAGCGGTTTCCCCTTGAGCGCATCGAGCACGGACAGGTAACAATCGAGCTGTTCCTGCTCGTCGGGTGGCGTTACCCGGTTCATGAACAGGAATTCCGTGCGGTACAGGCCGACGCCGTCGATGTTCGCCGTGCTCACGGACTCGATATCCTCGGGCAGTTCGATATTGGTCATCAGGCGGATCGGCAAGCCGTCCAGCGTGATTGCCGGGCGGCTGGCCAGGCGAGCGAGTTCCAGACGCCTGCGACGTTCGTCCTGCTGGCGTTCGCGGTAGTGGGCGAGGGTCTGCTCGTCGGGATCTGCAATCACGACGCCCTGCAGACCGTCCAGGACCAGCATTTCGCCGTCGCGCAGATACTGGTGGATCCCGTGCGCGCCGACCACGGCCGGTATCTGCATGCTGCGGGACAGGATGGCGGTGTGCGACAGCGGGCCACCGAATTCAGTGGCGAACGCCGTTACACCCTGGTGTTTCAGCAACACGGTCTCCGCGGGGGTCAGATCATCGGCCAGCACGATGGAATTCTCCAGGTGCTCGACGTCGTTCTCGCTGTCGTGCTGTTCCCGGTCTATCAGGATGCGCAGGATACGATTGACGACGTGATCGACGTCGTCGCTGCGGGTGCGCAGGTAGGGATCGTCCATTTTTTCGAACACGCCGATGACGGCGTCGCGGTGCAGCTTGAGCGCCCACTCCGCATTGCAGCCGTGTTCCCGGATCAGTTCCACCGGCGTCGAGACCAGGGAGGCGTCGTCGAGCATCAGCAGGTGCGTGTCGATGAACGTGGTGATATCGATGCTGGTCTCGACCGGAATGCGCTCGCGGATGGATTCGAGCTGGCTGCGCGCGAGTTCCACGGCCGAAAGGAAGCGGCTGATTTCACTGTCCAGCAGGTGGGTAGGAATGGCGTATTCCAGCACCTCGATGCTGTTACGCATGAAGTGGGCCTTGCCGATGGCAATGCCGCGGGATACACCGATGCCGGATAACATCAGGCTCATATTGCCTGTCGCCTCCTAAAGTCAGCCTGGCAGCGGTCCCGCCCTGCAAACGTGCCGGCTATTCGTGTTCCCCGAACTTGTCGGCGATGAGCCGGGCAAGACTGTCGACCGCTTCCTGTTCGTCCTCTCCCGATGTGGTAATTGTAAGTTCGGTACCACGCGACGCCGCCAGCATCATGACCCCCATGATGCTCTTGCCGTTGACCCGCTGTCCGTTCTTCGCGATATCGATACTGCTGGCAAAGGACGAGGCAGTGGTAACAAACTTGGCCGCGGCACGCGCATGCAGACCGAGCTTGTTGACGATGGTGACCGAGCGTTCCTGCATTTCACGAAGCCTGCTTTCTGCTGGTGAGGACGATGCCGTTGCGGGCGCCACTGGCGGCATATTCCGCGAGTACCTCGAGTTCCCGGTCCGGGTAGTTCATGATGCGCAGCAGCATCGGGATGTTGATGCCGGAGACAACGATGACATTATGTGCATCGAGCAGGCGGTTGGCGATATTGCTCGGCGTGCTGCCGTACAGGTCGGTCAGTACCAGCACGCCCTGGCCGTCATCGAGCGACGCGCAGGACTGGCTTGCGGTCGCGTATACGGCATCGGTGTCGCAGTCGGCCGCGACACCGATGGCGAGTGTGTCCAGGGTACAGCCGCCCAGGATGGTGGTGACCGTATCCAGCATGTCCTGGCCGATATTGCCGTGGGTAATCAGTAAGACTCCGCTCATTATTCCAGCTCCCGATGGCGGGTTACGACCTCGCCGAGCGAGCCGCCCAGCCGCGCAGCCAGCCGGTCGACCAGGTAGACGGAACGGTGCTGTCCGCCCGTACAGCCGATGGCGACGCTCAGATAGCTGCGGTTGTCCGCCTTGAATTGCGGGATCCAGCGCTTCAGGAACCGTTCGATGTGTTCCCCGTACTCAGCGACGACCGGCTGTTGTTCGAGATAGTCTGCCACTTCTTTATCAAGTCCGGTCTTGGCGCGCAAGTCCGGCTGCCAGTGGGGGTTCGGCAGGCAGCGCGCGTCGAAGACGAAGTCGGCGTCCGCCGGTATGCCGTGCTTGTAGCCGAACGAGCGCATCAGCAGCGAGAAACCCTTGCCGTGCGTCTTGCCTATGCTTTGCATGACCAGCTCGCGCAGCTGGTGTACATTGGTGCGGCTGGTATCGATGAACAGGTCGGCATTGGCGGCGATGGGTCCCAGCAGCTCGCGCTCCCGTTCGATGGCGTCGGCCAGCGGCGTGCTGCTGTTGGTGAGCGGATGCTTGCGGCGCGTCTCGCTGAAGCGCTTCAGCAGGGTTGCGTCATCCGCCTGGAGAAACAGGATCTTGCAATCGATGCTGCTATCACGCAGGTCGGTGACGATGACCGGGAAGCGCGCCAGCTGGTCGCCGCGGTTGCGTGCGTCGATGCCTGCCGCGACCTTGCCGTTGCCGGGCATGTTCTGGTCGTGGAATTCGTGCGCAAAGGCGCTCAGCAGGCCGATCGGCAGGTTGTCGATGCAGTAGAAGTCCATGTCCTCGAGGGCGTGCAGGGCAACGCTCTTGCCGGATCCGGACAAGCCGCTGATGATGACCAGATTCATACGCCTGTCATCCATGCGCCTGTTCCAGACGTTTTTTCTGCCGCTCGATGAATGCCTCGCTGGCGTCGTAGCCCTTGCTGATCAGGATGTGGTTGCGGACCGCCGCCTCGACCAGGACCGAGAGGTTCCGGCCGGGACCGACCGGCAGGGTGACCACGGGAATATCGACATCCTGAATCTTGCGCATCTGCCGGCTGCCGTGCAGGCGGTCCATCTTAACCGCCTCGTCCATGTCCTGCAGGCGGATGATGAGCCGGAGGTTGCGGCTCTGCTTGATCGCGCTGGCGCCGAACATGGCCCGTACGTTGAGGATGCCGAGACCGCGCACCTCGAGGAAATCCCGCAGCATCTCGGGGCAATTCCCGGTCAGGGTATCGGGGGCCACGCGCGCGAATTCGGGCGCGTCATCGGCGACCAGCCGGTGACCGCGCGTCAGCAGTTCCAGCGCGAGTTCGCTCTTGCCGATGCTCGAGTCGCCGGTGATCAGCACCCCCGTGCCCATGACCTCCATGAACACCCCGTGCAGGGTGATCTTCTCGGCGAAGTAATTGGTCAGGTAATACGTCAGGATCTCGATGGTTTCCTGGCTGCCAAGGCGGGATGACAGCAGCGGTATCTGCCTGAGTGCCGACATGTCCTGCAGGTCGTCAGGCGCGGCGAGCCGGCTGCTGATAATCACCAGGGTCGATTCCCCGGAGAACAGCTGCGCGATGGCGTCCTTGCGGGAGTTCTTCTTCAGCTTGCTGAAGTATTCCAGTTCCTTTCTGCCGAGCACCTGGACCCGGTGCGGATTGATGAGGTTGAGCTGGCCTGCCAGCGAGACCTCCACGGCGTGGTCCTTGCTGGTGTGGACCACCTTGTCCTCGTACCCGGAGTCGCAAATCCACTTCAGCCCGAGCTTTTCCTGCAGGTCTGCCAACAGCGTCCGGATATCAAGCGAGGTGCTCATGCGGGGATGCGCTGTTTCTCCCAATCGTATAGCCGCGCGAGTATGCATTCCCCGCTCGTGCATTCGCGCAGGACGTTGCACATCGCCTGATTGCTGAAGATCTCGGCGATGGTCGACAATACCTGCAGATGTTCCTCTGTCGACTCTTCCGGCACCAGCAGGCAGAACACCAGATCGACGGGCTGATTGTCGGCGGCGTCGAAATCCACCGGGGGATCGACCTTGATGAAGGCGCAGACCGGTTCCGTCAACACCGCCATGCGGCCGTGCGGAATGGCAACGCCTCGGCCAAGGCCAGTGCTGCCGAGCTTTTCGCGGCTGACCAGCGCGTCGAAGACGGTCTGGCGCGACAGTTGCGGCGAGCTCTTGCACAGCAGCTCGCTCAGTTGTTCGAGCAGGCGTTTCTTGCTGGCGATGTCATCGCAGCACACGACGCGGTCGGGGGTAAGCAGACTGGTAATGTTCATGATCGATAGGGCCTGGTGCAGCGGGACGTTCACCGGGTGTTCAGTCGTTTACACGGGCGCTACAGGTCTTTCGCGATGGACCCTTCGCTGCGGTGGTGGTCGGTCATCTTTTCCTTGTGTTTCTTCACCTGACGGTCGAGCTTGTCGGCCAGCGCGTCGATTGCCGCGTACATGTCTTCCTGCACCGAGTCGGCAAACAGGTTGTTACCGTTGATGTGCAAGGTGGCCTCCGCCTTGTGACGCAGCTTTTCCACGGTCAGCACCACGTGGATGTCACGCACGATATCGAAGTGACGCTCCAGGCGTTCCATCTTGGTAGTTACGTATTCGCGCAGCGGTTCGGTCAGTTCGACATGGTTTCCGGTCAGGCTGATTTGCATGACAGCACTCCTTTTTCTTGGGCCTATGTGAGGCGTTTGCGTTCGTTTGATGGCGATATGGAGAGCGACTCCCGGTACTTGGCGATGGTGCGGCGCGCCACGTTGATCCCCTGGTCGGCCAGCACGCTGGCCATCTTGCTGTCGCTGAGCGGTTTCGCCGGGTTTTCCGCGGCGACCAGTTTCTTGATGATGGCCCGGATCGCTGTCGCGGAACATTCGCCGCCGGTTTCCGTGGACACGTGGCTGGAGAAGAAATACTTGAACTCGTAGATGCCACGTGGTGTATGCATGTACTTGCGCGTGGTGACGCGCGAGACGGTCGATTCGTGCATTTCGATGGCCTCGGCGATGCTGCGCAGGACCATCGGGCGCATGGCCTCTTCACCATGCTCGAGGAAGCCGTGCTGACGTTCCACGATGCAGCTGGCGACCTTCAGCAGGGTTTCGTGACGGCTCTGCAGGCTCTTGAGGAACCAGCGCGCCTCCTGGAGGTTGTCGCGCAGGTAGTTGTTTTCCCTGCTGTTGCTGCCGCGCTTGATCAGGTTTGCGTACATGGAATTGATGCGCAGCTTCGGCATCGACTCGGGATTCAGTTCCACCTGCCAGGTACCGTCCTTCTTGAACACGTAGACGTCGGGAATGATGTACTCCGGCTCCGTGTTGTTATAGGAGGAGCCGGGCCGCGGGTTCAGCGACTGGATCTGGTGGAGGACGTGCTGAAGCTCGTCCTTGGGCAGCTTCATCTTGCTGCTAAGCCGGTTGTAATCCCGGTTGGTAAGCAGGTTGAAGTGGTCCCGTACCAGGGTGTTGGCTTCACTGAGCCAGGGCGCGTTCGCATCGAATTGCTGCAGCTGCAGCAGCAGACTTTCCTGC
>Ga0210144_1000003_pt1 | contig 157396 bp, 143 predicted proteins | sample Muzzi_PWA_D2_FD_185532 | JGI IMG/M metagenome (GOLD analysis project Ga0210144, IMG submission 185532) | Wetland microbial communities from San Francisco Bay, California, USA, that impact long-term carbon sequestration - Muzzi_PWA_D2 (SPAdes) | ecosystem: Environmental > Aquatic > Marine >...
GGCGTCTGCCTCGCGCAGGAACCCAATGATCTGCTCGTCTGAATACCGCTTCTTCATGTCCAATCTCCTTCTGGTTATGGGATTGGACTCTAAATCATCGTGCTACTCAAATTGGGGGGGACGTCGCCCTCGGAGCACTCCAGCGGCAACACTAAACAACGTGGCAAGCTGACCAAGACCGGTAATACGCATGCCCGTCGCATTTTGATCGAAGCCGCCTGGAATTACCGCTTCCCAGCACGTATCGGAGAATCACTGCAGCCACGACTTGAAGGACAACCGCAAACCATCATCGATCTCGCCTGGAAGGCCCAGCTGCGGCTGTGTCATCGGTTTCGCCGGTTGCGTGCCAGAGGGCTCCATCAGAACAAGGTCTGCGCCGCCATTGCCAGGGAACTTGCCGGATTTGTGTGGGATATCGGCCGGCGCGTGGCGCCGCGAGGCAATTAGCAGAACATGCCGATCATTTTGGTAACGCGGCCACGGGCGCGATGCGGGGAATCCTCGAGATTTTTTTGTGGGCAAGGCACCTGCCTTGATCCCCGATCTAAGAGCGAGGCAGCCCTACGACGGAAAGATGTAATGCGGTAACCAATCCGCGGATATGAGCTTGATCCATCGTCGAAGACAAGCCCGTTGGCCGCGTTACTGAAATGATCGGACTAAGGCGACAGTGATCGTCGGACAGGCGAGGTGCATGTATGTCTTGGTTGCGAAAAATGGCCATATGAAAAATCATTTTCCAGCGTCAGCTCGCCGATTTTCGCATGCAGTGCCTGCACATCCACCGGTGGCGCCTCAGAGCCACCCGGTCGGTCAAACACGTCAGCCATCCGCTCCAGCAGCTGCACCTTCCACTGCGTGATCTGGTTCGGATGCAAATCAAACTTCTTCGCCAGCTCAGCCAGCGTGTATTCCCCCTTGGCTGCCTCCAGCGCAACCTTCGCCTTGAACGCCGGTGAATGATTCCTGTGGGGTCGTCTGCTCATCTTTGCTCTCCTCTCGGTTAGACATATCATGCCTACATCGAGCAGAGATTCCACTTAACGGGCTGTTCAGATAACCGGGACCACTTCTGTCCCCACTGTTCGTCGCTTAGCTTCAGCACGTTGCCGATTATACGAAAAATTGGCTATTCAGTGATTTTGAGATAGGTTCTAATAACTGGGCGCCGGGCCAGTGCACAAACGATCTAATACCGGCTGTCTCCAAGAAATGAGTCATTAGCATCGCTTCGCTCCTCGATCAAAATCGAGGACAGCTTGACCCAAGACCATTCAGAAAAATAGGACGGGCTTTATTTGTGCTTACGCTTACATATAACCCCTTGGTATGTAATGAACTACAGACTCAAGGCGCCTGTTTTATCTGATGGATTATAAATGCCCTTAATCGGTTTTTGACGTATTCCATTTTTCTGTTGTGCTCTGGACAACCTTTCCATCACGCGGAGTTCCTTGTTAGTTAGGCTTAGCGCTGTATCCGCCCAGATCTCAACAACCTTAAGCATATCGTCATATCGAACCGGATTTTCAAAATTTACAACTTTGTCAATGCTGCAATAACCTGTGTGATGCTTTTTGTGTTTTGAAATAAATGATTTAACTGCCTCAACGCCTTGCCCTTTATCCACTATTTGTTCAACCAGACCCATTTCAAAGAAATCTTCCGCAGAATATATTTTTCCGTTTGTTATTATCTCTTTTGCTAATGTTGGTGTAACACGCCTAACCAGTAAACTATATGCGCCCATGCCCGGGAATAGCCCAAACAATATCTCTGGAAATCCAAACTGGGCTCCACGTTCTGCAATCACTGTACTACTTGAAAGAGCCGCTTCTACACCCCCACCCAGTGCATCTCCTTCGACAAGCGAAATAGTAGCAATCGGCAAGTTATAATTAATTGCGTTTGGATAAACTACGTCAATACATGCAATTCCATACTTTATCAGCGCGTCACGATCGTGATCGTTTATTGATCGCAGAAAGAATTCCAAGTCCCCACCATAGTTAAAAACACCTCGCAGATCCGACATCAGCACTTCGTATTTCACATTGTGCAACTGCTGTCCAGAAACATATCTGCCATTCCATCTAACTAATCCCTGTTGATATCTTTTCAACTCACGGAGGAGACCTAATGTAAAGCAGCCTCTCCCCTTAGGTCGCATATGCAACCATAGGACCTCATCATCCACATCAAAATTGATGCAGAGTTCTGTAAAATATTTTGGGTCATAGATGTGTTCGACTTCAAAATCGGGCATCATCGTTACCTATATTTTTATAACATTGTTAAACGACAGCATGTCTGTTTTCGCAGGAGTAAACCCTATAAAACCACATTAGTCAAGGTTGATTTAAACTAAGTCCATAATAATAAAAAAATTTTATCACGCAGATTTATAAGATAATCACTCTATATATTGAAATGTGCATATTATTCACCACAGTATTTATTAGCTTTAACACGGCTAATTACTGTCAACCCAAGCCCGAACAGAATCAGAATTGATAAGATTCCAGTTCTTGAATTACCTGAAACAACACCTACCCATCCCATCATTACAGGACCGATGATTACTGCAAACTTGCCAAGCATGTTGTAAAAACCAAAAAACTCTGCCGTACGCGCTTCCGGAATCATGCGTGCATAAAGCGAACGACTGAGCGCCTGTACACCCCCCTGTGCGAGCCCTATCATCAGCGCCAGAAAATAGAACTCGATGGCCGTGGTCATGATCGACGCCCAGATGGTGACGATCATATAAATAACCAGCCCTGTAATGATTCCCGTCTTCGGTCCATAACGGCTGCCAAACCAGCCGAAGGCCAGCGCAGATGGAAAGCCGACAAACTGCGTGATCAGCAATGCAGCTATCAGGCTGTTCTGGTCAAATCCGAGCGAGAGACCGTAGTCGACCGCCATCCGGATGATAGTATCGATACCATCGATATACAGCCAGTACGCTATGAGAAACAGCCATATTTCCCGCAAGGCTCTGACTTCGTGCAGAGTGTGCCAGATACGTACGAAGCCCTGCTCGATGTAATGCACCGGCTTGCTATCGGGATTCAGCACCGGCTCCTTGACCAGGAACATAAGCGGCAATGAAAACAGCATCCACCAGCAGGCGACGACGACGAAGGAAAGCCTTACCGCCGATATGCTGTCAGTTATACCGAACCAGGACGGGTGGGTCGTCATCATTACATTGACAGCCAGGAGTAAACCGCCACCGAGATAACCGAGCGAGAAGCCCAGAGCCGATACCCGGTCGATATTACGGCGATCCGACACGAAGGGAAGCAACGAATCGTAAAAAACATTACTGCCTGAAAACCCTATCACCGATACGACATACAGCACAGCCGCCAGAAACCAGGCGCCCTGTCCGACAAGGTACAAACCACCGGTCATCAACATCCCGAGAAAGGCAAAGGCAAACAGCATTGCCTTGCGGCGGCTCACACCGTCAGCAATCGCACCTAGCACGGGCGCCATCAGCACGATCACCAGGCTTGCAATCGAATTCGCCATTCCAAGCCTGAATGTGCTGTCTACCGCGCTCAGCCCGGCATTCCAGTATTCCTTGAAGAACACGGGGAAAAAGCCCGCCATGACGGTGGTCGCATAGGCGGAATTGGCCCAGTCGTATAAAACCCAGCCCCACTTTTGACGCGCGTGTACCATGGTGTCTATACCCCGGAACCCGGTCTTGCTTTTGTTATTCCGCTGTGAGAGAAACGCGATACAGGCGTATGGTTACAGAACACATGGCATTTTGGAATAACAAAAGACTGGATGAAATGACGTCGCGCGAGTGGGAACTGCTCTGCGACGGCTGTGGCCGCTGCTGCCTGCACAAGCTGGAGGATATCGATACCGGACTGGTTTTCTACACCCGGGTCGCATGCGAGCTTTTGGATGAGGAAACCGGCCGGTGCCGGGACTATGAAAATCGCTGGTCCCGGGTCAGGGATTGTCTCAGGATCGACCCCATGGATACGGCACAATACAAATGGCTGCCACTGACCTGCGCGTACCGCACGCTTGCGGAAGGCAGGCCGCTGGAGTGGTGGCACCCGCTGGTTTCGGGCAAATCGTCTACGGTCAGCGAGGCGGGGATCTCGGTTGCCGGACGGACGATCAGTGAAAAATCGGTCGCGCCCGATGACCTCGAGGATCACATAATTACCTGGATCGAATTTTGAGCATCAGTGTTCACGCGTCGCGTGAAACTCAATGTCGGACCATTTTTCGATCGCCAGCTCCAGATTCACGCGGGTCGGTGCGATATAGACCAGCGCCCCGCCCTGGTCTTCGCCGAGGTTTTCGAAGGCCTTCTCGCGGAAACGGGCCTCAACGACGCCATCCTTGCACTCGACCCAGCGCGCCGTCGCAACATTGACGGGTTCGAAGGCACATTCAACGCCGTATTCATCTTTCAGCCGGTGCGCCACCACGTCGAATTGCAAAATGCCGACCGCGCCCAGGATCAGGTCGTTGTTCTTGAGCGGACGGAACAGTTGCGTCGCACCTTCCTCGCAGAGCTGATCAAGCCCCTTCTGCAAGGCCTTCATACGCAGTGGATCGCGCAACACGGCGCGCCTGAACAATTCCGGTGCGAAACTGGGAATTCCGATGAACTTCAGGTCTTCTCCCTGTGTGAAGGTGTCCCCTATCCTGATCGTACCGTGGTTATGCAGTCCTATGATGTCCCCGGCGAACGCCTCATCGACATGATCGCGGTCCGATGCGAGAAAGGTGAGCGCATTGGACACCTGAACATCACGTCCGATTCGGACATGATGCATCTTCATGCCCTTGCGGTATCCACCGGAGCAGATTCTCAGGAAGGCGATGCGATCCCGATGGGCGGGGTCCATGTTCGCCTGTATCTTGAATACGAAACCGGTGAATCTGTCTTCCAGCGGGTCTACCGTGCGGGTGGTGGTTTCGCGCGGCAGCGGTGGAGGGGCTGTATCGACGAAGTGGGCGAGCAACTCATCCACGCCGAAGTTATTGATCGCAGAGCCGAAAAACACGGGGGTCATTTCACCCGCGAGGTAGGCCGACTTCTCGAACGCGTGGCTGGCCCCCTGGACGAGCTCGATCTCCTCGCGCAGCTCACCGGCCTGGTCCCCCAGCACCTCGTCCAGCAGCGGATTTTCCAAGCCATTGATTTTCCTTGCATCCTGCCGCTGGCTGTGTTTCCCCGGCTGGTACAGGTGCACGGCATCGTCCTGCATGTGATAGATGCCCTTCAGGCGCTTGCCCATACCGACAGGCCAGGTAATCGGAGCGCACCGGATCCCGAGCACCGCCTCGATCTCGTCCAGCAGCTCGATGGGCTCGCGTCCCTCGCGGTCAAGCTTGTTGATGAAAGTGCAGATCGGGGTATCGCGCAGACGGCAGACCTCCATCAGCTTGATCGTCCGCGCCTCCACACCCTTCGCACAGTCGATCACCATCATCGCCGAATCGACGGCGGTCAGCGTGCGGTAGGTGTCTTCCGAGAAGTCCTCGTGACCGGGCGTGTCGAGCAGATTGACAACCGAATCGCGGTAGGGAAACTGCATGACCGACGATGTCACGGAAATCCCGCGCTGTTTCTCCAGCTCCATCCAGTCGGATGTCGCATGGCGGGCGGCCTTGCGGCCCTTGACGGTGCCCGCAAGCTGGATGGCGCCGCCGAACAGCAACAGCTTCTCGGTCAGCGTGGTCTTGCCCGCATCGGGATGAGAAATGATTGCAAATGTACGGCGTCGCTCCGCCTCTGACCTGTAGCTGCTCATGGATGTCGGGAAACCGGCAAATCTCGCTAGCCGCGTATTCTAGCGCATGACGCCGCAGGAATGTCGACCGTCAGAGGGAGCGCGCCAGGATAAGCGCGTCTTCCCTGCCCTCGATCAGCGGGTAGTAGGCCCTGCGGGTGCCCAGCTCGTTGAAGCCCTCGTCTTCGTACAGCCTGAGTGCGGCAGTATTGGATTTCCGTACCTCGAGGTACAGGATATCGGCGTCATGGCGACGCGCGATAGAGACCAGGTGTCTGAGCATTTTCCGCCCGATTCCCCGCGATCTCGATTCCTCCCTGACACAGAGATTCAACAGGTGTGATTCACCGACTGCGACGCTGATGATGCCATAGCCCTGGATTATCCCGGCGGCGGTGCATACCCAGCAGCTGTAGCCTGCGTGCAGGCAGTCGCTGAATATCGTTTGCGTCCACGGGAATGGATAGCTCCTGTGCTCGATGTCAATGACATCCTCGAGGTCTTCCAGCCGCATCGGGCGGAATTCGAGGGCGGGTTCCTTAAGTATGGCGCTCATGTCCGTTGTCACTCATTGCTGTTGATATTCACTCGTGGGGGGGCGTCAATTCACGATATAGCTGTTGTGCATACTGCAGATCTTCCCAGACCTTGCGTTTCTCCAGCGGCGAACGCAACAGGTAGGCCGGATGATAGGTTACGACGACGGGTATCCCCGACTCACCATAGCTGTGCCTGACGCCGCGCAGGCGACCGACACTCACCTCTGTCTGCAGCAGGTTCTGCGCCGCGATACCGCCCAGGGCAAGGATGAGGGCCGGCCGGACCAGATCGACCTGGCGCGCCAGATAGTCCTGGCAGTGCACCACCTCATCCGGCAGTGGATTGCGATTGCCAGGGGGCCGGCACTTCAGAATGTTGGCGATATAGACCTGTTCGCGGCGAAAACCGGCGGCAAACAACATTTCGTTCAGCAGCTGGCCGGCGCGTCCCACGAACGGCTCACCCTGGCGGTCCTCGTCGGCGCCCGGCGCCTCGCCGATGAGCATCCATCCGGCGTGACGGTCACCGGTGCCGAACACCGTCTGCGTACGCGTTGCGTGCAGGGAACAGCATGTGCAGGCGGCCACGCGCGCCTGCAACACCTCCCAGTCCGGCGCGCCCACGGCGGACTCCTCGCTCCGTTCGGGTGCCACGTCGACCGTATCCGCCTCCATCGGGGGTGCCGAACGCCGCACCCAGCGTTGGATGCCCAGCGCCTCGAGGTAGGCGTTATTCAGGCCGGTGTCCATCGTGCCTCGCCCTAGACCTCGCCCCGCTGCGGGTGCTCGCGCTCGTCCGGCAGGATGATCTTGTTGAGGGCGTTGACATAGGCCTTGGCGGAAGCGATCACGATGTCCGTATCCGAGCCCTGTCCGTTCACGATCCGTCCGCCCTTCTGCAGGCGTACGGTGACCTCGCCCTGGGAGTCCGTCCCGCTGGTGATGTTGTTTACCGAATACAACTGCAGCTCGGTACCGCTGTTGATCAGCGCCTCGATCGCCTTGAACGAGGCATCCACCGGCCCGCTGCCCGAGCAGTGCGCGGGTTTCTCCTCGCCGTTGACCCACAGGGTCAGGCTGGCGTGCGGGGTCTCCCCGGTCTCGGAACAGACCCTGAGCGAAACCAGCTTGAGCCAGTCGTTCTCCGATTCCAGCCCCGACTCGGTCACCAGCGCCTGCAGGTCCTCGTCGAAGATTTCGTGCTTCTTGTCGGCGAGCGCCTTGAAGCGCGCGAACGCGTTGTTCAGGTCCTCCTCGGCAGCGAACTCGATGCCCAGCTCGTGCAGCCGGCTGCGAAATGCATTCCTGCCGGAGTGCTTGCCGAGCACGATGCGGTTGGCCGTCCAGCCTACATCCTGCGCGCGCATGATCTCGTAGGTCTCGCGGCTCTTCAGTACGCCGTCCTGGTGAATCCCCGACTCGTGCGCGAAGGCATTCGCCCCGACGACCGCCTTGTTCGGCTGTACGGCGAACCCGGTGATGCCCGAGACCAGCCTCGAGCAGGTCATGATCTGCGTGGTATCGAGCCCCGTCACGCACGGGAAGACATCCTGGCGCGTCTGTACGGCCATGACCACCTCCTCCAGCGAGGCATTGCCGGCACGCTCGCCCAAGCCGTTGATGGTACATTCCACCTGGCGCGCCCCGTTGAGCACGGCGGACAGGGAATTGCCGACCGCGAGCCCAAGGTCATTGTGGCAATGCACCGAGAATACGGCCTTGCCGGCATTGGGCACCCGTTCGATGAGGGCACGGATCAGCTCGCCGAACTGGTGTGGGAGGTTGTAACCGACCGTGTCCGGTATGTTGATGGTTCGGGCGCCGGCCTTGATTACCGCCTCGATCACCCGGCAGAGAAAATCCGTCTCGGAGCGGCCGGCGTCCTCCGGCGAGAATTCGACGTTGTCCGTATAGCGCAGCGCCTGTTTCACCGCGCGCACCGCCTGCTCGATCACCTGCTCCGGCTGCATGCGCAGTTTCATCTGCATATGAATCGGCGAGGTGGCGATAAAGGTATGGATCCGGGCCGAAGCCGCGGGTTTCAGGGCCTCGCCGGCGCGATCGATGTCCTTGTCCAGCGCGCGCGCCAGGCCGCAGACCGTACTGCCGGTCACGGCCCGGGCCACGGCCTGCACGGATTCGAAGTCCCCGGGACTCGCGATCGGGAAACCGGCCTCGATGACATCGACGTGCATGCGCTCCAGCGCCTTGGCGATACGCACCTTCTCGTCCCGGGTCATGGATGCGCCGGGGCTCTGCTCGCCGTCGCGCAACGTGGTATCGAATATGATCAATCTCTCTTTGTCGCTCATGTTCCTGCTCCCGCGGACGCCCGCCCGTTCGGGGGGCGCCGGCTGGTTTGCGCCAGCATAGCAAAAATGGCCGGAAGCCGGCGGCTGGCTCGGATAGTGTATGGGTGCGTATCGCCTCGCCAGGCAGGAGATTATCTGCCCGAAGGCAGCAGTCGCAGGAGGGACGCCGGCACGCCGGCCCGGTTCGGGCCGATCCGGTCGCATGCTGTGCTGGGGATTGCGCGGTTCATGATCCAAGACTATAGGCAATCCACCGGTGATTGCAAGCCCCGCCCCCTCGAACCCACCCGGACTATTCGTTGCGCCGCCGCACCCTGCGCCGGTTGCGAATCCCCACCAGCGTATAGACGATTCCCGAGATTACGTAAGTCATGAAACCGGCAAACAGCACCTTGGGCGGGTCGATCGATGCGAAGGCGTAGACGAGCACGACCAGCAACAGAGCGACGACCGGGACCCGGTTCTTGAAATCGAATTCCTTGAAACTGAAATAACGGATGTTGCTGACCATCAGTATGCCGGTCGAAACTGTCAACACGAACACGGCATAGACGAGGTCCTCGCCGGCTATACCCAGATCGGTGGCCGCCCAGACCAGGCCGGCCTGCACACCGGCCGCCGACGGGCTTGGCAGCCCGCGGAAGTATTTCTTCTCCGCGGTGGTGATCTGCGCGTTGAAACGCGCCAGCCGGAGCGCAGCGCAGGCCGTGTAGATGAATGCGGCCAGCCAGCCCAGCTTGGCCCAGCCGACGCTGACCATCGACTGCAGCGACCATTCGTACATGACCAGCGCGGGCGCCAGCCCGAAACAGACCATGTCCGACAGGCTGTCGTACTGCACCCCGAACTCGCTCTGCGTATTGGTCAGCCTTGCCACGCGACCGTCGATGCCGTCCATGATCATGGCAACGAAGATGGCCACTGCCGCGGGTTCGAACCGGTTGTTCATCGCCGCGACGATGGAGTAGAAGCCGGCGAACAGGCCGGCCGTGGTTATCATGTTCGGCAGCAGGTAGATGCCGCGGCGTTTCCTTTCTACGACCTCGTCGTTACCGACCTCGTCGTTCCGCACGTCCATGTCAGGCATGCACCAGCCTGGCGATCACGTCGGAACCCGCGTGTACGGCGGCACCGGCGGCGACCTGCGGCAGGCTGTTATCCGGCAGGTACAGATCGACCACCCCGCCCAGGTGAACGAAGCCGCACCGCTTGCCCTGTCCGATACGATCGCCGATGCGGACATAGCAGCGCGGCTTGTTGTTCAGGCGACCCCTGTTCATGACCAGCACGATATCATCACCCTCGTCGGTTTGCAGCCACACGCCGTGCGGCCGCTTTTTGTCGGCGTGATTGTTCGGGGTGTTCGGGGGTTCCATCACCTTGCCCCCGATGGGGCTGCGCGTGGTATAGACGCCGTAGGGATACATGTCGATCGTGACCTTTACGCTGGGCCGATGCAGGTAGGGATCCGTGGTGTTCTCGACCCCGACGACACGACCGTCCGCCGGGCTCAGCACCGACAGCGGGATGGAGGGTATATCGCGCTCCGGATCACGGAACAGCACCAGCACCAGCAGGCCAATGGCCCAGAAGGCCAGCGACTCGCGCAGACCGATGAAATGCAGCACCAGCACCGCCGCCAACGTCGCGGCCAGCAACGGCGCCAGGCCCTGGGGTGAAATCAGGGGAGTGCGGTTCACGTCCAGATACCCGAACGATCGATTATGTCAGACTGAACCCGATCGACCTAGTTGACGTTCTTGTCAACGATTTTGCCTTCGTTGATCCATGACATCATGCCGCGCAGCCTGGCGCCGACGATCTCGATCGTGTGCTCCCGCCCCAACCGGCGCTTGGCCTTGAGCGTCGGGGCCCCGGCCTGGTTCTCCAGAATGAACTCGCGTGCGAATTCGCCGTTCTGTATTTCATCGAGGATGCGCCGCATTTCGCGCTTGGTCTCGGCGTTCACCACGCGCGGTCCGCGCGTCAGGTCGCCGTATTCGGCCGTGTTGGAGATGGAATAGCGCATGTTCGCGATTCCGCCCTCGTACATCAGGTCCACGATGAGCTTGAGTTCGTGAAGGCACTCGAAATAGGCCATCTCCGGTGCGTAACCGGCCTCGACCAGGGTCTCGAAGCCGGCCTGCACCAGCGCGGTCGCGCCGCCGCACAGCACCGCCTGTTCGCCGAACAAGTCGGTTTCGGTTTCTTCCCGGAAGGTGGTCTCGATGACGCCCGCTCGGCCGCCGCCGTTGGCCGAGGCATAGGAAAGCGCGATATCACGGGACCGCCCGCTGGCGTCCTGGAAGACCGCGATCAGGCTCGGAACACCGGCGCCCTGCTTGTAGGTGGAGCGCACCAGGTGACCCGGGCCCTTCGGCGCGATCATGATCACATCGAGGTCGGCGCGCGGCTCGATCTGCTGGAAGTGGATGTTGAATCCGTGGGCGAAGGCCAGCACCGCACCCTGCTTGATATTCGGGGCGATGATGTCGCGGTACAGGCGGGCCTGATGCTCATCCGGCGCCAGCACCATGACCAGGTCGGCGCCCTTGACGGCCGCGTCCAGCGGCTTGACGGTGATGCCGGACTTTTTCGCCTTGGCCTCGGAAATCGAGCCGGGGCGCAGCCCCACGGTCACGTCGACGCCGGAGTCCTTCAGGTTGTTCGCATGGGCATGCCCCTGCGAACCGTATCCGATGATGGTTACCTTCATTCCGCGGATGATGGAAAGGTCTGCGTCTTTGTCGTAGTAGATATTCATGGTCATTACCTGTCTCGTTGCCTGTCGTCGATGCCACGCGGTGGCATCATGCATGATTCAATAAACGCCGCATTCCCGTTCAGCATTTCAGTGACCGGTCGCCGCGTCCGATTCCGGATACGCCGGAGCGCACGACTTCGATGATCAGGCCCGGCTCCAGTGCCTGCACGAAGGCATCGAGCTTGTCGCCCGCCCCGGTCATTTCTATGGTGTAGGTTTCACCTGTCACGTCGATGATCCGTCCGCGGAAGATGTCCGACATCCGCTTGAGCTCGTTGCGCTTCTCGCCCTGCGCACTGACCTTGATCAGCATCATCTCGCGTTCGATGTGCGGACCGCCGGTCATGTCCATCAGCCTGACGACGTCGATCAGCTTGTTGAGCTGCTTGGTGATCTGCTCGATGATCTCGTCGGTACCGCTGGTGACCAGCGTCATTCGCGACAGCGAGGGGTCCTCGGTCGGCGCGACGGTCAGCGACTCGATATTGTAGCCGCGCGCGGAAAACAGCCCGGCCACTCGCGACAGCGCGCCGGCCTCGTTTTCCATCAGGATTGAAATGATGTGCCGCATGTCAGATCAGGATCATTTCATTCTGGCCGCCACCGGCCGGGATCATCGGGTAGACATTCTCTTCGCTGTCGGTCAGGAAATCCAGAAACACCAGCCTGTCCTTCTGGCGGACGGCCTCGATCAGCGCACCCTCGACATCGGCTGGCCGGGTGATCTGCATACCCACGTGGCCGTAGCTCTCCGCCAGCTTCACGAAGTCCGGCAGCGATTCCATATAGGACATGGCATAGCGCTTCTGGTAGAAGAATTCCTGCCACTGACGCACCATGCCCAGGTAGCCGTTGTTCAGGTTGACGATCTTGATCGGCAGCGAATACTGCCGGCAGGTGGACAGTTCCTGGATACACATCTGTATGCTGCCCTCGCCGGTGATGCAGGCGACCGTGTCATCGGGGTGGCCAAGCTGCACGCCCATGGCCGCCGGCAGGCCGAAGCCCATGGTACCCAGCCCGCCCGAGTTGATCCAGCGCCGCGGCTTGTCGAACTTGTAGAACTGCGCCGCCCACATCTGGTGCTGACCCACGTCGGAGGTGATGAAGGCGTCGCCGCCGGTCACCTTGTACAGCGTCTCGATCACGTACTGCGGCTTGATCCGGTCGCTGTCGCGTTCGTACCTGAGGCAGTCGCGCGAGCGCCACTCGTCGATCTGCTGCCACCAGGCATCGAGTGCGGTCGCCTCGGGCTTGCGGGCGCTGTTGCCCAGTTCCGTGAGCATTGCCGTGAGCACATGGTCGACATCGCCGACGATGGGGATATCCACCTTGACGTTCTTGGAAATACTCGCCGGATCGATGTCGATGTGAACGATCCTCGCCTGCGGGCAGAATTTCTCGATATTGCCGGTAACGCGGTCATCGAAGCGCGCGCCGATCGCGATCAGCACGTCGCTGTGGTGCATGGCCATGTTGGCCTCGTAGGTGCCGTGCATGCCCAACATGCCGACGCACTGCCGGTCCGTCGCCGGGAAGCCGCCCAGCCCCATCAGGGTATTGGTCACGGGGAAATTGAGCTCGCGCGCCAGCCGGGTCAGGGACTCCGCGGCGTTACTGAGGATGACGCCGCCGCCGGCGTAGATTATCGGCCGCCGGGCGCCCAGCATCAGGTTCACGGCACGCTTGATCTGCCCGATATGGCCGGCATGCACCGGGTTGTACGAACGCATGTGCACCTTGTCCGGGTAGTGGTACTCGGCCTTCTGCGCCGTGATGTCCTTGGGAAGGTCGACCACCACGGGTCCAGGCCGGCCGGTGTTCGCGACATAGAACGCCTTCTTGATGGTCTCGGCCAGCTTCGTGACGTCCTTCACCAGGAAGTTGTGCTTCACGCAGGGGCGCGTGATGCCGATGTTGTCGGCCTCCTGGAAGGCGTCGTTTCCGATCAGGTTGGTCGGTACCTGGCCGGTGAATACGACCATGGGAATGGAATCCATGTAGGCGGTGGCGATGCCGGTCACGGCATTGGTGGCGCCCGGACCGGACGTTACCAGCACGACGCCGGGTTTGCCCGTCGAGCGCGCATAACCGTCCGCGGCATGGGTGGCCCCCTGCTCGTGACGCACCAGGATGTGACTGACCTTGTCCTGCACGTAGAGCGCGTCGTAGATATGCAGGACCGCACCGCCCGGATAACCGAAGACGATCTCAACGCCCTCGTCATGAAGCGCACGCACGAAAATTTCTGCACCCGTCAATTCCACCTGCCACTCCCGACACCCGACCGAAGAACCTCTGATATCAAAACACGTAGCCCGCCGTTGCAAGCGCTACGAAGCAATCTTTCGAATTCGTGACCAAATCGGCTGGAGATTGCTTCGCGACCCCATCGCTGTAATGACGAGTCGATCAGGGTTCCCCCGGTTCCTAGCGATTGCGATAAAAAAAGCCCGCGAGACGGGCAGTCCTGTTACCGGCTGAAACCGTGAAAAGTACTGATAAGCAAGGCAAAGGTCAAGGGATTCCCCGCCCGGCCGATACTTCCCAGGTGCCGGCCCGTCTGCAGTAAAATGTGTGACCGTATGACTTGTTCCGGAACCCGCTTAACCATAGTATCCATACAGATTTACATTACAGGGACTTAGCCATGATCTTCGCGCACTCGTCTGCCACGTCACGTAACCCGATCTTCGCCTTCGTACTGGCGGGCGGCCTGTTGCTGCTGCAGCCCCCGGCCGTCGCGGATGTCTTCAAATGGGTCAATGAAAACAACGAGGTCCAGTACACCCAGATGCAACCACCGCCCGGGATCAAGTACATACGGATCCAGACGAACGAGCACCCGAACACCTTGAAAACCGACGCGGATGAGGCAGCGGCCGCCGAGGAGCAGCCTGCCGAGGAGGAATCCCCGGCAGAGGGCGATGCCGATGCCATGTCGAAGTACGAGGCCGAAGTGGCCAGGATCAGCAAGCAGAACTGCACGATCGCCCACAACAATCTCACCCAGCTCAACATGGGAGGGCACCTCCGCTACAAGAACGAGAAGGGGGAGTACGTCAACATGACCGAGGAGGAGCGCCAGCAGCGCATCAAGGAGGCCAACGAGCAGATCAAGCAATTCTGCAAGAATCAGGCCGAATAATGCCGTTTCTCAAGATCCAGACCAACGCCGAGCTGGCGCCCACCCTGGCCAGGTCGCTGGCCGCCAGGGCCTCCGCGCTGGTCGCCCGGGAGCTGGGCAAGCCGGAGTCCTACGTGATGATCTCGGTCGAGCACAATCCTGCCATGCAGTTCGCCGGCAGCGACGCCCCGCTGGCCTATCTCGAACTCAAGAGTATCGGGCTGCCGGAGTCGATCACGGCGGACACGTCCCGGGCCCTGTGCGAGCTGGTCGCCGGCGAAACCGGGGTGGACCCGGAACGCATCTACATCGAATTCAGCGACGCACCCCGCCGGATGTGGGGCTGGAACAGCGGCACGTTCTGATGCGCCCGGTCTGGCTGCTGGCGATCCTGCTCACCGGCGCCGGCATCTGGCTTTTTATCCACCCCGACAGCGCCGCCACCTGGTGGACATACGTGTCGGGCAGCGCCCCGGCCCCGAAGACGGACCGCCTCTACAAATGGCGTAACGGACAGGGTGAGTGGCAGGTCACCGATACCCTGCCACCGCCGGGCACCGGCTACGAGACGCTCGATTACCGCGCGGACCTCAATGTATTGCCGGTGCCGCCCCGCCCGGATGACGGGCACTGACCTGTACAATACCGGCAGGACCGTTACAATCGGCAGCCTGTCAGACCCTACAGTCCAGTCATCATGCGCCTGTCCCAGTTCCCGCTATCCACACAGAAAGAGACCCCTGCCGATGCGGAGGTCGTCAGCCACCAGCTCATGATGCGTGCCGGCATGCTGCGCAAGCAGGCCGCCGGCATTTACAGCTGGCTCCCGCTCGGCCTGCGCGTGCTGCGCAAGGTCGAGACCATCGTGCGCGAGGAAATGGACCGGGCCGGTGCGCTGGAACTGCTGATGCCGGCCGTGCAGCCGGCCGAACTCTGGCAGGAATCCGGGCGCTGGGACGAGTACGGTCCCGAGCTGCTGCGCCTCACCGACCGGCACCAGCGCGAATTCTGTTTCGGGCCGACGCACGAGGAGGTCATTACCGACATCGCGCGTCGCGAACTGCGCAGTTACCGGCAGCTGCCGGTTAATTTCTACCAGATTCAGACCAAGTTCCGCGACGAGATCCGCCCACGCTTCGGCGTCATGCGTGCGCGCGAATTCCTCATGAAGGACGCCTATTCCTTTCATGCCGACCAGGCTTCACTGGAAGCCACCTACCGGGTCATGTACGAGGCCTATTCACGCATTTTCACCCGCACCGGACTGAAATTCAGGGCCGTGCGTGCCGACAGCGGCGCCATCGGCGGCAGCGTCTCGCAGGAATTCCACGTACTGGCCGATTCCGGCGAGGACGCCATCGCGTTTTCCACGGACAGTGACTTCGCGAGTAACGTCGAGACCATACCGGCACCGGCGGCAGAGGCTGCGCCGCCACCCGGAGCCGAGCTGGAGACCGTGGAGACGCCCGATGTGCACCGCATCGACGAAGTGTGCGCGTTCCTGGGCGTCAGGCCCGACCAGTGCGTCAAGACGCTCATGGTCAGTGGCAACACGGACGAGGTCGTCGCACTGGTACTGCGCGGCGACCATGAACTGAATGCCGTCAAGGCGGAAAGGCACCCGGCCATCCTGGCGCCGCTGGAATTCGCCTCCGACGCACAGATCCTCGCCGCGACCGGTTGCCCGAGCGGCTCGCTGGGTCCGGTGGGCCTGCGGATACCGGTCATCGTCGACCACGCGGCGGCCCAGCTGGCCGATTTCGTCTGCGGCGCCAACACCGACGGCAAGCACCTGCGCGGTGTGAACTGGGGCCGGGACCTGCCGGCGGTGGAAAGCGTCGACCTGCGCAATGTCGTGGACGGCGACCCCAGCCCCGACGGCAGGGGCATGCTGATCATCGCGCGCGGCATCGAGGTCGGCCACATTTTCCAGCTCGGCACCAAGTACAGCGAGGCCATGAAGGCGACCGTGCTCGACGAGTCGGGCAGGGAGGTCCCCATGGTCATGGGCTGTTACGGCATCGGCGTCTCGCGCATCGTCGCCGCCGCCATCGAACAGAATCATGATGAACAGGGCATCCTCTGGCCGGCCGCCATCGCACCGTTCCAGGTCTCGCTGCTGCCGATGAACATGAAGAAATCGCAACGGGTACGCGAGGCCGCCGAGACACTCTACGGCGAATTGCAGGCAGCGGGTTACGAGGTGCTGTTCGACGACCGTCCGGTGCGACCCGGCGTGATGTTTTCCGACATGGAGCTGATCGGTATTCCGCACCGTATCGTGCTGGGCGAGAAAAATCTCGACCTCGGCATGCTGGAATACAAGTCCCGGCGCGACAGCGCAAGCCGGCTGGTCCCGCGTGACGGTATCGTCGAGTTCCTGCAGGTTAAACTGCCACCGGACTGAGCCGTCACAACGGGTATGCTGCCGCACATGCCGCGTACAGTACGATACCTGCTTTCCGCCTGCCTGGCGGTCTCGCTGCTGCACGCGGCGCCGGCCCGGCCGTCCACCCAGGAACGCCCGAATGCGGAGATACGTCGGCTGCTGATCGATGCGATCAACTCCAGCGACAGTTTCGTCGACCGCTTCGATGCCGAGGTCTGGCTCACCGACATGTCCAACCGGCTGGCAACCCGCATCGAGGACCCGGGCGAGCGTCTGAATATCCTCAAGCTGGTGCATTACGAGGCCAGACGCGCCGGCCTGGATCCGCAGCTGGTACTGTCAGTAATCACGGTGGAGAGCAATTTCGACCGCTTTGCGATCTCCAGCGCCGGGGCACAGGGCATGATGCAGATCATGCCCTTCTGGCTGGACGAACTCGGTCATCCGGAGGACAACCTGTTCGACATCGCCACCAACCTGCGCTTCGGGTGCACCATACTCAGCCTCTACCTGAAGCTCGAGAAGGGCAACATGCACAGGGCGCTGGCGCGCTACAATGGCAGCGTCGGCGAGCACTGGTACCCGCGCCTCGTGTTCAGGGCGCTGCGCACGACCTGGTACCATCAATGAACATCACCACGGCCCAGTCTGCGGCCTGACGACAGATGCGATAAGGCATGCCGGCCGGGAAAACAGCCATTCAGGGCATTTGTACGTTCATCCAGCTGCTGCTGGTGACGGGTTGCGTCTCGACGGGGACCGGCAACCTGTATTTCGCCGGCTTCATCAAGCATCACAGGCCCACGCCCAAAACCAACGAAGGCGATATGAACTACTTCGGCTTATCCGGGGACTTCGAGCGTGACAAATGGAATTTCGAAACCGGTGCGAGCACCTTCGTGGATTCCTACAACAAGCAGAGCTACATGATATTTTCCAACGTCTCCCATGACGACTATCGATGGCGCTACCTGACGCCGGTGGTGTCCCTGCACTGCGCCTACAAGGGCAACAGTTATTACGACGACTCCATGAAACTGATCTGCGCCCCGCCGGTCAGCCTGAGAGTCGGCCCCGACAAGGGGTTGTTCGTCTACATCACACCGGTGCCGAAGTTCGGTCACCTGACGAACGGTTTCGTAAGCGCCCTGTTCGGATACCGGTTCAAACCGTAACGGCACGGACGTGCCGGTAACGGTTCAGGCGGTTTCGAACAGCGCAATCGACTCCACGTGTGCGGTATGCGGAAACATGTCCAGCACGCCCGCGGCGCGCAGGCGGTAGCCGTGTACGTGCACCAGCGTACCCGCATCGCGGGCCAGCGTGCCGGGATGGCAGGACACGTAGACCAGGCACCGCGGATGGATGTTGCCCAGTACGTCCATCACCCCGGCGGCGCCGCTGCGCGGCGGATCCAGCAGCACCTTGTCGTGGCCACCGCCGGCCCACGCGGCCTGTCGCTGGTCTTCGGCGAGGTCGGCGAGGTGGAATGTGGCGTTGCCGATACCGTTTCGCACGGCGTTTTCGCGTGCACGGCCGACCAGCCCGGCATCCCCCTCCACGCCGGTCACCGAAGCCGCCAGCCGCGCCATCGGCAGGGTGAAGTTACCCAGTCCGCAGAACAGGTCGAGCACGCTGTCGGAAGGCCCGGGTGCCAGCAATTCGAGCACGCGCGCGATCAGCTGGCGGTTGATCGTGCCGTTCACCTGGACGAAGTCGTTGGGCCGAAAGCGCAGCTCGATGTCCTGTTCCGGAACGGTGTAGGACAGCATCGAATCGGCCGGCGCGAGAACCTGGACACTGTCCGGGCCGGCGGGCTGCAGGTAGACATGCACGCGGAATCGTTCGGCGAACGCCAGCAGTCGCGTCCGGTCGGCCTGGCTCAGGGGGTCAAGGTGGCGAAACACCAGCGCCGTCCCGCTGTCGGATACGGCGACCTCGACCTGGGGTATGCGTGCGCGCGCCTCCAGTTCGCCCAGCATGTCCGCCAGCGGCCCGAGACGTTCCCCTACCGACGGATGCAGGACCTCGCAGCGTGACAGATCGGCCAGGTAGGGTGCTCGCCGCTCCCGGAAACCGACCAGCACCCGGCCCTTGCGGTTGACATACTTGACGCCGAGGCGGGCCTTGTTGCGATAGGCCCAGACCGGCCCGGTCAGTGGCGGCATGACGCGTTCCGGAACCACGTCGCCGATGCGTTCCAGGTTGTCCAGCATCACCTGCTGCTTGGCGCGGATCTGGGCACCGGCCTCCAGGTGCTGCAGGCTGCAGCCGCCGCAGACGCCGAAATGCGGGCAGCGCGGTTCAACGCGATCCACCGATGCGCGGTGGATTTCCGTTACCCGGCCCTCGTCGAATGTCCTGTGCGTCGCGAGGTAGCCGAATCCGACCTGCTCACCCGGCAGTGCGCCGTCGATGAACACGGTCTTGCCTTCGACATGCGCCACGCCACGACCATCATGCGCGAGCGATTCAATCGCGACATCGTCGACCGGTCCGGGCAGGCGCGGCCTGCGCTTGCGTTTGCTCATGGATCAAGCAAGCAGAAAACAGATTCAGCCATAGAGATCACCGTGTGCGCAGAAAGCAACATAGCCGAAAGCGGGAATACCCTTGAAACCTGCATGAGCAAGTGACAGCTGCCATAGCCACTGATGTCATTCCCGCGAAGGCGGGTATCCAGACAGGAACGATGACGCCTGGATTCCAGGCCAGCGCTCGCCTGGCCGGAATGACGACGGGATGATGTCAACCATTGATGCAACTCTCAATAACCAACACTGTTAACGCTGTGCACTGTGGCGGTTATTTCCAGTGCTCCAGGAATTCGGTGAGGTGCGGCCTGTCCTGCGCGGCCAGTTCCCGACGAACCTCGTCACAGGCCTTGCGGTACTGATCCGCGTCGAGATGGCCGCGTATCAGTTCGAAACGCTGAAAGACCAGGTAGGTATTCAGGACATCCGTTTCACAGTAGTCGCGGATGCCGCCGATGTCGCCGTCCAGGTAGCTGTCCCACACCCGCGCGCCGCTCATGCCCATCTTGCCGGGAAACCCCAGCAGGGTCGCGATCTCATCCAGTTTCGCGGCAGCACGCGGCTGGTAGCCGGACAGGACGTCCATCAGGTCGGTGTGACGTTCGTGGTAACGGCTGATGTAGTTGTTCCACCTGAAATCGCGGTCGGAAGCGCCCGTCTCCCAGTAGCGCGGTGCGGCGACGCCTTGCAGCAGGCTGCGGTAGTGGATTACCGGCAGATCGAAACCGGAACCGTTCCAGGATACCAGCGTCGGGGTGAACCGGTCGATTCCGTCGAAGAACCGCTGCAGCAGTTCCCGTTCCGCTGCGTCGGCATCACCGAGCGTCCAGACCCTGAACCGTTCCGCCGTGCGCAGGGCCACGGAGATGGCGACGATGCGATGCAGGTGATGGCGCAGGAACTCGGAACCGCCGGTCTCCTCGGCGCGCTTGTGAAACATCACCCGGGCGACGTCCTTGTCATCCAGGCCGTCAAGATCGTACAGGCGCCGGCCTGCATCCACGTCCGGCACGGTCTCGATGTCGAATACGAAGAGATTCATGATGAGGGGATCATAGCCGCAACGCACGCAGCGGTCACAGGGGAACACCTAGCCCTTGCCATCGGTTCCCTGTGATCACCGTGTCCTCCGCGGCGATTCGTGAGACTGTTCGCAAACCGGACGTTATTTCTGCTTCCAGGCGCCGCTGCCGTCCATGTACCACCAGCCCGCGCGCGCGTTGTCCACCCAGCGGCGCGCGAAGGTGGCGCGAATCTCGCTCTCCCATTCCGGGTGACCGTTGGCGCGCGCCATCTCGGCATAAAGTGCGCTGCGGTCGCGATTCTCATCGGCTACCAGGTTCCTGACGGTGTTGCGCTCCGCCAGCGGCACCAGCTTCTGATCGCGGACCGCGATCTGGCCGTCGCGTGTCATGCCGACGGCCCCGGAGGCATAGTACGGCGCCAGCGTGCGATGGCGGGCCTCCATGCTCGCGGTGAGTTGCCGTATGGCAGGGGTGTTGATCGAGAGATCAGCCGCGGCCTGCGCCGGGCTCACCAGCCAGCCAAGCACGCCCGCCGCCGCACGCGCGGCCGGCCCGGGTGTCATACGCAGGGACTGCGGTTCCGCCGGCTTTTCCTGCGGCGCCGGCGCCGGTGTCTTGCCGTACACGTCCATGATGATCCTGTCGGCTGCCTTCTCGGCCGCCTCGGCCGGGAAATACACGTTGATGGTTACGCAGGCGGTGGCGAACAGCAGCAGGATCAGCGACATCGGGATACGCAGTGTTCTCATGGCTCGACCTCTCATAGTCAGTTTCTGGCAGTCTTCGTGAATACTCCAGCGGCTAAAAGCCGGTGGCTTCGTAGTACGGCTAATAAAGCCGGGTCGACAGGCCATTCGGCCGATCAACTCGCTCTCCCTCCGGGAGAGGGTTGGGGAGAGGGGATCTTTATACAGGCAAGAACCTGATTTCCATCCCCTCAATCCCCGCCTGCGCGGGGACAGGCTCTGCCCTTCTCCCGAAGGGAGAAGGAACCCTGCTTTATGCAGCGGACACAGATCCTGCTGTATTGTATTTGCATACAGGTCGATCCGCCGCCGAAAGGCGTGGGGTTACAGGTTCCCCATCGGGGCCACTAATAAGGATAACGCGATTTCCGCCAGCGGGTTAACGGGCGCCGGCCGGCGCCGTCATTCTACTTCAATCCGCTGCTGGTCGGTGACCGATATGATCTGGGCCACCAGGGATTCCCAGTCGACCCGGTCCGCGTAGCCGATCACGTCCAGGCGCGGCGGGATGAAGCGCCCCTTGACCAGGTAGTAGCCGTGTTCAGCCGGTTCCACGCCGCCCATCTCGCATACACCGTTCTCCAGCCGGCAGCGGATACCGATCCGCTCATAGGGAAAGTCCTCCATGAAGCGCAGAAAACTGCGTGAGAGCGCACCGCCGACGCCACCGCCGCCGATGTTGGAGATCGTGTCGACGGCCTTCTGGCTGATGCGGTGCCGCGAACTGTCGTCCGTGGGCGTGGCGATCGCCGCGTCAAAGGCCACCGGCCGCCAGGATTCCATACGCAGGCCGTCGATGTGGCCGTCCAGTCGCCCCTCGATGCGGCCGAACGAGAAGGTCCGCGTGAGCTGCTCGAGGTCAATGTTGTCGATGCGCGCATCCAGCTGCAGGCGCGGCACCAGTCCCAGCGGTTCATCCAGCCGTAACTGGCGCAGGGTCACCTCGCCGTCGAAGACACGCAACAGCAGCACGCCGCCAACCACCAGGCTGCCGTCCTCGTAGCGGATCGACGGTATCACGCCGGAGAGCTTGCCGCCGAATTCCGGCCAGCCCAGCGCCCCGGTCAGCTGCTTCATCGACACCGGTGTCAGCAGACCGTCGACCTGCCAGCGCAGCGGCTGGCCGGCGCCGTAGGCAAGCCGGAAGGTATCGATCTTCAGCCGTCCATCCAGCACCGGGATATCCGCTGCATGGACCAGTTGCACGGACTCGCCGGTCGATTCCGCCTCGAACCTCGCCGGTCCCAGCGTGATGCGGTAGACATGACCCGCCTGCCAGGACAACGCCGAGTGCTCGGGCGACGGCGCGGAGGACCACGCCAGTTCGCCGTTGAGTCCCGTGAAGCCGAACAGGCCGTCCTGGTCATCCACGATCACGTCCTGCAGCGCCAGCCGCGCCGCGACAGGGGTGTTATCGCGTATCTCCAGCGCGCCGGACAGTGCGCCGGATGCGGTCAGGCGGCCGGCCACCGTGCCGGCCAGCCAGGGCTGCAGATAGCTTGTATACAGCGCGCCGAGCGCAGCCTCGTGGATCTCCACCGCGAGCTCGCTGACCCGCGGCTGCGACGCCAGGCTGACGCGGCCGTGCGCGGCCAGGCTGACGCAGCCGGGATGACGGTAATCGAGCGCATGCAGCACCAGTTCCCGGCGCCGCGACAGCCAGTCCAGTTTCGCCGTCGCCTGGACGGGCCGGTCGGCCACCGCGAGGTAGACCGGCTCCACGTAATACCCGCCCTGCTCGACATTCGCCTTGACTTGCAGGTGCCAGCCGGACACGAACGGCCTGGCCTGCACGGTCACGCCCAGCGCGACATCCTCGCCGGCGATGCTGCCCGCCGCGTTGGAGAAGGCGGCAGCCGTCAGTCGCAGCCTGACATCGGCAGCGTCGATTTCGCCGCCGTGACCGCTCAGCCCGGCCGTCAGTGCGATCTCGCCGTCCCCCTCCAGCCCGGGCAGCGGGTAACCCAGCCTGCCGGCCAGGGCCGTGATCGCCTGCAGCGACAGGCGTTGGCCGTCGACAGCCAGTGTCCAGCCGCCTGCAGTGTACTGTGCGGTCAGATTCAGCTGTCCGCCCACGTAGCGAATGCCGCTCACCTGCGCATCGAACCGGCCATCGCCGGTACGGTACCGAAACGTGACATCCAGCCGTTGACGGCCCAGCAGGCTGGAGTCCGCCTCCAGGACGCCACCGGCCGGACAGTGGATGCCCCCGGCATCGACCCGCGCCGTCGTACATGTCAGCCGCAACCCGGTGACCGTACCCAGTGGTGCCGGCAGTTCGGCATGCGCTGCGCTGAGCCCTACGCTGACTCGACCGTCCTGCGGCCAACCCAGCTGTAGTGTGACATTCTCGACCGACCAGTCCGGGCCGGTGAGGCGACCGAGCCGGAAGAGGGTCCCGTCAAGGGCGAAAGCGGGCAGATTTGCCATCACCAGCAGGCAAAGGACCGGCAGCCCTCCGGCGATGCCCCGTGGCCCGGGCATGGACATTCAGTCGGGAAACACCCCGGTCGACAGGTAACGGTCACCGCGGTCGCAGATGATGGCCACGATGATGGCCTGCTCGACCTGTCGGGCCAGCGCCAGGGCCGCGGCCACCGCGCCGCCGGATGAAATACCGGCGAAGATCCCCTCGCGCGCCGCCAGCGCCAGCGTGGTCGCCTCGGCGTCGGCCTGCGTGACCTCGATCGTACGGTCCACACGGGACGTATCGAAGATGGATGGGAGATAGGCCTCAGGCCAGCGGCGTATGCCGGGAATCGCCGAACCTTCCGCCGGTGTCACGCCGACGATCTCGATGGCCGGATTCCGTTCCTTGAGGTAGCGTGAGGTCCCCATAATGGTGCCGGTGGTGCCCATGGCGCTGACGAAATGGGTCACTCCGCCCGCGGTATCGCGCCAGATTTCCGGGCCGGTGCCTTCGTAATGCGCCAGCGGGTTGTCGGGATTGGAGAACTGGTCGAGCACCTTGCCCTCGCCGCGTGCCTCCATCGCCTTGGCCAGGTCGCGCGCGCCTTCCATGCTGGCCTCCCTGCTGACCAGCACGATCTCCGCGCCGAACGCCTTCATCACCGCGCGGCGTTCCACGCTCATGTGTTCCGGCATGATCAGCACCATGCGATAACCCCTGATCGCCGCGGCCATGGCCAGTGCAATACCGGTATTGCCGCTGGTGGCCTCGATCAGGGTATCACCGGGGCTGATCTCACCACGCCGCTCTGCATGACCGATCATGCTCAGCGCCGGGCGATCCTTCACCGATCCGGCCGGGTTGTCGCCCTCGAGCTTGACCAGCACGGTATTGCTCGTCTCGCCCGGCAACCGCTGCAGGCGCACCAGCGGCGTATTGCCGATCGTCGACGCTATGGTCGGAAATTCCATCAGTCAGCCACCCTCGATTTTGCGGACAGTATACCGAATAAGCGGAATAATCAGACAACCGTCGCCCGTATCCGCCGACCGGCGGTGGATGGCCTGCCCGCCGGGAATGCATTAGCATCCTCGGGCACGCGGCTCGCACACGCCGCGCCGGCCGGCCGTGCCGGCGGGCGGGTACCCATGCACGCAACCACCATCATGAAGACACTCTATGAAGCACTGGCCGGCCTGTTCCGGGCGCTGTCCGGCGTCCTGCGGTGGCCGGGCGGCCGGCGGGGACGTCGGACTGGTGCAGAACCGGCGGGTACGGTACCGCCGGAATTGCCCGCCGACGACCTGCACCTGGACGCGCTGGCGCGTGAATTCCCGCGTGAACTGTTCGCCCAGCTGCTGCTCGAGCTGCCGCACTATCGCCGGCTGATGGTCGAGTCATTCGCGTCCGGCAACTACCGGACCCTGCGCGACAGCGTGCACCAGATCCTCGGGGCCGCCGCCTACTGCGGGGCGGACGGTCTTGAGCAGGGCCTCAGGCAGCTGCGTCTGGCGCTGAAGACGGACGACGGCGGCATCGTCGAACACTACTTTCGCCGCGCCATCCAGGCCATCGACGACACGCTGCACGACAGCGGCTACCACCGGCCGCCGGAATGACACCGCCCGCTCAGGCGCGTGCCTGCCGCATCAGCGTCTTCATCTCGGCGACCGCCGCGGACAGCCCGGTGAACAGCGCCCGGGCGACGATGGCGTGGCCGATGTTCAGCTCGTGCACGTCGGGCAGCGCGGCGATCCTGTGCACGTTGCCGTAGTGCAGGCCGTGACCGGCGTGCACCGTCAGGCCGGCGGCGGTGCCCTGCCGTACGGCGTCCTCGATGCGCGCCAGCTCGGCTGCCTCGGCCCGGTCATCCGTGGCATCGGCGAAATGGCCGGTGTGTATTTCGATGCACGGCGCACCGCACTCGGCGGCCGCCGCAACCTGCCCGGGGTCCGCGTCGATGAACAGCGAAACGCGGATACCGGCAGCGGCCAGCCGGGCACAGGCATCACGCAGGCGCGGCAGCTGGCCCGCCACGTCGAGCCCCCCCTCGGTGGTCAGTTCCTCGCGCCGCTCGGGCACCAGGCAACAATCCGCCGGCTGGATGCGGGTGGCGAACGCCAGCATCTCGTCGGTCACCGCCATCTCCAGGTTCATGCGCGTGACGAGCACGTCCTTCAGCACGCGCACGTCCCGCTCCTGGATGTGACGCCGGTCTTCGCGCAGGTGCAGTGTGATGCTGTCCGCGCCCGCCTGCTCGGCCACCCGGGCCGCGTCGACCGGGTCGGGATAAGGCGTACCCCGCGCCTGCCGGATGGTGGCGACATGATCGATATTGACACCCAGGTGCATGGCAGGGATGGCCTCCGTGATCAGGTCTCGTGTGCTCGGCCGGACGTGTCTCCGGCGTGCGATTGCGGGCGTGCCATCGACGCCAGCTGCCGCAGCACCGCGCGCGTCTTCAACGGCCGCGCACCGAGATACAGCTCAAGCGCCGCCCGCATCAGCGCCTTCGCTTCCCGGCAGGACCGCGTGTCGGTCAGTTCCTCCCTGTGCAGCGCGAGCAGGGTGGAGCCGCGCACGAAGATCCCGTCGCCCGACGGACGGTCGCAGCGTCGCGGACCACGCTCCAGCACGTACTGATAGCAGCCCGCCGCGTCCACCGGCGCCCCGCCCGGCACATCGTGATCCAGCTGCAGGCCGTAGCCCAGCTCCGTCAGGAGGCGTTTTTCGAAACAGCGCAGCGCCTGCTCCTCGCGTACCGGCAGCAGCGCGAGTGCCTGCTCATAGGCATCAAACAGTGCCGGGTGCGGGTCGTGACGCGCCAGCAGGCGCAGCAGCAACTCGTTGAGGTAGCTGGCGCACAGCACCTGGCGGCCGGACCAGGCCGTCGGCACGCCCAGGTCTTCCGCGCCGGTCAGCGTACCGAGTTCGCCGCGCAGGTTCCAGGACAGCAGCAGCGGCCGCAGTATCTGCAGTTGTCGGTACCAGCGACCCTGCGCCGCGCGCGCACCGCGCGCGACCAGCCCGACCCGGCCATGGGTGCGGCTGAACACCTCGAGCAGCAGGCTCGAATCCCGGTAGGGATAATGATGCAGCACCCAGGCGGGCTCCAGCAGAACCTTGACGTGATCACTCATGGGCCGGTACGGTCATTCATCCTGAGTATAACCGAGGCTGCGCAGCGCCCGCTCGTCATCCGCCCACCCTTCCTTCACCTTGACCCACAGTTTCAGGTTCACCCGGCCGCCGATCAGCGCCTCGATGTCCCGGCGCGCCTGCTGGCCGACCTCTTTGAGCACCGCGCCCTGCCGGCCGATGACGATGTTCTTCTGGCCCTGCCGTTCCACCCAGATCAGCGCATGGATGTGGGTAATGCGGGATTCGCGCCGGAAGCCCTCCACCTCCACGGTCAGCCCGTAGGGCAGTTCGCGGGCCAGTTTGCGAAACAGTTTTTCCCGGATCAGCTCGGCGACCAGGAAGCGTTCCGAGCGGTCCGTGATCTGGTCCTCCGGAAAGTAGGGCGGCGCCTGCGGCAGCAGCGATTCGATCGTGGACTCCAGCGCGGCGACGTTGGTGCCCTTGCTCGCGGAAAGCGGGATGATCTCCGCAAAGGTACGCCTGCGCGAGAGTGTATCCAGGTCCGGCAGCAACCGTTCGCGGCTGGCTACCCTGTCGACCTTGTTGATCGCGAGGATCACCGGACACTCCAGCGGTGCGAGCTTTTTCAGCACCAGCTCGTCGTCAGGCAGCCAGCGCAGCGCCTCGACGATGAACACCACGACATCCACGTCCGTCAGCACTGTCGCGGCCGTGCGGTTCATGTGGCGGTTCATGGCGCGCCCGACGTAACCGTGAATACCGGGGGTATCGACATAGACCAGCTGGGCATGCGCCAGCGTCTTGATGCCGAGGATGCTGTGACGTGTGGTTTGCGGACGCCTGGAGGTAATGCTGATCTTCTGGCCGAGCACCCGGTTCAGCAGGGTTGACTTGCCGACGTTGGGCCGCCCGACCAGCGCGATGTAGCCGCAGCGAAAGGTTTCAGTCATGGGCTCCGACCGACTCCAGCTGCTCAAGGATCAGCGCGGCGGCAGCCTGTTCCGCCTGCCGGCGGCTGCTTCCCGCGCCGATCGCCGGCTCACGCCCGTCCACGCGGCATTGCACCCGGAACAGCTGTGCATGTGCCTCGCCGCTGACGTCGATCACGGCATACTCCGGCAGCGGCCGGTGCCTGGCCTGCAGGAATTCCTGCAGGCGCGTCTTCGGATCCTTGAGTACCGCCGTTTCGGTCAGATCCTCCAGCCTGGCGGCGAACAGGGCAAGGATGCACCGCCTGCAGGTGGCGAAGTCGCTGTCGAGGTAGATGGCGCCGAACAGTGCCTCGACGGCGTCCGACATGATGGAGTCACGGCGATGACCGCCGCTCTTGCGCTCGCCGGGGCCCAGCCGCAGGTAGCGGCCGATCTCCAGGCGCCTGGCGATATCCGCCAGCGATTCCCTCCGCACCAGCGACGCCCGCAGGCGGCTGAGCCGACCCTCGCTGGCCCGGGGAAAACGGTGATAGAGCTCGCCGGCGATCACGCTGCCGAGGACGGCGTCGCCGAGAAACTCCAGGCGTTCGTTGTTGGTGCTGCCGGCACTGCGGTGGGTCAGCGCCTGCTGCAGCAGCGAGGCATCCGTGAACGTGTATCCGAGTTGCAGTTCCAGCCGGTCCGGAGAATCTGTCAATGCCTGCGCGCCATCACCTGCTTGTCGAAGGCCATGATCACCGACACATTGCCCAGCAGGTGGACCTTTGACTCGTACTTGGCCCTGACACTGTAAGACGACCCGGCCGACTTGATGATCACATCCTTGGGCAGTATCACGTGTACATAGTTGATATCGAAACGCCGGCCGAGGAGGTCCCTGATTTCCGCCGGAGAGCTGTAACCCGATTCATCCGCGATCGACTCCAGCGTGGTAACGATCTTGTAGTACTCGAGATAGGACGGCACCATCTTGAGGGTGAGCAGCACGAAAAAGCCGATCAGGCCGAGAACTATCAGCCAGCCGATACCCGTCATACCCCCCTGTCGAGCCAATGAACGCATAGTCTTTCCCTCGTGTTTGTCCTATTGAATCCTGTCGCCGATCCTTTCCAGGTCGACTCCCCCGCTGGCAGTGTCCCAGTTCATCCAGATGCGAAAGGCCTTGCCGACCAGGTTGCCCTCCGGCACCGTGCCCCAGTAACGGCTGTCGTTGCTGTTGTCACGGTTGTCACCCATCACGAAATACTCGTTTTCACCGACCACGAACTCGCCTTCCAGGCCCGGCGTGTGCGGCAAGACCAGAATGTCATGACGGACGTCACCGAGCTGTTCCTGGCGCATGCTGGCGCCGGACATGGTCACGCCGGAGCCGTTGCCGATATACACACCGGCGGGAACCTGGCCCGCCGCCGTGCCGTTAATGTAGACGACCTTGTTGTAGTAACCGATCCGGTCACCGGGCAGGCCGACGACCCGCTTGATGTAATCGACCGACGGATCCTTCGGATAGCGGAACACCACCACGTCGCCACGCTTGGGCTCGCCGATCTCGATGACCTTGGTATCCAGCACCGGCAGGCGTATGCCGTAGGCGAACTTGTTGACCAGTATGAAATCACCCACCAGCAGGGTGGGCATCATCGAACCGGACGGGATACGAAAGGGTTCGACCAGAAACGAGCGCAGCAGCAGCACCGCCAGTATGACCGGAAAGAAGGATTTGCAATATTCGATCAGGGTGGGTTCCCTGGCAACCGACATGACTTCGGCGGAGTCCTCCGCCTTGCCACCGGCGACCAGCGCCGTCGCCTGCCTGCGGCGGCGCGGAGCCAGCAGCAGTGCATCCAGGGCCCAGGCACCCCCCGTGAACAGGGTCGCGCCAACCAGCAATGTAGGGAAATCAAAAGTCATCGGTCCGCCTTCCACACCGGGTTCATGGTTACGTCATTATTGCATTGTGATCATTCATTATCCACGCGTAAAACAGCCAGGAAGGCGGCCTGCGGTATCTCCACCCTGCCGAACTGTTTCATGCGTTTCTTGCCCGCCTTCTGCTTTTCCAGCAGCTTGCGTTTGCGGGTAATGTCGCCGCCATAGCATTTCGCCGTGACGTTCTTGCGCAGGGCCTTCACATTCGTGCGCGCGATGATCTGGCCGCCGATGGCCGACTGGATGGCCACATCGTACATCTGGCGCGGTATCAGTTCCTTCATGCGTGAGGCCAGCGCACGTCCGCGGGCCTGTGCCTGTTCGCGGTGCACGATCAGCGAGAGCGCATCGACCCGCTCACCGTTGATCAGGATATCGAGCCTGACCAGCGGGGCCGCCTGGAAGCGCAGGAAATGATAGTCGAAGGAAGCGTAACCGCGGCTGACGGACTTGAGCCGGTCAAAGAAGTCCAGCACGACCTCGCTCAGCGGCAGTTCGTAGTTCAGTGACACCTGGTTGCCAAGGTACTGCATGTCTCGCTGCGTCCCGCGCTTTTCGATGCACAGGTTGATGACGCTGCCGACATAGTCCTGCGGCACCAGGATACTGGCAAGGATAATCGGTTCGCGGATTTCCGCGATCTGGTTGACCGGCGGCAGACTGGCCGGATTGTCTATCTTCACCAGCACGCCGCCGGTATCGAGCACCTCGTAGATCACCGTAGGCGCCGTCGTGATCAGGTCCATGTCGTACTCGCGCTCGAGCCGCTCCTGCACGATCTCCATGTGCAGCATACCGAGAAATCCGCAGCGGAAGCCGAAACCCAGCGCCTCGGATGTCTCCGGCTCGTAATGCAGCGCCGCGTCGTTGAGTCGCAGTTTCTGCAGCGCTTCACGCAGGTCCTCGTAGGCGTCCGCGCTCACCGGGTAGAGGCCGGCGAATACGTTGGGCTGCACGAACTTGAAGCCGGGCAGCGCGCTGGCGGCCGGGTTGCCGGCGAGCGTCAGGGTATCGCCCACCGGCGCACCGTCGATGTCCTTGATCCCCGCGATCACGAAGCCGACATCGCCGGCCTCGAGCACAGCGCGGTCTACCTGCTTGGGCGAGAACACGCCGAGCCGCTCGACCTGGAAATTGCGGCCGGAAGACATCACGCGGATCCTGTCGCGCCTGGCGAGCCTGCCGTCCATCACGCGGATCAGCGAGATTACGCCGACGTAGTTGTCGAACCAGGAATCGATGATGAGTGCCTTGAGCGGTGCATCGGCATCCCCGCGCGGCGGCGGAATGCGCTGCACCACCTCTTCCAGCACGTCGAGCACGCCCTCGCCGGTCTTGGCGCTGCAGCGCACGGCGGTGACTGCCTCGATGCCGATGATCTCCTCGATCTCGCGGATCACTCGCTCCGGCTCGGCAGCCGGCAGGTCGATCTTGTTCAGTACCGGCACCACCTCGAGGTTCAGGTCGATGGCGGTGTAGCAGTTCGCCACGCTCTGCGCCTCCACGCCCTGCGCCACGTCCACCACCAGCAGTGCCCCCTCGCAGGCGGCCAGCGAGCGTGATACCTCATAGGAAAAATCGACGTGACCCGGGGTGTCGATCAGGTTCAGGTCGTACACATCGCCGGAACGCGCGGTGTATTTCAGCGACACACTCTGTGCCTTGATGGTGATGCCGCGCTCGCGCTCCAGGTCCATCGAATCGAGGACCTGGTCCGCCATCTCGCGCTCGCTCAGTCCGCCGCACAACTGGATAAAGCGGTCCGCCAGCGTCGATTTGCCGTGATCGATATGGGCGATGATCGAGAAATTGCGGATATGCTGGCTGTCGGTCATCGGTGTCTGGCTGCAGCGTCCGGGGCGCGGGCCGGTGCCGCCGTGCAGATGCGGGGGTAGTACGCCGGTGTATGCCACAAGTTACTGATAGTTGGAAAGGTTCGGGATTATACAGCAACCGGGTTTCATGTCACCCGCGAGGCGGACCGGTGCCGGCAGAAGCTGCGCAGCCGGTCCTCTTCCAGAAAGTAGTAGCAGATCTCGTCCCCGCCGCCGACCAGCACCGGCACGCGGGTCCCGTAACGGTCGACCAGCCCGGGCTCGCGCTCGATATCGACCGTGGTGTAGCTGAAGTCCAGCTCATGACGCAGGCGCTCCAGCGCCTGCGTCATGTCCGTGCAAAGATGACAGCCACGGCGCACATACACGGTGAGCTGAAGCGGCAACGGGAACTCCGGACCGGCCGGTGGACGCCAGGCTGCTAGCCCTCCCCCGGCACCTTCAGCGCCAGGAAGGTCGGACTGCCGTTGCGCTGGACCAGGATCGCAACCGACTTGCCCGGCTGGAGGGCCTCGATCATCTTGTTGAATTGCCCGACGTCCTGGACCGGCTTGTTGTCCACGCTCAGGATGATGTCGCCCTTGCGCACGCCGGCGTGTGCCGCGGCCCCGTCGGCCACCTGCGTTACCGCCACACCGGAGCTGACGCTGTACTCGCTGCGCTGTTCCTCCGTCAGGGGCGACACGATGATCCCGAGGCGGTTGGTCTTTGGGCTCTCCGGTACCGTGGCCTGCGCCTCCATCTCACCGTCGTCCGGCAGCTCGCCCAGGTTGACCATGATGGTGCGTGAGCGCGCATTGCGCACGACCTCAACCGGCAGTGCCACGCCGACCTTGCTGCTGCCCACGATGGGCGGCAGGGTGGCGGAGTTGATCACCTCGTGATTATCGAACCTGACGATCACGTCGCCGACCCTGATGCCGGCGGCCTCTGCCGGACTGTCGGGCAGCACCTTGGCGACCAACGCACCGCGCGGCTTCTTCATGCCGAACGATTCGGCAAGTTCCAGTGTGACGTCCTGGATCAGCACGCCGAGCCAGCCGCGGCTGACGCGTCCCTTGGTCTTCAGCTGGTCGACCACATCCATGGCCACCTCGATCGGGATCGCGAACGACAGGCCCATGTAGCCACCGGTGCGGCTGTAGATCTGCGAGTTCACGCCCACCACCTCGCCGTCCTGGTTGAACAGCGGACCGCCGGAGTTGCCCGGATTGATGGCCACGTCGGTCTGGATGAACGGTACGTAGTTCTCGCTCGGCAGGCTGCGCCCCTTCGCACTGACGATGCCGGCAGTGGCGGACAGGTCGAATCCGAACGGTGAACCGATGGCCAGCACCCACTCGCCCACTTCCAGCTCGCGCGATTTGCCGATCTTCACCACCGGCAGGTCGTTGGCATCGATCTTAACCAGTGCAATATCGCTGCGCTTGTCTTCTCCGATCACATTGGCCTTGAGTTCACGCCGGTCGCTCAGGCGCACGATGATCTCATCCGCCTCGTTCACGACATGGTAGTTGGTCAGGATGTAGCCGTCGGCCGAGATGATGAAACCGGATCCGAGCGACTTCGCATCGTGATAGCTGGGGTCACCGCCGTTCTCCTGGTCGAAGAAGTACTTGAACAGTTCGCCGAACGGGCTGCCCTCCGGCAGCTCCGGGATCTCGAATCCTTCCGGCAGGTGCGGCATGCCCGTCAGGACCTTCTGCGTGGTGCTGATATTCACCACCGCCGGACTCGCCTCCTTGATCAGTTTCGTAAAGGACGGCAAGTGCTCGGCCCGGGCGCCCTGCACGCAGGCCAGGCAGATCAGCGCCACAGTCAGCAGCGGGCCTGCAAACCTTCTTGGGATCACCATAACATTCTCCATAACTATCGCGTACACAAGTGAATCGAAGCCGCCGGTCGTGCTCAGGCGCCGCCGGTCAGCTGCCGGCGCAGGATCACGGGCTGGTAGGCCGCATCGGTCCGGGTGCGGCGGCTGAAACGCAGCAGCCACGCCAGTCCGGCCACCAGGCCGCCCGCGCCACCGGCAATCGTCGCCGGCTCGCTGCCGCCGGCCAGCCAACGGGCGCACAGCGCCCCCGCAAACAGGGCCAGCAGCGGCAGTGCGTACACCGCGAACGCGCCACGCACCAGACCGGTTTCCGATATACCGATCACGACGCCGTCACCGACCCTGGCATCGATGCGGTTCAGCACCTTCAGCGTGACCATGCGCTTCCCGAAGGCACGTGCGATGACACCCGTACCGCAACCCTCGTGTGCCGTGCAGCCGCCGCAACTGCTGCGCCGCTCGCTCTCGATCCAGGCAAAGTCCCCCTCTATCTCGACGACCCGCCCGGTTTCTTCAATCATGCGACTCGCTCCCGTTACGCACCAGCGAATTTGCAATCATCTCGACGGTTTCCGCCGGCACCTCGCCCACCACGGTGACCTGGCTGTCGCCCTGCATGACCCGGTAGGCGTTCATGGCGCCCATGGTCGACAGACCGATGAAACCGGACCGCTCGGCGGGCGAGTGCTCGACGTAGACGGACACGGTCGCCAGTCCATCCGTGAAGACCATGTGCTCGGCATCACCGCGCCCTTCGCGCATGCGCTTGTGCTGGAAGTGGGTCAGTTCGAACCCGCCGGGCAGCTTGCCCACCGCCCAGCCCGGCTCCCCCGCCGAACGGCTGCCGGCAGGCGTATGGATGTCCTCCTGGCGGTGCCAGACATAGCCGTCACCGGTCAGTGACGGCTGCAGAGCATCGGTCGGGATATCGGACCCGATCACCACCCGGGTGAACATGACCTGCTCGATGGGCTTGCCTTTGTCCCCGGTGAGATCGGACTTGAGCAGCATGCGGGTGTTCTTGTCGATCCAGAACCGGTAGCCGTAGCGGAAGGCGTCTCGCGGCTTGATGGCAATGACCCGTGCGTGGTAGCCGGCCATACGGTCATCGCCGACATCCTCCAGGGTATAATACGGAGAAACACTGTCCAGGTCCCTGGGTACGACGGGGAAAGGCTGGCGCGGCCGGCTCTGGCCGACCATCACCGACTTGTTATCTGGCATGATGCAGGTCACCGACTTGTCATCGCGCAGCACCTCGCGCGCACTCCCGGTCAGCGATACCAGCCGCTCACGCTGGCCGCCCGCGTCCATGCGGTGGATGATGCGCATGGCCTCGAGCCTGTCGTCGTGCAGATAGACAAAGGTGCCGTCGTAATCGAGCGTCTGCAGCGCACTGGACATCTCGTCCAGCCATTCACGGGCGCTGTCCTGTGCAAATACCTGGCCGCTCGCGGCCAGCAGTATGATCAGCAACCCCTTCACGACATCATTTCCAGGCGCCTCCGGCCTTCCTTCAACCGGACCTGCCACAGCCGTTTGTCATCTGGCGTCTTCGTTGCCGTCGGGCTGCAGGTCCTGACCCACGATACGGACATAGGGTAGCATGCCCTGCATGCCACGGTTGACCGCGTACTCATTGTGGTTGACCAGGTAGACGTCCAGGCCGCGCGCGTTGTTGTGCTGCACGACCGGCGCAGGCGTATTGTCGGCACGGATGTAGTCGTTCACGCCCGGGACGCTGGCGATGACCGGCACCGCCGTATCCGGCCGCCGGACCGACTGCAGCGAAAGCACGGCGACGACGGCCACCGAGGCGGCCACTGCCAGCCCGGCGAGCGGCTTGAACAGGGTCTTGATCCTCAGGGCGGGTGCGGCATGGATGGCGGCTTCCTGCGCGAGGGCCGCGTGGACGCGCCGGTGAAAGCCGATGTCTACCCGGTGCGGCAGATCGCTGCGCAGGGCATCGCTGATGAGCTGGTAACGCACCAACCGGTCGCGCAAGCCGGCATCCCCCACCAGCCGCCTGAGCAGCAGGTCCTGTTCGGGTTCGCCCAGTTCATCATCAACCAGGGCCGAGAGCTGTTCGTTCAGTGTGTCCATCATGGCATCCAACCTGTGTTCGTCTACTTGAGCAGTGATTTCAACCTGAGGTCGATGGCATCACGTGCCCGAAAAATCCTCGAACGTACCGTCCCGATCGGGCACTCCATGGCCTGGGCGATTTCCTCGTAGCTGAGTCCTTCCAGTTCGCGCAGGGTGATCGCTGTACGCAGGTCGTCCGGCAGATCGTTTATCGCGCTGGCGATGGTCTCCTTCAGTTCGTCCCGAAGCAAGACGTGCTCGGGCGTGTCATATTCCCTGAGACCTTCGGCGCCATCATATTGTTCCGCTTCCCGCGCATCGAGATCGGTCCGTGGCGGTCGCCGTCCGCTGGCGACGAGGTGATTCTTGGCCGTGTTGATCGCAATCCGGTAGATCCAGGTGAAAAAAGCACTGTCACCACGGAAGTTGTCCAGCGACTTGTAGGCCTTGATGAAGGCCTCCTGGGCCACGTCCAGCGCCTCGTCATGATCATGCACGTAGCGATATGCCAACTGTATGATTTTGTTCTGGTATTTTAATACCAGAATATCGAATGCCTGCTTGTCGCCCTGTTGTACCCGCTCCACCAGCGCCTGATCTGTGCTTCGTTCGCCCATCCGGGCCGTCTCCCGTCAACCCGGTACGGTCACATCGACAATCCGGATCCTGGATAGTTCATGTTAGTGTATGCGAATCAGGCAGTTCGATAAGGAGCCATGCAGCACTCCCACTGCCGTGTGCGGATTGTACACGTTCTCTTGACGGTTACCCGCCCCGTTTACCATTATTGAGCGAACCCGGACAGGCCATACAGCATGCCAGACCACCAGTTTGATGTCCTGATCATCGGCAGCGGCGCGGCGGGCCTCAGCCTCGCCCTGCGCCTGCCCGGGAACGTCCGGGTCGCGGTGCTGGCGAAAAGCCGCATCGACGAGGGCAGTACCCTGTACGCCCAGGGTGGCATCTCTGCCGTAACCGACCCCTCCGACACGTTTGAATCGCACATCGCCGATACCCTTGACACCGGTGTCGGTCTGAACAAGCCGGAGGTGGTGCGCCACACCATCGAAAACGCGCCGGCAGCCATCGAATGGCTGGTCGGGCTGGGCGTTCCCTTCACACGGCATTCCGCCGACGGCGAGCCCGATGGTTTCCACCTGACCCGCGAGGGCGGACATTCTACCCGACGCGTGCTGCACGCGGCCGATGCCACCGGACGCGCGATGGAAACCACCCTGGTCGACGAGACCCGCAAGCGGCCCAACATCACCCTGTTCGAACACCATATCGCCATCGACCTGATCACCGGGGCAAAGCTCGGACTCGCCGACAACCGCTGCCTCGGCGCCTACGCGCTGGATATCCAGGCACATCGCGTGGAACCCTACGCCGCACGCACCACGGTGCTGGCCACCGGCGGTGCGAGCAAGGTCTACCTGTACACCAGCAATCCCGATACCTCGAGCGGTGACGGCATCGCCATGGCCTGGCGCGCCGGCTGCCGGGTTGCGAACATGGAGTTCAACCAGTTCCATCCGACCTGTCTTTACCACCCGCAGGCCAAGTCCTTTCTCGTCACGGAGGCCGTGCGCGGCGAGGGCGGTCGGCTGCTGCTGCCCGATGGCACCCCCTTCATGGACCGCTTCGACGAACGCGGCAACCTCGCCCCGCGCGACATCGTGGCGCGCGCCATCGACCACGAGATGAAGCGCCTCGGCATCGAGTACGTCCTGCTGGATATCAGCCACAAGCCGGCCCCGTTCATCAAGGAGCATTTCCCGACGGTCTATGCCCGCTGCCGCGAACTCGGCTACGACATGACGCTGGAACCGATCCCGGTGGTGCCGGCCGCGCACTACACCTGCGGCGGCGTCGTCACCGATCTGCAAGCCCGTACCGACCTGCCCGGCCTGTACGCGGTCGGCGAGGTCGCCTGCACCGGCCTGCATGGCGCCAACCGCATGGCGAGCAACTCGCTGCTGGAGTGCCTGGTGTTCGCCGCGGCGGCGGCCGAACACATCGGCGCGACGCTGGCGGACCTGCAGGAAGTCCCGCAGTTGCCGGCCTGGGACGAATCACGCGTGCGGGATTCCGATGAAGAGGTCGTGGTCACGCACAACTGGGACGAACTGCGCCGCTGCATGTGGAATTACGTGGGAATCGTGCGCACCAACAAGCGACTCGAACGCGCCTGGCGCCGGACGGACCTCCTGCAGCACGAGATTCACGATTACTACAGCAATTTCACCGTCTCCAGCGACCTCATCGAATTGCGCAACCTGGCGCAGGTCGCGGCACTGATCATCCGCTCGGCGCAGCTGCGCACGGAAAGCCGCGGCCTGCACTACACACTCGACCATCCGTTCACCGACCACGCACGGCCACCGGCGGACACCATCCTGGACCCGCATACCTTCGAACAGGATCTGGTCCGCAAGGCAGGCTGAACGCTGCCCCCGGCAGCGGGCCCGGCCGGCGCGGATTTCTCACCGGGCGGTGATGGCGCGGTTCAAACTGTTGGAGGAAGGAAAGTCACAGGAAACGGCAGTGCACGCCATGTGAGCGGATGATGCCCGTCCCGGCGAGAAGGATCAGGCGGTGGTGAACCCCGCCGGAGCGTCGGCCAGCTCGACGTGCATACAGTGCACATCGGTAACGCGAGCGTGCGGCGGCCCCAGCCGCAGCCATTCACACAGCGCCGCGACCGCCTCGGCCTCGCCACAGGCCAGCACCTCTACACGGCCGTCGGGCAGATTGCGTGCATGGCCGCTGACGCCCAGGGCAAACGCCCTGTCACGCGTCGAGGCGCGGAAGAACACCCCCTGTACGCGTCCGGACACGATACAACGTCGGCACAGCACGGGCGGCCCTACGGTGTTGCCGTCGTGGCGGGAACCTGCAACGCCGCCTGGCTGGCGCGTTCCGCTTCCTTCTTGTCGATGTAGCGCTCGACGGCCTCCCGCGTCACCGGGCCTTCCTGGCGTGCCGTGCGTTCGCCTTCCGGGGAAATGATGTAGGTGGTCGGCAGGCCCAGTACCGGGCCCAGCGGGGTAACCGGCAACGGGTCCATGCGCATGACCGGATACGATATCATGTGACTGTCGACGAACTCCCTGAGATATTCCTCGTTCACTTCCTCGTAGTTCACGCCCAGCACCACCAGGCGGTTGCGGTTCTTCTCGTAGAGATCGACCAGGTCCGGTATCTCGTCCAGACAGGGTGGGCACCAGGTTGCCCAGTAATTCACGATCACCCACCGGCCGCGGAAGTCCGACAGCGATACGGGCTTGCCATCCAGGTCCGGCAGGGTGAAATCGACCCTTTCGTCGGCCGCCGCCGCGCCGGCGAACAGCACGGCAATCATCAACAACACTCGCATGCCAGACTCCTGGTTGGTAGGGGTGGGAATTATACCCCGTGAAAGGCTGACGCCGGCGATTGGCCATGCCCGAGCCCGACGGGCTACAATTGTGACTGACATTCCCGGCCAGGGTTCCGCCCCCCGCACACACGTGAATACCATAAGCAAACAGGACCTTGTAGACAGCATCTGCGACGCGCTGCAGTACATTTCCTATTATCACCCACCGGATTTCATCCGGGCGCTGCATGAAGCCTGGCAGCGGGAGCAGGCACCGGCCGCGCGCGATGCCATGGCCCAGATCCTGATCAATTCGCGAATGTGCGCCGAGGGTCACCGGCCGATATGCCAGGATACCGGTATCGTCAACGTGTTCCTGAAGATCGGCATGGACGTGCGCTGGGACACCGATTCCAGCCTCGACGACATGGTCAACGCCGCCGTACGGCGCGCCTATCTCGATGCCGCCAATCCGCTGCGCGGCTCCATCGTCAGTGACCCCGCGGGCGAGAGGCGCAACACCGGCGACAACACGCCGGCGGTGATCCACACGGACATCGTGCCGGGCGATACGCTGGAGATCACCGTAGCCGCCAAGGGCGGCGGTTCGGAAAACAAGTCACGCTTCGCCATACTCAACCCGGGTGACGACATCGTCGAATGGGTGCTGTCCCAGGTGCCGTCCATGGGCGCCGGCTGGTGTCCGCCGGGCATCCTGGGCATCGGCATCGGCGGAACCGCCGAAAAGGCCATGCTGCTGGCCAAGGAGGCCATCCTCGAACCGATCGATCTGCCTGCGCTGCGGGCGCGCGGGCCGCGCAACCGGCTCGAGGAACTGCGGCTCGAGATCTATGACCGGGTCAACGCCCTCGGCATCGGCGCTCAGGGCCTCGGCGGCCTGACCACCGTGCTGGACGTCAAGGTGAAGGACTATCCGACGCATGCCGCCTCCAAGCCGGTCGCGATCATCCCGAACTGCGCCGCGACCCGGCATATCCATTTCACCCTGGACGGTAGCGGACCGGCGCATCTGGCCCCGCCGCGCCTGGAAGACTGGCCGCAGGTCACGCAGGACGCCGGCGGCGGCAGCCGGCGCGTCCACCTCGAGGGGCTCACGCGCGCGGATATTCGCAACTGGCAACCGGGCGAAACGCTGCTGCTGACCGGCCGCTTTCTCACCGGACGTGACGCCGCACACCGGCGCATCGTCAATCTCATCGAGCGCAACGAGCCGTTGCCGGACGGGCTGGATTTCAACGGCCGCTTCATCTACTACGTCGGACCGGTCGACCCGGTCGGCGACGAGGTGGTCGGCCCGGCCGGCCCGACCACCGCCACGCGCATGGACAAGTTTACGGACACCCTGCTGGAGAAGACCGGGCTGCTGGGCATGATCGGCAAGGCGGAACGCGGTCCCGGGGCCGTCGCCTCCATTGCACGGCACGGCGCGGTCTACCTGATCGCCACCGGTGGCGCCGCCTACCTGGTATCGAAGGCGATCCGCGCCGCCAGGGTCGTCGCGTTCCCGGAGCTGGGCATGGAGGCCGTCTACGAATTCGAGGTCGAGGACATGCCGGTCACCGTGGCCGTCGATGCGCACGGCAACTCGGTACACGAGAGCGGGCCGCGCGAGTGGCGCATGCGCATCGCCGGCATCCCGGTCGTCAAGGGCTAGAACCCATACCATCCACCGCATAACGTACGAGGCCAGCGAAACCCCATGAACGACACCGTCACCCTCTACTACAATCCGCGCTGCAGCAAATCGCGTGCCGCCCTGGAACTGCTGGAGCGGCGCGGGGTGCGTCCGGCGGTCGTCGAATACCTCGAGACGCCGCCGACGCAGGAAACGCTGGAGACGCTGCTGGGCATGCTGGGCCTGGAACCGCGCGAGCTGATGCGCAGGCACGAACCGGAATATCAAGCGGCCGGACTCGACGATGCGAAACTGACCCGCCGGCAGTTGATCGCCGCAATGGTCGAATACCCGAAACTGATCGAGCGCCCCATCGTGGTCAGGAACGGCAGGGCGGTAATTGGCCGGCCACCCGAGCGCGTGCTGGAGCTGCTTTAGCGATGCGGTTATCCGCGACGGCGAAGCGCTCGCGAGGAAATCCCCGCGCCTGATACGGTGGCGGACCACGCTCAACCCAGACTCTACCCCGCTGCAACCGAATGGCAGTCACCCCGGGAGACCAGGACCCATCTCATAATCCCGCGCGAGGACATGGAAAAACACGCACGGCTCGGCGCCGGGATGCACGACTTCCGCGTGACCCCGTGGCCAACCGGGAACCGGAAAGGACGCTGTGCCGTCAGCATGGGCCATCGATCCGTCACGCGGCGTCCAGCGGTCTCCTCAGCGTCTTGACGGCGCCCGTCCCCCTCGCCCACGATAGGTAACACCATGAAAGAGATCCTCGTCCTCTACTACAGCCGCTACGGCGCCACGGCGGAACTGGCGCAGCACATCGCGCACGGCATCGACGCGGTCGACGACTGCACCGCACGCATCCGGACCGTGCCCCCGGTCTCCACGGTCTGCGAGGCCACGGCGGACGATATCCCCAGCGCCGGTCCGCCTTATGCCACGCTGGAAGACCTGCAGGAGTGTGCCGGTCTCGCACTGGGCAGCCCGACCCGGTTCGGCAACATGGCCGCGCCCCTCAAGTACTTCATCGACACGACCAGCAGCCTGTGGCTGTCCGGCGCGCTGGCCGGAAAACCCGCCGCGGTCTTCACCTCCACGTCCAGCCTGCATGGCGGCCAGGAAGCCACGCTCCTCTCGATGATGCTGCCGCTGCTGCATCACGGCATGCTGATCACCGGTCTGCCCTACACGGAAACCGAGCTGCTGACCACCACCAGCGGCGGCACCCCCTACGGGCCCAGCCATACCGCCGGCACCGACAGCAAGCGCCCCGTCACCGATGCGGAAAAGACGCTGTGCGTGGCGCTGGGCCGGCGTCTGGCCGGCGTGGCCAGCACCCTGCGCGGCTGCTGAAACACGGCCCCTGCGCAGATACCGCCGCCGATGTCCATCGCCCGACTGTCCTACGCACTCACGCTCACCGGTTATCTGGGAACCTTCGCCCTGCTCATGGCGTGGTATACCTGGCTGGCGCCATCGCCGCATTTCCCGGTCGCACTGGTGCTGTTGCTGCTGGTCAGTCCGTTGCTGTTTCCCCTGCGCGGGCTGCTGCATGCGCGCCGTTACACCGTGGCCTGGAGCTGCTTCCTCGCGCTGTTCTATTTCACCCACGGCGTCATCGAGGCCTGGCACTCGGCCATCACCCGTCACCTCGGGCTGCTGGAAGTCGTGCTGACCCTGGCGTGGTTCTCCGGCGGCATCGTCTACATCAAGGCCGGCAGGCGTGAAGCAAAAAACTCAAATGATGAACAGGAATGAACAGGCGCGGACAGCGTCCGCGGACTTTCATTCATAGCGGCGGGGATGGCGCATGTGATGCGCCCCCATGACAGCAAGGGCCGCCTGCAGGGCGGGGGCGCCTCGGCGGTCCCCGTTTATGTCCTGCCCGGGCGCGGTAACCCGTTCATTCAAGCCCCAACACCGACTTCACGAACGGTACCGTCAGGCGCCGTTGTTCGACCATGGAGGCTGCATCCAACCGGTCCAGCAGGTCGAAGGCCGAGGTCAGATCGCGTGGCAGGCGCCTGAGCAGAAACTTCGCTGTTCCTGCCGGCAGTTCCAGGCCGCGGCCGCGCGCACGCAGGGCTAGTGCGGCCAGCACGTCCGTTTCGGCAAGCGGCTTCAGGACGTAGGTCACCCCCCAGGCCAGGCGCGAGGCAAGATCGGGCAGGATGAAGCCGGCGCTGTCCGGCCGTTGCCGGCCGGAGACCAGCAGGGTCGTACCGGCCTCGCGCACGCGGTTGAACAGGTCGAACACACCGCGCTCCCACACCGCGTCGCCGGCGATCGCGTGGATATCGTCCAGGCAGACCAGTGCCATCTGTTCCAGCCCCGTCAGTACCGCCGGTGCCAGTTCCGCGGGTGAGCCAAGCGGCAGGTACGTGCAGCGCCGCCCCGCCTCCGCGGCCTGCCGGCACGCGGCCTGCAGCAGGTGGGTCTTACCCATGCCCGCGGCACCGGCAACGTAGATAAAGGCATCGCCCGAACCGACAGCGGCCTGTCGCAGGGCGGTCACGAGTTCGCTGTTCCGGCCGCCGAAAAAACACTCGAACCGGGTGTACTCGCGGAGCGCCAGGCCAAGTGGCAACTGGGGATTGTTCACGGGGTCGGCATCCGGCCGGGGGGCGTCGTGGCGCCGTCAAGGCCCGTTATGCTTGCGCAATGCCCTGCGACTCCAGGTCCAGACGTAGTCGAAACCACTCCAAAGGGTGGAGGCAAGCACGCTGTAGAGCAGCACGTCCAGCCATAGCGGCGGCAGCGGATAGACATGGTTGATCATGACGGCCAGTACCATCAGGATTTGCGCAAGGGTATTCAGCTTGCTGATGAGGCTCGGCTCCGCCGTCAGCGGCTCGATCAGGAAGTGGTAGCAGACCGCGCCCGTGACGATCACCAGGTCTCGCAGGCACACCAGCACGACCAGCCAGACCGGTATCCATCCCAGCCAGCCCAGCGCGACGAACGACGCGATCAGCAACAGCTTGTCGGCGAGGGGGTCGAGCAGCGCCCCGACGCGGCTGGTCCAGTGAAAACGCTTGGCCAGATAACCGTCCATGGCATCGGAAAATCCCGCCACGGCGAATACCGCCAGGGCCGCGACGAAGCGGTCGTGGAGCAGCAGCCAGACCAGTGGCGGTACCAGCAGGAAGCGGAATACGGTGATGAGATTCGGAATATCGCTCGGCTTCATTGACGCAACCGGTAATTTCCCGGGATACCGTCGGCCGCGGACTCCAGCACGCTGCCGATGGCGATGGTCCGCATCAGGCTGTCCCGGCTGCCACTGAGCTGCAGGGTGAAGCTGGCCACCGTCGGCGTCACCTCGTTGACCTGCACGTTGCTGACCGAGGTGAGGGTGGCGAGGTAATTGCTGATGCGCGCATAGGCGGCCAGCGTCCCGATCCCCTCCACCCGGATCGTGACGGCGTTCCCGCTGCCACCCTGCGCGGCGACCGAAAGCTGTGCGGCGAGCTTGTCCGCCACGTCGTCGATGCCGGCCCGTGCCAGCGCATCGAGCTGCTGGCGACTGTCCGACCAGGTGTACGGCCGGCCACCCACCTGCAGCTCCCAGCGCGAGGTCCAGCCGCCCGACGGGCTGCGGTTGAAGCGCCCGATAAGCACCGACTGCGGCTTGTAGCGCTGCGAGGCCTCCAGCACCTTGTCAGTGAAACCACCCCAGATCAGCGAGAATTGAACCCGGGCCTGGTCTTCCAGGTCCATCAGCGGAAACAGGACCGGCACACCGCGCGCACGCGCGGCGGCATCCACCGCCCGGTGTACATCGCTGGCATCGTCCGCGGACACGACAAAGCGTCGACCGTGGTCCTCGACAGCCAGCCACACCAGGGTATCGGGCCGTTCACCGCCCCAGTAGGCCAGACCCTCCTGCTGCACGGCCTGGCGTATGGCATCACCGTCGAAGCGGACCCACAGTTTGAGCAGCGTCGGTTCCTGCTGCTGCTCGGTGAAATAACGGTACTGCTGTACGAGCTGTTCGGGGTTGTCCATGAGTGCCTTAACGGGTTCCGATACCAGTACCCGCTGCTGTCCGGTCACCCGCACCAGCACCTCGCGCAGCGCATCCTGCAGCGCCGTATGCCGTACGCCCGTGCTCTGGTCGCTGACCACCACCTCGGCCTCGAACAGGTCGGCAGCCGCGTGGGAAGGCAGCCACGACAGGCACAGCAGGAGAACGATGAACAGGTTTCTTTGTTTAGACTTATCCATACGTTACCAATGACTGCTTGGTTAATGGTTGCACAGCATACGGATATCTGCAGGATTTGGCCATATCAGACGCGGGGAGCGGGTTTACAGCGGTTGCAGCCGACCGCTACCATAGCGTCCCTGTTGTCACCCCGCCACCTGGAGCCCGCACGTGAGCGTTGAAGACAAACCCGGCACGCCCGGCAGCCCCGCGCACGCGCTGAGCTACCGCGACGCCGGGGTCGATATCGATGCCGGCGAGGCCCTGGTCGAACGCATCAGGCCCGCGGTGGCGAAAACCCGCCGCCCCGGCGTGCTGACCGGCCTGGGCGGATTCGGCGCCCTCTTCGAACTGCCGCTGGAACGCTACCGCGAGCCGGTCCTGGTCTCCGGCACCGACGGTGTCGGCACCAAGCTCAAGCTGGCCATCGAGGCCGGAGTCCACGACAACATCGGCATCGACCTGGTTGCCATGTGCGTCAACGACATCGTGGTGAGCGGTGCCGAACCGCTGTTCTTTCTCGACTATTACGCCACCGGCAAACTGGATCTGGACGTCGCCACCGCCGTGATCGACGGCATCGCCCGGGGCTGTGAACAGGCCGGCGCGGCGCTGATCGGCGGCGAGACCGCGGAAATGCCGGGCCTGTACGGTAACGGTGATTATGACCTTGCCGGCTTCAGCGTCGGCATCGTGGAAAAGTCCGCGATCATCGACGGCAGCCGTGTCGCGGTCGGCGATGCGCTGGTCGGTCTGGCTTCCTCCGGCCCACACTCGAACGGGTATTCCCTGATCCGCAAGATACTCGAACTCGGCAACGCCCGGTTGTCCGATACCCTGGCCGGACGCAGCCTCGCCGACTGGCTGCTGGCACCGACCCGCATCTACGTGAGGCCGCTGCTGTCGCTGTGCGGCCGGTTCAACGTGCGTGCGCTGGCGCATATCACCGGTGGCGGACTGCTCGATAACGTGCCGCGGGTACTGCCTGACGGCACCACCGCCGTGATCGAGACCGGCACCTGGCAGCCTGCCGCGATCTTCGACTGGCTGCAACGCCGTGGCAATGTCGAGCCGCACGAGATGTATCGCACCTTCAACTGCGGTATCGGGATGGTGATCTGCGTCGCGGACCCGGATTGCGATGCCATCATCGAACACCTCATTGAACAGGGTGAGGACGCCCGCCGCATCGGCTATATAGAGGCCGCGGACGGCGCAGCCGGGGTACGACTCACACGCTGATGCCGCCCCCGGCATCCGACCCGTTCACCCGCCCATGACAGCAACGGCAACAACGCGTCTGCCGATCGTCATCCTGATCTCCGGGCGCGGCAGCAACCTCGAAGCCATCATCCGCTGCGCACAGCGTGGCGGGCTCGGCGTGGACATCCGCGCCGTGATCAGCAACCGGCCGGGCGTCCCCGGACTGGCCGTCGCGGCAGCCGCCGGCATCCCCGCCGAGGTTATCGACCACGCCGCCTACGCGGACCGGGCGGCATTCGAACGTGCGCTGCGCGTGCGTATTGACACCTTCCGTCCGGACCTCGTGGTGCTGGCCGGCTTCATGCGCCTGCTGACAGCCGGTTTCGTCGCGCACTATCATGGCCGCATGCTGAACGTCCACCCCTCGCTGCTGCCGGCACTGCCCGGGCTGGAGACCCACCGGCGCGCAATCGAGGGCGGGCTGCGCGAACACGGTGCCAGCGTGCACTTCGTGACCGCGGAGGTGGACGGCGGGCCGGTCGTGCTGCAGGCGCGCCTTCCCGTCGCGGCCGATGACACCCCTGACGCGCTGGCCGCTCGCGTGCTGGTACTGGAACACCGGATGTATCCTCTGGCGATACAGTGGTTTGCCAGTGGTCGAATTTTTCTCGACGAAAGTGGTCATATCCTGTTCGACGGCAAACGCCTGACGCAACCCAGGGAGCTCGCCAGGGAGAAGCCACTGCCATGCTGAACAGCCACTACGCCCAGGCCTGGCCGCTTGCGGCGCTCCTGTTCGCCACCGGCGCACCGGCCGCCGTCGAGCTGCCGGATTTCAAGGCGACCTACGAACTCTCGCGCGGTTCGATGAAGATCGGCAACTCGACCATCGAGCTCTCGACCGGCGCCAACGGCAGCTATACCTACAAGTCACGCAGCTCGACGGTGCGCTGGGTGGCCTGGTTCCTGAAGGGCAAGCTGTACGAAACCAGCCGCGGGCGGTTCACGGACAGCGGTATCCGGCCGGACAGGTATGAATACAAGCGCAGCGGACCCGGCAAGGAGCGCGAGGCCAGCCTGACGTTCAACTGGAAGTCCCTGCGCGTGCAGAACAACGTCGAGGACAGCAAGTGGGAAATGGACATACAGCCCGGTACGCTCGACAAGCTGGCCTCGCAGCTCGGCATGATGGCTGCGCTGGCCAGGGGCGAAACCGATATCACCTTCAGGATCGCCGATGGCGGCAAACTCAAGGGCTACCGGTTCACGGTGGTCGGCGAGGAGACACTGGAACTGCCGGCAGGCACATTCGAGACCGTCAAGGTCAGCAAGCTGCGCGATGACAGGCAGCGGGAGACGCTTATCTGGTGCGCTCCGGAGCTCCACTACCTCCCGGTGCGCATCCGGCAGCGCGAGAAAGACGAGTCGGAATACCAGAGCGACCTGGAAAGTTTCACGATGTCAACGGGGAGATCAACCGAGTATCAATGACCGTAGCGGACTCGCCAGGGTGCCGGCGAACCGTCGGCCTGCGGCCGGCCGGGCCGGCACCTGATCCTGCGATCCCCAACACCATCCAATTCAAGCCCATGACAACCATCCGACATACCCTGGCCATCATCCTGGTCACACTGCTTGCACTGCCGTTATTGAACGGCTGCGGCCTGATCGGCGGTACGCACCCGAACACGACGGCGGCGGATACGCAACCGCACGAGGTCGAACTGTTCTTCGTGACCGATCGGTCGCCGGATGGCGACGGCGGCCTGTATTTCAGCGGCGCACGCGGCGATCTGTCTTACGGTATCGTCAGCGTCGGCATACCGCCCGGTCACGTCATGGGCCGCAATGAAGAGCCATCGCTGCTCAGGCTGCAATGGTCGGCCGACGAGCAGAAGCACATCAGTCTGCAGAAGGTCCTCTCGCTGACGCGGGACGATTTCGCCGACCGGTTGGGCAGGGCCATCGATGCCAGCGAGGACGGCAAGCTGATGATCTTCGTCCACGGCTACAACGAGGAGTTCCCCGCCATCAGCAAGCGCGCGGCACAGTTCGCCAACGACCTGAAATTCGAGGGCCCGGTCGTGCTGTTCAGCTGGCCGTCGCAGGGCAGCCTGACCGGCTACACCGTCGACGAAACCAACGCCGAATGGGCGCAGGCGGATTTCGTCAAGCTGATGGGCGAGCTGCTGGATTACGTCCCGGTCAAGAACATCTACCTGGTCGGGCACAGCATGGGCAACCGCATCATCGGCCGGGCCATGACATCGCTGGCGGGCGACCGCCTGGAGAGCGACATGCTGCTGTTCCGCGAGATCATCATGATCGCCCCGGACATCGATGCCGAGGTGTTCCGCATCGATACTGCCCCGCGCCTCGCGCGTACCGGGATCCACGTCACGCTCTACGCCTCGTCCAACGACCGTGCGCTGCTTGCCTCCAAGGCCTTCCACGGTTATTCGCGCGCCGGCGAGTCAGGCACCGGCCTGGTCGTCGTGGACGGCGTGGAAACCGTCGATGCCAGTGGTGTTTCCGGCGGCCTGCTGGGACATTCCTACTTCGCCGAGGACCGCCGCATCATGGAAGACATCTTCGCCCTGTTGCAGACCGGCCAGCGCGCCGACCACCGTTTCGGACTGGAGGCCGTGGACACGCCGCAGGGACGCCACTGGACCCTGCGGAAGTAATCGCGGGAATTCGCTGTTAACAACCGGCCCATGGCATATATTGAACCGCGTGGAACGGCGGCTGCATCCGGTACGTCTGATCCCGATCAACTGCCGACCAGGGCGCCGGACACTATAATCTGACCACTGACATCTGACTCGTACCATCGCAAGAGGACTCTGCAATGAATACTAAAGCTCTGAATTCAATCGCGCTGGCCACCACGCTGGCGCTTTCCGGCTGTGCCACCTACCAGGGCCAGCAGGAACGGAACGGCATGGTCATCGGCGGCATCCTGGGTGGCGTGCTGGGCAACCAGGTGGGCCGCGGCTCCGGCCGCACGGCCGCCATCATCGCCGGCACGCTGGCGGGCGCCGCAATCGGCGGTGCGATCGGCCATAACATGGATGCCAATGACCGCGCGCGCGCCGCCCAGACGCTGGAGACGGTCCGCACCGGCGTGCCCTCGCGCTGGCACAACCCGGACACGGGAAATGACTTTACGATGGTACCCACCAGTACCTACGAAAACGCCTCCGGACCGTGCCGCGAATACACCATCGACGCGGTGATCGGTGGACGCAAGGAACAGGTCTACGGCACCGCCTGCCGGCAGCCGGATGGCAGCTGGCGCATGCAGGGCTGATTTCGCGGCGGCGGGGTGCGCGCGCCCCGCCGCCGGCCAGGCCGCCTGCGCGTGAACGGGGATCAGAAGCGGTAACGCACCGAGAGCATCACGGCGTGCACGTCATACGAGGGGGCGTCTTCACCGAAGGCGAGGACATTGGATATGGTCGCGGGACCGACACCTTCCCGCGACCAGTCCCTCGAATCATAGGCTTCGTACCAGTACGCCGCATGCAGGGTAATGTCATCCTTCAGGTGATAGTCGGCGTACAGCTTCACGATATCCAGCTCCGTCTTCAGATCGGGGAATGACGTACCCGGCGCACCGGTCTCGACGCTGATCTCGCTGGTCGAATTCAACAGCGAATAATCCGCACCGATATCGAGCTTGTCCTGGATCAGCCGGTGTTTCACGCCGATGCCGAAGTTGTCGACGGTGTCATCGTACGTCGCGAACCAGTCCGCGGTCGCGAACGACTGGCTGCCGACCTGGTCGGACTGAATCTCCTGCCAGCTGGCAAAGGCATGCAGGCTGGTCCTGTCCGTCAGAATCAGGGAGGCATCGGCACTGAGATCGATCTCACGGCTCCCGGTCAGGCCCAGCGCCGAATCCGAATAGTCGTCTACCGACAGGCCGGCGCTCAATCCCAGGCTGAGGCGTTCGTGCGGATTGAATGCGGCCTGAACGTTCGCCGTGTCGCGGTTGCGGTCGGCCATGTTGTACTTCCTCAGCAGGGGATTCTGCGTCGGATTCACCGGATTATAGCCCGAGGCATCGCGCTCGGCATGTGCGACCCGCGCGGAAAGCTCGATATCGTCGGGGGCACGTACGCTGAGCTTGCCCCAGAAGGTGTTTTCCTTCGTGTTATCGACGTCGAGATTGGTGCGATCCCTCGTCTCGTATTCGTAGCCGGCGCCAAGTCTGGTCTTCTGCGTCAGGCGGTAATCGGCCCCCAGCTTGAGGCTATTGTCCGTAAAGCTGTAGGGCGTATTCATGCGCGCCGCCGAGGTAAAGTTGGCATCGGTCGACACCCACGTGAAGAGATCAACCGGCGTCCTGTTGTCACGGTCGTTGTAGCGGTAGGCCGCGTTCAGGCGCAGTTTGCTGCCTACCGCGGAGTAGATCTTGAGATTCGCGGTCAGCGTGTCCACCTTTGCATCGGCGGACTGTCTCGGCAACGCCACGGTGACATTCGTGTTGATGGTAGCCGGCAGCAGGTTTGCGTCCTGTTCCATGCGCCCCATCGCGATATCGCCGCTGACGCGGGTGTGCCCGCTCAGCTGGTAATCGGACGACAACAGGATCTGGTGGAACATGTTATCGGGCGGCAGGGCGCTCCGGCCGAAGTCCGTGCTGCCGGTGCTGCCGAAGGGGTAGGCATTCTGCCAGGTCAGGGACGTATCATGGTTATTGAAGAAGGAGCCGTAGTAGGCCAGCCTGGACTGCCATTTCCGCGTGGTATAGGTGGCGGACACCTCAACCTCGTCGGTGGTGTAATCGACCGGCTCGATCAGCTGTGCGGTGTTGGTGAAGAATAACGAACCGGCGGTACGTTTCTGCCCGTCGCGGACCTCGTGACGGACATTGACGGCGGTTTCCCATTTCCGGGCCGGGACGAATGCCACCCCGATACCCAGGCGCTTGCGCTCCGTCTGCAGGACGGCATCCTGCAGGCTGGCGTTCAGTTGCGTCATGCCGGCGGTCGTGCCGGCCCTGACCCAGCCGGACGGCAGCAGCAGCGTATCGCTGCCACCGCCGAGGTAGGGCGTTTGCGCACTGCCGGAGATGTAGTGTGGTATCTGGTTGTAGTTCAGGAACAGCCGGTAGCGGCCCAGCTGGCCACCGGTGATGTCGAGCCTGCGGCTGTCGATACCGAGATCACGCCCGCGCAGATCGAGGTATCCGCCCTTACCGTCACGATAACGCGCCATGACACTGCCGATCAGAATGGCCCCGTCGTCGTAAAGGCCATTGTACTCGCCGAACTTGAAGGAACCGTCCGAGACGTAACCGCCGCCCAGTTCCAGCTCGCCGCTGAAACCCTCATCGACCACGCAATAATCGCAGCTCCATTTCGACCTGTCGACGTCGGCAGGAATTATCGGTTCCGTCGTATCGGCCGCGGCGGGCATCGGGAATGACAAGCACAGACCGATCAACAGCGTCAGTCCGCTGGTGAAGATCCTGTTCATTTCGCGCTTCATGTTGCTTTACCCCCTCGACACCGTTGTGCGACCGTTGAAGGTCGTCACGCTAGCGCATCAACCTTGCACCGGAAGGATGATTTGAGCCGTGTATGCTTATGTGGCAGTTCGTGCAGGCCCCGGCCAGCAGATACGCGGACGGACTCCCGCCGGGCAGGTTCGCCGCCGTGTATGCGACGCTCTGGTGGTCGTCCTGCGAATGACACTGCTGGCACAGCAATGGCGGCCGTTTTTTCAGCAGCGCCGGATGGACCGAGCCGTGCGGCAGGTGACAGAGGGTGCAATCCTCGGACGCGGGCGCGTGCTCCCACAAAAACGGACCGCGCTTGTCGGCATGGCAGGTGTAGCAGGTTTCATTCACCGTCGGCCGGACCAGCAGCGTGGACGTGGCGGAACCGTGCGGGCTGTGGCAATCGGTGCAGCCCAGCTGGCCGAAGCGCACCGGGTGCGTGGAAGGCTTGTAAAAGTCCGCGCGCTCTTTCATATGGCACTTGAAACACGTGTCGGGCTGGGTCACCTTGTCGAGCACGGGATCGTGCCCGGTGTGGATCGTGTGGCAATCGGCGCAGGAGATATTGGCGGCCTCGTGGGCGCTGCCCTGCCAGTCGATGTGCTGATCACCCGCGTGGCACTGGAGACACATCTGATTCTGGCTTGCCACGGGTTCGTCCGATTTTGCGCCGAAATTGAGGATCGGCGGGCGTTCTTCTCCCGGGCGCACCTTGCCGACGTGACTGCCTGCCCGCTTGGCCGCCTCCATGAACACGACGCCCTTGACGCCCGGTCCGTGGCAGGTCTCGCATTGCAGGGTGGAAAACGGTGTACTCGGATCCGCCTGGCTGCCGTGCTTGGTCTTGAAGATATCGAAGACAGGGTATTCCGAATCCTCGTCGTGGCACTTGATGCAGGTGTCGGCGCCCTTCCTCGTATATTCCAGGGCGCTGACCGCTTCCGGTGACGTGACATCGGTCGTTGCACCATCCGTACCGGAAGGCGCCGCCGCCTGTCCCGCTCCGGCGCCCGTCGCTGACAGCAGGCACCACAGGAACAGCGCAACGGACAGGGGCAGACTTCCCGTGTATTCCATGCGTATCATGACGGGTGCCTGTTTTCCGGGGTTGGCGTTATCGTGGAACCACGCAGGACACCCGCGGGTCGTACACACGAATCCGGATATGATGCCGGTGCGGGACCGCCATCACAACGACGCTTGCCTGGACGCATTGATTCCCCCTGCATGTGTAAATCCGTGTAACACCGCACTTAGCGCTGCGGCCGTATCGCACGAACGCTGTCGGCCGGCGCGTCCCCGCCACCGGCGGGCCGGTTCCGCGCGGACGACAGGCCGACATACGGTGTTCCGGCACGGGTCATTCCAGACGGCGGGACACTCCGACCTCGAACTAATCTCCATGGCCTGCCATTCAGCCGTTTTGCATCCGCCAGTCCCTTTGCAGACCGGCAGGTTACAAGCATGACCGACCGCCCCGGCGGAGCGTAACAGGACCCGGTGGATGCTGACTTCCCTATCGCATGCGCCTGCAGCCAGGGCGCAACGGGCGAACCTTAGCAAAAAACGGCAGCCGGATGCAATCGGTGTAACCGCGGTGCATGGTTGCCCGGCCGCGGCCCTGCCTCAGCGAGCCGGACACGTGCCTAGCCACCCGAACCGCCGTTCTTGCTGCCGCACGTTGATGCCTTGTCCGGCAAAGGCGTGGCAATGGGGTAATAGCTAGGCTAACATCAGAAATATGTCTGGAAATGCTATCTTACCGCCATGGCTTTGAAACCAGATTGCCGCCGATCGAGGCAGGCGCTGCTATCCCTGCCCTTCCTCGCCGTGTTACTGCCCGTTCAGCTTCACGCGGCTGACTCGATCCAGGGTGACCCCGAAAACGGCAGGTCGATAGCTGAAACCGAAAGGAGATGCATTCGCTGCCATGGCCCGAACGGCGTCAGCGACGACCCGGACACCCCTCATCTTGCGGAGCAGAACCTCTCCTATCTGCTCAAGCAGATGCGGGATTTCAAATCCATGGAACGTCTGGGCCCGAATATGTTCAAACGCGTGAGAAGGCTGAGCGAACAGCAGATGGCCGATATCGCCCTGTGGTATTCAAGCCAGACCCTGCCCGAGATCAAACCCGTGGACAGGCAGGCACTGCGGGTCCCGCAGCTGGTACACTCCGGCGACTCGAGCCGCGACATCCCGCCCTGTGAGCTCTGTCACGCCAAGGACGGGCGTTCCGTCTCCGGTGATATTCCGGTGCTGGCCGGACAGAGTGCCGACTATCTGATATCCGCCATGGAATATTTCAGGGATGGTATCCGGGCAAACGATCCGGGCGAGTTTATGGAAACGATCACCAGGAAGATGTCCGACGTGGAGTTTGAGGCGCTCGCGAGATATTATGCTGCCCTGGGCGGAAGACCTGCCGAATGACGTGTCGTTTCGCGTGTGCTTGCTCCGGTCAACCGGGCTGTTTCCCAACAGCCAGATCTGAATGCTAATCCGGTCGGGATAGCGCCGACCCTGTACAATCGTTTAGGAGGTTTTGCATGAATAAAACCAACGGCATCCTGCCGCTCCTCGTTCTTGGCGTCATTATCAACGGCCCGGTCATCAAGGATAGTTATGCCGCGGATGCCGCATCCCTGGCAGGCCAGTGCGAAGACTGTCACGGCAAGGACGGCGCCAGCCAGGAACCCAAGATTCCAATCATCGGCGGCTATTCGGCCACGTACATCACCGATTCCCTGGCCGCCTACCGTGACGAGACCCGGCCCTGTCCGGATGTCGAATACCCGGCCGGTGAGCACAAGGGAGAAACCACCAGCATGTGCAAGGTGATCGAGAACCTGTCCGAGGAGGACGAGGCGCAAATCGCCGACTACTTTGCCGCCAAACCGTTCGTGCGCGCCAAGCAGGATTTCGATGCCGATCTCGCCGCGAAGGGCAAGGGGATCCATAACCTGAGATGCAAGAAGTGCCACGAGGACGGCGGCAGCTCGCCGGACGACGACGCCGGCATCCTGGCCGGACAGTGGACACCCTACCTGGAAAGCCAGTTCGAGGATTACAGCGCCGGGAAACGTGCCATGACCAAGAAGATGAAGCCGAAGATGGATGAGCTGTCCGCGGACGATATCAAGGCGCTGATCCAGTATTTCGCCAGTTTTCAGTAAATCACGCTGCATACCGGCAGCGGATACGGACATCTGACAGGGGGGGACTGGCTGTATGCCAAACATAGACACGAATGACGCAAAAGACTGCAAGGGCATCTGGCGGCGGCCCAAGGCCTGGTACCTGCTGGGCATACCGCTCGGCGGCTTCCTGATGTTCGTGGTGGGTATCATTTTCTGGGGTGGTTTCAATACCGCCCTGGAAATGAGCAACACGCTGTGGTTCTGCACGTCCTGTCATGAAATGGACACGGTATTCGAGGAATACAAGCAATCCGTGCATTACCAGAACGCCAGTGGCGTAAGGGCCATCTGCCCCGACTGTCACGTGCCGAAACCGTGGGGCGCCAAGGTGATGCGCAAGATCCAGGCGTCATTCAACGAACTGCCCCACAAGATTCTCGGGACGATCGACACACCGGAGAAGTTCAAGGCCAAGCGCCTGGAACTCGCCGAAGACGTGTGGAAAGCCATGAAGTCGACCAATTCCAGGGAATGCCGGAACTGCCATTCCATCGACACCATGCGGCTTGATAAGCAGGACAAGAGCGCGCGGAAAAAACACTCCAAGGAGCGCATGCTCAAGCGGGACGAAACCTGTATCGATTGTCACAAGGGGATCGCGCACAAGTTGCCGGAGGGCTATGAAGGTTGAACGACGGAGACAGTGCCGTAGTTCAGCCCGTACGGGGCCCGTAAGTGACGCCCCCGGCATCGCGCGCTTTCAGGATACCCTGACGCGATACACGCCGCTGGAGACGCGCCGCGGTTCTCGTTCTGGTACCGCGGCGCGTCAGCCTGATCGACCGTGCATGTTTCGAAGGCGTTACTCGGAGACCGTGGACGCCCGCCGCAACCGCTCCCGGTGTGCGCTGAAGCTGTGCGGCGGCAGATATTGCAGAAGATCCCTGCCGCCGTCGTTGAGCACGAGGTCCAGCCCCTTGTCCGGGTATAGCCAGTGTTGCTGCTGCGCATCGACGCGCAGGACCTCGGCCGGCCCGCCGAAGCGGGCCTGCGCGATATCCTCGCTCAGGCCGAACGTCGGCATGAAGGTGATGATCCCGACCGGCGCCCGGTAGGCGAACGGAAGGTCATCGGGATGCAGGAGGTACCTGCGCGTACCGCTGTCGCGCACCGCCCGCGAACGCATTTCCCGCAGTGCATCGGCGGCGACATCCAGCACCAGTACCAGGCTTCCCGTGATGGGACCGGCCGAGTAATGACTGTAGTAGGCCTCGAGCGAACCGTTCTCCTGCGGTGGTGCGATTATCGCCAGTTCCAGGTCATCACCCAACCGGCCGATGGCGTCACCCAGCGTGGTACGGCCCAGCGTGATGCCGAAAACCCGCGTGTCCCCGTCCGGCAGACGGTCGATCTGCCAGGGCAGGCCGGTCAGGGGATGGTCATCGTGATCGTGCTCCCCGTCCGGATGCAGGAACAGCAGCCCGGCCGCGAGCAGGACCAGTATCGACAGGGCCAGAAGCGATTTCATGCGTGTATCCGCCGCCGGCAAGGCGGTGAGCTCAAAGGCACAGTATAACGAATTCAACCCACTCCGCCTGCTGCCCCCGGGCGGACCGCCGCTTCACTGCATCCCTGTCTGCCGGTCGGCCCGCAACCGGAGTCATCCAATGCCCGCGTCACTGGCTTCGCAGGCCGATTCGACTATCCTTGATGAAAGAGACGGAAACCGACAGGCGGGGACGGACCCCTCGAGGGCTGAGCCATGAGCGACGAATATGCAGCGTTGTCACACACCCACCTGCACAGCGGCATACCCTGCCACACGCCCTACGGGCTGACGCCGCTGGTGCACGCCAGCGATCCGGCCATCAGCGTCATGACAGACTTCATGAAAGTGACTCCCGTAACCATCGAACCCGGCATGAACATCGATGCAGCCCTGAGCAAGATGCGGGCAGCCGGCGTCCGCCTGCTGCTGGTACCGGACCGGGAGGACGACATCATCGGTATCCTCACGGCCAGCGATATCCAGGGCGAGCGTCCGGTCAAGCTGAGCCAGGATCTGGGCATCCCACACGATCATATCCACGTGGACATGCTCATGACGCCCCTGGACGAGGTCACTGCCATGGACATGGTCACGGTGCGCAACGCCCGCGTCGGTCATATCATCCATACACTGCAGAGGCTCGAACGCCAGCACACCCTGGTGGTCGAGTCCGACCCGGAAAGCGGTGCACAGATCATTCGCGGCCTGTTCTCAATCTCCCGCATCAGCAAGCTGATGGGACAGGATGTCGGCAATCCTGAATACGCCGCGCACTCCCTGGCCGAGGTGTCGCATGAGCTGGGATGAACCCGCACGAATGGTTCCAGTGCATAAAAACCACCGAAATCCGTCGTAACTGCGCGCCGGTTCCAGATATTTTTTGACACCGTTTCCGTATGCGGTACAGCGTGATCGCTTCAGGCGGAACCGCCCGATGCGATAGGGGAATGTCAGGTCTTGGGCAGTGTAACGCCGGTCTGGCCCTGGTACTTGCCGCCGCGGTCCTTGTAGGAGATCTCGCAGACCTCGTCGGATTCCAGGAACAGCACCTGCGCGACGCCCTCGTTGGCGTAGATCTTGGCCGGTAACGGCGTGGTGTTGGAGAACTCCAGCGTCACGTGCCCTTCCCACTCCGGCTCGAACGGGGTGACGTTGACGATGATACCGCAGCGCGCGTAGGTTGACTTGCCGAGGCAGATCGTCAGCACGTTGCGCGGGATACGGAAGTACTCCACGGTGCGCGCCAGGGCGAAGGAATTCGGCGGAATGATGCAGATGTCGGACTTCAGGTCGACGAAACTGTTCGCGTCGAAATTCTTGGGATCGACGATGGCCGAGTTGATATTGGTGAAGATCTTGAATTCGTCAGAGCAGCGGATGTCGTAGCCGTAGCTCGAGGTACCGTAGGAAACGATGCGGCCGTTGCCGTTCTCCCGGATCTGACCCGCCTCGAACGGCTCGATCATGCCGTGCTCGAGCGCCATGCGGCGAATCCACCTGTCGGACTTGATGGACATGTCAGAAGAATGGGGGACAGACCACGTATTTCATGCTGAATCGAGACGACATGCATGTTCCGAATGAAAAACGTGGTCTGTCCCCGTTTCTCCCGGTGTATTGAGAACGCTCCCGTGAGCGAAAGACACGGCAAAAATCGCCGGGCAAGCGCAGTGTACACGGTAGTACATGAGCATTGACCGGCGATTTTTAACACCGTATTTCGCCACAGGAGTTGTTCTCAATCGTTGGAGATGACGATCTGCGGGAAACGCGCCGCGTAATCCTTGGTCTTGAGCGACAGCTTCGCCGCCGTGCGACGCGCGATCTCGCGGTAGATCTGCGAGATGCGGCTGTCCGGCTCGGCGATCACGGTCGGTTTGCCGGAATCGGTCTCCTCGCGGATGCGTTTGTCGAGCGGCAGCGCGCCAAGGAAGTCGACGTCGTTCTGCTCGGACATGCGCATGCCGCCGCCCTCGCCGAAGATGTGTTCCTCGTGACCGCACTGGCTGCAGATGTGGATACTCATGTTCTCCACCACGCCCAGCACCGGCACCTCGACCTTCTGGAACATCTTGAGGCCCTTGCGCGCATCGAGCAGCGCGATGTCCTGCGGCGTGGTGACGATGACTGCGCCGCTGACCGGCACCTGCTGCGCAAGGGTGAGCTGGATGTCGCCGGTGCCCGGCGGCAGGTCGACCACCAGGTAGTCGAGGTCCTTCCAGTTGGTGTCATTGAGCAGCTGTTGCAGCGCCTGGGTGACCATCGGGCCGCGCCAGATCATCGGGGTTTCCTCGTCGATAAGGAAGCCGATCGACATGGCCTGCAGGTGATAGCTGTTCATCGGTTCCAGCGACTTGCCGTCCAGCGACTCCGGCTTGCCGTGCACGCCGAGCATGCGCGGCTGGCTGGGACCGTAGATATCGGCATCCAGGATGCCCACCCGCGCGCCCTCGGCAGACAGGGCCAGCGCGAGGTTGACCGCCGTGGTGGACTTGCCGACGCCGCCCTTGCCGGAGGCGACGGCGATGATATTGCTGATGCCTTCGATGTGCTTGACACCCTTCTGGGCGGAGTGCGCGGCGATCTTGCTCGAAACATCTATGATCGCCTTGCCGACGCCGTCCACGGACTCGACCAGGGCCTGCAGCTTCACGGCCAGATCGTCACGATAGCCGGAGGCCGGGAACCCCAGCACGACCTTCACCGTCACGGTGTCGCCGTCGATGGCGATATCCTTGACGCATTTGGTGGACACGAGGTCCTTCTCGAGGTAGGGATCTATGTAGGTTGCCAGCCTGGCTTCGATCTGGTCTTTGCTTGCTGCGGCCATGGTTCACTCCTGGGGAATCGGCACACCCGCCGTAGGCGCGCGGGTGAAAATTGACCGGGGATTGTACACCAACTTGCCGGGGGCGCACCCGGGACTCCCCATACGGGATACCACGGGAACGGCGTGTCTATGGCATACTAACCCGTCTATTACCAATGATTTAACCGAATCAGGCCGTCTACCCGAGCATGAGTCAGGAAATTCGCACCCTGCTGGTCACCAGCGCGCTGCCCTACGCCAACGGACCGATCCATATCGGGCACCTGGTGGAGTACATCCAGACCGACATCTGGGTACGCTTCCAGAAACTTCGCGGCCATAACTGCCTCTATGTCTGCGCCGACGATGCCCACGGCACGCCGGTCATGTTGCGCGCCCGGCAGGAGGATATCTCGCCGGAGACGCTGATCGACCGCGTCGCTCAAGAGCACCAGGCCGACTTCGCCGGCTTCGAGATCGGCTTCGACAACTACTACAGCACCCACTCGGACGAAAACCGCGAACTGTCCGAGGGGATCTACCTGAAACTGCGCGAGGCCGGTCACATCACCCGCCGCACCATCAGCCAGTTCTACGATCCGCAGGAGCGGATGTTCCTGCCGGACCGCTTCATCTACGGCACCTGCCCGCGCTGCGGGGCGGCGGACCAGTACGGCGACAACTGCGAGGTCTGCGGCGCCACCTACGATGCCGGCGAACTGAAGGATCCGCGCTCGGTACTGAGCGGCGCGACGCCCGTCAAGAAGGATTCCGAGCACTACTTCTTCAAACTGGCGGATTTCGAGGCCATGCTGCACGATTACGTTCAGGCCTCCACCCAGCCCGAGGTCGCCAACAAGATGAACGAGTGGCTGGAAGCCGGCCTGCACGACTGGGACATCTCGCGCGATGCGCCCTATTTCGGTTTCGAGATCCCGGACGCGCCGGGTAAGTATTTCTACGTCTGGCTGGACGCACCGGTCGGCTACATGGCGAGCTTCAGGAACCTGTGCGAGCGGCGCGGCCTGGACTTCGATGCGTGGTGGAAGGCGGATGCGCGGACCGAGCTGTACCACTTCATTGGCAAGGACATCCTGCGCTTCCACACCCTGTTCTGGCCGGCCATGCTGAACGGCGCCGGTTTTCGCACGCCGACGGCGATCTTCGCGCATGGCTTCCTCACCGTCGACGGCCAGAAGATGTCCAAGTCGCGTGGCACCTTCATCAAGGCGCGCACCTACCTCGACCACCTGAACCCGGAATACCTGCGCTACTACTTCGCCGCCAAGCTGGGCAGCGGCGTGGACGACATCGACCTCAACCTCGAGGACTTCGTCGCGCGCGTCAACAGCGACCTGGTCGGCAAGGTGGTGAATATCGCCAGCCGCTGCTCCGGGTTCATCAACAAACGATTCGGGAACCGGCTGTCGGATCAGTGCAGCGAAGCGGCGCTGTACGCGGAATTCGTCGCCGACGGCGCGGCGGTCGCCGCCCACTACGAGCGGCGCGAGTTCAGCCAGGCGGTGCGGCGCATCATGGCGCTGGCCGACCGGGCAAACCAGTATATCGACGCGCACAAGCCCTGGGTGCTGGCCAAGCAGGACGGTCAGGAGCAGGCGGTGCAGGCGGTGAGCAGCACGGGGATCAACCTGTTCCGGGTGCTGATGACCTACCTGCAGCCCGTGCTGCCGCTCATGGCGGCACGGGTGGAGGCGTTCCTGAACATCCCCGCCATGCGCTGGGACGCGATCGGGACGCCGCTGACCGGCCACACCATCAACCGCTTCACGCCGCTGCTGACGCGCGTGGAACAGGAGAGGATCGACGCCATGCTTGAAGACTCGAAGGAACACCTCGCAACCGGCACACCATCAGCCGGCGGCGCGCCGGCGGGCGAGCCGTTCGCGGAGACCATCGGGATCGACGACTTCGCGAAAATCGATCTGCGCATCGCGCGCATCGAAAAGGCCGCACCGGTCGAGGGCGCCGACAAGCTGCTCGCGCTTACCCTCGACCTGGGTGGCGAGAAACGCAACGTGTTCGCGGGCATCAGGTCCGCTTACGACCCGCAGGACCTTGAGGGCCGGCTCACCGTGATGGTCGCCAACCTGGCGCCGCGCAAGATGCGCTTCGGTGTCTCGGAAGGCATGGTACTGGCCGCCGGCACGGGCGGCACGGAACTGTACATCCTGCATCCGGACAGCGGCGCGCGGCCGGGGATGCGGGTCAAGTAGATGTACATGGAATGGTTACTACCGTCCTGTGCCCCCTCTCCCTTCGGGGGAGGGCCGGGGAGAGGGGATCAATCAAGCCTGCAGACTGATTTAATCCCCTCATCCTGCCCTTCTCCCGGAGGAAGAAGGGACGTACTGTTGAAGATGAAGTGTGATATTCCATCATCCGTCAGGAATAACCGGTTCGACGGATTGCATCCTTAGAAAATGATTGATATGCCTTATTGCAGGCAACCGACATCATGACCGAACTCGCCCTCATCCTCGTCAGTACCATTTTGGTCAACAACTTCGTACTGGTGAAGTTCCTCGGCCTGTGCCCGTTCATGGGCGTGTCACGCAACGTCGACACCGCGACCGGTATGGCGCTGGCCACCACCTTCGTACTGACGCTGTCATCGATCTGCAGCTACCTCGCCAACGAATACCTGCTGGCGCCGCTCGGACTGGAGTACCTGCGCACCATCACCTTCATTCTGGTGATCGCCGCCGTGGTGCAGTTCACCGAAATGGTGGTGCACAGGACCAGCCCGTTGCTCTACAAGGTACTGGGCATCTTCCTGCCGCTGATCACCACCAACTGCGCGGTACTGGGTGTGGCGCTGCTGAACGTGCAGCAGCGGTTCAATTTCATCGAGTCCGCCGTCTACGGTTTCGGTGCGGCGGTCGGCTTCTCGCTGGTGCTGATCCTGTTCTCATCCATCCGCGAACGGGTCGCGGCCGCCGACGTCCCGCTGCCGTTCCGCGGCTCGGCGATCGCGCTGGTCACCGCGGGGCTGATGTCGCTGGCGTTCATGGGCTTTTCCGGTCTGATCAAGGGTTGAGTGAGGACCGGCGGGCGACATGTTGACCGCACTGCTGGCACTGGGCACACTCGCCATCGTGATCGGGCTGGTTCTCGGTTACTCGGCGATCCGCTTTCACGTCGACAGTGACCCCATCGTCGACCAGGTCGACGCACTGCTGCCGCAGACGCAGTGCGGCCAGTGCAGTTACGCCGGCTGCCGGCCCTATGCAGAGGCCATCGCCGCCGGCGAAGCGGACATCAACCAGTGTCCACCGGGCGGCGAGGCGACCATCCAGGCGCTTGCCGACCTGCTCGGGGTGGACCCCAAGCCGCTCAACCCGGAGCACGGCGAACACCAGGAGAAGACCGTCGTCGAGATCGACGAGCTGGTGTGCATCGGCTGCACGCTGTGCATCCAGGCTTGCCCCGTCGACGCCATCCTCGGCGCACCGAAGCAGATGCATACCGTCATCAAGAGCGAATGCACCGGCTGCAACCTGTGCATACCCCCCTGCCCGGTCGAGTGCATTCACGTCGTGCCGGTCGGGACGACCCTGCGCAACTGGTCGTGGCCGCTGCCCGCCGAGCCCGGCACGGGGGTCGCGCAGCATGGCTGAAACATCGCGCAGGCCGTTACCGGCCATCGACCCGGATTTCACGCGGCGCTATCACTTTCACGGCGGCCTGAAGCTTTCCGGCTGCCGCGAGGCGGCCTCCGCCCGACCGATCCGGCCGGCCGGCCTGCCGGATCGGCTCGTCCTGCCGCTGGCGCAGCACATCGGCGAACCGTCCGAGTGCCTGGTGGGGCCCGGCGAGACCGTGTACAGGGGCCAGCTCCTCGCACGCGCCCTCGGCCGCATCAGCGCCCCGGTGCACGCCTCCACCTCGGGTACCGTGGTGGCGGTTGAAGCGCGTCCCGTACCCCATCCGTCCGGCCTGCCTGCCCCCTGTATCGTCATCGAGACCGACGGCCGGGACACGCCGGTACCGGATGCGCCGCCTGCGCTGGACTACCTGCAGAGCGACGTCGACACCCTGCTGACGCGCATCCGTGACGCCGGTATCGTCGGACTCGGCGGCGCGGGTTTCCCAACCCGCGCGAAACTGGCGCGCCGCGACGCCATCGAGCTGCTGCTGATCAACGGCGTGGAATGCGAGCCGTGCATCGCCTGCGACGATGCCCTGCAGCGCGAGCGCGCACAGGAGGTCATCGAGGGCGTGCGCATCCTGCAGCGCATCGTGCAGCCGGCCGCCTGCGTGATCGCGCTGGAAGACAACATGCCCAAGGCGGAACAGGCGCTGCGCGCCGCACTCGCCGGGGGCAACGAAACCGGTATCCGCGTGGTCAACGTACCGACCGTCTACCCGACCGGCGGCGAGCGGCAGCTGATCCGGGTCCTGACCGGCCGCGAGGTGCCCAGCCAGGGCTTCCCCGCTGACATCGGCATCATCGTCCAGAACGTCGGCACCGCCGCGGCCGTCTACCACGCCGTTGCCAGGTCGCGGCCCCTGATCTCGCGTATCGTGACGGTCACCGGCGACGGCGTGCGCGACGCCTGCAACATGGATGTATTGCTCGGCACGCCGGTCAGCCACCTGATCGGTGCCGCCGGCGGCTATACCGGTCACATCGCGCGCCTGTTGATCGGCGGGCCCATGATGGGTTACGCCGTCAACACCGATGCCTTGCCGGTCAGCAAGACCACCAACTGCGTGATCGCCGTTACCGCGCGCAGCATGCCCGCCCCGCCGCCGGCCAAATCCTGCATCCGGTGCGGGCGGTGCACCGAGGTCTGCCCGGCCAACCTGCTGCCGCAGCAGCTGTACTGGTATGCGCGCAGCGGCAACCAGGACGCGGCCCAGGATTTCGGGCTGTTCGACTGTATCGAATGCGGCTGCTGCGCGCATGTCTGTCCCAGCCATATACCGCTGGTGCAGTACTATCGCCATGCCAAGACCACGATCTGGGAACAGGAAAAGCAGAAGAAGAAGGCGGACATCGCGCGTGCGCGTCACGAGGCACGCCTGGCGCGGCTGGAACGCATCAAGCACGAACGCGAGGAAAAGCTCGCGCGCAAGAAACGGGCCGTGGCCGATCAGGGTGCCGGCGACGCGGCGCGCCAGACGGCGATCCAGGCCGCACTGGAACGCGTCAAGACAAAGAAGGATCAGAATGGGACCGCGCCGCGCAACACCGAGGACCTGACGCCGGAGCAGCAACGCCAGATCGAGGCCGTTGACCGGCGCCGGCGCGAGCGAGCCAGGCGGCCACGGGAGCCGGACTGATGGAATTCACGACCTGGAGCTCGCCGCATCTGCCGGTGGATAACAGCGTCGAGCGCATCATGCGACAGGTGCTGCTGGCGTTGGTGCCGGGGGCCGCGTGCATGACCTGGCTGTTCGGCTGGGGCGTACCGATCAACCTGCTGATCGCCGCCGTCACGGCCCTCGGCGCCGAGGCGTTCATGCTCGCCCTGCGCGGACGGCCGGTACTCGTCACGCTGCGCGACGGCAGCGCCCTGCTCACCGGCGTACTGCTCGCGCTCGCCCTGGCCCCGCTGGCGCCGTGGTGGATCGCCGTGATCGGCAGCCTGTTCGCCATCGTGGTCGCCAAGCAGCTTTACGGCGGGCTCGGCTACAATCCATTCAACCCGGCCATGGCGGGCTACGTCGTACTGCTGGTGTCGTTTCCACTGGAACTCACCCTGTGGCCGGCGCCAGGCCATGTGCCGGATCTGCAGACGACGCTGTCGATGATCTTCACCGGCACGCCGCCGACCGGCGGCACCATCGACGCCCTCACCATGGCGACGCCCATGGACACCGTGCGCATGCAGCTGGGCCTCGGCGCCACCCTCGGCGAACTCCACAGGCAACCGCTGTTCGGTTACTTCGCCGGCTTCGGCTGGGAGTGGGTCAACCTCGCCTACCTCGCCGGCGGGCTCTGGCTGCTGCGGACCCGCGTCATCCAGTGGCAGATACCCGTCGCCATGCTGGCCGGCCTGGGCGCGATGGCAGGCGTCTTCCACCTCGTCAATCCCGGCATCTATGCCTCGCCGCTGTTCCACCTGTTCAGCGGTGCGGCCATGCTGGGCGCGTTCTTCATCGCGACCGATCCGGTATCGGCCTGCACCACACCGCTGGGACGCCTGTGCTTCGGCCTCGGGGTGGGCATCATCACCTGGATCATCCGCACCTGGGGCGGCTACCCGGAGGGCATCGCCTTCGCGGTACTGCTGATGAACCTGGCGGCACCGACGATCGACTATTACACGCGTCCACGCGTGTTCGGCCATCGCGACAGGACGCCGCAATGAATTTCCGCCAGATCGGCATCACCGCGACCATCCTGCTGCTGTTCGCCGTCATCGGCACCGCCATGGTGGCGGCCACCTATGAAGGTACCCGCGAGCGGATCGCCGCCAACGAGCGTGCGACCCTGCTGCGCAAGCTAAGCCAGCTGATTCCGCCGGAGGCCTACGACAACGACCTGCTGGACGACAGCTACGCACTGCCGGCCGGTGCACTCGCCGAGCGACCGCTGCGCGTGTTCCGCGCGCGCCGGCAGGGGCAGCCGGTCGCCGTCGTGATGAACGCGGTGGCGCCGGACGGCTACAACGGCGCCATCGCGCTGCTGGTGGGCATCAATTACGATGGCGTCGTGGCCGGGGTGCGCGTGGTCGCGCAACGCGAAACACCGGGGCTCGGCGACGGCATCGACGAGGAGCGTTCGGACTGGATCTACGGGTTCAACGGCCGCTCGCTGAACGACCCGCCGTCCGCCGGGTGGGCGGTGAAGAAGGACGGCGGCGTGTTCGATCAGTTCACCGGCGCCACCATCACGCCGCGCGCCGTGGTCAAGGCGGTGCACGCGACCCTGCTATACTACCGCGACCACCGCGCTGCCCTGTTTGCGGCACCCGCGGCACCGGAGCAGCCATGAACGAACCGGGCTATGCGAAGATCATCCACGACGGCCTCTGGCAGAACAACCCGGGGCTGGTGCAGCTGCTGGGCCTGTGCCCGCTGCTGGCGGTCACCACCAGCGCGGTCAACGGCCTGGGACTGGGCCTGGCGACGACGCTGACACTGGCGTGCTCGAACGTCACGGTGTCGCTGATCCGCCGGCTGGTGCGCCCGGAAGTGCGCATTCCAGTGTTCGTGCTGGTGATCGCCTCCATCGTCACGGTCATCGAGCTGGCCATGAATGCCTGGCTGCATGAACTCTACAAGATACTCGGTATCTTCATCCCGTTGATCGTCACCAACTGTTCCATCATCGGACGCGCCGAGTCATTTGCCTCGCGCAACAGCGCCGACCGCGCCCTGCTCGACGGCCTGGCCATGGGCATCGGTTTCACGCTGGTGCTGTTCGCCCTGGGCAGTCTGCGCGAGCTGCTCGGCCAGGGCACGCTGCTCGCAAACGCCCATCTGATGTTCGGCGAGGCCGCGCGCGGCTGGACCATCACGGTCATCGAAGATTACCGCGGCTTCCTGCTGGCGATCCTGCCGCCCGGCGCCTTCCTCGGGCTGGGGCTGCTGATCGCCGGTATGAACATCGTCAACGAGCGACGGGCGCGCAGGTCCGCCAGCGTCGCCGTCGCGATCCCGCAGGCGGTCAATAACACGTGAACGCGCGAAAGCGCCGTGCCATATTCGAACGGCTGCGCGAGGCCAATCCACACCCGGCCACCGAACTCCACTACGGCAATCCCTTCCAGCTGCTGGTCGCGGTCATCCTGTCCGCACAGTCGACCGACACCGGCGTCAATAAGGCCACCGCCGCGCTGTTTCGCCGGGTGAAGACGCCGGCCGCCATGCTGAAACTCGGCGAGGAGGGCCTGCGCGAACACGTGAAGCGTATCGGCCTGTTCAACACCAAGGCCAGCAATATCATCAAGACCTGCACGATCCTCGCGGAACGTCATGGCGGCAGGGTGCCGGCCGACCGGGCGGCGCTGGAGGCCTTGCCGGGGGTCGGGCGCAAGACCGCCAACGTGGTCCTGAACGTCGCCTTCGGCCAACCCACCATCGCCGTCGATACGCACATCTTTCGCGTCGCCAACCGCACCGGCATCGCGCCGGGCAGGAATGTCGGCGAGGTCGAACAGCACCTGCTCCGGGTCGTGCCCGAGGAATTCAGGCATGACGCGCACCACTGGCTGATCCTGCTCGGTCGCTATACCTGCATCGCCCGCAAGCCGCGCTGCCAGTCCTGCGCCATCGCCGACCTGTGTGAGTACAGTGAGAAGATTATCGATTGAATACATGCACTTGAACTTCACATCCGGATAGCCGACGCCGATATCGGGCCGTCGTCCGGGACGCGGACGGCGGTCCGGACCGGAATGCAAACAATTCTCAGAAACTTTCCGGATGCATGTGGGGTCTCACGCATTGTCAACGACAAGGTCGCGGCAACTGACCGCAACCAACCGGAACAGCCGTTCCATCCGTCTATCAACGTGGAGAACCATCCAAAATGAGCGAGAAATCACCCCTGAAACCGCTGGCCGTTGCCATGGGCGCCGCCTTCGTGACTTCCCTGGCGGGCACCGGCGTCGCCAACGCGGCGGATAACCCGTTTACCCTGTCCGAGCTGACCAGCGGCTACCTGGTCGCGGAAGGCGACAACATGGGCGGAGAAGGCGGGTCGATGAAATCCGGCGAGGAGATGAAGACCAAGGAAGGCAACTGCGGCGCGACGAAGGCGTCCGGCGAGGCGATGAAAGCCGAGGAAGGCAAGTGCGGCGAAGGCAAGTGCGGTGAGAAGCGCAAGGCGCACGAGGGCAAATGCGGCGGTGCGGTGAATTCCGGCGAGGAAATGAAGCCCGGGGAAGGCAAGTGCGGCGGCATGAAGTAAGCCGGGCAGGCACCTGCGACCTGCCGTCATCGGCTGCACCGTGACCCGCCTGCGTTATCCCGTCAACGGTGCCGGCCTTGGCCTGCGGCGGACCCTCATGGGTCCGCTGCAGGACGACCCGCCGGAGGTCGTCGATTTCTTCGAGGTCGCCCCGGAAAACTGGATCGGCGTCGGCGGCAGATTCGGCAGACGGTTCCGTCGCTTCACCGAGCGTTATCCGTTCGTCGCCCACGGGCTCTCCCTCTCGATCGGCAGCCCCGCCCCGCTGGACGAAACCTTTCTCCATCGCGTAAAGCGACTGCTCGATGAACACGGCATCCGCTGCTACACGGAACATCTCAGCTACTGCAGCGACGACGGTCACCTGTATGACCTGATGCCGATCCCGTTCACGGAGGAGGCCGTGCACTACGTGGCCGGCCGCATCCGCCGGGTGCAGGACATCCTGGAACGACGCATCGCCATGGAAAACGTCTCCTATTACGCCGCCCCCGGCAAGACGATGGAGGAGATCGATTTCATCAACGCCGTGCTTGCGGAGGCCGACTGCGACCTGTTGCTGGACGTCAACAACATCTACGTCAACAGTATCAACCACCGCTACGACGCGGAAGCCTTCCTGAAGGCGCTGCCCGCCGAACGGGTCGTCTACTTTCATGTGGCCGGCCACTACGACGAGGCCGACGACCTGAAGGTGGACACCCACGGCGCGCCGGTCATCGACCCGGTCTGGGCGCTGCTGGAACAGGCCTATGCACACTGCGGCGTGGTACCGACGCTGCTGGAACGTGACTTCAATATCCCGCCCCTGCCGGAATTGCTCGGCGAGGTCGTAAGGATCGCCACCCTGCAGTCGAAATGGGCGACCCGCGCCACACGGGAGGCTTCGCGTGGCAGGCGTGCCTGATCTCGCACGCCAGCAGTACGCGTTTGCCGCGCACATTCGCGACCCGGCGCACCGGCCGGCGCCCGTTGACGTCGAGGACCGGCGTATGGCGGTCTACCGCGAACTCTTCTTCAACAACGTCGAGGGTTTTCTCAGCGGGACCTTTCCGGTACTGCGCACCCTCCTCGACGACGCAGCCTGGCAGGCCATGGTACGCGCGTTCTATGCGAACCACCGCTCGCGCAGTCCGTTGTTCCTGGAGATCCCGCGCGAATTCCTGACCTGGCTGCGCGAGGAACGGGAACCGCGCGCGGACGACCTCCCGTTCCTCTACGAGCTCGCGCACTACGAATGGGCCGAGCTGGCACTTTCCGTCGCCGAGGAGACGCTGGCGCTGGACGGCATCGATACCGCGGGCAACCTGCTCGACGGGGTCCCGGTCCTGTCTCCCCTGGTCTGGCACCTGGCCTATGCCTACCCGGTCCACAGGATCGGTCCCGAATTCCTGCCCGCGGCCGCCGGCGATGCGCCGACGTACCTGGTGGTCTACCGCGACCGGAACGACGAGGTGGGTTTCATGGAGATCAACCCGGTCACCAAGCGGCTGCTGGAGCTGCTCGAGGCGAACAGCGACGCGAACGGCAGGAGGCTGCTGGAGCAGATCGCAACTGAAATGTCACACCCGCGTCCCGACGTCGTGATCAGGGGCGGAAGCGAGATCCTCGAGAACCTGCGCAGGCGGGATATCGTCCCGGGTACCCGTCGCCCGGACAGCCCGACGCTGCCCGCCTGACGCCGCCGGCCCCGGACCGGGGCGCGCCTTCCGGACGCCAATGGGCGCGGGGGATTGCGCTACAGGCCCCGGACCTATCGCGCGATCGCCAGCCGCGCCGGCGATAAATTGTCAGCGTGTCCAGGCTGGACTATCCTTGATCTGGCGCATAATAACATCAGGACAAGCCATGTCATCTTCCCCCGCCGGGCGCGGCCGGACCCGGCACCACGCATACCGACTCGCGATCGTGCTGCTGCTCTACGGCGCAATCGCCAACGCCGCCTTCACCGCCTTCGAGACCGGGCAGGTGCGGCCGCTCGCGATCTCGTCCGACGGCGGGCGCCTGTACGTCGTCAACACGCCCGACAACCAGCTGGAAGTCTTCGGCAGCGATGACTTCGGCCTCACCCATCTGGCATCGATTCCGGTTGGTCTGGAACCGGTCGCCGTTGCATTGCGTAACGACAACGAGGCCTGGGTGGTCAATCACCTGTCCGACTCGATCACCATCGTGGACGTATCGGTATCACCTCCGCGTATCTCGCGCACCCTGCTGGTCGGCGACGAACCGCGTGACATCGTATTCGCCGGCAGCGGCGGGAACCGTGCCTTCATCACGACCGCACACCGCGGACAGAACTCTCCGTACAACTCGACGAACATTCCTAACGATCCCGGTGAGCTGACCTCGCCCGGAACGGGTCGCGCGGACGTGTGGGTTTTCAATGCCGCCAACCCCGGTGCCGCGCTGGGCGGTACCCCGCTCACCATCGTCAGCCTGTTCGGCGACACACCGCGGCCGCTGGCGGTCACACCCGATGGCGGTACCGTTTATGCCGGCGTCTTCCATTCCGGCAACCGCACCACGACGATTCACGGCGAGGCGGTCTGTGATGGCGGCGCCGCGGCCGCCCCATGCAGCGTGAACGGCAGTATCGCGCCCGGCGGCCTGCCGGCACCCAACATCGACGCCGACAACGTGTCGCAACCCGAGGTGGGACTGATCGTCAGGCACGACGGCAGTCACTGGCTCGACGAGCTCGACCGCCAGTGGGATGCGCTGGTACGGTTCGACCTGCCGGACAAGGATGTCTTCGCCATCGACGCCAATGCCGACCCGCCGGTCGAGACCGCGTCATTCAGCGGCGTCGGGACGATACTGACCGGGATGGCAGTCAGCCCGGCAAATGGAAAACTGTACGTGGCGAACACCGAGGCGATCAACGAAGTGCGCTTCGAGGGCACCCGCGCAGCGGGCGACACCACCAGCACCGTGCTGGGCCACCAGCATGAAACCCGCATCACGGTCATCGACGCGGCCAACGGCACGGTAACACCGCGCCACCTCAACAAGCACATCGACTACAGCATCTCACCCGCCCCTGCCGGCGTCGCGGAACGCAGTCTCGCACTGCCGCGCCAGCTGGTGCTGTCGAGCGACGGGGGAACCCTGTATCTCGCCGCCAAGGGCTCGGACAAGGTCGGAATTTTCGCCACCAGCGAGATCGATAACGACAGTTTCGTACCGACCGGCGCCGACCACGTCCATGTCAGCGGCGGCGGACCGAGCGGTCTGTTGCTCGATGAACCGCGTGATCGACTGTACGTGACCACCCGCTTCGACAACGGCGTGTCCCTCATCGACATCACCGGCCGGACCGAGGTGAGACACTACGTTCTGCACAATCCCGAACCGGCGGATCTCGTGGCCGGACGCCGCTTCCTGTATGACGCGAGCTATACCTCCAGCAACGGCGAGGCCGCCTGTGCCAGCTGCCACGTGGATGGCGATCTCGACAGCCTGGCATGGGACCTGGGTGATCCCACCGGCAGCGTCCTCAACAACCCACTCGATCCTTCGCCCACCGGCGGTGGACAGGATTTCCACCCGATCAAGGGCCCGATGACCACGCAGACAATGCGTGGCATGGACGGACACGGCTCCATGCACTGGCGCGGTGACCGCACCGGCGGGAACGACGAGCCCAATTCCGCACCGACCGGCGACGGCGGCGCCTATAACGAGGCCCTGTCGTTCAGCAAGTTCAATGTCGCCTTTCCCGGTCTGCTGGGGCGCAGCGCCCAACTGACCGCCGCGGAGATGAGCGAGTTCACCGATTTCATCCTGCAGCTCATGCCGCCTCCGAATCCGATCCGCAATCTCGATGATTCGCTCACGGCCAGTCAGAGCGCCGGCCGCGATTTCTTTCTGACCCAGGTCTCCGATATCGTCACCACCTGCAACGGCTGCCACATGCTGCAGCCGGCCAACGGCTTCTTCGGCACCAGCGGGCTGTCCAGTTTCGAGGCCGAATCCCAGAATTTCAAGGTCCCGCACCTACGCAACCTGTATACCAAGGTCGGTATGTTCGGCATGCCGGCCGTACCGTTCTTCAACAGCGGCAACAATGCACATCAGGGCGACCAGATACGCGGCTTCGGTTTCCTGCACGATGGCAGCACAGACACCCTGCTGCGTTTCCTGAACGCGAGCCTGTTCAGCTTTCCCGGCGGCGACACCCAGCGCAGGCAGGTCGAACAGTTCCTGTTCGCCTTCGACTCCAATCTGAAGCCGGTCGTGGGCCAGCAGGTTACGCTGAGCAACACGGCGCCCGCTGCAGCATCCACCCGCGCGGACCTGCTGGTGGCACGTGCCAATGCCGGTGACTGCGACGTCGTCATCAAGGGCAATCTCGGCGGGCTGCAGCGCGGGGCCTACTACGTCGGCGCCGGCAATTTTCAGGTCGACGGCATGGACTTCGGCATCCTTCCGGAAAGCACCCTCCGCAGCCAGACGCTGGCGGCCGGCGAGACGCTCACCTATACCGCGGTACCGCCCGGCAACGGTTCCCGCATCGGCGTCGACCGCGACGAGGACTCGGTGCTGAATCAGGACGACAACTGTCCGACCGTCCTGAATTTGAACCAGGCGGACCAGGACGGTGACGACTTCGGCGATGCCTGCGACAACTGCCCGGCAACCGCCAACGCCCACCAGCTGGATACCGACACGGACGGTAGCGGCGATACCTGCGACGCGGATGACGACAACGACGGGCTGAATGACGGCCTGGAGCAGTCCGCCGGTTCCGATCCGCTCAAGACCGATACGGACGGTGATGGCCTGAGCGATTATGAGGAAGTCGCGTGGGATGGTGACCCGAACAGCTATACGCCGGGTGCCGACCTCAATCCCGCCAACCCCGACACCGATGGCGATGGCCTGTCCGACGGAAGCGATCCCCTCCCGCTGACGTTCAATTTCAATGACGGTGATGTCGCGCCGCCCGGCAATCTCGACAGCCGCGTCGATGCAGCCGACATCCTGGTGGTCACGCAAATCGTGACGGGACTGGTCCCGGCCGGCACCGAGGCGCTCGCCCATGCCGACCTGTTCCCGGCCGGAGCCCCGGACGGCGTCATCGGGCTGCCCGACCTCGTCCGGTTGCTGCAGCTCGCCTGGCCATAGCCGCTGCCGTCAGATCACTGCCCCAAGCCCCGGATCAGGTCCAGTAAAGCGGGCTCATCCCACGCGCGCCCGCCGATGGCCCGGTAGGCGATGGTACCGTCCGGCGCCACGATAAAGGTGGTCGGCAGGCCCTTCACCGGCCACCGTGCTATCACTTCACCGGCATGGTCCATCAACAGTGGGAAATCCACCGGGTAGTCCGCGGTGAAAACGAAGATCGTATCCTCGTCCTCGCCCACGTTGATGGCGAGGAACACGACATCGTCGCCGGCCAGGCTGCGCCAGGCGCGATTCATGGCGGGCAGCTCCTCGCGACAGGGGGGACACCAGGTCGTCCAGAAATTGATGAGCACCGTCTTGCCGCGATAATCCGACAGGCGGTACGAGCGGCCGTCGCTGTCTTCCAGAGCGAAGTCCGGTGCCACTACCCCACCGGGTACCGGCGTCAGTAGCTGGCCGGCGTGGGCCGCCGCCACCGACAGGCACCACAGCAGGACGAAAACCCGAACGGAGGGGCAGGACGTCATTTCAGCCTGTCCACGTCGGGCGCGCATACGAGACCGCCGATCGACGCTGAACGCGGCCTGTCGTCCTCGGACCAGGTCACCTCGAGGTCGAACGCCGCGCCCGGTGGAACGCCGTACGCCGTCAAACCCCAGTTGTAGTCACCCGGCAGGAATGTCTGTTGCGTCGGGAACATGCCCCAGCGCACCACCAGCTTCGCGGCCGGGCTGGCATCCGCATCGCTCCACGACGCCAGCAACGGTTCCTTGAGCAGGATGCCGCGCGTCGTTCCGGCGTGGCGCATGCGCCACCGGGTAAGATCGACGGCCACGGCCTGCCCGCTGCCCGAACGGCCGGTATTGCGGATGATGGTCTGGAACATGCAGCTCTGCGCCAGCTGTTCGATAACTTCGCGTGAAAACGCATACTTCAGAAACAGCGCGCGCGTCTGGTCCGGCAGGCGCTGGATCAGCTCGATCTCGATATCGCCATCGGTAAGATCCCAGCTACGCAACCCGTTGCCTTCGTTGACGGAATGACGCACACCGGCGCAGGCCGGCACCATCAGCAACAATCCACCAAGCAACACGCCCCCATTGCGCAATGACGTCCCCATATCCGATTCCCCGAGCCGCCGGTGCCCGGCCCCGACCACCTGCTGTACATACCGGTCGGTCACGCGTGGGCCTGTTACTATACTCGACAGTGATGTCTGGTCGACCGTAACCGGGAGTGTACCCTGCCGGAGTGGTCAACATGAATCAGACCTCTTCCCGTCCCGACTGCCGTGGCGCATGGGCCGGCTACTGGTGCAGTACACACAAGGTAGACAGGCTGATCATTCCGGCCTGTGCCGGACGCATCGGCGGCAATGCCGTCGCGCGTAGCGTGCCGCTGGCCGGTCCCGGCGCGCGGGAATCCCGGCGTATTGCGCCCGGGAACGAATCCGACCATATTACCTTCGGCGACAGGCACCTGCGCAAGGAGCTCTCGCACCTGCCGCCGCCGGGCGGCAGCCGGCGCTATCGCCCGCACGAGGCGGCAGATCCGCGCCGTGTCCCGGCCGTGCGCGGCGCTTCCGGGTTCTGTATCATCCGTTGACCCTGATACCGCCAACAGGATGACCTGATGACCGCCATCGGCACACCGCTCTCTCCCACCGCCACGCGCATACTGCTCTGCGGCGGCGGCGAACTGGGCAAGGAAGTCGTCATCGAACTGCAGCGATTCGGCGTCGAGGTCATCGTCGTCGACCGTTATGCCAATGCACCCGCGATGCAGGTCGCGCACCGCAGCCACACCCTCTCCATGCTGGACGGCAAGGCGCTGCGCGCCGTCATCGAGCAGGAACGACCACACTGCATCGTGCCCGAAATCGAGGCCATCGCCACCGACACCCTGTTGGAACTGGAACAGATAGGCTTTACCGTGATCCCCACCGCGCGCGCGGCGCGCCTGACCATGAACCGCGAAGGCATACGACGTCTGGCGGCCGAGGAACTCGGGCTGGCGACTTCACCCTACCGGTTCGCCGCCAGCCGCGCGGAGTTCGATGCAGCCATCGCCGGGATCGGCCTGCCCTGCGTGGTCAAACCCATCATGAGTTCCTCCGGCAAGGGCCAGAGTACCGTGCAGCGGACGGAAGAAATCGACGCGGCCTGGGACCATGCCCAGGCCGGCGCGCGCGGCGGTGCCGGCAAGGTGATCGTGGAAGGCTATGTGGACTTCGACTACGAAATTACCCTGTTGACGGTGCGTCATGCCGGCGGCACCAGCTTCTGTGAACCGATCGGACATCTACAGGTCGACGGGGATTACCGCCAGTCATGGCAGCCGCAGCCGATGAGCGCGCGGGCGCTGGACAGGGCGCACGAAATCGCCGGCCGGATCACCGCCGCACTGGGCGGGCGCGGCATCTTCGGGGTGGAACTGTTCATTCGGGGTGACGAGGTCATCTTCAGCGAGGTGTCGCCCCGGCCGCACGATACCGGCATGGTCACCATGATTTCGCAGGACCTGTCGCAGTTCGCCCTGCATGCGCGCGCCATCCTCGGCCTGCCGATACCCAATATCCGCCAGCATGGACCATCCGCCTCCAGCGCCATCCTCGTCGAGGGCCACTCCGGCCAGGTACGGTATGAAAATCTCGACGCCGTGCTGGCGGAGGCGGATACACAGCTGCGCCTGTTCGGCAAACCGGAGGTCAGCGGCCACCGGCGCATGGGTGTCACGCTGGCACGCGGTACCAGTGTCGAGGATGCGCTGGACAAAGCGAAGCGCGCCTCGCACGCGCTCACGGTGACCCTGTGAGCGCAAGACCGCCAGCAGGTCACAGCCACCGGGGTATCCCGCACCGTGTCGACACCTGAACTGGAACGGCGCATCGAGTCGCTCGAGGTCCGCCTGATGCATCTCGAGGCCGCGCTCGATGAAACAACCCGCGCCCTGCTGCGGCAGGAACAGCTGATCCGGGACCAGGCGGCGACGATCGACCGGCTCGCGGCGCAGCTCAGGGGGCTGGCCGCCACCTACCCCGCCGGCCCGGATACCGAGCCACCACCCCCGCACTACTGAACGCCTCCAGCCGGCAGGGCGGCTCTCCGCCCGTCCACGACCGGGCGGGTCGTATTTTCGTGACCCCGTTCACACTTTCCACCCCGCCGATAAGGTCCCGTAGACTGCCCGGCCGGCGATTAAAGCTGTCCCCGGGGCTGTCGAACATAGTTGTTGCATGTCCGGCACCCGGAATCTCACAGGACAGATGTCATGAACTTGATCGATACGGCCGCCCAGGTTTCCGCCATCATCACCCTGATCGCGCTGCTCTGGCTCAGCCTGCGCGCCTTCGGCAAAAACGCCGGGTGGGGCGTCGCCGTGCTGCTTTTCTCGCCGCTGGCCGCCGCCGTCTTCGGGCACAGGTACTGGAAGGAATGCAGAGTGGCGCTGGCGGTATACGCCACCTCGCTACTCGCCACGCTGACACTGGCGCTGTACCTGTTCAACGCCTGGGGAGGCTGGGACCTGATACGCACCGGCACCCGGGTTCATCAGGGCATGCAGATCAACAAGCTGGCCGACCGCGATGCCAGTGACTTCCTCAGGGCGAACCTGGCCTTCGCCGAAAGATCCGGGCTGGAGATTCGCAACATCCCGCAGGCGAGGTACGCGCGCGAGGCCCTGGTAAGGGAGGCCGTGGAAGCGGCGCGACAGGCCGCCGCGCCGGTGACGGCCGGGCAGGACGAGGACGTTTCCTACTTCGACATAAGAAAAAAGGTGAAATCGCGGGCCGATTCCGGCTATCGCCTGGAGTACATCCCGATCAATGTGACGGAGGCATACAAATACGTCGGTTCGACCGTGAAGGTGACGCGCAGGAATGTCGTCGAAAAGGAATACCGGCTGACCGGCGTCACCGGCAACAGGCTGCAGCTCGCCCAGCGCAACAGGAACGGCAGCTATTCCTTCTCGTTCCGAAACCGTGACATCGCGAAACTGCGCGTACTGGTAAAGCAGCCCATAGAATAGCGCCGCCTTGACTTCTATCGTGCCATCTGGAAGACTCCGGATCATGACGTTCCATTCCCTGCAGCTCAAGGCTATCCGCCAGGTCCGACTGCCACGCTGGCAGGCGCTCGTGCGCGGGTGTGGCCAGGCGGGGGTGTTGATGCAGTAGCAGACAGCTGTACAACGTAATTCCGGAGGCCGCACGGTGCAAACCCTGCGGCCTTTTTGTTTTCATCGTCACAGTGACAGGAGGCGATCGTGTCCATCCCGGCCGCGTATATCGGTGTGATACTGATCTGGTCGACCACGCCGCTGGCTATCCAGTGGAGCGGCGACGAGGTCGGCTGGCTGTTCGGAATCACCACGCGCATGTGCATCGGCGTCCTCACCGGCCTGCTGGCCGCGCTGGCGTTCAGGATCCGGCTGCCCTGGCATGCACCGGCGCGCCGCACCTACCTGGCCGCCGGGCTGGGGCTGTTCTGTGCGATGACCATGGTGTACTGGTCGGCGCGCTACATACCCTCCGGCTGGATCTCGGTGCTGTTCGGTATCGCACCGATGATCACCGGCATGATGGCGCACGTTTGGCTGCAGGAAACCGCCCTGTCGCCGGTTCGCATCACGGGGCTGCTGCTGGCCGTCGCCGGACTTGCCACCATGCTGGTCGGCACCCGTTCCCTCGGACCGGGCGCGGCGCTGGGTATCGCGGGCATGCTGTTCTCCGTGACGGCCTATTCGGCCAGTGCCGTTGCGATCAAGCGTATCGGTGCGGACATCCCCGCGCTGGCGACCACTATCGGCGCCCTGGCCGTCACGGTGCCCCTGCTGCTGGCCGTGTACCTCCTGACCGGGCAGACGTTGCCCGCGCACGTGCCGCTGCGCGCCGCCCTGTCGATCGCCTACCTCGGCGTCGTCGGGTCGGTACTGGGTTTTGCCATGTACTACTACGTGCTGCGTCATGTCGAGGCGACCCGGGTTGCGCTGATCACGCTGGTGACACCGGTCCTTGCCCTGCTGCTGGGCAGGCTGCTGAACGACGAGGCCATCCACGCGGAAGTCTGGATCGGTACCGCAACCATCCTGACCGGCCTGCTGCTGTTCGAGTACGGCCAGCGCATGAACGGGTGGAAACTGCGCCTGCAGGAACTGCTCGTCAAACGCACACCGGCACCCTAGCCTGGGCGCGGTGCTGCTGCCGGTGGTCAATACGGTTTACTATCCGTTTATGCACTTAGATGGCAGTTTTCCGGGTCGCGATAGGAATGCCGGTTGTCCGGCACCCCTCGCGCAGATCCCAGCGTGCGCTACTAACGCACTGGGCTCCTGTCTGGGTTCTGGTGTCAAAGCGTTTGAAAGGCCAAGGGTGAGGATACGTACCGGCGGGAAGAAGGTGTCCCTTAGTCGCGCAAACCGCTCCCAAGTCACTCTGCTGCGCTGACTACGTCGCCGCAGTGCGCGTATCCATAACCAACCAACTTGGTACACGAACGCATAAGGCTTTGGCCGTTGCCGGGTACTGCATAGTAATTCAGGTGCCCTCTCAGCACTCGATTTAGCCATGCCCCGACTTCGGCAACGGGCGCGTGCATCCGCTTACGCAGTTCATCCTTGATGGCCCGAAGTTGTGCCCGCATGCGGTATCTGGGTATCGAGGTTGAGGATGCTCTGGCGATCAGTGAGCAGGTTGAGTTGTAATCAAACGGCCATGGCAGTGCCCGAGTGTGGGTGCTGCCTTGGTCGCTGGTCGTCCGAGTGTCTGAGAATATCCCCAGAGGAGACCTTCATAGAGAAAATCCGCCATTTACTGGCTGGAGGTCTTCTTCCGACCCAAAACAGAAGTACAGGTTTTCTACCCGGACGGCAGGAATGTACTGGAACCGGTCGTTCCCGGAGCTGATTCTGGACGGGGACAATCGACCCAACCTGGTCCTCCCTCCTTTTGGTTGCCGACTAATACAAACGACCTAGTTGACAGGATTCCAGCGCCGGTAGCATTCTCCGAGTAACCAGCCCATACCAATTAAAGCAGGCTGGCAATAACGAAGAAGAGTTACGGAGAGATCATCATGACAACGACACGTCTACTGGGCGTTCTCTGCGCCTGTGCAGTTTCCCTGATTACCACCCCCTCGTACGCGACCCTGATCGGTGTCTTGCCGGCCACGCCGGGTGGGACCGATTACCAGGCCTATTACGACTCGGTCGCGGACCTGACCTGGCTGGCGAATGCCAATGCGGCGGGAACGACGATGAACTGGGCCGATGCCAACGCCTGGGCGGCGAGTCTCAGCATCAACGGTGTTACTGGCTGGCGGCTGCCGGACACCAATCCCGTCGATGGCACCACGGCGGACGATGCGAACTTTTCCTACATCGGCACGGAAGACCGTGGTTACAATGTCAGCGCGCCTGGAACGTTATATGCTGGCAGCACGGCCAGCGAGATGGCCTACCTGTTCTACAACACGCTGGGTAACCTGGGTTACTGTGATCCCGGCACCTCCACGGTGTCCACGTGCAGTGGTCCGCAGACTGGCTGGGGTCTTAGCAACACTGGCCCCTTCAGTAATGTCCAGTCCTACTTCTACTGGTCGTCTACGGAGTACGCGCCCGATCCAGCCTACGCGTGGTACTTCGACTTCGGCTACGGCGACCAGCTCAACGGCGTTGAGACCTATAACCTCTATGCATGGGCTGTGCAGTCGGGCAATGCCGGCGTAGTGCCGGTCCCCGCGGCGGTGTGGTTGTTCGGCAGTGGTCTGCTGGGCCTCGTAGGTTTAGGCAAGCCGCGCCGGCGTTGATGCTTGGGTGCTTTGAGGGCTTTGGCGCTTTTTTGAGGGGGTGCAGGGGGAGTCTTCCCCCTGCTGCGTTCTGAAAGAAATATAGAGATTACTTAAACGGCAACTATTGCGGCATTTAAGACCTTTACAGAAATGCCGGGAAGGTCTGAAAGTAGCCGGAATGAGACCTAGACATCGATTCCAGGAATGAAATTAGCGCTACTTCCGGAGTCGACCCATCCCGGTCATTCGCCATAAGTCTCTGTATGTCTTAAAAATACTGTACGAGGACACTTTCGGGTGGCACGGTTAAAGGGCCGGAGAAAACCGGTGGCAGGTAGCCGGGATTCGCCAATAGGTGGTTGGAACGCGGCGATTCAGGAGCATAGATGCCATCCTGTTGGACGGCTCCCGGGTGGATTCTCGCGAAATACGTGGGTTACGTGGGTTGTACTTCCTCATATTGACGCCCCCTCTGTCAACTTGAAGGTACGCGGTATTCATCACAGAGCGGGTGTAGACCGTGGACTCACATCCTCGTATTCGCGTGCTGGTTAACGCAGTAAGATCGGTCCGTTTTGGGGTGACCACAACCTATACTCAGGGACTGTACTTTCTAAGGAAGGACACGTGGGCTTCCCAATCTCAGTCTTATTCTCCGGATTCATTCGCAGTTTCAAGCGGACAACAAGCGGCGGTATCTCGAAGGCTGCTCGATTACGCAGCCACTTTGTGCAGCGACTCCCACACAAAGCCCACCATCTCGCGGGCACAGGCGACCTTGACCTTGTTGGGATGTTTGCCTGACAGCAGCAGCCGGTTACCCTTTTTGTTCAGCCGCTGCAAGCAGCGATCGGCGATGTCAATCCATTCAGGTGCAGCCTGCGCCCGCCTGGCCTTGAGGTCTTTGCCGATGCGTGTGCTGCGGTAGCCCCGCTGGTTCGCTTCAATAAACGCGGTGCGCAAATAACGGTTGCCGTGTTTGGTGATGCCAAACCGGTTGTGCTTGCCGCCGGAGGAGTATTCCCGGATATCCATGCCGATCCAGGAGACCAGCTGACGCGGGTGAGGAAAGCGTTTGATGTCGCCGATTTCGGTGATCATCGTTAACGCAAAGTGGTACTTGATCCCCTTGTAACAGGTCAAGGCTTGAACCGGCTGCTGGTAACGCGGTGATGTCGCCAGGGGCTCAATCTGTTCGTCGTATTTCATCAGGATACCGTTCAGGTTCTTCAGTTGTTGCAGCAACAGCGTCAGGTTCGCCTGAAAGCTGCCGGATGTGGTCTCGATCGCGCGTTCCAGCCAGTTGTAGTGCTGCTTGGTCCAGTGGGTTTTGCTTTGCGCCTCTTCCTTGTAGTGCAACCCATGGCGGCGCAATAGCGCCTGCAAATGTTTCCGCAGTTCTGTTCGCTGTTCCATCAGCTTCTGGCGGGTGCGCAACAAATCCCGATCCTGTTCCTGCTCGCACTCGGGTACGCTGACCACGGTCAGCAGCCCGTTCGCGTAGTACTGCGCCAGCTGTGAGGCATCAGTGCAGTCGGTCTTGATCGACTTGCCGCGGGGAATTGGAATGTTCGTAGGGGCCACCACCTCACAGGCATAGCCGTTTTCCGTTAGATCCCGCTGCAGGATGAAGCCGATGTACGAGGCCTCGTAGCACAACTTGAGCGTGCAGCCCGGGAAATGCCGATCGAGCTTTTCAAGCTGGCTGAGTAGCCCTTTCAACGTAGGCCGGCATTTGAAATCAATGACTTCACCGCTATGCTTGTCTAGGGCCGAGCCATGGTATTGGGTGTCATCGACATCAAGACCGACGTGGATTACAGTTTGGTTCATAGACGCCTCCCGAGTAAGTCCAGTTCAGTGGTGGACTGACATTACCACTTTGAGGTATCCATCCTGGATGGTAGCCCTCGCCCTTGTTAAAAAGGGGAGGCGTCTATATCTTCTATACGCGCTGAAGCCAGGAGTAATTGTGGAGTCCGACTTGACTGATATAAAACAAGAACGAGTCAAATGCAATTCAGCGAAAATGCCGACCGGGTTTTCATGCAATGGAGGTGATTGAATACGCCCGTGGCATTCAGAATAATGCGACTTTAACGAACGACCGGGGCGCCCTTCCTGCACATCCGTCCCGATGTTTAGCGCGTACGAGGGAAGCCAATAATGAACCACCCATACCCGGCACTTGCCACCCTGTTTCTCGCAGCCCTGCCTGCCTCCGGCCTGCCGGTGACCACGCTGGACAAGAACGAAATCCTGGAACAGTTCACCAACAAGGAGGTGAGCGGCCACCACGACAAGCATCAATATGATTTTTCGCGCCGATATTACGGCGACGGCAGAATGACCGGCAACAGCCGGGAGAAACGCGCAAGCTCGGGTACCTGGCGCGTTTCCGGTAAAGACCTGTGCGAGACGTGGGACGGCAAAGAGGAAAAATGCCGGCGTCTCGAAAAGGCGGGCAACGAAATCAAGGGTTATAACAAGTCCGGTATTCTCGTCCTCACCTATGCCACCTTCAATCCCCTGCCCGATCCTGCAAACGTAGAGCACGAGTCCTTAGTCGGTAGTGGTTCCGGAGGCAAGAAGCACCGCAAGCATGAGGACAGCAGCAAGCTGGACATGGACGGGAAAACTCCCCTGATACTTGCCGTTATCGAAAACGAGTATGACAGGGCCCTGGAGTTGATAGAAAAAGGTGCCGACATCAACCAGATCAGCAAGGCGGATGGCTCGACACCCCTGATCTATGCCGCAAGCGCCGGAAACCAGGCTATCGTCGACTTGTTGCTCAAACGGGGCGCCGAGGTCAATCAGGAAAACCATGCAGGTAATGACGCGCTCAGGCTCGCCGCACTCAATGGACATTCCGCTATCACGCAGGCGCTGATTTCGAACGGCGCCGACGTCAACAGCGGCGGCTTCATTGCCACCACCCCGCTCATCAATGCGGCTGCCAGGGGAGCCACCGGGATCGGCAAACTGTTGCTGGACAACGGCGCAGATGGCAATCGACCGGATAACCAGGGCAATACACCGCTGATGGTGGCCGCACTCAATGGTAACGTCGAGTTTTGCAGGCTGCTGCTGGCGCATGGCGCCGGCGCGAATGCACGCAACAATCAGGGGCAGAGCGTGATTTTCCTCGCCGCCTATAACGGCAATGAAGCCCTGGTGCAGACCCTGATCGACCAGGGCGCGGATGCGCGCATTGCAAGCGAGTCGGGCAGGACACCGGTACACGCGGCCGCCATCGCGGAGCAAGTTGGCGCCCTGTCAATTCTGTTCAAGGCCGGGTATGAACCGTCCGACATGCGCTGGGAAAGCGAGGAAGACCTGTTTGCCGCCGGTTACAGCGAAGCTCGCTATGGTGAGTACCTGCAATCCGAAGGCCAGGACGACGGCAGCGTATCGCATTACGGCAGGGCTGCCGAACTGTTCCACCAGGCGGCGGAGAAGTATGACACCATCGCCCACGAATATTCGAACAAGATTCTCATGACATACGTCGGCAGCGCCCTATCTATCGCGCTGGCCGGCGCCGCTGCCAGCTACCAGGCAAAGATCAACACCCTGCCGACGCCCGAGGGTGGCGTGGTCGGTTTCGGTTCAGCACCCTACACGATCTACGGAACCGGTGATTTGCCGGAGCTGCGCGAGCAATTCGAGAAGAAGGCTGAGCGGGCCCGCGAACTGGAAGATTATTACCGCTCGAAACTGAAACCGGCACAGTGACAGCAATCATGACGACCGAAAATACATCATTGCGTCGATGCCTGTTCATCCTGACAGCCGTAATACTTGCCGGCTGCTCGATCACGCCACCCGAGTACGATTTTCTGCCAGACCGGATTTCACCGGCTACCCGCTCGGTGGACGCCAGGCTGGCCTCGGTTCTCGTGGCACCCTACTACCGTCAGGAGAATGTGATTCTGAATCTGAATCCGGATGAGCAGAAACAAGACGATGATGAAAATCGCGTAAGGATGCTCGACGAGATACCACCGGGCAAGCCGGGAGAACCGGGGTTCTATACCGCGTGGCAGATTGCCCTGAAGGACATGTTATCCAGGAAAGCAGTATTTTCTGAGCACAGCGAGAGGAAAATCGCGGTCCGGGTAACGGTCCTGGATGTCCGTTTTCCGACACTCGCAACCTTACCGGTATCCACGACCAGGGCTCGCTACTCGGTCATCGATCTGACACAGGGCCGGATTGTGTATGAGACAACCATCGATTCTTCCGGACAGGCCGAGGATTTCGAATTCGCCGGGGCCATCAGACACAGGAGAGCACTGAACGCCACTGTAGGTGACAGCATCGCCCGCTTCGCGGCGGCTGTTGAATACGCGATACCAGTGATCACGGAGGCAATGCGGCAACAGGAGTAATACCCGGCGGGGCAGTGCCATCCGGTGATTGACCTTTCTCCGGGGGGAAAAGGGGGAGAAGGCAAAGGGGTCAGTACCCTTTTTACATACTGCTTACGAGGTTGCATCGCTACGCTCGCAATGACAGCAACAGGCCATTCCCGGAGGTTGATGCAGCGTATTCCGAATGCCCTGACTTGCGGCTTTTAAGTCCTACACAGAAAACCGGGAACGTCTTCTTCTGGCCGAAAGTACGTGCTTAACGTTTCCGTCAGCAGCCAGGGTTCAGGTGGTCAGGAACGGCAAGGATCTGCCCAGAAAAGGACATACAGCGTAATCCCAAGTATGTCTTAAACGTACTTATTGTGTTGAAAAACTCGATACGCGTTCCGAGGCCCACGTGATGCTCAAATTTCGGCGAGGAGAGCGCTCTCAAATCACGTTTTTTGAAAAAATTTTCAAAGTATCGAACTCTCGTGCGAGCCGGATAAGGGAATTATTTGGGGAGCGGAGTTTTTCAACACAATAGGCCAAACTCGGACCTACAGAACAATTGAAAACGGCCCTGTAGGATCGTCTCTTTATGAAATAATCAGGCTGCTTTCTTATGTCTTGTGATCCCAATCAGCCCCAGCAGGCCGGAACCGAAGAGCCAGAGAGTCGGAAGGATTGGTACTGTATATAGAGAGAAAGCCCTATCAGTCACATCATAGATGTTGGTTACATCCGAAGCAGCCCAAGCCCCGGCTTTTCTAACTGCAAAACCGTCCCCTGTTCCCAGTACGTTGCCGTTCCATATGTAGTTTGGTGTGCCTGTGTCATCATCCTGAATCGAAAGCCAGTAGTTGGAGCCACTTTGTAGTAGAAACGGTGATAACAAGTCAGCAGAAAATTCATAACCGAACAGCGTAGATGTTGAGGTGGTGGCTGTATAAGTAGGCAGCACGGATTGTTCGTAAAGTGGATTAGCTGCCGGCAACCCATTGGTCTCAGAATAAATGCGAAGTAGAAAACTCACATTGCTGTTAGCAGGCAGTGGGCTACCGTTATATGAACCATGCCAGGTAACACCGCTAATTGTCCAATTATCTAGCGCAGTAAAGTTATCTGCTATCTCCTGAGTGTTTGAAGGGATGTTGCCCTGCGTCTGGCTAAATGGGCCAGTAACAGTGCCCCCCCAAGGCTGCTCGTATACTAGGACAGCATGCGTTTGTGTTGAGAGAATACTGAGAAATAACGTGCACACAAATGCAACGCCTACTGGGCGTGTAGTATTCATGGCAAAATCTCCGTAAATCTAATTCTTATTAATTCTTGTCAGCCAAGTTTTTTATGTGGCTGTACATCCGCAACTTACACTTAATTATGTAGTTCTGTCACTAATACATGCATTTTAGTGTCTAATTATAGTCATAACTAAAGGTCCGAGTTGGGTCGACTGCAGATTGTTACGCATGGTTAATATAAGAAACGACTAAAGGTCCGCTCTGGGTCGACTCCCGACTGTTAATCCCCGCTAATATTAGAAGCGTCTAAACGTCCGATCTGGGTCGGTTCCCTTCCTCTAGATATTCCTGAGATTCGAGTCAGAATTGTCCTACAGACACCAGCGCACTGGTTGGTACTGCACCGGCACCCGAGCGACCGAGACCAAAAATCTCTGTGCCGGGACGATTCGCTATCTGACCAAGGTCGGGGTAGGACGAACCTTTTCCAAACACAAATTTGGTGACATTTTTAGTGCGTCACCGGACATCACGTCCCGCCATTTCACTATCACCAACACACCGCTACGCATCTATCTCACAGTTTTATATCGTGGTGGCATGTGCCAAGTTATGTCTGGAAGAGTGCCAGATTGACTTTTATAATCCGTGCAAGTCAAATTCGGAGACCGGTATGTACAAGCGTTCCCTGTTTCTTCTCGCCGGCCTGCTGGTGCTCGTCGCCTGTACGACCTCTCCGACCGGGAGGAGCCAGCTGGTACTGATGCCGGACAGCCAGATGGACCAGATGGGTCTGCAGGCCTTCACCAGTATCAAGGGCAAGACGCCGGTTTCGAAAGACCGCCGGGCCGACCGCTTCGTGCAGTGTGTGGCACAGGCCATCACGCGCGAGGTCGGCGGGAACTGGGAGGTCGTCGTGTTCGAGGACGACAGCGCCAACGCCTTCGCACTGCCGGGCGGCAAGATCGGCGTCAATACCGGCCTGCTCAAGGTCGCCACCAACCAGCACCAGCTGGCGACCGTGATCGGTCACGAGGTGGCCCATGTACAGGCGCACCATTCCAACGAACGCGTCTCGCAGAAATTCGCCGTCGAACAGGGCTTGGGGCTGATCAATGCCATTGCCAGCCCGACCAGCGGCACCGGCCAGACGGTCATGGGACTGCTGGGTGTCGGCGCGCAGTACGGTGTGCTGCTGCCCTACTCTCGCCTGCAGGAGAGCGAGGCCGACATGCTGGGACTGGACCTGATGGCGAAGGCCGGTTTCGATCCGCGTGAAAGCACCCGGCTCTGGATCAACATGAGCCGCGCCGGCGCGGGACAACCGCCCGAATTCCTTTCGACCCATCCATCGCACAGCACCCGCATCAGCGACCTCAGCGGGCGCATACCCTCCGCGCTGCAGTTGCAGCAACGGGCGATGCAGCTCGGTAAACATCCGGACTGCCAGCGCTAGCCGGCCGGGATCCCCGCGTCGAACGGGCACGGAGCCACACGGAAAACCGGTGTGGTCACTACGTGATAGTCCCGGGAATTTCTGGAATGCCCGTCACTTTCTCTTTGGACGTCCCCGGCCGGGTCGGGATCGGGGCTCGGGACATCGCCCGGATGAACGATGGCAGGCCCAGGCGGAAACCCGATAACCACGAACCACGAAATTCTCGGAAGCGTGCATTCGTAACAGAGCAGCATGGAGGACCAAGCCAGGGCGCACTGGCCTTGCGTGGGCTTCCCTGGCCAGTCAGGCTCTAACGCCTGTTCCTGTTCGCCCCGGGCGGCCAAGTAAAATCTTCAGGTGCGCTGCTTACCCTGCCTGATGCGGGCACGTATGTCCTCGGGACCCAGCGGGTGCCCGGTAGCGGGCGCCAGATACTGCCGTTGGAGGTAGGGATACATCTCGCTGCGCAGATGCGCACGCATGTCATGCCCGATCCGCCGCTCGCGCTCGTGGCGCAGGGCGGCGATATCCACGGGCGCCACGACCACCTTCTCGCCGGGACCGGCATCCGCCTGCGCCAGTATGCGGCCGTCGTAATCAACAACCATGCTGCCGCCCGGCCAGGAGAACGGCGGGTAGTGCGCCAGGCTGGCGCCCTGGTTGGCGGCCACCACATACGCCGTGTTCTCGGCGGCACGCGCCCGGTTGAACAGTGTCCACCAGTCCAGCGGCGGCGTGGCGCCCCAGGGGTCCATGTAGGCCGACACGCGGATGATCACCTCCGCGCCGTTGAAGGCAATCTGGCGGATGGCCTCCGGAAACAGCCAGTCATAGCAGATGGCGACCCCCAGCCGGCCGAGTTCGGTGTCGACCACGGGGAACGCCGGCGCCGTATTCTCCGCCAGGTCATGCGGGCTGGCATGCAGTTCCCAGGGTAGCCACGGATTCACCTTGCGGTATTTCGACAGTACCCCGCCCGGTCCGATCAGCACCGTGGTGTTGAACACGGCATCGGGATAATCGGGATCGGCCTCCAGGAAGGTACCGGTCTGGATATAACAACCGTGTTCCCTGCACAGCCCGTGGTAGCGGTCGGTGTGCTCGTTGGGCACGGGAACGGCCAGCCGGTCACGTAATTTCGCCACGCTGTCGTAAATCGGCGCCGCGTGGGCGAACTCCGGGAACACCAACAGCCGCACGTCGTGAAACGGCTCATAACCGACGATGGCCTGCTCCGCCATCCGGCACATGTGGGCGGTGCGTCCGGCGATCTCATCGCGCGTGGCCGGACAGGCAAAATCGGTCTGGCAGGCGGCGGCGTAATAGGGTTCGCTCATGCGCGCTATTCTGCCTGCTTCCCTACCGGCTGACGAGCACGAACCTCCCCTGCAGCGCGATGCAGCCGCGGCGTCGGAGTACACCGCCTGGCGTGCGACGGAAAGGCCGGCCGCTGGCTCACGGTCAGGCCCCTTTGGCCGATAAACCCACCATCGCAGCCGACCAGGGATACCGGACGGTTTACGACGGTGTCAGCGTGACCGCCGGCAGCGCTCACCAGGGGAGGCAGGTGACCCGGGATCGTGTTGTCTGAATGCAACAACACGGCTACCGGTTAGCACAAACAACGAATAAGGTTTCTTAGAAAGTTCGTATAACATATTGTACAAAATAGGCTTATGCTGTATGGTATACGCCGCGGCACGGGGGATGGAAGCCATCGAAATCAGTAGCAGCAAGATGCCTGCCTGCAACAATCGCCGCCATTCCCTCGCACCAATCAACCTCCAGAGGAGATGACAATGGTCGCATATCCACCTGTTGTTAAACGTTTCCAGATGATTGGCATTGCAGGACTTCTGTCACTGACGGCCGGCAGTGCACTGGCCAGCGGTTTCGCACTCATCGAACAGAGTGTCAGCAGCATGGGCAGCGCCTATGCCGGTGCCGGCACGGCGAGCAACGACGCAACGACCGCCTACTTCAATCCGGCCACCCTGTCCGGACTCGCAGGGACTCAGGCCTCGGTCGGAGCACACCTGGTGATACCCCAGTCCGACTTCACGGGCAGTGCCGCCTACAACACGAATACCGGCCCCTTTGCCGGCATACCGATATCGGGGGGAGACGGCGGCAACGGCGGTGAGATCAGCGTCGTGCCGCACGCCGCCTACGCCATGGACATCAACGAGCGGTGGACATTCGGACTGAGCGTCAACATCCCCTTCGGACTGTCGACACAATACGATTCCGACTGGGTCGGGCGCTATTCGGCGATCGACTCCGAGATTCTCACCGTGAACATAAATCCCATGCTGTCCTACAGGTTGAATGACAAGGTTTCCGTCGGCGCCGGCCTCAGTGCGATGCACGCGCGACTGAAGCTGTTCAATGCGCTGGACACGAGTGTACTTGCCAGCCAGCCTCCCGGGACCTTTCCCGATTCGCACGGCGAGGTCGACGTCAAGGACTGGGCATACGGCTACAACCTGGGGCTGCTGCTCGAGCCCAATGACAAAACCCGGTTCGGCATTGCCTACCGCTCCGGCGTAGATGTGGACCTCGACGGCCAGCTCGGATCAACGTTCAGTGGCCAGCCCAACACGACGGCACGAGTCAGCGAGACCCTGCCTGCCTCGGCACTCTTCAGTGTCTCCCGTCAGGTCGATGATATGTGGACGGTCATGGCCGATGTCCTGTGGACCCAATGGAGCGAGATCGACAACGTCGTCGCGCAATTCGGTACCGGTAATACCAACACCCTCGCGTTTCACTGGAACGACGCCACGCGGGTATCGGTCGGCGCGAATTACCGGCATGACGATCGATGGACTTTCCGCGGCGGTCTGGCGTACGACGAATCGCCAGTACCCGGTGCGATGTTCCGGCCGGCCGCGCTGCCCGATGAGGATCGCTTCTGGCTGGCGCTCGGTGCCGGTTACAGGTATTCCCGACAGCTGAGCTTCGATATCGGTTATGCACACCTGTTCATCGACGACACCCGTATCAACAGCACCGACGCCTACAGCTCACTGGGCCCGAACAACGAGGGTCTGCATCGAATTACCGGCGAATTTGACGCCTCGGTTGACATCCTCAGCGCCCAGGCGAACTTGACGTTCTGATTGCCTGTGAAATTAACTTCTGTACAAGCAAAAACCCCGGCCAGCGCCGGGGTTTTTGCTGTCTCGTTCCGATGCGTTACAGCGGTCAGCCCTTGCGCATCAGGAACATGAACTTGCCGCCTTCTTCCGTCGATGAGAGCAGCTCGTTTCCGGTCTGCTTGGCAAAGGCCTCGAAGTCCTTTACAGAACCCGGGTCGGTTGCAATGATGCGCAGCACCTTGCCACTTTCCATACCATTCAGGGCCTTCTTGGCACGTAAAATCGGCAACGGGCAATTAAGTCCGGTTGCATCCAGTTCGTCATCAAAGTCCGCCATCGCGTCTCTCCTGTGTGTTACCCCTTCTTTATGGATCTAGACCCGGCACAGCGGATCATTGATTATTCTATTAGAATAGGGACGATAACTTATGCTAACACGCCCCGGAAGGCAAGACCCCAGGGGGAAGATATGGCAACACGACGGAAGAATGCTGAACCCCCCGGCGGTTCCCCTGTCTGACAAGATCGACATGAGGTTAAACCCGGTATAAATGAGACGCCCATTCCAACGACTGGCCAGCCTCTTACTGGCCATCTACAGCCCCTTCGCCCTCGCGCAATCCAGCTTCGACGACCTGCCCGACCTGGGTGAGGCTGCGGGCCGTATCCTGAGTCCTCAACAGGACCAGGCACTGGGAATTGCCTTCATGCGCGAGCTCCGCCAGTCTGACATGATCCTGGAGGATGTGGAAACGACCGCCTACCTGCAGAATCTCGGGCACAAGCTGACCGTGCACAGTGAAAATCCGGGCTACGGCTTCACCTTTTTCATGGTGAACGATGACCGTATCAATGCCTTCGCCGGGCCGGCCGGCCACATCGGCGTGAACACGGGACTGTTCCTCGCCGCGGAATCGGAGAGCGAACTCGCCGCGGTACTCGCACACGAAATCGCCCATGTCACCCAGCACCACCTGGCGCGTGCATTTGAAGCCGCCGACAAACTCAGCCTGCCCACCACAGCCGCCATACTGGCGGCCATACTGATCGGAACGCAGGATGGATCGGCCGGCGCCGCCGCCCTGACTGCCGCATCGGCTGCTAGTCTTCAGAAGCAGATCAATTTCACCCGGGCCAACGAGCAGGAAGCCGACCGGGTCGGCATCCAGACCCTCGCCGGTGCCGGCTTCGATCCGAACGGCATGGGCCTGTTCTTCGAGCGCCTGCAGAAAAACTCCAAACTCTACGGTACACAACCCCCCGAGTTTCTCAGCACCCACCCCGTGACCACCAACCGCATCGCGGAAGCCGAGACGCGCGCCGCATCGTTCGGCGCCGTCGCCGCACCGGATGACCTGGACTTCCAGTTGCTGCGCGCACGATTGCGTGTGAAGACCTACCAGAACCCGAATCAGGTGCTGGCCGATTTCCAGCACTATCACGGCATGTCCGGTGGCGACACGGTGGTCGAACGCTATGAATACGCCCTGTTGCTGTCGGCCAACGACCGCGACAAGGAAGCGATCGGCGTACTCGAGCCGCTCTACATGGCCGATCGAGACCGGATCGCCTATCGTCTGGCACTGGGTGGTGTACTCGAAAAGGTGCAGCAGTTCGACAAGGCGCAGGCCCTCTACGAGGACACGCTGAAGCTCTACCCGGGTGAGCAGACCGTGGTAATACCCTATGCCGATTCACTGCTTGCCAGCGCGCAGGCCGAGAAGGCCTACAAACTGCTCTTCGATATCAGCACGCATTCGGACAACCCGCAGGTCCACAAACTGCTGGCGCAGGCTGCGGGCCTGACCCATCGACCGGTGCAGACCCATACGGCGATGGGCGAGTATTATTTTCTCAACGGCTACACAAAAAAAGCGATCGAACAGATGGAACTGGCCGAGCGAACCAAGGGGCTCAGCGATTACCAGGCCTCCATGATCCAGGCCCGGATTACACGTCTGAAAGAGTTGCTGAAAACAGAAAAATTAGAATAATCGTTATTACTAATACAATAAGAAACAATGACTTGACCTGCCCTATGGTGGGTGCTAGTTTGCCATGATGAAGCAGGATCAAGGGCCGCCCTGGCTGAATTCGTCATCCCCGGGCAGCACGTTGACGAAATATAAAAGCAAGTCGAGGTGCCTCAAACCCATTCCACCAGCGAGTCCCCCGTTAACCTAATTCGGAGTGATGCAATGAAGACACGCTTTCCCCTCAGGCTGATTTTGACAACGGTCCTGTCGCTATGGCTGGTCAGTGGCTGTGCGGATCAGACCGCGAAGTCAGCCTCTTCGTCGAAGGCGAGCCCGGAAGCCGCGGCAGCCATTGCCGCCGCAAACGACGCCATCAAGGCGGCCAAGGCGAACAACTGGATCTGGCGTGATACGGAAAAGTTTGCCAAGGAAGCACAGGCAGCCGCCGACAAGGGTGACAACGCCGTGGCTATCAAGCTTGCCCACAAGGCGAAGGACGAAGCAGACAACGCTGTCGTCCAGTACGAATACGAAACGGCGCATCCGCGCGGCCTGTAAGGCGCGCGAAAAGCGAATTATCGAGATTTACATCACGATCCTGGGAGATGAAACAATGCGGCACATCGCTACAAAGATAGTCCTATCGGCATGCTCCGTCGCTGTGCTCACCCTAACCCTGCTGTCGTCACCGTTCTCGACGGCGCGTGCTGACGAATCGGCCGCCGCGCAGGGCAAGGCCGTGGCATTCGATCGCAAGCTGGGTAATTGTCTTGCATGCCACGCGATGGACGACGGCGACCTTCCCGGCAACATCGGCCCGCCCCTGGTCAGCATGAAGCTGCGCTACCCGGACAAGGCAAAACTGCGGGCACAGATCTGGGATTCTACGGTAAACAACCCGAATACGATCATGCCGCCCTTCGGCCGGCACAAGTTGCTCACCGAAAAGCAGATTGATCAGGTTGTCGAATTCGTATACTCACTCTAGTTGACACTTCAGGAGACGCTCCCGTGACAAGCATGAAACGCAGAATATTTCTCAAAGGCTCGCTGGCAAGCGGTGCGCTCGGCGTTGCGGTCAGTACCGGCCTTCTCACCCCGCGCACCGCACTGGCCGCCTGGGCAAAGGAGGCCTTCGAGGCAAAAGACATCAACTCCGCCCTCTCCGGCCTGTTCGGCACCTCCGACCTGACCGCCAGCGACAAGATAAAGATCAAGGCCCCGGACATTGCCGAAAACGGTGCGGTCGTTCCGATCTCGGTGTCAACCGACATGGACGGCGTCGAGTCGATCACCATCGTCGCTGAAAAGAACCAGAATCCCCTGACGGCCACTTTCACCCTGGGCGCAACGACCCTTCCCGACGTTTCAACCCGTATCAAGATGGGCAAGACCTCCAGCGTGATCGCGATCGTCAAATCGGGCGGCAAGCTCTACAGTACGGGCAAGGAGGTCAAGGTCACCATCGGTGGTTGTGGCGGTTGAGCAGCATCCGTCATTCAACCATACAGAACAAGCGGATATAGAGGATACGACATGTCAAGCATCAAGCTCAGGGCAAGTACCAAAGACGGGATCACCACCGTCAAGACACTTATCAGCCACCCGATGGAGACCGGCAGCCGCAAGGACGCCAAGACGGGCGAGAAGATTCCGGCTCATTTCATCCAGGAAGTCGTCTGCACACACAACGGTGCCAACGTGCTGACGGCGAGCTGGGGCCCCGCCATCTCCAAGAATCCGTATCTCTCATTCAGCTTCAAAGGGGGCGCTTCCGGTGACAAGGTCGGCCTCAGCTGGGTCGACAACAAGGGTGAAAAGGATACCGATGAAACCGAGATCAAGGAAATCAAATAGCAGCACCCGGTGATCGGACTACGACTTTTGAACTGGAGGAGAAGGATTCGATGAATAAACTCCTGACCGCGACACTGATTCTTGGCCTGTTAAGCGCCTTCACGGCACCCGTACAGGCCACGCCCGAGGAAGATCTGAAAACGTTCAGAAACTTCTTCGAGAAGCGATTCCCGAATGTTCCATTCAGCGACTACATCAACGGCGTCTATGCCCTCGACGCAGACTCCCGCGCCCAGTGGGAAGACATCGAGGAATTCCCGCCCTACGAACTGAGCCTCGAGAAAGGCAAGAAGCTGTTCAATGCCCCGTTCGCCAACGGCAAGACCTACGCCAGCTGTTTCGAGAACGGCGGCGAAGGGATTGCCAACCGGTATCCCTTCTTCGACAAGGAATCGGGCAAGGTCATCACCCTCGAGGCGGCCATCAACACCTGTCGTGAAGCCAACGGCGAAGAGCCGCTGCCCTGGAAAAAAGGCAAAATCGCCGACATCTCCGCCTACATGCACTACACATCGCGCGGCAAGATCATCAACGTGGAGATCCCGGACGACCCGCGCGCGCAGGCGATCTACGAAAAAGGCAAGTGGGAGTTCTACGCAAAGCGCGGCCAGATGAACATGGCCTGCGCCGATTGCCACATCTACAATTCCGGCAACAAGGTCCGCGCCGACCTGCTGAGCCCCGCGCTCGGCCAGGTGACGCACTTCCCCGTCTATCGCTCCAAGTGGGGCGAACTCGGCACGCTGCATCGCCGATACGATGGTTGCAACAAGCAGGTACGCGCCAAACCCTACAAGGCGCAGGGCCCGGAATATACCGCACTGGAATACTTCCACACGTACATGAGCAACGGCCTCGAGATCAACGGCCCGGGCTCACGCAAGTAGCGACGATCTGCGATCGGTAGCGAAAAGCCCGGTACCGACCGGGCTTTTTTACCGGTTCAGGGACGTCCCGTCCGGCATGCCGGGCCGGTCACACACGTCGGGTCGATTCATCGACGGCCAGGGTGCCGGACTCAAGCGGTTCGCGCTCAAACCTGTCCGGCTCCGGAGTACCTCGCGGACCCTTGAAACGTGCACCATCCAGGCACAGGCGACGCCTCCCGCCAGCCCCAGCACGAGGTCCTTCACCGTATCGGCCAGTGTCAGCTGGAAATGCGTCCCGAGATACCTGTCCGAAAGCCATTCGTAGACTTCCCAGGCAACGGCGCCGGTCGTGACCAGAGAAACTATCAGCACCAGTAGCAGCGGCCTGCCGGGGTCGGGACACCAACCCTTCCTGATCGCGTGGCCGAGCAGGCCGACGACGAAGATACCAAGCGAAATTCCGCCGGCGAAATGCATGGCGCTGTCCAGGTGCGTGATGGAGTAATAGCCCAGCATCAGGAACAGCACGTGCAGGACCATCAGCAGGATGAGCGGATAGACGAATTTCATGGTTGTCTGAGCAGCGGACCTGGGGCAGGGAACGGCGTTATCGGTGCAGGGTGGATACCGCCGTATCGGCATCACGGAACCGGCAGTTTAATCCGGGCCCCCTGTTCGTCCACAGCGCCGGAATCCGGGAACTGGCGCAGGAACGGACTGGAAACGGGCCGGCAGAAAACCTTGATTAAATGCGGGAAATAAGCTTACCTGCTGTATTTACATGGAAATTTCCACATCGCCCGAACCGCTGAGACACCACCGCTTGGAGCGGGCCTGAAATTTCCAATCTGTAAGTTTTCTGTCAGTCTCCTTCGGCTACTGTATTGCGTAACGAATACGCATCTGTATTCGTCTCCGTAATTTCAGGCCCGGCGGCATACGCCGGGCTTTTTTTATGTTGGTTTGCCGAAGCGGAGCATGGTGTCATGTTCAGGCCCGTGCTGATTGACAACCGTGGCGGTCAGCCCATTTCGCCCGGGTAATCCGCGATGCCCGGATCGCCGGCGACGCCGACCAGCTTCGGGTGATTGATCTTGGGCAGCACCAGCACGTCATCCGCGCCCTTGGTGGCAAGGATGTAGTCGCGCACCACGTCCCACATCAGACGACCGTCCGGGGTATTGTTCACTGAGGCCCAGCCGGCCACCCTGTAGACCCCGTCCGCCTCGATGACGTGACCGTTGTCCAGCGTGGCGTCGGTGATGCGCTCGTACAGGGGTTTGGCCGGCTCGATGGTGTAATCGAGTCCGCCGACCCGCACCATGTCGCCACCGGACTGCAGGTAGGGGTCCGGGTCGAACAGGTTGTCGGCGACCTGCTCCAGGATGTTCATCAGGTCGTGACCCGTCATCTCGGTTACGTAGGTTTCACCGTAGGTCATGGAGCACTGCGTCATCACGTCTTCCATGCTGATCCAGTCGCCTTTCAGGGTCGTGGTCCCCCAGCGCACACCGGCCGACAGGGCGACATCCGCCCCGTACTCGTGGCGCAGGGCATTGCAAAGTATCTGGTCCCAGGTACCCATGAAGTTGCCGCGCCGGTACAGCAAGCGGTCGGCAATGGCCAGCTTCTCGCCGAGGATCTCATCGAACGTCTTGCCGAGGCGGTCCTTGTTGAAGGCAAACCTGGTGGTACGGCTCTCGACGATATGCTCGTCGTAACGCGTGTTGCGCATCTGGTCGATATACGCCTCCAGCTCCTTGTCGGCCGGAAGCAGATCGGAGATGACCGGCAGTTGCCTGTAATGCAGGCCTTTGAGGCTGCCGTCCTGAATGTCGAAGTCCATGACGCCAACGAACTTGCCGTTGGAACCGGCATTGGTCACCAGGCAGGTGTTCCCTTCGACGTTCCTGACCTCGATCGGTTTCGGTATACCGTCGTGCGTGTGGCCGCCGAATACGGCGTTCAGACCGGGCACGCGTTCCGCCATCTTGATGTCGACATCCATACCATTGTGCGACAGCAGCACGACGGCATCCGGCTGCTCGTGTTCGCGAATTTGTCGGACCAGATCGATCATATCCTCCTCGCGCAGTCCAAACGTCCAGTCCGGGAAGAATTCCTGCGGATTGGCGTTGGCGGTGCGCGGAAAGGCCTGGCCGACCACGCAGATGCGCGCGCCTCCGACGTTCTTGACCACATAGGGCTGGAAGGCATACCCGGCTTCCTCGTCGTAGAGCCCGCGGCCGTCGTACTTCTCGACCATCCTGGTGTACTCGTCACCGAACAGCGCGTCTTCCTTCACGCGCACGTTCTGGCCGATGAAGTCGCCCTTGAACAGCGCCACGTTGTTCAGCACCTCCGCTTCCCGGTAGGTGAATTCCCAGTGGCCGACCATGACATCCAGACCCAGGATGTTCGAGGCCTCGACCATGTCGACGCCGCGTGTCCACAGCGAGGTGCCCGAACCCTGCCACAGGTCGCCCCCGTCGAGCGTGAGCGTATTCTGCCTGCCGCCGGCCTGTTCGCGGAGGCGCTCGAGCAAGGTCTTGATGTGGGCATAGCCACCGGTGCGGCCGTACTTGTGGGCCGCATTTTCAAAATCCAGGAAGGTGTAGGCATAGGCCTCGGGGGTGTCGATGCCCAGACCCATGTACTCGAGGAATTTCCGTCCGACGATGTGCGGTGGACGGCCGTAGGCGTCCCCGATGCCGAGATTCACGTTCGGCTCGCGGAAGTACACGGGCTTGAGCTGGCCGTGGACGTCGGTGATATGCAGGATACGTGCACTGCCGCGCATCGGCAGGTCGTAAATGCCATCCAGCGCTGGTGCGGGACCGGCGGGCGCCGACGCGCCGGCCGGCCCCCCGTTTTCGGACCGGCTGCATGAAAACAACCCGGTCGATGCCGCAGCGCCGGCACCCAGCAGCTTGAGAAACTCGCGACGGTCGAAAGGAGGCATAGATCACCTGGATCGTTTTCGTTTGGAAGCAACACGCATTACCATAACGGGATAGGGCCGGTCACAGGCAGCCGCACGGCCAATCCACACGCCCCGGACCGGTTTCCGCTTGTTATCCCCGGATCGAGTGCACCGAATGATAGAACAGCAAGCCGGGTAATTACAGCCGCATCATGACATTTCAGTGTTTAACACCGTGCTTATATACAGCCGGCAGGCGCAACCGGTCCGGGCGATCACGCGCGTGAAACGACGGCACTCAGCGCGGAGAATTCAAATACACGTCGTTCTGCTGACCCTGTGCACCCTGCTGCTGGCCGGCCCGGGCACGGCACGGTCGGACGTCGTCAAGCCGGCCCTGATCGAGATCAGCATCAATACCAACGGCACCTATCGCGTGGAGATCAGGGCCAGCATCGAGGCCTTGCTGACCGGCATCAACAGCCGCTACAAGAATACCCGTGAGGCCCCGAACGGAGACGCCTACGACGCACTGCGGGTATTGCAGGCCGACGAGCTGCAGGCTGCCTTCGAACCGTTCGAACGGCGCTTCACGCAGGATGTGCGGCTGCTGTTCGATGGCCGTCCGGTACCGCTCACCGTGACGCGGGTCGAGATACCCGAACCGGGCTACCCCAAGGTGCCCCGTATCAGCCTCATCTACCTGGAAGGCAAGATCCCGCGCAGCGTGGAGAGCGTGCGCTGGTACTACCCGCAGGCGTTCGGTGACAACGCGGTGCGCGTGCGCCAGGTCGATGAAGTCAACGGGAAATGGCACTGGTCGAACTGGCAGTGGCTGCGCAAGGATGTATTCAGCGAACCCTTTTCACTCACCGAGGTATTCACGCAGGAGCCGCTCACGTCCGTGATCGCCACCTACCTCGCCGCGGGTTTCGATCACATCCTGCCACGGGGGCTGGATCACATCCTGTTCATCCTGGGTATCTTCCTGCTCAGCGTACGCCTGCGCCCGCTGCTGTTGCAGGTCACGATGTTCACCGTCGCCCATACCATCACGCTGGGACTCTCGATGAGCGGCATCTTCAGCCTGCCCGCCTACATCGTGGAGCCGCTGATCGCGCTGTCAATCGCCTGGATCGGCATCGAGAATATCTTCACGCGCTCCCTGCACCGGGGCCGTCTGGCACTGGTGTTCGGCTTCGGCCTGCTGCACGGCATGGGTTTCGCCAGCATGCTGAAGGACTTCGGCATGCCCGACGACGCCTTCTTCACGGCGCTGTTCAGCTTCAATGCAGGCGTCGAACTCGGCCAGCTGACCATCATCATGCTGGCCTTCCTCGCCGTCGGGTTGTGGTTCGGCGACCGCGCCTGGTATCGGCAAGTCATCGTGGTCAGCGGCTCACTGGCCATCGCCGCGGTCGGTCTGTACTGGACCTATGATCGGATCATGATCTAGCCGGAATAGCGTTCCGGAGTATCCAGGGATGCACCCGTGGGGTGAGACTACGCAGAGCGCCGAACCCGACAATCCCCATAACAACCCGATCCGGGAAAGAGACAGATAGGGGCCGCCGTGCCAGCAGCCCCTTCGTCACATGTTGAAGCGTGACGCCCCCCGGTACGGGGGGCTTCACAATCTATTTATCAGCCGCGGCGGCGTGCCACACCCATCAAACCGACAAGACCACTGCCGAACAGCCAGATTGCGGCGGGCACCGGTACCGGATTGATGGTTGCACCGGTGTAGGTGTTGGTGACGGTATAGGGAGGGTTGATATTGCCCCATGGACCCACTATTGATGCCGCTTCAGCCAGGGTGATCGTGGAATTCGAGACACCCGAACCCAGGGTGAAGTTCAGCCGTGCAACGGGCTGATCGCCGGATAAGCCATTGAAGCTGCCGACGTACAGGTCCGTGAGGGCTCCGCCGCTGATCGTCCCGGGATCACTGAAATTCGAACTGACCGGATCCCAGTTGCCGGGAAACAATCCGCCGCCACTGTCGGCGGGATCTGTCGTTGCAAGGTAGACCGAATTCAGCGTCATGTCGGTGGCATTCCAGGTAACATCCAGTCCCCCACCCGTGGAGCCGGCCGGCAAACCGAGCGCATAGATATCTATACTGAACGATGCGCCATCCGCCACTACCAGTGAGGAGGGAGCCAAGACGATCGACGCGGCACTGGCCGTGAAACCACTCACCAGCAGGCCGAGCGCCAGTATTGCAGTTGTTGCGATCCTGGAGATTGTATTACGCATCTGTAGAGACCCCCGTAATTGTATTTTGTGATTCATTTTAGATTGCTGTTCGTGTGTGTATTGTTGTTACCCGTGCAGCGATCATCCGCAACTGAACGCTTACGAAGTACGGATGCAAGTTCTGCGCCACAGAATAAATAATGTGTCAAGACAATTACTTATAATACATATTCGGTGACGGGGGGCAACAACTGTAAGGAATCCCAACAACCATCGCGGCCTGCGCCAGGACGCGATTGCCCGCAGAGTAATTATTTCTTTTCAACACAAGCAGTTATATGAGTACAGCGCGGTTTCATGCAAGCCGGTATGCGTAACGTTATCCGACAGATTTCACTGCCTGACCGAGCAACCATCCCAAAGCCGGAACTGCCGCACGGGGCACGAAATATATCAATAATAATCAGTTAATTACGGTTACGAGAACCCGCCACCCAACAGATGGATCCTCCCTCCCGGGAGGACGTGTGTCACGATATACTTACAGCCGCCCGGAAAAAACGGCTTTGGACGGCGAGCCGCATGGACATCCACCGCTCATGATTCGTATCGTCGGCAGCGGGCGATACCGTTGGCGTCATGCCCGGCTTATGGATTATCCGTCTGGCTGGTGCAGGAATGCACACCAATGCGTCCGGTGAATGCCGGAATGACAACCGCGCCCGTCCCTGCACTGGTGCGATCTCCGATGGCAGGAAAGATTTCCGGGACCGGCCACCACGGCACAGCACAACCTGATTACGGCGCAAACGTTAGCGTGGCGTGACAAGCCTCGATCATGGCCCGTCTCCGAAACCGCGATAGCGCGGGACACACGCACATTCGCCGCAGGATGACCGTGGCCAGGGGGTACTGATCAACTTCCGGGCCAGCGGGTGCGCGGACCCTGCCTGATCGAGATGCCCAGCCTGGAACGCCTGCAGCAGGCAATGACCGGGGCCAGCCCTTTGCCCTCCCCGCCGTCAATGTCGGGGAATCACACGGCAAGGTATGGGATTTCGCCGCCAGGCTCGGGCTCTGCTTTCCAATGCGGCTGGATGCCGACGGCCAGGCCGCTTTCTACCCGACGACTTTCTGGTCGATGCGCAGGGCAGCGCGCAGTCTGTCGCATACGGGCCAGCGCAACCGGGACAGTCAGGAAATGATTCAGTCCCTCGAAGCCATGGTCAAGACGTCCGTGCAGACGATCACCCGGTGAATCCGCCAACGGCGCACGGACCTGTGCCGGTTACATAACTGTTACCGCCACTTACATGGACGGCTGTTTCATCATTTTCTGCATTTCCTTGATGCGCTGCTGCGTCACCGAACCCGGCTCCTTCGCCTTCTCCGCCAGCGTCTTCACCATGTCCGCTTCCTGTTGGGCAAGTTGAACCAGCCTGTCCTGGTAGACCTCGACCGGAAACTGGTTCTTGCGCAGATCCGCCGTATAGGCGTCAATTTTCTCGTGCAGATAGCTGCGCCGGGTCAGCTTGTGCGTCGCTTCGTCGTCGAAGTCCGTGTACCGGGCATCGTTCACCTCCTGCACCTTCACCAGATGCCAGCCGGCCGGTGACTCGACGGGGCCGCCGAGCTTGCCCGGTTCCAGCGAGAACACCGTCTCATTCAGTGCAGGCGCCAGCTCCCCGTTATTCACCCAGCCGACCTCGCCGAGGTCATTCTTGGCGTTCTTGGCGAGGGAATAATCCCGTGCCGCCTCGTAAAGCGTGATCTCGCCGGCCTCGATCCTGTCCCTGACCTGCTTGGCTTCCGCTTCGGTTTTGACGACGACCATCTGCAGTTTGCGGGCTTCGGGGATCACGATCCGGTTACGGTTCTTTTCATAATATTCACTGAGCACCTTTTCCGTGGGATCCATCTGTCGTGCCAGTTTGTCGCGATACAGGTTGATCAGCAGGTTCTTCCGGTATTCCTCCAGACGTCGCTGGTACAGGGGGTCCGCCTCCAGTCCCGCCGCCCTGGACTTCTGCGCCAGTATACGCAGGTCGATCTCGTGTTCCAGGGCATTCCGGCGCGCCTCGTTCTCGAAGGCCAGGGGATCGGCTTTGACCGCCCCCTTGCCGGCAGCGATGATCTTGTCGCTGATCTGCCCCCAGGTAATCGTCTCGCTGCCGACCTCGGCCAGCGGGGTGTCGTCCGCGCGCTGCCCGTCATCCTTTACGGACATGTTGTCCCCGTAGACGTGCACCTTGATGCCGTCACGCAGCATCTTGTCGGCCTCGGCCACACGCTCGTGGAGCTTCTGCCGGCGCAGGGTCGCCTCGATCTGCGTGCGCAGCTCATCGTTCAATTTCGACCCCGCCGCGATGTTCTCCTTGATATAGGCCTGCACCTCGTCTTCGCTGACCGTGATGTCACCCGCCATGTTGCGTTGCCGGTAGAGTCCGGCCAGGATGGCATTGGAGAAACGGCTGATCTTCTTCTGGTATTCCGGGTCCTTGTCGGCGCCCTGTTTGAGGGCGTCGAGGTAGATCAGGTTCTTGCTGATGAACTTGTCCAGCAGCGTGATCCGCACCGTATCACGCTCCGGCGTACCCAGCGCCGGTATGGACAGCCCGACGACCGCCGAGCTGTTGAGGGCCGTATTGACCTCGCTGAAGGTGATCGTCTGGTCACCCACCCGGGCGATCACGTCGCTGACGGCCGTGGTGGCCTTGTCCTGCTCATCGGCGGCGCGGGCCATCGTACCGGTCGCGCTGACCGGTAGCATGAGCAGCGCCGTTAAAAACGCAAACATAAGCTTCATTATTCTTACCCTCTCGCTTGAAGAACCTCGAATTGCCGGTTGGCACCCGCTACGGTAAGCGGCGGTTTGCGATACCTGCCGGGGAAATCATGGCCCCTCGTGAAAATGGAGGGGAAAACACATGTTTCCCCTCCATTTGGTTGGTCATGCGCCCGCCGTCAAGCACCCGACGGGCGTTTACCGGAGGCAGTTACCAGCCGCAACGCGTTGTCGTTTCGGCCAGGGAGACCTGCTCCCAGACCGACTCGGCCACGCGCCCCTGGGTCAGGTGCTGCATCCATGTTGAATTAGCACAACCCACCGAGGCCAGATGATCCACACCACCCGTATGACAGGTGACGCAGACGCCGTCGGTCCCGTCAGTCGTACCCAGAACGCCACCGGTGACGAGCGTCTCGGCCTTGTCCATCATCTGCCGTGACGTACGCGCGACCTGGGCATGGACCAGGTACTTGTCCGTGGGGGTGGACACATGGGTCCAGGCCCCCGGCACGCTGTTGGTGTCCACGGCACCACCACCGAAGACACCGTTCACGCCGTGGCAGTTCTGGCAGGTCGTGTTGAGCACATCGGCCTCGTCCGTGTAGGTATGCGCCCAGGTCACCGCCTCGTCGAAGTTGCTGATCTGGCTGCCGACCGCATAGGTAGAAGTGCCTACCCAGCTGGGGATACCGTTGACGTCGACGTCATGGCAGGTACCGCACTTCAGCGGACCGTGGGTGCCGTCGGCGTTCAGCGCTGCCGCCTGGGCGTAGCTCGTGTTATCGATCGCCGGGGTTACCGGATAGAGACCGTGGATCGATTCGTGGCAGGCCTGGCAGGAGAGGTCCTGATGACCGCGAGTGTACCGCATCAGGCTCGCCTTGCGCGGGTAGTTGAACGGGACGAAGGCATCGATGTTGCCGCTCTGCTCCGTGTACGGCGCTGCGTGGCAGTCCGCGCAGTGGGGTTCACCCCCGGCCAGCCAGTGGTCACGCGCGTCGTCCGCCGCCGAGAACGGTACCGGCACCGCACAGCGATCACCCGCTGCCGGTCCACAACCGCTACTCAGCGTCGCCTGGGCCGCGGCGACACAATCCGGTGTCGTGCAGAAGTCCAGGGCGTTGACGTTGAAATCACCGTCACCGTCGAGTGAACCGCAGATATCGAAGTCCGCGAAGCCACAGTCGACGTAGACCTGGTGGGCATTCGCGTCACCTGCGTTGGAGCAGGTACCTCCACCGATCGAGACCTCGACCGTGGCTACGTTGGCGTCGTGGGCCGGCGGAACCGCACCCCCCAGGTAACCGGCGACATAGTCACACAGGCCCGGGTCCGGATCCCAGATCGCGTGGGTGAAGTCACCCAGGCCGGTGCCGTGCAGGTTCGCGCTGTTCGGATCCAGCCAGGCCTTCACCTGGTCCTCGGTTTGCCCGATGGCCGTGGCCAGGTCCGCCAGTGTCGCGGCGCCACGCGGGTTGGTGATGCAGTTGCCGTGGATCAGGTCCGGACAGTTTTCGGTCTTCCACACCTCCTGGCTCAGCTGGGTGTGGCAGTTGGTGCACCAGATACCGCGGGTATCGTTGCCGGCTACGCCGCCCGCACCTGCCTGGTTATGGAACACGTTGTCCGACAGCCACTGGCCCGCCGCGGTGAGGTGGGACGGTGTCTCGGCGCCGTCCGTGTCCTTAAGCGGGTTGGAGTGGACTTCGCGTCCGACGAAGCAGCCACCCGCCGCCAGGCGGTTGTCCGTGCTGGCCTGTCCGTTGTTGCCGTCCAGACCGATGGGGTAGTTGTCCATCACACCGTCGGAGCGGTGCGCCGGATGGCAGCCCTGGCAGCCGCCGTCGCGACCTAAGCTGTCGTCGAAGGCGATCACGCCACCCTCGCTCGTGTTGCGGTGTCTCCTGTGGACCGCCTCCGTGATCGGCGGGACGACATAGGTGCCGCTGGCGTTACCCGCCGACTTGACCACCGCGATGACGTTGTCCGCGTGGCACTTCTGGCAGATCACCGACTCATGACCCAGGCGGGTGTTTTGCGGCACGGCCGCCATGGGGGCCGGCAGACCCAGCGGGTTGCCGACAGACGGATAGTTGTCGGCAAAGCTGGTGCCGTTATCGTAGTCATGCATGAGGATCATGTTGATGGCCGCCCCCTTGAGCCGTGAATACCAGTCGGTATCCCCCGCAAAGGTATCGATGCTGTACAGGGCGTTCCAGTAATTGATCTCCAGATTGGTCATCGCCTCCAGGGTTTCGCCCGACGGGCCGAAGTACGGATCGGGCCCGGGTGTTACGCCATCGAGCTCGACCTGGCGGCGCTGGTAGTTCGGGGAATTGACGTTCGGTGTCACCCCGTCGGCCTGGTAGGCCGGCGCCGAGTGACAGCGCTCGCAGTTCGGTATGTCGATCGGCGCGGTACCGAAGCCGATGATCGGCTCGCCGTTGGTGCCGATCACGGCGCCGCCCTCGGTGCACGTGCCGGTCCCTTCGTTACAGCTGGCCGTGTGCAGGGCCGCCTTCATCGCGACGTAGGGACGCAGCGAGTCCTCGTCCACCAGGCCGGGATCGGCGAAGAAGTCGATCGTGTCCTCGAAGGGCGTCAGCGGCAGGCCAAGGGCCTCCCACAGGCGCGGCGAGGTCAGCGTGATCGGCAGGTTCTCCAGCACTTTCATCTGGGTGAACACCACCGTGCCGCTATCGCCGGAGAAGGTCAGCACGTTATCGAAGCCTGTGCCGTTGCCGGTCGGCCCCAGGGGCTGCAGGGCGGCGCCGGAATTGGCCGGATATTCGACCATGCCCGCCACGCCGAGCCGGATCTTGTCGATCTCCGCACTGGAACTGGAGGGATTGCTGCCTTCCAGGTCGGCGTAGATGTAGAGGTGGTTCAGCCAGCCGTTGGCATAGTTGTCGGTGGCGTCGGTGAAGTCGCCATCACCGAGCACCACGTTGTTTTGTCCGTTGTAGGAGCCGGTCACCAGCTTGCCGGGCACGCCGGTCAGCGTGCCGGAGGCATCATCCACCAGGGCCGAATCGTAGGGCGTGTTCGTGTAGAGCAGCGAGTTGCCCTCGGCGGCGCTGATCAGGGTCGAGCTCTGGGCGTTGAACGTCCCGGGCATGTTGCCCTCGTGCCGCGGCTGGGCGTCGTGGTAGTACTCCAGATAGTACTTGGTGATGTTGCCAGCGTCGTCGTAATCGCGCAGCACCGTTTCGCGACCCAGGCCGTCCAGTCCGTTGTTCGGATCGGCGGTCAGCAGGCGCGGAAAATCGGCGCTGGAGGCCGGCGAGGAGGTCGTCTGCGGCTTCACAACCTGCGCGATGATGGAGTTGTACGGCGGTAGCACGCAGCAGTAGGAGAACTCGAAGCCCGTGCAGTGCATGCCGAGCTCGTAGTTCATCATGATCTTGAATTCGGTCTGCTTGGACGTGATATGGAGATTGACCGTCGCTATGTTCGATGCATTGGCGCTTCCGTCCACGGCATGATAGGTGAAGCTGTCGTTGTCATTGTCACCCTGGCTACCGTCCGGCGTATACGTAAACGAGCCGTCGGCATTCAGGGTCAGCGTGCCGTGCGCCGGATCGCTGTCCTTGACGACTGTGAGTCCCGTATTGCCGATGTTCTCACCGGTAGTGTCGTCGGTGTCGAAGTCGTTGTAGAGCACACCCGACAGACGGGAGGCACCCACCGTGAGTACGTCGCCGTCCGGCGTGGCGTAGGTATCGCCCCGGGCAACCACGGCCTGGCATTTATTCGGGAGGTCGATACAGGAGGGACCCGGTACTTTGGCATACAGTGATCTGAATATGCCCAGGTCAACGGCGTTGACGCCACCGCTACCATCGAGATCCGCATCGGCATCCGTCGTCATGTAGCGCGACCTGAAGATACCGAGGTCAACCGCATTGACACCGCCCGTCTGGTTCAGATCGCCGTCGCAACCATTGCCGTAACCGTCCCCGTCGGTATCCCACTGGCTGTGCCCACCAGCATCCAGCATCGCTGGACCGTTGGGGAAATTGATGCAATTGTCCTGGTTGTCCATGATGCCGTCATCGTCGACATCGCCCGGAACGGCCTGCGCAAACGGGCAGGTCAGCATGAGCGCCAGCGCTGTGGCCGCCAGCGTGCAGTTCGAAACGAGCGACCGGCTGATGCTGAGGTGAGAAAATAGGCTTGGTATCATTGTGGTCTCCTCCAGAAAACGCCTGCCAAGGCGTTCCACGCTGTTATTTGTTTTGTGCAAGTGCTTGTCTTGTCCGGCCCACACCCTGACTGCACCGGACTGGATCAAGTTCTGCCAAACAGCGATGCAATACCCATGCCTAAATACCGTAAATTCTTTTGACGTGCTAACGCCCCGTAAAACAGGCAAATTAATGACGCCGCATTGACGCGTCTTTCACTCGAGGGCGGGACTGCCAGAAAATGCATGCCAGATTTGTCAGTCTGACATGTCAGTAACGTCAGCGACCTGTTTTCCAGCGGAGGACGATCGCGGTCACACCGGCTTACGGCGCCTCGTCCGAGCAGGGTGTGTAAAGCAGGGAAGACACTGGCGATCGGGGGGTGGGAACCGGGGTTCCGGAAAGAATCCGGCCCGGACAACCGCCGTCAGGTTGCGACAGGCTGCCCGGCCCGGGTGTGGCCTATTGGCTGTTCGAGGTCATGTACTCGATGACAGCCTTGAGATCCTCCTCGCTGCACTCCATGCAGGTCCCCTTCGGCGGCATGGCATTCTTGCCGTTGAGGGCACTGTTCAGCAGGGCATCCATCCCCGTGGCGATGCGCGGCGCCCAGGCCTCCTTGTCGCCGAACTTGGGCGCACCAGCTACGCCGGCGCCGTGGCAGACCACGCACTTGGTGTTGAAAATACCTTCTGCATCAGTTGCCTGCACGACAGAACTCGCGACCAGCAGGGATGCGCCGAGCGCTGTAATCTGGATTATCTTCTTCATTGTAGCCACTCCGTTTACCATGAGTTGTTGCGAACATCCGCCGGTACGGGTTGATGCGCTCAAGCCGGCACCCGGGCGAACCTGGAACTTCTTATTATAATATAAGCAAATCGTCATGTATGCGGTGATTTTTTACCTTTACCCGGACGGGCCATCGACAGAGCGCGAACAGGCGGCTTTAATAACCGAGACAGAGTATGCAGCTATATGATTAACCTTAATTTTTGCTTGCACGCCACGATGAGACAGGTCGCACTGGCTGCCCTGCTGTGGATGGCACAGGCGTCAGCAGACCCAGCGCTGGACCCGTTCGAGGGGATGATCGCCGATGCCGGGTTCAACCTGCCCGACCTGCAAGAGGTCGGGCATGACCTCAGGGATTACCGTGGCAAGGTGGTGCTGGTGAATTTCTGGGCCACCTGGTGCGCGCCCTGTGTATACGAGATGCCGGAGCTGGAACGGCTCAAGGAAACGCTGGACGATGCGTCGTTCGAGATCCTGGCCATCAATGTCGGGGACCAAAAATTCAGGGTATGGAAATTCATCAAGCTGGTCGGTCTCGATCTGCCGGTCCTGCTGGACACCCGCAAGGAAGTATTCGCCGCATGGCATCTCAAGGTACTGCCGACGAGTTTCCTGCTCGATCGAAACGGACGCATCCGCTACCGTGTGCAGGCCGTACCGCAATGGGACAACGATGCTACATTATCAGTGATCAGGGGACTGCTACGCGAACGGGAGACGTCACGATGAAGACAAACACACCCATCCACGGATTGCTACTGGCCGTCGCCCTGTCATGCCCCTGCCTGCTGGCGGCCGGAGAGGACAGTCATCGCCAGGCGGTCGAGACGCTGTTCCGCCTGACGCAGATGGAACAGAAGATCAATGAAAGCGTCCAGACCGTCGCACAGCTGCAGATCCGGCAGGAACCGGCTCTCGCGGACAAGCAGGATATCCTGACGGCCTTTCTCGACAAGTATATCGGCTGGGACGCCATCAGGGACGACCTGGCGGCGATGTACCTGCAGACGTTCACCGAGGATGAGCTGAAGGCCATGAACGCCTTCTACATCACACCGACCGGGCAGAAGGTCATCACCATCGTCCCGCAACTGGTAGCGCAGCGCAACCAGCTCGCTATGCAGCGCCTGCAGGAACACATCGGCGAACTGCGCGACGCTATCGGAAACGGGAAATGACGTCCAAATGTCATTGCCGGAGCCACGCCGCATCCGGCGCCGTGCGGAGCGACCGCTCGCCATCTCCGGCACCTCGATAACCGGCATGATCAGCGGCAGCCGCACGCGCTTCCGGTGCAATGGCGTCGGCACCGGCGCACGCAACAAATCCGTCCGGCCGGGACTCGCGCCCGATCCGGCACGTTGATCAGTTCAGCGCATACCGCTTCAGCTTGCGATACAGGGTGCGCTCGCTGACGCCGAGCGCCGCGGCGACCTGCTTGCGGCTGTGATTGTGTTTCTGCAGGAGCTCGGCGATATGACGCGCCTCGACATCCTTCAGCGTGGGCGCGGCAGCCGACGCGGAGGCCGGGGCCCTATCCACTCCGGACGTCAGGTCGGACGTGGCCGTCCTGCGCTGGGTGTGCTGCACGTGCTCCTCGAGTACCCTGTCAATGAGATCGGCGTCGATCGTGTTCATGCTGCATCGCGAGGCGGCTACGAACAGGATGTTGCGCAATTCGCGGATATTGCCCGGATAGTCATATTGTCTGAGGCGCCGTATCGCGTCGGGTTGCATGATGAAGGACTGTTTCATCACCTTGTTGATCCGCTCCATGAGGCTGGTCACCAGGTACTCGATATCCTCCAGCCGCTCGCGCAGCGGTGGCATGCGGATGGCGAGGCAGGCGATCCGGTAGTACAGGTCCTCGCGAAACTGCCCGGCCTTGACCCCGTCCCACAGGTGCCGGTTGGTCGCACAGATGATCCGCACATCACTATGGCGCAGGCGCCGGCCGCCGACACGGCGGAATTGTCCGGTTTCCAGGGCACGCAGCAGCTTGGCCTGCTGGGACATGGGCAGTTCGCCGACCTCGTCCAGGAACAGCGTGCCGCCATTGGCCTGTTCGAACAGACCGGTGCGCTCCCCGACACTCCCGGTAAACGCACCGCGCGCGTGACCGAAGACCTCCGCCTCGAACAACGTATCGGTCAACACTGTGCAATCCACGGTGAGAAACGCCTGCACCCTGCGCGGCGAATGCAAATGTATGTACCGCGCCGCCAGTTCCTTGCCCGTCCCGGTCTCGCCCTGCACCAGCACGGGCGCCTCTGCCGCCGCCGCCACCTTCAACTGATTCATGCAGGCGATGAACGGACGGCTCTTGCCGACCATGTGCCGGCCGTTCTTGCGCCGTTCCGCCGGTGAATTGATCTCCTCGATCAATTCACCCATGTAGAGTTCACCATGGTCGCCGTGCAGGGGGTAGGCGGACACCCGTACCTGGTACATACGGCCGCTCTTGTCGTAGTGGTTATGCACGCAGGAGGTCGGTTTGTTGTTTTTGAAGAGGCTGGCATGCGGACAATCCTCACCGGCATCGCAACAGGGTATAAGACTGTTGTGACTGACCTGATAACAGGATTTTCCGACGGTGTCCGCCGCCGAGACCCCGAATGCCGTTTCATAGGCGCTGTTCACCGCGAGAATCCGGTAGGCGGAATCGATGACGACGAACGGCTTGGCGTGCGTCTCGACCAGTGAGTGCAGATCGACCTGGCTTGTTAGAATCTTCGCGGCCATGATATACCTCCAGCTTGTACAGCCCGCCCCGCAGGGCTGCATCCTGTGTCATTATTGTCAATGATTACAGCACAATCAGGCTAACACTGACAATACTGTCGTATTTTGATCTGGCTCATATACGTTAGTATATGCTGCGGCCAGTGACCGACGGATCGGCAAGCGTGGCGACTGGCAGATCGGGCCTCCCGCGATATAGACAGTAATCGCTTATAATTATATGATAATAGCCAGGTTTTCAAAATTACACCTGGCGATACGGGTACCCGTGAGTATGATCTGGGCGGTGACAATAATGATAACAGCAATCTCCTGGCGACGATCGATCCACTGCACGTGACAGATTCCGGTACCAAGTCTTACTCGCTCGAGGCCCGCGCGCTGGAATGTGTGCGGGATGATCGCACCCTGTTTCGCGACCTGGCGTTCCGGCTCGAGCCCGGGCAGGCATTGTTGCTGGAAGGACGCAATGGCAGTGGCAAGACCTCGTTGTTGCGGATCCTGTGCGGCATCCGCCTGCCGGACGCCGGCATGATCGCCTGGTGCGGCACCGATATCCAGCGCCTGGGCGCGGACTACTATCAGCATACGGCCTACGTCGGACACCGTGACGGTATCAAACTGGACCTGACACCGATGGAAAATCTGGCCATGGCACGCGCCCTGGGCCGGCCCAGCGACATGACCCTCGAGGCCGCACTGGCCCGGGTCGACCTCTATGGATTCGAGGACGTGCCGACGCGCAACCTGTCGGCCGGCCAGCAGCGTCGCCTGGCACTGGCACGGCTGCTGGTCACCGATGCCACGCTGTGGATACTCGACGAACCGTTCACCTCACTGGACGTGCACGGGATCAGGGTGATCGAGGAACTGCTAGAGGCGCACGCACAGCAGGGTGGCATGCTGGCCGTCACGTCCCACCACGCCGTCAACCTCCAGCGGAGCCCGGTGCACCGCATCAACCTGTCCGCATGAAGCGCCATTCGCTGATACGCGCCTTCAGCCTGCTGATCCGGCGCGATTTCATCCTGGCCATGCGTCACCGCGCGGAGATGGCCAACCCGCTGCTGTTCTTCATCCTCGTCACCAGCCTGTTCCCGCTCGGCATCGGCGCCAATCCCAGGCTGCTGCAGGCCGTGGGCCCGGGCGTGATCTGGGTGGCGGCGCTGCTGGCGGCGCTGCTCTCGCTCGACGGGGTGTTCCGTTCCGATTTCGAGGACGGCACGCTGGAACAGTACCTGCTGAGCTCGCACCCGGTCTCGCTGCTGGTACTGGCCAAGGTACTGGCGCACTGGCTGATCACCGGTCTACCGCTGCTGCTTATTTCCCCACTGCTGGGGGTATTTCTGGGTCTGCCGGCCGCGGGCATCCAGATACTGTTCATCACCCTGCTGCTGGGCACGCCGGTCCTGAGCCTGATCGGTGCAGTGGGCGTGGCCCTGACCGTAGGCCTGCGCAAGGGAGGAATGATCCTGTCGCTACTCGTGCTACCCTTGTACGTACCTTTGCTGATTTTCGCTTCCAGTGCCGTGGACACCGCGGCGGCCGGCCTGCCGGTCACCGCCCACCTGTCACTGATCGCGGCCCTGCTGGTGCTGGCCCTGAGCCTGTCGCCGTTCGCAACGGCGGCAGCCCTGCGCGTCAGCCTGAGTTAATATGTTTAATAACTTCTTTCACAAACTGGCCTCGCCGAAATACTTCTACCGTATCGCCGGCGCGTGGATCCCGTGGCTGGCCGCCACCTGCCTGCTGCTGTTCCTGGCGGGGCTGTACTACGGCCTGGTCGTGGCGCCCCCGGATTACCAGCAGGGCGAGAGCTACCGCATCATGTTCGTCCACGTACCGGCCGCCTGGATGTCGATGTTCATCTACATGGTCATGGCCGTCACCGGCGGCATCGGCCTGGTCTGGCGCATGAAGCTGGCCGAGGTGATCGCCATCAGCAGCGCGCCGATCGGTGCCTCGTTTACCTTTCTCGCGCTGGTGACCGGATCCTTCTGGGGGAGACCGATGTGGGGCACCTGGTGGGTGTGGGACGCGCGTCTTACCTCCGAACTAATCCTGCTGTTTCTTTACCTGGGCGTCATCGCGCTGCACGGCGCGATCGAGGACCGGCGTAACGCCGCACGGGCCGTGGCCATACTGGCCCTGGTCGGCGTGATCAATATCCCAATCATCCATTACTCGGTGGAGTGGTGGAACACCCTGCACCAGGGCCCCACCGTCACCAAGTTCGACAAGCCGTCAATCCACATCAGCATGCTCATTCCGCTGCTGCTGATGGCACTGGCGTTCAAGCTCTACTATGCATTCGTGGTGCTGATGCGCGCCCGTTGCGAGGTGCTGGAGCGCGAACGCAGCACCGGCTGGGTGAGGGAACTTGCGGAGGCAAAATGAATCTGACTGAATTCCTGCATATGGGCGGCTATGCGTTCTACGTCTGGACATCCTACGGTATCGCACTGCTGATCCTGCTGGCCAACGTCGTGCTGCCGCTGCGACAGCGCAGGAAACTGCTGACCGACATTGCACGCACCGCAAGGCGCGCGCGGAGAGAGACATGACACCCAAGCGCAAACAACGCCTGCTGCTCATCGGCCTGATGGTCGTCGGTGTGGGTACCGCCGCCGGCTTCGCACTCAAGGCCTTCAACGAAAACCTGATGTTCTTCTATACCCCGAGCAAGGTGGTCGCGGGCGAGGCCCCGGCCGGCCACCTGATCCGCGTCGGCGGGCTGGTCACCAAGGGCAGCGTCAAGCGCCAGGCCGACGGCCTGACGGTCACCTTCGATATCACCGACACCGCCGAGACCATCACGGTACAATACACCGGCATCCTGCCCGACCTGTTTCGCGAGGGCCAGGGCATCGTCGCGCACGGCCGCCTGCAGGGCGACCGGATGTTCGTCGCCGACGAGGTGCTTGCCAAGCACGACGAAAACTATATGCCGCCGGAAGTCGCCGATGCGTTGAAGACTGCGCATGAGGAGGGCAGCCGGGGCGCTGCCTCGGGTACCGACTGATACAGACGATGAAGACCAGCACTGTTAAAGCTGCGTTGCCGTGCCTGCAGCCGGTTATCCCAGAATGAATTCAACGATGCAATTTTTTACACTGGGCACGCGCAGCACCCGCCGCTGTATTAACATTGCATCCCATCTCCCGCCGCGACAACCGGATCCCTTCCGGCGACCACGGGGGAGCGGAAATAATAATACGGAGCGATTGCAAACATGATCCCGGAACTCGGACACTTCGCGCTCATCCTGGCACTGTGCCTGTCGCTGGTACTGGCCATCTTCCCGATGGCCGGCAGCCTGACCAACACACCACGCTGGGTCGCCATGGCGAAACCGGTGGCCTGGGGCCAGTTCACCTTCACCGCCATCGCCTTCGCCTGCCTGGTCAACGCCTTCCTGAGCAATGACTTCTCGGTCGCCTACGTGGCCCAGAACGGCAACAGCCTGCTGCCGACCATGTATAAAATTTCCGCCGTGTGGGGCGCGCACGAGGGTTCGCTGCTGCTGTGGGCGCTGATACTCGGCGGCTGGACGGTCGCGGTCGCCTCCCTGACCCGCAACCTGCCCGCCGAGGTGCTGGCGCGGGTCCTGTCCGTGATGGGCATGGTCGCCATCGGTTTCCTGTCCTTTCTGCTGTTTACCTCCAACCCCTTCGCGCGCGTGTTCCCGGTGCCGGCCGAGGGCGGCGACCTCAACCCGCTGCTGCAGGATCCGGGCCTGGCGATCCACCCGCCGATGCTCTACATGGGCTACGTCGGCATGTCGGTGGCGTTCAGTTTCGCTATCGCCGCACTGATCGGCGGCAAGCTGGACGCGACCTGGGCACGCTGGTCGCGGCCCTGGACCACCGTCGCCTGGGTCTTCCTGACCGTCGGCATCACGCTGGGCAGCTGGTGGGCCTACAATGAACTGGGCTGGGGTGGCTGGTGGTTCTGGGATCCGGTCGAGAACGCCTCGTTCATGCCCTGGCTGGCCGCCACCGCCCTGATCCACTCGCTCGCCGTGACCGAAAAACGCGGTGCCTTCAAACGCTGGACCGTACTGCTCTCGCTGCTGGCCTTTTCACTGAGCCTGCTCGGTACCTTCCTGGTCCGTTCCGGCGTACTGACCTCGGTACACTCCTTCGCGGCCGACCCGGCCCGCGGTCTGTTCATCCTGGTGTTCCTGTGCCTCGTCATCGGCGGCTCGCTCACGCTGTACGCCTGGCGCGCACCGGACGTCACCAGCGGCGGACGCTTCTCGATGCTGTCGCGTGAAACACTGCTGCTGGGCAACAACCTGCTGCTGGTGGTGATCTCGGCCTTCGTGCTGTTGGGCACGCTCGCCCCGCTGATCTACGATGCCATGGGCTGGGGCAAGATCTCGGTCGGTTTCCCGTGGTTCACCACCATGTTCGTGATCTTCACGCCGATCATGGTCGTACTGATGGGGCTCGGGCCGCTGACGCGCTGGAAGCACCACGCGCCCGCCGAGCTGCTGCGCACCTTCCGCGTGGCACTGATCGTCAGCCTCGCCGCCGGCCTGCTGGCGGCGCTCCCGCTACTGCACGGGGATTGGTCGCCCGCGGTGGGCCTGGCGGTGCTGCTCTCGGTCTGGCTGGTCTCGTCGCTGGTGCTCAGCCTTCGTCAGCGCTACCGTAATCCTGCCACCCTGAAGGCGCTGCTGCAGAACCCCGCGGCACGCGGCAACGGCAGTTATTTCGGCATGATCATCGCGCACCTGGGCGTTGCGGTGTTCATCATCGGCGTCACCTTCGTCACCCAGTTCAATATCGACAAGGATGTGCGCATGTCACCGGGCCAGTCCATCGAGATGGCCGGCTACACCTTCCGTTTCGATGGCGTGGAATCCGCGCAGGGGCCGAATTACCGCGCCGACCGGGGCCGTTTCGTGGTCAGCCGTGACGGCAAGGAGGTCACCCGGCTCGCTCCCGAGAAACGTACCTACCTGGTGCAGCGCAAGCCGATGACAGAGGCTGGCATCGATGCCAGCCTGTTGCGTGACCTCTACGTCTCGCTGGGTGAAGGACTGGGCGATGGCGACTGGAGCCTGCGCTTGTACTACAAGCCCTTCGTGCGCTGGATCTGGCTCGGCGGCCTGCTGATCGCCATCGGCGGTCTGTGCGCCGCGCTCGACCGGCGCTACCGCCTGCCGGTCCCTGCACGCGCCGGCCGGTCCGTGCCGGCAACCGGCAAGACACTGGCAGAGGAAGCGCACCGCTGATGGCTCGTTACCTGCGCTACCTGATACCGCTGCTGCTGTTCACGCTGCTGGTCGGGCTGCTCTACCGGGGCCTCAGCCTCGATCCCAAACTGGTGCCCTCGCCGCTGATCGGCAAGCCCATGCCCGGCTTCACGCTGACGCGCCTCGATGATCCGGACAAGACCATCAGCGATGCCGACCTCAAGGGCAAGATCAGTCTGCTCAACGTCTGGGCCACCTGGTGTACCTCGTGCCGCGCGGAACACGAGACACTGGTGGAGTTCGCGCGCACCGGCAAGGTCGCCATCTACGGCCTGAACTACAAGGACGACCGCGCGGATGCGCAACGCTGGCTGATGCAGCTCGGCAACCCGTACATCGCCAATGCCTTCGATCCCGATGGCCGCACGGGCATCGACTGGGGTGTCTACGGGGCCCCGGAAACCTTCATCATGGACAAGCACGGCATCATCCGTCACAAGCACATCGGCCCGCTGACCGGCCAGGTCATCGCCAGTGAAATACTGCCTTTGATCGCAAAACTGGAAGCCTCGGAATGACAGGAAGGATATTTACCGCGCTGGCGCTGGGCCTGCTGCTGTACTGCGGCCCGCTGCAGGCCACGACCACCCTGGAGTCGTTCACGTTTCCCGACCCGGAACAGCAGCAGCACTTCAAGGATCTTATCAAGCAACTGCGTTGCCTCGTCTGCCAGAACCAGTCCCTGGCCGACTCCGACGCCGAACTCGCCCACGACCTGCGCGCCGAGGTCTACGGCATGATGAAGGACGGCAAGAGCGACCAGCAGGTCATCGATTTCCTGGTGGCCCGATACGGTGACTTCGTGCTCTACAACCCCCCCGTCAAGCCGTCCACCTGGCTGATCTGGTTTGGACCGTTCGTCCTGCTGCTGATCGCGCTGTGGCTGCTGGTGCGATCCCTGCGGCGCCAGCAGCACGTGACGCAACAGGCGATCAGCGATGCGGACCGCCAGCGCCTGGAACAGGTTCTGCGCGCAGGCGGTCACGAAGAGGACCCGCGGCCATGACGATGTTCTGGAGTCTGGCGACCGCCATGTCGCTGCTGGCACTGCTGTTTGTCGTGACCCCCCTGCTGCGCAACCGCAGCACGAACACGATCGACCGTGACGCGCTGAATACGGAAGTCGCCCGCGCGCGGCTCGCGGAACTCGACATGGATCTGGAAGCCGGACGGCTCGAGCAGTCGCAGTACGATGCCGCGCGCGAGGACCTGGAGCGGGAGTTGCTGCACGACCTGGCCGGCAGCGACACCGGCAAACCCGTACGCAACGGCAGCTGGGTGGCGCTGCTGGTCGCGATCGCGGTGCCGGTCGGCGCCACCCTGCTCTACAAGACCATAGGCACCGAACGGATCATCGCGCTGCTGCAGGAAAACCCGCCGGTACAACAGGCACAGCAACAGGGCACGCAACTCTCGGTCGAGGAGATGGTCAGCCGGCTCGCCAGGCGCATGGCCGACGAACCCGATGATCTCCGGGGCTGGCTGATGCTGGCGAAAAGCTACAGTGTACTGAATCGCTACGAACTGGCGGTACCCGCCTATCGAAATATCATGCGCCTCGGTGGCGGTGACAACGCGGGCGTGCTGGCCGACTTCGCCGATGCCCTGGTGGCCACCAACAACGGCCGCTTCAACGACGAGACGGGCAAGCTGCTGACCCGGGCGCTGACGCTCGAGCCGGATAACCTCAAGGCGTTGTGGCTGGCGGGACACTGGAAGAACCAGTCCGGCGACCCCGCCGGGGCAATCGCCTACTGGGAGCAGGCCGCTCAACAGATGCAACCCGACAGCGAGGACTGGCGGATCATCACCGGCCAGATCGAACAGCTCCGCCAGCTGGCCGGGCTGCCCGCCGGCAGCGCGACGCCGGTCCCGGTTGCCAAGGCCGTAGCCGGCGCGGCACCCGCGGCGACGGGCGGTCATGCCCTGGAGGTGACGGTCTCGCTCGACCCGGCGCTGCGCGGGCAGACCCGGCCGGACGACACGGTGTTCATCTTCGCCCGCGCGGTCAACGGCCCGCGTATGCCGCTGGCCATCGTCCGCAAGCAGGTGAAGGACCTGCCGGTCACCGTCACGCTGGATGACTCCCTGGCCATGTCGCCGGCCATGGTGCTGTCCGGCTTCGACCCGGTCAGCATCGGCGCACGCATCTCGCGCTCGGGTAACGCGATGCCGCAGCACGGCGACCTGCAGGGCAGCCGCTCGCCCGTCAGCACCGGGGCGACGGCGCATGTGGACGTCGTGATCGACAGCGCCGTTCCGTAACCCCGAGGGGACCCGGATCCCGCGCTCCCGGGCCCGCCTGAACGCAGATACCCCTGACACCTGGCTCGCGGGCTGTGCCCGCGGACAACGACATCCGGTGGGCTTGCAGACAGGTATCGAAAAAAAGCCGGGAGAACCCCGGCTTTTCTGATTACCATCGAACAGAGGATCAGCGGTCCCCGCCCCCCACACTGCCCGGGGGCATGCCGCCGCCGGGTGGCACACCGTGCTCCTGCTGCCACTTCAGGTGTTCCTGGTAACGTTGCCTGCGTTCCTGCTGACGCTGCTTCAAGCGCTGCTGCTGGTGGGAACGGAGTTCCTCGCGGCTGATCCGTCCATCATGGTCGGTATCGATATCCTCGTATTTGGGCGCCCGGTCCCTGTTGCGGTACAGGTAGGGCGTGGGCCGTTCGATGCGTTTCTGCTCACGCTCGCCGAAGGCCTGCCGGTATTCTTCCTGACTCACGAAGCCATCGTGGTCGGTATCCATGCTTTCGAACGGCATCGGGCCCCGCACCGGCACGCCCGGATCGGCGGCAAGACAGCTGCCCGATGCGATCGCCAGCAACAGGGCGGCGGTCGTGTGCAAGAATGCTGAATCTTTCATTTTCGATCTCCTGATGTTTGCCTGCCACCGGAGGTGGCCTGTTCTCGAACCGGCAGCCGGACCGAATACCGGTGCCGGCCTACCTGGCAACGACCAGGGTCAGCAGGACCCCCATGATCAGGCTGGAAACCAGGCCTGCCGGTGTCGCCATATCGCATATCATAACCCGCCTCCAGAAGTGGTTGAACCTGGGAACCACGTTAGGACTTCATGCTGAATCCAGGCTGAAATTCCGCTGGCGGCGGCGAGGCCAGGTTCTAGGCCGTGCCGGGTAAAAAGACCTTGACCTCGAGCCCCCCAAGGTCCGGAGAGCGGGAGAACTCCAGCGTGCCGCCGTACTGATCGACGATATCCTTGATGATCGACAGTCCGAGCCCGTGACCGCTGGTCGATTCATCCAGCCGCACCCCGCGTTGCAGCAGTAGCTGCCGCTTCGAATCCTCGATGCCCGGACCGTCATCCTCGACCGTCAACAACAGGCCCGCCGCGCAGGTCACGCCGACCCTGACCCGGTGCCCGCACCACTTGGCGGCATTCTCCAGCAGGTTGCCCAGCAGTTCGAGCATGTCCTCGCGGTCACCGTAGCGGAGTTCCTCGGCGCCCAGCACCAGCTCGAATTCCAGGTGCTTGTCGGCATGGACCTTCCGCAGCAGGGCGACGATGTCAGGCAGTTCCCTGTTCAGGTCGCACAACTGGCCGGCGGATGGCGGGCCGGCCAGTCGTGCCCGTTTCAGCTCGCGGTCGATGATCGACTGGATCCTTGTGAGCGATGCGCGCGTCTGCGCCAGGCATTCGCGGTCGACCCGGTCCGCGTTCTGATCGATGTACTGCCAGAGCACCGCCAGCGGCGTCTTCAGGGCGTGCGCCAGGTTGCCCAGGGCGTTTCTCGAGCGAACCAGGCGCTGCCGCATCAGTTCGGCGAGCCGGTTGATCTCACCCACCAGCGGCCTGACCTCGGCGGGCACGTCTTCCGGGAGGCGTTCGATCGCGCCGGTCTCGAGCTGCTGGCAGGCACGGCGCACGGTCTCCAGCGGTGCGAGGCTGAGGCGCACGATGGTGCGTTGCGCCACGACCAGCAGCGCCACCAGCACCAGCGAGACCACGCCGAACCGCAGGCGGAAGCGGTTGATGTGCTCGTTCAATGCGGTCAGGTCCTCCCCGAGCGCGAGGGTGAATGGGTGCCCGTCCCGCTCGTAATGCGTCACCCATACCAGCACCGGCTTGTTGCCCGGCCCCCGGGTGCGCAGCAGTGTCTTCTGTGGCTGGTCCTCGAGTCGAAGACCGAAATCCGCACTGCCGAGCGAACCGGATTTCAGGCCGTAGCCGTTCGACCATACCTGGAAATAATGCCCCGAACCCGAGCGCAGGTAGATCGGCGCGACGTAGTCGGGATCCAGGTCGGGTAAACCCTGGGCATTGAAGCTGAGCCCGGATACCAGCGCCTCCGCGTCGTGCGCAAGCCGCGTGGCGATGTAATCCTCGGTGAAGTTGACCGGAAAGCGACTGGTGACCAGCCAGTGCAGGGCGAACAGCAGCACGACGCTGGTCATCAGCCACAGCGACAGGCGGCCCTGGATGGAATTCACGGAGCAGGCACCCCGAAGACGTAACCCTGGCCGCGGCGGGTCGTGATCAGTTCCTTGCCGATCTTGCCGCGCAGGCGCGTGACGTACACCTCGATGACATTGCTGTCGCGCTCGTCGTCGAATTCGTAGATGTGCTCGGCCAGGCGCGACTTGGACAGTACCTTGCCCGGATGCAGCATGAAGTAGCGCAGCAACCGGAATTCGGTTCCGGTCAGATCGACCGCGTTTCCGTCGTCCCGCCGGCACGACCGGTGCTCCTCGTCGAGCGTCAGGCCGCATGCCGACAGTGACCCGGTCGAGTGCGTGACGCTGCGCCGCACCACCGCCTGCAGCCGTGCCAGCAGCTCCTCCACATGAAAGGGCTTGGCGAGATAATCGTCGGCGCCCGCCTTGAAGCCGTCCACCTTCTCGTGCCAGGCATCGCGTGCGGTCAGGATGATGACCGGCGTGGCGATCGCCTCCGTGCGCCAGTGCCGCAACACCTCGAGGCCCGGGCGTCCCGGTAGTCCGAGATCGAGAATGATGGCGTCGTAGGCCTCCTCCCTGCCCAGGTGCTCACCGTCGATCCCGTTGACGGCGACATCCACGGCAAAACCTTCCTGTCGCAGCCGTGCGCGCAGGCTGTCGGCCAGCGCCGCATCGTCTTCGACAATCAGGATTCGCACCGTGCTCCACCCCGTTCAGTCAATCAGCGGCCCACACATGAACACGGCCCGCTGCGCGAGATTTCCCGCCACCACGCGCACCACCTGTCGCAGCACGCCGCACCACCGGCCGGACGCACGCCGCAGGGTCCGGGGGAATACCGGCGCAGCCACGCCGGGCAGCGCTCATTTCAGCAGCGGGTGATCCTTCGGCAACTGCCGCATCACCCACATGGCCAGCCGGTGGCGCATCGACTGCTGGGACACCTGCTCCTCCGGCATGGGCGCGATGACCTTGTCGTGCACCAGCAGGCGGTAGATGTACTCGATGCGCTCGCTGAGCGAGTCGGTCGGCTCGAACTGGACGACACCGCGCTCCTCACCGTATTTCATGCCGGCGCGCACGGCCTCCTTGACCAGTTCCGTTTCGTGTTTCAGTTTCTTCATGCCGCTGCTCCATGCCACCACCGATGTGACCGGGCGGACACCCCGGCCGCCATTGTAATGTGAATACCCCACCGGCTGAAGCCGGGGGTTCCGGGCCGCGGACCGATGCCGATCGACCGGCCATTCGGCCGCTTGACCGCTTCCCCCGGTGCCTGAACCAGGACGCGGGGAGGTCGCGGATTCCCCCGCCGGTTTCCCGCTACCTTTCGTGGAATCCGGGGCCACCCGAATTCCCGACTGCCTGCGCCGGAAGGCATGTGCTAATGTCAGGTTATCATGAGACTGTTCAGGCACAGCCGTTCAATTCCCGCCCTGCTGCTGCTTGCCCTGATGCTGACACCGGTGTGGTATCCGGCCGCAGCCGAGCGTAGCGCCGTGGTACTGGATGTCGCCGGTGCCATCGGCCCGGCGACGGCCGACTATGTCGGACGCGGCCTGCAGGCGGCGCAGGAACGCGATGCCAGCCTGGTTATCCTGCGCCTGGACACGCCGGGCGGACTCGATACCGCCATGCGCGACATCATCCGGGACATCCTGGTTTCCGCAGTGCCGGTGGTCAGCTACGTTTCGCCCGGCGGTGCGCGCGCCGCCAGCGCCGGGACCTACATCCTGTATGCCAGCCATGTCGCGGCCATGGCACCCGGCACCAACCTGGGTGCGGCCACGCCGATCGAGATCGGCGGCCTGCCGGATACGGACAAGCTGCTGAAGGAGCGACACGACAAGGATGCGTCCGGACAGGACGATGAACCACGCGACACCCTGGCCACCAAGCGCGTGAACGACGCGGTGGCCTACATCCGCAGCCTGGCGCAGCTGCGCGGACGTAACGGCGAGTGGGCCGAGCGCGCGGTGCGCGAGGCGGCCAGCCTGCCGGCAGAGGAGGCCCGCGCGTTGCAGGTCATCGACATCGTCGCCGCCGACATGCAGGATTTGCTGCGGCAGCTGGACGGACAGACGGTGAACGTGGCGGGCATCGACCGGGTGCTGAACACACAGGGCCTCGTGCTGCAAACCATCGAGCCGGGCTGGCGCAGTCGCCTGCTGAGCGTCATTACCGACCCGAATATCGCCTATATCCTGATGCTGATCGGTATCTACGGCCTGTTCTTCGAATTCGCCAACCCCGGCTATGTTCTGCCGGGCGTCGCGGGCGCGATCAGCCTGCTGCTGGCACTGTATGCCTTCCAGATCCTGCCGGTCAATTATGCGGGCCTGGCCCTGGTGACGCTTGGCATCCTCTTCATGCTGGCCGAGGTATTCATGCCCAGCTTCGGTGCGCTCGGCATCGGCGGCATGATCGCCTTCGTCACCGGATCCGTCATCCTGTTCGACGGGGAAGGCGCGGGTTACGCCGTGTCCCTGCCGCTGATCCTGGCACTGGCCCTGTCCAGCGCGGGATTCTTTCTGTTCATCGTCGGCGCCGCCATCAAGGCCCGGCGACGCCCCGTGGTGAGCGGGCAGGAGGAAATGCTGCAGGCCACGGGCGAGGCACTGGAAGACTTCCAGGGACAGGGCAGGATACTGGTGCACGGCGAAACCTGGCGCGCCCGGTGCGAACAACCGGTCCGGCGCGGCGACCGGCTCCGGGTGACCGCCATCGACGGGCTGCTGCTGCACGTACGGCACTTCAACGAGGAGGCTTGATATGGGTATCACAGGAATTTTCGGCGGGCTGGTGATCATCGTCGCCCTGCTGCTCTATACCTTCCGCATCCTGCGCGAGTACGAGCGCGGCGTGGTCTTCACCCTGGGCCGGTTCTGGAAGGTCAAGGGCCCCGGCCTGATCATCGTCATCCCTTTCGTCCAGCAGATGGTGAAGGTCGACCTGCGTACGGTGGTGATGGACGTACCGAGCCAGGACGTGATCTCGCGCGACAATGTCTCGGTCAAGGTCAACGCCGTGCTCTACTTCCGCGTCATCGATCCGCAGAAGGCGATCATCCAGGTCGAGGACTATCTCGCCGCTACCAGCCAGCTGGCACAGACCACGCTACGCTCGGTGCTGGGCCAGCACGAACTGGATGACATGCTGGCCGAGCGCGACAAGCTCAACGCCGACATCCAGGCATTGCTGGACCGGCAGACCGACGCCTGGGGTATCAAGGTTGCCAATGTCGAAATCAAGCATGTCGATATCGACGAGAGCATGGTGCGCGCCATCGCCCGCCAGGCCGAGGCCGAGCGCGAGCGGCGCGCGAAGATCATCCATGCCGAGGGCGAGATGCAGGCGGCGGAGAAACTCGTCGAGGCCGCGCGTATCCTCAACGGGCAGCCCCAGTCACTGCAGCTGCGCTACCTGCAAACGCTGACGGAGATCGCCGGCGAGAAGAGCTCGACCATCGTGTTTCCGCTGCCGCTCGACAGCATCGGCAGTCTGTTCGGCGTGCGCACCGGCGCTGACTGAGACCCGCTGCACCGGGCCGTTCCGGCGGCGAACGGTGCACGCTCAAGCGGTGCCGGCGGCAGGCGGGTCCGCGCCCGGCGCTTCCCCTGCGACGGACGGTGCGGATTGCCCCGTTCCGGCCGTGCCCGAGCCGCCGTAGCGGCGCTGCAGGGCACGCGCCAAGCACGCACGTGAATCACCGGCGCCCGGCGATTCGTCGTAGAGCCAGCGCGCGAAGCTGCCCACGAAGATCAGGGTCAGCGCGCTTTCATCGAGGATGCGCCGCAGTCCCGTACTGTCCAGCAGCGCGGCCTCGCGGAACCATTGCACGGTACGGCTGATGCGTTGCAGTCCGGACAGCTGCAGGTGCAGGTGGCCGGGTTCAAACTTGTAGGCCAGCATGCCGCGCGTCAGGCGTCGGTGTGCCTGCAGAACATCCAGCCAGGCGAGCATGACGCGCTCCAGGCGCACGGCGACCGGCTGCGCAGCAAATCCCTGATCCTCGCACACCTGCAGTGCCGCACGGTCGGCGCGGTCGAACCACGCCTCGGCCAGGTCGTCCTTCTGCGGGCAGCCGTCATGGATGTCCGCCAACGGGATGTCCAGCGCACCGGCCAGTTCGTGCAGACGCAGCGCCTCCCAGGAACCGTGCGCCTGGGCGAGCGCCAGCGCCGTATCCAGCAGGCGCTCCGCCGACATGACTGCCGTTTGTGCGGGTTCAGCCACCGCCCTCACTCCGGCTCGACCGGCGGCGGCGTGCGCCCCGTCGCCAGCCGGCGTGCCTCGCGGTGCATCGTCTCGACGTAGTCTTCGAAACAGGCATCCTGGCCCACCTCGCCGGCGGCCAGCCGGCAGTGACCCAGCGCCGCACTGAAATCTTTCAGGTATTCCAGCCGGTCCCAATCGACGTCGCCCGCGTCGACCGGCTTGTGATACCGATCGACGAAGATCGTGGCGGCCGAACGCGCCAGCCGGCGCAGCACCTCGGTGAACGCATCTTCCACGATGAACAGCGGGGCCTCGCGTTCCCCCGGCCGTTCCCCGGCCGCCCATTCGCCGAGCGTGACCGGCAGCGCACCGAACGCCTCGACCTCTGCACACAGATTCCCCTCGGATACCGCCGTCCCCCGGCCGTTGTCCGACACGCGCACCGGGATGCCGTGCCGGAACTCGACGTCGCAACCACTCGGCAGACGCTGCCAGCCATTGTGTATGCGCATGCTCATGGTTACCTCCCGCGCCGTACGGCGCGTGGCTTGCCCTCCCTCTTAATCAGTGTAGAACAAACCGCGGCGGACGAAGCCGGGAGCGACACGCACCGTTTCCAGTCAGGTACGCAATGCGGCCTCAAACACCGGCCGTTGGCCGCTGCAGTCGCCCGACGGGAATCGGTGCGCCCGTTCGGCCTGCCCGGCGACTCCAGCGATGCGCGCTCAGCGGCTGCACCCGAGCCGGGTTGAAAATCAGCAGTTCGGGCCAATCGGCGGTGCGGAACCCGACCCCGTCATAGCCATGCTGGCGCAACTGCTGGTGGAGGCGTGAATAATTCCGCTTGAGGCGTTCGAAACCGCCCGCCCGGTAGCGGCGCTGATTCAGGTAAAAGCGGCTGACGAGGTAATGCCAGAGCTGCACCAGCTCGTCACGGGTGAAATGTTTGTTGCGCGGCAGGACCTTCCAGAAGTCCGGCGCAATGATGTCCCTGCCGAACGCCCGGCGCAGGCTGCCGATGACCTTGCGGTCATAGTCCGCATACCAGAGTATCCGGGTACCGCGCTGCAGCTGGCAGCGAATGATGATCGGTCCCCAACTCGCGGCGAATTCGGCGGTACCGCTCAGGTAAACGCCGTTACCCCACCCGCGGCCCCAGCGTACGGGCGCCAGGCTGAACCCCCGCGTCATGATCGACCAGGCGGATTGCGCGTCAGTGCCGTGGAAATAACGCTCCGTCATCCGGCTGGCCGCGCTCCGTGGCGTGGTACCCCGCCCAGACGGTGGACAAAAAGCCGCTTGTGCAGCTCGCCCAGGGTGTTCGGTCGCTGGCGCCAGCTTCCCAGCCCCGGCGGCATGGTGGACGCCCCTTTCCACCAGTCGATGGTCTCTGTCGTTCCGCCCGGCCGGCGCTGTACATCGAGCTGCGCCGCGATGAGGATATGCGAACGGCAGACATAGGCCGCCTGCCGCTGATAGCCGCGCTGCCGTTGCGCCGGTTCGCCGAAGACCCTGTCGCGTTCCTGTATGTTCAGGAGTCGGGAACCGGGACAATCGCGCAGCAGCCGGGCGGTCGCGGCCGCCATGTCCCGCTCGACCCGTTTACAGTCTTCCTGCCAGTCCCTGGGGGTTTCACGCCCTGCATGCAGTGCAGCGGGCGCCCAGACGGCGCCGTCATCGTAGGCGGACCTGAACGATCCCACCGTCACATGCAGCGGGACGGCGCGCGGCACGACGATGCGGCAGGGTATGCCTTTCTCCCGCAGGGCGCCGACCGCACGCTGCGTCGCGAACAGGTCGACGCCCGGCGCGAGCGGCGATACCAGCGTGAAATGGTAATCAGGCAGCCGGCCGGCGATTTCGCTTACCGACTCATCGACAAAGCGTTCCAGCCCGTCGACATCGCCGTTTCGCAGCAGCACCGCACCGATGATCCCCACCCAGACATCGTTGCGGTAATCCGCGTGCCCGCCCGGACCGGCCCGGTTGTGCGACCGCTGCAGGAAGCGGTTGGTCAGGCCGATGTTCTCGCGATCGTACTGCTGGGTAACGGGATCGAGCAGGTCGAAGTCAACCAGGTGTTTGTGTATCAGACGGGTATCGATCCGTTCGCCCGCCGACCACGCCTCGCCCGCACGCCACCCTTCCAGGTAACTGCCGACCATCCACGAGCGGTGCTCGAGCTCGGACAAGGTCTCGCAGGACCGGTCCGCATCCGCCTTCGCATGGCCGAGGGCCCGCGAGTCATACAATACGACATCCCTGGCAAACTTCATGCCCGGACCGTCGAGCGGCTGTGCAAGGTCCGCACGCGCATCCCGGATGCGCACGATACCCCTGCTGTAGAGCTTTGCAGGCAGATGTCGCGCCTGACGCCGGTTCGACTGCTTGTATTTCCACTGCAGTTCGTCCCAGGGTACGCGGGTGTCGTCCTCGGTCAGCGGCTGTTTCCTGCTGTATCCCCGGTATTCCTCGTGCAGTGCCTTTGCCAGATCGTCGAACGGGCGCTTGATATGGGCCAACCGTACCGTTGCGGTCGGCTCCTGCAGGGGATGGATAATATCCTGGAGGCAGGTCGCCGAAAAATAACCGTCCAGATGCCCTCTGACACCGTCACACGCGTTCAACAGCAGGAATACCGGTACTCTCAGGTGGTCGTGACGGGCACTCTCGCGCCGCAGGGTCAGTCCCGCATCGATCGTGACGCCGTCGTCACCCAGCGCGACGAACGCCGCCGTCACCGGTGAGTCACCCTCGATCTGTGCGAGACATGACGCGGCGAAATACCTGGCGGCCCCGTCGTAGGCGGTGAACCGGATGGTGCAGACCGCATCGATTTCGGGATAAACGGCATACAGGCGATCCCTGTCGCGCGCCGCGTCGGCACTGATCACCGTCACCAGCGGCGGCTGCAGATCAAGGCTGGTCGTGGTCTTCAGCAGCTCTGCCAGCAGCGGCAGTGCAAGGCCCTGCATCCCGACGAGAAGCAGGTGCATGCGTTCCTGCGCAAGCAGGTCCGCGACCTCGAGCAAATTGATTTCATTCGTGAAGCAGTTGACGGCCAGTTCATCGATGCTGAATGTATGTATCAGCACGACGGGCAACGTCGCCTGCGGGGTGGTCGACGTCATCCGCTCCCTGATGCGGTGATCATTGACCTGTGCACGCAGATAGGGGGTCTCCACCCGCACATAGATATCTGCCGCGACCCGGGAAGGCCGGCCACGGATCCTGTTCAGCAGGTCCGTCACCCTGTCGGTGACGGAGGGTTGTTTCCGCGTACGGTCCAGGAACGCTTCCAGGGCATCGGCGATGCACAGGTTCGCATTGTCACCCTCCGCCGCGACGACAATATTCGCGGCGCGGCGCAGGCGAACGCGCTTGAGTGTCTCGTCAGTCAACCTGCCGGAGCTCACCGTAATCAGGTTGTTCGCCGCAGGAGCGATTTCATCGGCGTCACCGTCCGTGATCACATGGACGACGGAATGCCGCCCGCTTTCATTCACGGCCAGCGCCCGGGCCACCTCGCCGGACCCGAAGATGAGTAGGTGATCCTTCCTGCTGCTTACATCGCGCCGGTTATTCCATCGCCTGAATACCATGGACAGGGACTGGTAGACCGCACCGAAGGTGACCAGCGGCGCGAAGAGGCGGGCGACATGCAACGTCCAGTGATTGTACGTATGTCCGACATTGAGATTGTCCCCTTCCAGGAAGAAGAGCATCAGCGAGCGGTAAAACGACTCGCTGGCATGCAGCCACGGCGTCATCGGGGGGATGGCGCAGGAAAGTTCCAGCCAGTAACCGTAGGTGCCCAGCGCGAGGCAGAAGGCACCGACCGCGAGCAGGACGAGCGATAAATGCTGCAATACCCTATTCACCGGCTGTTCCCGTTACAGGGTGTCCGTGGACCGGGGGACATGTGACACCCGTCATGCAGACCCGGCCCTCAGCCGGGAGCGGCCGCGCCGATGCGTGCCAGATCGTCCCGGTCCAGTTCCTGCCGCTTGACCAGTTCCCCGGCTACGGTCTCCAGCAGCACCCTGTTGTTCGAGATCGCCTCGTGCGTTTCGGCGGCGATCCCCGCCAGCGTGTGTTCGAGCGCACCAATCTCAGAATCCCGGTCGATCAGTGAATCGGGAGTGAGCCAGGTCAGCCGGCCTTCACGCCCGAGGCCGGATTTCAACGTCATGTGCTGCAGGTATTGCATCGACCGGGCCAGGTCGCTCTCATCGGCATACTTACCGGCCATGTCGGAAACGCCGTCCGCCCCGAACATCACGCGCTCCGCCGCCCTGCCGGCCAGCAGGATGCGGATCTCGTGCAGGTAATCCTCACGGGTCATGGAGACACGCTCATCGAACGTCGCCGTGTAGCCGATGCGGCCGTCACTGCGCGGTGCGATGGTGACATAGCTGATCTCGCTGCCGTGGTTCTTCCCCAGCAGGCGCATGACGACGTGGCCGGCCTCGTGCACGGCCAGCCGGTGGATCGTCTCGGCGTCGAAGGGTTCGTCCCGGTTCTCGCTGCGTGGACGGCGCATGATTTCCGCGACCAGGTCATCCTGATGGATGCTGTCGCTGCGTTTGCGCGCCCGCCGGGCCGCACCACGTACGAAAAACTCGACATCCGCACCGGTCAGGCCGAACGAGATCTGTGCCAGGGCCTCGCAGTCGATATCCGCTGCCAGGCTGCCGGCGGCCCGGTAGCGCCGCAGATGGTAGGCATAGATTTTTGCCAGTGCCCGGATCGTCGGATAACCCACCTCCACCAGCTGGTCGAGACGCCCCGCCCGCCTGAGTGCCGGATCGATGGCCTCCGGGTAATTCGTCGCACCGATGACGACGATATCACCGCGGTCCGAGAAACCATCGAGTTGTTCCAGCAGGTAGTTGATGACCGTCGCCTGGTAGGTCTGTCCGTGACCGTCAAGGGTCTCCCGGTTGCCGATGGAATCGAGTTCATCGATGAACAGGATCGAGGGTGCGAAGCGCCGTGCCTCTTCGAAGGTGGTGCGTATCTGCGCCAGGTGCTCGCCCAGGCCGTTCACCGCCTGCCAGGTGGAGGCACTGGCCGCGATAAATTTCACGCCGCACTCCCGGGCGATCGACATGGCCAGTGTCGTCTTGCCGGTACCGGGCGGACCCGCCAGCAACATGCCCCTGTCCACTTCATCCCAGTCGATCCGTCCGTCCAGCGCATGCCGGATGTCCTTTACCAGATCGAGCGCGATCTGGCGCGCCGCCCCCAGACCGTGCAGTTCATCCAGCGCCGGCGCATCGCTCACTTCCAGCCGGCTCAGGCGCTCCTGGACCCGCCCCCGGATATAGCGGGCGGCGTCAGCGGCGCTCCGTCCGAGGCGCAGAGGCGGCTGCACATCCGTGGGCAGTACGAAATTGCGCCAGCGAACATCTTCTGACGCGTCTGCCGGTAGCGGCTCTCCGAACAAGGCCTCGAACACCCGTTCGAAGTGCTGTGCGCCGGCCACGGGGAGGGTCAGGGTCAGGTCGATCAGGCGCTGGAATTCCAGCGGCACCTGTCCCAGACGGTCGCACCCGATCAGCACGGGGTTGTCGGACACCTCGATGGCGTGCACCAGTTGGAGGCTGTTTTCGATGTGGGCCGACTCCTGGAAGGACAGTACCAGCGGCGTACGCGCATCCATCGGCTTTGACTGACCGGCCTGCCAGTAGCCGGAGGTCAGCGCCGGCAGGAACGCCGGCGTCTTGAATCCGGCATGTTCACGGATCAGTTCGATCAGCAGGTGCTCCGCGTACGGAAGCGAGGACTCGATCGCCACGACCGGCACGATGCGTTCGACGAATTTTGCGAAGCGCTCCACGATATCCTGGTCCGGCTTGACCTGGATACGCTGTTTCCAGGTCTCATTGCCCGCGAGCGCATCCCGGAACAGGACCTCCAGCCAGGTCCTGTAGACACGGTGGTCGATCATGGCCTGGTTGCGGATCGAGGTGCTCATTGCACCCCTTCCGCGGAGGTGGATTGCCTGACGCCGACCCCGGCGACCGACAGCCCGTGTTCCGCCGCCAGGCGGTTCACCTCGCCGGCAAACAGCTCGTGCTGGTCCAGCAGCGCAGCGCGCAGCGCCAGCAGCAGGGCCTCGTGACGGTGCAGCTTTTCGAGTATGCGCCGGTAGGCCTCCTCGAGCAGCGACTGTACCTCCCCGGCACTGTCGCTCGTGCTCGCCCGCGGCTGCCAGCGCAATGTCCCGCCGGGGCCAAAGCCCAGCCGGCAGACCATATGCGTCGCCCAGCCCGTGGCGACGGCCAGGTCCGAGGCATCGCTGCTGCCACCCGCGCCGCCGGAGATGCCGTCCTTCCCATATGCGTATTCCTCGGCGGCCCGGCCGGCCAGCGTCACCTCGAGGTACTCCGTATAGGCCGGCCGGGTCAGGAACTGGCGCGCGTCCGGCATGCCGGCGGTAAATCCCAGACTGCCATCGTTGCGCGGAATGATGGAAACCATGTTGACGGCGGCAGGGTAGTGCTCGCAAAGCAGCATGGCGATCGCGTGCCCGGCCTCGTGGACGGCCGTGCGCGCCTGTTCCTCCGGCGCGACCACGCGCGACGCGGCCGGGCTGCGCGGCGCGCGGGTGATGGCCGCCGCCAGGTGGCGGTGCCCGATGGGCGCGGCCGCCCTGCGGGCGCGGCGCGCGGCATCACGCACGAAGAACTCGATATCCGCCCCCGTGGCACCGACCGCCATACCGGCCAGCGCATGCACGTCCACGTCCGGGGCAAGCTGCTTTTCGGCGGCATACGGGGCGAGGTAATACCGCAGGATCTCGGCGAGCGCCCGCCGGTTGGGCCGCGGCACCCGCACGATCTGGTCGAGCCGTCCCGCACGCGTCAGGGCCGGATCGATGTTGCGCAGGTGGTTGCTTACACCGATTATGAAGACACCGTCGCGGTCGATGACCCCCTGCAGTTCCTGCAGCAAGGCATCGACCACCTGCGTGCAATAGTCCCGGTTGCGGCCTTCAAAGTTCTGGCGGTTGCCGATGGAATCGAGTTCATCGATGAACAGGATGCAGGGGGCGTTGCGGCGGGCCTCCGCGAAGGCCGCCTGCATCGCGCGCAGGTGGTCGCCGAGGTTGTCGGTGCCTGCGATCCAGCGGGCCGCGCTGGACTGGATGAACCGTATACCGCAATCACGTGCCAGTGCGCGCGCGAGCAGCGTCTTGCCGGTCCCGGGCTCGCCGGTCAGGAGCATGCCACGGTCCACCTCCGACCAGGGGATCCGCCCGGCCACCGCGGCACGAATGTCCACCAGCAGGTCCTTGAGTATGGCCTTCGCTTCGCCCAGGCCATGCAGTTCATCCAGGCCGGGGCCATCCTCGGCCTCGACCGCTGACAGGCGCCCCGTCACGCGCTCCCGGACCGTGGCCAGCGCGTCGGCCGCGGACCAGGGTGGCTCCTCCTGCGACCCGGTGGCGGATAGCGCATAGCGCCGCCGCAGCATGTCACGCACCGCCGGGTAAAAATCACCGGGTGTCACATAGTTCTGCCACAATGGATTGTCATCACCGTCATCCGGCCACTGACAGTCGAACAGGGTGCGGAACAGCACCTGGAACTGTCCGGCTTCGATGGCGCCGAGCGTCAGCTTCACGTCCGTGATCCGTTCGATGGCGGCCGGCACCACGGCCACGGTGTCACAGCCGATCACCAGGGCCGCGTCCGTCACCCCCAGCTGATAGGCCACGGCCTCCGGACGCAGGATGCCGCGGTACTGGTGCATCGAAACCATCAGCAGGTGATTGTCCTGCAGTTCGGGAAGCAGGCACTTGACCGGGTCCGACGGCGCCGCGTCCACGTTGTCCCGGTAGATGATGTCGCTGGTGCGGCGTGCCAGGATTCCAGCGACGATTTTCTCGATATAGGGAATCGAGGATTCGAGCACCATGACCGGATACAGGCGTGCGACGAAGTCGGCGAACGCCTGCAGGAGTTCGTCATCACCGGCATCGAGCTCGGGTTCGAACAGGGGTGCGCCCTGCCCCGCCCGCAGCGCGTGCACCAGCAGCAGTCGTACGCATTCGACCAGTATCGATGCCTCCAGTTCACGCTCGTTGAGATAAGCGGGCCACTTGCTGGTCTGGGCGGCCTTGCGAATCTGCCCCGCCATGCGCGCCGGCTGTATCCGGCCCTCGCCCGCCTTGACGCGCAACTCCGTCGCCACCTGTATCTCGTTGCGTTTCGGGTCATACGGGATATCCGAAACGAGCAGGACATCGCCGGTCATATTCAGCACCCCGTCGTGCGGGAGCGAAAACGTGCAACGATAGAGGTTGCCGCCGAACTGGTTGAGCGCGCTGAACTGATACGGCGACGCGCCGACGGTCATGGCGACGGGGTAGATCAGGCTGTTGAACGTGTCCCTGTCGAGCTTTGCGTATTGCACGGGACACTGATCGTCCCGGACCGCCTCGCCCTTTGCCTGCTCCGGAACCGCGACATTGAGTTCTTCGACACGGTTGACCATCCGGAAGGGTCCCTGATCCGCGTGCACGAAGGTGCAGAAAAACTGCACGAAATCGCATGCGGTGTCGTCGTCGAGCACGAAACGCTCGCGTTCGAGCGCCTCGTAGATCGGCGTGGAACGCCCATCCAGGGGGAACATCCCCTGCTCGGAGCACAGTGCGTACATCCCGAAGGTGTCCTGCGCCGTTTCCGGGACGAGGCGCAGCAGGATAAGATCCGGGAAAAACGTCAGTGGCTGATAGGTCAGAAGCTTGCCGGTATCCGATTGCACGACGTCGTCGAGGACGGCAAGCCGTTCGCGCAGTGAAGGCGCCAGCGAGGCCAGCGGCTGCCAGCCGTCCCTGAAATCGAATGCCGGCCTGCGCGGCTGTCCGGCCTCGCCGGCGTACTCCGCGAGCGGGGGAAATCCGCTGGCCAGGGTTTCCATCGGTTCCAGCTGTACCTGTCCGGACAGGGTGACGCTGACGGTTGCCCTGGCGATACTGTCCCGGTAATAGATCGCGACCTCCAGGCGAAAGGTATCGTCCTCCCGGCTGACCTGCCCGGGCTCGAGCGGTCTCGCGTACCGCTTCAGGAGTGCCGCCTGGGCACCGGTCAGCTCCATGCCTGCCGGAACCGCGTCCGACTCCAGCAGCAGGACCCTGCCGAAACCGCCGTCGCGGCTGGCGACGTGCGCATGGAAGAACCGCACGTAATCGATGACGGTTTCCTCGTCGAGGCGGTACTGGCGCAGCAGGCCGATGGTCAGGATCAGGGTATTCGTCCAGTCCAGCATGCGCACCCATTCCGGCCCGATCAGCGCGTAATAAGGCAACCGGGGCGTCAGCTCAAGATTGACGAACTCGTAGAGATCATGCCCGGGAAAGAAGGACAGGGCGGTCCTGAGAACCCGGAACCCGAATTCCTCGAGCTGCGGCATGGCACTACGCTGGAGCAGCGGAAGCCTGTTCCAGGCGGCCTCCGCGTCCGCGGCGCTCACAGCCTCCCATTCGCCCGGCGCCTGCGGTTCCAGCAGGCTGCGCTTGTAGCTTGTCCAGTAGGGCATGTCAGCGGCAGGCGTTCTTATTTGCTCTCTTGATACCGGATGGTAGTCAAGTCATACGCGCGAGGCAAAAGTTTTCGCTGCAGACCCGGCTGGCGGTACAACCGGGGCTCCTCGGCTCCGTCATGGCGCTGCCGGCAAGCCCCGCACACACTCGAACGACACACGGATTTCGAGCCGAACCTGAACCCCTCGCCCCCGACCGACAGGCGACGGTCTCAGTCGTTCCCGGCGGCGATGGGCGCATCGATCCGGGCGGGCAGCTCAGTCAGGAGCGGAATATCGTTCTTCATTTCGATCAGGCCTTTCGGGGAGATCACGAAGTCCGCGGCGAAAATGGCGTTCGAATAATAAACCAGAGCGGACCAGCGCCAGTTGCCTTCCGTATCCTTGCCAAAGGCGCGTGGCGCGCGGAACCGTTCACACAGTTCACGCCCCGGGCCGTCCGCCCCTTGTTCCCCGCACCCTGCAGTGAACGCGGGTAGATACGGATTTTCGAGGTCGTCGATAATCAGGAAGGGCCCTTCGTCGCCGCGTACGAAAAAACAGAAAAACGACAGATAGAATACCACGTTCCCGTCATCGAGCCTGATCGCGTTATCCTCGTTGGCCGCGTGGATCGGATTCGAACTACCGTCCAGCCGGAGCAGCTTGTCACCGGAGAGCAGATAGTAGAAACGCAGGCTTGCGGGCTGCCAGCGCGGATCGGACAGTTGAATCAGGCGCTGATCCTCATAGAAGGGCAGGACCCGCTGGGTGATGACGGTCGCATCACCGATCCGGTATCCCTCGTCGATCTCATCCAGCGACTGCATGATGAAGGAGCGTCGATCCGCGCCCGTCCATTCCGGTCCGTCAGGTCGAAAATAGTTCATCGCTGTCTAGTATCCTCCCTTCAATGATGCAACGGCCCTCGCCAGCTTCCGCCTGAATGCGTCAAGCATTGCATCGGGTGCGAAATCCGCGGGCGAACGTCCCCAGTCATCGACCCAGGTCGGATCGGTATCCGGGCTGTCCAGCAGCGACTCGAAGGTATCGAGCCGCCCGAGAAATGCGGCCTGGACCAGCGGGTTATTCAGAATATCTGCGGTGGCATGCCCGCGTTCCATGCGATCAGACGCCGCGCCGGTGCGATCGGCGCGCGCCCTCCCCCCGGCCTCCTGACGGTCACAGGCCGCTGCAACCCTTTCCGCGATCGCTTCGCGCGAGCGATCGGGCGCGTAATCCGCGGGCGTGCGATTCCAGCTGTCCAGTATTGCCGGATTCGTACGCGGGTTGGCCAGGATCTTTTCAACGGTATCGAGCTGGCCAAGGGCAGCCGCGATGAACAGCGCGGTTTCCCCGGAATCCGAAACCTCGACATTCGGGTTCGCACCCAGGTCGAACAGGCGTTCGATCAGCGTCGCACCGTTTCTGGAGGTCAGGGCATGACGCAGGGCGTCATCGAGCAGCGCCTGCACATGATCGCCCACCATGCCGGGAAAGCGTTCCAGTATGGAATCGACCAGGGCCGCTTCGTTGGCGGTGATCGCCACGGCCAGCAGGCTGCCGCCTTTCTGACCCGCCGCCCAGGGATCGAAGCGACCGCCATTGACCAGGTCTTCGACCAGATCCGCCATGCCCGCCTTGACCATCAGGCTTGCCGCCGATGTCCCGTCGCCGGCGATATGCGACACGTTCACGCCGCGGCTGGCGAGAATGCGTTCCACGATATCGCGCTCTCCGGTACGCGCGGCGAACATCAGCGGCGTCCAGCCCCGGTCGGATGGCTCCGACAGCGCCAGTCGCGGGTCCTCCAGCAGCCGGCGGCGAATCCCCGGGTGCAGGGAAGCCAGCGCGAAGGGTGACCTGCCGTCCGCCTTGATGTTGGGATCCGTGTCGGCATGGGACAGGAGTACACCGACCGTTTTCAGCGCGGCCTCGCGACTGGCGTGATCCTCCGGGCCCGATTCAGGCGGTCCGCTGATCGCGAGATGCAGCGCCGTGTAGCCGGCGTAACGATCTGTAGCAGCGCAGCGCGCGTTCGGGTCGTCGCTCACATCGAGCAGGGCGGCGGCGACGTCGGCCCGGCGATACTGGGCCGCGAGCAGCAGGGGTGTGAAGCCCGTGGTGGTCACGGCCTCGAAACAGGGCTTGCAGTCCCGCTCATTGAGAATCGCCTCGACGACGGGCAGGTGACCCTCCTGAGCCGCCCAGTGCAGCGCCGTATAGCCCCATCGGTCGGACCGGGCGGCATCCGTGAACTGTCTGAAATACTCGAATGCCTGCAGATGCCCGCAAGAGGCGGCCACCTGCATGGGCGTCCTTTGGTAGTCATCGGGCGCGGCCGGATCGAGCCCGAATCGACGGACCAGGTCAGTGGCCATTTCGACACGGTTGTACACGGCACACGTATGCAGGTACGTCTGCCCCTCCGGACAGGCAAGGGTCTCGGCGCTATAGCGGGGCAGCAGCTGTTCGAAAATATCCATGCGATCCATCTGTACCGGCGCCGATATCGCCCGCCAGCCGTTTGTGTTCTCATGCACGGGATCGGCCCCGGCTTCTTCCAGCAGCCAGGCGACGGCATCGGCCTGTGACCACGCCGCGCACATCAAGGGTGTATTCCCCCGGTCATCGCCCGCATCCAGTGAGTCCGCGTCGATATCCCGGAACCGTTCGAGCAGCGACACCAGGCCGTAATTTGCGGCCAGGTGGACATGCCGCTTGTGGCGCTCCGGCGAACCGGGTACGGGCCGCAGCGGCGTGCTGCTGTGTGAGAATATGGCGAGCGCATAATCGCGGATCAGTGCTTCGTTCTCGTTGATCGCCACATCGTTGCCCAACGCCCAGGCGCGCAGGTACTTGTTGAGGATATGCGCCGCGGCATCCAGGCGATCAGCAGCGGGCTGTGACAGGTCATCGCCGCGCCCGTCATCGTGCCACAATGCCGCCTCATGGAGAAACCTGGCCTCGGTACAGAGAAACCCGAGTTCGCGTCCCAGCCAGAGCCGGGCCCGGGGCCAGTGGCGAATCACCGCCTCGTGGACCAGGCGCCAGCGGTTCCCGGCGGGCAGCAACAGCCGATGACGCATGCTGCTGAAGCTCTCGTCTATCCTCCGTTCATCGGAGTAGGGCCGGCGTCCGATCGTCTCCAGCGTCAGCTTCACCGACTCCGGCGTCGCGTCCCGCTGGCCGATGGGCACGCGGATCAGCGGCTGCAGGAAATGATCCAGCGCTTCCGGATCTTCTCGTTCGTCGCCCGCACCCTCCCGCCATGCACTTTCGGCAAGCGTGGCGATTTCGGTCTTGAGACCGAGATCGTAGTCCAGTTCCTCGCGGTCGATCGCGAGCAACTCATGGAAGTCACCGCGCAGGCCTTCCCGGTCCGCGCGCCGCCTGTGGCCGAAGGAATCCTGTACGTAATCGAACAGATTCGTCAGCTTGAGGGCGAGCAGCGGCAGTACGGAACCACTGAAGCGCCTGCCCGTGTCATCCCTGATCGCGCGTTCCACGTTGTCCAGCAGTTCCCGGGTGATCCTGTCACTCAGATCGAAGCCGGCCATTTTGAAAGGGATCTCGATGACCTTGCTGAGAAAATTCTCATCCGAATCGCTGATCTTCAATTCGTAACGGTCCCTGAACGCGTCGGGAAGGTCCAGGGAGTCGAAGCTTCCCCGGCGACTGCTTTCCAGCGTATAGACGAAGCCGATCGAGGTGTTTCCGGTGGAGGCCTGTACGAACTCGATCAATGGCAACCAGGACCTGCGCAGCTCCCCGCTTGACATGTCGTCGACGATCTCCTCGAACTGGTCGAGCCCGATGACGAGTTTCGACTTTCCGCCATCGCTCGCGGCCGGCAGCAGCGCGTGCAATGCCGCCATCGCCACCGCCGGCGCACGCAGCCGGGCGCGCTCGACCTTGCGGATCACATCCAGGGGTATGTCGAGCACCCCGCGGTCATGCACGGTCTTGAGCAGCAGGAGTATGACATCGCCGGGCAGGCCGTCATTACCGTGGAAATCGGTGCGGTGAAACACGATGGTGCGGATATCGCCCCGGTGTTTGAGCCTGCCCAGCTCGGCCAGCACACCGGCTCGCAGCAGCGAGGTCTTGCCGCTGCCGCTGTCCCCCGTAATCCGTATGGCACGCGGCTTGCCTGCCGTCGTGAACCGTTCCATGAGTTCGCGGACCGCCGCACGGGACTGCTCCTCGCGCCCGTAATAGTGCGTTGCATCATCGACATCGAAATAGTTCAGGGACAGGTAGGGATTGAGATGGGTGAATCCAACCTTCAGTACGCCGGCAATGAACTTCTCGACCTCGTTTTTATGCCTTTCGAAATCCAGACTGACGACCTGGTGCAGGCCGTGTCCGGCAATGGCGCACATGAAATTCCGTACCGCCATCGTCTGCGGAATCCACTCCTGCCTGTACCATTCTTCGAAATTCGTGTCCCTGCTGTGTGACTCCCGCAGGCGATAATCGCCCAAGCGCGCCGAATCGTCTCCCGGGGCGATTTCCTTGTCGGAGACGAGGCAGAGGTGCATTTTCTTGCCGTGCGCACGCGCAACCAGAAATTCGAACACGGTTCCCGTGAGAGGGAAACACCCCGCGGCCAGTGCATCCATCTGCGCCTGCATCTCAAGCGCATGCGGCCAGGGATGCAACAAACGGTAGCGCCTGGTATCGCTGCACCACGCGTCGATATCGGGAATGTAGGCGTCCGGTACAAACCCGTCGTCGATCGGATAGCCCAGCCGCTCACCCAGCAGGCAGATCACGCCGCGGCACCTGGGATCGGAGGGCAGCGGCAGGTCCTCCTGCATCCTCAGCCGCTGGTCGAAACTGTCTTCCTGTTTGGCAATATCCCAGGAATACGGCTCGATCGTTTCTTCGGGTGAAAGACGGGCGATGATTGCATCGATCGATTTTTCACAGGCCGCACGCAACTGCCGGACGTCGCTCGAACCGGCGATGAATATAATGTCCGTCTTCGGGGAAGGGAACTTCCCGGCATCCATCACGACCTGTTCCTTGTATTATGGCCGCCAGGTTTCTGGGTCAGAGCAATGGCTGTGTCGAGGTACGCTGGCGTTATACGGATCAGATCTGGATTTCGCACCGCGCACAGGCTTTATCAAACCATAACACGACGCGGAATGACAGCCACGCCCCCCGCGCCGGTGAGATTCCGCTTGCGCACGGAGCGCATCCCGGCGACCGCCCTGCCTGCATCAGCGCCGTGCGGCCGGGGCGGGCGAGCCATCGTGCAGGCCGCGCAAGGGCTACACAGATCGCCGCGTTGCTGCCGCCAAAACGGGCCAGACAAGGCGCGAGGAGTGAAGTTGAGTTGTGCCAAATGAACGACGAGCAACGCAGACTGACCCGTTTTGGGGCGCAACCCGAAGGGACGGGGCCCCTATCGCACCGGCCGGCGTTGGGGCGCGCTGGTGTACGCCGAGTACACGTCGCTCGCACCGCCTCGCCAGGCGCGAAATGGACCTCCGTCGCGACGATTTGCGTAGTGTGAACAGGCCCTAGGGAATCCGGCCGTTATGGTGTAGATTCTGAGCGCAACCGGTCAAGGAGAGATCATGTCGCGTCCAGGTACGCAACCACCCGTAGCCGCCGTCGCAACACGTACGCTCGCGCTGCTGGCATTGCTGTTTGCCGCGCTGACGGCGGCCTGCGCCGACGACGCGCTGCCCGTGGATCTCGGGGCTTGGTCGGGCTGGGTGGTCCGTGATGTCGAGGATTACGGCTGTCCCGTGCTGTACAACGCCGCCAGCCGGCGCTGCACCTTTCCCGGCCGTCTCGGTCTCGACCTCGACGGCAGCGGCGGCAGTTTCAGCCAGGTTCTGAACGTCTACCGGGAATCCGTGGCGTACCTGCCCGGCGACCGTGACCACTGGCCGCTCGAGGTCCTGGTCGACGACCGGCCCGCCGCCGTCATCGCGCGCGGGGGCCGACCCACGCTCGTACTCGACGATGGCCGGCACGTCATCGGGGGCAGCTTCCGCTGGCAGCGCCTGCCGGAATCGCTGGCCGTTCCGCCGGAATCCGGCCTGGTTGCGCTGCGGCTGGGCGGGAGCGGCGTCGCGCAAGCCGATATCCGCAACGGGCAGCTGTGGCTCAGCGAAAGCCGTGCGCAGACGGACGCGGCGCACCGCGTGGAACTCAGGGTATTCAGGAAGATCACCGACCAGGTGCCGCTCGCGGTGACCACCCGCATCGAGCTGGATGTCTCCGGCGAGCAGCGCGAACTCGGCCTGTCCGGTGCGCTGCCACGGGGCTTCGAACCGGTTGTGGTACGCAGCCGGCTGCCGGCCCGTCTCGACGAAAACGGCCGGCTGCTGCTGAAGCTGCGTGCAGGTCGCTGGGTCGTAGACGTCGACAGCCGTCTGAACCGGGAGACACTGGCGCTGGAACTGGACGGCTTCCCGGCGCCGTGGCCGGCCAGCGAGCTCTGGGTATTCGAGGCCCGGCCGCAGCTACGCCTGCTCAGGGTCACCAGCCCCGTCAGCATCGATGCCAGCCAGAGCGCGTTGCCGCAGGACTGGAAACGCCTGCCCGCCTACCGGATGCAGCCCGGAACAGCGCTGGTGTTCGAGCAGATCCGCCGCGGCGATCCGGAACCCGAACCCGACCAACTCGTGCTCAGGCGCGAACTCTGGCTGGATGCAGGCGGTGCGGGCTACACCGTCAGCGATCACATCAGCGGCACGCTGTCGCGCGGCTGGCGCATCAATGCCGGCGCCGGTCTGGCGCCGGGCCAGGTCTCGCTGGACGGCCAGCCACAGCTCATCACGCGCACCGGGGACGGGGGCATCGGCATCGAGGTGCGCAAGGGGAACATCGATCTGGCCGCCGACAGCCGCATCGAGGACGCGGTCCGGCACCTCTCCGCGGTCGGCTGGGATCACGACTTCAGCAACGTATCCGCCAGCATCAACGTACCGCCCGGCTACCGCGTACTGGCGATCACCGGCGCGGACCATTCACCCGCCACCTGGTTAAGCCGCTGGACACTGCTCGATTTCTTCATCGTGCTGGTGAGCAGCATCGCACTGTCGAGACTCCACGGCCTGCGCTGGGGCGCGGTTGGCCTGGTCGGGCTGGTCGCGCTCTGGCACGAGCCCGGTGCACCGGCGTATATCTGGCTCAACCTGATCGCCACGCTGGCGCTGATGCGCGCGGCGCGCAATACCCGGCTCTATCCCCTGGCCCGCAATTACCTGGCGCTGTCGGCGCTGGCGCTGCTGTTGCTGGCATTACCATTCATGGTCGGCCAGGTGCGCGAAGGCATCTTCCCGCAACTCGAGCAACCCTGGCTGGCCATGGGCGGGCCGTCGCCGGGCGGCCAGCCGGCTACCCCGCAGGCGCCGCCCGCGGCACAGAAATCGCTTAGCCGCGCGCTCACGGATTCAGTCGGCGACCGCATGGCGGGCATTGCCTCCCGGGACGAACCCTATCAAGCGGCGCCCGCGGGCGAACTTGAGAAGCTGGTACAGGATCCCGGCGCACGGCTGCAGACCGGGCCCGGACTGCCGCAATGGCGCTGGCGCAGCTACCCGGTCACCTGGAACGGTCCGGTGCAGAAAGACCAGCGGCTGTCCGTCTACCTCGTGGGCCCGTTTTTCAACCTGCTGCTCAACCTGTTCCGGGTCGCCGTTGTCGCGCTGCTGGCCTGGAAGCTGATCCGTGCACCCGCAAACGAATGGCTGTCGACTCTCCGGTCGGGCGCCGCCGGCACGGCCGTCGCCCTGCTGGCGGTCGGCGCGCTCTCCGCGCCCGACCCCGCGCAGGCCGCCTTCCCGCCGCAGGCACTGCTGTCGGCGCTGAAGGAACGCCTGCTGGAACCGGCCGACTGCCTGCCGCACTGCGCGGAACTCGAACGGCTCGCGATCCGGCTCGATCCCGAACAGGCTCGGTTCACGCTGCGCGTCCATGCCGCGGAGAACCTGGCACTGCCATTGCCCGTGCCGCTGAACGACTGGATGCCGTCCGGCGTAGAGGTCGACGGAACGCCGGCCGACGCCCTGTTCCGCGACAGCAACGCCCTGCTGTGGCTGTATGTGGAGGCGGGCGTGCATGACGTCGCCGTACAGGGCCGCGTGGCGCAACTGCGCGCGCTGCGCCTGGATCTTCCGCTGCCCCCGCATGCCCTCGAGCTGGCGCTCGAGGGCTGGAGCCGTGACGGCACCGACGCGCTCGTGCCGGCACCGCGCTCACTGACGTTCACGCGCGAACAGCCGGACGGCGGCGCGCAACGCTTCGACACGCCGTCGCGGATTCCGGTGTTCGCCCACATCACACGCCAGCTGCGCCTGGGCCTCGACTGGCGGCTGGTCACCACCGTGCAGCTCGAATCCGGTACCGCGCTCCCGGCGGTGCTGCGCATCCCGCTGCTCGACGGTGAAGCGGTCGTCACCGACGACATCAAGGTCGAGGATGACAATGCCATTGTCAGCCTGAGCGAGACCAGCCGTTCCCTGAGCTGGTCCTCCACGCTCGCGCAGCACGAGCACCTGTCGTTGACCGCCGCCCGGGACCGCCCCTGGTCCGAGACCTGGAGCGTGGAGATCGCCCCCATCTGGAACGTACGCTTCAGCGGCATCCCGGTCGTCTATCACCAGCAGGCGGACGGCGCATGGCACCCGCAGTGGCGGCCCTGGCCCGGTGAGCAGGTACAGCTGACGGTCACCCGCCCGCAGGCCATCGAGGGCCGGACCCGGACCATCGACAGCAGCCTGCTGACGCTCACGCCCGGCAGGCGCGCCACCGCGGCGGAACTGTCGTTCACGCTGCGCAGCTCGCTGGGCCAGCAGCACACCGTCACACTGCCGGAAGACGCGCGGCTGGAATCGGTCAGCATCGACGGCCGGGCCGTGCCGATCCGCCAGGATGGCCGCCGCGTGAACCTGCCACTCAAACCCGGCAACCAGAACATCGCCCTGCGGTGGCAGCAGCCCCGCGGCATCGGCTGGCGCTTCGCCAGCCCGGCGGTCGGCCTCGGCGCGCCCAGCGTCAACGCCCGCATCGTCATCAGGCCCGGCCATGACCGCTGGGTGCTGCTCACCGGTGGCATCCGGCAGGGACCGGCCGTGCTGTTCTGGGGCGTACTGATCGTGATCGTGCTGATCGCGCTGGTCCTGGGACGCGTCAGGGATACACCGCTGAACACCGGTTCGTGGATACTGCTCGGTATCGGCCTCAGCACCGTGACGCCGTTCATCGCCCTGTTGATCGCGGCCTGGATCTTCGCGCTGTATGCACGCGGCCGCAGCACGGGACCGGCCGATGCCGCGCGTTTCGATGCCCTGCAGATCGCACTCGTGCTGCTGACCTTCATCGCGATGGCGGCGTTGTTCGGGGCGGTCTCCAACGGTCTGCTCGGCAACCCGGAGATGCAGATTGCCGGCAATGGCTCCTCGCATACCCTGCTGAACTGGTACCAGGACCGCATCGGCGACACCCTGCCGCAGGCGTGGGTGATCTCGGTACCGGTGCTGGCCTACCGGTTCCTGATGCTGGCCTGGTCGATGTGGATGGCGTTCGCGCTTATCGAGTGGCTGAAATGGGGCTGGGGTTGCTTCTCGCACGACCGCCTGTGGATACCGCTGCGCAAGGCGGCGCGCAGCCCGCCGGATCAGGCCGCCGGCGGCGTGGACGGATAGCGCGCCGCACGCGTCAAGCGCCCGGACGCGCCGTTGCACAGGCAGGAAACCGCAGGCTTGATCCACCTGCTTTTGCGCGGCCGGTCGAGTACACTTCCGTGCCTATCAGCAGACTCGGGGCGCATGAAACCCACTCGTGCCCCGGCGGTACAAGAGGCAACACCGGCATGCATTACGTCGTACTCCCGCGTCATCACGGCCAGGCAGGATGAATAGGACTCGCCGATGCACCGTGCGCAACCGGCTGTTGTCCGGCTGCCTGCTGTTGTTACTCGCCGGCTGTGAACACTCCGCGCAGCAGGCAATCCCGGATGCGCAGGCCGTCGCGCTCAACAACCGCGGTGTGGGCCTGATGGGACGCTACGACTTCGCGGGCGCCCTGCAGGTGTTCCGGCAGCTTGCGCAGCAGTACCCGCAGCAGGACACCTTCCGCTTCAATCTCGCCGTGGCGCTGATGAACCGCCAGCTCGACGGCGACGAGGCGGACGCGCTGGCGCGCTTCGATACGCTGGTGGCCGAATGGCCGGACGACCTGCGCGCACGCTACTGCAGTGGACTGCTGGAGTTGCGCCGCGGTGAGCTGGAGCGGGCCGCGACGCACCTGCAGGCGGTACTGGCGGCCGATCCGCACGATGCCTACGCAGCCTATTTCCTGGCGCAGACATTGCAGCAGCGGGGCGACAGCGCCGCCGCGCTGGACTGGTACCGGCACGCGCTGGACGACGATCCTTACCTGCGCAGCGCCTACTACGCACTCGCACAGCTGTATCGCCAGCGGGCTTCAGGCGACGAGGCCGGCCGCTACCTCGAGCGCTACCAACGGCTCGCCAGCAACCCGCGTGCACAGCTGGTGGAATTCAAGTACACGCGCATGGGTCCGAAGTGCGAGGCCGCCGCGACGGGCCCGCGCGCGGCGCCGCCCTTGCCGCACCCCGCCGGGGCACTGTTCGCCGATCCGGGTGAACTCCTGCCCCTGCTGCCCCCGGTGGATGGCGCCCGGCCGTCCGGCGGGCCGAACCTGACCGTCGCCGACATCGACGCCGATGGTCGCTACGACCTGTTTCTTGCCGGCCGCGCCACGGTGGCCGGTGCGCACAACACGGTGCTGCTCGGCCGCGGCGACGGCACGTTTACCGCCGCACAAGACCACCCGCTGGCGGGCGTACCGGACGTGAACACCGCATTGTGGGGTGATTTCGACAACGACGGCCGCACCGACGTCTACCTGTGCCGGCGTGGGCCCAATCAAATGTGGCGGCGCACGGACGCGGGCGACTGGGAAGATGTCACCGGCACGACCCGGACCGCCAACGGAGACTTTGATACCGTCGACGGGGCACTGTTCGACGCCGACCATGACGGCGATCTGGACCTCTTTCTGGTCAACGGTGACGGCCCGGACGAACTGCTCAACAACGACCTCGACGGCACGTTCCGGCCACTGGCTGCGGATCGCGGCCTGGCCGGCGACCGGCCCGACAGCCGCCAGGTGTTGTTGCTGGATATCGACGACGACCGCGATACCGATATCATCGTCCTGCACGCGGCGCCGCCGCACGCGGTGTACATCAACGATCTGGGCTGGAATTACCGTCCCGCCGCCGGCCTGGAGACGTTCATCGATACGCCCATGGCCGCACTGGTCAGCGGAGACAGCGACGCCGACGGCCTCCCGGAGCTGTATGCCCTCGACACGGACGGCACCGTGCGGCGCTGGGACGTGCAGCCTGGCAGCGCCTGGCAGATGTCCGTACTCGGCACGCTGCCACCGGCGACGAACCCGCAACTGGAACTGCGCGACTACGATGGCGACGGCCGGTCCGACCTGCTGCTCTCGACCGCGACGGGCTGGGGGGTGCATTCGTTGCGGGACGGCGCGCTGGAAACGCTGTTCAGCGCGCCCGACACACACGCACCACAGGCCTGGGCAAGCGTGGTCGGCGACATCGCGCGCGGTCCCGCTGTCGCCACCGTGGACGCGGACGGCAGTTTACGTGTGTGGCCGCCGGGTACGGGCCGCTTTAACTTCATCGGCCTCTCGCCCACGGGGGTCAACGACACCGGGGCCACCACGCGCTCCAACGCCTCGGGCATCGGCACCCGGCTGGCACTGCGCAGCGGCGACCGGTGGGTCCTGACCGACAGCTGGCGGCATCATTCCGCGCCCGGCCAGGGCCTGCAGCCGGTGGTGACCGGACTGGGCGGTGCATCGCGGCTCGACTTCGTGTCGCTCACCTGGTCTGACGGCGTGCTGCAGACCGAGCTGGACCTGGCGGGCGGCGAGCTGCACCGGATCGCCGAGACCGAGCGGCAGCTGTCCAGCTGCCCGGTGCTGTTTGCCTGGGACGGCACCCGTTATGCCTTCGTCAGCGACCTGCTGGGCGTGGGCGGACTGGGCTATCTCGTTGCACCCGGTGTATACGCCCCGGCACGGCCGCACGAGAATTTCCTGCTGCCCGCCGGCCTGCCCGCGCCGCGCGCGGGTCGCTACGTGCTGAAGATCGGCGAACCCATGGAGGAAGCCGCCTACCTCGACGCCGCACGCCTGGTCGCCTGGGACCTGCCACCGGGCTGGAATCTGGTGCTGGACGAACGCATGGCCGTGGCCGGCCCCGAGCCAAGCGGCAAGGCGGTCTTCTACCGTCAGGAACAGCTGCCGGTGCGTGCCACCACGGCCGGCGGCCGCGACGTCACGCGGCAGGTCACGGCCGCCGATCTGCAGGCCGCGCCGGTGGGACTGCGTGACCGGCGCTTCATCGGTCGGCTGGCCGCCAACCAGGAGCTCACCCTGGAGTTCGGGTCTGTGCTCGGTGGTGACCGGTCGGTCCTGGTAATCGATGGCTGGATCGAGTATCCGTATTCACAGACCATGTTCGCCGCCTGGCAGGCCGGGGCCGATTACCGCGCACCGACGCTGGAGGCACGCAGCGGCGACGGTCGATGGCACACCGTGCTGGCGGAGTTCGGCTATCCCGCCGGCATGCCGCGGCGCATGTCCGTACCGCTCACGGGGCTGCCGCCCGGCACCACCGCGCTGCGCCTGACCACCAACCAGGAGATCTACTGGGACCGGGTGGCGGTGGTGCAGGCCGAACCGTTGCCCCGCGCGCGCCGCACGGTGCTGCCGCTGGTGGAGGCACGGCTTGACGATAGCGGTTTCGCGGACCGCGTCACCGGCCCGCAGCGCCAGCCCAACTACGATTACGCGCGGCGTAGCCCGTTGTGGGACGCGCGCCATATGGCCGGTTACTACACCGCGTTCGGCCCGGTCACGGAGCTGCTCGCCATACAGGACGATGCGACGGCTATCTTCGGTCCCGGCGAGGAGGTGCAGCTGGAATTCGCGGCCGCGCTGCCGGCGCTGCCGGCCGGCTGGCACCGGCGCTTCGTACTCGAGGCCAGTGGCTGGGCCAAGGACATGGACCTGTACACGGCGCAGGGCGCGACGCTGGAACCGCTGCCTTCCACCGGCCTGCCGCGCGATGCGCGCGATGCACTGCAGGCGCGCTACAACACCCGCTACCGCGCCGGGCTGTAGACCGTTCTTCGGAGGGACGACGATCCGGCCTCGGTGACCCCGTCGATGCGGTAATCCGGAATCAGACCCTTGTTCGGCAAATACAGTGGACGGACCTGGGCCGGCATGCTGCATTCGTCCAGGGACGGGAGCAGCGCCCGGAGTGTTTCGGGTTACAGGCTGACACTCCCATCCCGCTCCAGGACTTGGTCGTCAGCCGGGCCGCACAGGAGGACCAGGGCCCAGCGGTGTCTGTACGTCGGGCATCGCAATATCTCGGACACCCTGGCCACCTCTCAGGAACACACGCGAGTGGAGATGGTGGAGATGCACAGGAACAGCAGCGCGATCGAAGAGATCGGCTGTCTGCCGGTTTCTCTCCCCTGTCGGATATAATAGCCGTGTGATACCCGCTCGCCGACGATCCGCTGTCCATGCGATCGTTCTCCGAAACCGTTGTATTCCCGATCACGGCACCGTCCGGGCGGTCGTTCCGGCCGCGGGCATCCCGTTGCCGTCCCACGCCGCGCCGCTGCCTTCCTGCAGCGTGACGAAGGCGTCGACCCCGATGTCGTTCCAGAATTCGCGGCTACCGTCCGGCCAGACCACACCGACTCCCTGCACCTCGGCGTCTGCACCGAGGCCGAAGTGCACGCGCGGGTCGTTGGCGCTGAGGTAGCTGCCGTCGGTGTGCGCGCGTCGCCACAGCACGGACCGGCCCGCGCGCAACACCGCCACGCGCGCGCCCATCCCGGCGCGGTTGGAACGCGTGCCCGCAAGCACCACCGTCAGCCAGTGCCGGCCTGCGGCCGCCGCATTGCGCAGCAACCGGACCGGGCCGTTGTTGTTTGCCACCACGATATCGATGTCACCGTCATTGTCGATGTCGCCGAAGGCGGCGCCGCGGCTGACTTCGACCAGCGCCAGCGCCGGACCGGCCTGCCCGGTGACATCGACAAAACCGTCCGCGCCCTCGTTGCGGATGAGCTGGTTGCGTTCCTGGTAGGGAAACGGCTGACCGCGCAAGGCCTCCTCGGTCTTGACCGCGCCGTTGGCGATGAACAGGTCGAGGTCACCGTCGTTGTCGTAGTCGAACCACTCCGAGCCGAAACCGGTGTACGGCAGGCTGATGCGCCCCAGTTTGTGCGCGTCGGTGACATCGAGGAAATTGCCGGACCCGTCGTTGACGTAGAGCGTGTTGGTCTCGCGATCGAGGTGGGTCATGAACAGGTCCTCGTCACCGTCACCGTCGAAATCACCGGCTGTCACCCCCATGCTGGCCTCCGCCTTGCCGTAGGCGTTGATGGCCACACCGGCCATCAGCGCGGTATTCTCGAAGGTGCCGTCCTGCCGGTTGATCCACAGCTGGTTGTCGTCGCCGTCGTTGCCGACGTAGATATCCTGCCAGCCGTCGCCGTTGAAATCGGCGCAGGTCACGCCCAGCCCCGGGCCGAACGCCGCGCCCAGACCGGCCGCGTCGCTGACATCGGTGAAGCGGCCGCCGCCGTCATTGCGGAACAGCCGGTCGCGCACCTTCTCATAGGACTGCGGCCCGCAGTAATCGGGCTTGCCGTCCGCGCCGGCGCACTGCTTGTTGCCGGCCAGGGTGAAGCGCACGTAGTTGGCCACGAACAGGTCGAGATCGCCGTCGCGGTCATAGTCGAGAAAGGCGGCACTGGTGCTCCAGCGCGGATCGTCGACGCCGGCCGTGGCGGTAACATCGGTGAACCGGCCATTGCCGTCATTGTGATAAAGCACGTTGGAGCCGAACGCGGTGACATAGAGGTCGGAAAAGCCGTCATCGTCGTAGTCGCCGCTGGCGACGCCCTGGGCGTAGCCCGTATGGCCCAGCCCGGCGGGTGCCGTGATATCGGTGAAGCGAAGTTCACCACCCGGCACCAGCTCGTTGCGGAACAGGCGGTCACCGGGCGGCTGATCCGCCGGCAGCGGAAACAGCGCCTGTGCCGTGGAGCCGGCGGGAGCGAGCATGGCAGCCTGCGGCAGGTAAACATCCAGGTCACCGTCATTGTCGAAATCCAGCAGGGCCACGCCGGGACCGAACACCTCGGGCTGGTAATAGGCGCCGCTGGCACCGTTGAAGTGCTGGAATACCAGCCCGGTCACCGCGGCCACCTCCTCGAAGGGTGCAGCGCCGGTCGGAACCGGTGCCGGCATTGTCGCATCATCGGCACCGCAGCCGGTCAGCAATACCAGGGTTGCCGCCAGCCACGGGGGGCCGTGCCCGGTCCCGCGCACGTTCACTGCGCGCCCCGCCACTGCGCCTGTGTCCGCCTGATCTCTTCCAGCAAGCGCTGTTGTCCCTGCGTCGCCGCCTCCGTCCGGGCTGTCTCCAGCACGGACAGCGCGCGTTCCGGTTGACCGGCCTCGTGATACACCCGTGCGATGCGTTGCAGGTAGAACGCGCTGTCCACCTGCCCGCCCTGGCCCGCCAGGCTCAGCAACGGTTCCGCCTCGGCATACCGGTTCTTCAGCAGGAGCAGACGCCCCAGCAGCAGCGCGGCACGGCGGTTGTTCGGATTGCTCGTGAGCGCCAGGCGGTACTCCCGCTCGGCCACTTCCGGCTGCTGCAGTTCCTCGCGCGCCTGGCCGAGGAATGCGTGTGCGTCGCTGTGTTCGGAATCGGCCTCAAGCACCTTCTCGAAGGCCGTGGCCGCTTCGGCCATGCGGCCGTGCTCGGCGAGGAGGTTTCCGTATTCGAGGTTGGCCATGACGCTGTAGGGTTCTATGGCAGTGACCGCGCGATAATGCCGTGCCGCCTGCTCGATGTCGTCGAAGCGGTGATACAGCCGGATCAGCTCGCTGTGCGCCTCGACCGATTGCGGCTCGATGGCAACGGCCTGCTGCAACGACTGCAGTGCCACCTGCGGCTGTCCCGCGCGATCGAATTGCCTGGCACGGCGCACGTGCGCCCGGGCACTGATGTCGAGCGCATCCAGCGTCTCCAGCAAGGGGTCGACGTGGGGCGGCGCCTGTTCCGGATGCGCCCGGTAATGCACCATGTGTTCCTGCGCCAGCTCCGTATCGCCGCGGTCTCGATAGGCCAGGGCCAGCGCATAGTGCACCGGACCGAAATCCGCGTACAGTTCGATGGCACGCTTGTTGTGGACGATTGCTCCCGCCGGATCTCCGAGCGCGGCCAGCACCTGCGCGAGCCGGTGATGGGCCCAGGGCGAGTCCGGCTGCCGCGCCAGCAACGCCTCGAACAGGTCGCGCGCCTCGTCCGGCGCACCGGTCTTGAACAGCACTTCGCCCAGCCGCAGGCGTGCGGGTGCGTAGTCCGGATTCAGTGCCAGCGCGCTGCGCAGGTTGTCACCGGCGCCGGCGTCGTCACCCGACTGGGCCAGCGCGATTCCCAGCAGGTAGGCCGATTCGAAGTTCCCGGGCTGCAGCCGCCGGGCGCGGCGATAGCAGTCGATGGCCGGGGGCAGCATCTTGTAGGCATGCAGAATCCTGCCCAGGTCGAGGATGCGCTGCGCGTCCTGCGGCGCCTCCAGCGCCCGCGCGCGCGCGGCGCGGAGTTGCTCCCTGACCGGCCGGGAAAATTCCGCCACCGCCAGTTCGGGAACCGGCGGCAGCGCCGGCCGCGCGGACGGCCGCAGCGTGGCCGCCGCGATGACCACCAGCAGGACCAGCAGGACCGGGATGAGGTAGCGTTTTATCTCTTGAACCATGGTCACGCGGGGAGGATGTGCTGCCTGCACGTGATTCTGCAGGTTCAGCCCAGGGTCAACCCAGGGTCAACCGGGGGCGGACATGCTGTGCAGCGTGTGCATTATATCCACAGGCCGGTGGCCTGCGCATCCACTACGACGTCCGTAATCGTTTCGACCCGTTTGCGGACGGCGACTTGTGCTAACAGGCAGGCAAGGCGCACTCCGGAGATATCGCGGCATCGGTGAAAACTACAGCCCCAGCGTTTCGTCGTCGGACCCGCTATCGTGCAGCGTATCGCTTCGGGCCGCCTCGATGGCATTGGCCAGGACGGCGTGCGCATGCTCTTCCTGGCCGAATTGTAGATACTGCTTCGCGGCATCGAACACCGCCTCCAGCAACCGGACACGGTGCTCGTGGTAAAGCAACGAGCGGGCAAGATGATGGGGATCCGCGCCACGATCGTACATCCGCTGCGCCTCGGTCAGCGCCGTGTGCAGTTCGTCGTCTGTCGGTTTCAGCATGACAATTGTCTTTTTGTGGTCGATGCGCTTGGTCCGACGGAATTTTGTCATCTCCAGCGCACCCGATGCCGGCATGTGACCGGGACTCTTCCGTTTGGTCATCCTCATTGTCAAACGGGGAAATTGATGCTTGTATAATAATGCAAGCTGTCAACCGCCCCTAACCCGTGAGGATGACAACATGGCCCATAATATCAGACAGGCACCCAGGGTCGGTGCCCCGGATCCGGAACTGAGGAACTCGCCGATTTTCGACGACACGGACGCCGACGAGCTGTCCCTGGATCTCGAGCTGGAAGCCGGCGTCTGTTACTTCAATTCGCTTTCCTATGTCATCGGCAGCTATGTTTGCAGCGGCGACGAGCTGCTGCGCTGCGAGGGGCGTGGCGTATGGATCCGCGAAGGCAGCTGCCACCGGGACTGACCGGCCCGGTACATGACACCGCATCACGCACCACCCGGCCGCATCCACCGGGCCCTGGCTTTCAGTACGGCCGGGTTCAACACCGGCCCCTGCACCCGGGTGCAGGGGCCGCTTCATCCGCGTACCGCTCCCCGCGTTTCATACCGCCTGCGGCCTGTATCCCAGGCGGGCGAACTGTACGTCCTTGCGCTGCACAGGGTAGGCAGGTCCACGGGAAAAACGATCCGGTCCAGCGGCGCGATCATTGACACACGCGACACCTACCGCGTCTGCAAGAGGAGGAACCCTATGCAAATTCCTTTACAGATTACCTTCCGTGACATGGAACCGTCTGCGGCTGTCGAGGCGAGGATTCGCGAAAAGACCGCCAAGCTCGAACACGTCTACGACAGGATCATGAGTTGCCGCGTGATGGTGGAGTCACCCCACTGCCATCATCACCAGGGCCGGCTGTTCCAGGTGCGCATCGACCTCACCGTACCGGACGACGAACTGGTGGTCAGCCAGGCGCATCACCACAAGGACCACTCGCACGAGGACGTGTACGTTGCCATACGCGATGCCTTCAACGCCATGCAACGCCAGTTGCGCAATTACGTGGACATGCGGCGCGGTCGGGTCAAGCAGCACCAACCGGCACCCGGCGGGCACGTGATCAGCCTGCACCCCGAGGAAGGCTACGGCAGGATCGGCACACCGGACGGACGGGTGATCTATTTTCACCGCAACAGCGTGCTGAACAGCAACTTCGATGCACTGGAAATCGGTAACGAGGTGCGTTTTGCCGAGGAGGCCGGCGAACTCGGGCCACAGGCCAGTTCCGTCGTACCGGTCGGCAAGCACCACGTGGTGGTCTGAATTCGACATGCACAACGGATCACCGCAACCCCACGAACGCCCGCGCCCAGCGGGACGCCGACCGACGCAGATGGCGGCTGTCCCGGGAAGGACTCGAAAGCGCGGTGGCTTGCCGGAGCTGGGCGGATACAGGGCGCTTGCCGGGAAGGGGGAACGCCGGAGGGTGGGATTGGCCGGGGACAGACACGCTGTAAATTGACAAATATCAGTGACAATCGATGCACGCAGGGTATGAATTACGGTAATGGGGGCACGCGTCAGGCGTGTGACTGCCAGCCGGCTCGGCGGAACGCGCGGTGAACACGGCAGGCCTGCCAATCCTCAGGCGCCGTAACGCGGGCATCGTCATATCGGAATGCATATCATGTTGAATGGAAAACCACCTGACAACCAGCGGTGCGGTCGACTGGCGTTTTTCCTGGAGTTTCTCAGGTATCCGCTGCAGATCGGATCTGTCACACCGAGCTCGCATTTTCTGGAACAGCGCCTGCTGAAGACTGCCGACGTCCGCTCCGCGCATACCATCGTCGAACTCGGCCCCGGCACGGGCGGTACGACACAGTCCATCCTGCGCGCGATATCGCCACAAGCGAGACTGCTGGGTATCGAAATCAATCCGCATTTCCATCGCCTGCTGCGCCGCATCGAGGACAGGCGGTTGATCGCACATCTCGGCAATGCGTGCGACCTGCAGGATATCCTCACCCATTACGGACTGGGCGCACCGGATGTCATCATTTCCGGTATCCCCTTCTCCACCATGACGCGCACCAGCGGGTCGAAGATCCTCGCCACCGTCGCCTCGCAGCTCGCCGGCAACGGCCGTTTCGTGGCCTATCAGGCCAGCGACCGGGTCATGGACCTGTGCCGGCCGTTTCTGGGTAACGGTAGCCAGGAGCTGGAGTTACGCAACATTCCGCCCATGCGTGTCTACCGTTGGGAAAAACCGGACGCCGGCTTGCCCGGACACCGCGACAGCAGCGCGGGGCAACATACGCCATGAACAGAAACCGGAACCCGGCATCCACCGGAACGGCGCCGTCTTCCGGTATGCCGTCACGCGAACAGCCGGCCGTCGCGGCACCGACCGGACTGGAACGCTGGGCACTGCAGAAACTGCTCGCCGTGATGGGCAATCCACCGGTGCAGTTCGTGCTCTGGGATGGGGCGCGGGTGCCGGCGGACCCGGCACGCGGGAACGCACGCCTGCAGATCCATGACCGGCGCACGCTCTGGCAGCTGGTCATCAACCCGGAACTGCGCTTCGGCGACGCCTACAGCCGCGGCAGCCTGGTGATCGAAGGCGACCTGGTCGGTTTTCTCGAAGACCTCTATCGTGCCATGTCCCCGGCCGGCCGGCGACACCCGCTGTTCAAGGCCCTGCAGCACTGGCGCAACCGCGCCCGCCTCAACACACCGGCCAGTTCGCGCACCAATATCCCGCACCATTACAACCTCGGCAATGACTTCTTCCGCCTCTGGCTGGACGAGGACCTGGTCTATACCTGCGCCTACTTCCCGTCCCGGTCGCTGGACCTGGAAGCGGCCCAGCGCGCCAAACTGGAATACGTCTGCCGGAAGCTGCGGCTCCAGCCGGGCGAGACGGTCATCGAGGCGGGTTGTGGCTGGGGCGCCCTGGCGCTGTACATGGCCAGGGTGTATGGCGTGAGGGTGCGCGCCTACAACCTCTCCAGCGCGCAGATCGAGCATGCACGCGAACGCGCCGCGGCGGAAGGCCTCGTCCGGCAGGTCGAGTTCATCGAGGACGACTATCGCAATATCACCGGTCACTGCGACGCATTCGTCGCGGTCGGCATGCTGGAGCACGTCGGGCGCACCAACCTCCGCGCGCTGGGCGGTATCATCGACCGCTGCCTCGCCCCCGATGGCAGGGGCCTGATTCATTCCATAGGGCGCGACCGGCCCTGCCCCATGAACGCCTGGATCGAGAGGCGCATCTTCCCCGGGGCCTACCCCCCAACCCTGCGCGAGATGATGGACATCTTCGAGCCCTGGGGATACTCGGTGCTGGACGTGGAAAACCTGCGCCTGCACTATGCGAGGACCCTTGAGCACTGGCTGGCACGCTTCGCCGATCGGCAGGACGAGATCCGCGCGCGCTTCGGCGAGGACTTCGTCCGGGCCTGGCGCCTGTACCTGTCCGGGTCATTGGCCGGTTTCACCACCGGCTGGCTGCAGCTGTTCCAGGTCCTTTTCGCACGCACCGGCGTAAATAGCATTCCCTGGACGCGGGCCCATCTCTATGCGAACGGAGCTGACGGGCCGTGGACCGGTGTGATGTCCTGATCGTGGGAGGGGGACCCGCCGGCAGCAGCTGCGCCTGGGCATTGCGCAGGGCCGGCCGCGATGTCGTCGTGATGGACAAGGCGGCATTCCCCCGCGACAAGACCTGCGCGGGCTGGATCACCCCGGCGGTCCTCGACCTGCTCGAGCTCGACGTCGAGGATTACCGCCGTCGACACGTGTTCCAGCCTATCTCCGGCTTCCGCACCGGGCTCATGGACGGCCCTCTGCTCGAAACCGCCCACGACCATGCGGTCAGTTACGGCATCCGCCGCTGCGAGTTCGACGCCCACCTGCTGCAGCGTGCCAACGCGCGGCTGCGCACGGGGGAAGCGCTCGAACGACTGGAACGCGACGCGGACGGCTGGCGGGTCAACGCAACGCTGAAGGCAGCAATGCTCGTCGGCGCCGGTGGCCATTTCTGTCCGGTGGCACGTTTCCTGGGCGCCGCCGTCGGACACACCGAGCGCGCCGTCAGGGCCCAGGAGAGCGAGATCGCACTCGATCCCGCACAGGCCGCCGCGTGCCGCTGCCAACCCGGTGTGCCCGAACTGTATTTCTGCCGGGACCTCATGGGCTATGGCTGGTGCCTGCGCAAGGGGCCGTATCTCAACATCGGACTGGGCCGGGAAGGCGGGCACGGGTTGTCACGGGACGTGGCGGCATTCTGCGAGTTCCTCAAAGCGTCGGGGCGACTCCCTGCCGGTTTGCAGCCACGTTTCAGGGGGCATGCCTACCTGCTCTACGGGCATGCACGACGCCGTCTGCTCGATGACGGTGTACTGCTCACCGGCGATGCCGCCGGGCTGGCCTATAGCCAGAGCGGCGAAGGCATCCGTCCCGCCATCGAATCCGGACTGCTCGCCGCCGCCGCCATCCTGCAGGCGGACGGGCATTATGCACGCCACGAGCTCGAGCCGTATCGCTCGGGTCTGCAGGCGCGATTCGGTCTGCGCAATGGCAACGAAGACTCCGCCTGGTTGCCGCCGGGCCTCAGGAACCGGCTGGCGGCAACGTTGATGCACAGCCGCTGGTTTGCGCGCCACGTGTTGCTCGAGCGCTGGTTTCTGCACGCGCACGAACCGCCGCTGCGGGTCTGAACCCGCCCCCGCCGACACCGGGCCACGTGTCCTGTCGGCAGGCCGCCCACGGTCCCGGGGCGACGCCCCTGCCGGGAGGCCGACGAATCCGGCCGGAATTGATATGGCACGATAACCTCGACAAGGCGTTCGATGTTCTGGTCTACTGTACTAATGGAGGCCGGACAACCGTTCAGCACGGATGCCCGGCGCCAGAGAGGCAAACCGTGCCACATCCACACGACGTCCTGATTCCGTGCATAACGGGCGACGTCGTGCTCGGCGACGGACACCGGGGACGAAAGGATGGGCGATAACACAACAGGAAATGAAACCATGAACCACAAAGAACCGCGCAGGTCGCTTGCCGGCGCCGGCAAGCGAACCGTCATGCCATTCCGGCGCGCTGGCCTCTGGCTGGCGGTCATCGCCAGCGTGACACTGTATACGCAGTCAGCGAATGCCGGCCATTTCGACCCACCGGACATGGAGGGTTTCAGTCTGCATTCCGAGCGTGACGCCGACGGTGATGGCGACGGAACGAACGAAACCCATATCATGCAATACATGAATACGCAGGGTGACAGCCTGTTCAGCATGACCACCGAGGGCCGTATATGGGCCTGGAGCCTGGACAGCCACGATTCCGATATCGGGTCCAGCAACTATGTCATTCGTGACAGCGATTGCGACGGTGTCTTCGACGAGGTCTATAGCCTCGACGAACAATTTCATGTCCCCGCCTGCCTGAAACAGCCATAGCCGCCCCTCTCCCGCGCGTGCGGGGTAGGTAGCGCCTCCCGCCCTGCAACGGTCTCGGGTGCTGCCGGTCAGGGTGCCCGCAGCCGGCTGAACGCGTATCACCCGTCGCGATTGCGCGCCGCCTGCCGCATCGATGCAGCCGCACCCGTTTGCAGGATGTGCACCCGGGTCGGGCACGCACTGACCATCCTGCACACAAACCATGCAGCCCGTGTCCCGACAATGCCCCCGTTGCTGGCGAAAGCACACTGTTTACAGTTGCTTGTCGCTGTCATAGCAACTGGCATACATTCTGCATCCCCTGTATCGGCCGATACTTCAGCCGGCCAGACGCCGCGCGAGGGCAGGCACACCAGGAGGCAGCGATGACCGGTACGCTCCATGACTACGGCGAACGGAACGGCGCCGCCGTGAACCAGCGCTTCGATATTCCACTGCGCGTGATAGCCAGACGAACTGTCCGGGTATGGTTCAACCATGGCCGCCTCGATCGGGTGCTGAGTGAGAATTTCGGCGTCTGTCCGTTCTGCGAGCTGCTCTACGCCATCGATGTCGAGGGTCGCCAGATCAGTTCCAATGTTCGCCCGGGTTCGATCGACCCCGAAGCCTTCGGACAGGACCTGTCCGGTCGTCCCTATTCCGTCAGCCTCTCAGTACTCAACAACGCCGCCTTCCAGGGGGCATTTCTGTGTGATACCTACATCAGCAAGGTTACCAGGCGGCCGTGCGTCACCGTGATGCATGGCGTCACGTCCGGGCAGTCGATCCTGGGTTTCATCGCCGCGGACCTCGATCCGGCCAGACTGATGCGGCCACCTTATGAGAAACAGGCTGCGCGCCGGCCGCATTACGGGCTGCGGCCTGAGCCTGGTCACCGGATACGATCAACCGATACGCGCTAGGATGTCCCGGCGTGCCCGTGCCAGCAGTGAATCGCGGTCGATGCCATCGAGGATGTTTCGGATCACACGCTTCGGTCCGCCCTCCCCCCAGGAACAGCCGGCCGCGAGGTAAACCTCCGCCGCGCGCCCCACGACGTAGGTCGAATAGTAGGCGACCGCGCCCTGTGCACCGGCCGTGAGGAGGGTCGACAG